>VOFJ01000400.1_pt1 | contig 236000 bp, 410 predicted proteins | sample 5384081 | NCBI WGS metagenome assembly VOFJ01 (sample SAMN12384729, study PRJNA508395) | human gut metagenome | isolation source: healthy gut I | host: Homo sapiens | reverse complement strand
TCCGCATGGCAGACATACTGGAAAATCATTTTTCCCAAATATGAAGCCGATGCATGCTACAGTTGCTGTACTGACTGCTATGAGTACATGGAATGATGTAATGACGCCACTTGTTATTATGTCAGGTACAGACCAGAATACGCTGCCGCTTGCACAGCTCAATTTCCAGTCACAGTTCGGAACCAATTACAACCTCGCATTTGCATCCTATTTGCTGGCGTTGCTGCCAATCTTAATCTTCTACATTATTTGTCAGAAGCAGATTATAAATGGCGTAGTAAACGGAGCAGTAAAATAGGCAAAACATTCTGGTAATTGCAGAGTAGCGTACATTTTTCTATTGGTTGTGCCAGGGGCGAATATCCCGTGTGGGTATACAGCATTGGCACAACCAATAAGAAAGAAGCGACGGTTACAATTATATGACGATTTAAAAGGATAGACAGCATGGATTTAGAAAGAAGTTATTATGAAATTTATGGAGATAACGATATAACCAGATTTCGGTATACACAGTTGATGGAAATTATGGGAGCAGGCGAAAAAAACAAGACCTGCCGCATGGAAAAAGCTGGACGCAGCAGGAAATGACTGGTATAAGTCAGAAAATATGATTGGTATGATGCTGTATGTAGACAGGTTCAGCGACAATCTGGTTGAATTTGAAAAAAAAGAATAGACTATCTGGCAGAATTGGGTGTGACATATGTACACTTTATGCCGCTGCTCAAATCCCGTGATGGAAATAATGATGGTGGTTATGCTGTGTCTGATTATCTGATGGTGGATGATAAATTTGGAACGATGAAACAGTTGGAGCGCGTGATTTCTCTGCTGAAGAAAAAAAGGCATCCGGACCTGCATTGATTTTGTGCTGAATCATACAGCCAAAGAGCATGTATGGGCGCAGAAATGTCTGGCAGGCGACCCGGATTACAATGATATGTATATCATGTATGACGATGATACGGTTCCAAAGGAATATGAAAAAACACTGACACAGATTTTTCCGGGCGTTGCGCCGGGAAATTTTACTTACTACCCGGAATTGAAAAAATATGTCATGACCAGATTTTTACGAGTTTCAGTGGGATTTGAATTACCGCAATCCACAGGTATTTAATAAAATTGTTGAGGTTTTGCTGACGCTTGCAAATAAAGGCGTCGATATTTTCCGTCTGGATGCGATTCCGTATATGTGGAAAGAGCTTGGGACATCCTCGATGAATCTCCCTAATGTACATAAGCTGATTGCGATGATGTATGAGATTGTGCAGCAGATTTGTCCAAGCGTCATATTTCTTGGGGAAGCGATTGTGGAACCGTTTGAAATTGTGAAGTATTTCGGAACTGCAGACAGGAAAAGAGTGTAATGTCATGTACAATGCGTCGCTTATGGTCCTGCTTTGGAACTCGCTTGCGAGCCGGGATGTCAGGCTGATGGCGCGTTCGCTGTCAAAAGATTATGGGATACCGTCGGACGGACTATGGATAAATTATGTCCGGTGCCATGATGATATCGGCTGGGGTTTTTGAAACCGATATTCTTCGCGATATGGGATGCAATCCGGAGATGCACAAGCAGTTTATGATTCATTTTATGGAAGGAAAATTTCAGGGAAGCTTTGCAACCGGCGAATTATACGAGTATAATCCTGTAACAGGGGGATGCGAGAAACAGCGGAACGCTTGCGTCTATGTGCGGTCTGGAGCAGGCGTTAAATGAGAAACATATGTATAAAGTGGAACTTGCAGTTAAGCGGATTTTGCTGCTGCATTCCATTATTATATCTTATACAGGTATACCGCTCCTTTACAGCGGAGATGAAATCGGACAGTTGAACGATTGGAGTTATAAAGAAATACCGGAGCATGCCGGTGATTCGAGATGGCTGCACAGAGGAAAAATGGACTGGAAGGCAGCCGAAAAAGAAGAACAGATTTGGGAACGGTGGAAGGACAGATATTCAGCAGATTGAAAGAGATGATTCGGATTCGAAAGTCCAATGTATATTTCAGCGCAGACTACAAATCGATTCCGGTAGATACTGGAAATCAGGCAGTCTTTTTGTTTTCATAAAGCGGACAAAATGCTGGTTCTTGCAAACTTTTCCGAACGGGAACAGTGGGTGGATGCAAAAAGCATTTGACTGGTTTGGACTGCCGGGCGAAATGCATGATTTAATTACAGGCAGACCGATACGTTCTTACAATAACCAAATTCAGTTGGGACCATATGAATACCTCTGGCTCGTATAGGAAAGCGGCGGTAAATTTACAAAAAAGAAGTGGAAAGGGAATCGAAGATATGGGAATTATTATTCAGAATAATGTATTTACGATGTATACGAAAAACAGTACCTATCAGATGAAGGCGGATGACAAGGGCTTCCTGCTTCATACCTATTATGGAAAGCGCACCGATGCGACGGACTTTTCTTATCTTATCGCTCTGGCAGACAGGGGATTTTCAGGAAATGTTTCACAGGCAAAGGACGACAGAACGTATTCCCTTGACTTTTTTGCCGCAGGGAATTTCCGGTATGGGGAAGCGGTGATTACAGAGTGAATTGTCTGCAGGCGGATTTGGGAAGTGGTGTGTATGACAGCCTGCCTGTATTTGACAGCTATAAAACATATAAAGGAAAATACAGCCTTTGCGGTTTGCCTGCAATGTTTGCATCTGAAACGGATAATGTTGACACGCTTGAAATTATATTGAAGGATTATCACGAAGCATTCTACATCCATTTGCTTTATGGCGTCTATGAAGATTTGGATGTCATAACAAGAGCGGTTGTTTTGGAAAATAAGACAGAACGGAGTATCCGGCTTTCAAAAATCATGTCCGTATGTCTGGATATGCATACATCCGATTGGGATATGATACATTTTTATGGCAGACACGCAGAAGAAAGAGAAATGGAACGGACACCGTTATTTCATGGAATTACGGAACTGAGAAGTACAAGAGGTACTTCCAGCCATCAGCATAACCCGTTTGTGATACTGGCGGAAAAAATGCAGATGAAAGATATGGGAGCGTGCTATGGATTTTCACTTTTATACAGCGGCGGCTTCCATATGCAGGCGGAGATAGACCAGACCTATCAGACGAGGCTTGTAATGGGCATGGATGATTCTGATTTTTCATGGGAATTGGCGCCGGGAGAAATCTTTACTGCGCCGGAAGTCTGCATGAGTTATTCTCCGGCAGGACTTGGCATGTTATCCCATAACTATCATAATGCATTTACAAGTTCTCTGATTCGAAGCAAATGGAAAGAAAAACAGCGCCCGGTACTTGTAAATAACTGGGAAGCAACGTATTTTGATTTCAATGCGGAGAAATTGCTTCAGATAGCAAAAAGAAGCGGCGGCACTTGGACTGGATATGCTTGTCCTTGACGACGGTTGGTTTGGTAAAAGAGACAGCGATAATTCGGGACTTGGCGACTGGTTTGTAAATGAAGAAAAAAAACTGGGATGTTCGTTAAAGACGCTTGTAGAAAAAAGTAAACGATATGGGGGACTTATGTTTGGAATCTGGTTCGAGCCGGAGATGATATCGGAAGACAGCGATTTGTACCGGAAGCATCCGGACTGGGCAATGACAGTACCGGGCAGAGAACCGGTTCGCGGACGGGCGCAGCTTGTACTTGATATGACGCGCAGTGATGTGCAGGAATATGTCAAGGAGCGATTATTTGCAGTAATGGATTCTGCAAATATCCAATATATCAAATGGGATATGAACCGCTCCCTCGGCAGCCGCGTACAGCAGAGAACTTCCGGGAACACGTCAGGGCGAAGTGCGCCACAGATATGTCCTTGGACTTTATCATGTGCTTGAGGCATTGTTGGAGCGGTATCCGGATTTATTGTTGGAAGGCTGCAGCGGAGGCGGCGGAAGATTTGATGCAGGCATGTTATATTATTCACCGCAGATTTGGTGCAGCGACAATACCGATGCAATTGAAAGACTGCGCATACAGTATGGAACGTCATTTGCATATCCGATGTCAACCGTATCTGCGCATGTATCCGTCTGCCCGAATCATCAGAACGGACGCGTAACGCCATTTAAGACAAGGGGCATCTGCGCTATGCAGGGAACATTTGGCTATGAACTGGATTTAAGCAAATTGACGGATGACGAAAAGGATATCGTGAAAGAACAGGTTCGGATATTTAAGCAGCATTACAGATTGTTCCAGTTTGGCGACTATTACAGATTAACATCGCCTGCTCAAAATCATGATTTTATGGCGTGGGAATATGCGGACAAACATGGAGAAGAAGCCTGTCTTTCCGTTGTATTTACAGACTTGCATGGAAATCCGGTTCCACAGCTTGTAACATGGAAAGGTTTGCTTCCGGATGAGAGATATACGGTTTCCTTAGATGGTGAGGAAATAGGAAGTTATACAGGAACTGCGCTGATGCAGGGCGGTATTTTGCTTCCGATACCAAAAAGAAAATTATGATTCCTGCCAGTTCTATGCTTGTATTATAAAATAGAAAATGAAACTAGGTGTGCCGCTTTCAAAAGGCGGTGGAATGGAGAGGAAAATGGACAAAAAATATGATGTTGTTGCACTTGGCGAACTGCTGATTGATTTTACCGAAAATGGAAAAAGCGCGCAGGGAAATCCGATTCTGGAGGCAAATCCGGGCGGAGCGCCATGCAATGTATTGGCAATGCTTAAAAACTGTCGCATAACGTCGGGTTTATCGGTAAGGTTGGCTTGGATATGTTTGGCGACCAGTTAGAAGCAGCTTTGCATGAGGTCGGAATTGATACGAAAGGACTGCGGAAAGATGACTGCGTTCATACGACGCTTGCATTTGTCCATACAGCGCCGGATGGGGACAGAGATTTCTCTTTCTACCGGAATCCGGGTGCGGATATGATGATAAGTGAAGCGGATGTGGATTCCTGTGCAGATATGATTGCGGAAACGAAATTGTTTCATTTTGGTACGCTTTCGATGACAGGCGAAATTTGCCGCAGTGCAACGAAGCATGCGCGATTGCACTGGCAAAGAAGGCTGGGGCAGTTCTGTCCTTTGACCCGAATCTTCGCGAGCCGCTGTGGGATTCCCTTGATACTGCAAAAGAACAGGTGTTGTACGGGTTATCAAAGTGTGACATTTTAAAGATTTCGGACAATGAAATTGTGTGGCTGACAGGAGAGCAGGATTATCATGCAGGCGTTGCAGCTATCCGGGAAAAATATAACATACCGCTGATTCTTGTATCCCTTGGCAGAGAGGGAAGCATCGCATACAGCAAAAGCAGCAGAGCGATGGTTCCGTCATTTCTTCAGGAGAATACGATAGAAACAACCGGAGCCGGAGATACATTCTGTGCATGTATTCTGCATTATGTGCTGGAACATGGACTGAGAGATTATACGGAAGCAGAACTTTCCGAAATGCTTACATTTGCAAATGCGGGCGCGTCGATTATTACAACGAGAAAGGGTGCGCTTCGGGTTATGCCGGAGAAACCGGAGATAGAAAAAATTAATCAAGGATTGTAATACGAAACCGCAGCGTTTATAATAGAAGAGTAGTATATGCCATCCGGAATGGAGTATGATTTTACACAGTGACAGACTTCTGTTAAACATGCAGGTACTTTCAGGACATGGTTATAGAAATACAGAATGAATAAAGAAGGGTGGAACAAAACATGGAATTATTAAAAAGACAAAGTTGCGATGGTAACCGGAGGAACAAGGGGAATTGGTTATGCAGTTGTAAAGAAATATCTGGATAACGGTGCGTCGGTTGCTTTATGCGGTTCCAGACAGGAAACAGTAGATAAAGCATTAGAAAAATTAAAACAGGAAAATCCCGACTATCCGGTTATTGGATTATGCCCGGATTTACAGAATCCGGAGGAAGTAGCAAAAAAGCTGTGGAAACGGTGAAAACACATTTGGCAAATTGGATATCATGGTAAGCAATGCCGGCATTTCTGCAAGAGAAAGCCTGTATGAGTATGAACCAAAAGATTTTGTTAAATATTATGAACTTAAATGTCAATGCGGTATTTAACTGTGCGCAGGCAGCAGCAAAGGTTATGAAGGAGCAGGGCGGAGGCGTTATTATTAATACCAGTTCGATGGTAAGTATCTATGGACAGCCATCCGGCGTTGGATATCCGACTTCCAAGTTTGCTGTAAATGGTTTAACAAAGTCGCTGGCTAGAGAACTTGGCAAAGACAATATTCGTGTCAATGCAGTTGCACCTGGAATTACCAGAACAGATATGGTAGCAGTGCTTCCGGAAGAAGTGATTCAGCCGATTGTTGCAACCATTCCGCTTGGACGTGTTGGCGAGCCGGAAGAAGTTGCAGATGCATTCCTTTATCTGGGAAGCGATATGGCAAGCTATGTAACCGGAGAGATTTTGTCAGTAGATGGAGCAGCAAGAAGCTGATAAACTGTTCTGACAGCGCATCCGGCGCATAGAATGAAATAGAAACAGCAAAGTCGATTGTAGAAAAAATGCGATGGAACTTTGCTGTTTTTTTATACGAAAAATCAAGGCAAAATCTGATTCTCCCTTGAAAACACCGTGTTTGACAGCATTTCAGAAGGGTTAAACCGCCTCATTTTACTACGAATTTACTATTCACGAATGAGCCTTGACACGCCGAAAATCCGAGAAATTCAAAGTTATGGATACGGTACAGAAAATCAAAGGGCGAATCGTCCTCCACATGACAACTGAATATTGATCGAGACAATCGGTTCAGTGCCATAGGTATTTATCCTGTTCCTATGGCACTTTTGTTTGACTGTGCGGGCACAACAAGCGCATAGGCCAGCATGGGCTTAAAAAATGTATTGAAAAGGGTTGAAAATCCTTTCTTTTTTCCTCTGTAACGGTTCTTTGGAGCAAGGGGCTTATGATTTCCCACACACGAAAAGAAAAAAGAATGGAGAGGGCGTTTAGGGCGAAAATCAACACTTTGAAATTGGTCGCACATGAGTACGGTGAACCTATACGGGAAAAATCCAATATAGGTAAACCCTGTATAGGGAAAGCCTATATTGGAAAACAACCCGCACAATTAAATACTAAAGAATAAAGTAACTAATAATCAAATAAAGAATTATCAAGTATGGATATATCAAATCCTATCAATTCGATCCATCCGGGCACAAAGGCAAGGATGGGAATGGATTTCATTAGCGGGTATGTAACGAATCGTTATGTGCCGTAGTGAGTATCTTGATTACCGATAGCTGAGGGAGCCTTGAAATGGGGCTCCCTCAAATTGTTGCAACGATCCTCTTGAAATTGCTCCTATACAGTTCCGATGTAGCAGGGGAGGAACGAAACGTTACACTCTTTATCTATCCAGCCGCATTAAAACTGTATCAATTAGGGTTGAAAATGGGCTGTAAAATCCTCTGTGTCGGCGTTGGAGACGCAGGCCCTTATGATTTCCTATGCGAAGAACGCCGACCCGTTACAGACGAACAAAAAGTTGATTTTTCAACACTTACCATAACGCAAAGCAGGAGTACAGCTTCTCGGTAAAACTTCCGTGAGTTGCACTCCTGTTCTTTTTGCGTTTATACCGTGGCACAGCATTTACCCCGTTTCTTTCTTTTGTCTGACAGTGAAGCAGCGAGGATTTAGTTGGGCATAGCATCTGCCATTTCCATTTTGCATAAGGGTTTGGGATTATTCCAACAAGCATTTTTTATTTTCGGGCAAGGGACCTGAAAATATGAAAAATCGCAAGCGGGTACTCGCTTGCTGTGCTTGCTATCGAAACCCGACCTTCTGTTTCTCCTTCCGCTAATATTGAAAATTGGGGGTTCCTTACCTCCTCTAAAATTGTCATTGAGAACCACATCAAAGTACAGTATAATATTTTATAAATACCGAATACGGTAACAATAAAGCACAAATTGGGAGATGAACCCATTTACATTCAAGGAGGGAAATCAATGAACCCTTATCAATATATCACAGACGTAGAAAAGAAAGTCAATACAGATGCGCAGCGTGCTTTGCAAAATGCGTTGATTGACTTGAATCAACAGAAAGAAATTCATGCAATCTCTGTGAAAGAATTGTGTAGCCAAGCCCATGTAGCACGAAGTACATTTTACTCTTATTACGATAATGTAATGCAACTTAAAGAAGAAATTGAAGATATTTTGTTGTATCAGCTTCTTGAAGTCAATAAAGATTTTGGAGAGATGGTCATTGATTTTGAAACTGGATTTCCGTTTTTTCAAAATACTTGTCATCTTATTGAGCAAAATAAGCAAGTGTTTTATGCCTTTCTGATTGCAAATCCGAATATTCAGTTTATTCAGAAATGGCAGACAGGAATTAAATATCATTTCTGGAACCAGCTTTTTCAAGATAAAAGTATAAAAAATGAAAATATGATATTGGAAATGGTTTCAACACTTTCCATTTCAGCTTTTTGTCTATTGGCTGAAAAATCCCTATGATGTAGACATTGACAGCATGAATAAGCTGATTATAAAATCCTTTGAAATTTTTAAGTAGAGCGGAGCCGCTGCGGTTCCGCTTTTTTCGTACACAATCGCTGTTTATGTCGTTCTCATTTTCAGATCATATATCTACACTGTTACATGGGAGCAAAGTGAAGAAATACAGGAAAGAGGTTACGGCATATGAAAAACTACTGCCTCATTACAGGAGCTTCCGGCGGCATTGGGCTGGAATTTGCGAGAGTGTTTGCAAAAAAAAATGGATATAACCTGATTCTTGTCGCCAGAAGTAACGATAAACTGGAATCCTTAAAGAAAGAATTAGAGACGAGGTATTCCGTAAAAGCGGTTGCATATTCGGCTGATTTAACATCTTGTGTTGAAATTGAACAGTTACACAAATATGTAATCGAATCAAATTTACAAGTTGATATTTTGGTAAACAACGCGGGATTTGGAGATTTATGTGCATTTTTGATTCGGAATGGAATCGTCAGCAGGCGTTAATTGATCTGAACATAACAGCGCTGGTAAAGCTGACATACCTGTTTGGCAACGATATGAAGAAGCGAGGTATAGGACGGATCATAAACTTGTCATCTGTGGCAGCTTTTTCTGCCGGTCCTTATATGTCGCTCTACTATGCTTCCAAAAGTTTCGTGCTTTCATTTTCAGAAGCATTGGCGGCGGAGCTGGATGGGACAGAAATTTCAGTGACAGCACTTTGCCCTGGACCGACATCCACAGGGTTTGAAAAAAATGCTCATATGGGGAAGTCTGTTATGTTCTCGCGATTTAAGACTGCTACGGCAAAGGATGTGGCAGAAGCCGGCTATCGGCCGCAATGCGCGGAAAAAACATAAAATATCATGGTTTTGTTACAAACGCATTTAACATTGCAACCCGTCTGCTTCCCCGGCGCATTGCCGGAAAGATGGCAGCGGGAATGAATAGGACATGACTTAATAAGGAGATCGTTTTATATGGTAAAACTGCTGATTTTAGTATTGGTAATTCTTGTTTTTTTTATTTTGCGTTTCGCAAAAAATAAAAAAAGCATAATAACAGGGAGAGAAAATGGACAATATTAGGATTCATGTATTTCATTGCGGACGGGTATGCGTCTCTCCATATCTGCCCTTTGGCGGTAAACATTGCAGCCTGATGAAAGCTGCAGGACTGACAACCAGAAAAAAAGGATCGGATATGGCTTCCTGTTTCCGCTTACCTTGTGGAACATCCAAAAGGAAAACTTTTGATTGACACCGGATGGAGCCGGGAAGTCAGTCCCAGTGGAGAGTATGACCGGATGGCGCAGATTCGCCATATGTCATTTCCGCTTTACGTTACAAACCAAGGCGAAATTGCAAGAGGCAAAGCGGTCAATGAACAGCTTCAGACATTGGGGATCTACCCGGAAAATTTAGATTATGTACTGCTGACACATCTGGATTGCGACCATGCCAGTGGAGTAAAGCAGGTAAAAAAGCAAAGCATATTCTTGTGTCGGAAGATGAAATTGCCTGTGCTGGGCGGCATCCTATCCGATACCGGACTTCTATGTGGAAAGGTGTTCCCTTATCCGGTTTCACTTTTTTGAAAATACAGGGATTGGCCCTTTGGGAAAATCTTTTGACTTGTTTGGGGACGGTTCTGTTCAGTTGGTAAATATCCCCGGACATTCTGATGGGCTGTTTGCCGTTTTAATTACAGGAGACGGCGGGCGCTATGTCCTGCTGTATTCAGACGGAGGATATTCATCGAGGTCATGGCAGCAGCTTATTTGTTCTGGAATCGCAACAGATAAAAAGCATCAGATTCAATCATTGAAATGGATTGCGAAAATGAGCAGAAATAAAAATTGTCTGGAATCTCTTGCGAACCATGACCCGGATGTGATTCCGCACACTATATTGTTATAGAGATGGAGGATTGAATATGAAAAGACAGACGATTACAATCAGTATCCTGCTGGCAGCCAGCCTGACGATCTTATCCGGGTGCGGCGCTTCCAATACGGACACAAAAGCGGCTTACGAAATTGGGGAATCCGGGACATGGACAGACGGTACTTATACAGAAACCGCGAAAGGGAAAAATGGAAGTTTTGATGTCACGGTTATCATTGAGGGCGGAACGATTTCCAGCGTAACAGTTGGAGATAACAAGGAAACTCCTGACAGAGGAGGCGTTGCGATCAATCAGCTTCCCGATCAGATTGTAGAAGCACAGTCTTATGAGGTAGACGCTGTTTCCGGCGCTACCGTAACATCGGACGGCATTAAGGACGCTGTAGCAAGATGCCTTGAAAAGGCGTCTCAGTAAAGCACCGGATATTCGGAAAGAAAAGGAGATGAAAAATTGGAATGACAAGCCAGTCAAAAACAGCCTTATTTGAAGAAAGGCCTGTGCCAGAGGCAGTTATGAAACTTGCAGTCCCTACCATGATCAGCTCGCTGGTTATGGTGATTTATAACCTTTCCGACACCTATTTTGTGGGAATGTTAAATGATCCGATCCAAAATGCGGCAGTCACACTGGCTGCTCCCATGTTATTGGCTTTTAACGCCGTGAACAATTTATTCGGGGTGGGAAGCTCCAGCATGATGAGCCGCGCACTGGGAAGAAAAAAAGACTATGATACCGTATACCGCAGTTCTGCCTTTGGCTTTTATTGCGCTTTTTATTCTGCGGCATCCTGTTTTCTATGATTTATACGGTCTTTAACGATTCTTTTTTGAACCTGCTCGGTACATCTTCCGATACGGCTGTAGCAACAGCCGGGTACCTGAAATGGACAGTAACCTGCGGAGCGGCCCCGGCGATCTTAAATGTCGTGATGGCTTATTTGGTTCGTTCCGAGGGGGGCAACGCTCCATGCAAGCATTGGAACCATGAGCGGATGTCTGCTTAACATCCTGTTAGACCCTGTTTTCATTCTTCCGTGGGGATTGAACATGGGAGCAACCGGAGCGGGACTTGCCACATTTCTTTCAAACTGTGCCGCCTGTATTTACTTCTTTGTTTTTACTGTTTGTAAAACGAAAAAATACCTTTGTCTGCATTCGCCCGTCTATGTTTGGTTTTCGGAAAGATATTGTGACCGGAGTATGCGGCGTTGGCATCCCGGCGGCTATCCAAAATATTCTGAATGTCACAGGAATGACGATTTTGAACAATTTTACTTCTGCCTACGGTTCAGAAGCGGTGGCGGCAATGGGAATTGCTCAAAAAATCAATATGGTGCCTCTCTATATTGCACAAGGATTTTCACAGGGAATCATGCCGTTAATCAGCTACAACTATGCAAGTAAAAATAATAAGAGAATGAAACGCGTAACCGGATTTTCCATGAAAGTATCCGTTTCTTTTTTATGACTGTTTCCTTATTGATTTTTCATTTTGGCGCTGGTTTTCTTGTATCTCTCTTTATGAAGAATGAGGCGATCATTGCGTATGGAAGCCAGTTTCTCAAAGGTCTTTCCCTGGCACTTCCATTTCTCGCACTGGATTTTCTTGCGGTTGGAGTATTTACAGCCTGCGGTATGGGACGGAAAAACGCTTGTGTTTGCCATCCTTCGTAAAATCGTACTGGAAATACCGGCTTTATTTATTTTGGATAAGTTGTTTCCCCTTTACGGTTTGGCATACGCGCAGTTTACAGCCGAATTGATACTGTCAGCAATCGGAATGATTACTCTGATTCGGCTTTTTAAGAATTTGGATAACAAATCAGTTAATAACAATCAATAGACTGTCAAAGGCAAATATTCCAAATCTGTTCAGAGATTGTGTGTCTAAATTCGTACTGATTGCATTAGCGGCGGTTCATTTCAGAACTGCCGCTTTCTTTGTATAGGCGATAAAAATAAACCACATGCTATGCAGGTGTGTCCCCAATCAGCTTTAGCTTCAAGTAAAAAACCTCCAGTGGTAGAATAGATGCAGGTTCGCCAACCGCATAAATAATACCAAGGAGGTATCCAAATGGATAAAAACAGTTTAGCACATACAACATGGGAATGTAAGTACCATATTGTGTTTGCTCCAAAGTACAGAAGAAAAATTATATACAATAAAATAAGAGCTGATGTGGCACATATATTAAGTGAATTGTGTAAAAGGAAAGGAATAGAAATAATAGAAGCAGAAGCCTGCCCAGACCACATTCATATGTTTGTGAGAATACCACCAAAATATAGTGTGTCAGAAGTAATGGGATATTTAAAAGGAAAAAAGTTCGCTGATGATATTTGAAAGACATGCGAATTTGAAATATAAGTATGGAAATCGTCATTTCTGGTGTAGAGGATATTATGTAGATACGGTAGGGAAAAAAATGCGAAAAAAGATACAGGAATATATAGCAAATCAGTTACAGGATGATCTGGAATACGATCAAATGACACTGAAAGAGTATATTGACCCGTTTACGGGTGAGCCGGTAATACCTGGCAAATAAGCAGGCTCTTTAGAGCCAGTCTGTGACCGTAGTGCGGAAGGCGAACTTTTCAGAGCCTCTTTAGACGCAGGCAGGGAACAGCGGCTTATAGCCGCAGAACAAACCACCGGCTAAGCCGGTGGTCATGATTTTCTATTTACGGATGGCAACTGACAACAGGCAAAAGGTGCGGTATAATTTATGTATGGCGTATCAAGGCTCATTCCAGGAATGGAAAGGAGCTTACCATCATGTCAGAGAAAAGACGCGATAGCAAAGGTCGAATTTTAAGGACTGGAGAGAGCCAGAGAAAAGACGGAAGATACGCTTACAAATATACGGACGCATACGGGAAACCTCAATTCGTGTACTCCTGGAGGCTGGTCGCCACCGACAAGACCCCGGCCGGAAAGCGGGATGACCTCCCGCTCCGGGAAAAGGTGAAGGAAATCCAACGGGACCTTGACGATGGCATTGACACCATCGGGAAGAAAATGACGGTCTGCCAGCTCTATGCAAAGCAGAACAGCCATCGGAAGAACGTCAAGCGGAGCACCGAGAAGGGCCGTGAGTATCTGATGGCGGTGCTGAAAGCTGACCCACTGGGAGGCAGGAGCATTGATACCGTGAAGCTGTCGGACGCGAAAGAATGGGCAATCCGAATGGACGAAAAGGGTTATGCCTATAAGACCATCAACAACTGGAAACGGTCTTTGAAGGCGGCCTTCTACACGGCGATTGAGGATGACTGTATCCGCAAGAACCCGTTCAACTTTGCCTTGGATACGGTCTACCGGAAGTATTGCGACGAGATTATCGTTCTTCTGGGAACCGGCCTCCGTATCTCCGAACTCTGCGGCCTGACGACCGATCTTGATTTTGAAGGCAGGCAGATCAATGTGGACCACCAGCTTCTCCGGGATAGTGAGGCTGGCTACTATGTGGATGTGCCGAAAACCAAAAGCGGAGCTCGGCAAGTCCCTATGAGCGATAAGGTCTACGAGGCGTTGAGGCGGGCTGTGAAGAACCGGGGAAAGGCGGCAGCGGTCAATATCGACGGTTACAAAAGGATTTCCTGTTTCTCAACCAGAACGGCTACCCCAAAACGGCGTCCAGCTATGAAAGCATGTTCAAGGGGCTTGTGAAGAAGTACAACAAGCAGCACAAGGAGGATGAAGCCCTCCCGAACATCACGCCCCACACCATGCGGCATACGTTCTGCACCCGGTTAGCAAACGCCGGAATGAACCCGAAAGCATTGCAGTATATCATGGGACATTCCAACATCAACATGACGCTGAACTATTACGCACACGCGACTTTTGCTTCTGCGAAGGCTGAAATGGATAGGCTGGCGGCATAGTAGTAAAGGCGGTTTTTACTACACTTTTACTACTTTTGATTGCCGGGTGAGGCTTGGAAATGCCACGATATGCCGAGTATCTTCTGTAAACGAAAATGCCGGAAAAGCCTGAAATATCAGGCTAAACCGACATTTGCCACCTAATACAAAGATAATCAGAAATTCGCTATAACTTTTATACGAAAACTTTGAAGGAATTTGTTGTTGCCCCGCAGGTTTTGCAGGTTATAAAAAGGATGTTTGTTGGAAATTTACTTAAATTTAGTAAGTAAATAACTGCACCCAGTAGTTTCTTCCGGCTTCATCCTGATAAAAACCGATACCGATATTTTTAAATTTCTGATTTAAAATGTTGGCGCGGTGCCCGGCGCTGTTCATCCAGCCATTCATTACCTGTTCCGGTGATGTTTGTCCCCATGCGATATTTTCGCCGCTTCCATTAAAAGAAACACCCTGTTCTTTCAGCGCGGTACTGAAACTGCTTCCATTTGGTCTTGTGTGGGAGAAGCTTTGCTTAATCTCTTTTGCTCTGACATTTGCGGCTGCGGTAACATCAGCATCCAGAGTAAGAGCTGGAAGTCCTTCTTTGAGTCTTTCCCTGTTCACTAGCTGTAAGACCTGTGTCACATAAGGATGGACAGATTCTGTGGAATCATCAACATCCGGAGTTGAAGTGTCCGGCGTATCGCCATTGTCCGGAATGGAAGTGTCTGGTGTATTACCAGTATCCGGAGTCGAAGTATCCGGTGCATCGCCATTGTCCGGAATGGAAGTGTCCGGCGTATTACCAGTATCCGGAGTCGAAGTATCCGGTGCATCGCCATTGTCCGGAGTCGAAGTGTCTGGTGTATTACCAGTATCCGGAGATGAAGAATCCGGTGTATCGCCATTATCCGGAATCGAAGAATCCGGTGCATCGCCAATATCCGGAGATGAAGAATCCGGTGTATTACCAGTATCCGGAGTCGAAGTGTCCGGTGCATCGCCATTATCCGGAATGGAAGTGTCTGGTGTATCGCCATTGTCTGGAATGGAAGTGTCTGGTGTATCACCATTGTCTGGAGTTGAAAAATCCGGGCAGATGATAGAGCCATTATAGATACTTGCTAAAATGTCTTCGACTATCTGTTGTGCATTTCCACAATCCTGACTTTCGATAACAATATAGCCATCTCCTTTTTCCTTTATCGTTACATCTCCGGCATAGGGGAAGTCATAGGTATGCTGCATGCTGCCAGTGCCGAGAGAATCGCGGTTGCATAGAATGATTTTCTCATGTTTCGTACCTCCTGCTTTTTTCTATACTGTTTGTTACGAAGTTTATAGTAACAAATGAAATCCAAAAAGAACAGAAGGAAGTATTTCCAGTCTTTCCTGAAATTAGAAATACTGGAAATTAGAGATAGAGAAAAAATCTGGACAGAAAAGTTGCGATTTTTTATACTGATAGTAAATCAAAACGGAAATGCAGATAGGGGAAACATTAAATATAGGTAAGGGAAATAGCAGAGAATTGGTGACAAAAAATAACACAAAAAGGGAAACAAAAATAGGATACAAGAAAATTGCCGGATACGGAATTTGGAGGATGTGCGTGAAAGAAGTTTTAAAATCAGACAGTTTGATTGAATTGAAGATGAAAAAAAAAGAATATCTGCTGGAGTACGGAATTCAAAGCAGGATTTTATTAGTTGGAAAAGAAATAACAGAGATATACCAAGGGCAGGAAAAACAGCCGCGTTCATTTATACACTTCCTTATGCCGCTTCCCTTGTCGTAGACGATAGCCGCTACCAACAGGCTGTTCAGACATTAGAGGACGAGATAGAACTGGAAATTTTGCCCGGTGATGAAATACAGGATAGGTTCGGCAGAACTCTGGAACAAAGGAATCAGGATAGACGCAGGATTTCCGGAATCCTGTTGCTGCTGTTTGGGATAATCCTGGGTGGAATCAGTGTTGCAACCATTTGTAAAATAATTGCTTCTGGCAATCGAACCAGACAGGATATCGAACTTGGAATTGTAATGGTGGTAACAACGATTCTTGCTTTGGGGTTAATTCTATCTGCACACAGACGGATATTTGGCAGGTTCTCGGAGCAGAAAATTCGAATGCAGGAAAGAAAAAAACACAGACAGGAAAGAACCGTATGCAGGCAGGAAAGCAACGGACGCAGGCAGGAAAGAACCGAACGCAGGCAGAATCAATTCTGGGAACATGCGAACAGAAAGATAAATGTCGGATATATTTTATTAATAGCAGCCATTTGCTGTATTGGTATGATGTTTGTCCTAAAAAGGACATTTTGGAATCACAATGATATTTGTTCTGGTTGGAAATTTTTGCATGATTGCATTTGGAACCATTCGGGGAATGGATTTTAAAAAAGAGTGGAAAATGGAAGTATCCCTTTCAGTTAAAATGGAAAATCGGATTTCCTATCATTCTCTATTGGCTGCTGGTTTTCTGTATTTTTGAGTTTATAGTAGGATGGTAACAGAACCGGATATGACACGAAAAACCTAAAATTTGAGATTTATTTTTGAATAAATTTGGAAATATAGCTATAAAGCAGATTTACACTTATAAAATTTCCTAAAAAATGTTGATATGTTATAATTAAAATGTTTATGATAAGGAATAACAGGCTGCAAAGAAAGATATACATAAACAGGGAGTTACAGATAAAGAGGAGGTGTGGCTATGAGTAAAATTTATTAACAATGTAAATACTTATTTATCACAAATGAAAATAAAACAGAAATATGTAAGTTTAAAATCGGGAATTAATGAAAAGAAGTTGTCCCGGATTTTAAATAGCGAACAAGAGGTTGACGGTGATGATATGGAAAAAATAGCGGCAGTGTTAGGACATAAGGCGGAATATTTTTTTTTGCAGATGATTTTAAAACCCCGATTTATGAGGATTCTGATTCCAGAGAATTTGCATTTTATGACGATGCGCCAGCCAAAGAGCAAAATGAATTTGCAATGAAATTAATTGATTTAATAGAAAATATAGATGAAATATTAAGTGCTGATATGAGATTCAAAAATGCATTTTTTGAGTAAGTAATAAGAAATTTTAAAACAGGACGAACAGATACTTTTACTGTTCGTCCTGTTTTTAGCTGTGCGCCTCGCGACGCATGTTGCCGCTGGCAATTTCTTCCGGTGGGTTATCGAAAAGCCGATTTAATATTTAACAGGGATGCCATTTACGGTGACTTCGTCTGTTATTTCGATAACAATACATTTTCGTCCGTCGATTTCTCTGGTTTCTACAAGGTCGCTTCTGTCCGGGTTGACTTTGATAACAACGTCGGGCGTTTTGACTTCAAATGATTTGGTGCTTGCAATATTATTTGCATAAAGCCGGACTTTGTTTGGAATGGCAGCAGGCTGTGCTTCTTCGGAGCCTTCTGCAACCGGTTTCTGTTTGACAGAAGCGGCAGCCGCTTTGTCAAAATTTGTATCAAAGTTCTGAAGCTTTTCCTCTGTTACGCCGGAAGTTTCCAGCAGATTTTTCAAAGAGTTTCTTGACAGAGTCAGTGGCTCCGGATTCTCTTTTTTGTTCTTCCATCATCGTATTCAGATTTTCATGAATATTTCGAATCACATCATAATCACAATCCATACCCAGCGTATCGGTGATGATGGACTGAAAAGCCTCTTTCTGGGAACCAGCAGTAACCGGAAGTCCGGTACCCAGAATTGATTGGATGAATTCTTCGTGAATTTCCTCCGGTTTCTTTGTATAATAAAGAACATTGTGAATATCAGCGCCCCTGTCGATAAATGCAGGGAACAGGAATCCGATGTCCGGCATATCCACAATCCAATCACGAATTCGGTTATGGAAGGTATTTTCAGAATCAAAATAGCTGAGTCCCGCTTTGGACAGATTGACATGGCAGATGCAGCACATAATATATTCATAAATTTCATCGGAAGCATCATCCATCGTAAGTCCGTCGGTCGTTTTGCCGGGTACGTCATAGGTATCATGAATCAGAAGAATCAGATAATTTCCGGTGTAGTCATACGAATCAATGACTTTGTCATAGAACTGCTCAATCAGCGCGTCATCCTCCAATTTGCTGTTCCGGAGTTTCAGCAGAAATTCCTGCGTACCGCCTTCAAATTCCATATCGGTTGGAAATGGCATTGTAATCAGGTTCTTTCCAACAGCGCCGGAGAGGTTTTTCTCTTTAAAAATATCAAAATACTTAAATGCTTCTTCCTCCGGCAGGGAAAGAAAGGCTTCTTTCATGGTTGCAATTTTTCTTCTGTCACCATCGACATAGCATCCGCAGATTTTGTCAATCGAACAGGTTGCCGGTGCAAACTGGTGACGGATTTCTAATACTTCTTTCTTTGTCATATGTGTTTTGGCTCCTTTATCGAAAACAATTAAAATGATGTTTCAAATGTAATCAGTGTATCATTTTGATTTTGGAAATACAAGAATTGAATTTGAAGAAAAGTTTTTTGCTTCTTAAAAATTCTTAAACATTTAGCAAATTGTATCTTAATAGAGGAAAGAAGTAAAATGATACTGCCAAAAGAAAGATATGGAAAATGTTTGCGGATTGCTGTATGCTAAAAAAAGAGCAAAATTTTTCAGACGAGGAGAGAAGAAATGTATAATATACTTGTTTGTGATGATGAGAAGGATATCGTGGCGGCGTTAAAGATTTATCTGAAAACGGCAGGATACAATATTTATGAAGCTTTTAGCGGAAAGGAAGCACTGGAACAGATAAAAAGAGCATGATATACATCTGGTTTTGATGGATATTATGATGCCGGAAATGGATGGAATTACCGCCATGTTAAAAATCAGGGAGGAAACGAATCTTCCGGTTATTCTTCTTACCGCAAAGAGCGAGGATACAGACAAAATTCTGGGACTTGAGGTAGGAGCCGATGATTACATAACAAAACCATTTAATCCGGTTGAAGTGATTGCCAGAGTAAAATCGCAGTTGAGACGATATATGCAGCTTGGCAGCGGTCAGATAAAAAAGGATGCGATTGTAATTGGCGGTATTGAACTGAATGACAATTCCAAGCAGGTCATGGTGGATGGAGAACTGGTAAATCTGACACCGACAGAATATGATATTTTAAGACTCCTGATGGAGCATCCGGGACAGGTGTTTTCTCCGCGTGACATTTATAAAGAGGTCTGGCAGGAAGCGCCTCTTGGGAGCGGAAGGTTCCGTAGCTGTCCATATCAGGCATTTAAGAGAAAAAATAGAGATTAATCCCGGAGAACCCCGCTATATTAAAGGTTATCTGGGGCAGAGGCTATAAGATGGAAAATCTGTAATCCTCTGTTGTATCGATAAGAATGGAGAAGTGTGAAAATGAAAAAATTAAGAAACAGTCCACCGGTTAAAATTTTGGTTTATGCCCTGTTTTTTATTAGCTGCACATTAGGGCTCCTGCTCGGTTATGTGCTGATTCATATGTCAAATGCGGGCGTATTTCATGCGGACAGCACAGAAGAACAAAAGGAGCGAGTCATATCGCAATATGAGAATGAATTATTGCACTATGGCCTTTCCTCAGCGGAAACATTTGTAAACGATGTTGCGGGTGGTGCAGATATTTCAGAAAATCTGATGAGCTATGATACAAATGATGATGGCGTTGTGGATGGAGAGGATGTTGCACAGCTTATCCGACGGGGAAATTTCAATGAAAAGTATGTCGGAGTACAAATCGTATATAGCAGAGGAGTACGGATACTGTAAAACAGCTTTAACGGTTGATACCGGAACTGATACCGTTACGCTGGCACAGTACAATTCGCTGCCGGGCGTAGCGTCCGAGGACATGGGAGAAGCGGGCAGTTCCTATTTTCTGCCGGGTGGAAGAATTGAGGAATTCAACACTTATAAGGAATTTGCGGCAGCAAGAGATAATCTGGCAGACGACTATGATTTTGTCAGAGAAATCATGCCGGATATGGTTTTGTATTCAAGCGATTTGTTAGAACTATCCATGGAGGAGATGGAAGAAAACCTGGACAGTCATTATAAAAAAAAGTAGGGGAAGCAGTAATTACGACAGACGGTGAGGGAAACCAAATCCTGCAGGACGCATCCGAAGAAACAGACGACTCTAACACCACTAAAATAGAAATTCTGGCAAATGAAGATGGAACGACAGTGGCGGTTCTTGATAATGGCGTACAGGTAATAACAATACATATATGATGAAGCGAGCGATGCATATTATCCGGTTACAAATAAAGGTTATATACTGGAATATGGAAATTATTCGGCGATAGAAGTGTCGATTACTTCCAAAGCAGATATTTATGTGCCGGATGACTGGGCGAATACCGGTGTTCCGGCGGCGATAAGAGAAGATTTTTCCATTATGGAAGCTGCGGAATCGTATAAGAATGATGTGGTTCTTGCATTTGCAATTGATTTTGTTGTTTGCCTGATTATGCTGGCGCTTTCCATTGCTTTGGCAGGAAAAAGAAGGCGTTGTCCGCAAGGTAGAAAAAATTCCGGTTGAGATTATAGTTGCCGCAATGGCTGTGCTGATTTTTGAATTGTACTGATTGTCGATGACTTTTCAGCATATTGGAGTTACTCGTATAACTGGTTAGACCGACTGCATTTCTTTTGTAGATAAGAGTCTGCATGGATATGAATATGCAGTTATCTGTATGATTCTTGCAATCGGAGCCATTTGTACAATGGGACTGTTGCTGATAAACAACCTGATTGTCCGTGCAAAAGCATCGTATTTCCTGAAAACAAGTCTGATTGCAAGGCTGCTCAAAAAAGTATTTGGAAAAAAAGGCGTTCTGCCGGGATTTTGGCGGTACTTAAAAAGAAAAGACGCCATTCCTGGTTAAAGCTGCTATTGTTTATGCAGGCATAACGGTAATAGAAATTATTATTTTTTCAAGCATTGGTTATTATTATGGTGCTGGGGCAGGTTTGCTGATTATCCTGAAACTGATTTGCGCTTTCTGCTATCTCGTATTTGTCTGCATGATGCACGAATTATTTAAGGGCGGCGAAAAAGCTGAAAAATGGCGAGTATGACTATGTGGTAAATACGAAATATATGTTTGGCGCATTTAAGAAACATGGTGAAAATCTGAATCATATAAATGAAGGGGTACAGATTGCTGTAGAGGAGAGGATGAAAAAGTGAACGGATGAAGACGGAGCTGATTACAAATGTTTCACATGATATCAAGACTCCGCTTACCTCTATCATTAATTATGTAGATTTATTACAGAAAGAAAATATAGAAAAAGAACCGGAGGCTTCCTATATTGAAGTTATTGCAAGACAATCGGCAAGACTGAAGAAATTGATTGTGGATTTGGTCGATGCGTCCAAGGCTTCGACAGGCAATGTACAGGTAGAACTGGTTCCTATGGATGCAAATATGCTCGTAGAACAGGTCATTGCGGAATATGTTGACAAACTTGCGGAAAAAAATATAAGCATTGTCATGAATCTGTCCAAAGACCGCGCGGGCATACAGGCGGATGGCAGACATCTGTGGAGAGTGTTTGACAATCTGTTAAATAATGCGCTGAAATATACAATGCCGGGTACTCGTTTCTATGTAAATACCTATCTTACGGATGCGGAAGATAATGTAATCCGGGAGTTTGAAAAGAGCGTAAAAGTACCGGCAAAGGTTTATATTGAACTGAAAAATAAATATATCCAGAGAGCCTCTGAATATTTCAAACGATGAACTGATGGAACGGTTTGTCCGGGGAGACAGTTCCAGAAATACTGAAGGCAGCGGACTTGGCTTATCGATTACCAGAAGCCTGTGCCAGCTGCAGAAAGCAGAGTTTAATGTCATTATAGATGGAGATTTGTTTAAAGCAGTCCTCGTGTTTGCATATAGTGCGGATACGACAGAGAGCGATATCGAAGAAGAAAAAGAAGAAAAAAGAACAAAAAAGAACAGGATGAAATTATTGACAACTAACATTAGTTAGTATATACTAACATCAGAAACAAGGATAACTGCTCGGATGGAGGTATAACATGAATGTTCAGGAAGTCTATAATGATAATGTTGTTGGTTATGTAAAAAAGCATAAAGAAAAGCCAAGCCAGAAGGATATTGTAATTGAGAAACTCCGCAAACAGGGATTTCGGATTACAAAACAAAGACGTATTCTTTTGGATGTGATTCTGGATGAAGAATGTTCATCCTGCAAAGAAATTTACTATAAGGCTGTGAAACGTGACGACAGCATTGGCATTGCAACCGTATATCGTATGGTAAACACACTGGAAGATATCGGTGTTATCAGCAGAAAAAATATGTATAAAGTCGCATGTTTCTAATAGAAACATGTAAATGGGACCATCTGCAAAGGCGCAGATGGTCTTTTTTTTTATCAGAAAAGCAATCACAAATATGAATTTTTCATATTTGTGGTTGCTTTTTTCAGTTAATTAGGTTAGAATTACCCTATAAGTGGAGCGAAGTGGTAGATAAGTGCCACAAAGTGGAGGAAAAGAGTCGGAAGAAGGTGGAATAAGTGTCCAAGTGTTTAACAGGTGAATATGAACACAGATTAGATACAAAAGGGCGTCTTATTATGCCTTCGAAACTTCGGGAAGAACTTGGATGCACATTTATGCTCACCAAGGGATTGGACAACTGTTTGTATATTTATCCGAATGACGAATGGCAGTTGTTTGCCGACAAATTAAACCAGCTCCCGATGACAAACAGAAATGCCAGACAATTTAAACGGTTTTTTAATTCAGGCGCTGTGAAGTGTGAAACGGATGCGCAGGGGCGTATTTTGATTCCGCAGAGCCTTCGTACCTTTGCGGGCATTGAAAAAGATGTCGTGATTATAGGAAATGGTGAAAAAGCGGAAATCTGGAACAAAGAAGCCTGGGATGCAATCAACAACGAAGAATCCCTGAATATGGATGAGATTGCAGATAAGCTGGACGAGCTGGATTTTAGGATATGAACGAAAGCATGAACGCAGCAACGCAGAACATACACTGGCTGCAAAACTCCTTGCTTGCAAGTGAGTTTTGCAGGCAAGGGGATGTTCAAGGAGCTATGTGAGTGCAACGAACACCGAAAAAACGCAGTTTTTGAGGTGAGCGTTCATGCAAAAAAAACACAGGTGACTGAGAGAACATGATTGTAAAATCGGAGTGGCAGTTATGGAATTTAAACATACTTTCGGTTCTATTAGAAGAAACGATTGAAAATCTGAATATCAAACCGAATGGTGTTTATGTAGATGGAACATTAGGAGGAGCCGGACATTCTCATGAAATTTTAAAACGACTGGGAGAAGGCGGCAGACTGATTGGAATTGACCAGGACGGTGAAGCGATTGCAGCGGCAAAAAAGCGGCTTGCAGAATATGGCGACAAAGTAACAATCGTCAGGGACAATTACCAGAATTTTAAAAGCATACTAGACGAGCTAACTATATTTCAAGTGGACGGGATACTTCTTGATATTGGGGTATCTTCCTATCAACTCGATAATGTGGATAGAGGATTCACATATCGGGTTGATGCGCCCCTTGATATGCGGATGGACGACAGGCAGACAAAGACAGCGAAGGATATTGTAAATGGATATTCGGAGCAGGAACTTTTCAGGATACTCAGGGAATACGGAGAAGAACGATTTGCAAAAAAGCATTGCATATCACATTGTAACGTATCCGTGAAAAAAAAAGGATATAGAGACAACAGAAGAACTGAATGCAATTATCCGAAGTTCAATTCCTGCAAAAAGTACGAAATGCACAGGGACATCCGTCGAAACAGACATTTCAGGCGATTCGGATTGAGCTGAATCATGAACTGGAAGTCCTGTCAAATTCGATTGACGGAATGATTGATTGTTTAAAACCGGGCGGACGGTTGTGCATCATCACCTTCCATTCGTTAGAAGACAGAATTGTGAAAAATGCATTCCGCAGAAATGAAAATCCCTGCATATGTCCGCCGAATTTTCCGGTGTGTACATGCGGCAGAAAATCAAAGGGAAAAAGTGGTAACAAGAAAACCAATTCTCCCAACAGACGAGGAAATGGAACAGAATTCCCGGTCAAAAAGTGCAAAACTAAGGGTATTTGAAAAGGGAATAATGATATAAAGAGGTGTTTGAAATGGCAGAAAGACGGAATCACTACTACATAGATGGAAGCACAGTAAAAAAATAGATTATTCGGCGGAACCGGTCAGACGGGAAGAAGAACCGGAACGCAGATACAATGAACCGGAACGGAGAAATGCGCCTGCAAGAAGGCGTCCGGAAAAAGAGCGGCTGCGCCTGCAAGAAAACAGGCTCCGCAAAGGAGAGTTCAGGAAAGACCGGCTGCGCCTTCTGTCAGACAACAGGACAGACGCTGGGTAGATGAATTAAGGAATGGATTTTTTCTGTCGCTTGCGGTAATATGTGCAGTAGGATTATGTTTTATTGTACTGAAATTAAGCGCAGACGTAAAAGAGGGAAAAAACGAAGTAAGCAATCTTCAAAACCAGTTGAATGAGCAGTTGAATGCGAATGCAGAATACAGCTCCGGACTCGACAGCATGACAGATTTGGATGAAATATATAAAATCGCGACAACTGAGCTTGGAATGGTGTACTCCAAACCGGGACAAACCGTATATTACGCACCGAACAGCGATGATTATGTTGTACAGTACAAAAAAACATTCCTGAGACTGAATAGGCCTCAGGAAATTTTGCGTTATTTTAAAATAAATACAAAGGTGGAACGATATGTCGACAAAAGGAAAACAATTTTTAAAACGAATGAAAACCAGACTGCTTATTGTATTTCTTGCAGCAGTCGTATTTTTTGTAGTGTTAATAATGCGTGTCATATATATCAGTGTTGCAAAAGGCGAGGAATATCAGGCGGAAGTGCTGGACCAGAAATCATATGACAGCTTGGATATTCCATACGAACGTGGGGATATTGTTGACAGAAATGGAAATGTTCTTGCGACCAGTGAAAAAGTGTACAATCTGATTCTGGAACCAAAGAATATTTTACGGACCGAAGATGGAAAAAATGCGACAAAAGCGGCGCTCATGAAATATTTCAATATGGCGGAAGCTGATTTTGAAGCATGCATGGAAAATACAGATTCGTTCTACAAAGTAGCGATGAAAGGACTTGCTTATACAGACGTCAAGGCATTTCAAGGATTTTTGTGATACCAGTGATGGCGCAGACGTTGTAGGCGTCCGGTTCGAGGAAGAATATGAACGGAAATATCCGAATGGCAGTCTTGCATGCCATCTGCTGGGTTATACCGTCAGCGGAAATGTCGGACAGGGCGGCATCGAAGGATATTACAACAGCTATTTAAATGGCGTGAATGGAAAAACATACGGATATCTGACAAATGACAATACCGTAGAATCCGTAACGGTTCCGGCGCAAAACGGATATACCGTTGTATCCACGATTGATTTGAATATTCAGAAAATTATTGAAGACAATATTGCAGAATATATGGAAACAACAGGGGCGGAAAAAATCGGCGTAATTGCGATGGACCCGGATACCTGCGAAGTCCTTGGCATGAGTACGTCGTATGGTTATGACCCGAACAATCCGATGGATACGGATGCACTCCGGAATATGACGGTAACGGTAACAGAGGATGTGAAAGAAGATACAACGGAGACAACCGGAGGAGATACGTCTGAAGACACGACGGAGGTGACAACGGAAGAACAAAAAGAACCGGAGCAGATAAAATACGATTTTTCAGAAATGACAGATGAAGAATTTGAAAAGACAATCGCAGATTTGACGAGCGACCAGAAATACGAAGCGTTAAATGCAGTATGGAGAAATTACTGCATCAGCGATATTCTGGAACCGGGTTCGACCTTTAAGCCATTTACAATTGCAGGCGCATTAGAGGATGGCGTGATTCAGGACGGACAGACATTTTACTGCAAAGGATACGAGGTTGTAGCGGAAGGAACAGACCCGATTTTCTGTCACAACAGAGAGGGTGACGGAACGCTGACATTAAAGCAGGCACTTGAACAGTCCTGTAATGCGGCGTTGATGCAGATAGCAAAAGCAGAAGGTTCTGAAACATTTGAAAAATATCAGGATATTTTTAATTTTGGAAAACAGACAGGAATTGATTTGTCCGGAGAAGAAAGCGGTCTGGTATATGATGGAAGAAAGCTTAAATCCGGTAGAGCTTGCAACGTCGTCCTTTGGACAGGGTATCAACGTTACAATGATTCAGATGGCGGCAGCATTCTGCTCCCCTGATAAATGGCGGAAATTATTATACGCCGCATACGGTCAGACAGATTCTGGATGAAGATGGAAGCATTATTGAAAATAATGAACCGGAACTGGTTCGAAAGACTGTATCAAAAAAGCACGTCCGATTTGATGAAAAGCTATATGGCAGGCGTTATAACGGAAGGTACTGGTTCAAGAGCGGCTGTAGAAGGATATACAATTGGCGGAAAGACAGGAACAGCAGAAAAAACTTCCAAGAGGAAATGGTCAGTACATTCTTTCCTTTATTGGATTTTCACCGGTTGAAAATCCGCAGATTATGCTGTACGTTGCAGTTGATTCGCCGAATGTTGAAAGCCAGTCAACTTCCGGCGCGGGCGCATTGCTGTTCCATGCAATCATGGAAGATTTGCTCCCATATATGAATGTTTACCAGAGCAGCGATGAGGATGTTACCTATAATGGAATCGATGAACCGATTAGTTCGCCATTCGAAGGAAGTGTAGAAGAATCAACAAACGAAGACGGTACGTCGGAAGCAGGTAGTTCGACAGAAGAAGGCAGTTCATCTGAAGAAAGCACTGCCGAGGGAGATACGACAGAAGAAAACAGTACGGAAGCAGACAGTACCGCGGAGAGCGATACGACAGAAGTTTCTTCCGAAGATACAACGGAAGACACGACAGAACCAAAGGTTCAGGATGAATAAACTGGAAAAATATGGTATGTTGCAGCCGGTAGCATATTTGTCCGACAATGGTAATAAGATATAAAGATAAAGAAAATCCGGCGGGCAGTATGAAATTATACAGTTTTAACAGGAGAAAAAATATATTTTACATGTCTGGCGCTGGTTCTGGCGGCGGTTTTGTTAATGGGAAGACTGGCGTACCTTATGGTCTGCAAAGCCGAATATTATGACAGTGCAGCGACCGCGCTCCACGAGAGAGAAAAGAAGTATAAAAAGCGCCAAGAGGAAAAATATATGACAGAAATGGAAATATACTTGCCGACAACAGAGCGGTTTGTTCGATTTCCGTAATTCACAGTCAGATAGAAGACGAAGAAGAAGTCATCCGGGTTTTAGATGAATATCTGGAAAAAAGAAGAAGCAGAAATCCGGAAAAAAAGTGGAGAAAGTTTCTTCGAGGGAAGTTATTGCAACAAATATTGATAAAGAGATTGGCGACAAGATAAGAGAATTGGATGTTGCAGGAATTAAGGTTGACGAGGACTACAAAAGGTATTATCCTTATGGAAGTCTTGCATCAAAGGTGCTTGGATTTACCGGTTCGGATAATCAGGGTATCGTAGGACTTGAAGTCTGGTACAATGATACGCTGTCCGGGCAGGACGGAAGTATCAATACGGTGACCGATGCAAAGGGTATCGAATTGCCGGGCGTAAAGGAAACAAGGGTAAGCCCGGATTCCGGGAAACAACATCGTGTTGTCGCTGGATTTGAATATACAGAAATATGCAACGCAGGCTGCGTTAAATGTCATGGAAGAAAAAAACAGGCAAAGCGGGTAGCAATTATTATTATGAATCCACAGAACGGAGAAATCTATGCAATGGTGAACGTTCCGGAATTTGATCTGAATCATCCATTTGAGTTAAATACTGAAGTAGATGGATATAACGCGATGACAGCCAGTGAAAAGATGGATGCCCTAAATACAATGTGGCGGAATTTTAATATCAGCGATACATATGAACCGGGTTCCACATTTAAGATTGTGACGTCAACAGCGGCGTTAGAAGCAGGTACGGTATCGTTGTCCGATACCTTTTACTGTCCGGGTTACAAGATAGTAGAGGACAGAAGAATCCGGTGCCATAAGACGACAGGCCATGGTTCCGAAGATTTCCTGCATGCACTGATGAATTCGTGCAATCCGGCGTTTATGGAGATTGGAGAGCGCACACAGGCGCTGAAAATCTGTATCATACATATGATAAACTGGGATTGTTTCAGAAAACAGGGATTGACCTTCCCGGAGAAGCAAATTCCATTATGCACAAACTGGAAGATATTGGTCCTGTGGAACTGGCAACAATGTCGTTTGGACAGTCGTTTCAGATTTCACCGATTCAGTTTGTTACAGCAGCGGCAACCGTAATTAATGGCGGCAATAAAATTACGCCGCATCTTGGAATGACGGTTACGGATGAAAACAATATGGTCGTACAGCAGTTGGAATATCCGGTTACGGAAGCAGCGGTAAGCAGCGAAACGTCAGCGACGATGCGGAGTATGCTTGAAGCAGTTGTATCCGAGGGTTCCGGCAGCAAGGCGGTTGTAGAAGGATACCGGATTGGCGGCAAGACAGCGACCAGTGAAAAATTTCCAAGAGGAACCGGACTTTATATTTCGTCGTTCCTTGGATTTGCACCGGCAGATAATCCGCAGGTGCTGGCTTTGATTATGATTGATGAGCCAACCGGAGTTTATTATGGCGGAACCATTGCGGCTCCGGTCGTACAGGAGATATTTACAAATATACTTCCGTATCTTGGGATACCGAAAGAGGAATAAGAAAATCACCTCATACATGAGGAAAAAATATAGCTTTAAAAAGCGGCAAGGAGTACAAAAAATGAACTTGGATTTTTCAATTATTTTACCGATACTTATAGCATTTGGAATCAGCGTGGTGTTAAGCCCGATTGTGATACCGTTTTTAAAGAAACTGAAATTTGGGCAATTTGTCCGGGACGATGGACCGGAATCGCATCTGAAAAAGTCAGGAACACCGACGATGGGCGGATTGATTATTCTTCTCAGTATGGTAATCACATCATTGTTCTATATGAAAGATTATCCGGATATTCTTCCGATATTGTTTGTAACCCTTGGCTTTGGATTAATTGGTTTTCTTGATGATTATATCAAAGTGGTTATGAAACGTTCGATGGGACTTCATGCTGCATGGCAGAAGATACTTGGACAGATTGCAGTAACCGCAGTATTTGCTTATTATATTGAAAAATACACAGAAATTAACAATGAGATTATCATTCCATTTATTGGAAAAACAGTTGTTTTGGATAAATGGCTGTATATCGTCTTACTGTTTTTTGTTGTACTGGGAACAGTAAATGGCGCAAACTTTACAGATGGGCTGGATGGTCTGGCATCTTCCGTAACCGCACTGATTGCAACGTTTTTTACCGTTGTTGCGATTGGAACAGGTTCCGGAATTGCACCAATTTCCTGTGCGGCAATGGGAAGTCTGTTAGGATTCCTGGTCTATAATGTTTATCCTGCAAGGGTGTTTATGGGAGATACAGGCTCCCTTGCACTTGAGGGTTTGTAGCGGCAACTGCATATATGCTGAAGATGCCATTGTTTATTTTGATTGTAGCATTTATCTATTTTATAGAGGTTTTATCTGTAATTATTCAGGTGGTTTCCTTCAAACTGACAGGGAAAGCGTGTGTTTAAAATGGCACCGATCCATCATCATTTTGAATTGTCAGGATGGCCAGAAACAAAAAGTAGTATCAATATTTGCAATTGTTACAGCAATACTTTGTGTAATTGGACTGCTGGCAGTTTAGATGCGGAGGATGAAAAGATGGAGTTTAAAAATGTTTTAGTTGCAGGAACCGGAAAAAGCGGTATCAGCGCAGCAAAGCTTCTTTTGAAGCATGGCGTAAATGTGTACCTGTTTGATGAAAATGAAAACCGGAAAAAAAAGAGGATATCATCGGGAAGCTGGATAATTCAGAAAAAGTTATCGTTGTTCTCGGAACTCTTACAGAAGAAATATTGTCGCTTGCAGATATCATGGTTATTAGTCCGGGCATACCGGTAGACGCTGCATTTGTAGAAAAGGTAAAAGCGGCGGGAATTCCTGTCTGAGTGAAATCGAACTTGCCTATTATTATGGAAAAGGAAAAATTGCGGCGATAACAGGAACCAATGGAAAAAACAACAACCACAGCGCTGGTTGGTGAAATTGTGAAGGCATGGAATGAAAAAGACCATCGTTGTCGGAAATATTGGAATCCCATATACAGAGCTTTGTGATACGACGGATGATACCAGCATGACTGTAGCGGAAATCAGCAGTTTTCAGTTGGAAACAATCGCAGCCTTTCATCCAAATGTCAGCGCAATCCTGAATCTGACGCCGGACCATCTGAACCGACACTATACATTTGAAAACTATGGAGCTGTAAAAAATCCATTACAAAAAATCAGACGGAACAGGACGTTGTCGTACTGAATTATGATGATGTGCATACAAAAGCGATGGCGGAAGGCGTTCTGCCGAAAGTTGTATATTTCAGCCGGCTGGCAAAGCCGGAAGGCGGCGTCTATGTAGAAAGCGAACACATCTGGCTGGAAGACGTAGAAAAAGAAAATTGATGTTCTTGCGTTAAAAAGACCTGCGCCTGCTTGGTTCGCATAACGTAGAAAATGTAAAAGCTTGCGGCTGTTGGCATTTCTTATTACATGGGAGTACCGGTTGAAATTATCCGGGAAACTGCGACTCATTTTCAGGCGGTTGAGCATAGAATTGAATATGTCGATACAATCGATGGCGTGGATTACTACAATGACTCCAAAGGAACCAATCCGGACGCCGCAATCAAAGGCATACAGGCGATGGTAAAGCCAACGTATCTGATTGGCGGAGGATATGATAAGGGTTCCACATATGATGAATGGATTGATGCATTTGATGGAAAAGTCAGATGTCTGGTTTTAATCGGTCAGACTGCGGAGAAGATAGCAGAAACTGCAAAAAAAGGCATGGCTTCCAGAATATTATATTGAAAGAAAAATTTGTCAGAAGCCGTAAAATACTGTCATGAGAATGCAAAAGCAGGGGAGGCAGTACTTCTTTCACCGGCGTGCGCAAGCTGGGGAATGTTTGAGGACTATGAACAGAGGGGAAGAATGTTCAAAGAATATGTCCGTAGTTTTAAGGAGTGAAATATTTGAATGACAGAAACAGAAATGCAGATGCAAATGAGATAGAAAACAAAAAAAAAGACCGCTCTGGTACAGCGGAAGATATTTTGATTTTCCACTGCTTGGAATTGTACTTTGCCTTGTTCTCTTTGGATTGGTTATGGTATACAGCACAAGCTCTTACCGGGCGGATGAATTATATGGCGACAGTACATATTTTGCTAAACGACAGTTGGTATTTGAGCTGGCGGCGCTTGCGGGCATGTTTGTGGTTTCAAAAATTGACTACCGGAGATTTGCCAGATATTCCAAATATTTTCTGTATCTTGCGATGGCGCTTCTGATACTGGTCTACATTATCGGAACTGCAAGTCATGGCTCAACCAGATGGATTTATATTGGTGCGTTTGGATTTCAGCCTTCGGAATTTGCGAAACTTGCGTTAATTGTTTATACTGCGGATATCTGTACCAGAAAGCCAAGAAGCTTAAATACGTTAAAGGGACTGTTTTCGTATGATGCTGCTCCCGCTTATTACAATCGTATTGATTGCGATTGAAAATCTGAGTACCGCGATTATCTGTTTTGGAATTGTTGCAATCATCGTATTTGTTGCAAGTCCGAAAAACTGGCACTTTGTGTTAATGGGAGTTTTGGGAATTCTGATGTGCGTATTGTTTATTGCTACAGCAGGATACCGGGCAGACAGAATTCGTATCTGGCTGGCGCCGGAAAAATATGATGATGGCTATCAGACCATGCAGTCGTTATATGCAATAGGCTCCGGCGGATTTTTTGGCAGAGGACTTGGAAACAGTATTCAGAAAATGGGATTTATACCCGAATCCCACAACGATATGATATTTTCAGTTATATGCGAGGAACTCGGTTTATTTGGTGCGGTTCTCGTTATTATTATGTTTATCATGCTGATTTACCGGTGTACCGTAATCGCGATAAATTCCGGCGACCGGTTTGGCGGCTTAATTGCAGTCGGCGTTATGGCGCATATTATTGCAGTTCAGGTGCTAATCAATATCAGCGTTGTAACAAATACAATTCCACCGACAGGAGTACCGCTTCCATTTGTCAGTTATGGTGGAAGTTCCATATTTTTTTATATTGCTTGAGATGGGACTGGTGCTTGCAGTCGCCAGACAGATGAAACCCGGAAGATAATTAGAACAGGAAGAAAACGGAAATGCAGAAGGAAAGCAATGCAGCGAACACAGAACAGAAAAGAGGAAAGAAAGCACGGAAGATTTTATTACTGATTTTTGCGGTGCTGCTTTTTCTGTGCCTTGCAGGCTATCTCTATATTATAAAAAAGCTATAGCCTTACAAAAAATACAGGTGTCAGGCAATCTGCATTATACCGATGAAGAAATCATTGATATTGTAACAAAGGGAAAAACGACGGACAATACGTTGTTCTTCTATTTGAACAATAAGCTGCATCCGGTAGAGGATGTTACGTTTATTGATAAATTTGAGATAGAAGTGATTGGAAAGCAACACGATTACAATTACGGTCTATGAAAAGTCGATGGCAGGATGTGTTCTTTATATGGACCAGTATGTCTATTTTGATAATGACGGAAGGGTGCTGGAAACTTCTGCTGAAAAGCTGGAAGATGTTCCGTGCATTCAGGGATTGAAATTTGACAGAATTGTAGTTGGGGAAAAAGCTTCCGGTTACAAATAAAGATATGTTTCAGGAAATCCTGACAATGACGCAGTTAATTGAGAAAAATGAACTGCTGGTTGATGAAATCCGGTTTAACAGTGAAAACGAGATAGTTCTGTATAAGGACAAGATTAAAATAGAACTGGGCGGTGGCTCCAATCTGGAGGACAAGCTGATGAATCTGGAAAGTATTCTGCAGAAACTGGAGGGAAAAAAGCGGAACTTTGATTTGACAGACTATACTGCGAACAGCGGAAATGCAATATTTAAGGAAAATAAGTAAAAATTAACATAAAAAGTTGTTGCGTTATTTACAAAAAAAATCGTATTATTAAGATATTAATGCGATTATATAGATGCACACTCCCTATACATTTGCGTTGCAGACGCTTCTTTGATGGTCTGCGATATGCGATAAACATACACCGATAGAGATGACTGGGCAGGAGTTGTGCTTAAGAAAGAAATATAAAAGAAATATATAGAAGGAGGAAACAACCTTGCTCGAAATAAAGTCTAACGATGAGAGAACACCAGCTAGAATACTGGTAATAGGAGTAGGTGGCGCTGGTAACAATGCAGTAAACAGAATGATTGATGAAAATGTAGAGGGTGTGGAGCTGATAGCAATTAACACAGATAAGCAGGCTCTTTCCCCTGAGCAGAGCGACGACCAAGATTCAGATAGGGGAAAAAAACTTACAAAGGGGCTTGGTGCAGGCGCAAAGCCTGAAATCGGCGCGAGTGCAGTTGAAGAAAATAGAGAAGAAATTGTTGATATCATTAAAGATGCAAACATGGTATTTGTAACATGCGGTATGGGTGGCGGTACCGGAACAGGTGCAGCTCCGGTTGTTGCAGAGATGGCAAGAAATCTTGGAATCCTTACCGTCGGCGTTGTAACAAAACCATTTGGCTTTGAAGGAAAACCTCGTATGAAGAATGCGATGGAAGGAATCGCCAGATTAAAAGAAAAATGTAGATACACTGATTGTCATTCCAAATGATAAGCTGTTACAGATATGTGATAAGAGAACAAGCATACCGGATGCATTGAAGAAAGCAGACCAGGTGCTTCAGCAGGGTGTACAGGGTGTTACAGACCTGATTAATAAACCGGGACTTATCAACCTTGACTTTGCAGATATCCAGACCGTTATGCGGGACAAGGGTATTGCACATATCGGAATTGGTTCCGCCAGCGGCGAGAACAAGGCAGTTGACGCTATCAAAGAGGCAATGGATTCACCGCTTCTTGAAACAACGGTATCCGGCGCTACAGACATTATCGTAAACTTCTCCGGAAATATCGGTATTGTAGAAGCATTACATGATGCTGTCACATATCTGACCGAGCAGGCTGGTGATGGCGTGAACATTATCTTTGGTACGGTTGATAATGATAACCTTGGCGAAGAAATCAGCATTACAATTATTGCGACAGGACTTGAAAAAGCAGAATCAGCAGCACCTGTCAGCCGGTTTGCAGGAACCGCCGCACCAAGACAGGATATGGCAGGCGCTTCATATAATACGGATGCAAGAAAGACAGCTCCGACATATGGCGGACAGACGCTTGGTACATCAACGATACGTCCAACATTTTTTCCGATACACCGGCATCCCAGACAGGAAAGACCAGTGTACCAAATACAACAAGAACAACAGCTGAGCCGCATGTGAATACACCGGCTCCAAAACCGGCAAGACCGGCACAGTCAAATGACAGCATAAGAATACCGGAATTTTTAAAGAAAAGATAAATAGCAGATGCTATCACTAAAACCAGATGCCATGGCAGAAGCCATGGCATTTTTATAGGGGTTTTTTTGGAATATAACAGGCAATTGCAAAACGTATTATTTTTCCTATTCGTTGTGCAAATGCTGTATACCAGTGCAGGACGTTCCCACTGGATTCGGTTCGCAGCGGTACATAAGGCACCAAAATACGGTGCCTAAGTACCGGCGACCTCATATCCCCTGCTTCTGGCATCAGCATTCTGCACAACTATTATGAAAGATTCATAGTTTCGTAATTATCTGTTTGAAAAAAATAATTAGAAAAGGAGATACCGCGATGAAGTTTCTTGCAACCGGAGAGGAAATGCAGCAAATTGATACTATCAGCATCCAGCAGATTGGAATTCCCGGACTGGTTTTGATGGAACGTGCTGCGCTTGCAGTAACGGACGAAATCGAGTCTTTGATTGAAACAGAACAACAGAAGAAATGTATGGGAAGCCATAAGACGCCAGAAATTCTTGTCGTTGCAGAAAAAAGGGGAATAATGGCGGCGATGGTCTGGCAGCCGCAAGACAGTTGGCAGCAGCGAAAAGGATATTCGGTGGACGTCTATACGATTGGCAAGGTGCCGAAGGCGACCGAACAGTTTCAGATTCAGGAACAGATTCTGGAAAATCTTGGAATGAACCGTTTGTCAGAATTTCCGGAAAAAACATATGATTTTGTAATAGACGCAATCTTTGGCGTGGGATTAAAACGGAAGATTGAAGGCATACACAGGCAGGTAATAGAAAAAATCAACCAGATGGACGCATATGTTGTTTCGGTGGATATTCCATCCGGCATATCGGCAGCAACCGGACAGATAATGGGAGTTGCTGTAAAAAGCAGATAGGACGGTGACAGCAGGTCTGATGAAAGCAGGAATGGTGCTTTATCCCGGCTGTAACTATTGCGGAACGGTAGTTGTAAAGATATCGGCTTTCCGGAGAAAGCAATCGAAGCAGTGAAACCAAAGCTGTTTACCTATGAAGAAAGTGATTTGAACCGACTGCCGGAACGGAAGCAGGACGGAAATAAAGGAACATTTGGCAAGGCAGCGGTGATTGCCGGAAGCAAAGAGATTTCCGGCGCGGCATGTCTTTCGGCAGCGGCAGCTTACAGCGTCGGCTGCGGAATGGTGAAACTGTATACCCACCATGCGAATCGGGACATTGCAGGCGGTTTTTCTGCCGGAAGCCTTAATGATGACGTATCAGAACGAAGAAGAAGCGTTATCCTGCGCCGAAGATGCATGTTCGTGGGCAGACGTTATTTTGATTGGACCGGGAATTGGTACGGATAAGACAGCAGAACGCATGGCAGAATATGTGATGAAAAACAGTACGGTTCCGGTGATTGCGGATGCCGACTGCCTGAATATTATCGCAGAAAATAAGGCGCTTTTAGATATGGGAAAAGACGGGAACGCAAATCGGAAATTTCCGCTGGTTGTTACACCGCATGTAAAAAAAAATGTCCAGACTGACAGGGCAGAGCGTAGCAGATATCAAACGTACGCTTCCGGAAAGTTGCAGGCAGTTGGCAAGAGGAACAAGCGCTGGTATGTGTGTTAAAAGACGCAAGAACATGTGTAAACGTCTGCGGAGAAGATGCAGTTTATATGAATACATCCGGAAATGATGGGATGGCGGCTGCCGGTTCCGGGGATGTGCTTGCAGGTATTCTGGCAGGACTTACCGCGCTTGACTTGATGTTTCCGAAGCCGCAAGACTTGGCGTTTATATTCATGGACTTGCAGGCGACAGAGCGGCAGAAATCTGCGGCAAAGCGGCCATGACTGCAAGAAACCTGATAGAACAAACCGGGCAGGTGCTGGCGCGCCATGCTGCAAAAAAGCAGAAGCATACAGAGAACGGTTTCTCATAGCACAAAAAAAGAGCGTATACAGAGAACGGTTTTTCATAGCATAAAAAAAGAGTGCATACAGAAAAACGGTTTTTCATAACAGAAAAAAAAAGAGGTGCAGACAGATGGATAAATACAGAAGAATTGAAGCAGATATTAATCTGGATAATATCAGAGAAAATATCAAACAGATGAAAGCGTGTGTTCCCGAAGATATGAAAATGTTGGCGGTGATAAAAGCGGATGCATATGGCCATGGAGCAATTGAGGTGAGCCGGGCATTAGACGACCTGACAGATTTTTATGCAGTCGCATGTATTGATGAAGCAGTTGAATTACGGAATGCAGGCTGCAAAAAGCCATTGCTGATACTTGGTTATACGGATGTGTCCGATTATCAGGAATTGATAGAACTGGACGTCAGACCGGCGATGTATGAGAAGGAGCAGTGTCAGATATTATCCGATGCGGCAGAAGTAAAAGGATTAAAAGCAAAGATTCATATAAAAATGGATACCGGAATGGGACGGATTGGATTTCCATGTGATGCGGCAGGAATCCAGGATATTGTTGCGATATCGAAGATGCCGGGCATTGTGATAGAAGGCATTTTCACACATTATTCCAAGGCAGATGAAACGGATAAGACAGCGGCAAACGGACAACTGAAATTGTTCAGACAGGTGATTCAGGAGTTGGAAGCAAACGGTGTTGCGATACCAATCAAACATATTTCTAACAGTGCGGGAATTATGGAAATGGATAATACAGGATTTGATATGGTCCGGTCTGGTATTGTCACATATGGACTTTATCCATCGGAGCAGGTAGACAAAACAATCGCAAAGGTTAAAGCCTGCGATGCAGCTGATAGCCAGAGTTATTCATGTAAAGGAAGTAAAGGCTGGAACCGGAATCGGATATGGATGGACTTTTGTCGCACCGCATGATATGAAAATTGCAACGGTTTCAGCCGGATATGCAGACGGATATCCAAGAGCGCAGTCAATATCGGACGTGTTATTCTGCATGGACAGTATGCAAAGATAACAGGCAGAGTCTGCATGGACCAGTTTATGATTGACGTTACGGATATCCCGGATGTGAAAACAGGGGACGCTGTTATATTATTTGGCAGGAGCGGCGACAAGGAGATAACGGTAGAAGAAGTTGCAGAACCGGCAAACAGTTTTAATTATGAATTAGTCTGCAATGTAGGCAGACGGGTTCCAAGAGTCTATATTGAAAATGGCAGAAAGGTGCGGGAAGTGAATTATCTGCGTCAAAATTGAATATCATAGAATAGAATTGGAAATACTTTTCACAACAGATGATAGAAATAAATTATTGGAGTGAAAAAAAGAATTGGTAATCAGACGTGGAGATATTTTTTATGCTGATTTACGCCCGGTCGTTGGTTCAGAACAGGGCGGAGTCAGACCGGTACTTATAATACAGAATGAGGCAGGAAACAAACATAGTTCTACTGTGATATGCGCAGCAATAACAAGCAAAATGAATAAGGCAAAGCTTCCCACTCATGTGGAGATTGATTCGAGCAAATATGACCTTGCAAAAGATTCCGTCGTTCTTCTGGAACAGGTCAGAACGATTGACAAGCAGAGATTAAAGGAAAAGGTCTGTCATATGGGGGATGATGTGCTGAAGAAAGTGGATATTGCATTGAAAATCAGTCTGGATTTGGATTAAATGCGGACTGAACTTTGGATGGGCAGGATTTCGGAATTGACGAATACTGGAAATGATGGTATATTTCCATTGTATTTGCACGAAATGAGCAGATGGAATAATTTCAAAAAAATAGAAACAGGTAATTACGAAATTATGAATCTTTCATAATAGTTGTGCAGAATGAATACTTGCTGTGAATCGTTTATAATAGTTGTGCAGAATGCATGATGCCATAAGCAGGTGGTATGAGGTCGCCGGTACTTAGGCACCGTACTTTGGTGTCTTATGTACCGCTGCAGACCGAATCAAGTGCAAACGTCCTGCGTTGGCATACTTGTATTTGCACAACTAATTTAAGGATTTCCGCGTTTCGCAATTACCTGAAAAATTTAGAATTTGAGAGGTGGTTTTTAGACAGATACTGTCTGACGTATGAAATTATTTAATAATAAGAAAGCCGATGAGGAAAAGGTAGAAGAAGAAATCATTTCCATGGTGAATGAGGGAAATGAACAGGGGCTGATTCATGATGATGAAGTGGAAATGATAACAAATATTTTTGAATTCAGCGAGAAGGAAGTCCGGGATGTTATGACACCCCGCTCGGACGTCGTGGGAATTGATAAGAATACGACAATGGATGAGACAATGAAACTGATGCTGGAAAACAATTATTCCAGATATCCGGTATATGATGATGATTTGGATAATATCGTTGGTATTCTGTATTTTAAAGATTTTGTAAAGGCATATCTGAAAGATAAGAACCAGACAATTGAGGAAATTGCTGTAGAACCGACATTTGTGCATCCGACAAAAAAATATCAGAATTGTTCCGGAAAATGCAGACTGCAAAAGATTCATATGGTGATTGTTGTAGATGAATATGGACAGACAGAAGGTATTATTGCGATGGAAGACATTCTGGAAGAAATCGTAGGTAATATTTTTGATGAATATGATGATGACGAAGAAGAGATTGCACTTTGCCGGGCATGGATACGTTGTCAGCGGCAGAGCAGAGCTGGATGAATTAGCAGAGCATCTTGAGATTGATTTTCCGGATGAAGATTTCCAGACGTTAAACGGATTTATGTTGTACGAATTGGGCAGACTTCCATACGAAAATGAAAAGATAAATATTACATATAAGGGATACAGCTTTGAAACCATCGGCATAAAGGACAAGATGGTGGATAAAGTCCGTATTACCAAGGTTGAAAATGAAAAACAGGTATGATAGTATAAAACAGTGTGTAAAAAGAAAGAAGCAAAAGATAGAATAGAGTAAGGAGTAAAGACGATGTCAGGACATTCAAAATTCGCAAATATCAAGCATAAGAAAGAAAAAGAATGATGCAGCGAAGGGAAAAAATATTTACAATTATCGGAAAGGAAATTGTGGTTGCCGTAAAAAGAGGGAGGACCAAATCCTGAGAACAACAGCAAGCTGCGTGACGTGATAGCAAAGGCAAAAAGCAAATAACATGCCAAATGATACAATTAAGCGTGGAATTGAACGTGCAGCAGGCGACGCCAATTCCGTAAATTACGTTGTAAATACATATGAAGGCTATGGACCAAACGGTACAGCCATCATTGTGGATACGCTGACAGATAATAAGAACCGGACAGCAGCCAATGTCAGAAATGCATTTACAAAGGGCGGCGGTAATGTTGGTACAACCGGCTGTGTTTCTTATATGTTTGATAATAAAGGACAGATAATCATTGCCAAAGAAGAATGCGATATAGATGCAGATGATTTGATGATGATGGCGCTTTGATGCCGGAGCTGAAGATTTCAGCGAGGAAGAAGACAGCTATGAAGTGATAACAGCGCCGGAAGATTTCTCTGCTGTAAGAGAAGCGTTGGAAAAAAAGGAATTCAGATGGCGCAGGCAGAGCTTACGATGATTCCTCAGAATTATGTAGATTTGACAGACCCGGAAGCAGCAAAGAAATTTACAAGAATTATTGACCTTCTTTGGAAGAAGATGATGATGTACAGTCGGTATATCACAATGCAAATCTTCCGGATGAAGCATAATTGATAAAGGCGCAAGAAAGAATGTTATGCCAGACTTATGAAAATGACAGGAAGCGATACGGAAAGACCTGCCATTACCGCAAGTCTGGCATATATACGTTGCTGTGGCGTTTCTGCAAGGAAACCGACAGGCGGCAGATTGCGGCAGGCAGTAGATTGCAGAGGGCGGCATCAGATTGCGACTGGCGGCAGTTAAGAAAGAAAAAGAACAGGAGAAAAGAATGAAGGGAATACTAAGATATCTGCGGGATTATAAAAAAAAAGAATCTGTCCTTGCACCATTGTTCAAGATGCTGGAGGCTTGTTTTGAACTTTTGATTCCAATTGTTATGGCGCATATCATTGATACCGGTATTAAGAATCAGGATATGGGCTATGTCTTAAAAATGTGCATTGTTATGGTGGCGCTTGGAATTATCGGTCTTGTCTGTTCGCTGACCGCGCAGTATTTTTCAGCAAAAAGCGGCAACAGGTTTTGGAACAGCAGTCAGAAGCGATTTGTTTCGCCATATTACAAAGCTTTCCTATAACGAGATTGATTCCATTGGAACTTCTACATTGCTGACACGAATGACAAGTGATATCAACCAGATTCAAACAGGCGTCAATCTGGTGCTGCGTTTGTTTTTACGCTCGCCATTTATTGTATTTGGCGCAATGATTATGGCATTTACGATAGACGTAAAATCGGCAATGACCTTTGTTGTTACGATTCCGGCGTTATCCGTTGTCGTATTTGGTATTATGCTGGTAAGCATTCCATTGTTTAAAAAGGTTCAGGCAAAGTTAGATAAGGTTATGCTTCTTACAAGAGAAAATCTGGAAGGAGCAAGGGGTGGTCCGGGCATTTAACAGGCAGGACAAAGAAGTCGAGGAATTTGATAAGTCAACGGATGAATTGATGGATGTTCAGTTATATGTTGGAAGAATTTCGGCAATTTCTGAATCCGGTTACTTATGTCATTATAAATCTTGCAACAGTTGCCATTGTATGGATTGCGGCAGGACAGACCGATATCGGAATTCTTTCCCAAGGAAAAGTTGTTGCGCTTATCAATTATATGTCGCAGATTCTGGTCGAGCTTGTTAAGCTTGCAAACCTGATTATTAATATAACAAAATCTATTGCATGTGCAAAACGAATCAATGCAGTTTTTGAAACGCAGCCATCGATTACCGGACCGGAGCAGATATCGGAAAATCAGGAAACCAATGCCAAGGAACGAGGTCAATCGGATGTTCCGAAAATTGCGTTTGAGCATGTGTGCCTGCGGTATGGAAAGGCGTCCGAAGATTCCCTTACGGATATCAGCTTTACAGCGAAAGCAGGGGATACGATTGGTATTATAGGCGGAACTGGTTCCGGAAAAAGTTCTCTTGTGAATCTGATTCCAAGATTTTTATGATGCAACCGCAGGAACCGTAAAAGTAGATGGAAAAAATGTAAAAGAATATGATTTGAATACGCTTCGCAGGAAAGTCGGCGTCGTTCCGCAGAAATCAGTTTTGTTTCAGGGAACACTGGCTGAAAATATCCGATGGGGAAAGCCGGATGCGACGGACGAAGAAATAGAGCAGGCGCTTGAAATCGCGCAGGCAAAAAAGATTTTGTTTCGAAAAAAGAGGATGGCATTCAGTTTAAAATTGCGCAGGGTGGTAAGAATCTTTCCGGCGGACAGAAACAAAGGCTTACGATAGCGAGAGCGATTGTAAGGAAACCGGAGATTCTGATTATGGATGACAGCGCCTCTGCGCTGGATTTTTGCAACAGATGCAGCGCTGCGGCGTGCGATAAAAGAAAAGACAGCGGGTATGACGGTATTCTTAGTATCTCAGCGTGTATCGACAATTATGGGTGCAGATACGATTATTGTTTTGGATGATGGACAAATGGTTGGAATTGGAACGCATGAACAATTGCTTGCAGACTGCGAGGTTTATCAGGAAATCTGTCAGACACAGCTTTCATCCGGCGAAAGCAACCCGGCAAATGAAGTATCAATGGCATAGGAGGCGACCATGAGCAAAAAAGTAAAAAATAATGCTGTAAATAAAAAAACGCTTCGCAGAATTTTGAACTATATAAAAAAATATAATATTCTGGTTATCCTTTTCTCTTATTTGCGCGGCAATATCGGTTGTACTCACGCTTTATGCACCGATTCTGACCGGACATATGGTAGATAAGATTGTCGGAGCCGGAAATGTCGATTTTGGAGCGCTGAAGCAATTGGCAGTCCGGTTTGTAATTGTTATAGCAATTACCGCAGTCTGTCAGTGGATTATGAATATTTTAAACAACAAAGTCACCTATCATGTTGTAAATGACGTCAGAACCGCGGCATATAAAAAGCTGGAACAGCTTCCGCTTTCGTATATTGATTCGCATACGCATGGAGATATCGTCAGTCGTGTTATTGCTGACGTCGACGACCAGTTTTCCGACGGTCTGCTGATGGGATTTACCCAGTTGTTCACCGGAGTTATGACAATTATAGGAACCTTATGTTTTATGTTGTCGATAAATAGAATTATAACGGTCGTTGTTGTAATCATTACGCCGGTATCTTTATTTGTTGCAGCATTTATTGCGAAAAAAACGTATCATATGTTCCGGAAACAGGCGGAAATCAAAGGCGAAATGACGTCGCTTGTAAATGAGATGGTAGAAAATCAGAAGGTAGTAACCGCATTTTCAATGGAAGACGCTGTAAATGAAAGATTTCATGAAGTGAATGGAAGATTGAATAAGGCAGGCCTGGATGCGACATTTTTCTCATCCATTACAAATCCAAGTACAAGATTTGTAAACAGTCTGGTTTATACCGGCGTTGGCATTATTGGTGCAATTATGGCGATTAAGGGCAGGATTTCCGTTGGACAGCTTACCAGCTTTTTGAGTTACGCCAATCAGTATACAAAACCGTTTAATGAAAATTTCCGGCGTAATAACCGAGCTTCAGAATGCGTTTGCATCTGCGGCGCGAGTTTTTTGAACTGATTGATGAAGAAGCGGAAATAGCGGAGCCGGAAGATGCATATGTGCTGGAGCGGGCAAACGGACAGGTTGATTTGCGGCACGTTGATTTTTCCTATAATAAAGAAACAGAACTTATTAAAAATCTGAATCTGAATGTACAGCCCGGAAAACGCGTTGCAATTGTTGGACCGACCGGATGCGGAAAGAGTACGGTTATCAATCTGCTGATGCGGTTCTATGATGTGGATGCGGGCGCTATTTCGGTAGACGGGCATGATATTCGGAAGATTACAAGAAAAAGCCTGCGCGAAAATTATGGCATGGTGCTTCAGGAAACCTGGTTGAAAACAGGGACAATTAAAGAAAATATTGCATATGGACGACCGGATGCGACGGATGAAGAAATCATTGCGGCGGCAAAGCAGTCGCATGCGCATAGTTTTATTAAACGACTTCCCGGAAGGCTATGATACGGTTATTTCAGAAGATGGCGGAGGACTTTCACAGGGACAGAAACAGCTTCTCTGTATTACCAGAGTCATGCTGGATTTACCGCCAATGCTGATTTTAGATGAAGCGACCTCATCAATTGATACACGAACGGAAATCCGAATCCAGCGTGCATTTGCAAAGATGATGAATGGAAGAACCAGCTTTGTCGTTGCCCATCGATTGTCAACGATACAGGAATCGGATATTATTCTTGTGATGAAAGACGGTAATATTATTGAACAGGGAAATCATCAAAGCCTGCTGGAACAAAAAGGATTTTATTATAACTTGTACCATTCGCAGTTTGCAGGAACAAAATAAAAATGAAAATGAAGATAATACGAGGTGAAGAAAGATGAATGTAAAAGAGAGCGGATATACGAAAGACGAATTATTGGATATTGTTGACAAATACCTTGCAGAGCCATCCAGAAGATGGGATTTTATTGAAGAAAAGGGAGATGGGCATGTATGTCTATGATGAAGAAGGAAATGCATACCTTGACTTCTTTGGAGGAATTGCGGTAAACAGTACCGGAAACTGCAATAAGAAGGTTGCAGAAGCAATTGCCGCGCAGTGTAAAAGAAGTGATTCATGCATCCAACTATGCATACACGCTTCCGATGATTTTGCTTGCAAAAAAGATTTGTGAAACGCTTGAATGGAAAAAGTGCTGTTCCAGAATTCCGGAACTGAAACAAATGAAGCGATGATAAAGATGGCGCGGAAATATGGAACGGACCATTTCGGACCGGAGCATTATCATATCGTTACAGCGAAGAACAGCTTTCATGGAAGAACATATGGAGCGTTATCCGCAACCGGTCAGCCGGACAGTGCATGCCATATGGGATTTCAGCCGATGCTTCCGGATTTACATATGCAGAATTTAACAATCTGGAAGACTTTAAGAGCAAGTGTACAAAAGATACCGTTGCAATTATGGTAGAGCCTGTGCAGGGCGAAGGCGGCGTATATCCGGCTTCCAAAGAGTTTTTAGAGGGACTTCGTGCATACTGTGATGAAACCGGTATTTTGTTGTTATTTGATGAGGTTCAGACCGGATGGGGAAGAACCGGAGATATTATGGCATTTATGTCGTATGGCGTAAAACCGGATATGGTTTCGATGGCAAAGGCAATTGGCGGCGGAATGCCGATAGGCGCGCTTTGCACATCCGCCGAGATTGCCGCTGCATTTACACCGGGCGCGCATGGCTCAACGTATGCGGCAAATCCTGTATGCTGTGCAGCAGCGCTTGCTGAGATTGATGAAATTCTGGACAATCATCTGGCTGAAAATGCAAAAAGAAACTGGTGCTTATTTTATGGAACAGCTTCATAAGCTCCCATTTGTAAAAAAAGAAGTAAGGGGCAGAGGCATGTTAATTGGTGTTGAATTTACAAAGCCGATAGCAAATGAAGTGAAACACCTTGCAGTTGAGAACAAGCTTTTTGATTACTGCTGTCCGACCAGGTGTTATTCGTATGGCGCCGCCGCTCATTGCAACAAAAGAACATTGCGACAAGGCAGCAGTGCATACTGATGCATTGTGTTGAAGAAGCAGGAAATGAGCAAGCATAAGATTGTCGGCAGAACAGAGAAAGCGTGCAGGGATAAAGATTTCAGACAGAACAGAGAAAAACGCGCAGAGATAAAGATTGCCGGTAGAACAGAGAAAGCGTGCAGGAGGTTTTATATGGGCAGAAATGCAGATGAAATGGAAGGGGTAACGCTCCTTGGAAATAAAAACGTAACGTACAAGATGGATTATGCGCCAGAGATGCTGCAGACATTTATAAACAAGCATCAGGACAACGATTATTTTGTAAAATTTAATTGCCCGAGTTTACGAGCCTTTGTCCGATTACCGGACAGCCGGATTTTGCAACGGTGTATATTTCTTATGTGCCGGACGTAAAAATGGTAGAAAGTAAATCGTTAAAGCTGTATATTTATTCAGTTTTCGAAATCATGGAGATTTTCATGAGGACTGTATGAATATTATTATGAAAGATTTAATCAAACTGATGGAGCCGAAATATATTGAGGTATGGGGCAAGTTTACGCCAAGAGGCGGCATTTCCATTGACCCGTACTGCAATTATGGAAAACCGGGAACCAAATGGGAAGAAGTTGCATGGAACCGGTTGGCGAATCATGATTTGTACCCGGAAAAAAGTAGACAACAGATAAATGGAGCATGGTATGAATTACAGAGAAACGGTTGATTATATTCTGAATATTCCATTATTTGCACAGAAGATTGGCACAGAAAAATCTTGCCAGTCTTCTTGAACGTTTAGGGAACCCGCAGGATAAAACAAGGGTGATACATGTTGCAGGAACAAATGGAAAAGGTTCTACAGCGAAGGCGCTGGCAACGCTTCTGATGGAGGCAGGCTTTCATGTCGGATTGTTTACGTCCCCTCATCTCGTATCGATAAACGAACCGAATCAAATATGATAATTCGGATATTTCAGAAGAAGATTTTGTATGGGCATTTGAAACGGTGCAGAAACAGTTTACGGTGCATCCGTCCTTTTTGAAGTGATATTTGCGATGGCTGCTGTTTATTTTGAAAAACAGAAACCGGACTATGTGATATATGAAACCGGAATGGGCGGACGACTGGACGCGACAAATGTCGTGAAGCCGGAGCTTTGTATAATTACCTCTGTCGGACTTGACCATATGGAGTATCTGGGAGATACGATTGAAAAAAAAATAGCCGAAGAAAAGGCAGGAATTATAAAACCGTCCGTCCCAATCGTCTATTTTAAAAGAGATGCTGTTTCATCGGGAATCATAGAGGCAAAAGCAAAAATTTCAAATTCTCCGGTAGCTGCGGTCGAAATATCACAATATATAATAAATGAAATAGATGATAAAACCATTGATTTTTCACTTCATAATCGTTATTATAATTATGACCATTTAAAGATAAAAAAAAGAACATCCCTTTATCAGGTGGAAAACGCCTGCCTTGCAGTAACAGCGTTTTCTATTCTCATGAAGCGCCGGATAACAGCGCGTGATTTTGCGGACTGCGATAAGTGCGAGTTAAACAGCGACAGGCTTATGCTGGACGAGGTCAAAGATAAGTGCAAGCCAAACAGCGACAGGTGCATGTCAAGCGAAGTCAACGACAGGCGTATGCCGAATATAGGGGATGAACAGATAAGGAACCGGATAATTCGGAGAGGATTGTTGAATTTTTCCTGGGAAGGCAGGATGGAGGAGCTTGCGCAGGACGTCTATGTGGATGGCGCGCATAACCCGGAAGCGATTGACAGCTATTGCAAAACGCTTCAGCTTCTGCATAATGGGAAAAAGAAAATTTTAATCTTTGCTGTCGTTAAGGACAAGGATTATGATACGATGATAAAAACGCTTGCAGAAAAACTTTCTTTTGAAAAAATCATCGTTGCAGGCGTAGAGAATAAACGAAAAGGCACCGGTTTCATTCATTGCAGACAGATTTGAAACATACACAGGGCGCAGGGTGGATGCTTGTGACAGCATTTCTGAGGCGATGGAGCGGGCATTTGAATATAAGAAACAGATACCGGATTCCGCCATTTATTGCGTTGGCTCTCTTTACCTTGTAGGGGAAGTCAAAAAATGGATGAAAGAACATGCATGAGGATTCATCAGAACGGAGGAATAGTATGATAAACTTTGATGAAGAAGTAAAAAATTCAGACCGACGCTGGAGGTGGACCAGGCAGAAGATGCGATATACCATAACGATTTGAAGGACATTTCAGACATTATGCAGGAAATGCTTCGGGTAGCGAAGGAGACAGAGAAATAATATGGCGGATGTACTTAATTGTAAACACTGTGGTGGCAAAATCCTTGTTACCGGCTACTGCAGTCAGTGTGGACTAAAAAGTGAGTTTGTAAATAAGGCGCTGAATACATCAAAATATTATTACAATATAGGTCCTTGATAAAGCGAGAGTCCGCGATATGAGCGGAGCCGAAGAAGCGTTAAAAACTTCACTCAAATACGATAAAATGAATATAGATGCCAGAAATCTTCTGGGGCTGATATATTATGAAACAGGAGAAGTTGTTCTGGCGCTCAGCCATTGGGTTGTAAGCGTCAACTATTTTAGTGGAAGAAATGTTGCAAAGCGTTATATCAAGGAGGTAAAATCAAATCCTCATAAACTTGAAACAACAAATAATGCAGCAAGAAAATACAATCAGGCAGTCACTTATGCCAGACAGGGAAGCAAAGATTTGGCATTTATCCAGCTTCGGAAAGTATTATCCGATAATCCAAAATTTGTAAACGGATATCTTTTGATGGCGCTGCTTCTGATTGACGATGGAAAATTTGAAAAAAGCAAGAAAAGCGTTAAAACGTGTCATTAAAATTGACAGAACCAATCCGCTGGCGGTTCGTTATTTTAATGAAATGGGGCATACCGATGAGGAAAAATCATGAGTTTTCGGGATTATCCTGAAGATGATTATGATGCGGATTTACTGTTTGTAGAAGACCAGCCGCGTGCATATGCAGGACCGGATAATGTCGATTATAACGGAGAACGGGTTCCGGTCGGCAGATACAAGGATATCAATTTCTACAAGTATTCGCTGGCGTATGTGATAGCAGGTCTGGTATTGGGACGGGCTGTTATGTGGTTTCTAGTTATGCCGCAGCGAAATAAAAATGTAGACAATGAAAATCGGGATATCAAGATTGCATACAGTGAAGAAATTGCAGATAAAAATGCAAAGCTGTCGTCGCTGCAGGATACAGTAGATTCTCTGACAAACAAGAATCAGGAGCTGGAAAAGCAGGCGGCAGAATATGAAGAAAAGAGCAAAGCCCAGATATCGGATACCGATAAGGTAACGATGCAGCTTGCGATGAAATATTATAACGATGCCCAGTATGATAAAGCATCCGATGAACTGGACAAGGTTTTGGAAAAAAAACAACAGTCCGGACTATGATGTGGCGTTATATTATAAAGCGCTTTGCTATCTTGGACAGGAAGATGAAGAAGCCGCTCAGACAGCGCTCGAAACATTTATAGAGAAATGTCCGGATTCCATTTATTATACGACAGCAGTTGCACTCGCAGGCGGTACGCAAGGCGACGAAACCGGAACAACCGGAGAAGGCACGACCGAAAGTGGAACGCCGATTGTTGACACCACCGGAAATACCACCCCGGAAGGTAACACCACCGAAGCCGACACAACTGAAACCGGCACCACCGAAAGCAGTACGCCAGAAGGCGACACAACCGAACCCGATACCACACCGGACGGATTCGATACACAAAACGAATAACACATCAAACCTACAAAAAGACAAATAAGAGAAATCTTATTTGTCTTTTTTTTTATGATATAGGAAAGTTCACACTTTCCTATATCATAAAAAGCGCATCGCGCAAAGATGCGCACGGATGCAAGAGGTATTTATTGCTGCGCAAATATGCATCCGGCGCGGCAAAAATGTGCTTTTTATAGATATCTAAAACCACAAGTATATATAAGGCACATTTTTGTTTATATCGAAAGTAGCGCTTAGGGTTCGCCTGTGTATGGTATCATGGACGGACCTGACCGAGAGTAGACGCTTAGGGTTCGCCTATGTATGGTATCATGGACGGACATGTCCGAATGTCGGTACTTAGGCAGCGTATTTTGCTGCCTTATGTACCGCTACATGAGGATAAGAGCGCAAGCGGTCCGGGAATGATACCATACATAGGCGAACCCAAGAGCCAGACAAAGCGCGAGCGGTCCGGGAATGAAACCATATACAGGCGAACCCAAGACCAACCCAAGGCACAAACATAAAAAAAAAGAAGGTGAAGTATGAATAATTATGAAAAAAATAGGGGATACTATCATGATAATACTACCGGAAGAAGTCGACGACTACAGAGCCACCCGGATGGTAGAAGAAACAGAAGAAGCCTTCAAAGACCCACAAGAATCCGGTACGTTATATTCGATTTTGAAAAAACAAATATGATGGACAGTTCCGGAATCGGACTGATAACCAGAAGATTCCGAAATGTATACGACAGAGGCGGAAGAACATTTGTGATAAATGTAAACGACAGGATGGAACGCCTTCTGAAAATGTCCGGAATATACAAGATAGCGACAAAAGCAGGAAGTTTTGAGGAAGCATACAAAAGTGTACACACCTCGTAAAAAAGAAAAAAAGGAGAAGAACAAGATGAACAAAAACGAAATAAAACTAGAATTTGGAAGCGATGCAAGAAATGAAAGCTTTGCAAGAACGGTGGTTGCATCATTTATGACAAGAACAAATCCAACATTAGAGGAGGTGGCAGATGTAAAAACAGCAGTATCCGAGGCAGTTACAAATTCCATCATTCATGGTTATCAGGGCGGAGATGGAAAAATAGAAATAAAAGCAAGCATTGAAGAACGAACCTTATACATAGAAATCATTGATTATGGCTGCGGAATTGCAGATGTTGAAAAGGCGATGGAGCCGATGTTCACAACAGGGAAAGACGGTCGTTCCGGCATGGGTTTTTCATTTATGGAAGCATTTATGGATGAACTGATGGTAGAATCTGAAATCGGAAAAGGCACAACTGTAAAGATGACAAAAAAAATAGGGACAGGATGTGCAATGTAAATGGAAAATAATCTGGAACTTCTTTTACAGGCGAAAAATGGAGATGATTCTGCAAAAGAAAAACTGGTTGAACAGAATCTGGGGCTTGTGTGGAGTGTCGCGCGACGATTTACAGGGCGTGGCTATGATATTGAAGACTTGTTTCAGATTGGATGTATCGGGTTGATAAAATGCATTGACAAATTCAGTTTTGAGTATCAGGTGAAATTTTCAACGTATGCGGTTCCTTTGATTCAGGGGGAAATCAAGCGGTTTCTGCGTGATTCCGGAGCCATAAAAAGTCAGCAGAAGTTTAAAAAGAAATGAACATGAAAGTCGAACAATACCGACAAAACGTATTAAAAGAAAAAAGGCTATGAACCGGAGATAGAAGAAATTGCAGCGGCATTATCCTTTGATGCAGGAGATATCGTTATGGCAATGGAAGCGTCGATGGAAATAGAATCGTTAGAAACGCCGGGAATACTTTCAAAAACGGAAGAATATAGTCAGGATATCGTAGACCGTTTAACGATATCGCAAATGTTGGACAAACTGGAAAAGAACGAAAGAAGATTAATTGAACTGCGGTATTTTGAGGACAGGACGCAGTCAGAAACCGGAAAAAAGAACTTGGAATCAGTCAGGTGCAGGTCAGCCGGCAGGAAAAGAAAATATTGGAGAAATTAAAAGAAAATGCATAAATAGATAAAGTATTGTCATTCTAATCCTGTAAAGTATTATGAAGCGGGTGGAAAAAAAATGGCAGATATAGTTTATTTACAGCTATCGGAAAGCGTTCTGGCAGAAAAACGGAAAGTGACGATAAAAAGATGTATCGAAAGTCGTATCGGAAAATCTGGATTTAAAATGCAAAATAGAAAAAAATCGAACTGATGAATTTTTCAACCAGTTCCAAAGAACAGCAGGTGATTTCGATTCTGGATATTATCGAAGAAATTGAAAAGAACTGCGGTGAAGAAATTATTATCCAGAATTTAGGGCAGCCGAATGTGGTTGTCTATTATAAGGCGTTTGATGCATCTGACAGAATCAAACAGAAAGTCAAATTTGTGCTGCTCTGTCTGATTGCATTTTTCGGCGCGGGATTTTCGATAATTTCATACAATTCAGACGTCAACCTTCTTGGACAGCTTGACCTTTTGCAGAACATTTTTACAGGCGGAAGCGAATCCGGCGCTGCGATTGGGGGCGTTGCATATTCCATCGGATTATTTGTCGGAATTATTGTTTTCTTCAATCATGGGGCAAATAAAAAATTTACAGACGACCCAACGCCATTGCAGGTTCAGATGCGGCAGTATGAACAGGAAGTAAACCAGACGGTAATTACAGATGCAGTCAGAAAGAAGGACGTAAGAGATGCTGATTAGACATATTTGTTACGCCCTTGTGGCATTTATCGGAGGAGCGGCGATTTCCAGCGGATATTTTGCATTTATCTCATTAATTGGCGTGTTTCCAAAACTTGCTGAAAAAAGTAAAGGGAGACAGGCATTATATGCTGATAGAATGTCTTCTGGCATATGGCGCGACGCTTGGAAATATTATCTATCTGTTCAATATCAGGATTCCGCTTTCCATTCCCGGTCTTGCATTTGTCACGCTGTTTGGCGGAATATTTACCGGGTGTCTGGCGGGTGCGCTTGCAGAGGTTCTGAATGTATTCCCGATTATATCAAGACGATTTTCTGTCAGACGGTATATTCCATATATTATATATGCAGTCGCAGCAGGAAAAATGATAGGTTCCGTCATTGGCTTGATATCAACCGGACTTGTATGACAGACGGAATGAAAATCATGTTCTGAAACGGAATAGCAGAAACAATTAAACAGAAGAATAAAGGAATCTGTATAAAAATCTTAAAAATCGAATAAAATGGGGTGAAAATACATGAAATACGAACCAAAGGAAAAGGAGTATAATCAATATGTAGAAACGGTAACACCGGTTTCAAATTCAGTAAAAAACTGTTTGTGGGCGTTCCTTGCAGGCGGAATTATCTGTACGCTGGGGCAGGTTATTTTCAATATCTTGCGGTATTTTGATGTCAGTGAAGATGACAGCGCTTCTTATGTTTCCATTCTTCTTGTGTTAATCAGCGTAATTTTAACCGGATTTAATGTGTATAAGAAGCTGGCAAAATTTGGAGGGGCAGGAACGCTTGTTCCAATTACCGGATTTGCAAACAGCGTCTGCGCGCCGATTATTGAGTTCCAGACCGAAGGCGAAGTCTTTGGAAAGGGAGTAAAATGTTTTACGATTGCCGGTCCGGTTATTATGTATGGTATCGTTACGTCATGGGTACTCGGCGTTATTTACTGGATATGCAAGCTTGCCGGATGGGTATAAGCTTGCCGGAAAAATTGCAAATACTTCTGCTTTCTTTGCAGAAGTGTTACATAATTTTTATGAAAACATATAGGTTCTGTGAAATCTTTTTTCCTTCGGAAAGCATATTGACAGATAAAATTTCCTATGATAAGTTAAAAAATGATGGAATCATTTAATAATGAGGATAATATTCTTATGAAAAAGGAATAAAATCCTTTAGTAGTAAATTGGAGAAACAGTATGAAAAAAGCAAAAAGAACGATTCTCACGACCGTATGTGTGATTGCAGTCCTGTTCGTGTTTTATCTGATATCCTGTGCGATAATTGGAAATAAAAAATTTTTCCCAAATACAAATATCAATGGCATTGATGTCAGCAGCATGACGATTGAGCAGGCGGCGGAAGCTGTGAAAGAACAGTTTGAAACCGAATACAAGAATGCGGTTATGGAAGTCACATTAAAAGACAAAAGCTATTATATCAGCATTGAAGACGCGATGGATATGGATGTTACGGATGCTGTAAAAAAGACAAATGACGAGAGCCACAAGTTTCTGGCACGCGGATTGAACTATGTGAAGGCATTATTTGGCGAACAGAATTATCAGGCAAAACCGTCGTTAAAGGATAAGAAGACATTATATACTTAGGTTGAAGATTCCGGCATTACAAAACTGGATGGGGTAGAAGATAAATTCTACACGATAGACGCGGACAAAATTATCGTGACAAAAGGCAGAGGCGGTTATGTAGTCGATACCGATACGCTGGTGGACCAGATTGCAGAAAAAGATTACAGCCGGTGATTTTACAGCGAAGCTGGACTGTCCGCTTACATATGGTGATGTTGACCTTGACGTGATTTATAATGACATATTTGTAGAACCTGCGGATGCAACGCTGGATCCGGAAAATGATTACAGCGTAACCGATTCTGTTGTCGGCGTCAGCTTTGATAAAGAAGCGGGGCACAGAAAAAACTGGACGCTGCAGCAGATGGCGAGGAAGTCAGTATAGATATTATTTATACTGAGCCGGAATTATCCAAAGAAACATTGGAAGCCTATTTGTTCCGGGATGCATTAGGTTCCTTCAGCACAAATGTCGGAGGAACGGATGCCCGAAAATCAAATGTTGCAAAAGCAGCAGAAAACTGCAATGGAACTATTCTGATGCCGGGCGAGCAGTTTTCATTTAATAATGTTGTAGGACAGCGAACGATAGAAAATGGATTTGCTGCGGCGCCTTCGTATGTAAACGGAGAATCGGTCGATGAAGTTGGCGGCGGTATCTGTCAGGTGTCCTCTACGCTTTATGATGCGTGCCTGTATGCAAACCTTCAGATTGATGAGCGGCATTGTCATCCGCATCCGTCTACCTATATTGACTCAGGATTTGATGCAACGGTTTCCTGGGGCGGTCCGGATTACAGATTTACAAATAATACGGAGTATCCGATAAAGGTTTGCAGCGTCCTATAGCGGTGGCGTCGTATCCTGTACGATTTATGGAACAAAATTAAAAGACTTTAAAGTATCGTTGTCTAGTGAAGTCGTAGCAACGTACAATTTCGAAACCGAGTATGAGGATGATGATACGTTAGAAGAAGGAGAAGAAGAAGTATCCGTTACCGGAATAACCGGATATAAAGTGCAGACGTACCGAACTGTATATGATGAAAATGGCGAAGTGATTTATTCCGGTGCAGAATCCGTCAGCGTCTATGACAAACGAAATAAAGTTATCCTCAGAGGTACGAAGAAAAAAAAAGAAACAGAGGATACGACGGAAGAAGGAAAAGACGATAAGGATGATAAGTCCGGCAAGGATGATAAATCGGACAAAGATGATAAGTCGGGTAAGGATGACAAATCGGACAAAGATGATAAATCCGATAAGGACGACAAATCTGATAAGACTGACAAGTCCGGTACATCTGAAAAATCCGATAAGAGTGACAAGAAAAACGTCCGAAAAGACTTCTGAGTAGTCTTTCTTAAAGTAGAAAAGCAGAAAAGAAATAATAGAAGAACGAAAAAAAAAGCTGGTGGAAAATCCCATCAGCTTTCTTTTTTCTCGTCATGTTCATTTGTCTTTACTTCCTGATTCGTATACAGGTTTACATAATGTGGGCGGAGCTTGGAATAGATAATTTTCTGCTCACTGTAAAGACTGTAATAGCCGGACAGCATATAGCTGACGCTGGTGCCGATAGCAAACAGTAAGATACCATCTGGACCAAATAATTCAATGCTCAAAACAAGCGATGCCAGCGGACAGTTTACAACGCCGCAGAACAGGCATACAAGCCCCATAGCGGCGCCAAAGCCGGGGTCCAGTCCAAGAATACCACCAAGCGTACAACCGAAGGTTGCGCCGATAAAGAAGGATGGAACGATTTCCCCACCGCGGAAGCCGCAGCTGATAGTAATACAGGTAAAAATCAATTTCAAAAGAAAGGCTTTCTGGTTTTGCCTCACCATGAATCGCCTGCTCGATGATATTCATTCCGGCGCCATTGTAATCATGACAGCCGACTGCAAGCGTCAGTAAAACAAGAAGAATGCCGCCAACAAAGATGCGTATGTATTGGTTTTTGAAATATTTCTTAAAGGCATTGCTGGTAGCCTGCATTGCAAGACAAAACAGAATGCTGACAATCGCAGTTGCAATCGCAAGCAAAATAACCCGGATACCGGTAAGCAGCGTCATTTCAGGAATCTGGTTTAACACAAAGTAGGTTGGAGTAATATCAAATTTTTCCGTAATCGCATAAGCGATTGTCGAGGAAAGGATACATGGCACCAAAGCGCTGTAATATAAGACGCCTATACTGATAACCTCCACAGAAAACAGCGCTGCAGTTACCGGTGTTCCAAACAGAGCGGCAAATACGACGCTCATACCGCAAAAGCGTCATAATATGTTTATCGTTATCGTCCATTTTCACCAGTTTTCCAATCGATGCGCCTAGACTTCCGCCAATCTGCAGGGCGGCGCCTTCCCGTCCGGCAGAACCGCCAAAAAAGATGCGTGATGGCGGTTGTAATAAAAATCAGCGGAGCCATACGGAACGGAATGTTGTATTCCGGATTTCGAATGGATCCAATGACAAGGTTCGTACCTTTATCGTGCTTGATGCCTGACGCCCGGTACAGGAAAATAATCACAAGACCGGCAATCGGCAATAAATAGATTATCCAGGAATGATTGTTCCGGAATTCGGTCACATATTCAACGCTGTAGTGGAATGCGGTTCCGACAGCGCCGCAGGTGGTTCCGATGATTACCGAGCAAATCACCCATTTGATAAATGTTTTTGCATATCGTTTTGTTCTGTCAATACAGTTCAGCCAGTATTCTTTTGTAAAAAGCATAAAAAAAATCCCATCTTTTCTAAATTTTTATACGTTCCTAGATTACTCCGAAATGTGATATTTGTCCAGAAAATATTGAAAAAATGAATAAATTCCGGTTAAAACGTAAATGAATAATAACAGAAAAAAAAAAAAAACGGAGGAATAAGATGAATAAAATGGTTGGAAAACAGAGCATATGTTTCTCTGAGCCTCCCTATATTTTAGGTGAAGCATCTGTATGCGGCCCGAAAGAAGCAGAAGGACCGCTCGCGGAGTATTTTGATATTGTTTCACAGGACGCGACATTTGGCAAGGATTCCTGGGAAGAAGGCGAAAGCGAAATGGTAAAGCAGGCGGTTGAGCTTGCGATAAAAAAAAAGCAGGAAAAGAAAAAACGGATATCCGGTACATTTTTGCAGGCGATCTTCTGGGACAGTTGATTGCAACGACATTTGGAATTAAAGATATGGATATTCCGGCATTTGGATTGTATGGCGCCTGTTCCACCTGTGGAGAAGGATTGTCGCTTGCATCCATGACGGTTGCGGCAGGATATGCAGATTATGCGGTAGCGGCAACGTCCAGTCATTTTGGAAGTGCGGAAAAGCAGTTCCGGTTTCCGTTGGAGTATGGAAATCAGAGACCGCTTTCAGCGACATGGACAGTGACCGGGAGCGGAGCCTTTGTTGTTGGAAATGAGCCGGGACCATCGGATACCCCGGTACAGATTACAGGGGTTACAACCGGAAAAAAATCGTTGATTATGGCGTGAAAGATTCGTTTAATATGGGGGCGTGCATGGCGCCTGCGGCTGCCGATTTGATTTACCAGCATCTGACGGATTTTGGCGTAAAACCCACTTACTACGATAGAATAATTACCGGGGATTTGGGAAAGATAGGACAGAGAATTCTGTTAGATTTACTGCAGGAAAAAATGGAGTGGATATCAGCAAACAGCATATGGATTGCGGAATCGAAATATATGACAATGAAGAGCAGGATACTCATTCCGGTGGTTCCGGATGCGGCTGTTCTGCCATTACGCTTGCAGGATATATTTTGAAACAATTGCGGGAAGAAAAATGGAAGCGGGTTCTATTTGTTCCAACCGGAGCGCTGCTGTCAACGGTCAGCTATAACGAAGGACAGAATATTCCGGGTGTTGCACATGGAGTTGTAATAGAACGAAAGTAAGAACAGAAAGAAAGAGGAAAGCAGTAACAGAAGGAAAGCAGGGAAGAAAGAGGAAAACAGTAACAGAAGGAAAGCAGGAATAAAAAAGGAAAGGTAGAAAGGAAGTAGAAAATGGATTATATAAAAGCATTTGTAATCGGTGGGGCAGTCTGTGTTCTGGTACAGATATTAATGGATAAGACAAAGCTTCTGCCAGGACGTATCATGGTAATTCTTGTGTGTACAGGAGCAGTTCTTGGCGCAGTTGGATTGTATGAACCGTTTCTTGAATTTGCAGGCTGCGGAGCATCGGTTCCATTATCCGGTTTTGGATACAATCTTTGGAAAGGTATCAAAGAAGCGGTGGACGAAGATGGATTTATCGGATTGTTCCGCGGCGGCTTTAAGATGGCGGCAGTAGGAACATCAGCCGCATTAATTTTTTCCTATATTGCGTCTTTGATTTTTAAGCCAAAGATGGTTAAGTGAAAAAAAGTATACTTTTTTAATATAGATTCCTAGGTATGACAAAAGCCATGGGCATAAAACCCATGGCTTTTTGTTTGTTATGACCGAAAGACTGATTATTCCGATGAGTCGGTAGAATCTGTCGCTGGTTCGGTAGCCGGTTCCGAAGTAGAAGGCTCCGTTGTCGGTTTTTCCGTCGTTGGCTTTTCCGTTGTCGGCGCTTCTGTTGTTGGCTTTTCTGTCGTTGGAGCCTCGGTTGTCGGCGCTTCCGTTGTTGGAGTTTCCGATTGTTCTTTCTTAAAGATAACCGTAATCGTATGGTTTGCGGTTACTTTCGAGAACTTATATGAACTTACAGCACCAACAGATTTGCCATCTACATATACATCGGAGATAACATATCCCTTATCCGGTGTGATATAGAACGTAGCGCTCTTTCCTTTGCTGACAGAGCGTACTTGGGGAAATCGAGCCGCCGCTTCCATCAACCGCAGAAGTTATCTTATAATCCTTCTTCGGAGATTCCGACTGGTCTTTTGTTGAATCGGAGGAATCTTTCCGAGTCGTCCTCATCCGGGTGGAGCGGACATTTCTCTTTCAGGATATTCTGGTCGTATTCAAAGTCAGCGTCAATAATTTCAATCTTACCGTCGTCGTCCTCTGTATAATAATAGGTGGTCGTGTCTTTACATCCCTTATTGGCAACTTTATGCGATTCATTACAGATAACCACTTTCTGATTTCCTTCACATTTCTTGGTTGGAACAGTTCCGGATACAAAGTAATCGGTAATTGTTTCACAGCCTTCAACAGGGAGCAGTCCGGTTTCTTTACAAACAGTGGCTCGTATGATACCTTCCGGCATTTCAAAGGTCTTAGAGGTATCCAGTCCCTTTGCTTCCACAATCGCGTCCATAATCTTACGCCACATATTCTTATGATAATTTCCTGCGGGAAAAGTTAGTATTTAAGTCAAATCAATCCAGATGGAAGCGGTATAATATGGCGTATAACCACAGAACCATGCATCATAGTTGCTGGAGGTCGTACCTGTTTTACCTGCGGTATACATACCGGATTGCAGATTTGCTGCTGTACCGGTACCGATGGTTACAACATCATGCATCGCGTCAGTCAATAACCATGCATTCTGAGGAGAAATAACAGCAGTTTCTTCCGGCTTTCTGTTATCAATCAACAGATTTCCTTCGTGGTCATAAACTTCCGTATAAAAAATTGGTTTGATATAATTTCCTTCATTTGCAATCGTTGCATATGCTGCGGTAATTTCAAGATTTGTAACACCGTCTGTCAGACCGCCAAGTGCAAGCGACTGGTTGATATCGGATTCAATACCGCCGCTGGAGTTTGTCCGGCTCTTAACAAGCGTTGTGAAACCAAGCTTTATCAAATATTCATATGCAAGGTCCGGCGTAACGTCGGTAATGGTCTTTAACAGCAATGATATTCAGCGAACTCTGAATCGCCTGCCGGATGGTCTGCGGACCACGGTAATTGCTGCCATACCAGTTTCTGACTTCAACACCATTTGAATATTGGTAAGGTTCATCTTTATATACGGTTGCCAGACTCATACCGCAGCCATCAAGGGCAGGCAGGAATGCGGCAAGAACCTTAAAGGTGGAACCAGGCTGTCTTGTTGATTCGGACGCCCGGTTAAGGGAACGATCCTCTGTTTTTTCGCCACGACCGCCGACAATCGCTTTTACCTGTCCGGTTTCCTGGTCCATAAGAGTAAAGGAAATCTGTGGCTCAACCGTCACCTTATAACTTTCTAATTGTTCTTTGTAACCGGTCTCAGACATCAGATGCGCTTTGTATTCATCAGCAGCAGCTCTTGCCTCTTCTTTGCTTGAAAAGATTAAGTCAAATGAAGTCTGGCCCTGTTCTTCCTGAAACCAAGTCACCATCATGTTTTGGCTGTAATTATACTGCTCGCCATTCTCGTCTACCAGAGTAAGCGCATAGGATAATTGATAACTGTCAGCCGGATAGTTTTCTTCATCATTCAGGACTTCATCACAAATGTCCTGAATTTCGGTATCCTGACAGGTCTTTACATCCAGACCGCCGGAATAAATCAGAGTGTCTGCCTGGTCTTTGGTATAGCCCATAGCCATGAAATCATCCTCTAACTGGTTAATGACTTCATCGATGTAGTACGAATTTACTTTCGTAGGGGATGATTTCTTGATAGAAGCCACCTGTTCAATCTCTTTGTACACATCATCTTCGAGCGCGGCATCATATTCTGCCTGCGTGATATAGTTTAATTCCAGCATTTTGTCCAGTACGTCAAGACGACGTTTTGCATTTTCCTCCGGAAAAACAATCGGGTCATATTTGCTTGGATTCTGTGGAATGGCGGCAAGGACTGCACATTCGGAAATCGTAAGCTTATCCAATGCCTTGTTAAAGTAATACTGTGCGGCTGTTTCCACACCGTACCGGCCTTGTCCGAGATAAATGGTGTTCAGATAGTATTCAACAATGCTTTCCTTTGGAAGCACTTTTTTTCGATTTCAATCGCAAGATACTGTTCCTGAACCTTTCGCTCGATTTTATCGACCATTGTTTTTTCATCCAGACCAACGTTGAAAATCTGGTTTTTAATCAACTGCTGTGTCAATGTACTCGCGCCCCTGGTCGAAATCATTGGATTGCAGACCGTGAACAAAGGCACGCATAATACCCTGAACGTCAATACCGTTATGCTCCCTGAAACGCTCATCTTCAATCGCAATAAATGCATTGACCAGTGTTTCAGGGATATCTTCGTAATAAACATATTCCCGGTTTGCATCAAAACTTGCGAGAACCGCAAGCTCCTTTCCATCCTGGTCGTATAAGGTTGTCTGATAACCTTTTGGTATCAAATCCTTGGCATTGACTTCCGGCGTATCATCCAGAATGCCTTTTAACATACCAAAAACCGGCGCCGATACCTAAGACAATGATGGCAAGAAAAAGAACCAGCATCAGCTTAAATAAAGAAACCGATAGTTTTCGTTTATTTCGGGGGGAAGCTTGGAAACCAGTGTTTTCTGTTTCCGCTCAACGCCCTTTTTGCTAAAATAAACCATGGAAAATCCTCCTTAAATTAAGTTCAATCATAAATACAATTTATTATAGCAAAGATTTATATAATAATAAAGTAAAAAATCATATCTAAAAACAAAATTAAGGCATATAAAATAAAAAAGAAATGTGATATAATGAACGATAGCATGAACGCAGGATGCTTCAGGGAAGCGACTGACTGCTTGCAGGCAGGCGCTTCCTGAAGCAGACTATGTGAGTGCAACGAACACCGAAGAAACGGAGTTTCTGAGGTGAGCGTTCATGCGGAAACCGCACATGCTTCAGGGAAGCGACTGACTGCTTGCAGGCAGGGCGATTCCTGAAGCAGACTATGTGAGTGCAACGAACACCGGAAGAAACGAAGTTTCTGAGGTGAGCGTTTATGCGGTGAGCGTTCATGCGAAAACAAACATGAGTATGAAGGACGATAGTCCGGAATACGAATGGTTGTGGCGATTGCAGAAGCACATAGTGCGGCAATCGCAATTACTGGAAAAAAAAGAAAGGAATACTCGGTTTATGTTTGAATCCATTGAAGACGCGATTGCAGTCTGGAAGGAAGAATATTCATTTATTGAAGACGCGGTTGTAACAGGATACGATGGCGGATACCCAATCGTTGATTTTACGATTCATCAGGCAGTCTGGAGCCTTGTAAAAAATGAAAAAGAAATTCAAACGGATTGTCCGTTCCGCGGAAATGGAAGGCGGAATTGAAGTGGGCGTATCCACCTGTTTCCGTGATACCGCCTATGTCAAGTGGAATCCGCCGATTATGACAATATGCGGATACCCGGAAGTAATCAACCGGATACTGAAAAAAATCATGTAGTTTTCAACAGCAGAAAATACCCTGGTGAATAAAAACCATTCACCGGGGTATTTTATTTTTAGATAAAAAATCAAGCAGGTAATTGCGAGCCTATGAATCTTTCATAATGGTTGTGCGGAATGCATGATGCCATAAGCAGGTATATGAGGTCGCCGGTACTTAGACACCGTACTTTGGTGTCTTATGTACCGTTGCAGACCGAATTAAGTGAAAACGTCCTGCGTTGGCATACTTGCATTTGCACAACCAATACAAAGATTTTCGCGTTTCGCAAACGCCTGAAAAATTCAGGTGTTGAAAGGAGAAAAAAATGGAACGGACAATACGGACAGACCTTGCGATAGAGCTTCGGGAGAATATAAAGGACAGAGGAGAACTGGATGGCATTGAGATTGCAACAAGGGTGCATCAGGATGGAATCAAGACAACGACAATTCATGTTGTGAACCAGAAAGGGGCGGAGACACTTGGAAAACCGGTAGGAACGTATGTTACGATTGAGTGTCCGCAGATAAAAAGGAATTTGATGAAAGCATTCATAAGCCGCTTTGTGCAGAACTTTCTTACAATCTGGAGAAGCTGCTTTCCGGCGCGCGTTCCATCCTTGTAGTGGGACTTGGAAACCGCGAAGTGACGCCGGATTCTCTGGGACCGCAGGTAACGGACAATCTTTTTCATAACCAGACATCTGCAGATAGAGGATATTCCGTTTGAACAGGAGCCGAAATATGAAATATCTGCAATCTGTCCGGGCGTTATGGCGCAGACAGGCATCGAAACGGTGGAAATCATAAAAAGGAATCTGCAGTAAGATTAAAGTTGACGTTGTATTGGTCGTGGATGCGCTTGCGGCGAGAAGCAGCAAACGGTTAAACCGTACGATTCAATTGACGGACACCGGAATCAGTCCGGGTTCCGGCGTTGGAAATAACCGGATGGAAATTAATTCGAAAAATATAAAAACACGCGTAATCGCACTTGGCGTACCAACGGTTATTTCGGTTCCGTCCATTATTGATGGATTCACTGGATGCAATTGCGGATGCATTCAATCAGTCTTACGGAAAACGAATGATGAAAGAATTTACCGAACAGCAGAGATATCAGATGGCATATCATCTGGTTGAGCCGGAGTTGGCAGACATGTTTGTCACTCCGAAAAATATTGATGAATTAATAAAAAGAATAAGTTTCACAATATCCGAAGCAATTAATAGCATTATTTTTAAAACGGACACATATACTGATAAATAATTAAAACAAGAGTATAATCAGAATGCAGAACAGCCAGAATAAACGGTTAAAAAGTAAAATCAGATATTGCCTTCTTTGGATATTTGCTGCAGTTGCCATATGGTTCGCAAATTGTGACAAAGATTTTAGGACAACGATATTAGAAAAGTATTTAAATGGAACAATAGCATTTATCGATAAATTGAAAAATGGCGGTTTACAGGAGAAAACAGATGAAAAAGCTGCGATAGCTGCGTACTGGGATGATGTTTTGCAGGAATATTGTTTGTTTGGCAGGGGAACTGGTTTTGGATGATGGACAGGGGGCGGACAGTCTGCCTGCCGCAGATGGAAATAAAACGGACAACCTGACAAAAGATTCCAGTCGGCAGAATTTGTCAGTGGAAACCGAAGCGCGGGAGGCGGTTGCGGCAATGGCAGGCTGTCACAGCTATATGCAGGAAAAACTTTCGGATTATGATTATATGAAATCCAATTTTTATGTGATAGACAGCACGACAAGCGTGTCCAGAGAAGAACTGGATGGGGAAAGTCTGGCGAATATGGATTTGACAATTGATACGCAGGATGCAAATTACAAAATTCTGATTTACCATACCCATGGAACGGAAAGTTTTGTAGATTCCGAGCCGGGAAATACAGATGATACTGTTATCGGACTTGGGAACTACCTGACCGAACTTCTGGAAGAAACATATGGGGTTTCCGTTTATCATGATACGACTGCTTATGACATGAAAGAGGGGACATTGGACAGAAGTACCGCGTATGATTATGCAAGAGAAGGCGTCGAAAAGATTCTGGACGAATATCCTTCGATTGAAGTTGTGATTGATATTCACAGGGATGGGGTAGCGGAAGGAACGTATCTTGTAACAGAAGTAAATGGAAAACCAACCGCGCAGGTTATGTTTTTTTAAACGGAGTCAGCCGCTTAAATAAAAACGGAGACATTTCTTATCTGGAAAATCCGTATAAAACGGAAAATCTTGCATTTAGCCTGCAAATGTATCTGACTGCAAAAAGCCAATTATGATTCCTATGTCCGGAAAATATTTGTAAAAGGCTACCGCTATAATCTGGATTTGCGCCCGCGCTCCCTTTTGGTCGAAGTCGGAAGCCAGACAAATACAGTCGAGGAAGCTAAAAATGCGATGGAACCACTGGCAGCAATTCTTTACAAAGTATTGAGCGGAAACTGAGAATGTGGTATTATCAAAGATATACGTTTAAGAAATACATACAATCGGAGGAACATATAGATGGCTCATATCGACCAGTCAAGAATCAGAAATTTTTGCATCATTGCCCATATCGACCATGGCAAATCAACACTTGCAGACAGGATTATAGAGAAAACCGGGCTGCTGACAGAACGGGAGATGCAGAATCAGGTCCTTGACAACATGGATTTGGAACGCGAGCGGGGAATTACGATTAAGGCGCAGTGCGTCCGGATTATATACAAAGCAGAAGACGGAAACGAATATATTTTTAATCTGATAGATACGCCCGGACATGTAGATTTTAACTACGAAGTGTCAAGAAGTCTGGCGGCATGCGAGGGCGCGATTCTTGTTGTCGATGCGGCACAGGGAATTGAAGCGCAGACGCTTGCAAATGTATATCTTGCAATCGACCATGATTTGGATGTGATGCCGGTTATCAATAAGATTGATTTACCGTCTGCTGATCCGGAGCGTGTTGTCAATGAGATAGAAGATGTAATCGGAATTGAAGCGCAGGATGCGCCAAGAATATCCGCGAAAAAACGGAATCAACATTGAACAGGTGTTAGAGCAGATTGTAACGAAAATTCCGGCGCCGTCCGGTGATGCGGAGAAACCGCTGCAGGCATTGATTTTTGACAGTATTTATGACTCCTATAAAGGCGTTATTATTTTCTGCCGCATTTTTGACGGTGTTGTGAAGAAAAAGGCACGTCCATTCGGATGATGGCGACAGGCGCTGTCGCAGAAGTAGTGGAAGTCGGAATTTTTGGCGCCGGACGGTTTGTTCCATGTGAGGAATTATCCGCAGGAATGGTTGGATATATTACTGCAAGTCTGAAAAATGTCCGGGATACAACGGTTGGCGATACCGTAACGGATAACAACAATCCATGCAGCGAAGCGCTGCCCGGTTACAAAAAAAAGCGCAGCCGATGGTTTATTGCGGACTGTATCCTGCCGATGGTGCGAAATATCCGGATTTGCGGGATGCACTTGAAAAATTGCAGTTAAATGATGCGTCGTTAAGCTTTGAACCGGAGACGTCAATTGCGCTTGGGTTCGGTTTCCGCTGCGGTTTTCTGGGACTGCTTCATCTTGAAATCATACAGGAGCGGTTAGAGCGGGAATTTAATCTGGATTTGGTGACGACAGCACCGGGCGTTGTTTACCGGGTGCATACCACGGATGGCAAAATGATAGAACTTACGAATCCTTCCAATCTTCCGGATGCATCGAATATTGAATACATGGAAGAACCATTTGTTTCGGCAGAAATTATGGTGACAACTGAATATGTCGGAGCCATTATGCAGCTTTGTCAGGAACGCAGAGGCGTTTATCAGGGCATGGAATATATGGAGGAAACGCGCGCACTATTAAAATACGACCTTCCGCTGAACGAGATCATTTACGATTTCTTTGATGCGTTAAAATCACGTTCCAGAGGATATGCGTCTTTTGATTATGAGATGAAAGGGTATGTAAGAAGCGACCTTGTCAAACTGGATATTCTGATTAATAAAGAAGAAGTCGATGCGCTTTCGTTTATTCTTCATCAGGATACCGCTTATGAACGCGGCAGAAAAATGTGCGAGAAACTCAAACAGGAGATACCAAGACATTTGTTTGAAATTCCAATTCAGGCGGCAATCGGAAATAAGGTAATTGCAAGAGAAACCGTAAAAGCAGTCAGAAAAGACGTACTGGCAAAGTGCTATGGCGGCGATATTACCCGGAAAAAGAAGCTGCTTGAAAAGCAAAAGGAAGGCAAGAAGCGCATGCGCCAGATTGGAAATGTCGAGATACCGCAGCAGGCGTTTATGAGTGTACTGAAGCTGGACGAGGAGTAATCGAAAAAACATTAGGATAAGGCAGGAAATGTACATGAGAAAAGATTTAAGTATATATATCCATATTCCGTTTTGCGTAAAGAAATGCGTGTATTGTGATTTTCTGTCATTTGGTGCGGATGACGACCGCATTCACCATAGCGGCGCAGTCAGAAAAGCATATGTCCGAAGCATCTGTCACGAAATTGCTCAGTTATAAAAAGTATATCCAGAGATTATATCGTAAAAACGATTTTTATATAGGCGGAGGAACTCCGTCTATACTTTTACCGGGAGAAATTGGAAGCATTATGTCTGCGTTAAGAAGTATTTTTAAAAGTAGACGAGCAGGCGGAGATTACAATAGAAGTGAATCCGGGGACGTTGACAAGACTGAAAGCAGACGAATATCTGGACGCCGGAATCAACCGGATGAGCATCGGCTTGCAGTCCGCGCATGATGATGAACTGCAGATGCTTGGCAGGATACATAATTACGACCAGTTTCTTGCATCGTACAAAACAGCAAGGGAAGCTGGTTTCAAAAATATCAATATTGATATTATGTCTGCGATTCCGGGGCAGAGCCTGCATTCGTATTTAGATACGGTGGAAAAAGTATTGAAATGCCGGCCGGAGCATATTTCTTCTTACAGTCTTATCGTAGAAGACGGGACGATGCTTGCAGAAAATCAGGCGCTTCTTTCCAGACTGCCGGATGAAGATACAGAGCGGGAAATGTATGATGCAACGAGAAAGGTGCTTGAGATGTCGGGGTATAAACGGTAGGAAATTTCCAATTATGCAAAGGCAGGATATGCGTGCAGGCACAATATCGTCTATTGGACGATGGGAGAATATCTGGGAATTGGAATTGGGGCGTCGTCACTTTTTCATGGAAGACGGTACTCCAATACGGATGATATCGATAAATATATGGATACGATGCATGCTGTCTTTGAGAAACGGGAACTGGATGAAACGTACCGGATAGCGGAACTGGAAGCCATACGCCATGTCGATGAAACAGTGGATGCAGAAACGCTGATGGAAGAATATGTGATATTTGGGCTTCGTATGACAGCAGGAATCAGCGCGGCAGATTTTTATGACAGGTTCGGACATTCGATATATGACAGATACGGAGAAGTCATAAAAAAATATGTAGAAAGCGGACATATGTGTGATGAGAAGGGAAATATAAGACTGACAACAAAGGGAATCGACGTCAGCAACCGCATTCTGGCAGATTTTCTGCCGGAATGCGATTGAAATGTCAATGCCTGACTAGATAGAAAAAGGGAAAAAAAAAACGTGGGAAATCTGGACAATAAAGAAAACAAAGAAAACGTGGAAATTCTGGAAAACGAAAAAAGCAGAGAGAACAAAACAGAAAGAACAGAAAAAAAAGCAGAGAAAATAAAGAATACAGAGGGACAAAGAAAACCGCTCGTGGAATTTGATAATATCAGCTATTGCTATCAGAAAAAGAAGCCGATTCTGCAGCAGATATCCGGTTCTGTTTACAGAGGGGAAATCGTAGGACTTTCCGGCGAAAATGGAAGCGGAAAAAGCACGTTGTTAAAAATTATCGCGGGATTTCTGACAGATTACGAAGGAACGCTTTGGATAGAAGAAAACGTGCGGCTTCATATGGCATGTATGATTGATACGCCATCCTATTTCAAAGAAATGTCGGTTTTAAACAATCTGAAAATGATGGAAATTATGAACGGTTCCGATATCGAGCCGTATACGCATTTAATCGAGCGGATGGGAATTCTTGAATTTTCAAAAACAAAGGCGTCCAGACTTTCCCTTTGAAATAAACAAAAGCTGGCACTCTGCCTTGCAATTAATAAAAACACAGAACTTGCGCTGTTAGACGAACCGTTAAATGGACTGGACCCATTTGGCAAAGCGGCATTTGTGGAATATCTGAAAGAACGGAAAAAGCAGGGTTTGGCGGTTCTGATTACCAGCCATATACCGGGAGATTTGGATTTGCTTTGTGACAGAGTAATTCGGTTATAAATTTTCGGAGGATAAAAACGTGAACATTTTCAGAGCGGAATTATTCAGATACAGAAAAAGTTTTTACAGCAGACTTATCTATCTGCTGATATTTCCATGCGCAGGCATAGTTGCCATCGTTTTAAAATATGCCAGTACCGGAATGAGCAGCGATTTCCTTTTTGGCAGCCGGATTTTCACAGGAAGCGGTTTACGCGATAAGCAGCCATATGTCCGGAATCAGCTATATTGTGTCTTCCCTGTCGGCGGCAGAGCATATTATGATTCTTGCAGTATTTCCTATTATAATACATATTACCGATGACTATGATTACAAAACGATACGATATGAACAGCAAAGGAGCGCCGGGCGGATATCCTGTTATCTGGCAAGATGCATGGCGGCAGTTGTCTATGCATGGTCGGTGCTGCTGGAATATATGGTGGTATCGGGTATCATTTCCTTTGTGTTTTTCGGCAGAGACGGAAAAGAAGGGGAATGGCTCCGGCTGCTGACAGCAGTCGCGGCAGAGTTGGTGGCTGCTGCAGCGTTTACGTTACTTATTTATATGCTGGTATCCATAATCCGGCATCCGATTCTTTCAATGGCGGCAGTCCTGCTTCTTGTGCTGCTTGCAACGCCGGGAATTGAACTCCTGACGGAACTGTTTGAATTACCGGAACGTGCAAAAGGCGATATCTGGATTGTCAGTCTGCTGCATTTTGTCAGCGACTTCGCATTTCAGGCAAAAGACATTTTGTTTCTTGTAACTGTAAGTATTTTGTATAGTCTGATATCTGTTTTTCTCGGTATGTATTTTTACAAAAAGCAGAAAATATAAGAGCGTGAAAAAAAACAAATGAAAAATCAATAAAAATTGAAATTTGCTGTTGACAAAAAGAGTAACGGGTGATAGATTAATTTTAGTGGTTAGCACTCGTGATGTTTGAGTGCTAACAAGATGAAAGGAATGAGCAGATGGAACTTGACGAGAGAAAAGTCAAAATTCTGAAAGCTATCGTTTCCAATTATTTAGAGACTGGAGAGCCTGTTGGGTCGCGGACAATTTCCAAATATACCGATTTGAATCTGAGTTCAGCGACAATCAGGAACGAGATGTCTGATTTGGAAGACATGGGTTATATATGTCAGCCACATACATCTGCAGGAAGAATTCCAACCGATAAAGGGATATCGGTTTTATGTAGACCGCCTTATGGAAGAAAAAAAAAATTGAGGCGGAAACAGAAAAAAAGGGAATCTTCTTGAGAGAGTTGATAAGATGGAGAAGATGCTGAAGCAGGTTGCGCGGGTATTGGCAGCAAATACGAATTATGCGACGCTGGTTACGACACCTCAGTATAACAACACTGTGAAGTTTATACAGCTTTCCAAGGTGGATGAATCCAAGCTCCTCGCTGTCATTATGGTAGATGGTAACATTGTAAAGAACAAGCTGATTGATACCAAATATGACCTGAAGAATGACGAAATATTAAAATTCAATATATTGTTGAATACGTTCCTGCAAGGCGCGGCGCTCGAAGATATCAATCTGGAACTGATACAGACGATGAAGTCGCAGTCAGGCGAGTATGCAGATATTTTAGAGACGATTTTTCAGGGAATTTTGGAAGCAATTCATGAAGCAGACGACCTGAAAGTTTATACAAGCGGTGTGACGAATATGTTTGAAATATCCGGAGCTGATGGATTCCGCATCGACAGAAAAGCTGCTTGGAACTCTGGAAGATATTGAGGACAAAGAAGATTTTATCCGATATGTGGAAGAAGTGATGAATAATGAAAATTCTGACATCGAGATAAGAATCGGCAATGAAAATACAAGCGAAGATTTGCAGAACTGTTCGCTTGTGACAGCGACTTACAAGATGCCGGAAGGCGCAAAAGGAACAATAGGTATCATCGGTCCGAAACGGATGGACTACAAGAAAGTAGTTACGATGCTGAAGAATCTGACGGATGAACTGGATGATATATTTAATAATAATGAATAGGGGGTCCGAGAATGGCAGACACCAAGAAAGATACAAAAAAAGTAAAGACTGAGGAAAAGGCAGCAGAAACAATAGTAGAAGAAGTTACTGCAGAAAGCGCAGATGCGGCGGAAGCAGAATCAAAGCAGACAGACGTAAATGTCACAGAAACCGTTGACGTTCCGGAAGAACAGGCGGAGGAAGCAAAACCAAAGCCGGTTGCAAAAGAGAACAGACGGGGCAGCAAGGCACTGCGGGAAGAAAATGAGAAGCTGAAAGAACGCTGTCAGGATGCAGAAGATAAATACAAGCGGCTGCTTGCAGAATGTGAGAACATCAGACAGAGAAATGAAAAAAGAAACGTCAAAGATGTATGACTATGGCGCAAAAGATGTTCTTGGAAAGCTGCTTCCGGTTGTTGATAATTTTGAAAGAGCGCTTGCAGCGATTCCGGAAGAAGACAAAGAAAGACCGTTTGAAGCCGGAGTTGACAAGATATATAAGTCTCTGATGACGTCGCTGGAAAGCATTGAGTCAAACCGATGGAATGTGAAGGCGAACCGTTTGACCCGGCGTTCCATAACGCAGTGATGCATGTCGAGGATGAGAATTATGGCGAGAATGTCATAGTGGAAGAGATGCAGAGAGGCTATATGTATAAGGACCAGGTATTGCGGTTCAGTATGGTAAAAGTTGCAAACTAATAGTCATTTGACTATAGCAAATATAAAAATATTTTAAGTTTAAGTTTATAACATTTTATTTAGGAGGAATAAACCATGGGTAAAATTATAGGTATCGATTTAGGAACAACAAATTCATGTGTAGCAGTTATGGAAGGTGGTAAGCCTGTCGTTATTGCAAACTCAGAAGGTATGCGGACAACACCATCTGTTGTCGGTTTCTTAAAGACAGGAGAAAGAGTCGTAGGTGAGCCTGCAAAGCGTCAGGCAGTTACAAATGCAGATAAGACAATTTCATCCATCAAACGTCATATGGGTTCCGATTACAGAGTTCAGATTGATGGTAAGAAATATTCCCCGCAGCAGATTTCCGCAATGATTCTTCAGAAATTGAAAGCTGATGCAGAAGCTTATCTTGGTGAAAAAGTAACAGAAGCAGTTATTACTGTACCAGCTTACTTTAACGATGCACAGAGACAGGCAACAAAAGATGCAGGTAAGATTGCAGGTCTTGATGTAAAGAGGATTATCAACGAGCCAACAGCAGCAGCTTTAGCTTATGGTCTTGATAATGAAAACGAACAGAAGATTATGGTATACGACTTAGGTGGTGGTACATTCGATGTATCTGTTATCGAAATCGGTGATGGCGTTATCGAAGTACTTGCAACATCAGGTGATAACAGACTTGGTGGTGATGACTTTGATAATGCAATTACACAGTATATGTTAGAGGAGTTCAAGAAGGCAGAAGGCATTGACCTTTCCGGTGATAAGATGGCAATGCAGAGATTAAAGGAAGCAGCAGAAAAAGCAAAGAAAGAGCTTTCATCTGCAATGACAACCAATATCAACCTGCCATTCATTACAGCAAATCAGGATGGACCAAAGACACTTTGATATGAACCTGACAAGAGCAAAATTCGATGAGCTGACATCCGACCTTGTGGACAGAACTGCAAAGCCTGTTCAGACAGCATTGGAAGATGCAGGACTGACAGCAGCAGACCTCGATAAAGTCCTTTTGTTGGTGGTTCTACACGAATCATAGCAGTACAGGAAGAAGTAAAACGTTTGACAGGCAAGGAACCGTTCAAGGGTATCAACCCGGATGAATGCGTTGCAATTGGTGCTTCTATTCAGGGTGGTAAGCTTGCAGGTGATGCAGGCGCCGGTGAAATCATTCTTCTGGATGTTACACCACTTACACTTTCCATTGAAACAATGGGTGGTATTGCAACACATCTGATCGAAAGAAATACCACGATCCCGACCAAGAAGAGCCAGATTTTCTCAACCGCTCAGGATAATCAGGATGCAGTTGATATCAATGTTGTACAGGGTGAAAGACAGTTCGCTAAAGATAACAAGAGCCTTGGACGTTTCAGACTGGATGGTATCGCTCCTGCAAGACGAGGCGTTCCACAGATTGAGGTTTCATTTGATATCGATGCAAACGGTATTGTAAATGTATCTGCAAAAGACCTTGGAACAGGCAGAGAAACAGCATATCACAATTACTTCCGGCACATCCCTTTCCGATGACGATATCGAAAGAGCAGTAAAGGAAGCAGCAGAATACGAGGCACAGGATAAGAAGCGTAAGGAAGGTATTGAAGCAAGAAATGAAGCAGATGCACTTGCATTCCAGACAGAGAAAGCGCTGAATGAAGTTGGCGATAAGCTTTCCGATGCAGATAAGGCAACGGTTCAGGCTGACCTGAATTCACTGAAATCCATTATCGACAGCACAGATGCTGAGAACATGACAGACCTCGACGTCGATAAGATAAAAAGAAGCAAAAAGACAAACTTATGGAAAGCGCACAGAACCTGTTTGCAAAATTATATGAGCAGAATGGTCCTGGAGCAAATGCAGGAACCGGAACCGGAACACCGGACTTTTCAGATGGTGATGTAGTAGATGGAGATTTCACAGAGGTTTAAAGCGTTAAACAATAAGAAATGTAGTCTATAGTTAATAACTGGCATCAGAGCAGAAACAAGATGTTTCTGTTCTGATGTCGGCTGATATATCGCAGATGAAAGGTTAAAAGTTATGGCAGAGACAAAGAGGGATTACTATGAGGTCCTCGGAGTAACGAAAGGGGCTTCAGAGGCAGAGATAAAAAAAGCATATCGTATCGTTGCCAAAAATACCATCCGGATATGAATCCGGGCGATGCGGAAGCTGAAAGAAAATTCAAAGAAGCAGCGGAAGCATATGCGGTACTTAGCGACCCGGAGAAGCGAGCAAAAAATATGACCAGTACGGTCATGCAGCATTTGACCCGAATGCCGGCGGCAGCGGCTTCGGTGGATTTGGCGGCTTTGATTTTGCGGATATGGGCGATATTTTCGGAGATATTTTCGGCGATATGTTTGGCGGCGGAAGCAGACAGCGGAATTCCAATGGTCCTGTAAAAGGTGCAAACATTAAGACGACTATACGAGTAGCGTTTGAAGAGGCTATATTTGGAACACAGAAGGAATTGGAGCTTCCCTCTCAAGGACGAATGTGATGTATGTAAAGGAACCGGCTCACAGCCAGGCCACCAGCCGGAGGTCTGTGGAAAATGCGGAGGCAAAGGTCAGGTCGTTACAACACAGCAGTCCTTATTTGGCGTTGTAAGAAATGTTTCAACTTGTCCGGATTGCGGCGGCTCCGGAAAGATTATAAGATATAAGTGCAGCAATTGTGCCGGTACCGGTTATGTAAAAAGCAGAAAGAAGATTCAGATTGCAGTACCGCCAGGCGTTGATAACGGAACGAATATCCGTATCAAAGGCAAAGGCGAACCTGGATTTAACGGTGGCGAAAGAGGCGATTTACATGTAACGATTCTTGTTGACCGTCATCCGAAATTCCAGAGACAGGAATACAATCTGTATTCATCAGAGCCGATTTCCTTTACACAGGCGGCGCTTGGTGGAACTATCAAGATTAATACGATTGAAGGCGAAATTGATTACACGATTCCACCTGGAACACAGACCGATACAAAAAGTGAAGCTAAAAGGAAAAGGCGTTCCAAATCTGAAGAATCCAACACAGCGAGGCGATCATTATGTAACGCTCGTTGTACAGGTTCCGGAAAAGCTGACAGCAGAACAGAAACGGATTCTGAATGAATACGAGCAGGCGACACTGGTTGAAACAAGACCTGCAACGGATTCAGTAGGAACATCATTCTCCTTTGGAGACCATAAAAAGAGAAAGAAGAAATAGGGAAATATAGTATGAAATGGACACAAATCACGATTGAAAACAACCTGTGAGGCGGTCGATTTACTTAGCGCCTTCCTCGATGAGGAAGGCGTTTTGGGTATTGAAATTGACGATAATGTGCCTCTGACAGATGAAGAAATGGCGGCTATGTTTGTAGACCTTCTGCCGGATGAAATGCCGACAGATGATGGAACCGCGCGGATATCCTGCTATCTGGATGATACATTTGACAAAGAGGATATGAAAACAAAAATTAAAAAATGAACTGGCGCGTCTGTCAGAATTTATTCCGGTAGGAGAAGGCAGGATAACAGAATCAGAAACAGAAGATGTGGACTGGATGAATAACTGGAAAGCATATTTTAAACCGTTTCGTCTGTATGACAATATTGTGATAAAACCGACTTGGGAAGAAGTCCCGTCGGATGTGACAGAAGATGATATTGTCATAGAAATTGACCCTGGCGCTGCGTTTGGCACTGGTTCGCATGAAACGACAAAGCTTTGCATCGGTCAGCTAAAGAACTATATGAAAGAAGGAGATGCTGTGTTTGATTGCGGAAGCGGAAGCGGTATTCTTTCCTTTGTATGCAGCAGCCTTGGTGCAAAAGAAGTGCTGGGAATCGATATTGATGAAACAGCAGTTCATGTCAGTATAGAAAACAGGGATATCAATCACATTCCGGAAGAAAAGGTACAGTTTATTTGCGGAAATATTCTGGAAGATGCGGAACTGGTGCAGTCGATTGAATCGAAATATGATATTGTTGTAGCCCAATATTCTCGCAGATGTGATTATACCGCTTTCCGGCGTGGTGCAGCAGTTTATGAAAGAAGATGCGAAATTTATCTGTTCCGGTATCATAAATACAAAGGAAGAAGAAGTAAGGCAGGCGCTGCTTGACAATCACTTCCGAATCGTAGATACTGTTTCTATGAAAGACTGGGTTAGTTTTGTAGCAGAAAAAGACAGATAGAAGCGAAGGATACGCAGATGAACCGATTTTTTGTAGATTTTGACGGGCAGACATTTGATAAAAAGCATAGAAATCACAGGCGAAGATGTGAATCATATAAAAAAATGTGCTGCGTTTAAAAGTAAAAGATGAAATCATAATCAGTGATGGCAGGGGCAGAGATTACCGCTGCCAGATTTCAGTTATAGAGAATGAAAAAAGTAGTTGCAGATATTTCTGATGTGTGTGATAATTTTGCAGAACTCGAAACAGCAGTCACGCTGTTTCAGGGATTCCCGAAATCGGATAAAATGGATTTTTATTATTCAAAAGGCAGTCGAACTTGGCGTGGCAAGAATTGTACCGGTTCTGACGAAGCGTACGGTTGTAAAACTGGAAGATAAAAAAGCGGCAAAGAAAACAGAACGCTTTCAGGCGATTGCGCGTGCCGCCGCCAAGCAATCCGGTCGCGGTATTGTTCCGGAAGTGACGAAGCCGGTATCGTGGAAGGAAGCGCTTGCAATGGCAGAAACATTGGAAATGAACATCCTTCCATATGAAGAAGCGGAAGGCGTCGCACATTCCAAAGCGGTTTTTTCCGAGATAAAGGGAAAGAAAAGTCTGGGCATCTTTATCGGACCGGAGGGCGGTTTTTCGCGGGAAGAAGTAACTGCCGCGGAAGAAATCGGCGCGGAAACGGTAACGCTTGACATCGTATTTTAAGGACGGAAACAGCAGGAATGGCGGTTATGTCCATTATAATGTTTGAACTGGAAGAGGATAGATAACATGGAAGCATATTTTGACAATGCGGCAACAACAAAAAAAGTATTTCCGCAGGTAAAAGACCTGGTTGTAAAGCTGATGGAGGAGGATTATGGCAATCCGTCGTCACTTCACCAGAAAGGCGTAGATGCAGGCAGATATATAAAAAAAGAAGCAAAGGAGATACTGGCAAGAGAACTGAAGGCAGACGTCAGCGAAATCGTATTTACTTCCGGCGGAACCGAGTCCAACAATCTGGCGTTAATTGGCGCGGCGTTTGCAAACAGAAGAAGCGGAAACCGGATTATTACGTCAAAAATAGAGCATGCCTCGGTAAGCAGCACGATGGCATTTTTGCAGGAACAGGGATTTGAAATTGTATATATTGATGTGGATGCGCAGGGGATTGTGAATCTGGAACAATTGACAGAAGCCGTGAATCAGGATACGATTCTTGTGTCCATCATGTATGTAAACAATGAAATCGGCGCAGTACAGCCGATAAAAAGAGATTGCAGACAGGATAAAAGAGAAAAATCCGGCTGTATTGTATTTCATGTAGATGCGATTCAGGCATTTGGAAAATACCATATCTATCCGAAGCGGATGGGAATTGATTTGATGTCTGTCAGCGGACATAAAATACATGGACCGAAAGGAACCGGCGCGTTGTTTATCAAAAACCGGACCAAAGTAAAGCCAATCCTGTACGGAGGCGGACAGCAGTCCGGCATGCGCTCCGGAACAGAAAATGTTCCGGGTTTTGCAGGATTTGGACTTGCAGCGAAGCTTGTCTGTGAAAATATGGAAGAACGGACAAAGCAGATGCGGGCGGTAAAAGACAGGCTCGCAGCATCCTTATCGGAATTGGAGGGTGTTTATATCAACCGGGGAGAAGCGCCGCATATATTAAGCGTGTCATTTACAGGCGTTCGGAGTGAAGTTATGCTTCATGCATTGGAAGAAAAAAGGCATCTATGTGTCTTCGGGTTCGGCATGTTCCTCCAATAAACCGGCAGTCAGCCATGTGTTAGAAGCAATCGGACTTCAAAAAGACAGACTCGAATCGACGCTTCGATTCAGCTTTTCGGCAGAAAATACAGAAGAACAGGCAGATTATGCGGCGGCGGTTATTCGGGAAATTCTGCCGATTTACAGAAAATATGTCAGAAAGAAATAGTGGGAGATGAAAGTATGCAGTATAAAGCGTTTATGATAAAATATGCCGAGATAGGCACAAAAAAGGAAAAAAACCGTTATATATTTGAGGATATTCTTGTAAAAAATATCAACCGCAAAATAAAGAATCTTGGCGATTTCTTTATCCGAAAAGAACAGGGCAGAATTTTTATTGAAGCCAAATCCGAATACGATTATGAAGATGTGGTACAGGCGCTGACAAAAGTGTTTGGAATTGTAGGTATCTGCCCGATTGTAGTAGAAGAAGATGCGACGTTTGCGGCTATTCGGGAGAAAGTCATTGCATATGTCGATCACGCATATAAGAAGAAGAAAAACTTTACATTTAAAGTAAATACCCGGAGAAATGATAAAAAGTTTTCCGATGACTTCGATGGAGGTAAATGCAGAACTCGGACATTATCTTCTGGAAGCTTTTCCGGATACGTCGGTTGATGTACATGAGCCGGACGAAATTATAAATGTCGAGATTCGAAAGACCGTATATATTTATTCCATCACGATACCGGGACCGGGCGGACTTCCGGTTGGAACAAATGGAAAAGGAATGGCGCTTTTATCAGGCGGCATTGACAGTCCGGTTGCCGGTTATATGATAGCCAAACGAGGTGTGCAGATGGAAGCTGTTTATTTCCATGCGCCGCCATTTACAAGCGAGCGGGCAAAACAGAAAGTCATTGATTTGGCATGTCTGGTTGCAGATTATGCCGGAAGCATCAAGCTTCATGTCGTCAATTTTTCAGATATTCAGATGGCGATTTATGATAACTGTCCGCATGAAGAACTGACAATTATTATGAAGCGGTATATGATAAAGATTGCAGAAGAACTTGCAAAGAGAAATGACTGCCAGTGTACAGTTACAGGTGAAAGCATCGGACAGGTTTCAAGCCAGACGGTATTCAGCCTGAATGTGATTAATGAAGTCAGCACGATGCCGGTCTTTCGTCCATGCATCGGACTGGACAAACAGGAAATTGTCGATATCGCAGAAAAAATCGGAACATACGAAACATCCATATTGCCATATGAGGACTGTTGTACGACGTTCGTTGCCAAACATCCGGTAACCAAACCGATGTTATCCGCAATTGAGAAATCGGAAGCAAAGCTTGTGGGCATTATAGAACCATTGTATGAGAGAGCGCTTGAAACAGTCGAAACCCAGATGTGCCGGGCAAAGAGATAGAAAATAGAAAATAAAAAATAACAAATAAAAATGATACAAACATAAAAAAAGATAAAAGTATCAAAGAAACAAAGCTATGAAAAGACATGCCGCAAGGCATGTCCGTTTCAAGCATATAGCAGCTTGTATTTATTCAACTATGTAAGGCTTGATTGCTTCAAGAATTGCTTCAAGGTCATTGTTGTCTGCGTGAATGTTCAGCTCAATTGGCTTTGATATGTCAAGGCTGAAGATACCCATGATGGACTTTGCGTCAATCACATAACGTCCTGAAATAAGGTCGAATTCAGCATCGAACTTAGCAATCTCATTGCAAAAACTTTTCACCTTATCGATTGAATTTAAAGAAACCATTAATGCTTTCATAATTACCCTCCTAAAGTTAGATTCTTCATATCGAAATGGATATGAGAGATAATTCATTACATGATTATAATATCTTTTAGAGCGGGAAAAGTCAATATTAAGAAAGGAAAAATAAGGAATGCTGGAAGGGAAGACAGTAGCGCCCCTTACGCTTGGCTGTAAGGTAAATCAATATGAAACCGACGGTATGGTCGAACTTTTGAAAGATGCCGGCGCATCGGTTGTTGATTTTCATGAAAAAGCAGATATATATCTTATCAATACCTGCTCTGTGACAAATGTGGCGGATAAGAAAATCCAGACAGATGATTCACAGAGCAAGAAAACTGAATCCGGACGCAGTCGTTATTGCCGCTGGCTGTTATGCACAGGCAGCAAAAGAAAAAACTGTTGGAAGACGGACAGGTTTCGATTGTGGTTGGAAATAACAAAAAGAAGGAGATAGTCCGGATTTTATCGGATTATCTGGCAGAGGGCGTGACAGAAAACGGACTGCTTGATATATCCGGTGAAAAAAAGAGTATGAAGCGTTGGAAATCACAAGAACGCTGGACCATACCCGTGCATATGTTAAGATTCAGGACGGATGCAATCAATTTTGTTCCTACTGCATTATTCCATATGTCAGGGGACGTATCCGGAGCCGCGAATTAGACTCCATTCTGGATGAAGTGGCAAGACTCGCAGAGTCCGGTGTAAAAAGAAATTGTACTAACCGGTATCCATATATCCTCTTATGGCAAGGATAAGGAAAATGGGATGACACTTGCAGATGTGATTGATGCAATCTCAAAAAATCGAACCAATTGAACGGATACGACTTGGCTCGCTGGAACCCGGCATTATCACGCAGGATTTTGTTGATGCGATAGCAAAGAATAAAAAGGTTTGCCCGCATTTTCATTTAAGTTTGCAAAGCGGCTGTGATTCCGTATTGAAACGTATGAACAGAAAGTATACATGTGACGAATACTTAGAAAAATGTGATATGCTTAGAAAAGCATATGACAGACCGGCGCTTACGACAGATGTGATTGTCGGTTTTCCGGGCGAAACCGAAGATGAATTCAGACAGACGTATGACTATCTGAAAAAACTGAATCTTTATGAGATGCATATATTTAAATTTTCACCAAGAAAAGGAACCGTTGCGGCGGCTATGAAAGAGCAGGTTGCACCGGAGATAAAAAATCGCCGAAGCGACATATTGCTTTCGTTAGCGGAGGAAAATAAGAAAAAATATGAAGATTCGTTCCGGGGCGAATTGTTGGATGTTCTCGTGGAAGAAAAAACGGAAAAAAAGATGGAAAAATCTATTTCCGGGGACATACGGAGCGGTATATGGATGTTTTTGCAGAAGCAGAAGAAGTGTACGATATCTGCGGCAGAAACGACGATATTGTGAATCATATCATCAAAATCCCATATTAAAGCCGCGTTAAACCTGCCTGCAAAAAGCCTGAAAGCAACAGAAAAATGCGGCTTATGGTTGAATTTTACGCCGATTTATATTATCATAGGAGAAGCTTTTTATATTGATTTTATGTCTATGCCGCATAAAGAGCGTTTAAAGTGAGGATGTGAAATATATGAACAACAAAGACAATACACAGCATATTGCACAATTAAAGGACAATACCATCGATGTGACGCAGATTATCGGACAGGTGTATGAAGCGCTTTCGGAAAAAGGCTACAATCCGGTGAGCCAGCTCGTTGGATATATTATGAGCGGCGACCCGACGTACATAACCAGCTACAAGAATGCAAGAAGTCTGATTATGAAAGCGGAGCGGGACGAGATTATAGAAGTTCTGTTTGAAGATTATATCAAAAACAATCTGATGAAGTGAAAAAAAAATCAAAACAATTGAATTGAAAGCAGAATAGGAAAAGAAAAAATATGCGCATTTTAGGATTGGATTACGGGACAAAGACAGTAGGAACAGCAATCAGCGACGAGCTTTTTGATAACCGCTCAGCCGCTTGAAACGATAGAAAGAAAATCAGCAAACAAACTTCGACAGACACTTGCCGGAATAGAGCGTATGATTGAAGAATATCAGGTGGAGCGCATTGTCCTCGGATATCCAAAAACATGAACAACACGATAGGAGAACGTGCGAAAGCAACGGAAGAATTCAAAGAAGCGCTGGAGAGAAGAACCGGACTGGAGGTAGTGTTATGGGACGAGCGTCTTTCCACAGTAGAGGCGGAACGGATTCTGATGGATTCAGGAGTCCGGCGGGAAAACCGGAAACAGTATGTTGACAAGATGGCGGCTGCGGTAATTTTGCAGAATTATCTGGACAGTCTGAAAAGCAGCGGACAGATGGAATAATCGAAAGGATTGAAACAGATGACGAATGACAGCATTGTATTTACGGATGAAGAAGGCAAAGAAGTCGTTTTTTATATTTTGGAGCAGACAACATTAGGCGGAGTGAGCTATCTGCTCGTGACAGACGCCGGAGATGATGAGGATGATGGTTCTTTTCTGATACTGAAAGAAAATGCTTCTGACAGTGATGAAGAGATGGCAGCATTCGATATCGTTGAAGACGAAAATGAATTGGAAGCAGTAACAAAAATTTTTTCAGAACTGCTTGAGGACGTAGATTTGGAGGTATAGAAAATTGAAAAAAATTGAATAATGATGCAGTAAAGATAATTCCATTGGGCGGATTGGAACAGATTGGAATGAATATTACTGCAATAGAGTATGAGGACTCTATTATAGTCGTTGACTGCGGACTGGCATTCCCTGAGGATGATATGCTCGGTATCGACCTTGTAATTCCGGATATCACCTACCTCAAGGAAAACGCGGACAAAGTCAAAGGACTTGTGGTGACGCATGGTCATGAGGACCATATCGGCGCCATTCCTTATGTAGAAAAAAAAGAGCTGAATATGCCTATTTATGCAACAAAGCTGACAATGGGGCTTATTGAGAATAAACTGAAAGAACACAATTTGATGAACAATACCAGACGCAAGGTAGTAAAATATGGACAGAATATTATACTTGGCAAGTTCCGGATTGAGTTTATAAAGACGAATCATTCCATCGCGGACTCCGCCGCGCTTGCGATTTATACACCGGCGGGACTGATTGTTCACACAGGAGATTTTAAGATTGATTATACGCCGGTATTTGGCGAAATGATTGATTTGCAGCGTTTTGCAGAACTTGGGAAAAAGGGCGTGCTTGCGCTGATGGCAGATTCTACAAATGCAGAAAGAGAAGGCTTTACCCAGTCGGAAAAGACGGTAGGACGTACGTTTGACAATCTGTTTTAACGACAATCAGAATCACAGAATTATTATTGCAACATTTGCATCCAATGTAGACCGGGTACAGCAGATAATCAATTCTGCTTACAAATATGGCAGGAAAGTGATTATAGAAGGCAGAAGCATGGTAAATATTATCAGTACAGCTTCTGAACTTGGCTATATCAATATACCGGACAATACGCTGATTGACATCAGCCAGATAAAGAACTATCCGGACGAAAAACTGGTGCTGATAACAACCGGAAGCCAGGGCGAAAATATGGCTGCGCTTTCAAGAATTGCAGCGTCGATTCATAACAAGATTGCGATTATGCCGGGCGACGTTGTTATATTCAGTTCCCACCCGATACCGGGAAATGAAAAAGCAGTGTTTAAAGTTATCAATGAACTGGAGATGAAAGGCGCGCACGTTATCTTTCAGGATACGCATGTTTCCGGACATGCCTGCAGAGAAGAATTAAAACTGATATATGCGCTTACAAAGCCCAAATATGCGATACCGGTTCATGGCGAATACAGACATCTGAAACGCCATGCGGAACTGGCACAGGAAATGGGAGTTGCAAAAAGAAAAACATAAAGATTCTTACAACTGGAGATGTACTGGAAGTCAGTGAGGATAAGATGGAAGTGACGGGAAAAGTTCCTGCACAGGGCATTTTTGTCGACGGACTTGGTGTAGGCGATGTCGGCAATATTGTATTGCGTGACAGACAGCTTTTTGTCCCAGAATGGTCTGCTGATTATTGTTGTGACGCTTGACAAATATAACAGCAATCTGATTGCAGGACCGGATATTGTTTCCAGAGGATTTGTCTATGTCAGAGAGTCGGAAACGCTGATGGAAGATTGCCGCGTGGTAGTTGAAGAAGCGCTTGAAAAATGCATGCGCCGGAATGTCACCGACTGGGGCAAGATAAAGACAACCATCAAAGACTCGTTAAATGAATTCCTGTGGAAGCGGACAAAGCGGAGTCCTATGATTCTGCCGATTATAACAGGGAAGTGTAAAATGGACAGTCAAAAACAGAACTGCATGCGCAGTGCGAAAGTGTAAAATGGACAGGCAAAAACAGAACTGCATGCGCAGTACGGAAAAGAGGATAAATGCATGACGGATGTGGTTACACTCAGCAAACAACTGAATGAAACGATAAAAGAATCGGAGGTTTACAGAAATTATCTTGCCAGCAGGGAAAAATTATATGAGCATCCGGAGCTTTTACATGGACTGCAGGAATTCAAAAGAAAGAATGCGGAGATACAGAACAATGCATCGGTGGACAATCCATATGATGAAGTCGTTGCATTGTTCGAAGAATATGATACAATCGTACACGATACAAATGTCAACGATTTTCTGCGTGCAGAGCGCAAACTCTGCCGCATGTTGAAAACCATGTACGAAGAAATCGCAGACGGGCTGGATGTTGACATAAAGCAGCAGACATGATAAAACAGATACAGATATCTACAGAGTAAATGAAGTAATTGCGAAACGTTGCTGTTCCTTATACGGATTGTGCAGAATGCATAAAACCGGAAGCAGGAACCGCAGATAGATAAGGAGAAAAAAATATGGCGATAGATGGTGCTATAACGATGAAGCGGGTGCTTCGGTTTTCAGTTGGACTGCTGGTGAATGTATTTATTCTGTTTCTGCTGGTGAAAGTATTTGCATATGGATTTGATTTTGCATATGATGTATTTTCCAGCGGATGCAAAGATGAAACAGATACGCAGGTAGTAGCGGTAACGATTCTGCCGGATTCCTCAATCAAAGACGTTTGTGAGACGTTAGACGAAGCAGGCGTAGTAAAAAAATGCATATGCACTTATGGTACGGATTCGATTGGTTCGAATGCATCTAATATTCAGCCGGGTACATATGAGATAGCGCCGAGTTATACAAATGATGAAATCATAACTATCATAACGGGCGGAAAACTAAGTGAAGAATGACAAGTACATGGAGAGAAATAAATGATAACAGATGAAAGGAATCGCGTCCTTTATCAATTCATTTAACAGTGACTATGATGATGTGATAACTGCTATCAGAAAAGAAGCAGAAGAGCAGGAGGTTCCTGTCATCCGAAAAGAAGCGGGAGAATTCATAAAACTTCTTTTGATGATAAAGAAACCGGTGAAGATACTGGAGATAGGAACCGCAGTTGGCTTTTCTGCTATTTTTATGAGCAGATTTATCGGTGCGGACGGGCACATTACAACAATCGAAAACTATCCGCCAAGGATTGAAAAAGCAAAAAGAAAATATACGGTATGCAGGCGCCGGTGAAAAAATTACGCTGTTAGAAGGCGATGCAAATGAAATACTGGGCACATTGCAAGGTCCATTTGATTTTATATTTATGGATGCGGCAAAAGGACAGTATGGAAATTTCTTTCAGAAGACGATTCCGCTGCTTGCGCCGGAGGGTATTTTATTGTGCGATAATGTGCTGCAGGATGGCGACGTGTTGGAATCCCGGTTTGCGGTTACAAGGCGGAACCGGACGATACATGCCAGAATGCGGGAATTTCTGTACGAGATAAAACACGACGAAAGACTGGAAACCGCAATTTTGAACATTGGGGATGGTATGAGCCTCAGTATAAAGAAAATGAAATAGAAGGTATGGTGATAACGGATGAGCAGAAGAAACGTAGAACTTCTTGTGCCGGCGGGCAGCCTGGAGGTTTTTAAGGTTGCGGTGGATTATGGCGCAGATGCAGTTTATATAGGCGGAGAAGCGTATGGATTGCGCGCAAAAAAGCGGACAATTTTACAATTGATGAGATGAAGCAGGCTGCGGCATATGCCCACAAAAAAAAAGGGGCGAAAGTATATGTGACAGCGAATATATTTGCGCACAATTACGATATCGAAGGAATGCGGGCGTATTTCGGGAAATTAAAGGACACCGGGATAGACGCGGTTCTCGTGTCGGACCCCGGAATTTTTCTGCTGGCAAAAGAAACGATGCCGGAGATGGAACTCCATATCAGTACGCAGGCAAACAATACAAACTATCTGATTTATGACTTCTGGTATAAAATGGGCGCGAAACGGGTTGTGACTGCGCGGGAATTGTCCCTTGCAGAAATCAGACAAATTCGGGAACATATACCGGCGGATATGGAGATTGAATCTTTTATGCATGGTGCAATGTGTATTTCCTATTCCGGCAGATGTCTGTTAAGCAGTTATTTTACCGGCAGAGATGCAAACCGCGGCGCCTGCACCCATCCATGCAGATGGAAATATCATATTGTAGAAGAAACACGTCCGGGCGAATATATGCCGATAGAAGAAGACGACAGGGGAACCTATATTTTTTTAATTCCAAAGACCTCTGTATGATTGAACATATACCGGAAATGCTCGCTGCCGGAATCGACAGTTTTAAGATAGAGGGACGTATGAAAACAGCGCTCTATGTCGCGACGGTTGCCAGAACGTACCGGAAAGCGATAGACGACTATCTGGAATCTCCGGAAAAATATGCGGCAAACATGGAATACTACAAAGCAGAAATTGCAAAATGCACATACAGACAATTTACAACGGGATTTTATTTTGGGAAAACCGATAGTGAGTCGCAGATATATGATAACAATACATATATCCGCAATTATACCTATATTGGTACGGTGCTTCGAATCACCGATGACGGACTGGCAGAATTTGAACAGAAAAACAAATTTACCGTCGGCGAGGAGATAGAAGCCATGGACTTTGACGGAACCAATCTTTTATGCAAAGTTGAAAAAATATACAATGACAAAGGGGAGGAGATGGAGTCTGCGCCACATCCGAAGATGCGGCTGTATGTAAAGTTGGACCGCCCGGTATCAGAAGGAATGATACTCAGACGGTGCGAAGAACAGCCGGACGGAAATTCTTCTGATTAAGCTTCAAGCTCTTTTCTTAATTTGGAAAGCGCGCGTTTTTCGATTCTGGAAACGTACGAACGGGAAATGCCCATAGCCTCCGCAATTTCTTTTTTGTGTGCGCGGCGGCTGATTGCAAAGACCGTAACGACTGGAAATGAGCTGTATTTCCTGCGGCGTCAGGCAGTTCTTCATACAGGTGGGAAGCCGTTCCATGTGATAGTTATGCACCATCGAATCAAGCACGCTTGGTTCCTCCGGACTTATGACGTCCATAAGACTGATTTCATTTCCTTCTTTATCGGTGCCGATGGGTTCATAGAGAGATACTTCTTTTGACTGCTTCCTGTCATGACGCAAAAGCATCAGAAGTTCATTATCAATGCACCGGGAAGCATATGTTACAAGCCGGCTTCCTTTTGATTCGTCGTAAGTGTCGATAGCTTTGATTAGTCCGATAGTACCGGCAGATATTAAATCGTCACTGTCGTGACTGCCAACGTACTTTCTTGCAATATGGGCGACCAGCCGCATATTATATTCAATCAGAGTCTGGCGTGCTTCCTGACTGCCTTCTTTGCATAATTTGAGAAACTGTTCTTTTCCTGCTTTTGTGAAAGAGGTTTTTTAAATGTCTGCACATCAATCCGGCTCCAGCGATTTGTATATATTTTATGATAAAAATGGCGGGAACGTGCATATCCCAAAATAAAAAATTGTTAAAATGTGAAAAAAAAAAAAAAAAAATTTGACAAATTTATGTTCAAAATGTTTAACTTTTTAGAAGATTATGCTATAATTCGTAAATAAATGTTCGTATATTAAAAATGTAGGAGGGTTAGACTGAGATGCGATTAGGAATGGGTCGTAAAAAGATAAGAATCGGTGATATTCTTGTAGCTGCAGGCGCTATCACAGAAGACCAGTTGATGGAGGCTTTGAGTTATCAGAAGGAGAATGGCGGAAAACTCGGAAATGTGCTTGTTGAACTGGGCATGATTAGTAACGAGATTCTTATAACGCTTCTGACACAGCAGTTAGGTATTGATTACATAGAATTAAAAGGCGCAAAGATTGAAGATAAAGTGCTTCATATGGTGCCGGAAAACATGGTTGCAAAAATATAAGGTCGTTCCTGTTGAAATCGACCCGACAACCCGAATATTTTAAAATTGGCGATGGCGGACCCGATGGATATCAATGCGCTTGATGATATCGGACTCGTAACAAACATGCAGGTAGAGCCAATGCTTGCAACAGAAGAACAGATAAACGAAGCCATCGGCAAATATTATGGAAGTTCCAAAGCGATGGAAGCTGCCGAAATGTACAAACAGGAACAGGCAGATGCGTTGTCGGGCAGCGAGGAAGATGAGATAAACGAAGATATTGACAATTCGCCTATCGTTCTTCTGGTTAAGCAGATTATTGAAGGCGGCGTCCGGCAGAGAGCATCCGATATTCATATAGAGGCGCTCGAAAACAGCGTCCGCGTCCGGTACAGAATCGACGGTGCGCTGAAACAGGTTATGTCGTATGATTTATCGATTCTCGCAGGTATTACAGCCCGTATCAAGATTATCGGCGGTATGGATATCGCACCGAAAAGAGAAAAACCGCAGGATGGTCGTATCACCATTATGGTAGACAGGAGAGAGTTTGATGTCCGTGTATCTATTCTTCCAACGGTATACGGAGAAAAAAGACGGTTATGCGACTTACATCCAAAGACGGACTGACAAAACCAAAGAGCGGACTTGGTCTGGATGCAGAAGAAATTAAAGTATTTGACGGAATCTTAAGTAATCCGCATGGAATTATCTTGGTTACAGGACCAACCGGTTCCGGTAAATCAACAACCCTGTATACGTCGCTTAGTGAATTGAACAAAGAAGACGTAAACATTATTACAGTAGAAGACCCTGTCGAGGCAAATATCAATGGTATTAACCAGGTACAGGTAAACAATAAAGCAGATATGACATTTGCGGCTGCCCTTCGTTCCATTCTCCGTCAGGACCCGGATATCATTATGATAGGAGAAATTCGAGACGGTGAAACTGCACAGATAGCGGTTCAGGCGGCTATCACAGGACACCTTGTTTGTATCGACACTGCATACAAACTCCGCAGCTTCGACGATTACACGTCTGGAAGATATGGGTATCGAGCCATACGTTGTAGGAGATGCGGTTGTAGGCGTTATTGCACAGCGACTGGTAAGACGGCTTTGCACGACATGCAAACAGCCGCGACTGGTAGAAGATGATGAAAGAGCAGTTCTTGGCGTACCGCCGGAAGAAGAAGAAGACGTTATTATTTACGAACCTGCAGGCTGCCCGCTTTGCAACGATACCGGATATTCAGGACGAATCGGTGTGTATGAGATGATGCCGGTTTCGAGAGAACTGCAGGCGGTTATTTCAACCGGAGCGACTGCGGACAAGATTGAAAAACAGGCGCTCGCAGAAGGAATGCTGACGCTGAAGATGGGTGCGGCAAAACATGTACTGAATGGTATTACATCACTTTCCGAGATGAAGAAAATCGTTTATGCGACAGGTGATGAGTATTAAAATAAAAATTGAAATTATTTATGCAAACAGGAAAGGAAGGATAGGGATTATGCTTGACATGAAAGAACTTCTGGCGTTCTCGGTAGAAGCCAAGGCATCGGATGTGCATATTGCAGTTGGAATACCACCGAAGCTCAGAATTAACGGAAAACTGACGGAGGTTGAAGTTCCGCCTCTTACACCTGCGGATGCTGCAGAAGCAATCGGTTCTACGATGAAAGAAAGACATGTAGCAATCTTAAAGGACAGAGGCGAGGTTGACTTTTCATTCGATTCACCGGAGACCGGACGTTTTCGTGTAAACGTATACATGGACAGAGGAAATATGGCAGCGGCATACAGACGCGTAGAAACACAGATTCCAAGACCGGACCAGCTTGGTATTCCAAGAGAAGTAGTAGATTTGTACAAAAGAAAGAGAGGACTGGTTCTCGTAACAGGACCAACCGGTTCCGGAAAATCTACAACGCTTGCTTCTATTATTAATAAGGCAAATGAGAATCTGACCGACCATATTATTACGCTGGAGGACCCCGATTGAGTATATCCACCATCACAACAAAGCGATTGTAAACCAGAGAGAGGTCGGCATGGATACATTGAGCTATGCAAATGCGCTTCGTGCAGCGCCCGTGAAGACCCGGATATTATTCTGGTAGGAGAGATGCGTGACCTGGAAACCATTTCAACAGCCATCACCGCTGCTGAAACAGGACACCTTGTATTCTCCACTCTGCATACGATTGGCGCGGCAAGTACAATCGACAGAATTATAGATATCTTCCCGACGAACCAGCAACAGCAGGTAAGAGTACAGCTTGCGATGGTTCTGGAGGGCGTTATATCACAGTCACTTTTACCAACAGCAAACGGACAGGGCAGAGTAGCAGCGTTCGAGGTAATGCTTGCATCACCGGCGATTCGAAGCCTGATTCGTGAAGCAAAGACACATCAGATTCAGTCCACTATCCAGACGAGCAAACAGCTCGGAATGATTACAATGGACGATGCGCTGTACGATTTGTTCTCGGCAGGAACGATTACCAGAGAGATGGCGATGACATACGCACAGGACCAGCAGTATCTGAGAAAGAAAAATCAACGGACAGTAAAGATTTTGTACGAATTGTGCAAATGTCACAAAAAAAAACCACATTCTTAAGAAAATATTGAATATGGTTTCAAAATATAGTATTATAGAATGTATATTAGCATGAGTTCGTGCGTATAGACACGTTTAAAAGATGGAATCGTGAACGATTGCAATAAGAAATATGACAGGGTCGGAGGAAAAACAATGGCAGTATTTAATTACAAGGTTGTTGACAGAAATGGTAAGAATCATAAAGGTACCATTGAGGCCCCGAACAGAGATGGAGCGGAGAAAAAACTGAAGGCTGACGGATATTCCATCATGAGCCTGACAGAACAGAACAATCCATTTTCAGGGGGTTTAATTAAGAAGAAAGTTAAGTCGAGAGATTTGGCGGTCTTCTGCAAACAGTTCTCGGCAGTTATCAAAGCCGGTGTTAACGATTATTTCAGCACTGGAACTGATGGGAGACCAGATAGAAAATAAGACGCTGCAGCGGGCAGTTATGGAAGCGAAAAACATATGTTGAGAAAGGTGGAACATTAGCATATGCGCTGAGAGTCAACTCAGACGTGTTCCCTCCGATTATGATAAACATGGTAGCAGCCGGAGAATTATCTGGTAACCTGGAAATCTGTCTTGACAGACTGGTAGAACACTTCGAAAAGGATAACGCACTTTCATCCAAGATTAAAGGTGCGATGGTATATCCTATCGTAGTATTCATTGTTATGATTATCGTAGTTATCGTGGTTATGATTGCGGTTATCCCGAACTTCACAAGCATGTTTGAAGAAATGGGAACAGAACTTCCGCTTGCCACACGAATGATGGTAGCAGCCAGTGATTTCATTATACATAAATGGTGGTTATTAATTATCATTGTTGCAGCAATTGTATTTGGATGCAAGGCGTTCAAAAAGAGTTCCGTCGGCGAACAGCTCTTTGCAAATATGGCGATTAAGATGCCGATTTTCGGAAATCTGACTATCAAGTCTGCCTGCGCCAGATTCGCAAGAACGATGAGTACGCTGATGGCGTCCGGTATCTCGATGATTGATTCGGTCGAGCAGGTTGCAAAGATGATGGATAACAAGATTATCCGGGACGGTCTGATGGATGCCAAGGCACAGGTTGCAAAAAGGTATTCCGCTTTCCAAACCATTGAAAGATATGGAAGTGCTTCCACCGATGCTTTCCGCCATGACAAAGATTGGTGAGGAAACCGGTGATATTGAAGAAATGCTTAGCAAGGTTGCGGACTATTATGATGAAGAAGTAGAAGCTGCAACGAACAAACTGACAGCAGCGATGGAGCCATTAATCATGGTTATTCTTGCCTGTATCGTAGGTATGATTGTAGCTGCTGTATACGGACCAATCATGAGTATGTACGATGGTCTGGACCAGTACTAATACATACGGTTAAATCCGATTAGTACGAGGATATCGGTTTTAATATAGCATCACTTGATGCACAAACAACAAACAAAGAAAGAATATGTAAAAGGAGAGTATTATTTATGAAGAAAGAACAACAAAGGTTTCTCATTAGTAGAATTAATTATCGTTATTGCTATTATGGCAATTCTGGCAGGAGCACTTGCACCAGCCCTGATTAAGTACATCAACAAGTCAAGAAGAAGCACAGATATTTCAAACGCTGACACAATTCGTACAGCATGCCAGACAGCAATGTCAGATGAAGACGCAATGGTTGCAATCGGAACAGGTGTTACTGGCGAAACTGTTTCAAACCTTAAGACTGGATATGGCGCTTTCAGTACAGAATTTTCTGGTATCATTGGAAACAGCTCAGTTAAATCCAAGTACTTTGACAAGGGTAACGAATTCACTGTTGATATTGATGTAGCAGGAAATACAGTTACAGTAAAGGCAAACGGTCAGGTAGTATCTCCTCAGGATTAATAAGGTGATGGATTTGCATAGTATTTATAACAATGCATTTTCACCAGTTTAGCTTAGAAGGGCGATGAATGGAATTGAAAAATCCTCGTTTCTCAATCGTGTTTGTCGTCCTTCAAAAATGCAGCAGGACAAAAAAGACCGGCATATGGTTCTGCGCATGACAAAAAGATATGTCGGCATCTCTTTCTTAGCCGCACGTCTAGTATAAGAAAAGAGTATTTATCCGGTACGAGTGGCTATTTTGCAGTCAGCGGTTTTTTATTGTTTGTGTTTTTGCCTGCACAAAAAAAGGGCGTGTAAGAAGCAAATGATAACATTGAACTAATGGCGGCAGCCGGCTTACTGTTAGCTGGAAACTGAATCATGAGTATGTGCGCATGAATGGGTCAATCATGACAGGTACTTATATTAAAGGTGACAGAATGTTTACCTTTCAGCCTGTATCTACAGGCGTATTCTATTTTATTTTTAAATGGGGTGAACAGCTTGTAAGCTGGTACTCAGGCCAATCGGGAAAAGAACATGTTTCCTGTAAAAAACTACTGATTAGCGAGGGAGGCTATTTAAAATGGCGAGTAATAACAAAGTCTTAACAATCGACATCACAAATGAAAGTATTACTATTACAGAAGTTACAGCTTCTGAAAAAAAGACTTCAACCGTCCATAATGCCATCATTTTTGAGACTCCGGAGGATTCTTACGAGGATGGTTTCATAAGGGACAAAGAAAGAATTGCAGAAGCAATCAAATCACAGCTTGCTGCAAACGGAATCACGAATAAGAACGCAATTTTCGTTCTTACCTCTACAAAAATCGTAAACAGAGAGGTCCTTGTACCTTTCGTTAAGGAAAACAAAATTAAAGGAATTATTAATGCGAACTCATCAGAGTATTTCCCTGTTAATATAGAGGATTACACCGTATCCCATTCTGTATTAGAGACAGTTACTGATGAAGAAAATAACAAACAGTTGAGAGTTCTTGCTGTTGCAGCGCCAACCAGCATGGTACGTTCTTATTATGACGTAGCTGCACTTGCAGGACTGAAAGTAGTTGCTCTCGATTACATTGGTAATGCCATGTTGCAGCTGATTAAAACACAGACCAGCGAAAACATGACAACGATGGTAATCCAGTTAGGTAGCGAATCTACTGTACTTAACATTGTAAAAGGAGATATTCTCCTGTTACAGAGAACAGTACCATATGGTACGAATGTTGTTGTAAATGAAGTTATGGATGCAAAAGGCGTAGACGCAACGACAGCCATGACATTACTTCAGAATGAACGCTTAATCACAGTTGATTTTGACGACAATGCGATTACAGGTTCATTCCGGTACTTAATCAACAACATCGGACGTGTCATGGATTTCTTTGCTTCAAAGAATCCGGATAAGCCAATTGACGACGTATTCCTGACAGGCGATGGCGCGCTGATTAAAGGAAATCGACGGACTTTTCAAGGTACAGCTCAATGTTTCTACAAGAGTTATGGACAGTTTATTCAATATCAAATTTGACCCGAAGATTGATTTGAAGATATATAATCCTGTATACCTTATGGTTCCAATTGGTGCAGCGTTTGCTCCTATGGGATTTGTTATTTCAGAAACAACAGCAAGCGGAAAGAAAGAAGGACAGATGGATTCAACACCGTTTGTTATTGCGTTTTTGATTCTCGCAGTGCTTGTAGCCGGCGGTGTTACAGCAGCGTCGTTTGTTTTAAAGAATCGGGCGCAGAGCGAGTTGGATGATGTGAATCGAAAGATTGCAGCCATCAAAGATATCGAAACAATTGTACAGGATTATGAAGAAGCAGAAAGCATTTATGTTGATGCCATGAGTATGTACAGCTACACAAAGAACCTGAATGAAAACGTTTCAACATTCATTACCGCATTAGAAGAAAAAAGATGCCAAAGGGCGTTGATGTAACAGCATTTACTTCAGACGCAACAGGCGTAACTATTTCAGGAACTGCAACGGAATACGATGATATTGCAGCGCTTGCAATCAGCTTGAAGGAAATTGAATGTATCGACAATTCATTTATTGGAAGCATCACAGAAAATGTAGATGATGAATCCGGCGAGATTACATATGATTTCACATTGACATGTATCTATGTCGATTTATCGGCTGTACCAACAGATACAACTGAAACAGATGCTACATTAGCTGAGTAAGGAGGGCGTAGAACATGGATGCAATGACAAAAAGGACAAAGAAATTTATTATTATTTTTATTAGGCGTCATTATTATATTTGTACCAATTCGATTTATTGCACTTGGTAATTTTGACGACCGTAAAGAAATCGTTTCCGAGAAAGACGAACGTCAGGTTTATTATAACGATTTAAAAGCAAAAAGATGAAAAAAGAGAACAGTACATAAAGGATACCGAAGATTACAAGCAGGAATATGAAACAATTCTTGCAGAGTTCCCATCTGAGATTTATCAGGAAAATACAATTATGTATTTACAGGGAATCAAAGATGAATATGAGTTCCAGTTCCCTTCCGTAACAATGGGTGAGGAAGAATTATTCTACACACTCGGTACAGGCGCAGTTGGCGACGTCACACTGGATAGCTCAGCAGCTTCCGGAAGTACAGCTACAACCTCTACAACAACAGAGGCTGCAACAACAGGAACAAATGCAGATGCGACAGTAGCAGACGCAGCAGCCGGAGAGAACAATTACAATTGTTATTCAGCAAGCTTCCCTGTAACATATGCAGGCTCTTATAAGTCAATCAAAGATGTAATTGATTACATTGAGAGCAGCGATTTCCGTATGACTGTAGATTCTGTTTCCATTCAGTTTGACGACGAAACAGGAGATTACACAGGAGATATGTCATTTACATCATATGCTGTAAATGGTGGGGACAGAACAACCGACCAGGTTGATGTAAACGTTCAGACCGGTAAAGATAATATCTTTGGTAATCCGACTGTAAGAACTCAGACAACGACTACTACAGATAATGCAGCATTAGTTTTTATAAAAACTTGCAACCCGTAAATTAGAGTTGAACGGAGTGAAAAGCAAAATGGCAAAGAAAAAATAACAAAGGCTTTAGTTTAATAGAAGTAATTGTGGCTGTTGCAGTATTTGCTATATTAATTGTTCCCCTCACTACGCAGTTGATTTCCGCGATAAATATAAATACGCGGTCAACAAAGAAACAGTATGCGATTGAAAAAGCTGAAGAAATCATGGAAAGCTTTAAAACTGCAGATTTAAGTGGAAGTGCCATCAGTATACCTGACGGCAATTCTACAGGTAATTATGATTTCGCTTTAACCGGTACGGAAAACAAGACGCAGAGTCTGCCGGGAAGTGAAACTGTTGATTATACAATAAAGACATACAGTTGCAATGGCATATCGTTAGGTGGAGAATATGAAAAATATAATTGTACGGTAACAGTCAACGACATTGCCTATGCAGTTTCTGCAAAAGGATATATCTGGGATTCGGAGAAACAGAAAAACTTAAACAAGAAGGCAGTGAATATGTCAAGACTCCATCGGCAGTTGGAACTGTCAGAAATCTGGATGATAAGCAGTCTGCAATTATTGTTGGCGCAACTTATACAACTTTAGGCGCAACTGGCAACAGTCTGGACAATAAGGCATATTCTCATTTTATGGACCAAAAGCTGGATATATTAAAGAAAGACTATCCGGTTCGTTACAATCAGTATCTTTCTACCGGTGCTGACTATTTTTCAAACGATACATTTAAGAAGACAACAACCATTAAGATTACAAAAATTCCAGTGGTTATCGTATTACATGTTCCGTTGAATATATTGACCAGCCGGAGTTGAATCTTTATGCAGATGCGGATGATGCAGTTTATAAGCCGGAAGGCAGATATGAGCCGGGTGTTGTATATCAGAAGGACTATGAAGAACTTCCTCCGGTTTATTTATTGTACACACCGGCTGTTTATGGCAAAAAAATTACTGTGATTCGGATTATATAACCAGTTGACGTATCCGAACTGGATAGTTCCGATTGTGCAAAAAGTTTATATTTTCCAGTCTATGGCAGAAATTGATTCGAAGTATGAAGCAATTATTTGCGATGCGCTTGGCGTAAGCGATATCAGCAAATTGGTTTACCATAATGAAGAAGCGACATCTTCCGTCGAATCGGTAAAAGTTCGTGCAGACCTGATTGGTGATAAATCACAGGTAGAGGCATATTCGAACTTTAGTCTGGATGATGAAAACTGCACATTATCGGTTAAGGGTACAGCGGATGATGTCAGCGATGATACTTATTTGTATGATGTAACCGTTGAACTGACAGACAGTCAGGGCAACAAGACAACAGTATCAGGAACAAGGGGGAAATAACAAATGCTTAAAAAGTTAAAGAAAAAACTTAAAAAAAGCGGATAACCGCGGCTCCAGTTTCGTCCTTGTTATCGTATCAGCGACATTTTTAAGTATATTAGTGTCAGCGTTGTTGATGGGAGTTGTTTTATTAGCATATAAACTCAGGTTTTACAAATTAAATTCCCTGAACAACTTCTATAGTGTTGAAAAAGCAATGGATGAAATATATGCAGGAATCGGTGCGTCGACAAACGAGCATCTCTATTCCGCGTATACAACGACAGCAGAAATTGTCGTATATTACAAAGATGGGCAGTATGCGAATCTGACAGAGACGGAAGCAAACGATTTGTTCAAAAAAATTCTTCATGCAGAGTATCATGGAGGATGAAACGTTTACGAAGATGCCGAAGCTGGTGGAAACGCTGCAGACCTACATTACGGATTCCAATGTTGAGTTGGTCTGTGATAATTTAAAGATTGTTTATACAGACAAGAATGGACAGGAAAAAATATGTCAAGTATAAACAGCTTCCAAATGGAAAAGTTACAAGTACGACATCAACGTCAAGCGGAAGCTTTGACGAAAACAACATTGAGTCCATTACATTTAAGAATCTGAGTGTACAGCGTACGATAAATCTTTGGTTACAGCAGGAAGTTCCGGCAGCGCAAATGCAGCGCCTGGAACCTATGTACAGTCGATTACAACGGACCTTACTTTAAGAAAACCGGAATACAACGTATCGTTTGATATTGCGGGCGCAAACAGCGACAGTCTTTATAATTATGCACTTCTTGCAGATATGGGACTTCAGGTAACCGGTACAAGTGCAGATACAGATGTAAATATAAAAGGAAATGTATATACAGCATCCGATTATTATAATAAAGATTACAATGATGACTCAAGTACAAAGGTAACGAATGAGTACAACCGGACCGTTGAAACCAAATGGGGTTCTACGGACGAAAGCGCTTATTCCGGAATTTTTTGTACAGGGTGAAAGAGCAAATCTTTCCATGAGTTCGGATATTGTAGTAAATTCCGGTTCTTTGGCAGCGTTTGATGGCGCCGATATTACACTGGCAGGACGTACGACGATAAGTTCAGAACTTTGGACGGATAATATTATTATCGGTGGTTCAGAAGGCGGTACGATTACTGCAGCAGCAAACGCATATGTATATGATGATACAGAACTGAATGCGGAAAAATCGAATCTGACATTTACGATGGGTTCCTACTTTGGCTACAGCTATACAGCGGATGACGTCAGAAGCATTAATCTGCTGCGGACAGCCGGAAATCTGGCAACCGGATTTAAGTTAAAATCCCATTTCAGTGATAGTGCAGTTATTGTAAACGGAAAGGATTCCGTTTTGGATTTCCGTAAGTTGGATGCGTTATATATTGCCGGTAAATCTTATATTGAATTCTCAAAGATTGCGGCTTCAACGATTACGGATGAAACAGAGCGTCAGAACATGGGACTGACGGATAATACGGATTATGCATTCACAACCCTGAATGATTATTCAACCGGACAGTCGCTTGACGTAAAGTCCAATCAGTTGATTTTCCTGACACAATGGGAACTGTACGATGACGCAGAGTGGCTGGATGAGAATGGATATACGCATGTTACATTGAAATTCCCGAAGACATTTTCAAATGATGTAACAATCAATAACCTGTATCAGGATTTCATAAATGTGCTTACATCCAATATTTATACAGTGGAAGCAATCAAACAGACGGTTTCCGGTCATGATTATTATTATCTGTATATTGAAGAAGGCGATAAGGATAATGATGGTGTGGATGACGCCGAGGAATTTGTTGAAAAGTATTATGACCTTTTAAACAATGGCGTAGATGAAACCGTAAAGAAACTCTACAATGTTGTAGATTATGATGATTTTCAGGTAAAATTAATTCTTCCTACAAACGACAGCGGTGCGGTGGATGATACAAAAAGATTAATGCAAGCGGAGCAGTTACAGCACAGAATTCAGATAATACATTATTTGTAAAAGCGTCAGCAGATACGACTCTGAATGTTGAGAACGCATTAAAGAGCGCATCTTCATCAAAGACATTCTCGATGCTGCTTGGCAACAAGGGAACTGCGGAAAACAATCAGAACGTTTGAAGATTTGAAAACAAAATCGGAAGAACTTGCAATATCGAACACAGCAAGCCAGGAAGAAAAAAAGTAAGTAACTTTATTAATTACATGTATATCAATCTGAAAGACCATCTTTCCGTCGTTGACAAACAGGATGCAGATGACAATGATATTTCAGCTTATGAACTGGCGAAATATACAAATTCAGCAAACGGATATACATACAATGCAATCAAAGATTCGAACGGTGATAAGCTGGATACATTTGATTATGATTACAGCCTGACACCTCTGACATATTATGTGGATTATGACAAGATATTTACACAGAATCTTGCAATCAACGAAACTGAGCCGGTGACCAATTCAATCGTTATCATCAATGCAAATGATGTTACATTGAGGTCGACAGCGGAAGATGGTTCTCTGCAGGGAATTATCATTTGCGGCGGTAATGTTACAATTGATTCAAGCGTGAAGTCATTCAGAGGTATGATTATTACCGGTGCGAAGATTATATGCGGCAATGGTGTAGATATCGATATCTCTGCGGATGCTTCTTTTACTGCCAGAGTTCTTGAGGAATGTGCAAAGAGCTCCAATACGAAATTGAGCATTCTTACCAGAGAAATATTAAAGAATTATGAAAAAAGATTGACGAAAGCGGCGATACGGAAGTCAACAGTTCTTCTTTATCAGAGATCTCTTACAGTGACATTCTTATGTTCCAGAACTGGAAGAAGAATGTAGAATAGGAGGGAAATATGACGGGAAGATTAAAAAATAATTCTGGATACTCGCTGGTAGAACTTATCATAGTGCTTGGAATTATCGCTGTACTTTCAGGACTTGCAGCAGTCACGATATCCTCGATATCGACAGCCAGAGCGTCAGCCTCAAGGAATCATTTAATGAAGAACTGTCCAACCTGCAGACAAGAACAAAAACGCAGGATAGTCAGTTTGCGATTCAGATTGAGAAGGTTGACGGAAAGTACAATATTGTCTATGGCAAAAAGCGTAAACGGAACCGACTTTACGGAGGATGCGACGATTGACCGAGTGATTCTTGACAGAGTGACGATTTATTACTCTGCTGATGCATCTTCAACAGGCAGTGAGCTTTCTACGCCGGCGATAATAAAATTTAATAAGTCAGATGGTTCTGTGGTTGTCGGAAACGCATTTATACATTCTGCAAAGAAGGCACGACCGATTCCGTTGGAAAGGTTACTTTGAACAAAGCGACCGGCAGCCATTATACAGGCTCATAAGGAGGGGTGAACAGTGAAAAAAGAATACAAATAAGGGTTTCACTTTCATTGAATTGGTACTGTACATCGGAATATTAAGCGTATTTATGATTGCAGTAACTACACTTGTAGGTACAGTAACAGCCTCAATAGAAAGATGACATCCAGAAAAAAAAAAGATACAAAATGAAGCAAGTGAAACATATGACGCAATATCGGATATGTTCATGGGGAGCAACTGATGTTCAGCTTATGGGAGATGCATATATTGCAACAACGACAGCAGGTGTTACAAGTTATAGTTCCGTTTCAGGCGTTTTTGTAGTTCCGGAAGATACAGATATTAAGCAGGACGATGGAAAATTGAAAACAGCCGGAGGCGTAGGGAATAGAACGGTGAACAAGACTACGCCTGGAAGCTACAGTTTCTCTGCATGCAGTCCATGTTACGATATTGCGGATATAAAATCCTTTGGAGACGCAACAGCGCCTTCTACGGATGCAGAGACGTTTATAACAGCGGATGCTTCCGGAAAGCTTTACATAAAGATTCGGTATGCATCCGGTCTTGATACAACAACCGGTGACAGCATTATGACCGATTGTACGTTGGTGTATAATGATGCGGATGATAAAATCTATGTTTACAAGACAAACGGCGGTAGCAATGCCTTTGTGGATGCCAGTGGGGAAGACGATGGCGTTCTTTGTAAAAATGTCAAAGACTTTAAGCTTCAGGTAAATCCGGAAGATGACAGTTTCGCAGTGATTCTGAGTCTGGAGGATCCGATTACAGCAGCATCATATGATGTGCAGGGTGTTGTAAATATGCGTAACTCATATGTGTTAAAGAAACATAAATGGGATTAAGGAGGGAAGAATAGTGTTTAAGAACAGAAAAAGTAGTATTGTCATCCATAGCGATAATATTTACACTTATAGTAAGTGCTATATTCGTGAACTTTACTTTAGCTAATTCTGGAACTCCTGTAGATAAAAAGTGAAGCAGATACGAGTGGTAACTCCAGCCTTGTCGGATATACCAATATCGATTTGGCAGTTATCAATTCCAATGATGCAAATCTGAAAAAAGACAGGAATAAAGACAAATTCCGCGGTGTTCAGATTCTTCCGGATGGTTTGGCTTCTTATGCGACAGCAGATACGGAAATGACGAATATAGTTACAGCAACCGGCTATTCGGGCGACATAAAAAATGAAGCGCAGTATAAACAGACTTCTGATTTGTGGAAGTATGTATATGATGGCGAGTTTTTCAGATACGCAGTATTTAATGGCTATAAGACCATCACTTCGGCAGATATGGCGAAGGGCGCTGTTCAGCTTACTACAAAAACAGTAAGTGAATTGAACGGTATGGATACAGAGGCACAGGAAGTGCTTGCAAATGCAGATTTCATTTACATTGTTGCAACAACAGCAAATGATTATGCTGCCGGAGCAACTGATTTAAGTGAAGAACTTTATAACTGGCTGGATGTATATGCAACAGCAGATGCCCACCCGCTTGTTATTGACCGTTATGCGCTCTGTACAGCAGAGCCGGAAACAATTACCGGTAATAATGACCAGTATCGTATGGGTGCGCTGGCATATAAGGTAATTACGAAAACATTAAAAGCAAGATATGATAATGTTCTTGTTGTAGAACCTGGTTTCTTCAATGTGCTTTATAAAGAAGCAAGCGGCAACCAGACAGAGCCGATGAAGAACACAACAAAGACAATCTCTGACTTTATTCTTACAGCGGAGCGTTCCGCGACAGAAGGCGGTCGGGATTACATCAACAGGAATACATATTATAAGTGGTATACGTCGGATACGTTAAATACTTTCCTGAACAACAAATCAAGTCAGAAAGATTCCGCGTATGCAAAGGTTTCTTCAAGCGTGCAGGGACTTACAGCTTCAAGACGTGCATGGGATTTTGATAATGCAAATGTGCTGATTATCACAGATGGAACGTCAAACAGCATGTTTCAGGAGTTAGCTGCAAGCAATGATGCACCGAAATTCAGTGCAGATGCATATGAATACAACAGTAAGACGCAGACATGGGAAGCTGTGGAAAAGGCGGAAAACAGCGTTTGCACATCGGCAGCTTATGTAGGAAACTACAGATATGTTCCAAGCGGAGCCAATATCTATGTACTGCAGAGTAAGGATATTCTGAAAGGTGTAAATGCAAGCAGCGATGCAGACGGTGTTTCATTTGCAACATCTGATATTGCAAATATACATATTTCAAGGATATAAAGGTAAAAGAAGTTTCCGGTACGATTCAGTCAAAAGCTGATTTGACCGGCACGATGGTATATCTGGTTGTTACGCCGGACGACGGAGTAAGCAGACTTGCAGGTTCTGATGAAAATACAGTCCTGTCCGTTGAACTTACAACCGGAGCGGATGGAAATGGTTCCTTAGACGAGGAAACAGGAATCTATACATATAAGTACAGTTTTCCAAAGGTAAACGACGGATATACATATAGTGTTATTGTTGAGCCGGTTGTCAGCTATACACCTTCCGAAGATGAAGATACGGGAGATAGTACAGAGTCAACAGAAGGCAGCACAGACTCATCAGAAGCCAGTACAGAAACAACAGAAGACAGCACAGACTCATCTGAAGACAGTACGGAAACATCTGAAGACAGTACGGAAACAACCGAAGATACGACGGAAACCGGTACTGGAAATGCGGATGCAATAACAGAAGATTATCTGGTCGGAAGCAATGGAAATAATTTCATTATTTCAGTAAAGGGCGAGACCAAAGATGCCGCATATGATTATACCAATGATGCAGATGAATACAAAGAGTTTGAAGATAAATGCAATACGACGACAACGTATGCAAATGAGATATATGATACAGACCTTATCTTTGATAATGCGCAGCAGGTATTTGATTATGTAACTGAATTATATGATAAATATAAGCAGGAGGTAATTACTCCAAAGACAACCGGTACAAATGCGATTGATTTCACAGATTATGACTTCATCTTTATTGAATCTGGTGATTATAACAGAAATACAGAGGAATATAGTGATGAAATCGGTGACAACGCATATCAGAAGCTGTGTTCAGCTGTTGAACAGGGTGTATATGTAATCGCAAGCAGCGAGGCTGGTGACGGAATTGGTTCCGGCAACAGCGACGATACACAGATTCCGGAGGATGATAAAATCATTATCAGCAGTCCATCTGCAAAAAGTAATCGCAGACATTTAATGCAGGCGTTTACAGAAATGGCAGCGATAATAAATTCCGGGTTCTGGAAATTCAGCCGGATTATCCGATTGATGAAGAACTCGCAAGGTCATCATCAAATGCAAACGGAGCCGGAGCATGGCAAGGTGGAACAAATACACGTGGACAGACAATAACCGGTGATTATTACACTGTTCCATCGGACGTAATTGCAGGTTCAGCGAAAGAAGAACTTGCACCAGATACGGAATATTATGATTTTGACTTGACAAAGGCGAAAATTGCATACGCAATAGAGGGCGTTTCTTATGGCGATATCGCGCTTACGCAGGTATCAACAGAAGCTCTGATTGGTATGACAGAAGATATTTCCGCTACATATGATTTGATTTATATTGGCGGCGATATCAGCGCACTGGACAGAGATTTAAAAGACATATACGATTCCAGTATTTTTTCCTACATTGGGCCAAGTGCGGAGCAGCTTGCTTCTGCAATTCCTACATTTATCATGTATTATCATACGGGTACTTTGAAGGAGATGGGCGGAACCGGTTCCTATAAGATGGATAGGTCGACAATTGGTTCCGAGCTGATGGTAACTCCGGTTATCGGCTCAACAAAATACAAGACAACATATGTTGTTGAAAACGGAAACGATTTAACAAAGACAAAATATGATGAACTGATTTCATATATTAATCTGGGCAGACCGGTTATGGTCGGAGAAGAACTGACGTCTGTTTATGAAATGATAAACGGAACGGACACAGACGGAAACGCACTTACGGATGCGCAGAAGAGTCAGGGATACTGGTACAATAATGGTAAGCTGGAAAGAAAGAATTACTATTTGGACCCATCCTCCAGAATGTATGATTTAGTTCAGGTTCTCTATAACAGAAAGAGCAAGAGCAATAACGTGTTATGGGGATTTGATGCAACCGATACAGTTAAAGTTGATAATACCGCAAAGACATATGGCGATACGTTATATACCGCAAAAGGTGATACAATATACCTTGATACAGCGGCACAGCAGGAATCCTGGTATAACGATGCGACAGCAACCGATGTTGTGAAAGAATATGCAACGGTATTTTCGATGGAAAACAATACAGCAATCAACAACTTGATTAAGCAGTCAAGCCAGAGAGCAAGACTTACCGTTATCACTTCTCCTGTTGAATATCAACAGGGAATTGAAAGCACATATTTAAAGACAACAAACCTCTCTTATTCCTTTGTTGTAAATGGAACAGAAAGCAACTATCAGTATTCAATTTGCATTGATGTAAATAAGAATACACAGTTTGACGACGAAGGTGATTCCAATACAAGCGGTTCGCTTGCGGCGGGTGAAGATAAGACTGTGAACGTTGCACTGGACCCTGAATTCTTTGGTTCCGCGTACTGGCGAATTCAGATTACAGATGCGAATAAGAATGTTGTCGCTGAAAAGACAGGAATCTGCAAGATTGTAAACAATACCGATGGTATGAGCGAGATTAACGTTCTTCAGGTTCAGACAATGTCAGAAGGTCAGAATGCTACGTCATGGACAGCAACGGATACTTTGTATTTTGATATTCAGTCACAGACAGCACATAAGATTTTTGAAGTATAACACATATGCAAATCAGACAGCGCTTGATACAATATCTGCCCAGCAGTATGAATGTCTTGGACGTCATGAAAACAGATTTGGTATTGTGGAATATGATACGGATTTATATTATGGCTCACAAAAGGGAAATGATGATTATTTGTCGAATCTGGCAGATGCATTGTCAGAAGATTATGATATCAGCCTTGATATGGTAGTTGCTTCAGCTGCACAGGCTTCCTTTTGAAACAGGAGATAAAGCAAAGGATACATATGAATGTCTGGATACATGGGTAGAGGAAGCAGAAACCCTGAAGGGCGGCGGTAAGGTTGATGGATATACGCAGGCAGAATATAAGACGCTTGTTTCACAGAAATTGACCGATTATTCCGCAAAAGCAGCAGATGCAAAGTTACACCGAAAGAAAATCTGGATGATTATTTAAGAGGTGCGATACAGGCATTAAACGGAACCTATACCGGAAGTACGAATTATGGTACAAGAGGACAATATAATTCATTCCTCGGAGGCTTTAAGACCAGCGTATCAAATGCAGAAATTATTGAACTTCTGGAGTATACAATTGATACGGGTGAATATTACATGATATTCTGGCCGGTATACAGCACAAATACAGATATTAAGTTTAGCAACGGTCAGATTTCATCTACGATGTTTGGCAGTGAATTTGTGGATTTGTTTATAAAATACAGAGATGCAAAGAATGCTGAACTGGAAGCAAAAAAGACGTATATCAGCAGTACTTAAGACGTTCTTATGGCGCTGACTTTATGAAGAAGATGTATTCCATTCTTGTACTTGGACCATCTGACTCCTTTGGTGGATTTAAAGTAGACTTTAAGGAGAAAACATGTCAGTACATTCTTGATTATGTTTCATCAGGTGGAGATTTTATTCTTCTTCCATGATACGATGACGCCATATGCAGATGCAGGAGCAGTCAACCTTACAAAATCACTGCTTGATGTTGTAGGTAGGTATGAACCGGTTCCATGTAGACCTGACAAACAATGCAAATTCATATACAGTTGGTAACGATGGTTATATTACCGGCTTTACACAGGAAGGTATGGTTCAGGGTACATTAACAGAAGATGGCTATATCTATAAGAAACAGAATGTTGCAAGTATGCCAGCCGGAATGATACAGGGTACATTGAAAGAAGATGGTTATATCTACATGCTGGCGAATTATAACGTAACGCATGATTGGCAGGGACCAATCAATGGCTGGGAAGTGGATAAGAATTATGTTGATTTATCAGACAATAGCTTCCAATCAAAATTGTTCTATAAGAAGTGGGCAACTGCAGGAACATCCGGTTATATCTGGCAGGAAGCACAGACGTATGAGAAGCATACAATTTTGCATGGTTCTTGGACAGAGGAGGCTTTATTTCTCGAAAGAGTGGGCTTCTGCAGGAACATCCGGCTATATCTGGCAGGAAGGCGGAAAACCGACATATGACCAGAAGAATGTTTCACTGACATATAAATCACCGGATGCAGATTTGTATTATCTCACTCCGTATGTCAACAATACAGTTGCAGGCAACAGCCTTGTAAACAGTATTAATGCAAATATGACACAGATTGTGACAGGTAGTTATAATAAGGTAGGAAACATTGGAATGTATATCAGTGCACTTTCTATCACCAGCCTGTACTATGATAAGAATGGCGGCGGTGGCGCAACCTTTACATTGCCATATGTTTATGCACAGAGTGATTTCCAGAATGCGACATCATGGTCTGCATCATCGACAGCCGACCAGTCAGCAAATTCGCAGACTGTAAAGGCTAAGAGATTGAATGAGGGCTTGCTGACATTGTATCCATATAAGATTGGAGAGTCATTAAATATCTCTGGTACGCACCAGCAGGTATATGCACTTTGATTTAGAATCAGATAAAGTAACTGTATGGTACACACTTGCAGGTTCTAATAACTCCAATAATGCAAAGAAGCGGTCGTCCTTATATGCAGCGGACCCATATGATGCAATGGAGAATTACTTCATTTACACAACATCTTATGGAAGTGGAGCAATCACATATTGTGGTGCCGGACATGGTTCTGTTACTGGTCCGACAACCAGAAATAATGATGAAAGAAAATTGTTCATCAATGTTATCGTAAACAGTGCGCAGGCAGTAAAAAGCAAAGCCGACGCTTACGATTCACGACCCGGATAAGAATTTTGACAGCGAGATGGCAAAGGATGAGGAGATATTAGAATCTACCGGAAAGACTGTATATGTAACAGAGGTAGAGGATAAGACGACTTCACCTGAGTTTGATATCAAGATTACGATTCCGCAGGATGTTACAATTGACGCTATTAACGTATACTATGATTTGAATTATGATGAATCCGATTTCGGTTTGAACAGACCGTCTTATACAAATGGAACGGATAAGATGATTTGGAATTCTCCTTATTCTGACGCAGAGGAGAAAGGATTTGTGGAGGATTCAGCTTCATCCAAGAAGATTCAGATTAAAGATAAGTATACAGACAGTAATAACCTGAAACCGGCAGAGGAGTATTATTCACCATATGGTGGAAATTATACATATATTGTTGTAGAGGTATATTACAATGGTAAGACCAAAACCGGTTTACACCATGATTAAGGTAAAAGCTTCGGATCCATTGTTCAATCTGACACAGAACGAAAGCACAATTGATGTTGCGACAGTTGACAGCATTGAAACAAAGAAATTTGTAATGGCATAAGATAAGCTTTAACAAAACAATAAAATTTCTGAGGCGGGCAGCAATGCCCGCCTTATATTTGCACAACTCATACAGAAAAAGATTACCTGCATAAGAAAGGAACAGGCAGAGATAGAATGATAATAAATGGAAAAACCAGAACATTAGGATTGTTAGGGGGACCCGGTGGAACATACGTTGTCTCCGTTGATTCATAATACGCTAAGTGAGAAATTGGGATATAACAACGTGTATGTACCGTTTCATACAAAAAAGTGAAGATTTGCAGAATGCTGTAGCCGGCGCATTTGCATTAAACATTTTAGGGTTGAACGTAACGGTGCCGCATAAGAGCGCTGTCATGCAGTATTTGTGTGCGATTGATGAAGGTGGAAAAGCAATTGGAGCAGTCAATACGCTGGTTCGAACCGAGCATGGCTATAAGGGGTACAATACTGATATGATGGGATTGTTCCGTGCAATCTGTTCGTATGGGATTGAACTTTCGGATAGGAATGTCGTGATTCTTGGCGCTGGCGGCGCGGCAAAGGCAGTTTCTTACATGTGCGTTGCAAATGGAGCAAACCATGTCTATATTTTAAACCGGACGGTACAAAAAAGCAGAAGCAATTGCCGAAAATATGAACGCATTTTTTGGAAAAACAGTAATGACAGCGATGGATATTCAGGATTATAAAAACTGCCGAAAGACAAGTATATTGTTTTTCAGTCAACATCGAAAGGGTTGTATCCAAAAAGTGACGAGGTCATAATTGAGGATGAAGCATTCTACAGTCTGGTGGACGTTGGGGTTGATTTGATTTATAAACCGTTCTGCACAACGTTTATGTCGCTTTGTAAAAAGCCGGAGCAAAAAGCATACAATGGTCTGAAAATGTTGTTATATCAGGGAATTATTGCCTATGAATTGTGGAATGATATTTCCGTAGATAAAAAAAAAAGCGGATGAAATTTATGAAAAACTGTTAAAACAATCCCGAGAAAATATCATTTTAACAGGATTTATGGGTTCCGGAAAGACAACAACCGGTCTTGCACTTGCAGAGAAATATGGTTATACGTTTCTGGATACGGATAAATATATAGAGGAAAAGCAAGGCTGTACAATATCGGAGCTGTTTGAAAAACATGGAGAGGCGTATTTCAGACAAACTGGAAACCGACGCTTTGAAAGAATTGAATGCGACATTAACGCATGCTGTTTTGTCAACCGGCGGCGGTCTTCCGTTGAAAGAAGAAAACGCGGCAGAATTATCAAAGTTAGGGACGGTTGTTTATTTGAAAATAACGCCGGAGGAAGTATTAAAGCGGCTTTCCGGCGATAGTTCAAGACCGTTGCTTGCAGGGGGCAATCCGGAACAAAACGTACGAACGCTTTTTCATACCGAGAACCGCTGTATGAAAAAGGCGCAGATTGTATAGTCGAAGTATCCGGCAAAACAACAGCCGATATTGTAGAAGAAATTTTGACAAAAAAGACTGTCAATATCGTAGAAGAAATTCCGGTATTTCCGTCAAAACGGTAGGGATTGGTAAAAAGTAGTTGAAATATTCCATAGAATATTATAAAATGTCACAAGAAGTTCATATCGCAAGGAGGATATAGTAAATTATGGCAGAAATGATTTCAGCAGGTGATTTTAGAAATGGTGTGTTACAATCGAATTTGAAGGAAATGTTTATCAGATTATAGAGTTCCAGCATGTAAAACCGGGTAAAGGTGCTGCATTCGTAAGAACAAAACTTAAAAAAATATCAAGAATGGCGGTGTCGTTGAGAAGACTTTCCGTCCGACTGAAAAATGTGAGAAAGCGCATATTGAAAGAAAAAGATATGCAGTATCTGTATAACGATGGAGATTTATATTATTTCATGGACCCTGAGACATTTGACCAGATTCCATTAAATCAGGCAGCCATTGGCGATGCGCTTAAATTTGTAAAAGAGAATGAAATGTGTAAACTTGTTTCACACAATGGCGCTGTATTTGGAGTGGAGCCTCCTTTATTTGTAGAATTGCTGATTACAGAGTGCGAGCCTGGCGTAAAGGGCGATACAGCAACAGGCGCAACAAAGCCATGTGTGGTTGAAACAGGCGCAACACTTTATGTTCCTTTTATTTGTAAATGAAGGAGATACGATTAAAATTGATCCACGCGTACAGGAGAGTATCTTTCAAGAGTATAATTCCATATAGAAGAATAGAAGTAAGCCGGTAGGAGGCTGACCGTCTGGTCAGGCTCTACTGAATTTTCATGAAAAAAAAGCAGGGAGCATTTTGCCTGTAAATATAAATTCAGGAGGAATGAAAATGGCAACAGCATATAACCATAAGGTTATTGAAAAAGAAATGGCAGAAAGTCTGGGATGACGAGAAAGCGTTTGCCGCAACTGACGATTACAGCAAACCAAAATATTATGCATTAGTTGAGTTCCCATATCCATCCGGACAGGGGCTTCATGTAGGACATCCAAGACCATATACTGCATTGGATATTGTAGCAAGAAAAAAGAAGAATGCAGGGATACAATGTACTTTATCCGATGGGATGGGATGCATTTGGACTTCCTACCGAAAATTATGCAATTAAGAATAAAATACATCCAAAGGAAGTTACAAAGAATAACGTAGCCCGCTTTTAAGGCGCAGCTTCATTCACTCGGCTATTCCTTTGACTGGGACAGAGAAGTAAACACAACCGACCCGGAATATTATAAATGGACACAATGGATTTTCCTGAAATTGTTTAAGGCAGGTCTTGCATATAAGAAGGAAATGCCAATTAACTGGTGTACCTCCTGTAAGGTTGGTCTTGCAAATGAGGAAGTCGTAAATGGCGTATGTGAACGGTGTGGTTCGCCGGTTGTCCGCAAGGTAAAATCGGAATGGATGCTGAAGATTACCGAGTATGCAGATAAGCTGATTGAAGGTCTGGATACGGTTGATTATATTGAGCGTGTAAAAGTATCCCAAAAGAACTGGATTGGACGTTCCACCGGTGCAGAGGTCGATTTCCAGATAAAGGGAAAGGAAGATAAACTGCGTATTTACACAACCAGATGCGATACATTATTTGGCGCAACCTATATGGTTGTTTCACCGGAGCATCCGCTGCTTGACAAATATAAAGATGAAATCAAGAACTGGGCGGATATTGCGGCATATCGGGAACAGGCGGCAAGAAAGTCTGATTTTGAACGGTCTGAACTTGCAAAGGATAAGACAGGTGTGGCAATTGACGGTCTTGTAGCAGTAAATCCTGTAAATGAGAAGGAAATTCCGATTTGGGTTTCGGATTATGTTCTGATGTCATACGGAACAGGTGCGATTATGGCGGTTCCGGCGCATGATGAAAGAGACTGGGAGTTTGCTAAGAAATTTGGACTTCCGCTGATTCAGGTCGTTGCGAAGGACGGAGAAGAAGTAGACGTCAATGAAGCGGCATTTACGGATGTTGCAACAGGTGTTTTGGTGAATTCCGGCTTTTTAAATGGCTTACAGGTGCAGGATGCCAAAGAGAAGATGATTGAATTTCTGGAAGAAAAGGGAATTGGTAAGGCAAAAGTAAACTATAAACTGCGTGACTGGGTATTCTCACGCCAGAGATACTGGGGTGAGCCGATTCCGATTATCCACTGTGAGAAATGTGGGATATGTTCCGTTAGATGAGAGTGAACTTCCGCTTAAATTGCCGGAGGTCGAAAGCTATATGCCGACCGACAATGGAGAATCCCCGCTTGCTGCAATGACGGATTGGGTAAATGTAACATGTCCATGCTGCGGCGGTCCGGCAAAAAGCGTGAAACAGATACAATGCCGCAATGGGCAGGTTCTTCCTGGTATTTCCTGCGGTATACGGACCCGAAAAACGATAAGGCATTGGCAAGTCCGGAAGCATTAAAATACTGGATGCCGGTTGACTGGTATAACGGAGGGATGGAACATACCACACTTCATCTGCTGTATTCCCGTTTCTGGCACAAGTTTTTATATGACCAGAAAATCGTTCCAACTCCGGAGCCATATCAGAAGCGTACATCGCATGGTATGATTCTTGGTGAAAATGGCGAGAAAATGAGTAAATCCAGAGGAAATGTCGTAAATCCGGATGATATCGTCAATGATTATGGCGCAGATACGCTTCGGACATTACGAAATGTTCATTGGTGCATTTGATTTGTCCGCATCCTGGTCGGATGATGGAGTAAAGGGCTGTCGTCGTTTCCTCGAAAGAGTCTGGAAGCTGCAGGATATTGTAGTGGATGGCGACGCTTATTCGAAAGACATGGAAACGCGGATGCATCAGACGATTAAAAAGGTTTCGTCTGATTTTGAAAATCTGAAATATAACACAGCGATAGCAGCGATGATGGCGCTGATTAACGAATTTTATAAGAAAAATTCGGTAACAAGAGGAGAAATGAAAACATTTCTGACGCTGTTAAATCCGGTAGCGCCGCATATTACAGAAGAATTGTGGAGCATTCTTGGATTTGAAGGTTATTTGTACCAGACTTCCTGGCCGGAATTTGATGAGGCAAAGACGGTGGAAGCAACCGTAGAAATTGCGGTACAGATAAACGGAAAGATGAAAGCTACGCTTGCAATTAATAAGGATGACGCGAAGGACATCGTGTTAGCAAAGGCAAAAAAGAAGCAATTGCAGACAAGCTGACTGGAACGATTGTAAAAAGAAATTTATGTCCCAGGCAGAATTGTGAATATAGTAATGAAGTAGAAAAAAAAAAATACCCGGGCGGCAGAAGTTTTATATCTGTCACCTGGGTATTTTTTGTTATTTGGAAACATTCCTACATGATGCTTCGCAGCATAGCGATTTTTTGTTTGTCAGCAGGGGAAGCCTGCTCCATCATAATATCCATGATTAAATTGGATTCTTCTTTTGAAAAAAGACAGGTTGCGTTTTTGCAGCTCCCGATTTAACTGCATGATTTCAGGCAGCATTTGTTCGATAGATTTAGAACTTGAGCCATTTGCCAGTTCCAGAATAATTTTGCGCTTCAAAGGAGCGAGATTTTTAAATCTTGCGTCATTTTCAAATTGATTCATAGAAGATTTCTCCTTTTCAAAAACTGTGAAAAATTTTTTAGTTGTTATTTGATGCCTTTACTTTTATCGTATTCGTCTAATAGAGCAAAAATGTTTGCAATGGAATCGTGGTCGGCGTCATTTGGCATATCCTCCGGCACCGGTTCCGTGATATCGCTATGATTCGGTATATCGTAGCCGGATTGGATGTCCGATGACACCGAATCAGTGATGTCGCTATGGTTCGGTATATCGTAGCCGGTTTGGATGTCCTCCGGCGCCGGTTCCGTCATGGCGGCATTTTCGTGCATGGTTTCCTGCTCAGAGTCGTATTCATCAAAAATAGATTGATAGGCTTTAGCAGTTGCAGAATTGCCAGCCATATTGGAAGTTGTTTCATTCATCATATTCATAACTTTCATCATTTCCATTGTAGATTTCAAATTTTTCATCTGGCTTGCAATATCGGGAAAGCCGCATTGGGAAAGGGAATTTAGTACGTCATCCTGATTATTTATGTTTCGGTTGAAATCACATTGGTTTATGTAATTTTTGTTGTTCAGCGCGTTCATGATTAATTTAAGTTCGGTCGTTTTGAAAGGTAAAGCGTCAGCGGCATCCGCATGGGACTGTCTATAAATGGCAGGATGGCTTCCAGAAGAAAAAAAGCCGGTCGTCATTGATTAATTTGTCAAGCGGATGAGAATGTGGTATTTGCATGCTTTTCCTCCTTTCGGCGTTTTCCAGAAACATGCAATTGCGAAACATATTATTTCTGGTATGGTTGTGCAAATGCATGATGCCAGAAGCAGGTGGTATGAGGTCGCCGGTACTTAGACACCGTACTTTGGTGTCTTATGTACCGCTGTGGCCGAATCAAGTGAAAACGTCCTGCGTTGGCATGCTTGCATTTGACACAACCAATACAAAAGATTTCCACGTTTTGCAATTTCCTGTTTTCTGGAAATGGTACTACTGTTATTTATGTATCAGAATTCGATAATATGCATAGGACTATGTAAAATCCAGCTATCCGAAGATAGCTGGACGATAGATTAAGAAATTGCAAATGTTAAAAACATGGCAATTCTTAGATATCATGGGTTCAATTGATGCATCCGAAAGGATACACATTCAATAATGCATTCTCAACGATGCATGCAGCCGGCTTTATTAGCAGCCGCATCCACAGTCGTTTCCGCCGCATCCACCGCCGCAGCAGAATAAGAGGATGAGGATAATCCAGATGCAGTCACATCCGCTATTGTTGTTGCCACATCCGCAGTCATTGCCGGAGCCATTGCCGCAGCAGCAGAAGAGAAGAAGTAAGATAATAATGCAAGAGCAGTTGCTGCCTCCACCGAAGTTAAAGAGACCGTTTCTGCCGCACTGTGTTGCTGATAAATCACTCATGGTAAATACCTCCATTTTCTTTATGATATAGACTATTCGCAAAATATCTAAATGTGACAAAATCTTAAAAAGAATATACGAAAAAAAAAGATATTATGATATAATAATTCCAGCAAGCAAAACACTATCGTGACTGCTCGCAGGCAAAGATAGTGTTTTTATTTGCTGGATAAACAAACATGAGTATGAAGGACGGTAGTCCGGAATACGAATGTTTGTGGCGATTGCAGAAGCGCGAAGTGCGGCAATCGCAATTATTATAATGTGAGTGCAACGAACACCGAAGTAACGAAGTTGCCGAGGTGAGCGTTCAGGCAAAGATAGTGTTTTGCTTGCTGGATAAACAAACATGAGTATGAAGGACGGTAGTCCGGAATACGAATGTTTGTAGCGATTGCAGAAGCGCGAAGTGCGGCAATCGCAATTATTATAATGTGAGTACAACGAACACCGAAGCAACGAAGTTGCAGAGGTGAGCGTTCAGGCAAAGATAGTGTTTTATTTGCTGGAGAAACAAACATGAGTATGAAGGACGGTAGTCCGGAATGCGAATGTTTGTGGCGATTGCAGAAGCGCGAAGTGCGGCAATCGCAATTATTATATTATGTAAGAAAGTGAGCGTTCATGCGAAGTAAGGGAGGAGCGAAAACGTGATATATAGATGTGTAAATTGCGGTGGGAATGTCGTATATATGAGCCGAAAAGCGGATGTATGAAATGCCAGAGCTGTGGAGGAAGCAACTGCGAGGAGACGATTCCGTCGGAAACACCGCTTGTCTGTCCGTCCTGTGGTTCACAGATTCGATATCGGAATGAATATGGTTCCGCCGGAAGATGTCCGTCGTGTGGGGTATATATGATACGGGATGATTTTGTTGCATATCCGTATGGACCGGATGTGATTCTTCCATTTAAGGTGTCAAAGCAGGATGCCGAAGAGAAGTTGAAAAATGAATTTGGAAAAAATTGTTTCTTCCGCCGGATTTTCTTTCAACAAAAACATTAGAAAATCTCAGAGGTGTGTATGTACCGTTCTGGCTGTATGATTTTGATTCAAATGTAGATTACAAAGCGATAGGAACAAGAGTGCGGACATGGACGTCCGGCGACAGGCGATATACGGAAACTTCCTATTTTGATGTCTATAGAAAACTGCATATCAAATATGATGGAATTCCGGTTGATGCATCGATTGAAATGCCGGATGGAATAATGGATTTAATGGAACCGTATCAATATCAGCAGTTAATTGGACATGATAACAAGTATCTTTCGGGTTTTGAAGCGGAAGTTTACAATTATACGCCGGACCAGTTATATGGCAGGGGCGGAAGAAAAGATAAATGATACTTCCAGAAGTTGGGCGAGAAGTGAAGCAAGTGGATATCATTCACTGACATCGGAACATATGAATGCCAATAATCAGTTGGAACAGAACAGATTTGCGCTGATGCCTGTATGGGTTTATGAGTATCGGTATCGTGGCGAAAATTATGTATTCTATGTAAATGGGCAGACTGGGAAGTGTGTTGGAACACCGCCAAAAAGTGCCAGTCGTGCGGCGCTTCTGACAACTGTGCTTGCCGGGGGCATTGCGGTCTGTGTCAGTGGAATTGCTATGCTGCTGGGGGTGATATAAGATGAAAACATATAAAATAATTGTCGCAATTTTATTTTCCGTTGGTATTGCTGTTTCTATTTTGGCGGGAACAATAATAGGCAGACAGAATCTGAAACATGATGCACGAAGCAATACGTCCTGTACAACCAATCAGCGGGTGTTTGATTATAATGAAGTGATGTCAAATTCCGAGGAAGCGGAGTTGGAATCGCTGATTAAAAAAGTATGAAGAAAAAACCGGTATGGATATTGTTGTCATTACGGTTGACAATGCTTCCGCACAGAGTATGTTTGGCACATATGATGACAATACATATTATGGAGAATTTGACGCAATCAGAACGGTGGCAGATTCTTTTTTGCGAGCAGTACCGGTTTGGCTGGAAAGAATGGGAATATAACCCTTCTGACATACGAAGCACAGCAGATGGGTATGTCCCAAGCGACAGCATCGTGATTGCAGCGAACTGGGAAGCCGGCGATATCTGGATGAGTACATCCGGAACCAGAGTCCGCGAGAGGATTAGCAACTCAAAAGCGGAGAGCCTTGTAAATGACGGAGGCGAATATTTAAGGTCGGACCCGGTGAAGGGTTTTTCGGTTATGATAAAAGGCGCGGTACGGTGTATGAAAAGCTCCAGCGGCAGCGGCTTTCATATGTCGCCAATCGCTGTAATAGTTGTGGTTGCGATTGGTACGATATGCTTTGTGATTGCAAATTTGTCAAAGAAAGCCGGTGAAAAGACGGTCGCAATGAATACATATGTGGATGAAAATGTAAATATATTAGACAGACGCGATATATTTATCAGAAAAAATGTAACAAGTGTAAAAATAGAGTCATCCAGCGGTGGCGGCAGCGGTCACAGCGGCGGTGGCGGAGGAGGAAGCCATGGCGGCGGTGGCGGTCATTTCTAATTGAGTATGGGACAGAATAAAAAACTGAATTTTTTTTACTGAAAAATACAATCCTGTCGCTCATACCGGCGATACTAATAATGGTGGTTATTCTTTGCTGTATGCGGTATTTTCACTTGCTGAATAATCTGGATTTTTACAGTGTGGAAAAAGACCGTCAGAGCTTCAGCAATTATATGAGTCGGGGATAACCAATGTAGAGATGACATTTCCGCAATTGCATGAGATGGGGTATGACTATCAGTTGGACGCAAAAAAAAGACCGGCAGTTATTATTATGCATGGGTGGATGGGAAATTCATGATTGTATTGATAAAAAGCGAGGAGCCGGTGATTTCCGATTATGTCGTGCAGGGGCAGTTAAAAAAGAGGACGCCGCGGTATATAGTTATATCTTGTCGCAATGCGCAGAAAGCGCGGGCATGGATACAAAACAGTTGGAAAAAATGTCGTATCGCTATATCATAAGTGAAGTGGATTATCCAAAGACATTTTACCGGATTGTAAAATTGCGCTGTATCTGGCATTTGCAATGATTGCGCTTTCGATATTGGAGCTTATAGTATGCATATTTTGCCCATGGCTGCACCCACAAATCAGGCGTATCAAAGGGGTGTCGGATAAAAGACTTCTGGTAAGGGACATTAACCGGCAGTTACATGACGCACTGCTGTATGAAAATAAGAACTATCTGATAACAAAAAATATTTTGTGGTTTGTTCCGGGCTGAGAACCGATATTATTCTTTTTAGGGATATTGACGTTGTTTCCAGACACAAAGAACGGAAACGGATTGTTCCATGGCGGGCAGAGCATCCTGTATATAAACTGATTCTTTCAACTGCAAATGGAAGAATTTACGAGTATGACTTTCGAAATGAAACCATAATAAATGACATGCTGCCTTATTTATCCCGGTCTGGGAGCAAGAAACGATAGTTGAACTTATCCCAACAAGGGGCAAATAGAATAGTTAGACAAAAAAAAATGACACCTGCTATGTTTATAAGTAGCAGATGTCATTTCTGGCTTACAGGTCAAGTTTATCCTGTTCTTCAATTACATCAAGGTCTTCGGAAACATCGGATAATCCTTCATTTTCATAAAGAATCGGATTGTCGTCGGAATCTGTGCTGGCTGTATCCTGGCTCATGCCCGGAATATCGGATATCAAATCGTCAACCATAGCGGTCACATCGGAAACTTCGTCGGACATCGTTACAGCTTCTTCATCCGAAGCGGACGATGAACCGGTATTCTGTGTTTTGTCAGAATCTTCTGAAGATGCGCCTGCATTTTCTGTTTCTTTCACAGAGGATTCCGAAGATGCGTCTGCATTCTCTGTTTCTTTTGCAGAAGATTCTGAAGCAGCATCAGCGTTATTGGAAGAACCGTCTGTGTCATCCAAAGAAAAATAATCTCTGTCGGCTTCATCTTTTACCGGCATTTTTTCTTTGATGGTGCTTTTTACTTTCTCTACCTTATCGTCTACGTCTAAAGACTGATAAACAGTAGAGTTTTTAATCTTGTCCCGAAATACATAGCAGACACCGCCAATTGCTGCAATCGCTGCGGCTGCCTTTAAAAATTTACCTTTTCCCATAATACATACTCTCCTTTATAATTGATGTAAAACTGTTATAAATAACATTTCCATAATTTTAATATGTATACATGCAAAAAGCAAGCGGACATTCAAAAACAAAACCGTAATCTGGAAAATTTCATGAAGTTTTAATATTTGGCAAACAAATGAAAGTGTGTTATAGTCATGACGTATAGAATGTATAGTTGAACGTGTGTTTTAGTCATGTATATAAAATGTACAGAAAGAAAATATGTTATAGTCATGCATATAGATTGCACAGTTGAAAGAATGGAGCTGGATAGTATGCGAAAAAAGACAGGTGTGAAACGGAGTTAAAAAAAACAATTTATGCGGGGGATAGAATATGGATTATTTTAAATTAGAACTTGAAAATCTTCAGAAAGAAAAACAGACGCTGGAGCGGAAATATTCCAATGTTGGAACGCTTCGGTTTATTCTTTTTTTGGTAATGGTGGCTGGTTTGATTGTCGGATTGTATGATTCCAATATACCGGTTCTTATTGTCGGAATTGTGGCGACGGTTGTTTTTGTTGTACTGGTTTTTAAGCATGGTAAATTGAATGAGCAGTTGGAGTATATTCGGGCAGGGATTGTTGTATATGAACGATATCTGAAACGGTATGATGATGGCTGGAAGGAATTTGAAGAAGACGGTTCTGAATATTTGCGGGAAGATGATTTGGTGGCAAAAGACCTTGATATTATAGGCAGTCATTCGATTTATCAGTTTATCTGTGTCGCCGGAACGGAGGATGGAAGGCAGACGCTTGCGGATACGCTCAGGCAACCGGAATTTGCGACGGAAGACATCAAAAAGGCAGGACGCCATCAAAGAACTGGCAGAAAAAACAGAGTTTTCAATGAATTTTGAAACGCTTGGTGTCAAATCAAATACCGGAAAAAAGAAAAAATATTCGTCGGATGAATTTGTCAAATATTGTACGAGCGACGACCATATTCCGGGCATTTTTCATGTTCTGCGTTTCCTGCTGCCGCTTGTTACCATATGCCTGTTGATTCTTGGAATTGCAGGTGTTGTGAATCTGGGATATTCGTTGATTTCTTTTTTTTTTATCCTGCTGTTTGCGTGGGTGACTTCCGGCGTTGCGGGCAGGCGGTTATGCCGATGATATCATTTGGCTATGTGATTGACGATTATATTCGGATGTTTGAACTCATTTCGGATGAAACGTTTGAGTCGGAGCTGTTAAATGAAATTAAGGATACGATTTCCAGAGATTCCGGCGCGTTAAGCGCGGTAAAAAAGCTGGAGCGTATCAGCGCGGCGTTTAATATCCGGTATAATCCGATTGTGCATCAGCTTCTGTGCGGTCTGGTTCTGTGGGATTTTCATCTGGGATGTATGATGGATAAATGGCGCGACACCTATGGAAGCAAAGTGAAAGACTGGATTTATGCCATTTCACGCATGGAAGAATTGATGTCGTTTGCGGTGATAGCAAGGACAAGAGAAGTATCGTATCCGGAAGTAACGAGAAACAGCAAGGTTGCAGTTTCCGGAAAAAATATGCGGGCATCCGCTGATTCATCCGGCGAAGGTAGTGGCAAACGATGCAGATTTTAAAGGCGGAACCACGATTATTACGGGTTCTAATATGTCGGGTAAGACGACATTTTTAAGAACGCTTGGCATCAATCTGATTCTTGCATATGCAGGAGCGCCGGTTTGTGTGGATGATATGCATGCAGATTATATGAAGATATTTTCATCTATGCGTGTAACGGATGACGTCAGCAATGGAATTTCCACGTTTTATGCAGAGATTCTTCGGATAAAAAGCATGGTGGAGTATAAGAAAAAAATGATGCGCCGATGCTTTGCCTGATTGATGAGATTTTTAAAGGAACCAATTCGGCAGACAGGATTGTGGGCGCGTCGCAGGTGATAAAAAAATTGTCTGCGGACAATGCAATGACAATTGTGTCGACGCACGATTTTGAACTCTGTGATTTAAAGAGTGAGACAGGGGAGCCTGCAGCCAACTATCATTTTGAGGAATATTACGAAGACGACCCCAGTTGAAATTTGATTATAAGAAGAAAGCGGGCAGGTGCACGACGACAAATGCAATGGCGATTCTTCATATGGCAGGATTGGATTAGTAAATACTGACAAAACGATTTCGAATAATCCGCTTCTGTTTTTTTCAGTAATTATGCACAATGACGATTTGTAAAAATCACCAAAATTTAATTGAATAGAAAATTGTTTTGTGATATAGTTATAAATATGAAATGAATTTTATTCAATGCATACAAAGATTAGACAAAAAAAGGAGGAATAGAATATGCTACCAGCTAACATTGCATCGGACAATGATAATAATGTTCTATCCATAGCAGCTTCCAACAATAAAGGATTACTGATTCGTTTCCTGAATGAACAGGTAGAGGACGGATTTTATGCACTGGTAATTGATTATTTAAAAGACAGCAATTTTGATTTGTCATCCATGATGGTTGATGATGAGGTAAAAAGCACAGTGTACGAAATTATATGAACTTGCAGAATTTGTTGATTTTAATATTAAAGCAACAGGTCGTTATGAGATTGAGGAATGGATAGAGCCATTGTTCCGTTTTATTTATGGGGATATTGACCCGGCGGATATTGATGCGCCGATTAGTGCAACCGGTATTTACCGTTACAGCATCTGGCTTATTTATCTGTATCAGACAGAGAAATTTCCGGAAGCGATGCGTTTGATTGGTGAACGGATAGCGCCGCTTCTTATCAATGTAAGTTATCAGATTCTGGAAGATGACGACAGACCGAAGAATTTTGATAAGGCGATTATGGGATATCTGGATTTGATTAATGTTGTTATGGAGATGGGACTCCCGCTTTCCGCAGCAAAATCAGATGCATATATTAACAACCTTGAAGTTTTGTTTGATTATGTCGTAGAGGACCCGCATGTTGGAAATGACTACAAGATTCAGTTCAGCATCGGATTATTTAATGCATATATCAATGATAAGAACTATGCAAAAGCATTTGAGTTTTATGGGTTGTAATGCAGAGTATATTCCGATTGATAATCTTGCTGTATATGAGAATTTTAAGGAGCTGATTCGCAACTGCAACAGTGCGCAGAGTACCAGCGTGTTGTCCAGAAGCGTAGTATCCGCGATTTCCAAACAGGAAATTTATAACAAGAAAATTGATTCTCTGCTTTCGGATGTTTCAAACTTTATCCGGAAGGTATGTAAATACATAGAAGATGAACCGGAGATGAAGAAGAATCTTCAGACGCTTGGAACCGGCGCACAGTTGAATGGAAAGACGAATATCTTCGACGGACTGTATGAATACAACCTTGTTTTCTATGAATGCGGAATTAAGGGAATTATCAATCAGGATATTTCCAATCGTTCCTGGGAAGAAAAGTATGAAACGCTGCAGCTTCTTTATACAACCTTAAATGTTGTATTTGAAGGTTACAATGTATATGAAATTTCAAATAAGATTGAACATCAGTATATTGAACTGACATGGATTAACAATTATGTAAATGGCAATCCAAACCTGTTAAAGCAGTTCTTCAGCGTAAAAGAGAAGATTAAGGCATTTAAGGTAAGAAAGAATTCGATTCTTGAAAAGAGCAAGACCAATTACGAGATAAAGAAAATGATAGATGACAGACAGAAGCATCTGTTATTTATGGCAGCAGAAGATATGATTGTAAATGGTCTGAATAATGGTAAGGTACAGATTATCAGTTCCGGTTACGATTTGAATCAGGCAAAGCGGTATCTGCAGGAGACATATGCAAAGATTGCGCTTCCTGTAAGATATGGACAGGAAACACAGTCTTCCGGCGGCGGTTTGTTTGGTAAGAACAAAGCATCATCTGTAGATGGCGACCTTGCCAGATTGTTAAGAGATGCATCCGTAGAGGAAATGTTATGCAAATCAGAATGGTTATGGAACCAGCACAATGCGAAAGGTCTTGAAAAACCAACTCCGGAGGAGGCAACATATGCAGTAGCATGTCTTGTGAAAGTGATTCCATCGGATGCTTGATAAGAAGGGGTACGTCAAAGGCAGCCAGCGCTCCGAATAAAAAGGTTATCATTACAAAGACCGGTAAAAGTAATTGAGTTGTCGGATGAATCCGGACAGACACCGGTAAAACAGCAGGAATCCGGAGTGATTGATGCAATTGAAAACATTGTGGTTGCTTTAAAAGACAAGTCCGAAGAAAAAATGTCAAATATGTAAAAGCATACATTGAGGATTTGCTGAATGCACTTATGAAAACCAAATGGGATAAAGATACGATGCTTTCTCAGTTTGATGCAGAAGAACTTCGTACAAAATCATTCCAGGTAATTAAACGTCTGAATATGGATATGTTAGTATAATTTCAAATGTCTTATCAAACCAAAGGGTTAAAATAAGAACAGACAAAATGAAAAAAGCCATCATTGATATGTGTTGGTTCGCATCGGCAGATGCGCAATGTTGCATGTATCAATATGGCTTTTTTTATATTTATCGTACAATCGTGTGGTTTTTCAGATAGAAATGCAAAATCAGCTTTTCCGGAATCCGTTTCAGAACAATCTGGATTTTTCTTTTTTTTGTCAATTGGTTTTACCAGAATGGACGTAATACCGGAATTATTGGCGCCCCATAAATCCGTAAAAAGCTGGTCGCCGACAAACAGGGTATTGCTTGTATTTGTTCCTAAAAGACGCATCGCTTTCTGATAGCCTGCTCGTTTGGGTTTTCCTGCTTTGTAGATATAGTTGACCTGTAATTTCTCATTGAATGCGGCAACACGCGGTTCTTTGTTATTTGAAACAAGACAGATTTGAAATCCTATCGCTTTTAACTGTTTCATAAGCTGGACTGCCTGTTCATTCGCAGGAGCATTGTGCGGAACCAGAGTATTGTCAATATCGAACAGAATTCCGCGATATCCCTTTTTTATAATAAGCTGCAAAATCAATCGCATAGGTTGATGTATAATATTCCGATGGATAAAATTTCTTAAACATGTTAAACTCAATAAAAAAGATATAGAAATTATAAATAGCAGATAACAGATTTGTCAAGCTGAGAGTTTAAAACCAATATGAGAAAAACGTTAGCTGGAAAAAATTGAAAAAGAAATGAGGAAATAACAGATGAACGAAGAATACATGAAGCGTGCAATCGAACTGGCAAAAAAAAAAGGAGTCGGAGCAGTCAATCCAAATCCGCTGGTTGTCGCAGTAATTGTAAAAAAATGACAGAATTATAGGTGAGGGTTACCATAGAAAATATGGGGGAACTTCACGCAGAGCGGGATGCGTTTGCACATTTGACAGAAGATGCAGAGGGAGCCGACATGTATGTTACATTGGAGCCATGCTGTCATTATGGAAAACAGCCGCCCTGTGTTGATGCGATGATAGAACATAAAATTAAACGCGTGTATGTGGGTTCGGATGACCCGAATGCGCTTGTTTCCGGAAAAGGATATCAAAGGCTTCGGGAAGCCGGCATTGAAGTAAATACGCATATTTTGAAAAGAAGAATGCGACAGTTTAAACCGCGTATTTTTTTCATTATATCGTAAATAAAACGCCATATGTCGTTATGAAGTATGCGATGACACTGGATGGAAAGACAGCGGCTTACACCGGAAAAAGCAAATGGATAACCGGAGAGGCTGCCAGAGCGCATGTGATGGAACAGAGAAATGCCCTGATGGGGATTATGGTCGGAATCGGAACGGTTTTCAAAGATAATCCGATGCTGACATGCAGAATGGATGGCGGAAGAAATCCGATACGCATTATCTGCGACAGCCATTTGCGGATTCCACTTGACGCGCAGGTCGTTCAAACAGCGTCCGATATTCCGACGATTGTTGCAGCGGTTAAATCAGAGGAGAACCGGGAAAAGAAAAAAAAGCAACTGCAGGAGTTTGGCGTTGATGTTGTGGAGACGGATTGCGTGGAAGGTCATGTCGATTTGAAACAGCTTATGACAATACTTGGCAGCAGACCGATAGATGGAATTTTGCTGGGGAGGGCGGCGGCACGTTAAATTATAGTGCGCTCCAGGCAGGAATTGTAAATGAAATTACTGCCTATATTGCACCGAAACTATTAGGCGGAAGCGGCGCCTATACGCCGGTTGCAGGCGTGGGCGAAGAATCACCCGACTTTGCTTACCGGTATCAGTTTGGTGGAATGAAACAGTATGGAGAAGATATCATGCTGCAATATTACAGGAAATTTGTATAAAACCTTGACAAACGTACGGTACTGTGCCAATATAACCATGTTGAAGTCTTCAGGGCGGGGCTTATTTCCCCACCGGCGGTATACATATGTTTTATGCGGTTTTCAAATTTAATCGTCATAAGGCAAAAAACTCACCAGGACGCAGGTTTTGATGAGACTATGTGAGCCCGCGAGCCGAAAGGCATGATTTGGTGAGATTCCAAAGCCGACAGTAAAGTCTGGATGAAAGAAGAATGACAGGTTTTTATTGCATGTACATTTTTATTCGAAGAACCCGCCGAGGAGAGGATATCTCCGGCTTATTTTTTTGCGGGAGATAATATACACGCCGGAAATCGTTGAAAGGATAAAGGAGGCGATGGTTTGTTTACCGGTATCATAGAGGGAATCGGAAAAATAAAGAATATAGAACGAGGGATTTCGTCGGGACGACTGACGGTTGAGGCAGACAAGGTACTGCAGGGCAGTCAGATTGGCGACAGTATTGCGGTAAATGGTGTATGCCTGACGATAACCAGTATGTCCGGGCATAGCTTTACAACAGATGTAATGGCAGAAACGATGCGCCGACGCAATCTGGGACTGCTGCATCCCGGCAGCGCGGTGAATCTGGAACGGGCAATGGCGGCAAATGGAAGATTTGGCGGACATATTGTTTCCGGTCATATTGACGGAACCGGAAAAATTGCAGATTATAAGCGGGAAGAAAACGCAGTCTGGGTGACGGTGCAGTGTGACGGAACATTGTTGAAATATATCATAGAAAAAGGCTCGATTACGATAGATGGAATCAGCCTGACCGTTGCTTTTGTAGATGAGAAATGTTTTAAGGTGTCTGTGATTCCTCATACAGCGGAAGAAACGACGCTGATTCAAAAAAAAAAGGGGCGGTTGTGAATCTGGAAAATGATATGATTGGAAAATATGTTGAGAAACTGCTGCATTTGAATGAGGATGCGGTAAAGCCGGAAGGAAACGGACTGGATATCAATTTCCTTGGAGAACATGGCTTTTTATAAGAGATAGATGGAGGTAAATTAGAATGGAATTAAACAGTATAGAAGAAATACTGGAAGACCTTGCGGCAGGTAAGGTTGTTGTTATGCTGGATAATGAAAACAGAGAAAATGAAGGAGATACGATTTGTGCAGCGCAGTTTGCGACAACAGAAAATGTCAACTTTATGGCAAAATATGCCAGAGGACTTATTTGTATGCCGATGGATGAATCTTATGTGGATAAGCTGAATCTTCCGCAGATGTGCATAACAAAATACAGATAATCACTGTACTGCATTTACGGTATCGGTAGACCATGTAAAGCACGACGACAGGCATTTCTGCTTATGAGCGTGGAATCACAGCGCGGAAATTTGTTGACGAGGATGCAAAACCGGAGGATTTTCGCAGACCGGGACATATGTTTCCGTTAAAGGCGGTCAAAGGCGGCGTTATCGAGCGGGGCGGTCATACGGAAGCGACCGTTGACCTCTGTAAACTTGCAGGCCTGAAGCCATGCGGGCTTTGCTGTGAGATTATGAAAGACGACGGAACGATGGCTAGAAAAAGAAGACTTGTATGCATTTGCAAAAAAGAACATGGTTTGAAAATATCGACAATTGACAAACTGGTGCAGTACCGGAAGGAGCATGAAGTTTTTGTGGAATGTGTTGCAAAAAGCAAAAATGCCGACGCGGTATGGCGAATGTATGATATATGGATATATCAATAAGTTAAATGGCGAGCATCATGTAGCATTGGTGATGGGCGATAATTACCGATGGCGAACCGGTTCTGTGCAGAGTACATTCGGAGTGCCTGACCGGCGATGCGCTTGGTTCTCTGCCCGCTGCGACTGTGGGCAGCAGTATGATGCAGCGATGAAGATGATAGCGAAAAAGAAGGCAGAGGCGTTCTGCTTTATATGCGGCAGGAAGGCAGAGGAATTGGGCTGATAAATAAAATAAAAGCGTATCAGTTACAGGACCAGGGACTCGATACGGTAGAGGCAAATCTGAAGCTTGGTTTTCCGGAAGACGCAAGAGATTATACGATAGGAACACAGATTTTAGTTGACCTTGGCGTCCGGAAAATGCGGCTTTTAACAAACAATCCATTGAAGGTATATGGATTGTCCGGCTATAATCTTGAGATTGTCGAACGTGTTCCGATACAGATGAAGCCGGGAAAATTTGATGAATTCTATCTGAAAACCAAGAAAGAAAAAAAATGGGCCATATTTTGGATATTTAATCAGAAAACAAAATCAGAACTTATCAGGAGGAAAATGAAGATGAATAAGGTAGAAGGAAAAAAATAGTAGCAAACGGAGCAAAGATTGGTATTGTAGCAGCAAGATTTAATGAATTTATTGTATCAAAGCTTGTGAGCGGCGCAGAAGATGCACTGCTGCGTCATGATGTAAATGCAGACGATATTACGATTGCATGGGTGCCGGGCGCATTTGAAATTCCGGTTGCGGCAAAGAAGATGGCGCTTTCCGGAAAGTATGATGCGGTTATCTGTCTTGGCGCGGTTATCCGGGGTGCAACAAGCCATTACGATTATGTGTGCAATGAAGTATCCAAAGGCATTGCCGCAATTTCATTGGAGACCGGGATTCCGGTTATGTTTGGCGTTATTACAACGGAAAATATTGAGCAGGCAATCGAACGCGCCGGAACAAAAGCAGGCAATAAGGGATATGACTGTGCAATGGGCGCACTTGAAATGATTGATTTAATGAAACAGTTATAAAATCCATAACGAGCGGAGGAGAAATCATGTTGGAAACAAACAGAAAAATTCTTTTTTTTGATATTGACGGAACGCTGATTACTGATGACGGGGGAGCATTATTTCCCGGAAAGCGCGAAAACTGCAATTCGTGATGCAAGAAAGAATGGGCATTTGGTATTCATCAATACAGGCAGAGTATTCTGTAATGTAACGGAGAATATCAGAAACGCCGGTTTTGATGGCTATGTGTGTGGCTGTGGTACGCATATTGTCTATCAGGGTAAGACGTTGTTTCATCATGACGTTTCACATGCAGTTTGTGAAGGCGTGGTTGAGAAGTGTCGGGAATATAAGATGTATGCGGTATTTGAGCATGCAGAAAAATTATTTACCGATGCGATGTTTCTGGAGAATGAATCCCTTCGGAATCTGATTGGCTATTTTAAGGAAAAACAGTACCTATATGGAAGCGTCTGCGCCTGAAAATGATGGAATTTTTGATAAATTCTGTGCATGGTATGATGAGGATAATCCAAACAGGGATGCGTTTCGGGCGTATCTGGAAAAAGAGTTTACTTATATTCAGCGGGAAGGCAATTTCTGTGAAGTTGTCCCGAAGGGATTTTCAAAAGCGTCTGGAATTCAGTACCTTCTGGATTATTTCGATATTCCATTGTCACAGGCATATGCATTTGGGGATGGAAGTAATGATGAACCGATGTTGGCATATGTCCCAAATAGTATTATAATGAAAAAAGGACCGGAATATCTGAAACGACAGGTTCGTTTCGTGACGGACGACGTCAGGGATGACGGTATCTATAAAGCAATGAAAAAAAAATGGAGATTATTTAATGGACGAAGAATATTCAAAAGTCACACTGGTTGACCAGCTTGCAATAGCAGTTTCCAGCCCCAAAAATTACAAACATCTGACGAAGCTGAAAGAGAGTAAAACGGTTGCATTTGTAATACTGCTGACATTTATTCTGACGTTTATCCAGTTTGGAATCGGCGTGCTGACATTTCTTCTGCACGTCGGCGGATTGAAGAATCTGATTCTGAATGATGTTCCGCAGTTTCAAATGGAAAATGGCAGACTGGAAGCAGAAGCCGGGATGTCGCTTGATATTGGCGCTACGACAATTTACATGAATACAGACTATGATGAGATTTCTTTATCAGACCTGGAAACAAATGGCGTCTATATCGCTTTTGGTAAAGAGAATGTTGTTATGGGAATGGTGAATGGAACCGAAACATATGAATATTCCAATATAAAGCTGGATACGTTGTTTTATGATGGCTTTAATAATGAACAGCTTGCATCTTCAGTACCGGCATTTTATATTGCACTTGGTATCATCTATATTATTATGATGCTTGGAGATGGGGTGGAACTTGTATTTTTTGGCGCTTGTATTTTCCATTGTCGGCAGAGCGCTTGCAAGGGGACTTCATACCGGACTTTCCTATGGCAATGTCTTACGGGTATGCATTTACGGACAGACGTTATCGCTGCTGCTTACAGCTGCAAAATACCTGTATTGGGTATTTGATTCCGTCTTCGCTTATGTTTATTATCACATTATTTTTTGTCATTTGGAATGATAAACAGAGGAATCGCAAGTCATGTCGGTACTTCCGTACCGCCGGAAGACTGGTTGTAAAAAAGAAAGGCAGGCAAAACCTATGGAGATAGAAAAAGAAATATTTGATTCGGCATATCCCGGTATCGCTTGCAGCGTATCCGTCAAAGAAACTGGAACAGGCGTATATTTCCGTCAATCCGGTTATCCGGGTGCGAAAAGCCGATGATAGTTATCGTTTAACAGTGAAGTCCGCCGGACTTTTGGCAAGACAGGAATTTGAACTGGATTTGGATAAGGCTGCATATGAAAGACTGCTTTTAAAAAGCCGATGGTACAATTGTTTCAAAGCGGCGTTACAGGATACCGCTTACGGATACGGAAGGAACAACCGGAAACCGGGCGTTAGATGAAACCCTCGTAATTGAACTGGATGTATTTGACGGTTTTGTATGATGGACTTATTTATGCAGAGGTCGAATTTCCGACGGAGGCGGACGCCAATCGCTTTACAGCGCCGGACTGGTTTTATCGGGATGTGACATTGGACGGAAGCTATCACAACAGCGCGTTAAGCAGTATGAATGAGAACCAGAGGCTTGCGTTTCTGGCAAGAGCCATGAACAGTTAATGATTGAAGATAAATGAAAAAGGAAAATGGAGGTAGAAAATATGATAGTCAGAATGTTATTTGCAACAGGAAGTGAGGAAGTTGAGGCGTTGGCTGTTGTAGATTTAATCCGGCGCGCAGGGGTAGAATGCCGGATGGTATCAACAGAAGATACGGATACAATCACCGGTTCGCACGGGATTACGATTGTAATGGATGAAAAGTTAAGCGAGATACCGGATGATGCAGATATGGTAATTCTTCCGGGTGGAATTCCGGGTGTTCCGAATTTGATTGCCAATCAGAAGGTCGAGGAGCTTGTGCAGAAGCAGAATGCGGCTGGCAAATATGTTGCGGCAATCTGTGCAGCGCCTACCGCATTGGGAGCATTTGGTCTGCTGAAGGAGAAAAAAGCGACCTGTTATCCGGGCATGGAAGGACAGCTCAACTGTAAGGAAACCGTATATGACAGTGTTGTAACAGATGGAAATATTATTACAAGCCGCGGACTTGGAACAGCAATTCCATTTGGTCTAAAGCTGGTAGAGATTCTTACAGACCGGGAGATGGCAGATAAACTTGCGGAACGTATTGTTTATACGAGATAGGATTTATGGAATTTAAAACTTCAGTCAGGCACATGGTGGAATTTATATACAGGAGCGGCGATATTACAAGCAGCGGAAATGGGACTCTGTCAAAGGAAGCGATGAATGCGGGAAGCAGGATTCATCGAAAACTTCAGAAACTGGCAGGGTCTTATTATGATGCAGAAGTTCCGTTAAAAATAACGATGCAAAAGGGCGCGTACAATCTGGATGTGACTGTAGAGGGCAGAGCAGATGGGATTATTGACTTGCGCGGGGCAGCGGATAAAAGTGTACAGAAGAAACTTGCGGCAGATGCGATAATGCTGGAGCAGAATATCCGGGTATCGGACGTTTCTCGGCAGAAAGAAGAACAGGCGGATATCAAAAATACCGGCGGAAGTGACAGTCGATGAAATCAAAGGAGTCTACAAACGCCTTTCCGATATTGAAGAACCGGAATTTGTTCATTTGGCGCAGGCAATGTGCTATGCTTATATTTATGCAAAGGAACAGATGCTTGCAGATATCAATGTGCAAATCACTTATGTGAATCTGGACAGTGAGGATATCAAACGCTTTTTTTTTGTTGTATTTTCGTATGAAACGTTAGAAGCCTGGTTTGAGGATACGGTTGATAAAATGATGGAATGGGTTGATTTTGCGGTTTGTCATGCCAGAACAAGAGATGCTTCGATTGAAAAAATAGAATTTCCATATGAATACCGAAAAGGGCAGAAAGATATGGCGGCTTGTGTGTATAAGGCAATTGACGGTGGGAAGCGGCTGTTTGTGCAGGCACCGACAGGCATCGGGAAAACAATGGCGGCAGTTTTTCCTGCTGTCAAAGCATTTTCTACGGGACTGGTCTCAAAAATTTTTTTATCTTACAGCAAAAACGATTGCGAGTACGATGCCGGACAATGCAATTGAAATTTTAAGAAAACAGGGGATGCAGTTTTCCTCTGTTATACTGACCGCAAAAGAAAAAAATATGTCCGCAGGAGGAAATGGAGTGCGACGCAGACGTCTGCCCATTTGCAAAAGGTCATTATGACAGAGTGAATCAGGCGCTGTTTGATATGATAACGCATGAAACGAATATAAATCGTGATACGATACTGGCATACGCAATGAAATATACCGTCTGTCCGTTTGAACTTGGGCTGGACGCCAGTTTGTTTGCCGATTGCATTATTGGCGATTACAATTATGTTTTTGATACGCGCGTCAATTTGAAACGATTTTTTTCTCAGACTGCCTATGGAACCGGTCGGTATGTATTTCTTGTGGATGAAGCGCATAATCTGGTAGAACGCGCGCAGGCGATGTATAGCGCGGCGATTTATAAGGAAGATTTTCTGGAATTAAAGAAAAAAAGTGAAGCCATATAGTAAAAAACTGGTTCGCAGTCTGGAATCCTGTAATCGGGAATTGCTGGATTTGAAGCGGAATTGTGAAGACGGAACCTATCATATTTTAAATGATATCGGCGTGCTGTATCTGAAATGCCTGCAGCTTCATGCGGCGCTTGAAGCATTTCTGGAGGAGCAGAAGCAGATTCCGGAGCGGAAGGATGTGTTGGAATTTTATTTCCATCTTACCAGCTTTTTAAATATTGCCGAACTGCTGGATGACAGTTATGTCATATATGATGAAATTTTTGCCGGATGGCAGATTTATGGTAAAAAGCTTTATTGTGTGCATCCCGCGAATAATTTAAAACTTTGTCTGGACAAGGGCGTTTCCACCATCTTTTTTTTCGGCGACGATTCTTCCTGTCAAATATTATATGGAAATGCTTTCCAATACGGAATCGGATAGAGCCATCTATATTCCATCTCCATTTGAGCAGGAGAAGCGGAAGATATTTGCAGGACTTGACGTTACGACAAGATATACCCGACGCTCGGTTTCTGAGTATGAAAAAAATATATGAATATATAAAAACGGTCTGTCAGACGCATCCGGGAAATTACATGGTCTTTTTTCCATCCTATCAAATGATGAATCAGGTATATGAGATTGCAGCAGCAGACGGAAACCTGCAGGCAGAATTGCTTTTGCAGGAACCCAATATGCGGGAAAAGGACAGAGAAGATTTTCTTGGAAAATTTGAAGCCGGAAAGCAGCTTGTAGGGTTTTGTATTATGGGAGGGATTTTTTCAGAAGGAATTGACCTTACAGAGGAACGATTGATAGGCGCAGTCGTTGTCGGACCGGGACTTCCGCAGGTGTGCAATGAGCGGAAAAATAATGATGGATTATTTTAATGCAAGAAAGAACAGCGGGCAGGATGCGGACAGACAGATGGACGGTTTTAAATATGCATATCTGTATCCCGGAATTAATAAAGTGTTTCAGGCGGCAGGGCGCGTTATTCGTACAGAAAAGGACAGAGGTGTGATTCTGCTTTTGGATGAACGGTTCGGCAGGCGCGAATACAACGAATTGTTCCCGGTTGAGTGGCAGGATACCGTATTTGGCAGCAGGAAAAGAACTGAAACAAATGTTGGACGAATTCTGGAACGAATAAGCGGAAACATTCTTAATTTTACAGGAATTACCAATCAAATGCTTCGAACACTGGAATTCCTTCTATAAGTGTGATATACTGAACGATAGCATGAACGCAGCAACGCAGAACATTTACTGCTTGCTTGCAAGCAAGGGAAATGTTCAAGGTGCTATGTGAGTGCAACGAACACCGAGAATCGGAACGATTCGAGGTGAGCGTTCATGCGAAGAAAAGGCGAATGCGAAGCAACGAACACCGAGAATCGGAACGATTCGAGGTGAGTTCATGCGAAGAAGGCGAATACGCAGCAACGAACACAGAGGAAACGCAGTTTCTGAGGTGTTCGTTCAAGACTTGATATCGGTCGCAAGACAGAATAGGGGAAAAAATGGAAAATATTACAGTAAATGATATATTAAAAAAAGCAACAGGCGGCGTGCTTTTTGTGCGGGGATGCAGATACCCCAATCACAGGCTTGTGCATAGATTCCAGAAAAGCATCCGCAGGGGATTTGTTCGTACCGCTTTTGGGTGAACGGACAGATGGACATCGTTTTATTGAATCAGCACTTGAAATATGTGCGGCAACGCTGACGTCGGAGCATAACAACGTCGTGATTTCGGATAAACCGTTTATTCGCGTTGATGATACGCTGAAAGCGCATCAGGCGATAGGTAAATATATCAGGGACAAATATGAGATTCCGTTTGTTGGAATAACCGGAAGCGTTGGAAAAAACAACAACAAGAGAAATGATTGCGGCAGCCATCAATATGGGGAAGAAGTGTTTTCAGACATATGGGAATGAAAATTCACAGGTTGGCGTGCCATTAACGCTTGCCAGATTGAAAAGCGGTTATGATGCGGCGGCGATTGAAATGGGAATCAGCGACCCGGGACAGATGGATATTTTATCTTCCATTGTGCGTCCGGATATCTGTGTTGTTACAATAATAGGCGTTGCGCATATGGAATATCTTGGTTCGCAGGAGAACATCAGAAAAGAGAAGCTTTCAATTATCAATCATATGAAGAAAGATGGTCTGCTGCTGATAAATGGAGATGATAAGCTGCTGCGGGAAATAAAAGATGATATGCGTGCAAAACGATGACGTTTGGAATGTCGGAAGATTGTGATTTTTGCGGCACGAATGTAGAACTTGGTAAGAAAGGCATGACATTTGACTGTACGCATAATGGAGAAACGGTTTCCGTCGTAATGGATACGCTTTGGAAGACATAATGTAAGAAATGCGCTTGCAGCCATTGCGGTTGCGTATCAGCTTGGTGTGCCGATGCAGGTATCGTCCAAGGCATTTGCGCATTTTAAGGGACAGCGGCAGAAAGTCATCCGTCTGGAAAACCGATATACGATTCTGGATGATACTTACAATGCAAGTCCGGATTCGATGAAAGCAAGTATTGATGTACTTTGCGATATGGAATGCACAGGCAAAAAAAATATGCAGTGCTTGGCGATATGAATGAGCTGGGAGAAAACAGTGAAATGTATCACCGACAGATTGGTGAGTATCTTCGAAACAGAAGAATTGACGAGGTCATTGTTGTAGGTCAGAAAGCGCTGGACATCAAAAAAGCGCTGGATGAATGTGAAACGAAATATGCAAGAACGTTTTCGTTTATGGATAATGACGAAGTTGCAATTTATCTGATGGCGATTATGAAGCCGGAAGATATTGTATTAATCAAAGGTTCCAACAGTATGAATTTGAATCAAATTGTCAAAATTCTTACGAATTAATTGTACAAATTGGATAAAACGACGATTGAAACTGCCAGATTACATAAAATCCGGCAGTTTTCTTTGTTTACTTTTTACTCTGAAAAAAGTAAAAAAAATTAATTCTGTGGTACAAAACAGAGAAAAACAGGAAGCCATATTGAAAAAAAAAAAAAAAGGAGTAATATCAATTTTAGCTTGAATGAGAAATACATAAAACTTTGGCACATAAGAAAAATGATAGAAAAAGATTTAAAACGGAGGGTTTTATTATGGCTACAAAGAAGGCAGAAGACACAAAGAAAGTTGTTAAGGCAACACCTGCAGACGCAGTTGCAAAGGTAGAAGCTGTGAAAAAAAGCAGAGGCTGCAAAAGAGGTTGCTAAAACAGTGAAGAAGGCTGCTGAACCTGCTAAGGAAGTGAAAGCACCTGTAGAAGAAGTAAAGAAGCCTGCAGCAAAGAAAACAGCAGCAAAGGCTGCACCAGCTAAGACAGAAGCAAAAAGCAGAAGCTAAGAAACCTGCAGCTGTAAAGAAACCTGCTGCAAAGAAGCCGGCGGCTGTTAAGACAACAGAAACAGTTTATATCGAATATAACAACGGACAGATTAATGTTTCAGAGCTTGCTGCAAAGGCAAAAGAAGCAATTGGAAATAAGGCAGTTAAGGAATTGAACGTATATTACCAGCCAGAAACAGGTATGGTATATTATACAGCTGATGGAGAATCAGGTTCTTACAGTCTTTAATCTATAAATTGTTTGAAAGGGCAGTATTCTTGAAAAAAGGATACTGCTTTTTTTCCATTATATGGTATAATTTATGAAATTCAGGGAATTGCAAAACGATGGATTTATTTGCATGCCGACATTTGCAAAATGGAATAAAAATTTTGCAATTCGCTGTTTCACAAAAAAAGGAAAGAAAGGGCAGACATTATGAAAATTGGGTTTATTGGCTGCGGCAATATGGCGTCCGCCATTATAAAAAGGCATTTTGAAGAAAGAACTTGTTTTAAAAGAAGATATGATTGCTTCTGCAAAGACAAAGGAAACGCTTGAAAGAGTAAAAAAGAATTTGGAATTGAAGTAACTGCGGATAATCTCGAAGTCGTTTCAAAGAGCGACATTCTGATACTGGCAGTAAAACCACAGTATTATGCAGAAGTTATCGGGCAGATAAAAGAATCCGTCCGCGCGGAACAGATTATCATTAGTATAGCACCCGGAAAAACACTGGACTGGATGCAGGAATGCTTTGGAAAAGAAGGAAAGTATGTCAGGACAATGCCAAATACACCTGCGTTAGTCGGGGAAGGTATGACCGGCGTGTGCAGGAATGCAAATGTGACAGATGCGGAATACCAGAAGGTATTGCAGATTCTGGGAAGCTTTGGCAGAGTAGAAACCATTCCGGAAAATCTTATGGACGTATGCGTATCGGTAAGCGGCAGTTCACCGGCATACATATACGTTTTGATTGAAGCGATGGCAGATGGAGCAGTTGCAGATGGAATGCCGCGGGCGCAGGCATACCGGTTTGCGGCGCAGTCTGTCTTGGGGAAGCGCAAAGATGGTTCTGGAAACCGGAATGCATCCGGGAGAATTAAAAGACCAGGTATGTTCGCCGGGCGGAACAACGATGGAAGCAGTACGCGTGCTGGAAGAAAAAGGTTTCCGCTCATCGATAATTGAGGCAATGAAAGCCTGTGTGAGAAAGGCAAGGGGACTCTAAAAAATGCTCCGCGAGGAAATGAAAACTCGCGGAGCAGATAAGTTACAGTGCGGATTCACCGTGTTCACCGGTACGGATACGAATGACGTCGGCGACATCATACACAAAGATTTTGCCATCTCCAACCTTTCCGGTTGAAATCTTTTCACAGACTTTTTCAATAATTTTGTCAGCAACGTCGTCTTTTTGCAATGGTTTCAATTTTTATCTTGGGAATCAGATTCACAACGTATTCGCTTCCCCGGTAGGTTGTTTTATAGCCTTTCTGGTTGCCATATCCCATGATGTTCGATACGGTAGCGCCTGTTGAACCGCATTCGTCCAGAATTGCTTTTACATCATCAAGTTTTTTCGGAACGAACAATAATGGATAATCGTTTCATGTACATCACCCTCCATGCCACAGTTATATTTGATTGAATGCTTATAGTAGTATGATAGCATATTCTGATTTCTATTTCTACAAAATTAAAGAGATAGGAAGCGATGTTTAGAAAAATTTAACCATATTACCAGTAATAATACTGTTTTCATATAATGGGAAACCATGATATAATGAACGAAAGCATGAACGCAGTGACGAAGAACATTCACTGCTTGTGGGCAAGCAAGGGGGATGTTCAAGGAGCTATGTGAGTGCAACGAACACCGAGAAACGGAACGATTCGAGGTGCGTTCATGCGAGGAAGCAGTGACGAAGAACATTCACTGCTTGCTGGCAAGCAAGGGATGTTCAAGGAACTATGTGTGAGTGCAACGAACACCGAGAAACGGAACGATTCGAGGTGCGTTCATGCGAAGAAGAAACCGGAGTTTCTGAGGTGAGCGTTCATGTACCGAAGCAGCGCCATAAAAGATAAATGGAGGAAAACAATGTCTGATTTAATAAAAGAGGATAACAATAAAAACGAAGATAGCAGCAAAGATAATACAAACGATAGAAAAGATGAAGAATATGAAAAATACTGTTATTTGTGCAAGCGACCGGAAAGTGTTGCAGGCAGACTTGTAAACATGCCGGGAAATATACATATTTGTGCGGATTGCATGCAGAAAACAATGGACAGTATGAATAATGGCAATTTTGGCGGTATGCAGTTTCTGGATTTATCCAATCTTTCAAATTTTGGAAATATTGATATGTCCCGCTTTATGAGTCAGAATGATATACCGAATAAGCAGAAGGTAAAAAGAAAGCGGCAAAGCCAAAGAAAGAAGAAGTGGAGCTGTCGCTTGCAACGATTCCGGCGCCACATAAAATTAAGGCAATGCTGGATGAATATGTAATTGGACAGGAGTATGCAAAAAAAGTCATGTCTGTTGCGGTTTACAATCATTATAAACGTGTGCTTACGGATTCGATGGATGATATAGAGATTGAAAAGTCCAATATGCTTATGGTTGGACCGACCGGATGCGGAAAAAAACGTATATTGTTAAGACAATTGCGCGTCTGTTGAATGTTCCGCTTGCAATTACCGATGCGACGACGCTTACGGAAGCAGATTATATTGGAGATGATGTCGAAAGCGTTCTTTCCAAACTTCTTGCAGCGGCAGATAATGATGTGGAAAAAGCAGAAAAGGGTATTGTTTTTATAGATGAGATTGACAAGATTGCAAAGAAACAAAACAGCAACAGCCGGGATGTCAGCGGCGAGTCTGTACAGCAGGGACTGTTAAAGCTTCTTGAAGGCGCTGAAGTAGAGGTTCCGGTCGGCTCCGGAAGCAAAATGCGATGGTTCCGCTTGACAACCATCAATACGAAGAATATTTTGTTTATTTGCGGCGGTGCATTCCCTGCGATAGAAGATATTATCAAGGCAAGACTGAATAAGCAGGCGTCTATCGGTTTCCGGGCAGATTTGAAGGATAAATATGACAATGATGCCAACCTTCTGAAGCAAGTTACCAATGATGATTTGCGGGAATTTGGCATGATTCCGGAATTTCTTGGACGACTTCCGGTTCTGTTTACATTGGATGCGCTGGACGAAGACATGTATATCAAGATTTTAAAAGAGCCTAGAAATGCTATTTTGAAACAGTACAAAAAACTGCTTGCATTAGATGAAGTTGACCTTGCGTTTGATGAGTCAGCCTATAAAGCGATTGCAAAAAAGCAATGGAAAAGAAAACAGGTGCGAGAGCGCTCCGGGCAATTATTGAAGAATTTATGTTGGATATTATGTATCAGATTCCAAGAGATGACAGCATTGGGCGTGTTGTTATTACCGGGGATTATGTCAAATGGAAAAGGCAGCCCGATTATTGAGTTAAGAGGTGTTGAGCCAATCGCCATTGAAGCCTGCGCAACAGAAAACAAATAAATGATACAAATTTTCAAAAAGTTATTGATAATTGTTTATCGTTATGCTACAATACCAAGAGTTCCAAAAGGGAGTAGTCAGCGCGGAAGATGCGTTGTGATATCAACATAATGGGCGAGAGATAGAAGAATATCTCAAAATACCTGGTATTACTGTAAATGATGAGACTTATGGACAGTATTTGATACTGTCTGTAGGTCTCTTTTTTACTTTATCTGTAAGAAGTCGTCGGAGGGAACGCTTTATGGTGTATCAGGAAAAAAATTGACAGGGTTGATGAAACAAATATTGTTTTTGGAAAAATTCAAACTATAACACAGGAGAATGAATATGGGATTTTTGGATTTATTTGTACTTGCGATAGGATTAGCGATGGATGCGTTTGCGGTATCTGTATGTAAGGGGTTATCTTTGGGAAAAGATAAAAGGAAAGCATATGGGCATTGCCGGGGCGTGGTTTGGCGGATTTCAGGCGCTTATGCCATTAATCGGCTTTTCCTCGGCAGTTTTTTTGCCGATATGATTACAAAGGTTGCGCATTGGATTGCGTTTGTACTGCTGGCATTTATCGGTGGAAATATGATAAAGGAGTCTTTCGAGGAGGAATGTCTGGATAGTTCGATGTCTGTAAAAACAATGCTTCCGCTTGCAATCGCAACCAGTATTGACGCGCTTGCAGTCGGAGTAACATTTGCATTTTTGAAGGTCAATATTTGGGAGGCAATCAGTATTATCGGCGTTGTTACATTTCTTTGTTCCGCGGCAGGCGTTAAGATTGGAAGCATCTTTGGCGCAAAGTACAAATCAAAGGCGGAGCTTGCCGGGGGCATCATTTTGATTCTGATTGGAATTCGTGTAGTCCTTGATGGAGTAGGAATTTTATGATATTATGAACGATAGCATGAACGCAGTTTATCGTAACATCAACACGCTTGCTTGCAAGCAGGGGAAGATGGACGATAAACTATGTGAGTGCAACGAACACCGAAGTAACGAAGTTGCTGAGGTGAGCGTTCATGCGTTGAAAGAAACGCAGGGACGAAGGACATTCGTAGCTTGCAAGCAGGGGAAGATGGACGATAAACTATGTGAGTGCAACGAACACCGAAGTAACGAAGTTACTGAGGTGAGCGTTCATGCGTTGAAAGAAACGCAGGGACGAAGGACATTCGCAGCTTGCAAGCAGGGGAATGCAAATCTTCATAAAAAGGAGAAGGGTATGTTAAAGAAAAAAAATTTATTAAACATGGGAAGAAGCTGGTTTCTGTAGTGTTATGCGGTGCAATGATTTTGTCATTGGCTGCCTGCGGAGACAAAGACGGGAAAGAATCGGGTTCAAAGGATGCTGCAGAGGTACAAAAGGCATTTGAACAGTATCTGGATGATTATTTTGAAGACGTGGTTACATCCCATACGTTGACGGCGTATAATACGACGATAAAAAAAATGGGGCGGATTTTGGAATTGAAGAACCGGAAGTGACGCTGGGAGACCCTGGAATGACGGAAGATGCGATTGCAGAGGATAAGGCAGAATTTGAAAAATGGGTTTCCGATTTGGAAAAGATTGACCGTTCCTGTCTGACAGAGGACCAGCAGCTGACGTATGATGTATTAGACGAGTATTTTGAGGTTGCTGCGGGAATTTATGATAATGTTTATTTATATGAACCGTTTTCGCCGATGCGCGGACTTCAGGCAAATATTGCGACGTTATTTACCGACTACCGATTTGATGATAAAGGCGATGTAGAACGGTATATTGAACTGCTGAAGCAGACACCGGATTATTTTCAGGAATATCTTGATTTTGAAAAGGAAAAATCAGAAAAAAGGATATTTTATGAGCGATGAAGTTTGCGATACTGTCATAGGACAGTGCGAGGATTTTATTGAAAACAGCGAAAATCATTTTATGATTACAACGTTTGAAGATAATATTGCAGAACTGGATTTTCTGTCTGGTGAAGAAAAAAGAAGCGTATCAGGAGCAGAATAAGGATGCGGTCTTAAATTATCTGATTCCTGCATTTGAAAATACAATCACCGTTTTATCCGGATTGAAGGGAACCGGAAAGAACGATAAGGGCGTTTGTTATTATGAGGGCGGAAAAGAGTATTATGAATATCTGTTAAAGGATTTCACAGGAACATCGAAAAGTCCTGAGGAAGTCATCGAGATGCTGGATACGGAAATGAACAGCCTGATGCTGACGCTGTATCAGGTATATATGACAAATCAGGATGCGTATATGTATTTTGCAGAAAATTATGACAGTATTTTTTCAGCAACGGATACGATGACTGCGTCGGAAATGGTTGATAAGCTGATGACAGATGCATCGGAAAATTATCCTGATTTTGGTACGATTAAATATAAGGCAAGACAGTTGGATGAAAGTCTTGAGACGGTCATGGAAAATGTACTGGCGTATTATATGCCGCCTGCGATTGACGACCAGGATAACAATCTGATTTGTGTCAATGGTCTTCATACAGATGGTATGTGGACAACGATTGCACATGAGGGATATCCGGGACATATGCTGCAGAATGCATATTATATGTCAACGGACCCGGAACCGGTAAGAACGCTGATGAGTTTCCTTGGATATAAAGAAGGCTGGGCAATGTATGCATGCTATGATGCATTGAACTATTATGAGTTTGACGAGCCATCTTACAGTGAAGAACTGGCGGAGTTATACAGACTGAATGATGAAATCAGCTATCTTATGATGGGCAGAATCGACCTTGGTATTAATTATGAAGGCTGGACAATTGACGAAACAGAACAATATATGAACGAGCAGGGAATGGATGGCAGCGGTGCTGAAGAATTGTATTATACATTAGTAGGTGACCCTGCGGTTTATCAGAGTTATTCAACCGGTTATTATGAATTGAAAGAGCTTCGGGATTATGCAGAAGAAAAAGATGGGTGACAATTTTGATGGGAAGGAGTTTAATACCATTATTCTTGAAACAGGACCATGCCAGTTTGATATTTTAAAGGAACAGGTGGATAAAAAAAGTTACAGGGAAGTGGAATATAAAAAAAAATCTGACGGAATAAGATTACTGTAAAAAGCATTTGGGCAGGAACGCTGTATGGATTGTAACGAAGCTGTTTACAGTGAAGCGTATGTAGATTATCTGATTGAATACAATGGCAGAAAAAAGGGCGGTACTTGAAATTTATAAAGAGGACAGCTGTCTGCTGTTTATTGATGAACGGTTTGCGGTACTGTACAGGAAGAAGCCGGAAGATTATATGGAGATTTTCTCCAGATTAGAGTATACGATTTTTCAAAAAATATATGGTTTGATGGATACCAGCAGCGTAGAAGCGGTTGGAGCAGTAAACGTACAAAAAGAAAAATATTGGGACTAACCGGAAAAGATATCATCATCGGGATTATAGATACCGGAATTGATATTCAAAATGAGTTATTTCAAAATTCAGCGGGACAGACCAGAATCCTTGCTGCGTGGGACCAGAGTGTGCCGGGTGATACCGAAAACGATATGGGATACGGGACAGTCTATTCCAGAGAGGAGATTGATGCGCCGATACAGTCCAATCAGGAAATTCTGAAAGACGAAAACGGACATGGCACATTTCTTACCGGTATTGCAGCAGGGAAACGGACGAATGATTTTACCGGTGTTGCGCCGGAAGCAGATATTGTCGTAGTCAAGCTGAAACAGGCGAAGAACAATCTTCGCAATTTATACGGAGTTCCCGAAAATGCAGATGCCTATCAGGAAAATGATATTATGATGGGCATCTCTTTTTTGCGCAGTCAGGAAAAAAAAAAATATGGAAAAAATATATCGATTCTTCTTGGCGTCGGTTCCAACAGCGGAAGTCATACAGGGGTGTCTTCTCTTGAATCTCTGATAAGCAATATCAGTGTTATGGCAGGGGTTGCGGTATCGGTTGCCGGTGGTAATGAAGGGGTAGCAGGGCATCATTTCAGAGGTGTGATTCCCAGAGATTCTCTTTTTTCTGAAATGGAAATCAATGTGGCAAATCATGATAGTTTTACATTGGAAATATGGGGAGCAGTTCCAAATACCTATTCGGTTGCGTTTGAAATACCGGGAGGAGAATTTGTGAGTCAGATACCGCCAAGGTTCGATAAAAGTGAAACGATTCGCCCGATTTTTTTGGCGGCGGCATTATTTATGTGGATTACTTTTTAGTGGAGGACCAGTCAGGAGCAGAATTGATTATGATGCGTTTTTTAATCCGCCAAATGGTTTATGGCGGATTCGCGTGTATGGTGTGGGAGATACAAACAAATCATTTCATGCATGGCTTCCGATTTCCGGCTTTCTTTCGCTGGAAACAAGATTTATCAATCCTTCGCCGGAAACAACGCTTACAAATCCTGCTACAGCAGTCATTCCGGATGTGCGTCTGTGCATACGACCACTACAGCAACAGTCTTTATATTGAGGGAAGCAGAGGGTTTACGGCAGCAGATGATATAAAGCCGGATTTTGTAGCCCCGGGGGTGGATGTGTATGGACCGGGGAAAGCTTCGACTTTTGTGAGAAAATCAGGAACATCCGTGGCGGCTGCACATTGTGCCGGCTGTGCGGCATTGATGCTGCAATGGGCAAGAGATAGTGATATTACACGTTTTATCAACGGAAATCAGATACGGAATTATTTTATTCGTGGTGCCGTGCGTCCCGGCACCGCGCAAAATCCGTTTGATACGATAGTGAATGAGGGAAGCGGATTTGTGTATGCAAGGGAATATCCAAATCCGGAATGGGGGTACGGAATCCTGAATATTTATAACGCATTCGACAGCTTGCGTACATGATAAGAAGTTTGCGTCGAATTGTAAAAGATTTATAATTTTTTTTGAAAAAGATTTTACAGATTTTGAGAGCTGTATTATACTATACATGTTTGTAAGATGTAAGTAAACCATTTGTCAAATTAGGAAAGTAACGGAGGAAGATATGGCGAACAATCAGGAATCCAGTAATATATCAGAAAAATTACGAAATCAGGAAAATCTTGCGGATATAGCAGAAAACGAAATGATATTTGAATCAGAGAATGAAATTGAAAATGAAGCGTCAGAGGAAACAGAGTCTGAAATGGAAAATGAGACAGAAGACGAAACTGAGCCGGATACAGAAAATGATACGGATGATGAAACAGAAAAAAGAAAGCGTTTAGTTTGAAAAAGATAAGAGCGATTCATATCGCAGTCGCTGTTCTGGGCGTTTTGATTGTTGTGGAATATACGTTTTTGGCGTATTTTTTCATACAAATAAAAAAAATATGAGAAGGCGGTCGATGCAGCCGCAGCAGCAAATGAGAACGCCGAGGATGCAGAAGGTAAAGTCAAAGTTGTAACAGAGGAGCCGCTTCCGACAACCAATGTGCATGATGATGCGACAAGTACGACAGCAGAAGCAACGTCGGAATATATTACATATGATTCGACAACAGCATCTTCAACAGAATCGTACAGTCCGGCAACGGAAGATGAAACGCCGGTTGTAACAACTGAAAGCACGACTGAAGCGACGACGGAAAGTACGACTGAAAACACGACCGAAGCAACGACGGAAAGTACGACCGAAGCAACAACCGAAAAACCAACGGAAAAACCAACAGAGAGTACAACAGAAAATACAACGGAAAGCACAACAGAAACAACCAAGGAACCGACGACAGAAGTGACCGAAGCGCCAACGGAGCAGACAAACCGAAGCAACAGAAGCACCGACGACGGAGCAGGCAACAGAGGCGTCTGCCGGTGGAGATGGTTCTGTAAATCTTCCATTTATTCCAACCGGTCAGGAATAAGTGTTACTGGTTGAGCTGTTCCAGGTATTCTTCAAGACAAAGTCCCTTTTCATGGATTTCGGCAGCGGCGTCAACGCCGACATACCGATAATGCCATGGCTCATAGGAGATGCCTGTGATTTCTGATTTGTCAGACGGGTAACGAAGGATAAATCCATATTTGTAACAGTTTGCCATCAGCCATTGCTGGGTTGCGGTATCTTCCTGAGAGTCGTCCAGATTCTGATTGGAAACAGAACAGATATCCACAGTTAAACCAAGCTGATGTTCACTGGTTCCGGGATATGCAACCCAGATAGCTGCAAGTGCGGTTGCTTCATCGTTGCTGTATCCCTGGTCCAGATAATAATTCCGTTTATTTGTATAGAGCTGTTCCTGCTTTTCCTGCGACCGATAAGAAGAACAGATAAGCGGGTCCAGTCCTTCCGCGCGGGCATCATCCATCATCGACTGAAGACTTTCATAAGCCCGGCGGTCAATTGCCTGGTTATTTCTTAATTCAACTAAATCCACAGTCCAGTCGGATGGAATTTTATTTGACATATTTACAAGTGTGAGAAGACCGTTATTTTCTGCTTCTTTGGAAGAAGCCAGCGTTTGAAGAACCTGATTTGTATCAAAGAACGAATCCCTGTTGGAAGAATTAGCAGAAAATGTCATTTGTTCGGTTTTCTCTGACGTATTTTTTATCGGATGCTGTTTCTGTTGTGGAAATTTCGGATGCAGATGTCTGATTTGAGGTATCATGTTTCATTTTTTTTCATTTTCCCTGCAAGAATGATAATTATTAATAATACTATATAAAGCGAGTACTAAGAATATGACAGTTTTTTTCTTTTACATTTGCTCCAAAAAATGTTTAACATGATGGTTCTCCTTGTGTGAATTAGATTGACAGATAGTTGCGAAACTTTGAAAATTTCTGATATCCGTTGCGTAAATGTAATGTACCAACGCAGGACGTTCCCACTGGATTCGGTTCGCAGCGGTACATAAGGCACCAAAATACGGTGCCTAAGTACCGGCGACCTCATATCCCCTGCTTCTGGCACATTACATATTTCGCAATGAATAAAGAAAATAACAAAACAAGTTTCGCAAGCTCTGTATTTGATGGATATTATAGTAATGCGTCGAAGCATAAAAAAATAATCAAACAAGCATAATAAAACCATCAAATCTGCATATTTTTTTTGCATATTTGCTTGCTTGCAAGCGATGGAAGAGGTACGATAAACTATGTGAGTGTAGCGAACACCGACGAAACGAAGTTTCTTAGGTGCATTCATGGAGAAACGCCCAGTTTTCGAGGTGCGTTTATGGGAAAAAAAGTAGTTTAAATAAAATATCATGTGCGCATGTTTATGAAAAAACAATGAGGATTTATGATGATGAAAAAAGTGAACATTTAATTACAGTTGTTTATCCCGGCTCGATTGCTGAGGAAATGGAGATAGAGGCAGGCGATTTTCTTCTTGCTATTAATGATAAGGAAATTAAAGATGTGTTTGATTATCGCTATATGATAAAAGATGAATATATCGAGGTATTAATCCGGAAATCATATGGAGAAAAGAATGGCTGCTTGAAATAGAAAAAAGAGTATGATGATGACCTTGGGATGGAATTTGAAAATGGTCTGATGAGCGATTACCGCTCCTGTACAAATAAGTGTATTTTCTGTTTCATTGACCAGATGCCGCCGGGCATGCGGGAAACGCTGTATTTCAAGGATGACGACTCCCGTCTTTCTTTTTTGCAGGGAAATTATATTACGCTTACGAATATGTCGGATGAGGATGTGGAGCGAATTATCGAGATGCAGCTTGCACCGATTAATATATCGGTTCAGACAACAAATCCCAGGCTTCGGTGTAAGATGCTGCATAATCGGTTTGCCGGAGAAAAATTAAAATATCTGGACAGGCTTTATGCAGGTCATGTTGAGATGAACGGACAGATTGTTCTTTGCAAAAACGTCAATGATGGTGAGGAACTGATAAGAAGTATCCGGGATTTAGGGACGTATCTTCCATTTATGAGAAGCGTATCAGTCGTACCGGCAGGACTGACAAAGTTTCGGGAAGGCTTATATCCGTTGGAGCTTTTTACAAAGGAGGAAGCGGAACAGGTAATTGATACGATTGAACAGTTTCAAAAAGAATTCTATGAGCGGTATTCGCTGCATTTTATTCATGCCAGTGATGAATGGTATATTACAGCGGGCAGAGAGTTTCCGGAAGCAGACAGGTATGATGGGTATATCCAGTTGGAAAATGGCGTTGGTATGATGCGCCTGTTTTTGGATGAATTTGAAGAAGCGTATCAGGAAATGCTGGAAGACGCCGCATATCAGGAGCGGAAATTTACATGGAAGCGAACGATTTCGATGGCAACCGGGAAACTGGCTTATTCTACAATTCAGTTGTTTGCAGACCGCATGATGGAAGCGTATCCGGGATTGACGATTCATGTGCATAGTATCAGAAATGATTTTTTTTTGGAGAAACGATTACAGTTTCCGGACTGATAACAGGCGTCGATTTGGTTGCACAGTTAAAGGAATATCAGGTAGGAGGCGGAGACCTTGGAGAAGCGCTGTTAATTCCGTCGAATATGCTTCGTATGGGCGAGAAAGTATTTCTGGACGATATGACAATCGCTCAGGTGGAAGATGAGTTAAACCTTCGCGTTGTTCCAATAGAATCAGGCGGTGATGATTTCATACAGGCAATTTTGAATCCGGAGTATTCGATGGACAGGGATAATGAAAGCGTCGGCTACATTCAGGCATATGACGATTTCGATTGAAATATGAATTTGGTTTCGGATATGTGAGTGGGAAGAAATTTGTTTTGGTTTACATAATTCTTCCGAAAATGCTCATTTTGGGTAATTGTTATTTTACCGAAAAGTGGTACAATGTGAGCGCCTATATAAAACCGTAACGGAAAAAAAGATGAATGGAGGATGCGTATAGTATGAAACAGTTAATGATAAAGCCTGCAATTTATAAGTATGCGGCATGTGATGAATTTGTCAAAGCGTTCAATATTGGAAAAGGCGACCTTGTCAATTACAAATGAATACATTTATGAGCCTTTTTTTGGACCGATGAATCTGGAATGCGATGTGATTTATCAGGAAAAGTATGGTGCAGGCGAGCCATCGGACGATATGGCAGAAGCGATTTATAAGGATATAAAAGGCGTACATAAGCGAATTATCGCAATCGGCGGGGGAACAGTGATTGATATTTCCAAGTTGTTTGCGTTAAAATATGTATCGCCGATTCTTGATTTGTACGATGGAAAACTTCCGGTTGAAAAGGATAAAGAACTCGTGCTTGTCCCAACAACATGCGGAACCGGTTCGGAAGTGACGAATATTGCGATTCTTGCATTAAACAGCAGAGGAACAAAGAAAGGACTTGCAGTAGATGAAATGTATGCGGATGCGGCAGTATTGATTCCTGAATTGCTGAAAGGACTGCCATTTCGTTTCTTTGCAACAAGTTCGATTGATGCGCTTGTGCATGCTGTGGAGTCGAGTCTTTCACCAAAGGGAAATGAATATACAAGAATGTTTGGATATCAGGCAATTGATATGATTCTGCGCGGATATATGGAAATACGGGAAAAAGGACCGGAAGCAAGAATTCCGCTTCTGGACAGATTCCTTACAGCTTCGAATTATGCAGGAATTGCATTTGGCAATGCGGGATGCGCGGCTGTTCATGCTTTAAGTTATCCGCTTGGCGCAACGTATCATGTGGCACATGGAGAATCGAACTATGCGTTGTTTACCGGAGTAATGAAAAATTATATGGAAATCAGGCAGGATGGTGAAATTGCAAAGATGAACGCTTTTCTTGCAGATATCCTTGGCTGCAGCGTAGCGGATGTATATGATGCGTTAGAGGAGCTTTTAAATGTATTGCTTCCAAAGAAAGCGCTGCATGAATATGGTGTAACAAGGGAGGATCTCGCGGCGTTTACAGATTCTGTGTTTATCAATCAGGGGCGCCTTATGGCAAATAATTTTGTCGAACTTGACAGAGACAGGGTTTATATAGATTTACGACGAATTATATTGATGATGTCGAAATAAAACTGAATAGAGAAACTAATATGCGGAAGGGCTGTCATTTTATGTTTTTCGGATAAAATGACAGCCTTTCGTCAAAAAATCCCCACGGTTTTCCTGATAATATGTCGATACCTACCGGAATTCATCCCAACAGGTGAAATGCTGTCGCAACTTGCGGAGAGATGCATATTCCAAAGGAATAATCATGGATATATAATGGTGTTCAAGGCGGAAGAAGCAGGAGGGACATTATGAATTATGTAAAAAATCATGATAGTAAAGCGTGACAAAAGAGAAACAGAACAACTGAAATCGATTATAACTGCCATTTCAGGTTATGAACTTGCAGGAATATGTGAGAATGGACAGGATGCCATAAAAAATATTATGGACAAGAATCCCGATATTGTGATTATGGATGAAGTTTTACCGGGAAAAAGACGTACTTGAGATAACAGAAGAAGTAATACGATGTAAAAATCTTGAAAAATGTAAGATTCATTTTATGTGGTTCCAAGTCGCATAAAGAATATTTGGATTTTATTTATTATAAAATTGCCGACAGGCTGGTATTACGAATTCTTGATTTGCCATATGATGAAAGAAAAGTAAGAGAAGTCGTCGAAGATGTGATGAAGTCAAAGAAAAATGACAATTATCAGAAATTGGTTGAAAAAGGAACAGACAGCAGTATGCTGGAAGCGGTTGTAACGGACATTATTCATGAAATCGGTGTCCCTGCACATATTAAAGGATACCAGTATTTGCGCAGCGCAATTTTAATGGCTGTAAATGATATGGATATACTTAATTCAATTACAAAACAGCTTTATCCATCTATTGCTGAGGAATATGGAACGACAGCATCCAGAGTAGAACGAGCTATCCGGCATGCAATTGAGGTTGCATGGGGCAGAGGAAGCATGGATACGATAAACGACCTTTTTGGATATACGATAAACGCGGGAAAAGGGAAACCGACAACAATTCGGAATTTATTGCATTGATTGCTGATAAAATCCGTTTGGACAACCGGCATCTGATTCACAATATGGAATATTCATTACAAAGTATTTCATAGAAAGAACAGAAAGAAAAAAAAATATGTTATTTTGTAGAAAAATGTCGAAACTTGACGCAGAATTTACTTATCAGGGTGACCTGGGGTGAACCTGCCAAGTTCTTTACAATTGGTAAAATGCTAAATATACTTGAGAAACAGTCGATTTATAAAAAATAAAAAAAAGAATTAAGGGGGATTGAAGAATGAACAATCAGGGAATTCGTGTAATCATCGCAGATAGTGACTGCGAATTGGTTGCCAAACAGCTCACCGCAAATGCAGCAAGGACAGAAATAAATGTAGTTGATAAAGTGAGTGATGGTGAAAGCGCCATTGAATCAATCAGGAAATACCAACCGGACGTGGTATTGATAGATATTTGCCTTCCAGTGCTGGATGGGCTTGGCGTTATGGAACAAATGAAAAGAGTCAGGAGAATGTCCGGATACATCATTTGTCGTGATTACTTCTGTCGGTTCACAGCGGTTGATTCGGTGTGCATTTGATTTAGGCGCATCATTTTATGTTTTAAAACCATATAATCCCGAACAGCTTGTTGCAAGAATCAGACAGATTTATGGCAGAAGAAAAGAAATGCAGTATGAAATATCAAATGAACTGGTTTGTATTCCAAACCGGGAAGATTCGATACGCGCAGCAGGGAATATTGAAAGTGATGTTACAGAAATTATCCGGGATATTGGAATACCTGCAAATATTAAAGGGTATCAATATATCCGGGAAGGCATTATCATGGCAGTGAATGATATGAATATGTTAAATTATATCACAAAGCTGTTATATCCAAGTATTGCCAAGAAATATAAGACCACATCATCCAGTGTGGAGCGTGCTATAAGGCATGCGATTGAAGTTGCATGGAACAGAGGGCAGATTGATGTAATCAATGATATGTTTGGTTATACAGTAAATGCAGGCAAGGGAAAACCAACAAATTCAGAGTTTATTGCATTGATTGCAGACAAGCTTCGCATTGAATATCGGAAACGAGCATAAATCACATAAATCAGCCATGCGTTTATTGACGCGGAGTTGTTCAAGCGTGTATAATAAACAAGGTGCTGAATTTATATCAGGATTTAAGAATGCCGGGACATGGTTCCCATCAGGTATTTCAAATAACTGAAAAATCAAAGGCAAAAAACAAGGCACCGGAGTGCCTTGTTTTTTGTTGCCATTATCCGTAAGGAATTGCTATTCAAGACTGCTGTCGAAAACTGTCATTAAAGACAGCAATCGACGACTCCTTACAACATGTGCGTACGCACCAAACGATGGAATACAAAAAAGGAATGATAAAAAATGATAGAAACAGTGGCATCAGCAGACATGCTGATTGATGAGGTAATGCGAGTCAAAAAGAATCATCTTGCCCCGGATTTTTGCAACAGGGAAAGAGAAACGGTTGAGTATTGTTTCCGGAAGTCATGGAGATGAGATAGCCGGACAATATATTTGTTATGAGGTAATTCGGAGAATCAAGAAAGATTTTGATAAATTAAAAGGAATTGTGGATGTGTATCCATTTATTAATCCAATGGGATTAGAAGCGCAGGTCCGTGATGTGCCGGTATTTGACGTTGATATGAATACGTTGTTTCCGGGTTCTACGGAAGGAACCGTCGGAGAATATACGGCTGCGCTTGTGCTGCAGGATATCAAAGGCTCGGATATCTGCGTCGATATTCATTCCAGCAGCGTATATCTGAAGGAACTTCCGCAGGTGCGTGTCAATGCGGACATCGCAGATGATATTATTCCATTTGCAGCAAGAATGAATACGGATGTTATATGGGTGCATCCGTCCTCTACGGTTATGGAAGGCAGCCTTGCATATTCGCTGAATGAAATTGACGTCAAATGCATGGTTGTGGAGTCCGGGGTGGCGCTTATGATTGATTATGATTATGCAGACCAGATTGTAGAAGGGCTGTTTTCGCTTATGGAATATATGGGTATCTGGGATGGATGCGCGTATAATACGCATATGCCGAAGATTGCCAGAGATGACGATGTATCATTTGTAAATGCAGAGAGCAGCGGAATCTTTTATTCCAAAGGTCAAACATTCCGGAATTGTTGAAAAAGGGGATGTGATTGGACATATTGTAAATGTATTAACAGGTTCCGTAGAAGAAACAATCTGTTCGCCGAGAAAGGGCGTCGTATTTTCCCTGCGGGCATATCCGGTGATAGAGGAAGGTTCTCTTGTTGCCAGGATATTTGGAGGTGTGACGAATGCGTAAAGAAATCATTTATTCGATGAATACACCATACCGCGGAGAATATTCGATTAAAGGGATTCAGTTTTGGACATGGTGAGAAAGCGGCATGCATCATGGGCGCTATGCGCGGAAATGAGTATCAGCAGTTATATATTTGTTCGCTGTTATCCAAAAACTCAGTGAGCTGGAAACGCGGGGCGCGATTGTATCCGGAAAGCAGATTTTACTGATACCATCGTTAAACTACAGTTCGTTTAATGTAGGAAAAAAAATATTGGATTTCCGACAATTCAGACATCAATCGGGCATTTCCCGGCAATTCGGAAGGACAGGCGACCAGTCGGATTGCGGCGGCAGTCATGGACTGCGTGAGCGGATATTCATATGGAATCCAATTTGCCAGTTTTTATATGGAAGGTGAATTTATTCCACATGTGAGAATGATGGAGACCGGAAAACAGAGCACGAGTCTGGCAAATTTGTTTGGACTGCCATATGTACTGACTGCGGAACCGAGAGCCTATGATAAAGCAACGTTAAATTATAACTGGCAGATTGGCGGAACGGAAGCATTTTCGATATATTCCGGCGTAACGGAAAAAATCGACGGAGAAAGCGCGGCGCATGCGGTATCCGCAGTCCTGCGGTTTTTGACAAGAATGGGAATTATCCGGTATAAACTGCCATGCAGGTTATATTTCTACTGTTCTGGACGAGGAAGAACTGCTGCCGATAAAATCGGATAAGTCGGGCGGATTTCTGAAACGTCTGGTAAATCCGGGCGATGAAGTTGTGCGCGGCAATATCATTGCCAATATTATCAACCCGATGACAGGAGAAATTGCCGCAGATATTTATGCGCCGACGGACGGTATTATTTTTTTATGCACAGAATTCGCCGATGGTATATCAGAATTCCGTCGTTTTTAAGTTAATCCGGCGGCTGCACACTTAAACAAGCTGCTTTATACGAAAAAGCGGCAGAAAGAAATAAAAAGAAAAAAGAGAAAAAAGCTATTCAATGAATTTTAAACGTGGTATAATGCGCGTTAGCGAAACATATGAAAAAAAATGGAGGTTTTTATGAGCGCAGTTAAGAGAGTTTATGTTGAGAAAAAGCCGGACTATGCAGTCAAGGCAAAAGAACTTCATGATGAAATCAAAAATTATCTGAATATTTGATGCCGAATATGTAAGAGTGCTGGTTCGGTATGATATTGAGAATTTGTCAGAAGAAACGTATCAGAAAGCATTGGTAACTGTTTTTTCAGAACCACCGGTAGATATGATTTATGAGGGTGGCAAACTTCCTATGGCAGACACAGATAAGGTATTTTCTGTTGAATTCCTGCCGGGACAGTTCGACCAGAGAGCAGATTCTGCCGAGCAGTGTGTAAAACTTTTAAATGAAGATGAAAACCCTATCATAAAGACAGCCACAACTTATATTTTATCCGGCAATGTCACAGATGAGCAGATGAAAGCGGTGATGGATTACTGTATTAATCCGGTAGATTCCAGAGCGTGCGGAATGGAAATTCCGGAAACCCTGGTTACAGAATATGAAGAACCGGCGGATGTCATTATATTTGACGGATTTAAAGATATGCCGGAGCAGGAATTGATGGCATTGTATGAGTCGCTTGGTCTTGCAATGACATTTAAGGATTTCCTTCATATCCAGAATTATTTCAAAACAGAGGAAAACAGAAATCCTTCTATGACAGAAATCCGCGTGCTGGACACATACTGGTCCGACCACTGTCGTCATACGACATTTTCAACCGAGCTTACAAACGTTGAATTTGATAACGGAGATTATAAGGAACTGCTCGAAAAGACATTTGATGCTTATCGGGCGGAAATGAAAGAAATGTACAAAGACAGAGACGATAAGTTTATCTGTCTGATGGATATTGCCCTGATGGGTATGAAACAGTTAAAAGCAGCCGGAAAATTGGACGATATGGAAGTATCGGATGAAATTAATGCGTGCAGCATTATTGTTCCGGTTGAAGTGGATGGAGTAACAGAAGAATGGCTTGTATTCTTTAAAAATGAGACGCATAACCATCCGACCGAAATTGAACCGTTTGGTGGTGCGGCAACCTGTCTTGGCGGAGCAATTCGTGACCCGCTTTCCGGCAGAGGATATGTATATCAGGCTATGCGTGTAACCCGGCGTAGCAGACCCTACGAAGTCATTAAAGGAAACGATGCCGGGCAAGCTTCCGCAGAGAAAAAATTGTTACAACTGCGGCTGAGGGCTACAGCTCTTACGGAAACCAGATAGGTCTTGCAACAGGACTTGTAAATGAGGTATATCATCCGGACTATGTTGCAAAGAGAATGGAAATCGGCGCAGTTATGGGCGCAGCTCCAAGACGTGCAGTAAAACGTTTGAATTCTGACCCGGGCGATAAGATTATTCTGCTTGGCGGACGGACCGGACGTGATGGCTGCGGCGGTGCAACCGGTTCTTCCAAGGCACATAACAGCCAGTCACTGGAAACTTGCGGTGCGGAAGTACAGAAAGGAAATCCACCGACAGAGAGAAAGATTCAGCGTCTTTTCAGACGTGAAGAAGTAGCGTCAATTATAAAGAAATGTAATGACTTTGGTGCGGGCGGCGTATCCGTTGCTATCGGAGAACTTGCACCTGGTCTTGTTGTAGATTTGGGACAAGGTTCCAAAGAAATACGCAGGTCTGGACGGAACCGAACTTGCAATTTCCGAATCTCAGGAGCGTATGGCGATTGTCGTTGATTCAAAAGATGTAGATACGATGCTTCAGTATGCAGATGAGGAAAATCTGGAGGCAATTGTCGTAGCAGTTGTGACTGAGGAGCCAAGACTTGTTCTGAAGTGGAGAGGAAAGGAAATTGTAAATATTTCCCGTGCATTTTTGGATACAAATGGAGCGCATCAGGAAACAGACGTTAAGGTTGCGGTGCCATCCAAAGCAGAGAACTATTTTGATTCTGTAAAAGAGCCGGAAGATGTAAAGAAGGCATGGCTTGATACACTTTCAGATTTGAATGTATGCTCCCAGAAGGGTCTTGTGGAGATGTTCGACAGCTCCATCGGTGCAGGAACGGTTACGATGCCGTATGGCGGCAAATATCAGTTGACGCCAACGCAGACGATGATTGCAAAGCTTCCGGTTATGAAGGGAAAAACTGATACGATTACAATGATGAGTTATGGATTTGACCCGTATTTGTCAAGCTGGAGTCCATATCATGGCTCGGTATATGCGGTAATTACATCCGCAGCGAAAATTGCGGCAGCAGGCGGAGATGTATCAAAAATTCGTCTGACGTTCCAGGAGTATTTTAAGCGGCTTGGAACAGACCCGTACAGATGGGGGACAGCCGCTTGCAGCGCTTCTTGGCGCATATGATGTGCAGGTAGGGATGGGACTTCCGTCCATTGGCGGTAAAGATAGTATGTCAGGAACATTTAATGATATTGATGTTCCGCCGACACTTGTTTCATTTGCAGTGGATGTTGCAAGTTATATGAACGTTGTTACGCCGGAACTGAAAAAAGCAGGCAACATACTTGTAAAGATGGATATTGAGAAAGATGCAAATGATATACCGGTTTACCAGAATGTACTTCATATGTATGATTTGCTGCATCAGGCAATTCTTGCAGACAAGGTGGAATCTGCAAAGCTTATGCAGTTGGTTTTGGCGGTTTGATTGAGGCTGTCAGCAAGATGGCGTGCGGCAATAAGCTTGGCGTGGATATTGATACCTGCATTTCCAGGCGGGAGCTGGTTGCAAAGGATTATGGTTCGATTATTCTTGAAATCAAACCCGAGCAGGTAAATACGCTTGGTATTCCTGTTACAAAGATTGGTACAGTAAACGATACTGCAGTATTTACCTATGGAGAGGTTTCCGTAACAATGGATGAGGCGTTAGCTGCCTGGACAAAGACGTTGGAAAATGTATTCCCGACGGAGTCCGGCGTTGCGCAGCAGAAGATAGAAACCGGATTATTTGATGCAAAGACAGTTTATACTGCAAAAAAAAAGTAAAGTAGCAAAACCAAAGGTATTTATTCCGGTATTCCCTGGAACAAACTGTGAATATGATTCTGCAAAAAGCATTTGAACGCGCAGGCGCCGAAGTGGAAACGATAGTTTTCCGCAATATGACTGCACAGGGCATTTCGTGATTCTGTAGATGCATTTGAAAAAGCAATCAGCCAGGCTCAGATCATTATGTTCCCAGGTGGATTTTCAGCCGGTGATGAACCGGATGGTTCTGGTAAATTCATCGCAACTGCATTCCGGAATGCAAAGATTGCAGATGAGGTTATGAAACTTCTTCACGAAAGAGACGGTCTTGCACTTGGTATCTGTAATGGTTTCCAGGCGTTGATTAAGCTGGGACTTGTGCCATATGGTGAAATTCGTCCGCAGACAGAGGATTCACCGACGCTGACAATTAACAGTATCGGTCGTCACCAGTCGAAGATGGTTTATACCAAGGTTGTTACAAATAAGTCGCCTTGGTTAAAGGAAGCAGAACTTGGCGGCGTTTATACGATTCCAATTTCACATGGCGAGGGACGGTTCGTTGCAAGCAAAGAGTGGTGCGAGAAACTGTTTGCAAATGGACAGGTTGCGACACAGTATGTTGATATGAATGGAAATCCAACGATGGATGAATATTACAATGTAAATGGTTCTTACTACGCAATCGAGGGTATTACAAGCCCGGATGGACGTGTGCTTGGTAAGATGGGACATTCCGAGCGTACCGGACGCGCAGTTGCAGTCAATATTTATGGCGACCAGAACCAGAAAATATTTGAAAGCGGTGTTGATTACTTTAAGTAAAAAGTCAGGAGTTACAATGATATGAAACTGAAGGAGAGTGCAAAGAAGCGAAGCTGGTGGATATATATATTGGCTTTTTGTATACCAGTGGGTTGTCTGGTTGTCCATATGGTGACAGGGGACTGTTATCCGTTTGGGAAAAAAATTCAATTTTGATTGGAGATGCAGGAGACCAGTATTTATCATTCTTTACAGAATTGTATAACCGGATAAAAAATGGACAATCCTTGCTTTTTAGCTGGAATGGCGGCATGGGATATGATTTTTACAGTAATCTGATGTATTATCTTATGAGTCCGTTTAACCTGCTTGCACTCTGCTTTGGCGGATATAGCATGGAATGTGGAATGATTGTTACGATGGCGGTGGAGATTGGTGGTTGTGCGGTTACTGCATTATACTACTTCCGCCATTCTTATCTGAATTCCATGAAACATGGCAGATTAAATGATGGTGTGACACTACTGTTTTCAGTTTCTTATGCAATGTGCAATTATATTCTTGCATATCAGTATAATATGATGTGGCTGACCGGATTGATGCTTGTTCCGCTTGTTATGCTTGGCATTGAGAAAATCGTAAGGAAACAGGATTACCGGTTATATGTGGTCACGTTGTTTCTTACCTTAGTTACGAATTTCTATTTTGCATGGTTCGTTTGTATTTTATCTTTTTTTGTGGTTCCTTGACCAGAACCGGGGTGGATTAAAAGAATGGTGTTTCCGGTTTGTGAAATGGATTCTGGCATCCGTCTGCGCTGCGCTGGCGGCTGCTGCGGTGTTAATTCCATGTTACCTGATAGTCCGAACCAGAAATGATGCAAATACTAATGGGGAATTATATCAGGGAGCCATGTTTGGAAATATTGGAAGTTTTCTCCAAAGCTTTTTCTGGGGACATTCTTTAGATACAAACGGAGATAATCTGTTTACTTATAACACATATTGCGGTGTAGCGGTAGTTCTGCTGATGGTTTGTTATCTTCTGAATTCAAAGATTTCATGGAAGCATCGTTTGAAGCGTTTTTTTGATTATAGGATTTCTTTCACTTTCTCTTTGTATGGCTGTGCTGGTTTATCTGATGCATGGATTTTCATATCCTCATAGTTTTTCAAATCGAAATGGGTTTTTACTGACTGTTTTTATTTTCGTTTCTGCATTTGAGCAGATTTGTAAACTTCAAAAGTTGGGAATCGTGCGGCTGATACTGGTTTGCGTCGGTATCACAGGACTTGTTGTTTGTGCATTTGTGTTGAATAACGATGTTCAAACCATAGTATGTTATCTTGGTACGATTTTGCTGCTTGCTTATTTTATCATCTGTCTCTTGTTCTGTATGAACGAAACAGTATAAAGAAAAAAGAGTCTGATTGTAAATATTGTAATTTTTGGTCTTATCGAGGTGATTTCCAATTCGATTGTAATAAATGACAAAGATGAGGTGGATATCCGGCTGCTTCCTGATATAGCAGCATCCGAATGGGAACAGCAATATGATGCGATTCAGACGAAAGATGGAGAACGGAAAACAAGCTTGATATTTTCAGACAACAGTTTTATCTATTCTGATACAAATTTGTTTTCATCCATGAAAAATACAGATATGGTATGGTTGTTTGAAAATTTAGGTCTGACCTATCAGGAAAATGGCGGAAGCTACGTTTATCGTGGAACAACGCCGGTAACTGCCGCCATGTTCAATGTCCGGAATGTACTGACGGATTCACCGGCACATTATGGCGGATATACAGAGAAAAACAGCAGGATAATTGAGAATAATTATCGGGATACATCCGATAAGATTTATCTGTTGGAAAATGAGAAATCTGTCCGGCTTTGGTTTTATGGCACAGGAAACGTTGGCAGACTGGAACTGGATTGCTGAGAATGCGTTTGAAGTGCAGAATGATTTTGTAAATAAAGTGACAGGAGAGGAAGCAAATGTGTTTTCCACTGTGGATATTTCTGACATAGAGATATTAGGCAATTATTGCCTGCCATATAAAAAAAATGGCAATCAATTTGCTTATATGTCGACCGCATTTAATGATTCGATTATGTGTATTGCTTTGGAATTTGAAATCCCGGAGAATATGCATCTGTATGCACATTTAAAGGATACATACAAAGTTATGACAAATGTGTATATTGATGGGAAGGAATATAGTGCGCTGGATGCATATCCATCGAATGGAGAAACAATCGACTTTGGAATGCTGAAACAAGGACAACGTGTGATTCTTGTTATTTATACGCTTGCTCCGCCGGGAGTAAATGGAGCAGTAACGGTTGATTTCTATGCTTTGGATGATGCACGGATGCAGACAATTGTAAAAAAGATGCAAAGAGAAAACTGGAAATAACATCCTTTTCCGATACCGCGATAGAAGGGCATATTACAGCAGAACAGGATGGCATTATGTATACGTCAATTCCATATTATAAAGGATTTCATGTATATGTGGATGGAGAGCAGACGCCTGTCAGCCTTGTGGGAAATGCACTGATTGGGGTGCCGCTGTCAGCTGGAGAACATGATATACGCATCACATATTTCCCATATGGTCTGAAATTGGGGATTGTGCTTAGTATACTTGGACTGATGGGAATGACAGCCATATTCCTTTATGAAAGGCGAAAAAGGAAATGAAACATAGTAATAAAAGAAACAGCATAGAATTGATTATTATTTTGCTGATTGTACCCACTGTCTGCATGATTCCCTGTATGGGCAGTCAGATTCCGCTGGGAGATGATATGACATTTCATATCCTTCGGATAGAAAGCGTGTATGATGCATTCAAGAACGGGGCGGGATTTCCGGCTTATGTATATCCGAAACTGTTAGAGGGATATGGATATGCGGCAGGGATATTTTATCCGGATATTCTTCTTTTGCCTGCTGTTTTCTTTTTCGTTTTCTGGGGGCGTCGCCGGAAATTGCAATGAAATTATATATATGGCTGATTTTGTTATTCACCTGTTTTACATCCTATCAGGCAGGAAAGCAGATTGGAAAAAGCCGGTTTACCGGAATTATTACGATGATTTTATATACGATGGGACATTATCATCTGGAAGATATCTACCGCAGGTCTGCGATGGGAGAAGTTGTCGCGATGGCGTTTGTTCCATTGGTATTTTGGGCGCTGTATGATTTTACCGAATCCAAACGCTATCGGAAAGGTTTGTTGTGCGCTGCGTTTACCGGATTGCTGCTGTGTCATACGATAAGTTTTATTCTATGTGCAGGTGTAGCGGTTATCTGGATGCTTGTCAGATGGAAAAAGGTCTGGAACAAAGAGCATATTGTCGGTCTTTTATTTGGAGGCAGGCGTCTGTATCCTGCTTACTGCGTTTTACTGGATTCCGGTTCTGGAGCAGTTTGCATCCGGAACGTTTTATGTCAGTACCAATCCTGCGTTTGAAACACAGGATGAGATGATGACGCTGCTTGGAATTCTGACCGGAAGATTATCTGTTTCCTTTGCAGAAATTGGTATATTTGTCCTTTTGATTATGCTTGGAATCAAGGAGCAGGTACGAAATAAAAAGGCGATTGTCTGCCTGATTCTTGCGGTGGCACTGCTGCTAATTGAAACACCCCTGTTTCCGTGGAAATTAATTGATAAAACGCCGCTCGTCAGTATTCAGTTTCCATGGCGGCTCAATATTTTTACGGAATTTTTTCGTGGCGTTTGGAATTGGCATGCAGATAAAAGAGCTGTACAACCATCATCTGATAACAGAGAAATTGCATCGGTGGAGCGTTGTTTTTTCTATATTGATTGGAATTTTTAATCTGTGTATTGTCTGGCAGGTAGAGAGATTCTTCTCTATGCCGATTATCCGGAGTCTTATCTTGATAATCCGGCAAATACGAATGAAATCGGATTTTGTGAATGGCTTCCATCAGAAGCAGACCGGAAGAATACCATCTACAGTGAAGAAAAAAGGACTTGTCCGATTTGAAACAGAAACGTTTGCAGGAGCATACGATTCTGATGGCAGTTTTTCCTTTGAAAGTAAAGCTGCAGGAACTTATATTGTTCCGAAATATTATTATAAAGGATATGCGGCTGTTGCTTCTGATGCCAATGGAAAGACGAAAAGAACTGGACGTAGAAAAAGATACGGAAACAGCGCTTGTCATGGTTACGACAGACGAAGCGGAAACGGTGCGCGTATTTTACAGAGCAACCGATTTGCAAAACGTGTCGAAATGGATTTCCGTACTGACGCTGATATTACTTTTCGGCGTTTGGATTGCGAATTGCACAGTTACAATATTCCAGAAACGTAGTAAGCGCTTTTGACTGGTATCTTCTTTGCAGATAGGCAAAGCCGACCGTCCGTTCCGGGATAGGAGCAGGAAGCGGAAGCTCCAGAATACGTCCGTCTGCAAGATATGCTTCGGAGAATTCGCGGACGACACTTGCAATGCCCATGCCGATAGCGGCAAAATCCAGCAGAAGGTCCATGTTATTGATTTCAAGAAGCTGATTGCAATGGATACCATGGTCCCGCAGATAGGTGTCAACATGGGTTCGCGTAACATTGGCTTCTTCTAACACCATAAGCGTGGATTGCTCAAAGAGATGCTTTATCTGTTTTTCAGACAGCGCGGCAGACGCATGTCTGGATGCGGCAGAAGACATCAGAGAAACCATGTTTCCCATTAACGCGCCGGAAAAACCGGAGCGGTTTTATCTGCAGAAGCATCAAGCGCGTATGCATCGTCTATTCCGGTTTCCCGCAATGAAAAATTATCAAGATAATCATTGCTTGCGACAAAAATGTCATGGATATTCTTCACCGGTGTGTAAATGATATCGTTTGGAAGGTCTGTATTACAGATAAGACCGATATCAATTTCTTCGTTTTTTAAAAAGCTTAATCGTATTCAAAGTAGAATGGCAGTCGATGCTGACTTTTATATGTGGATTTTCTTTGATGAAATTCTGAAGATAATCCAATAAAATATGCTTGCAAAGGGAAGTGCTGACGCCGATTCGAATATGTCCGATACCAAGTGCATTGTGCTTTTTCAGACTTTCTTCCCCTTTGCTTATATTTTCTAATGCGCGTTCAACATATGCGAAAAGAACGTCGCCTTCTTCGGTCAGAGTTACACCGCGGGAATTTCTTATAAACAGAGTGGTTCCCATGGTTTCTTCCAGATTGCTGATAACTTTACTGACAGCCGGCTGGCTGATAAATAGCTGATTTGCGGCTTTGCTGATACTGCCGGCTTTCGCAACGGTATAAAATACATGATAATAGTTCAGATTATCAATCATTGTCGAACCTCCTGATACAGACATAACTATAAGTTATATAATGTATTACTATTATATATTTTGATTATATCATCTCTTATGTTAAAATCAATAAAAATATTCAATAACAAAAACAAATAAAGATTGTTTTTACCATTTAGACGATAGTTAGGAGGATGAATCATATGGGTATGACAATGACGCAGAAGATTTTAGCTGCACATGCAGGGCTTGACTGTGTAACAGCAGGGCAGTTAATTGAGGCTGATTTAGACCTTGTACTTAGAAATGATGTTACAACACCGGTAGCCATTCATGAAATGGAAAAATGTGAAAAAAAAGAAAGAAGTATTTGACAAAGACAAGATTGCGCTTGTTATGGACCATTTTACACCAAATAAGGATATCAAGAGCGCAGAACATTGTAAGTGCGTCAGACAGTTCTCGGCAGAAAACGAGATTACAAATTTCTTCGATGTAGGCTCGATGGGAATTGAACATGCGCTGTTACCGGAGCAGGGACTGATTGTAGCCGGAGAAACCTGTATCGGCGCGGATTCTCATACTTGTACATATGGAGCGCTGGGCGCATTTTCCACAGGCGTTGGAAGTACGGATATGGCAGCCGGAATGGTAACCGGTAAGGCATGGTTTAAGGTGCCTTCCGCAATCAAATTTAATATTGTAGGCGAAAAAGCAAAATGGGTGAGCGGAAAAGATGTGATACTTCATATTATAGGTATGATCGGCGTGGACGGCGCTCTTTACAAATCCATGGAATTTGTGGGAGATGGTATTAAGAATCTGACAATGGACGACAGATTCACCATTGCAAATATGGCGATTGAAGCCGGTGCCAAAAATGGAATTTTCCCTGTTGACGAGCTGACAGAAGAATATATGAAAGAGCATTCAACAAAGCCTTATACAAAATATATGAGGCGGACGCGGATGCAGAATATGATGCAGAGTATACGATTGATTTAAGTACATTGAAGCCGACAGTTGCATTTCCGCATCTGCCTGAAAATACAAAAACAATTGATGAAGTCGGAGAGATTAAGATTGACCAGGTTGTAATAGGTTCCTGTACAAATGGACGGATTTCCGATATGCGGATTGCAGCGGATATTCTGAAAGGCAGAAAGGTTGCAGACGGCGTGCGCGTCATTGTGATTCCGGGAACACAGGATGTATACCTGAAATGCATTGAAGAAGGACTTATGACAATTTTTGTCAAGGCAGGCGCAGTTGTTTCAACACCGACCTGCGGTCCGTGTCTTGGCGGTCATATGGGTGTAATGGCAGCAGGTGAGCGCGCTGTTTCAACTACAAATCGTAACTTTGTAGGACGTATGGGACACGTTGATTCGGAGGTTTATCTTGCAAGTCCTGCGATTGCAGCAGCATCTGCAGTTACAGGTAAGATAAGCTGTCCATGTGAGTTAGGTTTATAGGAGGAGAATGGAAGATGAAAGCATACGGAACAGTACATAAATATGGTGATAATGTAGATACGGATGTTATAATCCCGGCAAGATATCTGAATTCTTCGGACCCGGTGGAACTTTCAAAACACTGTATGGAAGATATTGATAAGGAATTTGTAAATCAGGTGAAAGCGGGCGATATCATTGTTGCAAAAAAGAACTTTGGATGCGGTTCTTCCAGAGAGCATGCACCAATCGCAATTAAAGCGTCCGGTATAAGCTGCGTCATTGCAGATACATTTGCAAGAATCTTTTACCGGAATTCCATCAATATCGGACTTCCAATTATAGAATGTCCGGAAGCAGCGGAAGGAATTGAGAACGGGGATGAAGTAGAAATTGATTTCGACAGCGGAATCATTTTCGATAAGACAAAAAATACGCAGTACAAAGGTCAGGCGTTCCCTCCGTTTATGCAGGAAATTATAAAGAGCGAAGGCTTGATAAATTATGTGAATAAAAAAAAGAAATGCAACCAGATAGTTTTGAAATGCGCAGGCTTGCCTGCAAAACGCATTCCAGCAGAAAGGCAGGAAAAAAATTTGAAATGTAATTTAGCGGTTATCAAAGGCGATGGCATTGGTCCGGAAATCGTTACGGAAGCCATGAAGGTACTTGATAAGATTGGAGAAGTATATCATCATACGTTTGATTATGAACAGATTTTAATGGGAGGATGTTCGATTGATGCGACAGGCGTGCCGCTTACCGATGAAGCAGTGAATATTGCAAAATCAAAGGACGCGGTTTTATTAGGCTCTATCGGCGGAAATACATCCACTTCCCCATGGTATCAGCTTCCTCCGAATTTAAGACCGGAAGCAGGACTGTTAAAAAATCAGAAAAGAACTTGGCTTATTTGCGAACCTGAGACCGGCAATGCTGTATGATGAATTAAAAGACGCATGTCCGTTAAAAGCAGAAATTGCAGAACGCGGGTTTGATATGATGATTATGCGGGAGCTTACAGGAGGTCTTTATTTCGGAGAACGAAGCACAGAGGTAATCGACGGTGTAGTAACTGCCCACGATAATCTGATATACCAATGAAAATGAAATCAGACGAATTGCAAAAAAAAAAAAGGCTTTGAAATAGCAATGAAGCGGAGAAAGAACGTGATATCTGTCGATAAGGCAAACGTGTTGGATTCATCCAGACTCTGGAGAAAGGTTGTAGAGGAAGTTGCGAAGGATTATCCGGAAGTAACGTATACGCATATGCTCGTGGATAATTGTGCAATGCAGCTTGTAAAAGACCCGGCACAGTTTGACGTTGTTCTGACAGAGAATATGTTTGGCGATATCCTTTCAGATGAAGCTTCGATGATTACAGGTTCCATCGGTATGCTTCCGTCAGCATCATTAAACGAAACTAAATTTGGCATGTATGAACCGAGCGGTGGTTCTGCTCCGGATATCGCGGGACAGAATAAAGCCAATCCAATCGCAACAATTTTATCTGCGGCTATGATGCTTCGTTTCACATTTGATTTGGATAAGGAAGCAGATGCAATTGAAAATGCAGTAAAGCAGGTACTGAGTGAGGGATACCGTACATGTGATATTGTGTCGGAAGGCACAACGCTTGTAAGTTGTTCAGAAATGGGCGATTTAATTGCAGAACGTATAAAATAAAGGAGAGATTGTAAGATGAAAAGTGATAATGTAAAAGTAGGGATGCAGCAGGCGCCGCATCGTTCCCCTGTTTAATGCATTGGGAATGACCGAGGAGGAGATGAAGAAACCATTGGTTGGTATTGTCTGCTCTTATAATGAGATTGTTCCGGGACATATGAATCTGGACAAAATTGCGCAGGCTGTTAAAATGGGCGTTGCAATGGCAGGTGGTACACCAATTATGTTCCCGGCTATTGCCGTATGTGACGGTATTGCAATGGGACATGAAGGAATGAAATATTCTCTTGTAACAAGAGATTTGATTGCAGATTCAACAGAGGCAATGGCGATTGCACATCAGTTTGACGCGCTTGTTATGATTCCCAACTGCGATAAGAACGTGCCGGGATTTTAATGGCTGCAGCAAGGAGTAAATGTGCCAACAGTATTTGTTTCAGGAGGACCAATGCTTGCCGGTCATGTTAAAGGCAAAAAGACAAGTCTTTCCAGCATGTTTGAGGCAGTAGGATCCTATGCAGCAGGAACAATGACAGAAGACGATGTAAATGAATTTGAATGCAAAGCATGTCCGACCTGCGGTTCTTGTTCCGGTATGTATACTGCAAATTCGATGAACTGCCTGACAGAAGCGCTTGGTATGGGACTTCCTGGAAATGGAACGATTCCGGCAGTTTATTCGGAACGTTTGAAGCTTGCAAAACATGCAGGTATGGCGGTTATGGATATGTATCGAAAGAATATCCGACCGAGAGATATTATTACAAAAGAGGCAATTATTAACGCGCTTACCGTAGATATGGCGCTTGGATGTTCCACAAACTCAATGCTCCATATTCCGGCGATTGCCCATGAAATCGGATTTGATTTTGATATTTCCTATGCAAATGAAATCAGCGCAAAGACACACCGAACCTTTGTCATCTGGCGCCGGCAGGCCCAACCTATATGGAAGACTTAAATGAGGCAGGCGGCGTTTATGCGGTTATCAATGAGTTAAAGTCCGCAGGACTGATTCATGAAGATTGTATGACGGTTACAGGAAAGACAATCGGGGAAGCAGTAGCAGGCGCTGTAAATAAGAATCCTGAAGTTATCCGTCCGCTTGACAATCCATACAGCCAGACGGGAGGTCTTGCTGTATTAAGAGGAAATCTTGCACCGGATGGTTCAGTTGTTAAACGTTCGGCTGTTGTACCGGAGATGATGGTTCATGAAGGACCTGCAAGAGTATTTGACTGTGAAGAAGATGCGATTGCCGCAATCAAAGGCGGAAAGATTGTAGCCGGTGACGTCGTTGTTATCCGGTACGAGGGACCAAAAGGAGGTCCGGGTATGCGTGAGATGCTGAATCCAACTTCAGCGATTGCCGGTATGGGACTGGGTTCCTCTGTTGCATTGATTACAGAACGGACGTTTCTCAGGAGCCAGCCGCGGTGCTTCCATCGGTCACGTTTCTCCGGAAGCTGCAGTCGGCGGACCGATTGCGCTTGTAGAAGAAGGCGATATTATAAAGATTGATATTAACAATACATCTATTACACTTGATGTTCCGGACGAGGTACTTGCAGAGCGGAAAGCAGCATGGAAACCAAGAACGCCAAAGGTAACGACCGGTTATCTTGCAAGATACGCAGCTATGGTAACATCAGGCAACCGGGGAGCGATATTAGAAATCCCAAAGGCAGATAAGTAAAGAGGTTTAAAGGAGCAGAAAGAGAAATGGCAAATAAAATATCAGGTTCTGAAGTATTGATTGAGTGTTTGAAGGAACAGGGTGTTGATATTGTGTTTGGATATCCGGGTGGCGCAATCCTGAACGTGTATGATGCACTTTACAAGCATCAGGATGAAATCACGCATGTGCTTACGTCGCATGAACAGGGGAGCCGCGCATGCCGCAGACGGATATGCAAGGGCAACAGGAAAAGTTGGCGTATGTATGGCAACGTCCGGTCCGGGAGCGACCAATCTGGTAACAGGAATTGCAACCGCATATATGGATTCCGTGCCAATGGTTGCAATCACAGCAAATGTTGGCGTTAATATGTTAGGCAAGGACAGTTTCCAGGAAATTGATATTGCCGGAGTTGTAATGCCGATTACAAAACACAGTTTTATTGTAAAAAATGTCGAAGACCTTGCACCGACTATCCGAAGGGCGTTTAAGATTGCAAAGAGCGGAAGACCGGGACCGGTACTTGTCGATATCACGAAAGATGTCACAGGCGCAGAAACAGAGTATACTTATCAGGAACCGGAACCGATTGAAAGAAAAACGGATACCATCCGGGAAGAAGATATTGCGAAAGTAATTGAAATGATAAAGGTATCCAGACGTCCATATATTATGGCAGGCGGGGGCGTGATTATTTCCGGCGCTTCTGAAGAATTAAAAGCATTTGCAAGATAAAGTGGATGCACCGGTATGTGACACACTTATGGGAAAAAAGGTGCATATGATGGTACCAGTGAACGATATACCGGAATGATTGGAATGCATGGAACAAAAGTTTCCAATCTGGGTGTTTCAAGAGCAGACCTTGTAATTGTAATTGGCGCCCGTTTTTCAGACCGTGTTATTGGAAACGCATCCAAATTTGCACCAAATGCCAAAATTGTTCATATTGACATTGACGCTGCGGAAATTGACAAGAACATTCCGGCAAATGCGAGTATCGTAGGGGATGCAAAAGGAAATTCTTGCCCGGTTAAACAGCAAGCTTCCAACGCAGTCGAACCGGACATGGATGGCTGAAATCAAAGATTTGGCGGAGAAGAATCCGGATACTTACGATATGACAACTCTGAACGGACCGGCAGCGATTAAAAAAATCTATGAAATAACGGAAGGAAATGCTATAATCACTACGGATGTAGGACAGCATCAGATGTGGGCGGCACAAAAAAATTACAGTTATAAAGAGCCGAGAACATTCTTATCCTCCGGCGGACTTGGTACGATGGGATATGGTGTTGGAGCATCAATCGGAGCCAAATATGGCAGACCGGATAAAACGATTATCAATATAGCAGGAGACGGATGTTTCCGTATGAATATGAATGAGATTGCGACAGCAGCCAGATATAACGTCCCGATTATACAGGTTGTCATGAATAATCATGTATTAGGTATGGTAAGACAATGGCAGGATTTGTTCTATGGCAAGCGGTATTCCAATACGGTTTTGAATGATTCTGTCGATTTTGTAGCAGTTGCAAAAGCGCTCGGCGCAAATGGAAGTAAGATTACGACGATGGAAGAATTCGAAAAGGAATTCAAGAAAGCGCTTACTGCTAAGGGACCGACGGTGCTTGACGTCATGATTGCACCAGACGATAAGGTATGGCCGATGGTAGCTCCGGGCGCAGCAATCGATACCTGTTTTACAGACAAAGATTTAGAAAATGAATAAACAATAATAAAATTTAAAGGAGATAAAAAATGGCAAGAGTATTTAACTTTTCAGCAGGTCCATCCATGCTTCCGGAATCTGTACTCAGAGAGGCAGCAGAGGAGATGCTTGATTACAAAGGAACCGGTATGAGCGTAATGGAGATGAGTCATCGTTCCAAGGCGTTTGATACAATTATCAAAGAAGCAGAGCAGGACCTCCGTGATATTATGGAAATCCCGGACAATTATAAGGTACTGTTTTTTTGCAGGGCGGCGCTTCCCAGCAGTTTGCAGCAGTTCCAATGAACCTTATGAAAAATGGTGTGGCTGATTATATCATTACAGGTCAGTGGGCAAAGAAAGCATTTGAGGAAGCCAAGAAATATGGAAAGGTGACTGCTGTTGCATCATCAGCAGATAAGACCTTCTCGTATATTCCGGACTGCTCAGACCTTCCGATTGATGAAGATGCTGATTATGTATATATTTGTCATAACAATACAATTTACGGAACACAACATACCACAAGCTGCCAAATACAAAAGGCAAGATTCTTGTAGCTGATATGTCGTCTGATATTTTGTCACAGCCGGTCAATGTATCCGATTATGGTATGATTTACTTTGGCGTACAGAAGAATGTAGGACCTGCCGGCGTTGTCGTTGTTATTATTCGGGAAGATTTGATTCGGGATGACGTTATGCCATTTACCCCGACCATGTTGAAATATAAGACACAGGCAGATGCTGATTCACTTTATAATACACCTCCATGCTATAATATTTATATCTGTGGCAAGGTATTTAAGTGGATTAAGAAGATGGGTGGACTTTCAGCTATGAAAGAACACAATGAGAAGAAAGCAGCCATTCTTTACAATTTCCTTGACAGTTCAAAGATGTTCCATGGTACAGTTGTGAAAGAAGACCGTTCTTTGATGAATGTTCCATTTGTTACCGGTGATGAAGAACTGGATGCCAAATTTGTCAAAGAAGCAACTGCAGCAGGTTTTGTGAATCTGAAAGGACATAGAACGGTTGGCGGTATGCGGGCTTCCATCTACAATGCAATGCCGATTGAAGGTGTTGAAAAGCTGGTTGAATTTATGAAGAACTTTGAAGAAGCAAATTCATAAAAATTTGAAAGAATCGGGAAACCGTTTTTTTGGTGTAAACAGACAGATAGAAAAAAAGGAGAGTTTAAGAATGTCAGTAAAAGTAAATTGCTTAAATCCAATTGCTGCATGCGGTATGGATTTGTTGCCGGATACATATGAGATTACAGAGAATTATGCAGATGCAGACGCAGTCCTTGTTCGAAGCGCATCCATGCATGATTTGGAATTGTCCGATAAGTTATTATGCGTTGCAAGAGCAGGCGCAGGCGTAAACAATATTCCGCTTGACAAGTGTGCGGAAAAAAGGAATTGTTGTATTTAATACGCCCGGCGCAAATGCAAATGGCGTAAAGGAAATTGTTGTTGCAGGTCTTTTTGCTCGCTTCCAGAGATTTGATGGGTTGGCGGATATAACTGGGTAAAAGAGAATGCATCCGATGAAAATCTTGCAAAGGCTGTTGAAAAACAGAAGAAGAACTATGCCGGCAATGAAATATCAGGCAAGAAACTCGGTGTTATCGGACTTGGAGCAATTGGCGCAAAAGTTGCCAATATTGCAGTCCGGCTTGGAATGGAAGTATATGGATACGACCCATTTGTATCTGTAGATGCAGCATGGGGATTATCAAAATATATCAAACATATTACAAATGTAGAAGATATTTATAAGGAATGCGATTATATCACAATCCATGTTCCGGCGCTTCCGGCAACAAAGGGTATGTTAAATGCAGATGCGTTTGCAATGATGAAAGACGGCGTAAGAATCCTGAACTTTGCAAGAGATATTCTGGTAAATGAAGAAGATATCAAGAAAGCGCTTGCAAGCGGAAAAGTAGCAAAATATGTTACGGATTTCCCAAATCCGCAGATTGCAGGTGTTGAGAACGTAATTGCCCTTCCCGCATCTTGGTGCATCGACAGAGGAGTCGGAAGATAACTGTGCGATAATGGCATGCAAGGAAATAAAGGATTTTATTGAAAATGGTAATATTAAAAATTCTGTAAATTATCCAAATGTCAACATGGGCGTTTGCGGGGATGCTGCAAGAATTACAATCTGCCATAAAAATGTTCCGAATATGCTGACACAGTTTACCGGCGTATTTGCAAAGCAGGGAGAGAATGTATCGAGTATGATTAGTCAGGCAAAGGGCGAATATGCATATTCGATTCTGGATATTGACAAAACTCCGACAGAGGATGATGTGAAAGCTTTACTGGCAATTGATGGTGTTATTAAAGTTCGTACAATCTAAGAAAAAAAAGAGACAGGAGATTAGAAGATATGAGTGATAAACTGAAAGTTGGTATTCTTGGTGCTACCGGTATGGTAGGACAGAGATTTATAGCATTGTTAGAAAACCATCCATGGTTTGAGGTGGTTACGGTTGCCGCCAGCCCGCAAGAAGCGCAGGCAAGACATATGCAGAAGCAGTTGGCGACAGATGGAAGATGGATACACCAATGCCGGAAGGCGTAAAGAACCTGATTGTTCATAATGTAAATGAAGTCGAGCAGGTAGCCGCTACGGTTGACTTTGTATTCAGTGCAGTTGATATGTCCAAAGAAGAAATCAAGGCAATTGAGGAAGCATATGCAAAGACAGAAACACCGGTTGTTTCAAACAATTCTGCCCACAGATGGACGCCGGATGTTCCAATGGTAGTTCCTGAGATTAATCCGGAACATATGGAAGTCATTGAATTCCAGAGAAAGAGACTTGGAACCACAAGAGGATTTGTTGCAGTAAAGCCAAACTGCTCCATACAGTCGTATGCTCCGGTTCTTACCGCATGGAAAGAATTTGAGCCATACGAAGTTGTTGCAACGACATATCAGGCAATTTCAGGCGCAGGCAAAACATTTAAGGACTGGCCGGAAATGGTTGGCAATATTATTCCGGTTTATTGGCGGGGAAGAAGAAAAATCCGAGAAAGAACCGCTTCGTATCTGGGGAAAGATTGAAGATGGCGTGATTGTACCTGCCACCTCTCCGGTTATCACTTGTCAGTGCATCCGGGTGCCGGTATTAAACGGACATACAGCAGCTGTATTTGTAAAATTCAAAAAGAAACCAACGAAAGAACAGCTGATCGAAAAGCTGGTATCATTCAAGGGGGTACCGCAGGAGTTAGAGCTTCCAAGCGCTCCAAAGCAGTTCATTCAGTATCTTGAAGAAGATAACCGCCCACAGGTATCGCTGGATGTTGATTTTGAACATGGCATGGGTATCAGCGTCGGACGTCTTCGTGAAGATACGGTATATGATTGGAAGTTTGTCGGACTTTCACATAATACAGTCAGAGGTGCAGCAGGCGGTGCGGTGCTTTGCGCAGAATTATTGAAGGCACAGGGATATATAACCAAGAAATAGCAGAAATAGGAACTTTCCCCAACAAATTCTTGCTACACTCCTATAATTGTGCTAAAATCAGACTGGATTGAGATAATGAAAAAAATGGAGGCACCTACATGAAGAAATTAATATTAGTTACATCACCGCCGGCGTGTGGAAAGACATTTATTTCCAAACAGGTGGCAAAAGCGCTGCATAACTGTGTTTATCTTGATAAAGATACGCTGATTGTTCTTTCAAAGCAGATTTTTGTAGTCGCTGGTGAGGAGTATAACCGTTCCTCTGATTTCTTCCAGAAAAATATCAGAGATTATGAATATTATTGCGTACTGGATTTGGCATTTGAAGCATTGGAGTATAATGATACAGTTCTTATAAATGCACCTTTTTACAGATGAAATCAGAGATGATGAGTATCTGGATAAGCTGCGTGCAAAGCTTGCAGAAAAAGAGAGCGGAATTGTTTGTGATATGGGTAAATACCAGAAAAGAAGTCTGCCATGAGCGAATGGTGAAACGGGCGTCCGACAGGGATACCTGGAAGCTGGAACACTGGGATGAATATATCAGCAAACAGAATTTTAATCCGCCAACCAATATTAAGGAACTTTTCATATTTGAGAATTCATCGGATGAGGAATTTAAAGATTCAATCGAGAAAGTTGTTAAGGCTATCAGAGGTTGATATGATTTTTTACATTGCAACAGGAAACGTTGTGTTCCTGTTGCAATATTTATATTTGCCGAAAATACAGAAGTGTTGGTATAATGGACAAAGAGATGCAGTTTGTATAAAATGAAATGGAGGATTACGATATGGCAGCAATCAGAAGCTTTCGGGCGTTCCGGCCGAGACCGGACATTTGCGGCAGAGTAGCGGCATTACCATATGATGTGTATAACAGAGAGGAAGCATGTGAAGAAGTAAAACGGGAACCCCTGTCATTTCTGAAGGTGGACCGGGCGGAAACATCCTTTGATAACAGCGTAGATACCTATGCACCATGTGTTTATCAGAAAGCAAGCGAACTTCTGAATGCAATGACCCAGGGATGGCACATATATAGAGGAAGAAAAGCCGGTTTATTATATTTATGAGCTGATTATGGATGGACGTCATCAGACGGGATTGGTAGCATGCGCTTCGATTGATGATTATATGCATGGGGTGATAAAAAAGCATGAGAATACGCGTGCAGATAAAGAACTGGACAGGATTCATCATGTAGAGGCATGCGGCGCTCAGACCGGACCTATTTTTTTTGGCATACCGTTCCATGGATAAAGTGAATCAGATTATTGACAGGGTAAAGCAGGGCGATATGCTTTATGGCTTTACCGCTCCGGATGGGATTACGCATAATGTCTGGGTGATTGCGGACGCATCGGATATTCAGACGATTGAACAGGCATTTGCCGACGTTCATGAAATCTATATTGCAGACGGACACCACCGGGCAGCTTCGGCTGTAAAAAAGCAGGACTGAATATGAGAAAGCAGCATCCGGATTATACCGGGGATGAAGAATTTAATTTCTTTTTATCAGTGCTGTTTCCGCATGACCAGTTGATGATTCTGCCATATAACAGAGTTGTAACGGATATCAATGGCTTAACCAAACCGGAATTCCTGAGTCGGATTTCAGAGAAATTTGATATAGAAGAAAGCGATAGTCCGGTTGCACCGGATAAAAAGGGACAGCTTGGTATGTATATCGAAGGCGGATGGTATCGATTACAGGTAAAGCCAGGCGTTTCCCCTGCGGATGTTGTTGGACGACTGGATGTGTCTGTGCTTCAGGACACGATATTAGCGCCGATACTCGGCATAGAGGACCCGCGTACCGATAAGAGAATTCAATTTGTCGGAGGCATTCGCGGACTTTCAGAGTTGGAAAAGCTGGTTGACGGGGGGATGAAAGCGGCATTTTCCATGTATCCGACATCCATTACGGAATTATTTGATATTGCGGATGCAGGAAAACTGATGCCGCCGAAATCAACCTGGTTTGAGCCAAAACTCAGAAGCGGAATATTTATACATAAAAAATCATCTGACAATACAAAAAAAAGAGACAGGAAATTGCGAAACACGAAAATACCTAAATCAACGAGAAAAGGTAAGGAGAATGGGTTATGACAAAAAATACAGATATTTTCTATCTGAATCAGGACGAGGTTCTGGCGATAACAGGGGCAAGACATGGAAATCCGCATCATATACTCGGCATGCATGTTTGTTTGTCGGATGTATATGTAAATGCATATCTTCCGGATGCATCCGAAGTTTATGTGATTGATGCAGAGGACAAGACGGAATATCCAATGCATGTGGAATACGCAGAAGGCTTTTTTACCGTTAAGATTGAAAATCGCAGGGCATTTCCATATCTGCTGAAAATTGTGCGGAAAGTATGGGATTCAGAAGGGAAGGAAGCAGATGAAATTACAATCAGAAAAGATGCGTACAGCTTTGGTTATTCGGCTGATTTGAAAAAAGTTATGCAGGTAGTAAATGGCGAGGATGACGTAGAAGCCGGATTCCGGATTCCGCGTAAAGGAGCTGTTTGGAGCAAGAGCCATCACAATAGATGGAACAGAAGGCGTTGCGTTCTGTATTCGGATGCCGGGGTGTATCCGGGTAAGCGTCGTTGGAGATTTTAATAATTGGGATGGACGCGTCAATCCAATGCGAAAGATTGATTATACAGATTTGTTTGAGTTGTTTCTTCCATACGACATCCGGAATACCAGATATAAATTTGAAGTCCTGTATGAAAATGGTGCAATCGATATTTTTTCCGACGCATATGCAACCGCATTTGAGCCGGTTCCCGGAAATGCGTCGTTCTTTACAGAACTGTCATATGCGTGGACAGATGATGCATACCGGAAAGAGAGAAAGAAAAAAAAACCTGCGATGTGTCCAATCAATATCTATGAAGTGCATATGCAGTCGTTTAAAGCAGGGAAAAATGGAGAAATGCTTTCCTACCGGGAATTTGGAAAAGAAATAGCATCTTATGTAAAGAGCATGAAATACAACTATATTGAATTGATGCCATTGATGGAATATTCCAGTGACGATACCTGGGGATATGATACAACAGGAATGTATGCACCGACGTCCCGGTTTGGTACGCCGACCGATTTTATGGCGATGATAGATTATCTGCATGCGCAGAAGATTGGCGTAATTATGGATATGGTGCCGGTTATGGATATTGACTGTATGATATATTGGATTGAAACGTATCACCTAGATGGTATCCGTCTGGATAATAAAGAACGGATAGAATCGTTCCGAAAAGGTTGCAGGAAATGCTTATCCGGATATTATCTATGATTATACATGGAATACGATTGGCGTTGATAAGCTGATTGATTATATGCGAACCAGTCCGGACAGACGCGAAAGCTTTGTGGATTATGTTTCTTCCGTGCGCGGTTTTATTTCTGAAGAAAATCAGATTATGGCGTTGTCGCATGATGAGGTTGCATATAATACCGGAAGCTACATTGAAAAAGATGCCGGGTGGATATGAAGATAAGTATGCAGACCTTCGTATCCTGTATGGACTTTCGATGTTTCTGCCGGGCAAAAAATTGATGTTTATGGGACAGGAACTTGGTATGCTTGGCGGATTTGATGGCAATCATTATATTGACTGGTCCGTACTGGAATTTGATGCAAATAAATATATTCAGAAGTATGTAAAAGAGTTGAATGCGCTTTATCTGGCAGAACCTGCTTTGTATGAGAGTGAGAAGCTTCCGTTTGTTTTTCCGAGCATCAGGAACCGCATACGGTTTGCTTTACACGGGCAGGCGCGTCCGGCGGAAGACTCTTTGTTGTCTGCAACTTTGGTACGACAGATATTAAAAATTACGGTCTTGTAACCGGAGAAACAGGTACTTATAAAGAAATTTTTTTTTCCAGTGACGCCATGAAGTATGGCGGTGAGGGAAAGAATAACAAGCAGCAAAAAGGCGGCAAAGGACGGATTGGTTGAAATTTTCCTGCCAGCCCTTTCCATCGCTGTATTTAAGAAGGTGAAATAACAGACATGATAAATGTTGTATACGCGGATGCTGCGGCAGAAAATACAGAAGCGGTATCCGAAATGGTACAGGAAGCAGAAGAAAAAAAGTCGGGATTTTCAAACAATATGCGACAGAACTGCTGGACTGGTGTATGTCAAAAGCAGGCAGTATCGTTGTAGCAATCCTGTTTATGGTGATTTGTTTCCGCATTGTTAAATGGTTTATAAAACTGCTGCGGAAAACATTTGAACGGTCCAATATGGACGCCAGTGTAGCCGGTTTTCTGCTGTCTGCGATTCGGATTTTATTGAATTTCGTTGTCGTGATTACAGCAGCCTCGATAGTTGGTTTTCAGGTTACATCCTTTGTAACGATTCTTGGAACTGCCGGTGTTACGATTGGTCTTGCGCTGCAGGGGAGCCTTTCCAATCTTGCAGGCGGCGTGCTGATTTTAATTTTAAAACCGTTTCATGTAGGAGATTATATTATTGAAAATAATACAAAACTGTGAAGGCGAAGTTGTTTCCATTGATATTTTTTATACAAAATTAAGGACAGCGGATAATAAATCCATTGTTATACCAAATGGAAATATTTCCAATACATCGCTCGTAAATGTTACGCAGCATAATAAGCGGCGGGCAGAGGTCAAAATCGGTGTCGGATATGATGAAAATTTAGATAAGGTAAAGGAACTTGTATTAGATGCAGTCAAGACGGTTCCGGGGTATCTTCCGGACGAGAATGTCGATTTTTATATTGATGAATTTGCAGACAGCAGTGTTGTCGTCTGCGTCCGGTTTTATGCAGAGGTTGATAAGTATTGGGATGCGCTCTGGGCAGCCCGGTGGAATATCAAAAAGACCTTTGACGAGCATGGCGTTGTGATTCCATATAATAAACTGGACGTCAGTATCGAAAAAGAAACGTTGGAAAAGCAAACGATTTCTTCCTGACATAATAAAATAAAGTTTTTCTGTATGGATTCTTAAGAATAAAAAATTGACATACGCTAAAAACAAGGTGTATGATAGCTGTAGTTTAAAAATTTAATAATAATATGTGTTTACAAAGGCGTTACAGATGACAAGTAGCGCCTTTTTTCTTTTGGAAAGAGGAGATGATAGGATATGAAAGAACTGAATAAACACGTCAATACTGTAAATAAGCTGTTGGCACGTTATGGCGTCCGATTTGGCATTTACAAAAACGGAGTATTTAAAGAGCAGCTTTTTCCGTTTGACCCAATACCAAGAATTATTGAAGCAGATGAGTTTGCATATCTGGAAAAAGGATTAAGACAGCGTGTAACAGCATTAAACCGGTTCCTTTCTGATATTTACGGGGAAAAACGAATTATGAAAGATGGGATAATTCCTGCGGATTTTGTGTATTCTTCTTCCGGGTATCTTGCGGAATGTGAAGGTATTGCACCGCCGAAAGATATTTATTCCCATATATCCGGGATTGATTTGGTAAAAGGAAAAGATGGGGAATGGTATATCTTAGAGGACAATCTCCGGATTCCATCCGGCGCATCGTATCCGCTGATTGCAAGAAATTTATGCAGAAAAGCATCGCCGGCAACCTTTGAAAATAACAGAATCGAAGATAACCGGGATTATGCAGCACTGTTGAAAAAGACAATGGATTATGTGAATACAGGCGGTATTAACGTTATCTTTACACCGGGAAGATACAATGCGGCATTTTTGAACATTCGTATCTTGCGGAAAAAAAAACAGGTTCGGTTCTGGCAGTCAGCAACGATTTGGAAGTGCAGGGAGATTATTTATATTATAAAAGCTACAACGGGCAGAAGCAAAAGGTTGGAGCTGTTTACAGACGTGTTTCGGATGAATATATGGACCCGATGACGTTCTGTGCAGATTCCGTTATTGGAATTCCGCATGTATTTGAAGTCTATAAAAAGGGAAATGTTGCGCTTTTAAATGCACCGGGAAATGGCGTTGCAGATGATAAGGGAATTTACTATTTTGTACCAAAAAGATGATTGAATATTATCTCGGCGAGGAAGCAATTCTGAAAAATGCGCCGACGTATCTTCCGATATATGAAGAGGATATGGCGTATGTGATGGAGAATTTCCAGAAACTTGTTATTAAGGATGTAGCAGAAGCTGGTGGGTATGGCGTCGTATTTGGCGATTCATTGGCACCGGATAAACTGGAAGCATTCAAAGAGACAATAAGAAAGGAACCGAGACGATTTATCTGTCAGGAAGTCATTGACTTTATGGACCTTCCGATTTTGGAAGGCGATGGAGTGGTCGAGCGGAAAGCCGACCTTCGTGCATTTGTTCTGACAGGCGGCGACGTGATTGTCTGGAAAAGCGGTCTGACAAGATTTTCCAGAAATCCGGATTCCTTTATTGTTAATTCATCACAGGGAGGAGGCTTTAAAGATACATGGGTATTATCTCGATAGAAAAAAGCAAATGATTTGTTCTGGCTTGGAAGGTACAGCCAGAGAGTATACAGCACAATTAAAAAAATATTATAACGGATTTGATGAAATGTTAGATGGCAATATTATGGCATATCATGAATACTGCGATGCCATGAATATACCGGATATCTATGGAAGCAAAGAAAATTTTGTAAAACAGTATCCGTATGATACGGAGAATCCGGACTCGATTATCAGCAATCTGTACCGGGCGTATGACAATGCGATGGTGATGCGGGATTATATATCCAGTGAATCGCTTGCATACATACAGCTTGCAATTTTTGATATAAAAAGTGCAAAGGGAAGCGACGCGCCGCTGATAACACTTCAGGATACAGTAGACCATCTGCTTGCGTTCTGGGGATGCATCGATGAAAACGTGGACGATGCGGAAACCAGAAATCTGATAAAGCTTGGCAAAATGGTAGAACTTTTTGGACATTGAACTGAGGCTGGAGCTGGATAAAGCGGCGGTAAAACGGACGTTTACCAGAATGCGTTCTTATATGGGACGGACAGACATTATCCGGGACGAATCGGCATATTATGCGCTTGCATATGAAATTACAAGGGAAGACATTCATTTCAAAAAGGCGCTGGATGATTTGATGCATGTCTTTAAAATATAAATTTGTAGGCAACAAAAAAAGGGACAATTGAAAATATGAATTTGATATGTTACTATGAGCAGGAAGCGATAAGCGACATGTAAAAAGGAGAAAGAAGCACAGCCGGATGAAACATTTAAAATTCAGTTATTCAACGACCTATTATTTTGATGAGCCTGTAAATAATCAGTATTTTACAATAAAATGTATGCCGAGAGATAATGACAGACAGAAGATTACGGTTCAGCGCACAGAGGTATCAACCAACGATTTTTGTGATAATGCGGTAGATTCGTTTGGAAATCGGGCATTGTATGGAAAAAATTAAGAACGCGCATCCGATGTTTCACTTTTTGTGTGGCAGGGACAGCAGAAACAACAGATGGTTTTTCCGATGCAGATGACAAATTTCTCGATGTTTTTTCCGTTTCAGGAAGACTGACAAAGGCAGGAACCAGAATCAGGTCCCATATCAAAAAAGTAAGAAAACGGTGTGAAGGAAAAACCAATACGGAAAAATGCAATATAATTAATGAATATGTAAACCATTTGCTGGAGTATAAACAGTGGGAGACGGATGTTGATACAACCGCGGAGGACGCGTGCCGGCTCGGCATTGGCGTATGTCAGGATTATTCGCATATCATGATTAGTATTTTGCGGGAGCTTGGTATTCCGGCAAGATATGTGGTAGGAATGATGACTGGCGAGGGATTTTCACATGCCTGGGTAGAGGCGTGGCTTACGGATGAGACACCCGGGCTGGTATGGATTTGACCCGACGAATAATAAGCGGGTGGATGATTCTTATATCAAGATTTCCCATGGACGGGATTACCATGACTGCATGGTGATGCGCGGCATTTTTGTTGGAAATACTGCTCAAAAGCAGATGGTTTCTGTAAGTGTGGAGGAAATATGATAAAGAATACGTTTCAAATATGGCGCTTCCTGTTGATGAAAGATTTCAGATAAAAAAGAACAGGATTGCACCGGAGCAGTTAAATGAAAATGCAAAAAGAATCTGTATTGTGACAGGTACGCATGGAGATGAACTGGAAGGTCAGTATGTCTGCTATGAGCTTGCCCGCCGCATTCATGAAAATAAGAGACATTTAACAGGAATTGTTGATATTTATCCGGCGTTAAATCCGCTTGGAATTGATACAATTAACCGGGGAATGCCTCTTTTTGATTTGGACATGAACCGGACGTTTCCGGGCGACAGCAACGGTACGATGGCGGAGACTGTGGCGGCAAATATAATTAATGATTTAAAAGGCGCATCCCTTTGTATTGATATTCATGCCAGCAATATTTTTCTGATGGAGATTTCCCAGATTCGGATTAATGAAATTACAGCGGAAACACTGGTGCCAATGGCGAAATGGCTGAATATGGATTTTATATGGGTACACAGTGCGGCAACTGTACTGGAATCAACTCTTGCATATTCGTTAAATTCGATTGGGACGCCAACTCTGGTTGTTGAGATGGGCGTTGGAATGCGGATTACAAAAGCGTATGGAGACCGCCTTGTGGATGGTATTTTTTATGCGATGAAGGAACTTGGAATCTGGGATGGCGATGTGAAAAAGCCTTGCAGCCCGATAATTTCAGAAGATGGAAATGTCTGTTTTTTAAATGCGGCGGTTTCCGGCATTTTTCTTCCGGTTGTACCGCATGGAAAAGAACTGAAAAAGGGAGAACATATCGGAGATATTGTAAATCCTCTGACCGGAATGATTCTGCAAAAGATATATTCTCCATGCAACGGTCTGCTGTTTACGTAACGGGAGTACCCGGTTGTAAATGAAGGCGCGCTTGTGGGCAGGATACTTGAGAGGCAGGTGAAGAAGAATGCTTAGAAAAACGTTATTTGAACTGAACTCTGTATACAGGGACAATTTCCGCGTGGTTGGATACATCAATTCGGCGAGGGGAAAAGTCGGCATGCATTATGGGCGCGATGCGGGGAAATGAGGTGCAGCAGCTTTATATCTGTTCCCAGCTTGTAAAGAGGCTGGAGGAAATTGAGAAAAAGGGCGGAATCCGGGACGGAAAAAGTATTCTGGTGATTCCCTGTGCAAACAGCTATTCGATGAATGTTGGAAAACGGTTCTGGCCTTCGGACAATACGGATATCAATCGAATGTATCCGGGGTATTCGCTTGGAGAAACGACGCAGAGAATTGCTGCCGGAATTTTTGAACAGGTCAGCGGTTATGACATCGGGATACAGTTTGCGAGCAACTATATATCCGGTAAGTTTTTGCCGCATGTAAAAATCATGAAAACAGACTTTGCCGATTATGAGATGGCGAAGCAGTTTGATTTCCCATATGTTGTTTTACGGGAACCGAAGCCATATGACACAACAACATTGAATTACAACTGGCAGATATGGGAAACAAAGGCATTTTCCCTGTATACGGCGTCTACCGACCAGATTGATAAAGACACAGCGGTACTTGCAGAACAGGCTGTGTTAGCTTTTCTTTGCAAAACAGAATATAATCGAGTATAATCATAAGGATATATATGATACAAAAGTAATAAGTGAAAATGAACTTGTGAATGTAAAAAGTGATGTATCTGGTATATTTCTCCCGGTAAAAGGGCATGATGATGTAGTTTCAAGGGCGATATACTGGCGGATGTCATGGAACCTTATGAAGGACATGTTGTAAAACAGATTACTGCACCTTGCAGTGGTAAAATATTTTTTGTACAGGACAGGACATTGCTGCTGGCGAATGCTTTGGTATATAGGATAATTAGAGAGTAGGAGTGATTTAGAAATGACAAAGATTGATATTGTTTCCGGATTTTTAGGAGCCGGAAAGACTACGCTGATTAAAAAGCTGATTGCAGAGGGATTCAAAGGCGAAAAAACTTGTTTTAATTGAAAATGAGTTTGGAGAGATCGGCATTGACGGCGGCTTTTTAAAGGATGCCGGTGTTCAGATTACAGAGATGAATTCCGGTTGTATCTGCTGTTCCTTAGTTGGAGATTTTGGAACTGCATTAAAGCAGGTAATTACCGATTATGCGCCTGACAGAATTATCATTGAACCTTCCGGTGTAGGAAAATTATCCGATGTCATTAAGGCAGTCAAAGATGTTGCTGCAGAAGTAGAGGTACAGCTTGACAGTTATACGACCGTTGCAGATGTATCCAAGTGCAAAATTTACATGAAGAATTTTGGAGAATTCTTTAACAACCAGATTGAAAGTGCAAATACAATTGTACTCAGCCGGACACAGACAGCGTCGCAGGATAAGATTGAAAAAGCAGTTGCGCTGATAAGAGAACATAATGCGGACGCTACAATTATCACCACGCCTTGGGATGAAATTGATGGAGCGATGATTAAGGAAGCCATGCAGAACCACAAATCCGTACAGGAAGCCCTGTTTGAAGATGAGGACGAGCATCACCATCACGAGCATGATGAGGAGTGCGGCTGCCACGACCACGAGCATCATCATCACGAGCATGACGAAGAATGCGACTGTCACGACCACGAGCATCACCATCACGAGCATGACGAAGAATGCGACTGTCACGACCACGAGCATCATCATCACGACCATGACGAGGAATGTGACTGCCACGACCACGAGCATCACCATCACGAGCATGATGGGGAATGCGGCTGTCATGACCATCATCATCACCATCATGCAGATGAAGTATTTACAAGCTGGGGCAAAGAGACACCGCATAAGTTTAATGAAGATACATTAAAGACAATTCTGGAAGAACTTGCGCATTCCGAGGAATATGGCGTTATTCTTCGAGCAAAAGGCATCGTACCAGCTGAAACTTCCGACTGGCTGTATTTTGATTTGGTTCCGGTGAGTATGAAATCCGGAAAGGACAGCCGGATATTACAGGTAAGTTGTGTGTGATTGGAAGCAAACTGGCAGAAGAAAAGCTGGCAGAGTTGTTTGGAATCGAATAAGTTGAAAAGGAAAGAATGGAGAATAAAATGGCTCGACAGGAAATAGAAATACCGGTCTATATATTTATGGGATTCCTTGACAGCGGAAAGACAACATTTGTGAAAGAAACGCGGCTTGACAGGGAATTTACAGGCGGGGCAAAAACACTGCTTCTTGTATGCGAAGAAGGCGAAGAAGAATATGATGAAAAAAAGACCGGAAACGCAAGAATATTTACATGGAAACGATAGACGAGGAACAGCTGAATACCGAACATCTGCTGGATTTGCAGGATAAGTATAAGCCGGAACAGGTCATGATTGAATATAATGGCATGTGGAAGCTGGATAAAATTTTTGATATCCGGGTGCCAAAAGGATGGACGGTTGTTCAGGTCTTATCGTTTGTGAATGCGGAAACGTATGAAGTATATCAGCAGAATATGAAAGCAACGATGATGGAGCAGGTCAACAGCGCGGGACATGGTTGTTTTTAATCGCTGTGATGAAGATTCAAAAAGGGCAGAATGGCGCAGAAGTATAAAAGCAGTCAACCGGAGAGCGCAGATTATCTTTGAAATGAAAGATGGCTCGATTGCGCCGGATGAGAATACGGAAGAAGATTTGCCATATGATGTAAATGCAGATATCATAGAGCTGGAAGATGAAGATTTCGGCATCTGGTATGTGGATGCTTCAGATATGCCGGACCGATATGTCGGCAAAAAAGATTCATTTCCGGGGGATGGTATTTAAACCAAAACAGTATGGAAAGACTGCATTTGTTCCGGGAAGATTTGCAATGACTTGCTGCGTGGAGGATATTACATTTGTCGGCTTCAAATGTTACTTTGACGGTGCAAAGAATCTTGTGGACAGACAGTGGGTGGATGTCACTGCAACGATTAAGACGGAATATTATCCGGATTTTGAAGGCGATGGACCGGTTTTATATGCAGAAAAAGTAGTGCTTACAGGTCCGCCGGAAAAAGAAGTGGTATATTTTAGTTAAGAAAAATTAAAGAAAGCTTCCATTTGTGGGAATTGTTTCCTTTACCATAATGTGTTATTCTATAAAAAAAATGTTTAGATAATTGCGAAACTATGAATCTTTAATAATGGTTGTGCAGAATGCATGATGCCAGAAGCAGGTGATATGAGGTCGCCGGTACTTAGACACCGTACTTTGGTGTCTTATGTACCGCTGCGACTGAATCAAGTGAAAACGTCCTGCGTTGGCATACTTGCATTTGCACAACCAATACAAAGATTTTCGCGTATCGCAAACGCTTAACGTTTATCATGCATGAAGGGAGTTATGGAATGATACAGGGAAATGAGAAATTCTGCAGGAAGAAAACTGAAAAACAGAACCGAAGCAGAAGAAAATATCAATGCATATTGTTTTCTTTTGCTGTGGTTCTGTTTTTTTTGCTGCCTGAAATTTGGCGGAATTCAGACAATGGCAGATGAAGAAACGAAAGTGCTGCAGGAAAATGAACAGTTTGAAATTCAACTGTCGTATGGAATTGACGGATATGCGACTTATGACAGACCGCTTCCGGTAACAATCACAATAAAAAGCGACTCTGATTTTACAGGAAGCGTTGTTTTGCAGATGTTGTCAGAAACAGGGAAAGATGCAAACAGGACAAAGTATGCGCAGGATATCAGCCTTGCAGCAGGAACGGAAAAAATGAAATCGAACTGACGCTGTATTCGTTTGGAAGCAATTATTTAAATCTTCAGATTCGGGATGAAAAAGGAAAAACAATCTATGAAGAAAAAGATACGCTTAATTTAGTCATGGTTGGAAATACTGTGCCAATCGGCGTCCTTTGTGATGATTATAGCGGAATGACATATTTTGATGGCGTTATGGTCCGAATCGGAACCTTTAATGGCGTTACCAGTACGCTTGCATTAAATGAGAAAAATATGCCGGCAGATGCGGAACCGTTATCAATTCTGAATTATATCATTATAGATAATTATGATACTGCAAAACTGAGTGAAAAGCAGCAGTACAGTGCATTGCGGACCTGGGTGGAAAATGGAGGAATCCTGATATGCGGTCTGGGTGCGAATTATCAGAATGTATTACATATTTTTTTCAGGACGATTTTGTAACAGGAACCTTTCAGGGATTGACGAAACAGACGATTGACTTTCATGCGCCATATCTGACAGATGGAGATTTATCAGGAACCACATCGGATACAAATGGAGCCTTATCAGAACCTTCATCGGATACAAATGGGGATGTACCGGAAACATCATTGGATACAGATGGGGATATCTCGCAAATTCCATCACAGGCGGATGCTGAGTTATCCGGCAGTGTGAAACAAGTGGATGTGCTTTCGTTTGAAATGCAGGATGGAGAGGCGCTTACAACGCTTTCGGATGACGATATCGCATATCAGAAAACAATTGGAGATGGTGCGGTTATCCTTGTTGGTTGTTCGTTTTCGATGGCGCCATTGACGGAATATGAGAACCGCGCGGCATTTGCAGCGTGTGTTCTGGAAGCGTCAGCGGTAGACGGGACCGAACGTATCGTATCTTATGGAGGCAGCGGATACAATCCTTATGCAGCGTATGATACTTCGGTTACGGAAATGCTTGACGTAGCGGACAAACCGAAACTTCTGCATTACGGAATTTTGTTTGGAATTTATATTCTGCTTGTCGGTCCGATATTGTATTTTATATTGGACAAACTCAAGAAAAAAGCAATATATATGGATTGGAATTCCGGTGCTGTCCCTGCTATTTACCGGAATGGTATTTCTGGTTGGCAATCAGACGATGATGCGGCAGCCGGTCGCCAGCTCGTTCTCGATTATCCGGGTATATGGCGATACGGTATTAGAGAATATTCAGACAGAAATTGTCTGCCCAAAAGCAAAAAAGAATATTCGTTCCATATAGTAGAAGATTGTTATGGGGTAAAAGATTCAGAGGACAGCTATCAGGATTATTTTTACTATTATGACGACTATCAGAAGAACACTCAGAATGAAATCAGAAAGACTGCGAATGGAACCAGTCTGACTGTAGGAAGCGGCGATATTTTCAGAACCCGAATGTTTAGTATGAAACGGACGTCAGAAAATACGATTGGACATATTGATACGGATATCAAGCTTTATACGGATGGCTTTGAAGGAACCGTTACAAATAACACAGCGTTTGATTTTTTCACAGTTAGTTGTTGTGATGGACGGACATATGTTTATGATGAATAATGTGAAGAAAGGGAGAAACTGTTTCCATTCCAAAGAACGCTTTATCCGATATTAAGGGGGACGGATTCTACGGTTCTTCGTATTACTGGAATATGGCGTACAGTGATAATGAGGAGGAGCGGCAGGAATATAACAGAAATACTTATATCTATGAAAAATGAATCTCGAAGCAGGAAGCGGACGCGGCTGTGTCTGGGGTATTACCGATTATATGGAAGACGTCATGGATTCAGACAGCGTTTCCCAATATGGCGGAAGCGCAATCGTTGAAGAATTTTTATGCATCGTATGAAGATGTAACGGGTGCGTATTGCCCGGATATTCAGTATTGGTCTGTGGCTTCGGATGGAGATTATGACCCTTCAGATGGATATATTTATTCCGACCAGGTGATAATCAGTTATCAGTTTCCGGCAAAGGTGCGTTATTTGAGAAATCGTTCAAATCTGTCGGATGCTTCGGGAAACAATTACGATTATGGGGAATATGCAAATGTCGAGGCGTTAAATATAGAAACGGGATTATATGAACCGATTTTTACGGATTCGGATACGATTTCCGGGGAAACGCTGGATAAATACATATATATGAACAGCCTGACGCTGCGATTTACCGGAAATGGCAATATAATGCCTGTTATCAGTGCAGAAGGGGAGGAGTAAGTATGATTCGAATTGAAAATTTAACAAAAAAAGTATGGAACCTTTCTGGCGCTGGACCATTTGAATCTGACAATTGACAAAGGGGAAATTTTTGGTTTTGTCGGACCGAATGGAGCGGGAAAAACAACAACGATGCGCATTATGTGCGGATTGTTGAAGGCAACATCGGGAAATGTTTATATTGATGAAGTCGATGCGCTTCGAAGACCGCAGGATATCAAAAAAAAAATCGGATATGTACCGGATTTCTTCGGCGTTTATGACAATTTGAAAGTCATGGAATATATGGAGTTTTATGGCTCGATGTATGGAATGAATAAGAAAAAACGGTAGATGAGATAGCGGAAGGACTGCTGGAACTGGTGAATCTGCAGGATAAAAAAAAGAGGTCTATGTCGACAGTCTTTCCAGAGGAATGAAACAGCGGCTTTGTGTGGCAAGAGCGCTGATTCACAATCCGGAACTTCTGATTCTGGATGAGCCGAATTCCGGTCTGGACCCAAGAGCAAGGTTTGAAATGAAAGAGATTTTAAAAATCTCGGTTCGATGGGAAAGACCATCATCATCAGTTCCCATATTCTTCCGGAACTTGCCGAACTTTGTACAAGCATTGGAATTATAGAACATGGACATATGATTGTCAGTGGAAAAGTAGAAGAAATCATGCAGCAAAGTCATGGCACGATGCCGATTCGGATGAAAGCATTTATGGCAGGAATGGAAAAACCGGAATCCGACGAGAAGATTCGCGCGTTTTTATTGGAACAGCCAAATGTCGTAAAGATGCAGCAGATGGAAGATGAACTGGTTGTTACATTTACCGGAGATGAAGCGGCAATGGCGGAGCTGCTGCAGCATATGGTTCAGCATGGAATTATGGTCAGTCAGTTTTACAGAGAGAAGGAAGATTTGGAATCTTTATTCCTGGAGATAACAGGAGGAAATGAGAATGAATAAAAAAGATAAAAATAAATCCAATTTTAATGAAAGACTGCATGGTCGGTTCAAGAAGCATGAAGATGTCATGGGCAATCTTTGGCATCAACCTGTTGTTTATGATTAATCGTACTGATAATGTTAGCGGTAAACGATGAGTATTCTATCGTTTATTATTACAAGTCAATCTCAAATATTTTCCCGGTGCTTGCAGTTTGTGAAACAGCGATACTTGTACTGGTAATACCAATCATGACGTCCGGTTCCATATCAGGAGAACGGGAACGTCAGACGCTGGATATTATGCTTACAACACCGATTAAACCGATAGCAATTGTAGCAGGGAAGCTGCTGTCTGCAATTCTGACCGTTGCGATGTATGTGATTTCTTCGGTGCCATTGCTGGCGATTTCCTTTATTCTGGGCGGCGTAAAAAGTCAGGTTCTGTTTGAGTACATCGGAATGGTTTTGTTCCTTGGTATTTATGTCGGAAGCATTGGTATTTTTTCGTCAAGCATTCGGAAAACATCGATTGCGGCGACAATAACAAGCATTGTGATTATAGCCGGTATTGCGTTTTTTACGCTGTTGATTTTCTTTATAGCAGAGTTTGAATATGAATTTGGCGGAAAGAATACCGGAGATGTTGATTTCCTGAATCTGGCGTCGGTACTGCTTGCTTTTAATCCGTTTGTCGGATTTGCAGATTTTATGTTTCGCGGCTGCTCGTCGGAAAGCATTGTGGGCATCATGAGTGATATTTTTTCATTCCACCGGATGAAAGGGTTCCTGAATGGATTTTATTCAATGATTTTGCCAATTACAATTGTTGTTAATTTGCTTGTGTCATTTGGGTTCTTATGGCTTGCATCAAAAAAAGACAGTTGTAACAAAAACAAAAAAAGAAGACGCAGGAAACAAAGAACAGGGATGGAATAGCGGCATTGCCTGAAACGGGGTGATTCAGATGGCAAAGCAAAAAAATAAAATAGAGAATTTTCTGAAAAAAGTCAGAGGAAGATTATTTGGACAGCTTTTTATTGATAATCTGCTGCAATTCCTTTCCATCGGCTTTGGAGTCAGCCTTGGAATATCGGTTTTTTTTCGATGTTTGTGCCATGGTACTATGCGACAGTAGCAATCACCATTCTTATGGGACTTGCAGTTGCCCTGTGTATATGGTGGAGTCTGAAACGACGTCCGACGCTTGAGCAGACTGCATTACGGGTGGATGCGCTTGGGTATGAGGAAAAAATTGTAACCGCATATCAGGAATGGGAAACGGATTCGTTGTTTGCAAAAATTCAGAGAAAGGATGCAGAACGGATACTTTCAGAAATCAATATCCGCAAAAGTTTTCCGATTCGGATTCGATTCCGAAGATGGGGGGCTATTCCTGCTGATGGCAGCGCTGTTTGCCGGCAGTATGCTGATTGATACGGACGCCAGAACGAGAGCGGGATATCAACATCGTGTGCAGGAAAAAGCAAAACAGGAAATTGCGGAAATTGAAAAAGTCGAAAAGAAAGTACAGAATACGAAAGAAATATCGGAACAGGAAGCCGCAGATATTTTAAAAGAACTGGAAGATACGAAAAAGGCGTTGGAAGATGCGGAAAATTATCAGGAAATTCAGAAAGCGGCAGAACGCGGGTGGGTAAAACTATCCGACGCGGCACATTCCGGGAATCAGGCATTGAATCAGACATTATCCGAGGCAGTGGAGCAGAAACAGGAACAGAAGAATAAAAATCTGGAGCAGCTGATAAAAGAAACACAGGATGCGCTGAATCAGGCAGAAGACGGTACTTCAGCCGAGAAAGAATATGCAGCAGAAAAAATGGAAGAACTGGCAGCGGCGCTTGGCAACAGCGAACTGAGTACATCCGCAGAAGCTTACAGCCAGTCGGAAAAAAATGCGATGGATGCCGCGATTGCAAAAAGGCAATCGAACAAGCGCTCGCATCCCAGATGGCGTCCGGAAACAATACAAGCGGCAATGGAAATTCGGGAAGTTCCGAAGCGAATCCGAACAGCAGCGGAAACCAGAGTAATTCCGAAAATAATCAGAACAATAACGGAAATCAGAATGGTTCCGGGAATGGGCAGAACAGTAACGGAAATCAGAATGGTTCCGGGAACGGGCAGAATGGCAGCGGAAATCAGAACGGTTCCGGGAACGGGCAGAATGGCAGCGGAAATCAGAACGGTTCCGGAAATGGGCAGAATGGCAGCGGAAATCAGAATGGTTCCGGAAATGGAACAGGCACCGGCTGGAATAAAGGCAGCAAAAATGGTGCCGAAGGGGAAAACAAAAACAGCCGAGACTGTTACGATTCCGAATGGCGATGTTGGAACTGATGAAAATTTGACAGGAAAAGGAACCGGCGGCGGACAGAACACCTATGAAAAATCAGACCAATCGCTCACATGGTCCGGAAATAAAGTCAGCTATGGACAGGTATCCGGAGAATACAAAGAAAAAGCGTATCGCTCGCTGGAAACTTCCACTTATCCGGATAGTATGAAGGATAAGATAAAGACGTATTTTGACGGACTGAATTAGAATTATACGAATACAGGTATACAGTGTTTACAGGAGGACGGTATCAATATGGACGAAGCAAAAATACAGGAAATGGTTGCAAAACTGAAGCAATGTGAAGCGGAAATTGGGAAAGGGATTATTGGACAAAGAGAGATTATAAGACAGGTGCTGTTAGCGGTTTTATCCGATGGCAATGTTTTACTGGAGGGCGTGCCGGGACTTGGAAAAACAGAATTGGTGAAAGCATTTTCAAAGGTCATGCAGACGTCGTTTTCAAGAATTCAGTTTACACCTGATTTGATGCCGGCAGATGTAACCGGAACAAATTTGATTGTAAAAGAAAATGGAAATAATGTATTTCAGTTCCAACAGGGACCAATCTTTGCCAATATTGTGCTCGCCGATGAAATCAACCGCGCGACGCCGAAGACGCAGGCGGCGCTTTTAGAAGCCATGCAGGAAAAGACGGTAACGGTTGCAAAAACAACATATGAACTTCCGAAGCCATTTATGGTTCTGGCAACGCAGAATCCGATTGAAAACGAAGGCACCTATCCGCTGCCAGAAGCGCAGCTTGATAGATTTTTATTTAAGCTGCTGGTTGATTTTCCATCCAGAGAAGAATTGAAGCAGATAGTTGCAATTACGGTTGGCAGTCAGAAAACAGAACTTATGCCAGTGATTACCGGCGAAGAAATTATGGAAATCCGCTCGGTGATAAAGGAAATGCCAATTGCAGAACCGGTTTTGAATTATGCGATGGACCTTGTTGTTTCAACCCATGGCGAGCGTGAAGATGCGCCTGAAATTTCAAAAAAAATATTTTAAATGGGGCAAGTCCAAGAGCGGCACAGGCAATTATAAAAACAGCGAAAGCAAGGGCGTTTGTTGAAGGCAGATATAACGTTAGTTTTGAGGATATCCAGTTTGTTGCTTATCCGGCGCTCCGCCACAGACTGGCGCTGAATTTTGAAGCGGTTGCAGATGGAATATCAGCCGATGCTGTTATCCGGGTGCTGATAGAAGAACGAAAGACCTTGTAAAGGGAATGGAAATGAATACGGAAATATTTTTTGATAACGGTTTTTTTTGAAAAACTGAATACACTGAAAATCGGACTTTCGATGCGTCTTTCCGAAGGCATGAGCGGAATCCGGAAATCTTCCGCGAAAGGAAATTCGGTCGAGTTTTCGGATTTCCGGGAGTATATACCGGGCGATGATATCCGGCGAATTGATTGGAATGCTTATGGCAGAACGGATAAATTGTATATCAAACAGTTTATGGAAGAAAAAAAGAGGGCATTTACAATCTATTCCTTGATACGAGTCAATCGATGCGGTTTGGAACACCGGAAAAGTATAAAATGGCGCTTCAGATAGCCGGTGCGCTTTCGTACATTATTCTGAACAATCTGGACCGCGTCAGTCTGAATGCAATGAAAGAAAATTCTCTTATAAAAGGAAAAGGCGTAACCGGAAAACGTGCATTTCCATTTTTGCTGGAAGAACTCAGCCAGATGGAGTTTGCTGGAGCAACAACGCTTTCGCAGGCGATTTTAAGCAGACCGGTGCAGCGGGGCGGTACGTCAATTATTATCAGCGATTTTCTGGATGCATCCGGTATCGAAGACGCGATAAAATATCTGACATATCGGAAGCAGACGATTGTATTGATACAAATTCTTGCACCGGAAGAAGAAAGAATTGATTATGAAGGAACGCTGCATCTGGTTGATATGGAAACCGGGCAGAAAGTGAAAATCACAATGACAAATGCGGCGATTCGGGAGTATGGAAAACGTCTGGAAACATGGAAAGGTGATTTGAAAAAACTGGCAATGAAGTATGGCGCTTCTTATGTGTATCTGCGCTCCGACGAATCCCTGCAGGCAGCGATGCTGCATGGGCTAAATGGCGTGATGGCGGCAAAATAGAAGATTCAGGAGAAACCGGCGAATTGGAGCAGAAAATAGAAAATTCAGGAGAAACCGATGGTATTTGAAAATTTATGGCCATTGATATTTTTACTGGCAGTTCCTGTGATTTTTGTTCTTTATCTTAAAAAAACAGAAGGCAAAGGACCAGGAATTTTCTTCCACACTTTTTTGGAAAGAAATTTACAAAAATATTGAGGCGAAACATCCATTTGAAAAATTTAAAAATAATATTCTGATGTATATTCAGATTCTGCTGGTATTGTTATTTATTGCCGCTTTGATGGCGCCGATTCTGAAAAACAGAGGAAAAGCAGGGAAAAATGTCGTACTTATTCTGGATAACAGTGCAAGCATGGAATATCTGTATAAGGGAGAACAGACCAGACTGGATGCGGCAAAAAAAAGAGCAGGCAGAGGTGCTGCTTGGAAGGTATGAGGATAACGATAGTATAACGCTGATATCCTGCGGCAGTGAGCCGGAAGTTATGTATCAGGGGACGGATAAGGCGACTGTAAAACGACGGATTCGGGATATCACTGTAACAAATGAGGCAGGAACGCTTTCCAATAGTACGGATTATATCAATTCCCTGGTAGCAGATATGGAGAATGTTGAAATTGTCTGCTATACAGATACCGAATTTGACAGTACGTTACTGACAAAAAAGCAATGCAGATGCTGGCGTTTCGGTATATAGCGTCTATTCCGGGGAAAAAACTGCACACTGAATTATGTAAACTACTTACTGGAAACAACGGAACAGGAAGCGGCAGTAAAGACGCTTGCCAGTGTAACGAATTATGGAAATGAGGCAGTTACACAGGATATCAGCTTATACATGGACGGGCAGATTCAGGATGTGCAGGAACTGACAATCGCGTCCGGGGAAACGACAACAATATATTTTAAAAAGAGCTTTCGATAGACAGGGAAGCGACGCCTGTTTTGACAGCGGAACTTTCGGATGGGGATAGTCTGACTGCGGATAATGCCGCAAGCGTTCAGGTGACAGATGGAGCAGAAAAAGAAAATCCTTCTGTTGACAGAAGGAAATGTATTCCTCGAAAAAGCGCTTTCACTGGAACCGTCCTATCAGGTGTACAAAACGGACAGTGTGGGTACGCTGATGGCAGGCGGATGAAGCATTTGACCTCTATGTTTTTGATGGAGTTGCGATTTCAGCCGGGGAACTGGAAGCGCTTGAAACAGACGCCGGATTTATGTTCTGGAATTACAGCGAGATTCCGGCTTTGGAATCAATTACGATGGAGAAACAGGTTTCAAATGAAGTTTTGTCATTTGCAAAAACAGATGAAATCAGTTATCTGGAAGATTATGCATTTGGAATCAGTGAAACCGCTACATATCTTTTGCCGGATTGGGCAACGCCGCTGATTGAGACGTCTGAGGGAGAAATTGCAGCGTTTTATGGGGAACAGGACGGACGCAGAATCGCGGCAGCCGGATTTGATATTCATGATACAGATATTGCGCTGCGGACGGAATTCCCGATTTTTATATCACAGTTGGAATCGTATCTGTTAGGGCAGACAAAAAACTATCAGGAACTTAGTAATTTCCCAACAACGGAATCGGATGTGACTGCGGCACAGGAGATAAATGGAAGCGGAAACAACCGGTTAAAACTTGCCGGTGGAAAAAATATAAGAAACATTCTGCTTGCGGTTATCCTTCTTTTTTGCTGGTTGTGGAATGGATAATCTATTTCATACAGGTGCATACCCGGAAAAAGCTGCAGTATCTGGTGATTCGAAGTGTTGTTTTGCTGCTGATTATTCTTGCAATGGCTGGAATCAGCATTGTAAAGAAAGGGCATAAGAGCCAGACGATATTTGTTGTGGATGCATCGGACAGCATGGGTGAAAATATGGATGCGGCAGTCAGCTATGTAAAAAAAAACAGGTGGCTGATTTGCCGAAGGATAACCAGTATTCGCTTGTTATATTTGGAAAAGATGCTGCATGCTGGCAATTCATGACGGATAACAGCAGTTTTCCGGCAGCTTCTGTGCAGGTGGTAACGTCGGCTACCAATATTGAAAAAGCGGTTTCCATGGCTGCGAATCTGTACGACGAGGATGCATGGAAACAGATGGTTCTTATTACGGATGGCTGTGAAAACGAAGGAAATATGAATCTTGCGGCAAAAACGCTGAAAGGACAGGAAATTGAACTTTATGGTATTTCGATGGAACAGGCATTTGGACAACGTGCAGAGGTCTATATTGAAAATCTTCAGGTTCCATCGGTGATACATGAAGGGGATATCTATAATCTGACGGTTTCTGTTGTTTCCAATATAGAAACCGACGCGGTACTTACGTTATATCAGGGCAGAAATGTAAAAAAGGGCAGCAGGAGATTCATGTAACAAAGGGTGAAAATAAATTTGTTTTTACTGATACAGGCGCTGCCGGTACAATTGCGTCGTATAAAGCGGTGATTGAGCCGGAACAGGATACGGAATATGTCAATAATACATATGTTACATATGCAGAGATTGACGCAAAACCAAAGGGTTTTATTAATTGAAGGAAAAAAATGGCGAGGCGTCAGAGTTTGAAAAAGGTATTAAAGGCGGCGAACATGGATTACGATATTTGTTACGCCGACGGGAGCGCCGATAACTGTTTCGGAACTGAATCAGTATAAAGCGGTGATTACACTGGATGTTTATTATGATGATTTGCGAGCCGGATTCGCAGAAGCACTTCAAACGTTTGTCAGGGATTATGCAGGCGGGTATATCTGCATTGGCGGTGATAACAGTTATGCGCTGGGCGGATATCGGGGAACTGCTTTAGAGGAGATGCTTCCGGTAAATATGGATTTGCAGGGGGAAAACAGATTCCAAAGCTGGCAATGACAATGGTAATTGACCAGTCCGGCAGCATGTGCAGTCCGGCAGAAGACAATAGTCAGGTGACAGGACTTACGCTTGCCAAACAGGCGGCGGTTTCAGGTGTTAAAGAATTGCGGGAAACAGATGATGTGGGAGTTCTCGCTTTTGACGATAAATATAACTGGGTGGTAAAACTGCAGCAGGCGTCTGATACCGGGGGGATTCAGGACAAAATTGAAACAATCGGCTATGGCGGCGGCGGCACCAGCATCTATCCGGCGTTGCAGGAGGCATATCGCGCGACATTGGAAAGTGACGCTGTGATAAAGCATATTATCCTTTTAACAGACGGACAGGATGAATTTCATGACTATGATGATTTAATCGCACAGATAAATGATGCAGGAATTACCGTATCAACAGTTGCGGTTGGTACGGGCGCAGACAAGAAAACATTACAGTCGATTGCATCCGCATGCGGCGGACGATTTTACTATACCGATGTCAATACTTCGATTCCGAGGATTTTTGCGCAGGAAGTCTATCTTTCGACCAATACATATCTGGTAAACGAGGAATTTTATCCGGAGATTACCAGCAGCAATCCAATGCTGGATGGTGTTCTGGATTCCGGGATACCGATGCTTTATGGGTATGTAGCGACGTCGCCAAAGCAGACATCGGATGTAATATTGGAATCAGCGAAAGGTGACCCGATTCTTTCTGTCTGGCAGTATGGATTGGGAAAAACATTAGCGTGGGTGTTCCGATGCGACAAATGAGTGGACCGCGCAGTTTGCGTTATGGGAGGATTACCCATATTTCTGGTCGAATCTGATTCAGTCGGTGATTACAGATACGCGGCTGGGGGAGGACAGTCTGGAAGTCGCTGGAAATGGAAATGGCGCAGAAATTTCCTATGAAACAAAGGAATATGATGCGGATACAAAGGTGATGGCTGTCATTACGGATGATGAGGGAAACAGCACAGAAGTGGAATTAAAGCCAGTAAAACCGGGAACATTTCGGGCAGATGCGAACCTGGATGAAGTCGGGATTTACAGTATCAATATCCGCAGACAAAACGGAGATACGGTAGAGACTTCTTATAATACAGCGTATGCCAGTCAGTATTCAAAAGAGTATCAGTTTACAAATCTGGAAAACAGTCTGGAAGCATTCTGCAGACAGGCAGGCGGCAGTCTGATTTCAATGGAAGATGATATCTGGACATTTGAGCAGAATAAGACGAAGGTGAAGAAAACCGCTTACAATGATTTTCCTGGTGCTTGCATTTCTGCTTCTGATATTTGATATTGCCGCCCGAAGGCTTGCCTTTGACCTGACAGGCGGAATGCGGACGGTCTGGCGCAAACTGTCAGGACGGAGAATGAAACAAAGAAGAAAAAGACACCAGGACAGAAACGCAGGCGGGAGAAACACCGCAGGCGAAAACTTACGAGCAGGCAGAACAAACGCCGCAGACCGGAAAAGCAGGAAAACGCAAACGGTCGGAGAAAAAGAAACAAGCGGAAAACGCGCAGAGTGAAATGCTTGACATGGCAACGTTATTAAAAAAGAAACAGGAACGGACAAATAGGGATTTGACTTTTCCTGTTTGGACAGGTACTATAAAAAAGCAGGCATGCTCCGGTGGAGAGACGGCAGGAATGTCGAAAGGAGCATAGCAGTATGTACAGCAGAATTACAAGCGGCGGAGTCCTGGGTGTAGAGGGACTTCTGATTCAGGTTGAAACCGACATTACAGATGGCTTACCAATGTTTAATATGGTAGGCTATCTGTCTTCTTTGTGTCAGAGAGGCAGGCGAACGGGTTCGTACAGCGCTGAAAAACGCAGGATTTCTTGTCCCGCCAAAAAAGAATCACAATCAATCTTTCACCGGCAGATATCCGGAAAGAGGGTACTGCCTATGATTTGCCCATAGCCATCGGGATTATGGTTTCCATGGGGATTATTCCAGCAGAAAAAACAGAAAATGTCCTTATCCTTGGGGAATTGGGACTGGATGGGCGTGTGAATCATGTGCCGGGCGTACTCCCGGTTGTTCACCATGCAAAAAAAACAGGGAATCGTCAGGTGTATGGTGCCGGAAGAAAATGCCGAAGAAGCGGCAATCATTTCCGGTGTCGAAGTGATTCCAGTCCGCAATTTGATGGAAGCGGAGCAATATTTAAACGATAGTATCGCGATTGAACCGGCATATGTGGATGCGGAAGCATTGCTGAATCAGAATGAATGGGGAAACGCTGGGGGATTTTTCTGATATCAAAGGACAGGAAATTCTGAAACGGGGAATGGAGATTGCAGCAGCCGGAATGCACAATATTTTAATGACCGGGGCGGCGGGTTCCGGAAAGTCGATGATAGCAAAGCGGCTTCCGACCATTTTGCCAAAACTTACAATGGAAGAAAGTATAGAAATCACAAAAATTTACAGTGTGGCAGGCTTATTAAAGAAGAATCAGTCGATGATTACGAATCGACCGTTTCGTGCGCCGCATCATACGGTATCAGCAGCCGCACTGACAGGCGGCGGAAATGTTCCAAAGCCGGGAGAAATCAGCCTCAGCCATAATGGCGTGCTGTTTTTTGGATGAGCTGCCGGAATTTAACAGAGCAGTGCTGGAAGTTATGCGCCAGCCATTAGAAGACCGTACGGTTACGATAGCCAGAATAAACGGAACGTATCATTTCCCTGCCGGATTTATGCTTGTTGCAGCGAGAAATCCCTGTCCCTGCGGCAGCATGTATCCCGATATGAATAAATGTACCTGCAGCTATCGGCAGATAAAAACAATACCATGCAAGAATCAGCCGGCCATTGCTTGACAGAATTGATATCAATGTAAATGTCAGGAAAGTAGGATATACGGATTTATTTCGGGAAACGGAAGCGGAGACGTCGGCAGAAATCAGAAAACGGGTACTTTCTGCCCAGATGGTACAGAACGAGCGGTACAGACAGGAACCCATACATTTCAATTCCCAATTGATGGAAGCCTGACAAAGCGCTATTTACAGCTTGGCGCAAATGAGAAGAAATTTCTGGAAGCTGTTTTTGAAAAAACGGAGATATCGGCGAGGGGGTTCAACCGGGTGCTGAAAATTGCAAGAACGATTGCAGATTTGGCAGGGATGGAGCATATTTCAGAAGAACATTTGAAAGAAGCGCTTTTTTTCCGAAATATAGATACGGAGGAGGCATTGGCGTATGACAGATGATTTGCTTCATTTGTGGCTCGGTATGTTTCCGAATCTGTCCAATTATGTACTGGGCAAAATCGTTGATTTTTATGGCGGAGCGGAAGGGTTATGGAATGCCGGTGAGGAGGAGCTGTGCGCGCATCTGACCGAAAAGCAGAGTGGGATGATTCTTCAATCCAGAGATGAGAAAAAAATAATAGAATATAAAAACAGACTAAAAAACGAACGGATATTACATATATATATCCTGGACATAAATATTTTCCGGCGATACTTGCCGATATTCCGGATTGCCCGAATCTGCTGTATGCAAAAAGGACGGGTAGAAGAATTAAATTCCGGCAGGGTTGGAATTGCAATTGTCGGGGCAAGAAAGGCATCTGTATATGGATTGGAAACCGCAGGCGTATTTGCATCGGAACTGTCCGGTTATGATACGGTAATTATCAGTGGACTGGCTTCGGGAATCGACAGCAGGGGCGCAGCAGGCGGCAGTTGACAGTCCGTCCGGATTTACAATTGCAGTTTTGGGATGCGGAATCAATATCTGTTATCCAAGAGAGAATTTTCCGTTGTTTGAAAAAAAATAGCGAAGCAAGGCGTCATTTTATCGGAATATGGATTGGATGTTCCACCGGCGGCATGGCGCTTCCCGCCAAGAAACCGGATTATCAGCGGACTTGCAAAGGGCGTGCTTGTTGTAGAGGCAATGGAAAAAAGCGGTTCTCTGATTACTGCCGACCAGGCGTTGGAGCAGGGCAGAGAAATATACGCCATTCCGGGCAGAATCGAAGACAGAAACAGTCAGGGCTGCAACAATCTGATAAAACAGGGAGCGGCGTTAGTGACATCCCCGCTTGATATCGTAAACGATTTGGGCCTTTGCAAATTGCCGGATTCCGGTGCGGTCGGAAACAGAATGGATATGATTTCAATGAACGAAACAGAGAAAAAAAAAATAATGGAGTGTATCGGCGAAAACGTCATGAATGTCGAAGACATTTGTTTTTATGTCAAAATGAGTCCTGCGGCTGTCTTATCGATTCTTTTTGATATGGAAAAAAAGAGACTGGTCCGGCAGCCAATCCGGTCCTATTTTATGCGGTGTTAAGAAAGGTAAAGAAATATTCACTTGCACCCCGCAAAAAAATGGTGTATAGTTTGTGTCGTTTAAATGAACAGGAAAGGAACGAGTACATGGCTAAATATCTTGTTATAGTGGAATCACCGGCAAAAGCAAAAACGATAAAGAAGTTTTTAGGCAGCAATTATGAGGTCATTGCGTCGAATGGTCATGTGCGTGATTTGCCTAAAAGCCAGATGGGAATAGATATTGAAAATGATTTTGAACCGAAATATATTACAATACGGGGAAAAGGAGAAATACTTGCGCAGCTTCGGAAAGAAGTAAAGAAAGCTGACAAAGTGTATCTCGCAACAGACCCTGACCGCGAGGGAGAGGCGATTTCCTATCATTTATCAAAGGCATTGAATCTGGATGAAAAGAAATACAAGCGGATTACGTTTAATGAAATAACAAAAAATGCAGTGAAAAATTCGATTAAAGAGGCAAGAGATATTGATATGGCGCTTGTAGACGCGCAGCAGGCAAGACGTGTGTTGGACAGACTGGTGGGTTATGAAATCAGTCCGCTGCTCTGGGCAAAAATCAAGCGGGGTTTGAGCGCCGGACGTGTTCAGTCCGTTGCATTAAAATTAATTTGTGACCGCGAAAAAGGAAATCAATGCGTTTATTCCAAAAGAATACTGGACGTTAAGCGCGATGCTTGTTCCGGAAAAAGCAAAGAAAAGCATAGAATTCAAATATATGGGAAATGGCAGTGAGAAAGAGGAAATTTCTTCAAGACAAGAGCTGGATACGATTATGGAAACCATTGGAACGCAGCCATTTCAGATTTCTTCGATTAAAGACAGTGAAAGACATAAAAAGGCGCCATTGCCATTTACGACGAGTACATTACAGCAGGAAGCTTCCTCAAAACTGAATTTTGCAACCTCAAAAACGATGCGTATTGCGCAGCAGTTATATGAGGGTGTCGATATTAAAGGAAAAGGTTCAATTGGTCTGATTTCTTATTTGAGAACCGACTCGACAAGAATATCAGATGAAGCGGCAGCAGCGGCAAAGGCATATATCAGCAAGCATTTCGGAGACGATTATATTGCAGCAACGCAGCGTACCGAGAAGCCGGGAAAAAAAGATTCAGGATGCGCATGAAGCAATCCGTCCGACTGATATTACGTTGTCACCGGCAGCCATAAAAAGACCAGTTAAGCCGCGACCAGTTCCGGTTGTATCAGTTGATTTATAACCGGTTCCTTGCCAGCCAGATGGCAGAGGCGGTATACAGTATTAAGACGGTAAAAGCAGAAGCAGCCGGATATCGGTTCCAGACGTCAGTTTCAGAGTTGCATTTGCGGGGTTTACGACGGTATATAATATCGATGAAGAAAAAGAGCAATTCTGTAGCAGGTGTCCGGGATTTGAAGGAAGGCGACGTTTTGAAGCTGGAGAATTTTGATGAGAAGCAGCATTTTACCCAGCCGCCGGCACGCTATACAGAAGCATTGCTTGTACGGACGTTAGAAGAACTTGGAATTGGACGACCAAGCACTTATGCACCGACCATTTCTACGATTTTAAACAGAAGATATATTACAAAAGAAAACAGGAAGCTTTATGTGACAGAACTTGGTGAAGCAGTCAACCAGATTATGGAACAGGCATTCCCGGTTATTATTGATGTAAACTTTACAGCAAATCTGGAATCCCTTCTTGATAAGATAGGAGAAGGTTCGATTGAATGGAAAGTTGTTGTGCGGAATTTCTATCCGGATTTGGATGCCGCTGTGAAAAAAGCGGAAGCGGAACTGCAGTCCATTAAAATTGAAGATGAAGTGACCGATGAAATTTGTGATGTTTGCGGACGTCATATGGTAGTAAAATATGGACCGCATGGGAAATTCCTTGCATGTCCCGGATTTCCGGAGTGCAAGTGTACAAAACCATTTTTCGAAAAAAAAACAGGTGTGCCTTGTCCGAAGTGCGGCGGCGATATCGTTATCAAGAAAACCCGGAAGGGCAGACGGTATTATGGATGTATCAATGCACCGGAATGTGAATTTATGTCATGGGCAAAACCATCGAAAGAGACTTGCCCGGTATGCGGCAGTTATATGGTTGAGAAAGGAAATAAGCTGTTATGTTCAGATGAAAATTGCGGCTATTCCAGAGACAATGCAGAAAAAATTGAACCAGAAGGAAACGGTTGAAGAATAAGCCGGCGATATAGAGTAAGAAAGTTGTTTTTCGTAATATTAAATCTTTTGTTTGACAGGAAATGCTATTGTTATCTTTTTTGTACATTGTGATAGAATGTCAAATAGTGTAGATTTTTTATGCAAAAACAACTTTTTTTTTGTATTTTACATACGGAGGAACGAAAATGAGTGTTCAATTATTAGATAAAACACGAAAAATCAACAAATTATTGCACAATAACAACTCGCATAAAGTTGTATTTAATGATATTTGTGACGTTTTGAGTGATATTTTGAAATCCAATGTTCTTGTAATCAGCAAGAAAGGAAAGGTTCTTGGAATTAAAAACAGAGAGGATATTCCTGAAATTCATGAACTGATAGAAGATAAAGTTGGTCTTTTAATCGACAGTATGTTGAATGAGAGACTTCTTCTTGTATTGTCAACAAAAAAGAGAATGTAAATCTGACAACATTGGGATTTGACAGTGAAAATATTGAGAAATACCAGGGGTTGCTTTTGCCGATTGATATTGCAGGCGAGCGGCTTGGAACATTGTTTCTTTATAAACTGGATGCACAGTATGATATTGATGATATTATCCTTGGAGAATATGGAACGACCGTTGTAGGACTTGAAATGATGCGGGCGTTGAATGAGGAAAAATGCAGAAGAAGACAGAAAAATTGCGATTGTCCGTTCTGCAATCAGCACGTTATCGTTTTCGGAATTACAGGCAATTAAACATATTTTTTCCGAGCTGGATGGCAATGAGGGCATTCTGGTAGCAAGTAAAGTGGCGGACAGAGTGGGTATCACGCGTTCAGTTATTGTAAATGCATTAAGAAAGTTCGAAAGTGCAGGCGTAATTGAAGCCCGTTCTTCCGGAATGAAAGGTACCTATATTAAGGTTTTAAATGATGTGGTTTTTGATGAATTAAAAGCTGTGTAAAGATTGCAAAGGAGAGAAATGAAATGACAATAACGATTATAACTTTGATAGTTGGTGTAGTGCTTGTATGTGTAAGCTTTTTTATTCTGGACAGTCATGATTTCAAGAAAGAGGATGAAATCTATAATGAAAGTTCAGAAGAATTAAAATTAAAAATCACAGAACTTTGTGACACGCTGGTTGAACAGAGTAAGGCGTCTCTGGACGAATACAGTCTTGATATTCGGAAAAAAGAATGAACAGGAATTAAAAGAGCAGATTGAGAAGTGCGCGTCTGTATTATCGGAAAAAAGCAAAGAAAGAGATGATGATTGATTATATTAACCAGAGTCTTTCAGAGGCTTATGAAGAATATAATCCTGACGCTGAAAAAGAAGCCGGAACCAATCACATATGAAGACGTGCTTGCGTCAGAAGTAGAAGAAATAGAGAAGCAGGCGGCAAAGAAAACTGAAGCAACCCAAAATCCGGAAGCAGCCGAATCTATGGATGAAAATGCAGCGGACATTTCGGATGAAAAAGAAAACACAGAATCCGCCGAAACTACGGGTGTTGAAAAAAAATTGCGGATGCAGAAGAAATAGAAGGAACTTTGGAAGCAGAAGAAAGCGCAGAAACGGAAGAAACTGTAATAACAGAAACTAAAGAGGAAAAAGCAGCGGAAACAGAAGACGGTTCGAAACGGAAGAAAGAACAGAAACGGAAGAAACCGCGGAAGTAAAAGAAAACTTTGGCAACAGAAGAAGCCATAGATATGAATGAAAATGCTGGCACCGTTGAAAGCGCGGATACAGAAGAAACTGTGAAAACAGACGAAAGTGCAGAAGCAGAAGAAGCTGTGGAAACAGACGAAAGCGCAGAAGCAGGTGAAAACGCAGAAGAAACTGTGAAAACAGACGAAAACACAGAAACAGTTGAAAACGCGGACACAGAAGAACTTGTGGATATAGAAAAAACTGCAGAAACGAAAGACGAAGGAACTCAGCAGACAAATAATAAATCCAGAAAGAAAAAAATAGGAAGAAAAAACAGAAATAACAGAAACCAGAATCATGCACAGCAGGTGAAGAAAGAAGCGCCTGCACCGGAAGAAATCTGGGATGATGAAAAGAATATTGATGAAGAAGTTGCTGATTTATACAGCAAAGGATTTGGAATCATGGAAATTGCCAACCAGTTGGGAATCGGCGTGGGTGAAACCAAGGTAATCATTAAAAATATTGAAAATCAGAAGCAGTAAATTTTAAGGATGTAGAATGATAGGAGATGCAATATGAATAAGAAATATTTTTTCAGAGGATTAGGCCTTTGGTCTTATCATTGGTGCAATTGTTATGATGGTTGGAATCAGGACCGGAAGTTTTGCAGAGTCAGATACCGGAAATAAAGCCGGAACGACAACGGAAGCAACGACAGAGAACACAACGGAGGCAACGACGCAGAATACAACGGAAGCAACAACGGAAGCGACGACGCAGAATACAACGGAAGCAACAACGGAAGCGACGACGGAGAACACAACGGAAGCGACGACCGAGGCAACTACAGAAGCAACGACTGAGGCGACAACGGAAGCAACAACCGAGGCGACAACCGAAGCCACTACAGAAGCGCAAAAAAGGCGGTTCTATTACAATAAAGAGCGGTATGTATGCGCGGGCAATTTCTGAGGCATTGTATGATATCGGCATGGTAAAGAGTGTGGATGATTTTTATAATTATCTTATCAATTCCGGAAATTCCATGAAACTGATGTGCGGAACATTCACATTCCAGGGCGACGAAACATATGATGAAATCATTGAAATCCCTGAAAGACGGAAGATAAAGAATGAAAAGAAAATTCTGAAAAATAGTAATATAAAAAGGTTATTTTAAAAATTATTACTTTTATGTGGCGTAATGCTTTAATTTCTGATATACTATTGCGGAAATTAAAACGTAAGCCTGAGAAAAATAGGTTTCGAATCTGAAGGAATCAGAGCAAAGACTTAGAATGGAGGTAATGGCATGAAGGCATACAGGGATTTAAGCAAGGATGAGCTGCTGACATTAAAAGCAGCACTTATGGAGGAGTACAAAACCGAGGAGGCAAAAGGGCTGAATCTGAATATGGCAAGAGGTAAGCCGGGTTTTTCGCAGCTTGCACTTTCCATGCCGATGCTGGATGTAATTAACAGTGAATCTGATATGAAAACGGTGCTTGGAAACGATACCCGTAATTATGGTGATTTGGATGGTATCGGCGAGTGCAGAAAACTTATGGCAGATATGATGTCGGTGAAAAAGGACAATGTTGTTGTCTGTGGTAACTCAAGCTTAAATATCATGTATGACACCGTTTCCCGTTCCATGACACATGGCGTAAATGGTTCAACACCGTGGTGTAAATTAGACAAGGTAAAATTTTTATGCCCGGTTCCGGGATATGACAGACATTTTAAGATTACAGAATATTTTGGCATAGAGATGATAAATATTCCGCTCTATGACGATGGTCCGGATATGGATATGGTGGAGCAGTATGTAAATAACGATGCATCTGTTAAAGGAATCTGGTGTGTACCAAAAAAATATTCCAATCCTACAGGAATATCTTACTCGGATGAAGTCGTAAGAAGATTTGCAAATCTGAAACCTGCTGCAGAGGACTTCCGTATCTATTGGGATAATGCTTATTGCATTCATCATCTTTATGATGATATGCAGGATGAAATATTAAATATACTGGAGGAGTGTGAAAAAGCCGGTAATCCAAATATGGTTTATATGTTTGCATCGACTTCCAAAATCAGTTTCCCTGGTTCCGGTGTATCGGCAATTGCTACATCACTTGAGAATATTGATTTTATTGAGAGTCAGATGACGGTACAGACAATCGGACATGACAAGATTAATCAGCTCAGACATTCCAGATTTTTTAAGAATATTGATGGTTTAAAAGCACATATGAAGCTGCATGCGGAACTGCTTCGACCAAAGTTTGAAGCTGTATTAAATACACTTGATAGAGAATTGACAGGACTTGAAATCGGAAGCTGGATAAAACCAAGAGGCGGTTATTTCATTTCCTTTGATGCAATGCCGGGATGTGCAAAGGATATCGTTGCAAAATGCAAAGCGCTTGGCGTTGTACTGACCGGTGCAGGAGCAACATTCCCTTATGGAAAAAGACCCGGACGATTCAAATATTCGAATTGCACCATCCTTCCCAACACCGGAGGAGATGGAACAGGCATCAAAGCTATTTGTTTTGTGCGTAAAACTTTCTAGCGTTGAGAAACTGCTTGCTGAAAAATAAAAAACAGGAACACTATATGAAACAAAAAAGGCGGAAATGCATCATGATATGTCCCTTGTCAGGCAGACAGGTGAAATATCAGTATCGGATTTCCGCCTTTTTAAGAAAAATGCGGACTTTGGGCAGAAAAATACGGGCTTTGGCAGAAAAATGCAGACTTTGGGCAGAAAAATACGGGTTTCAGCAAAAAATTTGCTTGCAAGCCTTTTTCTTTTGTGTTAGTATTGACTTTGCGTGGTTTCGCGTAAATAAAATACATGCTGTTTGATTCCTGAGATGGTGCCTATAGCTCGGGTAACTCAGTGAAAGTGATAGCAGCAGAAGAAAAATAACCATGGAGGTAGAAAAAATGAGCGTTATTTCAATGAAACAGTTATTAGAAGCAGGTGTGCATTTTGGACACCAGACAAGAAGATGGAACCCTAAGATGAAGCCATACATCTACACAGAGCGGAATGGTATTTACATCATCGACCTTCAGAAATCAGTAGGAATGGTTGACGATTGCTTACAATGCAATTGGTGACTGCGTAGCAAATGGTGGAAAGATTCTTTTCGTTGGTACAAAGAAACAGGCACAGGATTCAATTAAGAGTGAAGCTGAGCGCTGCGGTATGTACTATGTAAACGAGAGATGGTTAGGCGGTATGCTTACAAACTTCAGCACAATTCAGACAAGAATTGCAACATTAAAGAAGTATGAAGCAATGGAAGCAGATGGAACATTTGATGTTCTTCCTAAGAAAGAAGTAATCCAGATCAAGAAAGAAATGGAAAAACTGCAGAAGAACTTAGGCGGTATCAAGGAAATGAAAGAAATTCCGGATATGATTTTCGTTGTAGACCCTAAGAAGGAAAGAATTTGTATTCAGGAAGCACATTCACTTGGAATCAAACTTGTAGGTATTGCAGATACCAACTGTGATCCGGAAGAACTGGATTACATCATTCCTGGTAATGATGATGCAATCAGAGCCGTTAAACTGATCGTTTCCAAGATGGCTGATGCTGTTATTGAAGCACAGCAGGGCGTTGATGCAGTAGAGGCTGAAGAAGCTGAGACAGAGGATGCTGTTGAAGACGAGGAAGCAGCAGTAGAGGAATAATTGATAATTATAACTATCGGAGGTATATAACAATGGCTATTACAGCAAGTCAGGTTAAAGAGTTAAGAGAAATGTCAGGCGCTGGTATGATGGATTGTAAGAAAGCTCTTACACAGACAGACGCCGATTTTGATAAAGCAGTAGAATGGCTGAGAGAAAAAAGGTCTTGCAACAGCACAGAAGAAGGCTGGAAGAATTGCAGCAGAAGGTATTGTTGCAACAACCGTATCAGAAGATGGAAAGACAGCAGCTATCGTTGAAGTAAACGCAGAGACAGACTTTGTTGCAAAGAATGATGTATTCCGCGGTTATGTTGCAGAAGTTTGCGCACAGTGCGCTACAACAACTGCATCTGATATTGAAGCATTTAAGGCTGAGCCATGGGCGCTTGATACAAGCGTTACAGTTGCAGAAAAGTTAGCAGCTATGATTGCCAAGATTGGTGAAAATATGAATATCAGAAGATTTGAGAAGATTACAACCGATGGTCTTGTTGTTTCTTATATTCATGCAGGCGGAAAAGATTGGCGTTTTAGTTGAAGCAGATACAGATTCTTCCAGTGAAGAAGTTGTAGAGTGCCTGAAGAATATTGCTATGCAGGTTGCAGCAATGAATCCAAAGTACGTTTCAACAGCAGATGTTTCAGAAGATTATAAGACAAAAGAGCTTGAGATTCTTGTAGCACAGGCAAAGAACGACCCGAAGAACGCAAACAAGCCGGATAATATCATTGAGAAGATGGTACAGGGACGTTTGAATAAGGAATTAAAAGAAGTATGTCTTTTAGAACAGGAATATGTTAAAGCTGAAAATAAAGAGACAGTTGCCAAGTATATTGAAGAAGTAGCAAAGAAGAATGGCTGCAAGCTTGCAGTTAAGAAGTTCGTTCGTTTCGAGACAGGTGAAGGTCTTGAGAAGAAGAACGAAGATTTTGCAGCAGAAGTTGCAAAGCAGATGGCTGGAAACTAAGTGAATCAAGTCCGTAGGACGCAGATGAGCTGTAGTTGGAAGCTATGCAGCGTTGCTTAGCGAACCAAGCCAGAATGGTGAAGGTGAGGTTAGCAACAGTCGCATGGGAATGTAAGTACGCCAGCAAATTCTTTTTTGACGAGAAATATGTAAATTTATGCAGTATCAATTTACACATATATAATACAAGGGACTATCACGCTAATTATTTAGTGCGATAGCCCCTTTTTTATAATTTTAGACCAGGGTAGTTATTGACTTGCCTATTTCCTGCTATTTGTGACTTTTTGCTTATTCAAGTTGTAGAATTTGGTGTATAAGTGGAGAAATATGTGTTACATAGGCAGAATCAGGACTATGGCTATTTCATATCCGAAAATAAGTCTTTACTTTGCCACAAAGTGATAGTATAATTATATCAGAAAATTGATATGATGGTTTGCTGCCAGAAATGGCACATAAAAAGGAAACTATAATTAAAAAATGAAAGGAGAGATGATTATGTTGATAAAAAGCATCGGCAGCACTAAGAAAATGATTATGCAACGATATCTGCACTGGCAAAAGAAACAAAAGAACCCATATATATTACAAAAAAAATGGGGAAGGTGACTTAGTATTAATGAGTATAGATGCCTTTGAAAAGCGGGAACAGATGTTGCAGTTAAGAGCAAGAGTACTGCAGGCGGAGCAGGAACGAATAGATGGAGAGCCGACAATCAGCGTGTCAGAGGCGAGAAAGCGCTTAAGGGAGAGAGCAAGTGAAGTGTAAAGTGGAAATTCTGCCTTCCGCATGGGAGGATTTGAAAAAAATAGAAGATTATTATATCCTGCAGTTTGATGTGCAGACGGCATTGAAAGTCAGCAATCATATTTTTAAACACCATTGAACGATTGGAACAGTTTCCGGATTCCGGTTCGGGTTACACCGGATGACTGGCTCAATGAGCAGGGATACCGGATGGTAATCTGCAAAAAACATGTTGCCATTTACCGGGTTATTCATGAAACGGTGTATATATATCATATCGCAGATACGCAAACGGAATACACAAAAATATTTTTAGAATATCTTTATTTTCCTTAAATAATATGGTAACATACATGCATAAATAATGAATCAGAGGAAAGATGAATGAAGTATAAGTGCGTGGTTTCAGATTTGGACAGAACGATTTTGAGACGAAACGGAACAATCTCGTCGAAGACAGAAGAAGTTCTAAATAAGCTGGTTGATGACCACGTTTTTTTTTTATTCCGGCGAGCGGCAGAGCAATCACTTCGTTTCCGGAATGCATTCGGAAGATAAAGGGCGTACGGTATGCAATTACATCAAATGGCGCGGCAATTTATGACTTGTCGGACAATCATCCGGTGTACCGCTTAAAACTCAGAAAAGAGGCACCGGAGCAGATTTTAAATTTGATTACCGATGAAGATATTTTCTTTGAATGTTTTGTCGATGGAAAGGGATTTACCGGGGAAACTTATTATCAGCATCCAATGAATTTTGGAGAAACAGAAGATATCAGTGAATATGTGCGAACAACAAGAACGCCGGTTCCTGACATAAAACAATTCATTTTGGAGCATGCTACAGAAATAGATTCCATTTCAATTGTTGGACCAGTTTCAAAGAAGCGGCGAATCATGGATGCGCTGCAGCAGAATATCAAACATATTTATGTCACTGCAGGTGCGCCGCGATTAATCGAGATATCAGATGCAGCATCCGGAAAACAGAATGGTTTAAGAGAAACAGCCAATTATCTGGGTATCAGAATGGAAGAAATTATCGCGTTTGGCGATGGCGACAACGACAGTGAAATGCTGCGGGAAGCCGGACTTGGTGTTGCTGTCGGCAATGCAACCCAAATGTGCAGGGATGCAGCCGATTTGGTAATTGGCGATTACGAAACGGGATAGCGTCGCCTGTTTTCTGGAACAAATGAAATGAGATAGTAAAGCATTGAATATGCCTGCCGGAAGGATATGGCAGAAACCAAGATGCTTTTTATAAAAAATAACAACAAAAAAAGGAAGGGAAAAAAATGGATAAATTTTTCCACATTTCAGAGCGAGGCTCAAATGTTCGTACAGAAATTTTTGCCGGACTCACAACATTTTTTTGCCATGGCATATATTGTTTTGGTAAATCCGAATCAGGTAGCCGCTGATGGTAAAAACGGATGGCTTGTAGCTGAAGGTGCAAATGCCGCAGAAGTCGGACAGGTATGGAATGCAGTATTTATTGCGTCGATTCTGGTTGCGATTATTGGAACGCTGCTTATGGCTTTCCTTGCGAAGATGCGTATGCGCAGGCTTGCGGTATGGGACTTAATTCATTCTTCTGTACATCCTTTGTATCGGCTGCATTTTTTGCAGGTTACAGTGTAATTGAAGGATACCAGTCAGGTCTGGTTATTATTGTATTATTATCAGGAATCGTGTTCCTTATTTTATCTATTACCGGTTTACGGAAATATATTGCCACAGCTATGCCGGACTGCCTGAAAAAATCAATTCCAGCCGGTATTGGCTTGTTCATTGCTTTAGTCGGCTTAAAAGGCTCAGAGCTGGTACAGGCAAATAAATATACGCTTGTTCAGTTCTTTGATTTCCATGGCGCGATTACAAATGCAGAATCTGCAGCAGATGCATGGAAGGCTGTTATTCCACCGGTTGTTACGATTATCGGTATTATTCTGATTGCAGTTCTTGCAAAATTAAATGTAAAAGGAAATATTGTAATCGGTATTCTTGCATCTACTGTTCTTTATTATGTATTTAATCTGGAAGTACCATCCTTTGATGTTTCAAGCATTGGACAGTCCTTTAAAGATTTTGCAGATATTGGATTATTTGGATGTTTTAAAGCGGATGCATGGAGAAATGCATTTGAAAGTTCTTATGTCGGCGGTGTATATTTTCTGCGATTATGCTTGTTGTAGCATTCTGTCTTGTAGATATGTTTGATACAATCGGAACCTTATATGGAACTGCTTCCCAGGCGAATATGCTGGATGAAAATGGCGACCCGATTAATATGAACAAGAGTATGATGTGTGATTCCATCGGTACTGCAGCAGGTGCGGTTCTGGGTACATCTACCTGTACAACATTTGTAGAGTCCGCTTCCGGTATTGCAGCGGGCGGAAGAACCGGACTTGCCAGCTTAGTGACAGCACTCTGTTTTGCAGTATGTCTGTTCTTAAGTCCGATAGCCAGCGTTATTCCTACCTGTGCAACTGCACCGGCGTTGATTTTTTGTCGGCGTATTAATGGCAAAAGAATTTTGCAAAGGTTGATATGGATGATATGCGTTCTGCAGTTCCTGCATTCCTGACATTCCTTATGATTCCATTAACCTATTCCATTTCAAATGGTATTGGTATTGGTGCTATTTCTTATGTCCTGATTACGTTATTTACAGGTAACTATAAGAAGAAAGACATTGTTGTAACAATTATTGCAGCATTATTTGTTGTCAAATTCATATTTGTTACAATGTAAGCAGGCATTTTATCGGGTAGAACCTGCAATAAAAAAGTTTCTGCCGGAGACCTGCATGTTAATAAAATATATGAAAAAAAAGATATCCTGTAAGTTCAAAAAATCTTACAGGATATCTTTTTATGCACCAGAGTGGAATCGAACCCTCGCACACGGCTCCGGAAACCGTTGCTCTATCCACTGAGCTACTGGTGCGCGACTTATTTATAATACTACATTTTTTCCAAATAATCAAATAGAAGTTTGCAAAAAAATGAAAAATCTTAATACTCGGTCATTTGCCTTGCAAAAATGGGGATGGAATGATAGAATTTTGTCGATAACAAAGATAAAAAAGGAGCAAATGTCGATTGAGTAAGAAAAGCAGCTTTTTGGGGATCCCTATATCAGAACAAAAAATGATACGATTGTGATTCGTGCCGGCTTAAAAGTATTTGTGGGCTGGCTGGTTTTTTGCAATCCTTTGCGCATGTTATGTATATTACTTTTTCCTTCGAAAGGAGGAGCCGGTTGCAGGCAGCAATAATACGGTGGAATTGGATATACCGGAGAATGCGCCTTATCGGAAATGTGAGATTGAAGAAATAAATGTGTTAGTAAAAAAATATCTGGATGCGAAAGCCGCGTGTGATGCCGATACGTTAAAGTCATTGGTTACGGAACCGTCGGAATTTGACGATATGACGGTACTTCAGAATTCTGCGGTTTATCTGAAAGGCTTTGAAGATACGACCTGTTATCTGGCAGATGGATATCAGGAGGGGAGAATATATTGTAATTGAGCTTTCGTATATGAATATAGTGGATGTAAAATCAAAACCATTGGATATCGTGTCCTTTTTATATTGTGACAGATTCGGATGGAAGCTATAAGATAATGAATGGAACATTATCCGACGAAAGAGAAGCATTTTTTTTAAATGCATTCCGGGAGTCCAATGATGTGCAGAATATTTATGTGCATGTAAGAGAGAATATTGCATATCTGTTGGATACGGATGAAACATTTCAGGCGTTTTATGATTTGATTAATCAGCCGAGTACGACAGAAAACCAGACGTCGTCAGAGTCCTGAACGGTTAGAAAGAATCGGAAGTTTATGAGCTGATTTATAAGCTGGTGCGCATACCGCATTTTGCCGCATTTCTCTGCGCACCAGTGATATGTAAGTTGTCAAAGCGTTTAAATGGCATTTTTTTCAGAAACGGTTTCGGTAGCGTCAATGTCAATGCCGCGTGTCTGAACCGGAGTGGAAAAGACAATCTGTGTTTCCGTATTGCCAAACCGTTGAAGCTGACCGATAAAGGAATCCAGCTCCATTGTGCTTGGAAAGCAGACTTTCATAAGCATGGAGTAGGCGCCGGTGACGCAGTTGCATTCGAGAACATTCGGACAGGCGTCAATAAAAGGATAAAAGGTTGGCTTTTGCTTTGGGTCAAGTGCCATATGTATAAAAGCAGTGATGTGATATCCAAGCGCTTCTGGATTGATGCCGGCATGATAACCGGTTATAATGCCGCTTTTTTCCAAACGGTCAATTCTGGCAGAAACAGCGGGAGAGGATAAAAACACCTTGCTTGCCAGATATTTTAGAGGCGTTCTGGCATTCTTCTGTAATAAATGTAATATCTTTCTGTCGATATTATCCATATAAATCACATCCTTACTTACTGAATTCGATACTATAGTATAAAAAAAAAGGCGTGTTTCAATAGAAACACACCTTTGCGTTTGATTTATTATACGACGGTCTTGGGAAAAATACAACCCCTGAAATTAAAAAAATAAAGTCAGGCGGAACAGACGATTTACTTTTTACTGTTAGAATGGTATGATGAAACAGCAAAATCAGACAGGGAAGGAAAGGATTGGACATGTCAGAAGGCATTCGTATCAATAAATATTTGAGTGAAGAACAGGTATATGCTCCCGGCGGGCAGCAGATGAATATATTCTGAATGGAAAGGTATGTATCAACGGAATGCCTGCGGAGATGGGACAAAAAGTATATGAAGAAGATGAAGTTACCGTTGACGGAAAGCCAGTATCAAAAAGAGAGAAAAACGGTTATTCTGGCATTTAATAAACCGTTGGGACTGACTTGTACTGCCAGTCATAAAGACCCGGACAATATTTTTGATTACATCAATTATCCGATTCGGTTACAGTATGTGGGACGCCTTGATAAAGATTCGCAGGGACTGCTTTTGTTGACAAATGACGGTGATTTGTCAAACCGAATTCAGAAATCGGTGAATAATCATGAAAAGGAATATCGTGTCCGCGTCAATAAACCGATTACCGAAGAATTTCTGACAAAGATGGCGGCGGGCGTGCCGATTTTGGATACAGTTACAAAAAATGCAAAGTCTATAAGATAGACAACTATTCGTTTAAAATTATTATTACACAGGGACTCCGATGAACCGGCAGATTCGTCGGATGTGTGAATATTTTGGATACCGGGTTGTGAACTTAAAGCGGACACGCGTGATAAATATCAGGCTTGGAGATTTAAAACCGGGTGAATACAGAGTACTTTCGGAGACAGAGGAGCAGGAATTGCGCCGCCTGACAGGCGGACAGAAGCAGAGAAACAGTCAATGACTGAGAATAAGGGGTATGTCAGTTGGAAAAGAAAGACAGAATAAAAGAGCTAGTAGAAAAATTGAATGAGGCATCCAGAAAGTATTATCAGGAAGATACGGAAATTATGAGCAATCTGGAATATGATGTGTTATACGATGAACTGGTTTCGCTTGAAAAAAGAAACAGGCATTGTGATGTCAAACAGTCCGACGATTCATGTTGGCTATGAAATTGTCAGTGAACTTCCAAAAGAGGCGCATGAACATCCGATGCTTTCATTGGATAAAACAAAGAGCGTTGAAGCGCTGGCTTCCTGGCTTGGAAACCAGAAAGGCGTGATTTCCTGGAAACTGGATGGGCTGACTGTCGTTTTGACATATGAACATGGAACGCTTGTAAAGGCAGTTACAAGAGGAAATGGTGAAGTTGGAGAAATTATTACAAATAATGCACGAGTATTTGCAAATATTCCAAATTCCATTTCTTACAAGGGCAAGCTGACGATTCGGGGCGAAGCGGTGATTACTTATTCTGATTTTGAAAAAGATAAATAGTCAGATTGCAGATACAGACGCAAAATATAAGAATCCGAGAAACCTTTGCAGCGGTTCGGTCAGACAATTGAATAACCGGATTACAAAGGAACGAAATGTTCATTTCTTTGCATTTAATCTGGTGGATGGCGAAGATGTTGACTTTAAAAATTCTTTTTGCTGTCAGCTTGACTGGCTTGCCGAACAGGGATTTGACGTTGTGGAACATTATCTGACAGACGCGGATACCCTGCCGGATTATGTCGCACAGTTCGCCGGAAAAAATTGAAAAGAATGATTTTTCCGTCTGATGGACTGGTTCTTGTGTTAGAAGACCTTGCCTACGGAAAGAGTCTTGGAAGAACAGCAAAATTCCCAAGAGACAGTATGGCGTTTAAATGGGCGGATGAAGAAGCACTGACGCATCTGAAATATGTAGAGTGGAGTCCGTCCAGAACAGGACTGATTAATCCGGTAGCAGTCTTTGAACCGGTATCCTTAGAGGGAACGACGGTCAGCCGCGCCAGTATTCATAATGTCAGCATATTAAAGGCATTACAGCTTGGAATCGGCGATGAAATTGCTGTTTATAAAGCCAATATGATTATTCCGCAGATTGCCCGGAATAATACAAAAAGCGGTACCGTTGCGATTCCTGATTCCTGCCCGGCATGCGGCGGATTGACAAGAATTGCAACAGAAGGCGACGGAACCGATTTGGTAGAAACGTTGTATTGCACAAATGAATTCTGCCCGGCAAAGAAACTGAAATCATTTTCGCATTTTGTATCCAGAAATGCCGATGAATATAGACGGACTTTCGGAAGCGACAATTGATAATTTTATCGAGCATGGATTTTTGGACAAGCTGGTCGATTTATATCATTTAGAACGGTATATGTCAGAAATTATCAATCTGGATGGATTTGGTGAAAAAATCTTATACCAGACTGATACAGGCAGTTGATGCATCCAGACATACAACGATGAATCGTTTTGTCAATGCGCTTGGTATTCCGGGCGTCGGTGAAGCAACCGCAAAATTAATCTGCCGGCATTTTAAAAATAATCTGGATGCTATCATGCATGCAGATGTGGATGCATATACAGATATAGATGGAATCGGAGCTGTAATTGCGCAGGAAATTGTCCGCTATTTTGAAAATCCGGCAAATTGTGATATGATAGACAGGTTAGAAAAGGAACTGGAATTTGAAACCGGAGAAACGAAACGATAGAGCAGACGCTTTCCGGAATGACATTTGTTATTACAGGAAGTCTTTCCCATTTTGAAAACCGCGATTGCGATGAAAGAATATATCGAGCAGCGGGGCGGAAAGGTTGCAGGCTCGGTTTCATCAAAGACCAGTTATCTGATTAACAATGATGTGACGTCTGCATCATCAAAGAATAAAAAGCGCAGAGCCTCGGAATTCGATTCTTTCGGAACAGCAGTTTTTGGATATGTATGATTAACAGAAAGGACTTGATAGAAAATGCCAATACGAGTGGACGACGACTTGCCGGTAAAAAAAAATACTGGAGGACGAAAATATCTTTGTAATGGGTTCAGACAGAGCCATTCGTCAGGATATCAGACCATTGGATATATTGATACTGAATTTAATGCCTTTAAAGCAGGACACCGAGCTTCAATTGATGCGGAGTCTTTCCAATACGCCGCTTCAGGTAAATATTTCCCTGATACGGACGATGACGTATGAATCAAGCATGCGCCAAAAGGGCATCTGGAACGGTTTTATACGGATTTTTCCAGTATAAAAGACAGAAAGTGGGATGGATTTTTATTATTACGGGCGCTCCGATAGAAAGAATGGAGTTTGAAAATGTAGAGTATTGGGACGAACTGAAAGAGATTATGGACTGGTCGGAGGAAAATGTGACGTCGACGATGCATATCTGCTGGGGTGCACAGGCAGGGCTGTTTTATCGGTATGGCGTGAAAAAACATGAATTGGATAAAAAGTTATCCGGCATTTATATGCACCATACGTTTCATAAAAAACTCCGTTGGTACGCGGCTTTGACGACCTCTTTTTATGTTCCGCATTCCAGATATACCGGAGCCGATAAAGCGGACATCATCCAGAATCCGCATCTGGAAATTGTTGCAGAATCAGATGAAGCGGGACCGTATCTGATAATCGGAGACGGTGGAAAAAATATTTTTGTAACCGGGCATCCGGAATATGATATACTGACGCTTGACCAGGAGTATAAGCGGGACCTTGCGAAGGGACTGAATCCGGATATTCCGGTCAACTACTACCCAAATAATAACCCGCGGAGGAGAAACCAATCAAATCATGGAGATGTCATGCAAATACATTGTATGCAAATTGGCTCAATTATTATGTATACCAGATAACTCCTTATTTATGGACAGAACACAGAAAAGAGGAAAGATGAAAAAAAAAATTAATTTTTTATTTGTATGTACGATAGTTATGATGATGTTTTATGTGGTGCAGATTCCTGTACAGGCAGCTTCTGTCAAACGGACGGAACTGACGCAGGATGAAGAAAATCACACATTTTCCAATGCCAGCGATGGCTCCTTTCAGTATGATTATGCGGTGAAAGAGGATTATTATAAAGGAATCGCTGTAGATGAGAATACAAAAAAATCAAATATGCGCTGATAAGTTATGATGAAAAAAACTGTGGGCGGTTGTTGTGAGCAAGAACAGTGCGTATAATGGCTCGTACGATACCTCCTCCTTTTTAGAAAAGCATTCGGTAAGTTTTCATCCAGATACAACAAAGACCTGCTTAACTATAAAAAAGAACAAGACGGGAAATACATATTTGAATCAGTGTTTTTATTATGGTGATGATTTCTCCATTCTGACGACCGGATTTTCAAAGGATATCTATTATATCAATGGAGCAAAAGCAAAAGGCATAAAGCTGGTTGCCAATCAGTATTACTTTTTCCAGAAAGGAAAAATGGTGACAAAGACCGGATGGTATCCGTATGGGAAATCGTATGTTTATGTATCCGGAAAAAAGGCAAAATACAGATTTGACGGAACCGTCTGTTATCAGTATAAAAACGGAAAAAAAGAAACGTGTGACAGGTAAAACCCTGACAATCAATGATATTTCATACCGTTTTGATGCGATGGGAAATCTGGAACAGGGCTTGCAGGAGATAGACGGCAGCTATTACTATTTTAAGGACGGACGCATCCGAACCAATTATTATAAAAAATCAGGAAAATACGGATATTATTTCGGAGAAGATGGAAAAGCAGTAAAAAGCACTTGGGTAACTATCAAGAACACAGACCGCTATTTTCAGCGCCGCCTGCCACAATACAAAAACGTATTATGCACAGGACTACAGCGATGCGGATAAGGCGGGAAAATATGAGATTTACAAAAATAAAAAGTGGTCGTGGGTGAGCAAAGGCGTCTATAAGATTAATGGAACGTATCGGTTTTTTAACAAAGGAAAACTGGGAACGACAACCTGCTGGTACGATGCCGATGATGCAACTGCGTATTATATGAAGAAAGGTACTGTTCTTTATAAACGGAAACAGAGCGGGAACACATATACGTTTTACCAGTTGGTAAATAATAAGTGGAAAAAAGCAAAAGGCATCTGGACGCCGGCAAAGAATGGGGAAGTTCATTTTTATAATCAGGATGGCGTTTTGCAGTACAAGTATTTTAATGAAAAATATAAAACGACTGCATATCGTATGACAATGTGGTCATACAATGCTGAACAGGGAAAATGGCAGAAGTTTAAGAACCGTCTGCTGTCTATGAATTCCCCTATTATTACTATGCATCATCAGACGGTACGCTGTTCCATACCGAAGGCTGGCATACGGTGGATGAATGGACATCTGTTTATACGGATGCAGACGGAAAAGTATCTAAATACGTCTACTACGATGCAGAGCAGAAATGCTCGATTTATAAAACGGTACTGCATTTAGATGAACCGGCTTCTGGACTTGTCGCAGTCGAAAATGACGGAAAAAAGGTATATTATCTGCTTGATGCAACAGGAAAAAGCGTTTCCGGCAGCCGCGTTGTCTACAATTATATCTATGATTTTGACGAATATGGCAGAGCATATACCAGACGGATAGAAGGCGCTCTATACTGGAATACAAACGAATGGATGCGGCGCGTAGTATTAAAATATCTGGGTAAGACCAATATATACTGCAATGTATTTGTTGACGAAGCATTTGCACTGGCAGGTGTGGACAATCCTTCGTATAAGCTTGCGGTTCGGTATCAGAACGAAGAAAAAAAAAGGCGGAATCCCCTTCTGAATCGAAAGTACACCGGTACAGAATGGGGAGGAACTGCGGACGTAATCGGCAAAATGACGCTTTCTGACGGAACAAACTGGCAGAGTCCGGAAGAAGTTGTATTGAATTCCAATATAACGGATTTCTCTTACGATGCGCTGACACCGGGCGATGTGATTGTTTATTATAAAGGAAAAAGCAAAGAAGCCAGTCATGTGTCCCTGTATCTTGGTAAGTTTGACAGCGCGGAATCCGTAAAGAAATATCTGATTAAGATGGGTGTTTCGAAAAAACTGGCAGAAGCCTGTGTAAAAGACTGGGGTACTTATTATGGAAATGATGGAACCTACTGGTGCATTCATGGCGGTATGGGAAGCAGCAGCCAGGTATACATTAGTAACAGCACCTATTGTATACCGGCTTCTGGCGATACCTATACATATGCAAGAAAAATTGTAAATGTAATCGATTAAAAATAAAATCAATTATGATTCATCGGTGGAAAGAACTTCCCCATTCCTCATACATGGAATCCAGTTCTTTTTTCCACCGATTTTCTTTCGATGGAAAGTTCATTTAAACGGACAGCATTTGTAGCATTTTCAGGAATCATGAACGCTTCATCGATTTCTGATAAACGGTTTTCAAACTGTTCGATTTTGTCCTCCAGTTTTTTCAAATCATTGGCTTTTTTTCCGAAGCCTTGCCTGTTCGGCCTTGCTTTCTTTCCAACTGAGTTTTGCCTGAGAAGGCGCCGCATCCGCTTTGTCTGCTGCATCGGAAACAGGCGTAAATGCCGGTTGACTGGCAGAAGATGTCTGTATCCGGTGACTTTCATAATAGTCATAATTTCCAATATAATTGGTCAGCGTTTTGTCTTTCAATTCCAAAATTCTCGTTGCGGTCTGATTGATAAAATAACGGTCGTGAGAAACATACAGGACCGTTCCGGTGTAGTTTCGGATGGCTTCCTCCAGAATTTCTTTGGATGTGATATCCAGATGGTTTGTCGGGCTCATCCAGAATTAAAAAGTTTGCAGAGGAAAGCATCATTTTCGCAAGAGAAACGCGTCCCTTTTCACCACCACTCAAATCGGAAATCTTTTTAAATACGTCCTCGCCGGTAAAGAGAAACGCGGCAAGCACATTTCGGATTCGTGTATTTGTCAGGTCCGGATAAGCGTTGCTGATTTCTTCAAAAACAGTATTATCTTTATTTAACGCCTGATGTTCCTGGTCGTAATAACCGATTTTAACACGAGAGCCTAAAATCACAGTTCCGGCGTCTTTGGGAACCAGTTTGTGAATGATTTTCAAAATCGTAGTCTTGCCGGTACCATTTCCACCGATTAATGCAACGTGTTCTCCGCGTTTAATCTCCATATGCAGGTCGGTAAATAAAGTATATTGTGAAAAGGCTTTTGACAGTCCTTCAATTGTCAGAACATCTTCACCGCTGATAACAGAAGGCTCCAGTGTCAGCCGCATTTCACTGTTGATTTCCGTTGGCTTTTTCCAATCGGTCAATTTTATCCAGCAATTTTTTCGCGGCTTTCCGCGCGCTTTATGGATTTTTCCCGGTTAAACTGCTTCAGTTTGGAAATAACTTCCTCCTGGTGTTTGATTTCTGCCTGCTGGTTCAGATAAGCCTTCATCTGGCTTGAACGGATTTCCGCACGTTTCTGTGAAAAATAAGTGTAATTTCCGTTGTAGACCGTACTATGTCCCTGGTCGAGTTCCACAATTTTTGTGACAATTTTATCCAGAAAATAACGGTCGTGGAAACCAGGATAACGCTGCCCTGATAACCAATCAGAAATGTTTCGAGCCAGCGGATGGATTCCATATCCAGATGGTTTGTTGGCTCATCCAGAATGATAATATCCGGTTTCAGTAAAAGCAATCGTCCTAAAGACAGGCGGGTTTTCTGTCCGCCGGATAAGGTATCCGTATGCCGGTTAAAATCTTCTTTGCTGAAGCCAAGCCCTTTTAATACGCCGGTGATTTCACTTTCCATAAGCATAGCCATTTTTATATTCAAATTCATGTGTGTACCGATTATAAGTGGAAAGCGCATTTTCTAACGCGTCGCCGGACAGATGCGTCATATCCTGCTCCAGTTGACGGATTTTGCCCTGAAGTTCGATAATGGGTTTCATTGCGTCTTCCATAACTCCGTATACAGTATCATTGTAGTAAATATCCTGATGCTGGGAGAGATAGCCGATGGTCCGGTCTTTTGACAAGACAATCTGACCGGAATCTGCTTCTTCCTCCTGCATAATAATTTTTAACAGGGTGGTTTTGCCCGCGCCATTAATTCCGACAATCGCCATTTTTTCCTTTTCTTCCAGATGAAAGGAAATATTGTCCAGTATTATATTTGTTCCATAAGATTTACATATATTCTGACAATCAAGAATCATTTGATGCCTCCTTAATCGTTGTAGCTTTTGTAGAGTCTCATAACATTATATCCACAAGAGGTAGAATTCGCAACAGTAACAAAACCGGATTTTGACATAAAATTTACAAAAAAGGTTATGCTATAAAAATTGACGGGAAAGCGGTTTGGATGGTATCATATAATTATATTAAAATGTGTAGAATTACGCCTGTGGATTGCCACATTGCGTATTTCAAAAAAAGGACGGAAAAAAGCGGGTGGTTATGATGGAACATAATAACGAATCGGAAGCACTGATTAGTGATAAGGACATACAGGAATTAAACGATATACGGACAAAACTGGAGCAGATACTTATGACGAAACTCCGGAATGCCGGAATCTATTTTCACAGCATGTCCAGGGTGAAAACCCTTTCTTCGCTGCAGAGAAAATTAGATACAGGGAAGTATGGAGCAGGAAAAGAGGACAAAAAGATACAGGATTTGATTGGTATTCGTATTAATTTGTTTTATACAGAAGACATCAGAATTTGTGAATATCTTCTCGAAGATACGTTTATGATTGACAACTGGTCGAAGACAGCATGGGAAGAAAAACCGTTTTGAGGCACAGAAGTGCAACGGTGTTTTCCGGATACCGAGTAAGTATCTGGTAAATATTTCTGACAGTTTGTGGGAGCAGCCATTTGACAAAACATTTGAAGTGCAGCTCCGCACCGTTTTGTTTGAAGGATGGCATGAAATTGAACATGAAATGCGGTATAAATACAAGATGGATGAAGGCTTTGATGACAGCCGCGGCAATTTGTGGGACGGATAGGAAAAAGGATGCCCGCGTCATGAACAGTATTATTGCCAATCTGGAACTTTGCGACTGGTCGATTGTACAGATTTTTGACAATCTTGCAAGGGACCAGTATTTGAAAAAAAACTGGGAAAATGCAATCCGTAGCAAATACCGGTTAAAAATTACACAGGATGAATTAAAACCGGAGGTGCGGAAGTATTTTGACGAGCATCCGGAAGTAATCGAGAAATTCTGGGGAGTATCCAAACAGCAGCTGGTAAATATTCTGTTAAACAAAAAATATCAAAAAGTTTTATCGCCAAACAGAGTTATTTATCTGATTAACAAAGAACTAGTGAATGATGAATTTATTTCTTCCCAGCTTGACCGGGAGCAGTTTGGCAGAGTACTGAACAAAGAAGTCAAACAGGAAATAAAACCGCTGGTTTCAGATGTTGTATTTGACCAGACCATTCAGATTGGAGCAGATGGTTTTGAAAAAGCAAGCGAGATTATTTATGAATGGGCATATCAGCATATCGCACAGATTTTTTGGACAGATGCCAAAGAAAAAGGAATCCGTTTCTTACGAAGTGATGGGATATAAACTGACGGTTGATGCAGGAACCGATGCTTTTTCTATGGATTTGCAGAGAATCAGCAATGAGGAAGCCGGTGTAATCTGGCATGTGACAGCCAAACTCCGGCAGAAAGAGGACGGTCTTTTTATAACGTGCAGAAATATCTGTGAAAATATATATTCCAGAGAACGCCGGTATAACAGACCAAAGTTTATGCGGGATATCTATAATCAGGTAGGCTATGTGGATGCCGGCATATTTATGGATGAAAATACGGAAGCGGTGGAAGTGTCGTATACGGAACTTTCAGAGATATTAAAACGAAAGGACAGGAGCCTTCCGGTGATATTGGTTCATAAGCCGGAGAAAGTTCCGGCATGGGCGCAGAATTTTGATGGATATATGATTAATACGGAAGTTTTAACAAAATCCCTGTCGGGCATCTGTCATGTATTTCTGGGGGATGAAAGCTGCATACAGGCGATGGCGGAGGAATATGACGGAGAATCTATGGATGGAGCTGTCTTTTTACTGGGGAAAGGTCAGCCGCCGCCCGGTCATATTTACAAAAAGAAGCAATTAAGAAATCCTGCTTTGAAGAAGTAAATCACAGTGTCGATGAAGACGAAGAATATGAGAAAGCGTTCCGTTACAGCCTGCGGGAACTTGTATGCCAGGAATTTCGATAAAATCCGGGTTGCAAAGAATAAAAAAAATGGATGTATGATTGGAACAAAATTTGAATGAAGTGGAGATTTGCAAATGGAAACAAGAGATATAAATGAGATACGGTCAGCAATCAAATATATGGATTACAAACCGGTATTACTGTCTAAATTTTATGATGTAAAAAAGCTTATTGTTAAAAAGAAATTTTGGAAGATGAAGCATATTATAAAGTTTCCAGTATTTTGCCGAATCCGGGAAATGATAATAAGATTGTAAAGTGCGTCAATATTCTGGATAAAAAGTATATAGCGGGCAGAGAAGTTATCGACTGCACAAAAACGCCGGGCGGCTTTCCGGAAGCGGCAGCCAATATTTTAAAGAGCGTGAAAACATCTGTGGATGCGGTATCGGTAAAATTGTCATTTGAAAAAAGAACTGGAAGCAGAATTATATTTGAATATTCCGCGAAGCAACAGCGTTACGATAACGAATATGAAAATAGATGCTTCGACAGAAATAGAGGTTATGAATCTGTATAATACTTATTATACAGAAGGATTTACACTTGCACTTCATATCGGGAATCTTGCTGTAGCCATTGAGCCATCCGCATTAGACGGAATCAAAGGGCAGGGAGATGTATTCGTATATGCGATGACAGAGCATGCGGTTTATAAGGACTTTGGAAGCCGGTATTTTGATGTGGAAGCGATACGAAACTATTATCGGGGATAAAGCAGATAGGAATGGACAGATATTTCGGTATCTGTGAAAGGAACGGAGCTGGAACCATCGTGGGCAACAGCTCCTTTTTATCGGCTGTATAAGCAGAAAAAGCCTATGACGTTTCCGATGCAGAAGGATGGGAGCCGGACAGAATATGAAAAAAAGGATGGATAAAAAAACAGATTGCTGCATGCCTGGTTGGAATTATATGCCTGGGACTGGTTGTGGCGTTTATTTTTTTTTTGACAGGCAGGGAAAACAGGAAAAAAAAGAGCCTTATACAACAACCGGATTTGCGATGGGAACCGTTGTTACGACGACGGTTTATTCGGAGCAGGGTAGAAAAGATGCGGCGGCAATTCTTCAGTGCGTGGAATCGTTGGAAAATGAGACGATTTCCTGGAGAAGCGAAACGTCCGAAGTTTATCAGGTCAATCATGCATATGACGCGGGCGTGCCATATCCAATTGGTGCGGAACTGGCGCGTTATATTCTGATGGCGCAGGAACTTAGTTTTGCAGGTGGAAACCGTTTGGATATTACGATTCGTCCGCTGGCGTCCCTGTGGGGAACTGCAGACGGAAAAGAGGTTGTACCGGAGAAAACGGAAATAGAGGAAGCGCTCCGCCTGGTTGATTACACAAAAAAGTCCATGTTGTTGATTCATATGGAAAGGAATACAGCCGATGGAAAGACATAGAAGCGGAGCAGGCATATTTTGTATTATTTGATGAACCGGGAATGAGCCTTGATTTCGGGGCAATCGGAAAAGGCATTGCATGTGACAGGATTGCAGACTATTTGAAAACGACAAAAGCGTCCGGTGCATGCATAGCAGTTGGAGGAAGCATCGTATGTTATGGAAGCAAACCGGATGGAACGAGTTATCAGATAGGAATTCAGAATCCCAGAGGGGAACAAAACGACGTCATGGGCGTTTTAAAATTGAATGCAGTCAGCCGGCCGGTGTTTGTTTCGACGTCCGGCGACTATGAAAAATATTTTTATACAGGATGGCAAACGGTATCATCATATCTTAAATCCCATAACCGGGTATCCGGCTGATTCCGGAATCATATCAGCGACGATAATCGCAGACAATGGCGCGTTAAGCGACGCGTTATCGACGCTCTGCATTTTACTGGATAAGGAGCAGGCGCTTCAACTGGTTGAACAGTATGGGGCGGACGCAATTTTAGTTGATGATGCGAAACAGGTATACATGACGGATGGCATAGAAAATAATTTTGAAATAACAGATGGAGAATATAAAAAAACAATGATAAAAAAAGACGGGATATGATACTTGGTGCAGTTTTGATTCTTCTTGGACTTGCTGTATACGGAATCCTTTTTTTTTCGGACGAAAGCCGGGCAGCCGCGTCGTCGTTTATGAGGACCAGGACAAGATAGCAGATTACAGTCTGACAGAAGATGGCACCTATATTCTGAAAACAAAGAATGGCGAGAATGTTCTCGTTATAAAGGATGGCGAGGCATCCGTAACGGAGGCAGACTGCCCGGATGGCGTATGTATTCGGATGGGCAGTATTTCAAAAACAGGAGAAAAATATTGTCTGCCTTCCGCACAGGCTTGTCGTTCAGATAGAAGAAATGAATTAAAGATAGAAGAAATGAATCGCAGATAGAAAATGAAAGATGATACAGAAAATGCAGAATCAATCAAAAAAAAACAGACAACCGAAAAAAACTCAAAACAAAATACAAAACAAAACTCAAAACAAAACACAGAAAACAATACAAAACAACATTCAAAAAAAGAGACGCAGAAAAAGCAGACGAAAAGGAGAAGCAATGCATATACCGTTGCCCAGCTTGGCATGTTTATTGCTGTTGCAATGGTGTTTTCCTATGTGGAGTCCTTTATAAAAATTGATATTGCGGTACCCGGAGTCAAAATCGGACTTGCAAATATTGTAACGATTCTTGTCCTGCATCAAATGGGACTTGCGGATGCTGTGATTGTTTCCGCGCTTCGGATATTTTTGTCCTCGCTGCTGTTTGGAAATGTAACGATTATGATATATAGTCTTGCGGGAGCCGCAGTCAGTATTCTGCTCATGTGGATTTCTGAAAAAATCGGCTTTTTTTTCTGTTGCAGGCACAAGTATTTTAGGCGGCGTCGGTCATAACATGGGGCAGTTGTTAGTTGCATATTTTATTATCAAAAACCAGAATGTTCTTATTTATGCGCCTGTGCTGATACTTTCAGGGACCGTAACCGGCATATTAATCGGGATTGCCGCAGCCTTTGTTATCCGGGCAGTTGGCGGGCAGATTGGCAATACTTAAGGCTTGTTTTTGAGTCGGTGAAGTATTAGTTATATAGGATTAGTTTTTGAAAATAAAATAGAAGACGATAAAACAATAGAAAGAGGTATATAGATGGGTTTATTAACTTTTTCGGGTGGAATTCATCCATACGAAGGAAAAGAACTTACGATGGACAAGCCTGTCAGGGAATATCTTCCAAAGGGTGAGTGTGTGTATCCGTTAAGCCAGCATATCGGTGCGCCGGCAAATCCAATTGTAAAAAGGGGAGACCGGGTACTGGTAGGGCAGAAAATTTGCTGAGGCAGAAGGGTTTGTTTCTGCCAATATTCATTCGGCAATTTCCGGTACGGTGAAAGCGGTTGAACCCCGGATGACATATGGCGGAAATAAAGTAAATTCGATTGTTATAGAGAATGACGGTCTGTTTGAGACAGTTGATTTTTCCGAAAATGTCAGAGATTTGTCAACGCTTTACAGAGAAGATATCAAGGATATGATAAAAAGAGGCAGGAATTGTAGGTATGGGCGGCGCCGGTTTCCCATCCCATGTAAAGCTGTCTCCGAGAAATGAAGAAGATATTGATTACATAATTGTAAATGGTTCCGAGTGCGAGCCATACCTGACGTCAGATTACAGAAGAATGTTAGAGGAAACAGATAAGCTGATTCTGGGACTTCAGATTTGTGTCAATCTGTTTGATAAAGCCAGAGGAATTATTGCGATAGAAGATAATAAGCCGGAAGCGATAGCGGTTATGCGGGAACATCTGGCGGATAATGATAAGATAACCGTTAAAGTCGTAAAGACAAAATATCCGCAGGGCGCGGAACGCCAGCTTATCTATGCAGTAACAGGAAGATATGTAAATTCCAGAATGCTTCCGGCAGATGCCGGATGTATTGTGCATAATGTCGATACGGTCGTATCCATATATGAAGCAGTCATTGAAGGAAAACCGTTATATACCAGAATTGTGACGGTGACAGGAGATGCGGTTGAGAATCCGTGTAATCTGCTTATAAGAAATGGAACAAACTGCAGAGAGATAATAGAAGCGGCAGGCGGCTTTAAAGATGGAAAGATGCCGGAAAAAATAATCGCCGGAGGGCCTATGATGGGAAAGGCGATGTTTTCACTGGATGTTCCGGCTGTGAAAGGATTGTCTGCATTGCTTTGCATGACGCATGACGAAGTGCAGGATTGGGAACCGTCTAACTGCATTCGGTGCGGAAGATGCGTGGATGTGTGTCCGGGACGGATTATACCATCGGACCTTGCAAGATATGCGGAACATGGAAATATAGAAGCCTTTTTGAAACATGATGGAATGGAATGTTGTGAATGCGGCTGCTGTTCCTATGTTTGTCCGGCAAAGCGGCATTTAACCCAGACAATAGCAGGAACCAGAAAAAAAGTATTCTGGCAAGTAAGAAAAAGTAGGAGGAGGAGACATGGAAGAGACAACATTAAAAATTTCAGCATCTCCGCACGTCAGAGACAGGAGAACGACATCCTCCCTGATGCTGGATGTTATTATAGCCTTATTGCCGGCAGGAATCGCCGGTGTGTACAACTTCGGGATAAAGGCATTTATCCTGATTGTGACATGTATTGCGTCCTGCGTCTTTTTTGAATGGGCAAGTGAAATGCTGTTCCACAGGGAATGTACCGTTGGTGATTTTAGTGCGGTTGTAACAGGATTTCTGCTTGCACTGAATCTTTCTTCGGAAGTACCGGTATGGATGGCGATACTCGGCAGTGCATTTGCGATTATTGTAGTAAAACAGTTATTTGGCGGACTTGGACAGAATTTCATGAATCCTGCACTTGGCGCCCGGTGTTTTCTGTTGATTTCATTTGCTGGTCAGATGACAACATTTACATATGACGGCGTTACAACAGCAACGCCGCTCGCAGTATTAAAAAGCGGCGGAACCGTTGATGTTCTGGATATGTTTCTTGGAAATATTGCCGGAACGATAGGCGAGACGTCCGTTGTCTGCATTCTGCTTGGAGGACTGTATCTGATTGTCCGAAAAAGTAATCAGTCCGATAATACCATTTGTATACATTGGAACATTTTCCGTATTTATCTTTTTTGTATTCATTGGCATCCGGAATGGGATTCGAGCCATTATATCTGGCAGCGCACCTGTGCGGCGGCGGTTTGATGTTAGGCGCGTTCTTTATGGCGACTGATTATGTGACATCGCCAATAACGAAAAAAAGGAAAAGTAGTGTTTGGTATCATTCTTGGTTTGCTGACATTTTTATTCCGAATTTATGGCAGTTCGGCAGAGGGTGTATCGTACGCAATCATTTTCTCGAATCTGCTTGTTCCGTTGATTGAGCGGTTTACGCAGCCGAAATCATTTGGCAAAGGCGCTGAACTTCAGAAAGTAAACGGAGCAGAATCGGCGGATGACAGAAAAATGGATAAGAAATCGATTGTTCTTGCAACGATAGCGATTCTGATTATTACACTGATAGCCGGCGGCGTGCTTGCCTATGTTGAACAGCTTACAAAAAGAGCCGATTGAACAGGCGGAGCAGCAGGCAAAAGAGGAGGCATATAAGGATGTCTTTGCAGACGCCGACAGCTTTACAGCAGTTCAGGAGTTTGATAGCGGAACCGCTGCTTCCTGGTTATCCGAAAAAGGTTACAATGCGGATATTGACGAGGCGGTAGCCGCGTTGGATAAAGATGGAAAAGAACTTGGATATGTATTTACAATCACATCGCATGAAGCGTATGATGGCGACCTTCAACTGGCGCTTGGCATTACGTCGGATGGTACGGTAAATGGCATTTCGTTCTTATCACTGAGTGAAACAGCAGGACTTGGTATGGAAGCTGATACCGATGCTTTTAAATCCCAGTTTGCCGGAAAAAATGTAACAGAATTTAAATATACAAAATCAGGGGCAGCTTCTGATAATGAAATTGATGCATTGAGCGGTGCAACGATTACGACAAATGCTGTAACAAATGCAGTAAATGCCGGACTTGCTTATGCGGATTATCTGAAAGGAGGAATCCAACTGATGGGTAAATGTACAGAACGTTTATATAATGGCATTGTAAAAGAAAATCCGACGTTCGTTCAGATGCTTGGTATGTGTCCGACGCTGGCTGTAACATCATCTGCGATTAACGGTGCAGGTATGGGACTTTCGACGACCTGTATTCTGGTTTTAAGCAATGCGTTTATTTCCCTGCTCCGGAAGGTGATTCCGGATAAGGTTCGGATACCGTCTTATATTGTAATTATCGCATCCTTCGTTACGGTAATACAGTTTCTGATGCAGGCGTACCTGCCATCGTTAAATGACAGCCTTGGAATTTATATTCCGTTGATTGTTGTAAACTGTATTATTCTTGGACGTGCAGAAAGTTATGCGTCAAAGAACAAGGTGCTGCCATCTGTTTTTGATGGTCTTGGTATGGGACTTGGATTTACAATTGGTTTAACAGTCATCGGTATGTTTCGGGAACTGATTGGAAAAGGCTGTGTTTTTGGAATTCAGATTCTTGGCGCAGATAATGTTCTTCAGGGAACTTCCGGTGTTGGAAAAGCGATTGGAGATGTCCTTGCAGCATATACGCCAATTACAATTTTTGTATTGGCACCGGGTGCATTCTTTGTACTTGCCTTTCTCATTGCATTTATAAACAAAAAGAAATGCAGCTAAGGCGGCAAAGACACTTGCAAATGGAGAAGAAATGATTGCAAGCTGTAAACCGGAAGCATGTGCCGGATGTACAAATATTATGTGTGCCGGAAGAAAATTGGCAGAGCAGAAAGAAGCACAGGCAGAACAGGCGGCGCAGGATACAGGTTCGGCGACTTCGACAGCTCCGGCGGAAAAGAAGCAGGCAAAGATTGTGATACCGGATAAGCTGGCAAGAAGACCTGCGGCAGTCACAGAGGAGCAGAAATCGGAAAAAGAAGCTCCAAAACAGCAGGCGCCTGAAGATAGAACACCTGAGGATGAAAATTCTGTAGATGAAGTTCCTGTAAAAGAAAATCCGAACTATCAGACTCCTGTCAATATGATTCCTGCAAATATTGAGAACGACGAAGAATCTGAAACAGAAGAAATGACAGAAGAATCTGAAATAGAAAAAGCTGAAACAGAAGAAATGACAGAAGAATCTGAAATAGAAAAAGCTGTATCAGAAGAACCTGCAATAAAGGCGTTTGAAATAGAAGATGCGGTGTCGGAAGAGCCTGTACCGGAAGAAGATGTAAAATTGGAATCAATGGAAACAATGCCGGAAACAGATTCGAGTGACGGAGCGGATACTTCTAAATTAGGCAGAGAGGAAGCTTCGTCTGAGGAACCGGCTGAAAATTACAAAGAATTAGAAAAAAATAAAAAGACAAAAGAAAAAACAAGAAAAGGGGAGGTAGATGATAATGGATATTTTACTGTTAGCTGTTGGAGCAGCGCTTGTAAATAATGTTATACTCAGCCAGTTTTTAGGCTTATGCCCTTTCCTTGGAGTTTCAAAAAATGTAAATACTGCAGCGGGTAGTGGGTGCGGCTGTTATCTTTGTTATGACGATTGCATCTGCTGTAACAAGTATTGTATATTATGGTATTTTATCCAGACTTGGACTGGAATACCTGAATACGATTGTATTTATTCTTGTGATTGCTGCGCTTGTACAGTTTGTAGAAATGTTTTTAAAGAAAAAAAATGAAATCCCTGTATGAATCGCTGGGCGTTTACCTTCCTTTGATTACAACAAACTGTGCGGTACTTGGTATTGCATTATCCAATGTGCAGAATCATTATACGATTTTTGAAAGCATCGTAAATGGGTTTGGTTCTGCTGTAGGTTTTGCGATTTCCATTATCATATTAGCAGGAATCAGAGAAAAAAACTGGAGTATAGTGATATACCGGAATCCTTTAAAGGAACTCCGATTGTTTTGATAACATCAGGATTGATGGCAATTGCTTTCTTTGGATTTGCCGGCTTGATATAAGGAGGAATGACTATGAATATTACAACAATTCTGATTGCAGTTTGCAGTAGTTGCAGGTGTTGGTCTTATTATAGGCATTCTGTTAGGAGTTGCCGGTGAAAAGTTCAAAGTAAAGGTCGATGAAAAAAGAAGTGATGGTCCGGGAACTTCTGCCCGGAAATAACTGCGGTGGCTGTGGATATCCGGGATGCGACGGACTGGCTGCGGCGATTGCAAAGGCGAGATGCCGCCATCTGCCTGTCCGGTTGGCGGAGCGGCTGTTGCAGAAGCCATCAGCGAAGCGTTAGGTGTTGAAAATACGGAAAGCACCAGATATGTTGCATTTGTAAAATGTGCGGGCGACTGTGAAAAAAAGCAAAGGATGTATATGATTATATTGGCCCGAAGACCTGTATCCTTGCCCAGAACAGTCCGAATAACGGTCCGAAAGGCTGTACATATGGTTGTACCGGATATGGTTCCTGTAAGGCAGTTTGTGAATTTGGAGCCATTGATATTATTGATGGCATTGCTGTTGTAAATGAAGACAAATGTAAAGCCTTGCGGAAAATGTATTGATGTTTGTCCGCGTAAACTGATTGAACTGGTACCATATGATGCGCCGCACCGCGTAAGATGCAATTCGCGCGAAAAAAAGGGCGCGAGGTAAAAGCTGTCTGTTCTACAGGCTGTATCGGATGTTCCCTTTGTGCAAAGGCATGTGAAGTACAGGCAGTATCGGTGGAGCAGAATCTGGCTCATATTGATTATGAAAAATGCAATCATTGCGGCGCCTGTATGCGGAAATGTTCGGTAAAAATTATTACTTGACAGAACGCTGTTTCTTTCGATAAAACCGAATGTTGTTAAGAAATGTCTAATTTTTCTGCTTTCTGAATATAATTAAGAAAAAAGAAGAAAAACAGGGGATTTGCATGCGGTTTTGCGAATTAAAAAGAAAAAGAAGTAATAAATTGTAAAGACTGCCAGAGATTAGGCTTTGTTGCAGATATCGAATTTGACCCCTGCTCCGGAAGAATCAATGCGATTATTGTTCCGGAACAGGGAAAAAAATTTTCTGGTGCTTTGGTTCCTGCGAAGAATTTTTATATAGACTTTTGTAATGTGGTTAAAATTGACCGGATATTATTTTAGTTGACATTCCACCGCGAATATGTAAAAAGTTAATACCAGAAGAAGAATGGGAAAAACGATTTCCCCATGAAACGGAGGCAGAAAAATGAGATGTCCATTTTGTTATGTAGATGATACCCGCGTGATTGATTCCAGACCGGCAGAAGATGGCTGCGCTATCCGAAGAAGAAGACAGTGCGACGCATGCGGAAAACGGTTTACGACATACGAAAAGGTTGAAACAATCCCGCTTATCGTTATTAAAAAGGATAAAAACAGAGAAACATATGACAGAAAAAAGATAGAGTCCGGCGTTATCCGGTCGTGTCATAAAAAAGACCGGTTTCTGCAGAACAGATATCCCGGTGCATTGATGAGATTGAAAATGAGATATTCAATCTGGAAGCCAGAGAAGTAGAGAGTACAACGATTGGCGAGATTGTTATGGATAAGATAAAGGAGCTTGACCAGGTCGCTTATGTAAGATTTGCTTCGGTTTACAGGGAATTCAAAGATGTAAATACATTTATGAACGAACTGAGCAAGTTGTTATCGGCAAACTCTGAAAAATAGTAAATGGCAGGAATTATGGTAGATACATATTTTTACAATTTTAACACCCGGAACGGATGAAATTGTTGAAAAAAAAATCACGTTTTATAGGATATGCGCAGCCAGTCGCATCCGAAGATGAAGCGAATGCGTTTATTGAAGAAATTCGAAAAAAAGCATTATGATGCAAGACATAACTGTTATGCATTTGCAATAGGGAAAAGAAAATACCCTGTATCGTTTCTCAGATGATGGCGAACCGCAGGGAACCGCTGGAAAACCGATACTTGAGGTAATTTCCGGAAATCAGGTTACCGATATCTGTATTGTGGTAACCAGATATTTTGGCGGTACGCTGCTAGGAACCGGCGGACTTGTAAGAGCTTATACGGAAGCGGCGAAGCGTGCGCTGCAGAATGCCGGAATTCATGAAAGAAAACGAATGCAGATAACAGATATCATCTGCACCTATAATGATTCCGGGAAGGTGCAGTATATTCTTTCGTCAAATGATATCATGATAGAGAATACGGATTATATGGCAGATGTTACATTTCATACATGTATCCCAGTCGGACAGGTGTCAATGCTGGAAAAGAAGCTGACAGAAGCGACTGCGGCAAGAGCGGATATCATAAAAAAAGGAGAGAAATTTCTCTGTTGAATCAGCGGAAAAATTTCTCTTCTTTTTTTAATGGTATCGATTTTCTTTACCAATCAGTTTTTTCAACCGGAAAAGTGTTATAATGGTTTAAACAATTAAACGAAGGAGGTGAATGTTTTGTCTGCACATAGCGAAGAAATTTGGCATTTAGCAGAGGAATTTGAACGCTGCCAGAAGATTTTGCTTGCGTTAGGGGATGAAAACCGTCAGCAGCATCTTATGCTCGAAATGATGAAAATGAAGCATTGTGGTGGTGTCCGGGTTGGGACTATTGCAGAGACCTCACATCTTTCTCGTCCTGCGGTGTCTCACCATATCCAAATATTAAAAGATGCCGGAATACTTAAAATGCGTCGGGAAGGAACTATGAATTATTATTATTTCGATGCGGATATGGAAGCGATACATTGCCTGATAAATATGCTTCAGCATGCAAAAAGAAATTATGGATAAGCTGCCCGACCGTAGTGGAGACAATGCCTGAAATATGATTAAAAAAAGCTGATTGTTTGTCTGATTGCCGGAGCGGGAGCCGGTATTGGAACCGGGCTTGCAGGACTGTCTGCTGCTGCCGCCGTAATCGCACCTATGCTTATTACATTTTTAAATATAAATGCTTATGAAGCAGTCGGAATTGCATTAGCTTCAGATGTTCTTGCATCTGCTGCTTCAGCATGGACGTATAAAAAGAATAAAAATATAGACATTAAAAACGGGTTGGTTATGCTTGTGGCTGTTTTGATTTTTTACTTTTGCAGGCAGTTATGCTGCGTCTTTTCTGCCGCAGACTACAATGGGAAGTTTTTTCTATGTTTATGACCTTACTTGCAGGACTTAAATTTATTTTCAGACCTGTTATGACAACAAAAGAAAATAAGCAGAGCCAGAACAAAAAAAACTGCTTTTATACAATCCGTTATTTGTGGAACTGCGGTTGGACTAATTTGCGGCTTTGTTGGCGCAGGCGGCGGAATGTTAATGCTGCTGGTACTAGTAACTGTATTGGGGTATGAATTGAAAACAGCGGTTGGAACCAGCGTATTTATTATGACATTTACAGCTCTGACAGGGGCTGTTTCCCATTTTATGATTGGTAATGGCATAACAGATTATTTCATATTTGCTTTTTGCATTATATTTACCCTGCTTTTTGCAATGCTGACAGCCAAATTTGCAAATAAAGCCTCACCCCTGGATTATGAACCGTATGCTTGGCTTTGGACTTCTCATGTTAAGCATAGCAATGATTATTATTAATTATATTTAATGGAGGAAAAAAAACATGAATTTGATGGAAGCAATAAATGTACGTCACAGTGTTCGGCAGTACAAAAACAAGTCGTTAGATAAAGAAATTATCTCTGCATTACAGGCGGAGATTGAAAGCTGCAATAAAGAAAGCGGGCTGCATATCCAGCTTGTAACAAATGAACCAAAGGCGTTTGACGGTTTTATGGCTCATTATGGAAAATTCAGCGGTGTTACAAATTATATTGCTATGATTGGGAAAAAAGGAGCTGATTTGGAAGAAAAGTGCGGCTATTATGGAGAGCGGCTTGTATTGCGGGCGCAGCAATTAGGATTAAATACTTGTTGGGTTGCAATGACTTATACCAAAATCGATACAGCTTTTTCTGTTGAACAAGGCGAGAAGTTATGTGTTGTTATTTCTCTTGGCTATGGGGAAACGCAGGGAGTTGCGCACAAATCAAAATCATTTGAAAACGTAGCAAAGGTGGAAGGTCAGGTGCCGGATTGGTTTAGAAGGGGAGTAGACGCCGCACTCCTTGCACCTACAGCAATGAACCAACAGAAATTTCAATTTATTTTGAATGGCAGTCAGGTATCAGCAAAGGCCGGAATTGGTTTTTACACGAAGGTTGACCTGGGAATTGCAAAGTATCATTTTGAAATTGGTGCAGATAAGCCGGATTTGGAATGGAGCAATCATTAGAAACACAAAAATTACAACGCCCCTTCGGGGGCATAAGCAACGCGTTAAGTGCAATAGTGACTTAAACGGAGAGGAAGACAGGGGCGTGTTGTGCTTACTTCCCGCAGACCGGCAGGCGGTTAAAAAACGTCGTTGGAAACAGATATGCGATGTATTTTAATATCGGGGCATATTGCTGCAAGTCGATAAAAATTGGCGAAAAATATCAGGCAGCTGATGACAATAACCGGTAAGGCGGAAACAAATCTTTTGTATTGGCGGAAAAAGAAGCAGGCAGACCAGACAAAAGAGGATGCACAGACCAATATAGCCAAGCATTTTGATACTGAACAGGAAAACTTGACCGGTTCCTTCATATAAAAGCAGCGTGATAAAGCCGGAGATAAAAGCAGGCGTCATATTAGCCAGAATATTCAGGACGCAGAAAGTCAGACGTTTTGTGGCAGAAAGTCTTGCATAAACGCCTTGTTCGGTCTCTTTCAGAAAAGCAAGCAGTCCAATCAGAGCAGAAAGAAACAGGATAAATCCGGTTATCTCATGAACCGGAAACAAATCAATGGTGCCAGGTTTTCCCTGATAAGTTCCTGGTTGGTTGACGGAAAGTTTAAATACAGAATCACTGTTCATATAATCGTCATATTGCTGCTTTAAATAGTCCGCATAGTCTTCTGAATAAAACATACCGGTATAGGTATTTGTTTCCAGATAATGAGAAGCAATTGCCGGTGAAAAGGCAGATAATACCTTATCAAAGATAATATTCTGAAAAAATAGTCGGATACATCGAGGAAGGGGTTGTATAAAGCAGAATATGGCTGTTTTTCGTATCAGAAACAAAGGCGTCTGAAAATCCCGTTTCAAAGACGTAACCGCAATCATATTTCCCGGATGCAACCTGTTCCTTCAATTCCGTTTCAGAACTGCATGGTTCAAACAGAAAACAGGACTGGTATTTCGACTGGTATTCTGTTAAGACATTGCTCACGCTGTCAAGATACGGACTGTCGTCTTCCATATAATAGCCGCAGATAAATACAGTTCCCTTTTCAGCGGCAGGCAGACTTTTGACATAAAGAGCAACCAGCGGAATGGAAATCATGAAAAAGAAGATTTATTATTTTTTTTGCTTCCCCGTTTTAATAAAATCAAATATTGACGTAACAGCATCAGCCGAAATCCTTTCATTTTATATTCTTTTTATCCGTAAAAACCTTTTGCAAAGCTGCGTTAGCAGGTAGAGGGCGAGTCGTTTGTGCTTC
>VOFJ01000173.1_pt1 | contig 237234 bp, 295 predicted proteins | sample 5384081 | NCBI WGS metagenome assembly VOFJ01 (sample SAMN12384729, study PRJNA508395) | human gut metagenome | isolation source: healthy gut I | host: Homo sapiens | reverse complement strand
CTCAAGAGATTCATATCAGTCTGGATGAAAAGATGAATCCCAAGTTAAGCAATAACATACATTTTGAGTCCAAAGGTTTTATGGAAGCTGTAAATGTGACAGACTTTCCCATACGGGACCATAAGGTAATTCTCAAGATCAGACGTCGTCGTTGGACAGACTTGCGCACAGGCAAAAGCTTCAGCATTCCCATCGACCTCGACATCGTGGCCAAAGGGAACCAGATACTCCAAAGAATTTGGAGCTTTTTTAAAAGAGACGTATGGAGACATCCCCGGTGACCTGCCGTACGCTTGAGGAATTCTATCATATAAACGGTCACACATTTGAAAAACAGTATAAGGAGGTACTCAGCGGATATCGCAGATGGGATCAGTTATCTCATGCCGATGAATGGATGCTATTTCCGGAGAATATGGGACCGCATCCGGCAATTGACGAGACCTCACTCTCCAACGGTGAACTTTATACCTTTGTAACCAACCGTGATGCCTGTACGAGAGAGTGTTCCCTGGTAGCTGTCGTGGCAGGAACTAAATCAGAGGACGTAATAGCTGTACTGCAACGAATTGACGAAAAAAGTCGTTATGCCGTTAAAGAAGTGACTCTTGACCTTTCAGACTCCATGCGCAAGATTGTACGGACTGCATTTCCTAAAGCCAACCGTGTCATAGACCGTTTCCACATTCAGAAATTAGCTTGTGATGCCGTGCAGGAATTGCGCATCAAGCACCGCTGGGATGCCATACAGCAGGCCAACGAGGAAATGGAGGAAGCCAAACAGAAGAACGAAGATTATGTCCCATACCGATATTCTAATGGTGATACCCGTAGGGAGTTGCTTATACGCTCGCGGTATTTACTTTTCAAATCAGCCGATAAATGGACAGGGAGGTAGAAACAAAGGGCGGCAATACTTTTCGAAGAATACCCTGACATTAAAAAGGCATATGGATTGTGCCATTCCTTGAGGATGATATTCTCAAAGAACACCATAAAGGATGCTGCACGTCTGGCTATGGCACGATGGTATAACAAAGTAGAAGAAGCGGGAATGCACTCATTTAATATCATTGCTGCTACTTTCTATGGGACTATGATGAAATACTGAATTTCTACAACCATCGTTCTTCAAATGCGATGGCAGAATCGTTCAATGCCAAAATCAAATTGTTCAGAGCGAACCTCAGAGGTGTAGCAGATAAGAAGTTCTTTCTATTCCGCATTGCTAAGCTATATGCGTATCCCCACTAAATTTCTACTGAGCCGTAATTCTTGGGGGAATTAGTTAAAAACCCTATCTTTGGCACATGAAACAGAAACTTCAAAAATATCTTGATGACTGTATTAAATTGCGGATACCCCCATTCTTCGAGATTGTTTTTTAAGCTCCCTACGCCGTTTCGTTAGTCGGACCAAGCGTTTTCGTCCTTTAGATTATGCCTGCCTGTCCGTCGAATTACTACAGTCTCCGGCAGCGGACTGTATGATTCGTTGCAGTGGACCGTACAGTCTGCTACAGTGGACTGTACGGTCCATTGCCGCAGACTGTAATAATCTTCCGTTTAAAAAGCCTTGGCCGACCCCGGGGAACGGCTTATTCTTCCCTTTGTTTGTGACATGATATTTAAATCCCCAAGAATAATAAGTGACCCATTTGCAAGTCATCACCACATAAAAATTTCCCTCTTTGGACCTTAATTCATCACAGGCAAGACCAAAGAGGGAAAATATTATGTGTAAATCTATAAGATTTTCAACGTTCAATTTCTATATAGACAGTATCTATCGTGCTTTTCTTTATCAGCATTTGATTTTCAATTCATCCAATATAGCACGCATCTTCTCAAAAGTAGTGATTCGAGTAGGAACCAAAGGCAGACGAAGCTTATTCTCAATCAACCCCATAACATTCAGCATAGCTTTCACTCCGGCAGGATTGCCATCCACAAACAGCAAGCTGAATAACTCGGCAAATTTATGGTGGATAGTCAATGCATTTGCAAAATCTCCCTGAAAGAGCCAATCGTGTCATACGACTAAATTCACGCGGAAAAGCATTGCCGATTACAGAAATAACTCCTACTGCTCCTAATGTAATCAAAGGAAAAGTTATTCCGTCATCACCCGAAATCACATCAAAATTAGCCGGTTTATTCTTGATGATATCATCCATTTGAGTAATATTTCCAGAAGCCTCCTTAATAGCAATGATATTATTAAAATCGCGTGCCAAACGTAAAGTTGTTTCGGCCGTCATATTTACACCGGTACGTCCGGGAACATTATAAAAAGCACTACCGGAAGGTCGGTAGCTTCAGCAATCGCCTTATAGTGCTGATAGATACCTTCCTGAGAGGGTTTATTATAATATGGTACAGCTACAAGAACAGCGTCTACACCGGTGAAATCATCATTTTTCAGCGATTCGACAACAGTGCGGGTGCAGTTGCTACTGATTCCCAATAAAATGGGAATTCGTCCGTTTCACTCTTTCTACCACCAAATGTTTTATCTTATCCTTTTCTTCTTTAGTCAAAATCGGGGTTTCGGCGGTAGTTCCCAACACACACAAAAAGTCTGTTCCGTTCTGTAGCTGGTAATCTACCAAACGGAGTAACGCTTCATAATCAACGCTATCATCTTCTTTGAAAGGAGTAATCAGTGCCACTCCCATTCCTTTTAATCTTGTTTGTATCATAAATAAATAATAAACTCTTATTCAATAGCTCACAAAAGTACGAATATTTTCTTTTTTAGCGATAAAAATCATATATTTTTTAAATTATACATACTAAAAAGTCACTTAATCATCTCTAGAAACTCTTCTTCGCTCACCATGGCAATACCTAACTTCTGCGCTTTTTCCAATTTACTGGGACCCATGTTATCTCCGGCTAAAATAAAACTGGTTTTCGAGGAAATGCTTCCTACGTTCTTTCCACCATGTTTTTCGATGAATGCTTTATATTCGTCACGCGAATGATAGGTAAATACCCCGCTGATAACAATCGATTTTCCCGCCAACTTCTCAGTACGGTCAGCAGTATCTTGTTCATCAGCCTCCATTGTCACCCCGGCAACTCGAAGACGCTCAACGATATCCCGATTTTTGGCATCTGCAAAGTACAAAATAATACTTTGAGCTATCTTTTCACCGATTTCATCGACATGGATCAAATCGTCGAGGCCGGCATGTATTAAAGCATCGATAGATTTAAACGCTTTGACCAAAGTTTTTGCTGTGGTTTCACCCACAAAACGGATGCCCAGCGCAAAAAGAACTCTTTCAAACGGCACATTCTTTGATTGCTCGATACCTGAGATAATATTCTCGGCCGACTTTTCTCCCATGCGTTCCAAATTAATAATATCAGATGCTTTCAGTTTGTACAAATCAGCTATATCGTGAATAAGTCCTTCTTGATAAAACTGGTCTACGGTCTCAGGACCGAGACCTTCGATATTCATCGCCCGGCGACTGATAAAATGTTCTATTTTTCCTTTTATCTGGGGAGGACAGGCCGTGTCATTGGTACAATAAGAAGCTGCTTCACCTTTATAACGTACCAATTTGCTTCCACACTCAGGGCAGTCAGTAATGAATCTCACTTTATCGCCAATCATTATACGGGCATCTTTGTCTACACCAACAATCTTCGGAATAATTTCACCGCCTTTCTCTACATATACCATATCGCCAATGTGAAGATCGAGTCCTTCAATAATATCTGCATTATGGAGAGAGGCGCGTTTTACCACTGTTCCCGCCAGTTGCACAGGGTCAAGATTGGCAACCGGAGTAACGGCTCCCGTACGCCCTACTTGATAAGTCACTTTGTTCAAGCGGGTACATGCCCGTTCTGCCTGAAACTTATAGGCAATAGCCCAACGGGGGGAGACTTGGCTGTATAACCAAGATTACGCTGTTGACGCAGAGAATTGACTTTCAGTACAAAACCATCCGTAGCAACCGGAAGATTTTTACGCTCGGTATCCCAATATCTGATAAACTCAAATACCTCTTCCAATGTTTTACACTTGCGTGTAACATCAGATATCTTAAAGCCCCATTTTTCTACTTCTTTCAAATTTTCGTAATGGCCGTCATAAGGCAAGTTTTCACCTAATAAATAATATAGGTAAGCATCCAACTTGCGAGAAGCCACGATAGCAGAGTTCTGCAGTTTCAGCGTTCCCGAAGCAGCATTGCGCGGATTGGCAAAAAGAGGTTCCTCGCGAGCTTCGCGCTCACGATTCAGTTCTTCAAACACTTCCCAAGGCATCAGAATTTCTCCACGAATTTCAAATTCGGACGGATAACCTTCACCATGCAAAACAAGCGGAATACTACGGATGGTTTTCACATTATCCGTCACATCGTCTCCTTGCACACCGTCACCGCGAGTAACGGCACGACTCAATTTCCCATTCTCATAAGTAAAGGGAAATGGAAGTTCCGTCATATTTCATCTCACAGCAAATTTCAAACTCTTCATTCAAAGATTTCTTCACACGGTCATAAAAAATCCGAAACTTCCGATTCCGAATAAGTATTGGCAAGCGAAAGCATAGGATATTTGTGTACCACTTGAGTAAAGTTCTTATTAATATCACTCCCCACACGCATGGTAGGCGAATTTTCATCCCGATGTTCGGGATGCTTTGCTTCTAAGTCTTGCAGCTCACGCATCAGAAAGTCAAATTCCTGATCGCTGATTTCGGGAGCATTCAGCACATAATAATTATAGTTATGGCGATGAAGTTCCTCGCGCAATTGATCTATTCTTTCTATTTCAGTCATACTATAAAAAGATAGTTTCCTGCAAAAATAGCTATTTTTTGAATGAAAAACACCGTTAGGCAGAGAGGATTTTAGTACTTTTGCAAAAAATATATAGAAAATGAGAATAGATATCATAACTGTACTGCCCGAGATGCTGGAAGGTTTCTTCAACTGCTCCATTATGAGCCGAGGGCACAAAAAGAAAGGAATCGCAGAAATTCATATACATAATTTGCGTGATTATGCTTTCGACCGTTATCGCAAAGTAGACGATTATCCCTTTGGAGGATTTGCCGGTATGGTGATGAAAATTGAGCCGATAGACCGATGTATTTCTGCCCTGAAAGCAGAGCGTGAATACGATGAAGTAATTTTTACAAGTCCCGATGGAGAACAATTCAATCAACCAATGGCAAACTCTCTCTCGCTTGCCAAAAACTTAATCATTCTATGCGGGCATTTTAAGGGAATAGACTACCGAATCCGTGAACATTTCATTACGAAAGAAATTAGCATTGGTGACTATGTTTTGACAGGAGGTGAACTTGCAGCGGCTGTTATTGCCGATGCGGTAGTTCGTATTATCCCCGGAGTAATTTCTGATGAGCAATCTGCTTTGTCTGATTCTTTCCAAGATAATTTATTAGCTGCTCCTGTCTATACACGCCCGGCCGAGTACAATGGATGGGCTTGTTCCTGATATACTCTTATCGGGGCACGAGGCAAAAATAAAAAGAATGGGAACTTCAGCAGTCTTTAGAGCGAACTCAACGTTTAAGACCGGATTTGCTAAAATAAAAATAAATATAAAAAGCAAGGAGGTGCAGACGGTATCCATTACCCTCTGCACCTCCTTGCTTTTAGGAACACACCTACTTAAAGTTCTACTTCAGCTCTTCAAGTTCATCAAAGTATAGATGTAGTCTTCCCACCCACAATAAAGCTTTTTCTGCATATTCTAAACCTTCATTTTTATAAAAACGAACCATTTCATCGGGAAAAAACATTTAAAGTTATCATTTGATACCCTTGCATAAAGTTGCAGGTGCAACTTATTTAGAAGCCAAAGTTCATCGGGCAACAAGAACAAAAAGCCCCGCAAGGATAAAGAGTAATATCTCAGAACATCCTTGCGGGGTCAACTTATATAAAGGTAAAACTATTACACTTCTAATGCACCTATGATATCTTTTACAGATGTATACCCATGACGCTCTAAATAGTCATTAATACCTTCTGATACTTTGACAGTAACAGCAGGGTCTATAAAGTTTGCCGTACCAATCTGTATGGCGGTAGCACCTGCAAGCATAAACTCTACCGCATCTTTCCAATCCATGATGCCACCTAATCCTATGACAGGAATATTTACCGCTTTAGCTACTTGCCAAACCATACGCAGAGCAATCGGTTTTACTGCCGCGCCACTCATGCCGCCCGTAATGGTCGAAAGAACAGGACGACGTTTCTCTGCGTCGATTGCCATACCCAACAACGTATTTATCAAAGAGACACTATCGGCACCCGATGCTTCGGCAGCCCGTGCAATCTCTGTGATATCTGTCACGTTAGGCGATAACTTTACAATCAACGTTTTTTTATACACCTCACGAACAGCTTTCACCACCTCCGAACAGCCTTTGGCAGAAACACCGAAAGCCATACCTCCCTGCTTTACATTAGGACAGGAAATGTTCAATTCGATGGCCGGAATCTTATCAAGCTCATTGATAATTTCTGCTGTCTTGGCATAGTCTTCTACAGCCGAACCTGAGACGTTTACAATCATATTGGTATTGATATCCTTTATCTGTGGATATATGTGCTCCACAAAGTAATTTACGCCCTTATTTTGTAATCCTACAGCATTGAGCATTCCCATGGGGGTTTCTGCCATACGCGGATAAGGATTTCCTTCACGATGGTGAAGAGTAGTACCCTTTACAATGATACCGCCAATCTTTTCTAAATCTACAAAGTCCTCAAACTCTTTTCCGTAGCCAAATGTACCTGATGCCGTCATAACAGGATTGGACATCATCAAACTGCCAATATTTACGCTTAAATCTGCCATAATAGTTTCTTTATATTAAATACAGGACCATCTTTACAAACACACAGGTGACCTTCGTCCGTGTTTTCCACACAACATAAACATGCACCCACGCCACACGCCATCATGTTCTCCAATGACACCTCGCATTCGATACCATTGGCTTTGGCATATTTGGCAACTGATACCATCATAGGCTTCGGACCACAAGTATATATCATGTTAAAGCTATTGTTGTTCAACAGACTATGTCCGGTCACATAACCTTGTTCACCCATACTGCCGTCTTCAGTGGTGGTATAAACCTCACCCAGCTTCTCAAATTCTTTTAATTGCAACAGATCCTTAGAGGAACGTGCACCCAACAGAAAGGTTGGCTTACAGCCTGCCTTTGCAAGTTCTACCCCTAACATAAGCATAGGAGCAGTACCTACACCACCACCCACTAGCAAAGGCTTGAATGCCGTAACATCCTTGGGTATAGTAAATCCGTTGCCTAAAGGCATTACTACATTAACGATGTCACCCTGCTTTACAGTTGCCAATTTACGTGTACCGTCACCAACCAACTGTACCAGGAACCATACTTCGTTTGTTTTCTTATCCACATAGTTAATGGAAATCCGGACGGCGCAGAAAAGTAGTATTAGAGCCGTCAATCCGTATCTCAGCAAACTGACCCGGCAACATTTCGGGTAACGGGTTAGCCTGAGTCATTTTAATCAGAACATAATTGGCATGCAATTTAATGTTCTGTGTAACCACAAGGTCTAAAATATATTTTTTCATGAAATAAAATTGGGTAAATTCGTTTTTCAATGCAAAGATACACGAATTTACCCAATTAGTTATCTGTGGGAGGGCATTTTAGTAAAATGCAAGCTATTTTTCCGGGCGAAAGGTTTCATAAGTACCATTATCGAAGAAAATTCTTATTTCAGTGATTTTTCTGGCAGGTTTTTCTATGTACTTAATCTCCTCACGCACAATCTCTTTAGGGGGAATAGTAGAGGCTTTAACCTCAATTTCCTTGCGATATTCTGGCACATTCGTCCCATTGGACGCAAATAATGAATTCTCGTCAAACAATGGTCCGGGAAAACTACCATTATTATCCGAGTCCACATCGGTCTCCATTTCTCCTTCACCATAGAGAAGCCAATCCAAACTAATGTAATCACAAGCCTTGTGTATTTTCATGACTACCTCCAGGCTCGGATTATTCCTACCACTCAGGATATGAGAGAGAGAAGAAGGCGAAATTCCTATCTTATCTGCAAATTGCGCAGCAGTCATACCTTCTTTTTGGACGATTTGAGCTATTCTTTCCTTCATTTACAAAAAGTAATAAGTCAGATTATATAGATACAAAAGTAATTCTTATAATTCAGATTTGCAAATTTACAATATATAAATGTATAGTTTATACTTGTATTTATTAAATTTACATATTTAAATAACGCTGTGTTTACAAGCGTAAACTGCCTTAAAATAGCGATAATCTTAACTTTAATTATATAGGTATAAAACACTCATTATATGAGTATTATAAATTAGATATACACGCAATATACAAATGAAAATATCGAAAAGAGCAACCTTTTTACATTTTCTTTATTAACTGCTTTATGAACAGGTATTAATTTATTGGTTTTCAGTAAAATATCAGCTAACATATAAGCTTAAATAAATATACATACACATTTATAATCTTGTGCTTTACAAGAGAACATATCTCCATTTACAACTATAAAATATCAGTTTGTAAATATGGTAACTTACAAAGTTATCTATATCTACCGCTGTTTACAATCATATATTTACTGTTGGGAATATAAAAATTCGCCAATCATGAATTTTACCTCCTGAAGAAGAGAGGCACACCTCTTCATCTGATTCCGCAAGCCCTCGTACCAACAGACATTTTACTTACACATATATACGCATAAGTGTTACACGTGCATATGCATAATATGTGTATTGATCAGGTTCTGTAATATCTGTATCAGGATTTAATTAGTTTGTCTCCCTCTCTTGACAAACGCTTTTTATGTGATATAATTTGCAACTCGCCAAACTTAAAAATAGAGAAATACTTTCATTTTCACGAACAAGCACCCGCTTCTCAGCAAATACACGATTCTCAAGAAGCAAAATTCCATATAACTACCTAATTATAAATAAGATAAACTTAATTTTCAGTATCAACAAAAAGAACAATCTAGAAATTTGTAAGAGAAGATACCTATCAGGATAACCCCAACAAGCACAAAGAAGAAACAAGATAATAAATATGTAAAATAATATCAATATGCGACAAAGGCAGTTAGCAAGAAAAGAAATACTATAAAGAAGTCCCGATGCTCTCCCATCACAAAGAACATCGGGACTTCTTTTCTTCCACCGACAACTCTACCTAATGAAGAATTTTATAAACAAGTTCCCGGAGTAACTCCCCATCTCCCAAAGAAGAATTTCCCACCCCTTTCGACTTGGCATCACAGTAACGAATTTCACCAATTATCTGCATCACCTTTACTCCGCTATATTTCCTCATAGCAGCCAGATAGTCCTTAGATTGCCAAGAAGATTTCAGTCCCAACTGAGCAGCAATACCTTGTTCCGACTTCTCGGGAGCATAATATGCCAGCATTAAATTAGAGAAGAAATTAAATAACACAGACAATGTCATCTGCAGAGGATTAGTCTTAGGATTCTCCTCAAAATATTTTATTATCTGATTTGCTTTAAATACATCCTTTATAATCAGAGCATTTCTAAGCTCATAGTTATTATAATCCTTGCTTATGCCTATATTCTGCTCTATTTGCTCCGGTGTGATTCGTTTTTGCCCTTTAGGAAGAGTAATAATAAGTTTTTCCAATTCTCCTGCCATTCTACTCAAATCCGTACCGACAAACTCAGCCATCATTTCGGATGCTTTCGGCTCAATCTCGATAGATTTACGCTTTAAATAAGAAGTGATAAAGCCAGCCAATTGAGTATCCTTTATCTTCTTTGATTCAAAAAGCACACCCACTTTCTCTATCTCAGCTGCCAATTTTTTTCTTCTGTCCAGAACACCATGCTTATGACACAGCACCAAAATGGTAGATTCCAAAGGCTTCTGCAAATAATAAGACAGCTCATCTATATTTTTTTGACACCTTGTGCTTCCTTTACTATGACAACCTGATATTTAGACATCATAGGATAACGCTTGGCGGCATTGATAATGGTAGCTATGTCCGTATCAGCACCATATAGAATCGTTTGGTTAAATTCCTTTTCATTTTTCATTTAACACTGTTTGGGCAATATACTCAGAGATTCTGTCTATATAATAAGACTCTTCTCCCATAAGATAATACACCGGCTTATAAATACGATTTTTCAAGTCACGGGCTATTTCTTCGTAAGTGGTTTCTTTTGCCATAATAAGTAAAATTACCAGTCAAATTTCAAGTGTTTAACCGTCTTCTTTTCATCAATGATCATACGCATGGAAGCAATGCCAATCTCTACATGCTCCTTCACAAACTGTTGCGTTACAATGTTGTCGCTCTTGTCGGTTTTCACCCCTTCCGGAATCATCGGTTGATCTGATACTAAAAGTAATGCGCCGGTAGGAATATGATTATAAAAGCCGGTAGTAAACAAAGTAGCCGTCTCCATATCCACACACATGGCACGAGTCTTAAGAAGATACTTTTTAAACTCTTCATCATGCTCCCAAATGCGACGATTAGTAGTATATACAGTCCCCGTCCAATAGTCACGAGCATGGTCGCGAATAGCAGACGAAACAGCACGTTGCAACATAAATGCCGGCAATGCAGGAACTTCAGGCGGATAATAGTCATTAGAAGTTCCTTCTCCACGGATGGCAGCTATTGGCAGAATCAGATCTCCCAACTTATTTTTTTTTATCTATCCCTCCACACTTTCCAAGAAAAAGGCATGCTTTAGGCTGAATTGCCCCTAGCAAATCCATGATAATAGCCGCATTGGGGCTACCCATTCCAAAATTAATGATAGTCATCCCCTCCGCACTGGCAGATATCATATTGGCATCACGCCCCAACACCGGAACACCGAATTTCTCGGCAAACAACTCCACATATTTATTGAAATTGGTCAGAAGTATATACTCTCCGAAATCTTCCAGGCTTCTTTTGTGTAGCGAGGAAGCCAGTTTGCTACAATTTCCTCTTTTGTTTTCATAATCTTTTGTATTTTTGTACCGGTTATACCGAATTATACTTATTGCAAATTTACTAAATGTTATCATTAAACTTACCATCCTACGAAGCTAAAATAGTACAGCGCAACGGAAAAAATGTTATTTTCGATACGCTCCGAAAAAGATATGTCGCCCTTACCCCGGAAGAATGGGTAAGACAACATTTTGTTCATTTTCTGACGGATTATAAAGGTTATCCTAAAGGACTTCTTGCCAATGAGATACAATTAAACTTGAACGGAACAAAGAAGCGTTGCGACACTGTCCTTTACGATAAGAATTTGAGTGCAAAGTTGATAGTGGAGTACAAAGCCCCCCATGTAGAAATAACACAAGCGGTATTCGACCAGATAACACGCTATAACATGGTATTGAAAGTGAAATATCTCATTGTGAGTAACGGTCTGAGTCACTATTGCTGCCAAATCGACTATAACACGCAAAGTTACGTCTTCTTGCCCGAAATTCCATCTTACTCCCAACTGTAGCCGGGGGAAGATCGATATATAAAATACGGATTGCATAAAACATTACCGCCACATCAGTGACAGTAAGTTCTATGCAATCCGTTCGATATAAATAATAAATAACTTATTTCTTGACAGACTCTAAATGCTGTTCCGATACTACACCGGCCAATTCAGGGTCAATCATGATACGACCACAATATTCGCAAACGATAATTTTCTTACGCATACGAATATCCAATTGCTTCTGAGGCGGAATCTTGTTAAAACAACCGCCACATGCATCGCGTTGTACATAAACAATACCCAAACCATTACGAGTTCTTACGGATACGTTTAAACGCCTGCAATAAACGAGGTTCTATAGTAGTTTCCAACACTTTAGCCTTTTCACGAAGCTCCTTTTCTTCCTCCTGTTTTGTTTCAGAAACAATTTCTTCCAGTTCAGCCTTTTTTCGCATCCAAGTCTTTCTTTCTTTCTTCCAAAGCTTCATTGCTTTGTGCGATTTCCTCATTCTTGGCCTTTTCGGTAGCTGTATATTCTTTAATACGCTTTTCGCAGAGTTCAATTTCCAATGACTGGAATTCAATTTCTTTTGTCAGCACATCATATTCACGATTATTGCGTACATTGTCTTGCTGAGATTTATATTTCTCTACAGAATTCTTAGCCGCTTCAATCTCAATCTTCTTTGTGGCAATATTTGATCTCAGCTCTTCTATTTCAGCTTTAATCTTTTCGATACGGGTACTCAAACCTGCTACTTCATCTTCAAGGTCTTGTACTTCAAGAGGAAGTTCACCTCTCAGCGTCTTAATCTTATCGATTTCGGACACCATGGTCTGTAACTGGTATAAAGCTTTCAATTTCTCTTCTACCGTCAATTCACTCGGGTCTTTCTTTCTTTGCTTCTCTAGCCATAGTTTTTCTTACAAATATTTAATGGGATTAGTGTTTACCCGCGTCATCTGGACTTCCAGTGCCGGAAACATTTCCCGTATGATTGAATAAAATATTTCTTTTGTATATTGTTCACTCTCATAATGTCCTATTTCAGCTATCAAAATATCATTCTCATAATTAAAATAGTCATGATACTTCACTTCACCGGTAATAAAAACATCTGCTTTACCAACCGCACGAGGCAACAAAAACGCACCTGCACCACCACACAAAGCCACAGTCTGAATCAAACGTCCTGATAAACGGGTATGCTTCACACCCCCACTTCAAAAGTTTTCTTGATGTTTTTCAGAAACTCCAACTCTGTTTCAGGCTTCTTCAACTCTCCTATGACTCCGGCTCCTACCTGAATCCAATCGTTTTTCAACGGATAGAAATCAAACGCAGGTTCCTCATAAGGATGAGCACCCAGCAAAGCTTTTTTTACAACAGTCGCCCTTTTTTTGAAATCAGGCAGAATTGTTTCGATGCGTATTTCGGACTCTTTATGCAATTCGCCTACCTCTCCACAAAATGGACTTGCCCCCTTCAAAGCACGGAACATCCCCTCACCTTCCACATTATAACTGCATGAATCATAATTACCTATGCATCCACATCCTGCCTCCGCCAATGCATTTCTTACCTCATCAGCTTGTGCGCGAGGAACAAAAAGTAACCAATTTCAGCAGACATTCCTGTTTCGGCTCAAGTATACGAATATTCTCCAAACCGATTTTCTCCGCAATTTTGAAGTTCACCCCACCCGGCGCATTATCCAAATTGGTATGAGCCGAATAAATAGCAATATCGTTCCTGATAGCTTTCAGGATACAACGTTCCACATAATCACGCCCCGTAATAGATTTATATCCTTTGAAAATAAGCGGATGATGTGACACAATAAGATTGTATCCTAAGGTGACCGCTTCATCTACAACGGCTTCAGTAACGTCTAAACACAACAAAGCCCCTGTTGCTTCCGCTTCTGTCAGTCCGATTTGCAGTCCGGCATTATCAAAACCGTCTTGCAAAGGCAGAGGCGCGAACCTTTCAAGGGCACCTATTACTTCTTTAATTTTCATTTCTTCGAGAAAATTTGAATGCAAAGATACATTTTTTCTTGATGAAACGAAAATAATCAGAAAGATTTTCTACTTTTATATCTTGTAGACTACTATGAAGGTTATTTCCTACATAAAGTAACTCCACCAAAAAGGCAACAGTAATAATAGAAATCTTCAAAACAAGTTTAATAGGACAATAAAGCCAATAAGGTGTACAAGATTATTTTCTTTGTTTGATAAACTTATTCTTTAGAGCATAACGTTCATCTACAACGCAATTGGTAGGAAAAAAGGTGAGATGAAGACGCCACTCCCCTTCCTGAAAAGTAAATTTCCGCCCTGTAATCCCTTGCTGTATTTGTGTTATCTTCCCTTTGATAAACACTTCCAGTCCATCCAGTTCCGAACTTCCTTCACACATGATATCTGCGGTAATAAAAAAAACCGGGAGTCTCCATTTCAGCTATTCTACGCCATATTTGTTCTTTGTCTGTCATTAAGATGATATTTGTCAAATACTCTATTTACGTTTTCCCTCTTTATGCACTTGCAACAGGCGACCATAAGAATCAAAAGATTTTCGGGAAGCCAACATAATGGTAATCATCAATGAGAGCATGGAAGAAGCAACAGTTATCACTACTATCATTATCTGATATTTAATTGCTACATGAGGCGAACTGCCACCTAATATCTGTCCAATCATAGTCCCGGGAAGTGCCACTAACCCCGTTACAGCCATGTTAGCTATACCGGGACTGAAGGCTTTTATTAAAGCCTGACGAATAAAAAGGAGCAATGGCCTCGCTACGAGTGGCACCGTTACCCAACAAGTAATAATAAAGTTGTTGCTCACGCTTCAAACCGGCATAGTAAGTATTGAGACCAATCACATTCACTCCCAACATATTACCCATGATAATACCAAATATCGGGATGAAATATTGAGCGCTGAAAATGTTATCTAGTCTAAGCACGAAGCCTAGGAAATAAAGTCCTACCAACACCACTGTCACCAGAAAACCCACGGAAACGGGAATCATTAAAATATGACGCTTCAAACGAGTACGGGTAACAGCTGTTTCAGCTGCAACGCCCACCATAATAATTACCCATAAGAAATTAATAAAAAGGATTATTCCACTCAAACAGAAAGCGGAGATAGACACCGATAAAAAACAACTGAATGATCATTCGTACGGCACCAATTAGAATAGGTTTCAGTAATCCCGTTTTGAAACGCCACAAGAAGTAAACAGGTATCAGTAAAAGCAGTAATCCTACTCCCAAACTGGTGTAATCTATATCTATCGTTCCCATCCGTACACGTTTTATAAATTAAATATATGGTTGCAACCGGCAGCAAACTGCTTGTCGTGAGAAACTGCCAGAACAGTCATACCCTTACCGCACAGACTTCTAAAAAAATCTATCACGCGGTCGCAAGAGCTGGGATCAAGCGCCGAAGTAGGTTCATCCACTATCAATATCGATTTATTGAGCACCTCGGTAACCGCCAGCATAATCCGTTGTCTCTGTCCACCCGACACCTCGTGCACACGCTTGTGATAAAGCTCTTCTTCCAAACCCAACAAGGCAAAATTATCCAACAAGCGTTCCATACTAAAGCCTGTTTCCCGATTGGCTTTCAACTCAAAAGGCATACGCACCATATCACTTACCCATTCAGACGGCAAGGCAAGCTCTTGTGGAATCCATGCTATTTTCCGACGGACAAAATCGGCATTTCGAGGGGTCATCTCTACCCCATCTACTTTGATAACTCCTTCACTTATAGGCACAAATCCTAAGACAGCCTTCAATAACGAAGTCTTTCCACTACCCGAGTCACCGCAAACACAAACACTCTCACCCCGATTTACATGCAAGTTGAGATGCCTGAAAAGTAACAAGTCACCAAAGTTGATAGATATATTTTTTTTATTTCAATCATTTCCCAAAGAATAAAGGTCGGGAGCATTCACTGCTGCCGACCTTCCTTATTTTAAGACTAAAAAATCAATAAGCTCTAGCAAAGAGTACACGGCGAGCAGATGGTTTACCGGTTACCATACATTTGCCCGGAGTAAGGCTTTCTTCGTCTGCATCAAAAGGCAGACAACGGATAGTTGCCTTTGTCTCTTCTTTTATGCGGTCTTCCGTCTCAGGAGTTCCATCCCAATGAGCCAAAATAAACCCGCCTTTTTTCTATTTGTTCTTTAAACTCATCGTATGAGTCTACCTTTACGATATGGCTGTTACGATAGTTCAATGCTTTCTGATAAATATTGTTCTGAATTTCTTCCAACAGATTCTGTACGTATTCTTCAATACCATCGCATGAACGGGTTTCTTTTTCCAAAGTATCGCGACGCATTACTTCCATCGTATTGTTTTCGAGGTCGCGTCCCCCCATTACCAAACGAACGGGTACACCTTTAAGTTCGTAATCGGCAAATTTAAAGCCCGGACGCTTATTGTCGGCATTGTCATACTTCACAGAGATGCCCATGGCTTTCAGTTTCTTCACGATACCTTCTACCTTGGCATCAATCTTCTTCAGCATTTCATCATTCTTATAAATCGGAACGATAACTACCTGAATCGGAGCCAAATGCGGTGGTAATACCAAACCATTATCATCAGAGTGAGTCATAATCAACGCTCCCATCAAACGGGTAGATACCCCCATGAAGTAGCCCAAACATATTCCATTTTATTGTTCTTATCAACAAACTGAACATTAAATGCTTTTGCAAAGTTCTGTCCCAAGAAGTGGGATGTACCGCATTGCAATGCTTTTCCATCCTGCATCAAACCTTCAATGGTATAAGTATCAAGTGCACCGGCAAAACGTTCGTTAGCCGATTTCACACCCTTGACAAACCGGAACTGCCATATATTTTTCTGCAAAATCACCATAAACATGCAGCATCTTTTGTGCTTCCGCTTCTGCTTCTTCACGAGTTGCATGAGCCGTATGACCTTCCTGCCACAAAAATTCTGCCGTGCGGAGGAACAAACGGGTACGCATTTCCCAGCGCATTACATTTGCCCATTGATTACATAGAATGGGAAGGTCACGGTATGAATTAATCCAGTTCTTATATGTACTCCAAATAATAGTTTCCGAAGTAGGACGGATAATCAATTCTTCTTCCAACTTAGCAGCCGGGTCAACAATAACTCCTGAACCGTCTTCTGCATTCTTCAGACGATAGTGAGTCACTACTGCACATTCTTTTGGCAAAGCCTTCTACGTGTTCGGCTTCACGGCTAAGGTAGGATTTAGGAATCAGCAACGGGAAATAGGCGTTAACGTGACCTGTTTCTTTAAACATATCGTCCAACTGACGCTGCATCTTTTCCCAAAATGGCGTATCCGTAAGGCTTAATAACCATACATCCGCGCACAGGTGATTGTTCGGCTAGATCCGCCTTTACCACCAAATCATTATACCACTGAGAATAATTCTCGCTTCTTTTGGTAAGTTCTTTTAATTCTACTGCCATTGCTATATTGTTATTTTTACAATCCTTTTTAGAGTCTGCAAAAGTAGAAAAAAGCATGGGAAAGTACCAATGATTTCCCAAAAAATATTATTGATAACGGTAATACCACCAATAGGTATCGCCAAATTCGCGTCGCATACGGTTCTTCTGCTCTACCGGTGAAGTATATTCCTTTTGAAGTTTATCAAACTCTTGCAGGCGTTGTATCATCAGCGTATCATTTAGAACACGCGGATAAGCGGGGTGTGATTGCTTGTAAAGCATAATCGCCTCGCGGTAATAACGGGGTAATGTATCTTGCTCAAAAAAGCTGTCTTCCACGACAGAAGCAAATTTATCAAGCTTCTTATCAAGTAGCAGAGCACTTCAGATAGTAGTCCAAAGCGGTATGTTTCCCTACTTCATCCCGACAAATACGGGCAAGGAAATCGGTCGTACTTTCTGCCGTATAAGGTTTAGCTCCCAGATAATTGTATAAACTGTCTGCATCCAATCGCAAGGTGCCCTGCGAAGACGAAGAAAACAGCAAACCATCCGAACCGTAGTATTGAGGATACTCAAACAAGTGCTCGCCCATCGTTCCCTCACGCGACAAGGCATATGCCCGAAGCACGGTAAGCGTACGGCTTGGGTCCAAAGATTCGTATCCCACTTTGCGTGCAGCTTTATAATCTTTCTCTCGGATGGCATTCTCTATAGCCAACTCATGATGAAAGTTAATATCCGAATTGCCGATACACGCCGTCATCAGACACAGTATCAGCAAAATAGCTAAATTAGAGTTGATCAGCCCAATTACAGAACTTTCATGATCCAGCCAATGACGAAATATTCGCCGAAGCACAAACACAACTCCGACATACATAATAAGTAAAAGAGGTAACAGCCATAACCATTTATCCGCAAAGTTTCCACCATGATAAAGAGAACGGTTCACATCCGTCAGCACTCCCAACAATAGACAGGAAGGGAAATATGAAAGTGACCTTACCGAACCTTTCAACCCCAACAAGCCATTTATCCCCCATCTGAATATTAATAAGACAAGTGTAATGATAATGGCTCCCGCCAAAGGCGAATAATGAGTCTTTCCCTGAGACAACGAATAGTGTAATGCCCCCAATACATCACCCTGAAACAGGTAAAGATAGATGAAACTGAAAGCAGAGAAAAGAAGACCGCACGCACCCGTGAGGATGCGAACGGCTCTTTTATAGGACAAATTGGTATTGCTACTCATATAAAATTATTCTTTCACTTTTTTCAAAACCACTGCTGAACGAGCCGGAATATACAGTTTCAACCATTCTTTTCCTTCTCTTTTTATAAAGAGGATCAAAGTTGGTCAGATGTCGTATGCTATCGTCTGCCAAGCCAAAACCTCCAAATTCTTTTGCATCGGTATTGAGAACAACCTCATATGCTCCGTAAGGAACCAAAAAACCATAGTCTGTAAACGACCGAGTCGGATTGAAATTGAAAACGAAGATATTATTCTTACGACGATATGCCAATACCTGGTCACTGTCATTATGCCATACTTCAATCACCGGAGTATCCTGTATATTCTTCATCTCTCTGAGGGTATGTATCATAGCCGAATCAAAATCACCCAAATAATGGTAACACAGGTTTTTATTGTCTACCAAGTTCCATTGGCGACGTGCATATTTATGCGACCATCCATTACCTTCGCGCGGAAAATCAATCCATTCAGGATGGCCGAACTCATTACCCATAAAGTTCAGATAACCGCCGTTAATGGTAGATGCTGTTAATAAACGGATCATCTTATGCAGAGCAATACCGCGATGTACGTTATAATTCTCGTCTCCTTTCTGGAAATGCCAATACATATCAGCATACTATCAGGCGGAATATAATTGTCTTGTCTCCTACTAAAGCCTGATCATGACTTTCGGCATACGAAATGGTTTTCTCGTCCTTGCGGCGGTTGGTCACTTCCCAAAACATACTGCTCGGTTTCCAATCTTCGTCTATTTTTTCTTTGATCGTCTTAATCCAATAATCAGGAATATTCATAGCCATACGGTAGTCGAAACCATATCCTCCGTCTTGGTAAGGTGCAGCCAGCCCCGGCATGCCCGATACTTCTTCTGCAATAGTGATAGCTTTAGAATTCACCTGATGAATCAGCTTATTGGCCAATGTAAGGTAACAAATTGCATTATCGTCCTGATTGCCATTAAAATAATCACCATAATTACAGAATGCTTCACCTAAACCGTGGCTATAATACAGCATGGAAGTCACACCATCAAAACGGAAACCATCGAAATGAAACTCTTCCAGCCAATATTTACAGTTGGACAATAAGAAGTGTATCACTTCATTCTTACCATATAATCAAAGCACAATGAATCCCATGCCGGATGCTCACGACGCACACCGGGATAAAAGTATTGATTCGGATCTCCGGCAAAGTTGCCCAATCCTTCTACTTCATTCTTAACTGCATGAGAATGAACTATATCCATAATAACGGCTATACCCATTCTGTGAGCAGTATCAATCAGTTCTTTCAATTCCTCGGGAGTACCAAAACGAGAAGACGGAGCAAAGAAACTGGATACATGATAGCCGAAACTTCCATAGTAAGGATGTTCCTGAATGGCCATAATCTGAATACAATTATAACCGTCGGCTGCCACTCTTGGTAATATCTTCTCACGGAACTCATTATAAGTACCTACTTTCTCTTCATTTTGGGCCATACCAATGTGACATTCATAAATCATCAATGGATCTATTTTGGCACGGAATACTTTTTTTCTGAATTTATAAGGTTTTTCCGGTGCCCAAACCTGAGCACTGAATATCTTTGTCTGTTCGTCCTGAACAACACGAGTTGCCCATGCAGGAATCCGCTCACCTTCACCACCGTTCCAACGGACTTTCAATTTATACAAATCACCATGCTTTACAGCATTAGGATTGAGTTCCACTTCCCACACTCCGGGAGAATTCTTCACGCGATACATCCGATAATCGCCATTCTCTTTCCAACCATTGAAATCTCCAATAATATAGATTTCTTTCGCATTCGGTGCCCATTCACGGAACACCCATCCTCTTTTAGTACGGTGCAGACCAAAATAAAGATAACCGGTTGCAAAGTCAGAAAGTGTTGATTTGCCGTTTGTCAGTTCAAGTTCTTTGTCGATTGCATGCTGATGACGTCCTTCAATGGCAGCCGAATAAGGCTCCAGCCATGGATCACTTTCAATAATTCCTAATTTGGGAGTTGTATTTTCCATAATATGATAATTAATACTGTTAGTCATTTCCTTTATTTTACACCAATACTTTTACGATTACTTTTTCACGCCATCCGGTGTGACCCCCCGGAGCATGCGCGTATTGAGGAAAGAAGATTACAAACATTCCCGGCTTTACAGGAATGTAGCTTTCAGCCAGCCCATGGTAAAAAAAGAAATATCTTTATCAGCATTATATTCAGCCTCAGGCAGATCCTCACGAGGAGTATATCCCATCACTTCTACTCCTGACAAAGGTATCTGTATATCAATAAAACGATTATGCGTTTCTAGTTTAGCTTCTTCTTTAGTCTTGGGGTTGGTCTGCGAAAAGTTAACCACCAGGTCATCACCCTGCAGTTTTATTTTTTCCCAATTCCTGAGCATTCAGATCGGTTGTCTTCAAAAAACTTGATTGCCTCTGCAAACAATGGATTTAATGAAGCATACTTTTCCAGATTTTCAAATTTATCTACTACCATAATTTTATATTTAAATGGTTAATGTTACTTTCTATTATTCAAAGTCATCAATAGTGAAGTTTGTGAAATCGGCAAAAACGCTTCAATTGCTTGAAGACGTCCTCCACCTTATCCATCAAATCAGGTGTCATGAAGAAGTCATCAGGTACCATGTAAGTGCAAGTAAACTCCTTGCATTTTAAATAATCTATATATTCAAAATCTTTAGGAAATCCTTTTGGTGCTGTTTTCAAATGTGTTTCGCCAATAATGGGGAAATAACGCCTAAATGCAGGATCTTCTACAATAGCTCTATACTCCTCTATATTGTCATATACCGCCTGTCTGACGGCTTTCAGTACTTTAGAATCAAGACAAAGGCTTCCTCCCGCAAGCATGCTGTTTCCATTTTCCAAATGAAGATAATAGCCACAATGGTCCGACTTCTTGCCATGGGCATTGATATATCCACCGAAATGTATTTTATAAGGAGTCTTATCTGCCGAAAAACGAGTATCTCGATAAATACGATAAGTACAGTCCTTGGCTTCTATACCACGGACACTATCATCAAATAAAGAGATTCGTGCAATAACAGCTGTCAATAATTGTTCAAATTCAGCCTGTGCTCTCAAATACTCTTCTTTATGCGCCTGAAACCACTCACGGTTGTTGTTTGCAGCCAGTTCCTTTAAAAATTGAAAGATAATAGATATATCCATGTTCTATTTGTCACACGTTTACTTGACAAATATACAATATATATTTGTAACGAACTAGAAAAAAAACGAAGTATTTATCTTTTTCCTACTATCTTCAAGAACTCATTATGCAACTTTCCATTGGTTGCAAGTACCTCATGACCATTATAGAAATTCTCTCCGCCACTGTAATCAGTCACTTTACCGCCTGCATTCATCAAAATTATTGAGCCGGCAGCAATATCCCATGGACCAAGGAACCCTTCTATACGGGCTTCAAAGCGCCCGGCTGCCACATAGCACAATTCAGCAGCCGCAGCTCCCTGTAGACGAAGACCGCCTACATTGCCATAAAGTTTATGCACTATATGCTCGGCAAGTGGCTTATAGGATTGAAAATTGTAAGGAAATCCTAACGCAACGAAAGCCTCATCCATGTCCGCTACATCCGACACATGAATTTCCCTACCGTTCAGATAAGACGGCGAACCTTTGTATGTCCAATAAAGTTCATTACGACACACTTCATATACCACTCCCACCAGCAATTCTTCGCGGTTTCTCAAAGCAATGCTGATACAGTAGGGTGCATTATTATGGATAAAGTTGGTGGTTCCGTCCAACGGATCTACCAACCAGCAATACTCTTCGTCAGTCAGACTGCCTGAACCTTCTTCGGCAATGAAGCCTGCTTCAGGCACCAGTTCGCGCAATTGCGCTACAATTCTGTGTTCCGATTCCTTGTCCACATAAGACACATAATCATGAGCATTTTTCTTTTCCACTCTGCCACGGTCGAAACTACTACGCTCATTACGAAGAAAAGCACCCCCTTGGAGTGCTATTTCACGTACTTTTTTGGTAATTTGTTCTAAGTCTAACATATCCTTATTTTTGAGAGGCATCCAATGTACCAAATTTTATATACGCCTTTACGGATAATCTTTCCGTCTTTATCCGTTTCGACAAAAGCACCATGCTTCTTTCCCTGTTTGAAGAATCCGTCAAAACGTACACCGTTTTTATCCACCAGCACACCTTTGCCATCTTCTTTCCCTTTAGAGAAATGACCCTTATAGCAACTTCCGTCTTTCATTTGAAGGACTCCTTCACCGTCGGCCATATTGTTCTTCCAGTCACCTTCATACTCATCACCGTTGGCCCAAACATAATGACCTTTGCCATTACGCTGGTTATTAACCCATTGGCCATCATACACTGCTCCGTTCGCCCAAGTAAATGTACCTGTTCCGTGTTGCTCCCCATCTTTAAATGTGCCGACATACTTATCACCGTTTTTATGATAATAAATACCCTCGCCTGTACGCTCACCATCTACATAATCACCTTCATAACGATCTCCGCTATGGAAATAATAAATGCCTTTGCCATCCTGCACATCTGCTTTCCAATCGCCTACGTATTTATCGCCATTTACATATACAAAGGTACCTTTTCCGTCACGCATATCATCCTTCCATTGCCCTTCGTATTTTGATTTGTCGGGCCATACCATCGTACCTTCACCGTTTTTCTTATCATTCTTCCACTCACCCACGTATTGCGCACCGGCTTTCCACGTATAGGAGCCTTTACCGCTGCGCTGGTCTTGAAACCAATTGCCTACATAGATGTCGCCATTATAATAATACATAGTACCCTCACCTTGCTGGTAATCGGTGTACCACATACCTTCATAACGATTGTTGTTCATAAAATAGAAAGTACCGTTGCCATGCTGCTGGTCCTGATACCACTGCCCCACATATTTCTCTCCGTCGTGAAACGTATAGGTTCCCGTCACCTTCGCGTTTTCCCTTTTTACATACTGACCTTCATAAATGTCTCCATTCTTGAAGACTGTCTTTCCTTTTCCGTTAGGTTTGCGGCCCTTCAGTTCTCCTGTATACTCGCTTCCATCCCTTAAAAGAATAGTTGCCTATCTTTATTTGAGCGGTAGCCATTGTGCTGACCGAAGCCAAAATCAATAATATATATGCGTATTTCTTCATTGGTTCGTTTCTAAATAATAGATAAGATAGTCAAAGATACTACTTTCTGCTTTCAGCGTTGCAAGTTATTACACTTTTTTTACCCGCAACGACCTCTATTAAGTTTTCTTTTTGCAGAAATAAGTCTGTGCCAATCTCTGTATTTCCTCTCTCGTGATTCCACGGATAGCATCCAACGAACGGATAAAGAACTTATCGTCCAATCCTGCCGTTTCAATATAAATCCATGCATCCGACAGGGAGAATGGACCTTCATATGAACGGCATAAATCGCCCAACATATAGTTCTTCACCATTTCTAGTTCCTCTTGCGGCACCGGCTCATTGCAAAGTTTATCCATTTCGCGATAAACTTCGGTGATAATGGGATTAATGTATTCATTCGCCGCTTCAGTACTGATAATTAAAATCCCCGAATCAGGATAAGATACAATCCCCGCTCCAATACCGTAAGTATATCCTTTTTCTTCACGGATATTGGACATCAGCCGACTACCGAAGTAACCTCCAAACAAAGTCACCATCACTCTCGCCTTCAAAAAATCGGGATGATGACGTTCCATCACAAAACTTCCCATTTTGAGGGAGCTTTGCAGAGCATCTTCACGTTCGACAAAGAGGTGTTTCTCAGAAGTAGTTCGGGGTACAACTGCCTGCATCACAGGTTTATCTTTCACCTCTCCCCATGCCTCATTACCCAAATTCTCTTCAACGCTCCGAATGATATCGGGAGTGACTTTTCCCGATATATAAACTGAGCAATTACCCGAATGGTAGTAATTCCGGTAAAAATCGTGCAATACTTCAGGGGTGATACGATCGTAATCTTCAGCCACCGCATAACGTCCGAAAGGATGTTCGGCACCGAACAAGGCACGATTCAATTGTTTACGTGCAATCATTTCCACACGCGTACTATTGACTAAAAACTGCTGTTTATTGGTATCCGCAACCACCGAAAGCTCCTTTATAGGGAAAAAGTGGCGTTTTCACCATTTCAGCAATGACAGACAAAGTGCGGGAGAAATACTTATTTAATGAGTAAAGTGTAATAAAACCATAATTCACCGATGAAGAAAGTTCCAACCAAGCCCCATAATAATCCAGTTTCTCGGCAATCTGCGCCGAAGTCATGCTTCCTGCCCCTTCACGTAGCATACGATTGGTGAACATCGCTTGTAAAGGCTGTTCCTGATGCCATTGTCCACCACCGATCAATAGGTCAAAACGGACAACATCTTCTGTTCCAGCATTAATAATATTCAGCGGCATACCATTCTTCATCACTCTCCGTTCAGGAAGTGAGATACTGAATTCACTTAGCTGGCGGATAGCCGGTGGGGTTGTTCTGTCTAAAGTCATGCGTTCTTTGCCTCCTGCTGATTTAAGAATTCTTCTGCACGTGCCAAAATCCTGAGGAGTATCGATACCTATTGTTTCCACTTCACTGATACCGACCTTAATGGTATAGCCATTCTCCAACCAACGGAGCTGTTCCAACGATTCGGCCAATTCCAGTGAAGATTGTGGAAGAGCAGTAATTTCCTTCAGCGCATCAGCACGATAAGCGTAGAGACCGATATGCTTGTAATAAGTATGTCCTGCCAGCCAATCCTGCTTTCCGGCATTACGCTGATAAGGGATAATAGAGCGACTGAAATACAATGCGTTCATATTCTTGTTAACTACCACCTTGGGAGAATTTACATTCTCCAACGCTGCAAAGCCATCTTCGGGAGTGAAAGGTTTCACTAAAGTAGCAATTTGCGTGGAGGCATCATCAAAACAAGACTTGACAGCCTCCAGTTGCGAATGCCGGATAAAAGGTTCGTCGCCCTGAATATTGACAATGACATCATAACCCTGTCCCACCTTGGTAAAAGCCTCATAACAACGGTCGGTGCCACTCTTATGGTCGATGGAAGTCATCACAACCTTACCTCCGAACGCCTTTACAACAGCTTCTATACGTTCATCATCTGTAGCCACATAAGCCTCATCCAAAACACCGGCCACTTGTTCATAAACTCTTTGAATCACAGGTTTGCCTCCCAAAAGGGCTAAAGGTTTAGCCGGGAAACGCGTGGAGGCGTATCTTGCAGGAATAATTCCGATAAATTTCATGGTTCTATTTCTTTTATATAATCACGCAAAAGTACAAAAACATTTCTTACTTTTGCAGCATAAATGCAATAAATGTTATGAACGAACACCACTGTTTGCTTTGTATGGGCTCTAACACAAACCGTTTCACACAGCTTTCGGATGCACGAAAAGTTCTGAGTGAAGCCTTCCCCGACATTCATTTCGGCGAACTTATGGAAACACAAGCTATCGGAAGCGGATTCCATTCTCCTTTCAGCAATCAGTTGGCAAGATTCACCACCACTCTGTCATCCGAGTCCGTCCACAACCTGTTCAAGGAACTGGAACGACACAGCGGACGCCTTCCCGGAGATAAGGCACAAGGAATAGTAAAACTGGATATTGACCTGCTGACCTTTGACAACAAGGTACTGAAGCCGGAAGATATGAAGAGAGAATACATTCGCCGCGGAATATCTCTCCTCTGATTTCACCTTTCCTACCATTGGCAACTCTTCTTCACTCTTGCTATAACATATCTAAGGTTATTCAAATTTAGGCACGTTTTAAATTCATAATGAATTAATCGGAACATTTGCTTGTTTATTATCATTAATATCAGTAGCTTAGCACTCTATTGCTAACCTGATTTTAATTATCTAAAAAAAAAAGTTATGAAATTCTTTATTGACACAGCCAATTTGGAGCAAATCCGCGAGGCAAACGCATTGGGCGTATTGGATGGCGTGACTACAAATCCATCTTTAATGGCTAAAGAAGGCATTAAAGGAGTTGAAAACCAACATAAGCATTACATCGAGGATATGTAATATCGTGGACGGAGATGTCAGTGCCGAAGTGATTGCCACCGACTATGAAGAAATGATTCGTGAGGGCGAAGAACTTGCCGCCCTCAACCCACACATCGTAGTAAAGGTGCCTTGTATTGAAAACGGTATCAAGGCCATCAAGTATTTCAGCAACAAAGGCATCCGCACCAACTGCACGCTGGTGTTCTCCGCAGGGCAGGCACTGCTGGCGGCAAAGGCGGGAGCAACCTATGTGTCTCCGTTTGTGGGCAGACTGGATGACATTTGTAGCGACGGTGTGGGGCTGGTTGCCCAGATTGTCGATTTATATCAGACGTATGATTACACAACACAGGTCCTGGCCGCTTCCATCCGCAACACTTTGCACATATTGCAATGTGCTGGAAGTGGGCGCAGATGTAGTAACTTGTCCTCTGTCTGCTATCAAAGGATTACTGACCCATCCACTGACAGATATCGGACTGGAAAAGTTTCTTGCCGACTATCGAAAAGTGAACGGATGATTTTTTGATTATTTCATCCATTTGTATATTCGGGCGACCAAACGTCGCCCCTACAAAATATTCCTATTTGAACTTAAGATAACCGATGCGGGTACATTTAACTCCTCTGCTTTCATAATGTGACAGCACTTTTGGCCGACTTAATATATAATGTATCCCTTTGATTAATCTTCTTGGTATAACAATTCAATGTATCCGGTGTCAGACTAGGTGCTGCTGCTTTTATAACAAAGGAAAAACGATTGCCGTCCGCATCTGCCGCCAACACACTTTGATCCACATAATAGTCATGAGTCTTGTAGCTATCCAACTGCAATCTTACCCCCAGTACCTCCAAGTGCAAATCGACCAGCTTCTCTCCTTTTTCCGCCTATGAAACGGCTTCCGCCGGACAAATGATGTTTTCTAATCACAGTATCATAATGCACCACCGCAAAGTCTTTGGCAATCACAGCCAGCTTCTTATCGCGAGGATTTCGGGCTTCAAATTTATGAGCCAGCCATAACACATAATTAGGGTCGACATAATACACCTCGGCCAACCGTTTGCCTCTGTATTTACCGAAAGCCACAATATCTTCGGAAGAGCCGTAATAAGGCTCAAAGAAACTGTTATCTTTTTACCTTCAGCATGATATTACAATTCTGCAAATACAAAAATGCACGTTCGGCAGCATCATCGAAAGTGACAGCCAGAGTGCGTACAAACAAAGGAGAATGGCTATTATCAGGAAAGATGCGCCACAAAGCATAATAAGAACGGTAGGGAGTAGAAACGCTAATCGCATAATATCCTGTGTCTTCCCTGCGTCCCTTATTAAAATGGTCTATTTTCTGAAAGACTTTCTCAGCCATTACATTGGTTATCTGATACAGAGTTATATTTTTATCCATCACCTCCTCCTTTCATATTCAACTAAAGTTTTCCTTTTCGTAAATATAGGAATTTATGGGGACTTTCCAAAAAAAACTCGTTTTTTCTCTTTAAAACCAATCTTTAGCTATGCGTTGCAAAGAAGAAAATAATAAAAACACCCACATCACCTGCAGACACAATAAAAGCCCGCAGAATTATCACATCCACACGGGCTTTACTTTATAATTTCCAAAGTCTTAAAGGCAAAGGAAGAAGTTTTGTCACTTATTCAAAAATAGCATCCAAGCCGGTATTGTCTTCGCTGCTCGAAGAGTTATCCATCAGCGTATCCTTACAAGGATCAAAGTCTTCGGGTATATTGAAACGTTCTTCCTGTGAATATCCCAAACTTTTATCCTTATATACTTTCTGCATATAGAGTCCCCATACCGGCAGCGCCATGGCAGCCCCCTGACCGTTGACCATCGTGTCAAAATGAATGTCGCGGTCTTCACCGCCCACCCATACACCGGAAACCAATGAAGGCGTAAAGCCCATAAACCAACCGTCGGAGTTATTGTTGGTAGTACCCGTCTTACCTCCCATATCAGCAGTAATGCCGTACAAACGGCGAACGCGTCCACCCGTACCTTCATTGATAACCGCACGCAGCATTACCAACATCTTATATGCACTCGATTCACTGATAACTTCATCCATCTGAGGAGTAAAGTTGGCAAGTACATTTCCCTCGTTATCCTCTATCCGAGTGACAAACAACGGTGCAGTGCGGATTCCTCTGTTGGCAAACGCAGTGTAGGCACTGACCATCTCGCCTACCGATATTTCGCAAGGACCGACCGAGACTCAATGACACCACCGGATCTATTTGCTTATTCAATACACCAAACGAATGAATCAAACGAACCAACTGATAAGGATTCAACTTACTCATCAGATATGCCGTTACCCAATTATCGGAATTGGCCAACCCCCATTTGATTGTCACCATTTCACCATAACGTTTCTTGTTGGCATTGCGCGGAGTCCAGGGACGTCCGTTTTCATCTATTAACGTTTGTTCCACATGGCGCACCTCGTCACAAGGAGAAAAACCATTTTCCATCGCCAGCGTATATAGATAAGGTTTGATGGTAGACCCCACCTGGCGGCGTCCTGTCATAGCCATATCATACTGAAAATAATTATAATTAGGTCCTCCCACGTATGCTTTTACATATCCGGTTGTGGGATCCATCGACATGAATCCGGCACGCAGAAAATGCTTGTAATACCTGATAGAGTCCATCGGTGTCATAATAGTATCTTTCTCTCCCTCGTATGAGAATACAGACATCTCATACTTCGTATCAAACGCCTTACGGATTTCAGCTTCCGAATATCCGGCTTCTTTCATAATACGATAACGGTCGGTTTGCTTCATGGCTCTGGTCATGATAGTATTTACCTCTTCCTGAGTCAGATTCTAGTGAACGGAGCTGTTTTCTTCTTCGACTTTTCTTTGAAGAAACGCGGTTGCAGATATTTAGCTACGTGCTCACTCACAGCTTCTTCGGCATAGCGCTGCATACGTGAGTCGAGTGTGGTGTAAATCTTCAGTCCGTCTGTATATATATTATAGTTCGTACCATCTTTCTTCTTATTCTTGGCACACCAACCAAACAGCGGATTATTTTTCCACGCCAAAGAATCTTCATAATATTTCTGCATCTGCCAGCCGCGATATTCACTCTTCTTCGGCTCCTTGGCTGTCATTACGCCACGCAGATATTCGCGGAAATAAGTGGCCAACCCTTCCTTGTGGTCCACACGACGATACTTCAACACCAACGGTAACTTCTTCAGCGAATCCGCCTCAGCATCACTTAGATAACCGGTTTTTCGCATCTGATCAAGCACCACATTACGACGCCCACGGGAACGCTCGTTAAAACGTTTCGGGTTATACAGCGAAGGATTCTTGCACATACCCACCAGCGTTGCCGCCTCTTCCGTTTTCAGGTCTTTCGGTTCCTTAGAGAAATAAGTGTTTGCTGCCGTCTTGATTCCCACAGCATTATTAAGGAAATCAAACTTATTGAGATACATGGTCAGGATTTCTTCCTTGGTGTAATAACGCTCCAGTTGCACAGCAATTACCCACTCGATAGGTTTCTGCAACAGACGTTCCATCACATTGTCTGCTGTAGGAGAATAGAACTGCTTGGCCAGCTGCTGCGTGATGGTACTACCACCTCCCGCATTTTTCTGCATCAAAATACCGCGTTTCACCAATGCGCGGATAAACGCACGTGCATCAATTCCTGAGTGTTCTGAAAAACGTTCATCCTCGGTAGCAATCAAGGCATGAATCAAGTTAGGTGACAACTGGTCGTATCCCACAAAAACACGGTTTTCCTTACTGATTGACCAAGTGCCCAGCATTTTGCCATCATCGGATATAATCTCGGTTGCAAACTTCAAGTTCGGATTCTCCAACTCCTCGATAGGAGGAACATAACCAATCCACCCCTTGGCTATCGCGGTAAAAATGAAGGCTATAGCTAATATTACACAGGCTACCAACGCCCAAAGTACATAAATAAACTTCTTCCTCATGTCTGTTTTTCTAGTAATTATCACTGCAAAAGTAAGGAAAAAAACTTTGAGATAGAAGGCGTTTCTAACAAAGTTCAACTAAATATCTTTAGAAGCTTCGTCATTTTATTTTTTTTTTTCATACCTTTACGCTCCGTATAATTGTAATTATAAATACAAATAGGTATGGAAAATAGAAGTTTAGTCACTATTGCCGAACACTCCAAAGAGAAAATTCTCTATTTGTTGGAAATGGCAAAAGAGTTTGAGAAGAAACCTAACCGTAAATTATTGGACAACAAGGTGGTAGCCACTCTTTTTTTCGAGCCATCCACCCGAACGCGACTCAGTTTTGAAACAGCAGCCAACCGCTTGGGAGCACGGGTTATCGGATTCACCGACCCCAAAGTTACCAGTTCTTCAAAAGGCGAAACATTAAAAGACACAATTATGATGGTGAGCAACTATGCCGACATTATCGTAATGAGACATTATCTGGAAGGAGCTGCGCGCTATGCCAGCGAAGTAACCACAGTGCCTATTGTGAATGCCGGAGACGGTGCCAACCAGCATCCCTCACAAACCATGCTCGACCTCTACTCCATCTACAAGACGCAAGGCACGCTGGAGAATCTGAATATCTATTTGGTAGGCGACCTGAAATACGGACGTACCGTACACTCCCTGTTGATGGCCATGCGCCATTTCAACCCGACTTTTCACTTTATCGCTCCCGAAGAGCTGAAAATGCCCGAGGAGTATAAGCTATATTGCCGCGAACACGGTATTAAATATAAGGAATATACAGACTTCAACGAAGATACTATTGCCGAAGCCGACATTCTGTATATGACACGTGTGCAACGCGAACGCTTCACCGATTTGATGGAGTATGAACGCGTGAAAGACGTATATATATTAAGGAATGAAATGTTGAGACACACCCGCCCCAACCTGCGCATTCTTCACCCGCTGCCCCGCGTAAACGAAATCGCATACGATGTGGACGAAAATCCAAAAGCATACTATTTCCAGCAGGCACAAAACGGACTGTATGCACGCCAGGCCATCCTTTGCGATGTATTGGGCATTACACTGGATGATGTAATTGAAGATGGTAATAAGTAAAAACGAAAAGACTATGAGCGAAAAGAACAAACAAGAATTACAAGTCGCCGCTTTAAAGAACGGAACTGTTATAGACCATATACCTTCCGACAAACTGTTTACTGTAGTTGCATTGCTCGGATTACAGAATTCTGACTCAAACATTACTATCGGAAACAACTTCGAGAGCAAGAAATTGGGTAAGAAAGGTATCATCAAGGTAGCCGACCGTTTCTTTACGGATGAAGAGATCAGCCGCCTGTCGGTAGTTGCCCCCAACGTGAAACTTAATATTATCCGTGACTATGAAGTAGTGGAAAAGAAACAGGTACTGATGCCCGAAGAGTTACGCGGCATCGTGAAATGCGCCAACCCCAAATGTATCACCAATAATGAACCGATGGCAACCCTGTTTCACGTCATCGACAAGGAACACGGTATTTTGAAATGCCACTATTGCGAAAAAGAACAAAGCAAAGAAGCAATTAAGTTATTATGAAACAAGACTGGAAACCGGGAACCATGATTTATCCGCTGCCGGCTGTTCTGGTGAGTTGCGGAAGTACGGAAGAAGAATATAATATCATTACAGTGGCGTGGGCAGGTACAATATGTACCAACCCACCCATGTGTTATATATCCGTACGCCCCGAACGTCACTCTTATCCCATTCTGAAACGCAATATGGAGTTTGTCATCAACCTCACTACCAGGGATATGGCTTTTGCTACCGATTGGTGCGGTGTGCGCTCCGGAAGAGATTATAATAAGTTTCAAGAAATGAAACTAACCCCCGGAAAGGCAAAAATGGTAAGTGCACCCATCATTGAAGAATCTCCACTATGCATCGAGTGCCGTGTGAAGGAAATCATTTCACTGGGTTCACACGATATGTTCATTGCCGATGTAGTGAAAGCGTAAAAAAGCGGATGACAAATATCTGAATAAAGAAACAGGAAAGTTCGAACTGGCCGGGAGCAACCCATTGGTATATGTACACGGCGGATATTTTGATTTGGGTACCAAGATCGGTAAATTTGGCTGGTCAGTAGAAAAAAAGAAAAAAGAATAGATGAAGAAAAATTTCCTGCTCATATCGGCATTGTTTCTTTCCACGTCTGTCCTGAAAGCAGAAGAACAGAAGCAGAGCTCCCAAACAGAGCCTAAAGTCAACATAGGCCTGAAAGCAGGATTTAACTCCTCCATGTATTTCACCAGTCGCCTGCAACTGGACGGGCAACGTTTTGAAGACATACAAAACAACTACAAGGTAGGCTATTTTGCCGCCTTGTTTTTCCGTTTCAACATGAAACGCCATTTCATCCAACCCGAGTTTACTTATAACGTAAACAAAGGAGATATCACTTTCGACAAAAATCAAAACAACGAAACTCTCCCACCCGATTTTGCCACTATCCGTTCCACCATCCATTCATTGGAAATCCCCCTGCTGTATGGATACAGCTTCGTCAAAAGTCATCCATACGGCATGGCATTCTTCATCGGTCCCAAACTGGAATATATCTGGAAGAGAAAGACGAAAGAAGAATTCTCCAACTTTGGGCATGACAATATTCAAGAAGAGTTACACCCCATCAATGTGAGCAGTGTCATCGGTTTAGGCGTAAATATCTCGAATATTTTTTTTTGATTTCCGCTACGAAATAGGGCTGACCAACATATCAAAAGAAATCATTTACGAAAAGAACATCAACGGAGAAATATCCCACGAAAAAGGCATTGTTATCAACCGTCATAAAAACGTACTCAGCTTCTCATTGGGAGTTATTTTTTAAATTATCACAGTAGCGAAAGATTTTCCCGAATTTATTTCCTTCTAACCTAAAATTTCTTAACTTTGTGAACTCTAAATCGAATATCGTACATAAACTTATTATAAAAAGAAATGAAAAGAGACGATTTGATTTTCGATATCATCGAAAAAGAGCATCAACGCCAGCTCAAAGGTATCGAGCTGATTGCATCCGAAAACTTCGTCAGTGACCAAGTAATGCAAGCCATGGGCTCATGCCTTACCAACAAGTATGCCGAAGGTTATCCGGGCAAACGCTATTACGGTGGTTGCGAAGTGGTAGACCAAAGCGAACAAATCGCAATCGACAGACTAAAACAAATCTTTGGTGCGGAATGGGCCAATGTTCAGCCTCACTCCGGTGCACAAGCCAATGCCGCTGTTTTCTTGGCGGTCTTGAATCCGGGCGATAAATTCATGGGATTGAATCTGGCTCACGGTGGTCATCTGTCACATGGTTCTTTGGTAAATACATCGGGGATCATCTACACTCCGTGCGAATACAATCTGAACAAAGAAACAGGACGTGTAGACTACGATCAGATGGAAGAAGTGGCATTACGTGAAAAGCCGAAAATGATTATCGGCGGCGGCTCTGCATACTCTCGCGAATGGGACTACAAACGTATGCGTGAAATAGCCGATAAAGTGGGTGCCATCTTGATGATTGATATGGCTCATCCGGCCGGACTCATTGCCGCAGGTCTGCTAGACAATCCTGTAAAATATGCTCACATCGTTACCTCCACCACTCATAAAACACTTCGCGGGCCTCGTGGCGGTGTCATCATGATGGGCAAAGACTTCCCTAACCCATGGGGTAAGAAAACTCCGAAAGGTGAAATCAAGATGATGTCGCAACTATTGGACTCTGCCGTATTCCCGGGCATCCAGGGCGGACCGTTGGAACACGTTATCGCTGCCAAAGCTGTTGCCTTCGGTGAATGTTTACAACCTGAATATAAAAGAATATCAAAAACAAGTACAGAAGAATGCCAAAGTATTGGCACAGGCTTTGATAGATCGTGGCTTTACCATTGTATCCGGTGGCACCGACAATCACTCCATGCTGGTAGATTTACGCACTAAATATCCCTGATTTGACAGGTAAAGTGGCTGAAAAAGCATTGGTTTCTGCCGATATCACAGTAAACAAAAATATGGTGCCGTTCGACAGCCGTTCAGCATTCCAGACTTCGGGTATCCGCCTGGGTACTCCTGCCATTACAACTCGCGGTGCAAAAGAAGATTTGATGATTGAAATTGCCGAAATGATTGAAACCGTTCTTTCTAATGTGGATAATGAGGAAGTAATTGCACAGGTTCGCGCCCGCGTGAATGAAACAATGAAGAAATATCCTATTTTTGCTTATTAAAAAACAGGAAACACTTACATTTACCATCAAAGAAATGGGGATTGTGTCTAAACATTGAGATAGACCGGTTAGTTTTGACGCACCCCATTTCTTGAACTATAAAAGAAAAAAACAAAAGCACGTTTCACACGTATCAAGGGATTAAGGCACTGTTTCACAATCAATTGCAGTGAAACATAGAATAATGTATTAAGCTGATGATACTTCATACAACAACCTCCCCCCCAAAAAAAGACCAAGGTCTTTTTTCAAAACTCTTTCGGCTTTCAAGAAAACACCAAGGTCTTTTAAAAAAACATCAAGGCCTTTATGCAAAACACTTCCGGCTTTTTTGAAAAAGCCTAAATGTTTTCCATCTCTACTGGAAATCCTCCTTTATTTTTATACCTTTGCACACATTTTACATTAACGACTGATGAAAGGAACAAAGAATCTAACTCAAGGTCCCATTCTACGCCAGCTTTTTACTTTAGCAATGCCCATTATGGCTACTTCTTTTTATCCAAATGGCATATAGCCTGACAGATATGGCATGGGTAGGAAGATTGGGAAGTGAAGCCATTGCCGCCGTGGGTTCCGTAGGGATTCTCACATGGATGTCCACCGCCATTGCCTTGCTCAATAAAGTAGGTGCCGAAGTAAATGTGGGGCAAGCAATCGGTGCTCAAGACGAACAAGCCGCACGTAATTTTGCTTCCAATAATATTACTTTAGCACTGTTGATTTCCGTACTTTGGGGTGCCATACTATTTATCTTTGCACGCCCTATCATCAGCATCTACGAATTGCAACCACACATCGAAGACATGGCAGTGGAATATCTGCGCATCATATCTACAGCATTGCCGTTCGTATTCCTGTCCACTGCTTTTACCGGAACATTCAATGCAGCAGGAAGGAGTAAGATTCCTTTCTCAATCAACGGTATTGGTCTGATAACTAACATCATACTAGACCCTCTCCTCATCTTTGGTTTAGGATGGGGAACTACCGGTGCCGCTATCGCCACCTGGCTGGCAGAAGCCATCGTATGCTTTCTTTTTGTCTATCAATTAAAGAAGAAAAAAAGATTCTGTGGGACAACTTTATTTTCTTTACACACCTTAAAAAACAATACGCCGTACGCATTATCAAGATAGGACTCCCTGTAGCAACATTCAACACCCTATTTGCATTCGTCAATATGTTTCTCGGACGAACCGCCTCCGAACAGGGTGGGGCATCTAGGGCTGATGGCTCTCACCACAGGCGGACAGATTGAAGCCATAACCTGGAATACCTCACAAGGTTTTGCCACTGCCCTCAGCGCTTTTGTAGCTCAAAACTACGCAGCACGCCAAGTAGCCCGTGTACTGAAGGCCTACCACACCACCTTGTGGATGACTTTTATCTTCGGCACCTTCTGTACCTTCATTTTTTTATATGTTATGGTAATGAAATATTTTCTATCTTTGTACCTGAGAAAGCAGCTTACGAAACCGGCGGTGTATTTTTACGCATTGACGGATACTCCCAAATATTTATGATGCTTGAAATCACCATCCAAGGAGTATTCTACGGAATCGGACGTACAATGCCGCCTGCTGTGATAAGTGTCAGCTGCAATTATCTGCGCATCCCGATGGCGCTCCTGTTCGTCTCATGGGGATGGGGATTGCCGGGCATTTGGTGGAGCGTAACCATTACCAGCACAATGAAAGGGATTATCTGCCTGATATGGTTTATGGCTATCAAGAAAAAAAGGCATTAAGTTATCAGGCTGATTGATGAACAATTTTTGCATTAAGTCATTATATAATTAAAAACAAATGAGATTATGAAAAAGACTAAATTTATTGCTTTTTGCTGAGTGCGACATTAGTATTCAGTGGATGTGGTAACATGAATAATACAACTAAAGGCGGACTAATCGGCGGCGGTGGCGGTGCTGCCTTGGGTGCTATTATCGGAGGTATTGCCGGACACGGCAAAGGTGCTGCTATCGGTGCTGCCGTTGGTGCTGCCGTTGGTACGGGTGCCGGTGTTTTGATTGGCAAGAAAATGGATAAGGCAGCTGCCGAAGCTGCTCAGATTCAAGGTGCTCAGGTAGAGCAAGTAACTGACAACAACGGACTTCAGGCTGTAAAAGTTACTTTCGACTCGGGCATTCTCTTCAACACCGGAAATGCTTCCCTAAGTCCTCAAGCCAAATCAGCATTGAGCAAATTCGCCAACAATGTATTGAATCAGAACAGAGGCATGGACGTATCCATATATGGTTACACCGACAATCAAGGTTGGAGAAACAGCACTGCCGAACAAAGCATCCAAAAGAACCTCAACTTGTCTCAAGAACGTGCACAAAGCGTGGCAAGTTATCTGTTGAGTTGCGGTGCCAGCACTTCTCAAATCAAATCAGTTGAAGGTTTGGGCCAAGCCGACCCTATAGCAAACAATGATACTGCCGAAGGACGTCAACAGAATCGTCGCGTGGAAGTATATATGTATGCCAGCCAACAAATGATTCAGCAGGCTGAAGCCGGTACATTGAAATAAATTATGTGATAAAATCACGCTTTCAACTACCTCTGTGAGTAGATTGAAAGCGTGATTTTACTTTTTTCGCTACGCAAACATGAAGAAAAAAAAGATTCTTAAGTTTATCCGCAATCTATTGATTATATTCTTTGGCTCATCTATTCTGTCAGTCATAGCTTTGCGTTTTATCCCCGTTTATTTTACTCCCCTGATGTTCATCAGAACCGCACAACAGATAATTCATGGCGAAGACATCAAATGGAAACACACCTGGGTGTCGAAAGAGAAGATTTCCCGCCATCTGCCCATGGCTGTCATAGCTTCGGAAGACAACCGGTTTGCCGAACATAATGGATTCGACTTTAAAGAAATAGAAAAAGCCATGGAGGAAAACAAGACCAGAAAACGTCCTCGCGGCGCAAGCACTATCAGCCAACAAACTGCCAAGAACGTGTTTTTTATGGCCGGCCTCCTCTTGGCTGAGAAAAGGGCTGGAAGTGTATTTCACGACTCTCATAGAATTATGTTGGAGTAAAGAAAGGATTATGGAAGTTTATCTCAATTCCATCGAAATGGGAAAAGGAATCTATGGAGCAGAAGCCGTTGCCAAGGAGCATTTTCATAAAAAGGCAGGTCAATTGACTCCGGGTGAATGTGCCCTGATAGCAGCCAGCCTGCCCAATCCCCGCAAGTTTAATTCGGGCAAGCCAAGCAACTATATGTTTAAAAGACAAAAGAAAATTCTTTATCTAATGAAATGTGTTCCCGCTTTCCCCCCAAAAGAAAAAGAAGAAGGCGAAAAACACTTAGCCCTGCCTTACAATACGGATATGATTCGAACCCCGGTATGAGTCCTTTTATTCTTTGAATAGTCATACATTGGCTGAGGGTCCAGAATTACCTTCTTTGCCACAGAGGAAGCATGCAGCAAATGAAGGGTATCTCCCACCCAACAGACAAAACCGACGTGTACCACATCAAGTCCGGTAATATTCGTTGTGATTGCCAATATATCACCATCCTTAATATTCAACTTATAAGGAGGATAACTCAGTTGGTCTTTCGGAAAGTAAGTAACCACACTCCCATTCAACGCCTGTTCCTGCCGCACTATTTCAGCTACTAAAGAGGGATTATCTTTCAGCTGCCTATAACTGTCGGGATGGGTAGACATGAAGTTGAGATGCGAAACTCCTGTTGCAGGGTGCTGAATTCGTCTGTCCGCTCCTTTACGATACCCTTCCGCTCATTATCCTTTATCCACTCGCTGAAATAATGCAGACGTGATGGATAGCCATTCAATACTCCGCCCCTATAACGAATATGTTGCAACGCTTTTTTTAAAACTGCCAAAGTTCCTTTCCTTGTCTTTATCTGCTAAAGCCAAAGCTAAAAACCGTCTCAACAAAAGTCGTACAATCCACCTTGTCCAAATGAACTACAAGGTTTTCCTCTTTGCCTTCATCCGGTTCCCGCCACGTAAGGCACGCCCAGCATCTGTCGGGCAAAAAACATTGTTCTGCTGCTATCGCCGGGCAATGCCGACGCTTTCTGCAATAAAGCCTCCACTTTTATACTGTCTTTCTCTTGAGCTGCCGCAGGAAGCATCAGCATTCCTGTCAAAAAGAATAATAAAGCCGTTCGTTTCATCCTGTTGGTTTTCTGAAGGAGTAAAGATAGTAATTAAATAAATGATAATAAAAAAACAGGCGCCTGTTTTTTAGAAAAACAAACGCCCGTCCCTTGTTGCTATATTATAAATCAAGCGAAAAACTCCGTTCGTTCCAAGTAAGCAATGACATCACCTTTGTTGACAACCGCACCCTGTGCAGCACATACTTCCACTACTCTTCCGGTGAAATTGGCCATTATCTTTTCGTATTCTCCCCATGGAGTGGAAATATAACAGAACACTTCGTCATGCTGGTATTTACGACCGATAAAAGGAGCTGTCGACGGACCTTCCACCGATACTTCCCACAATACCTGTCCTTTTCGGGCGCAATAATCGGGTCGGCCTTGGCGCGCTTATACTTTTTGATTTCTTCTTCATTAAAACCACTCTTTGCCATTGCCGCATCTTTGGCACGCTGCAGGTCATCCAAGAAACGCTTCTTGGCAACTCCTGATTTATAATCACGATATTGGCGGTCGTTCATGGCCAATTCAAAGAGCTCTTCATCATCTTCTCCATAGTCCCAACCATTTTCATCCATTTCTTTGCGATAGTTGTCCAACTCATCGGGATAGTTCTTCTGTGGGTCTTCATCCGTAAATTCCAACCCTTTGCTCTTTGCCAACTCTATAATTTCGGGAGCTAACTCACCGGGCAGCTTACCACTCTTTCCTAATATCATATCCCAAGTATGATTGTCTATCATGGTCCAGCGTCCCTCACCCTTTATCAACTGCATTACGTTCATCAGCGCCACATTCTTTACATATTGGCTAAATGGAGTTACCAACGGAGGATAGCCTAATTTCGGCCATACATATTCCACTTCCTCAAACAGCATCACCACCAAGTCATCCAGACTCATCGGCTCCTTGCCCTGTCCTTTCAATATCAAGTTGATGCCCGAATGAACACCCTTCAAGTCAGCCATCATGGAACCCATCATTCCGCCCGGCAGTCCGCAACCGAGCAACAACGAAGACATGTGTTTGTTGGTAGGGTCGATAAAATAACCCAAGAAATCATCTATAAACTCTTGCGTCATGCTGCGCGCTTTCATATAAGCCTTCATATTGATTTCGGGCACCCGAAACCGGCATTCTTCAGCATGGCCTGAACGGAGATGACATCGGGATGCACCTTTCCCCATGACAAGGGTTCCATTGCAACATCAATAATATCGGCACCGTTTTCACAAACCTCCAAAATAGACGCCATCGATAAGCCCGGCCCCGTATGTCCATGATATTGGACAATCACTTCGGGATGTTTTTCCTTGATATTTTTCACCAGTTGCCCCAACATTTCAGGACGTCCAATACCTGCCATATCTTTCAGGCAGATTTCGGGAGCCCCTGCCTCTATCAATTGATCTGCTATGCGGGAATAGTACTCTACGGTGTGAACCGGAGAATAAGTAATACACAAGGTAGCCTGCGGAATCATTCCGGCTTCCTTGGCATATTTTATAGAAGGAATGATATTGCGCGTTTCATTCAAACCACAAAAAATACGAGTGATATCCACTCCCTGTGCATGCTTCACATGATACATCAACCGTCGCACATCAGCGGGAACGGGATACATTCTCAATGCATTCAAACCACGATCGAGCATATGAGTCTGAATACCTACTTCATGCAATGGTTTGGTAAACGTACGGACTGCTTTATTCGGGTTCTCCCCCCATAAAGTAAGTTCACTTGTTCAAAAGCACCTCCATTGGTCTCCACGCGGGCAAAAACAGCCCATCTCAATGATAAGAGGAGCTATCCGTGCCAACTGGTCTGCTCTGGGTTGATACTTTCCCTGATGACTGCCACATATCGCGGTAGACCAAACTGAATTTGATTTCTTTTTTTTTCATAATTATATTTCGATTTAAAGGTGTTTCGTCCTTCTGCAAATATAACAAATGAATAAAAAGAAAGTTAATATTCAAGTAGATTTTTTATCCTCTAAAAACATGTTTAATATCATATTGCCAGCTATATAAAAACAGAATAGGCCGAACTTATCCGACCTATTCTTTCTTTTTGTTATTTACAGACGCTAATTACACAAAATCACGTAGCTGTCCCTGCAAGCGTTGACGAGTAAAAAAGATACGACTTTTTACTGTTCCAAGCGGCAAAGATAATTTTTCGGCTATCTCACGATATTTAAAGCCTGACACATGCATGGCAAAGGGAATACGGTATTCATTCGGCAAGAGATTTACTACCCGGTGTATTTCCTTAATGTCATAAGCACCTTCTGTGCTGTCAAAACCGGAATCCTGTGGCAAGTTCAAGTGATATAAGTTATCGGTGTGGTCGACAAATGTTTGGTCACGTACAATTTTTTCTGTAATTATTAATAAAGATGTTACGCATGATTGTGTACATCCATCCCTTAAAGTTTGTATCGGGAATATACTTATCCTCATTGTCTAAGGCTTTCAGCGACGTCTCCTGCAATAGGTCGTTAGCTTCCTCACGGTCGGCTGTCAGTTTATAGGCAAATCGAAGTAATTCTTCTTGCACACTAAGCAGGTTTTTCTTAAAACTAATACTATTCATAAGTTTTTAAGTTTAGGTTTATAACTCTTTGTTCATGCTCTCGTGCTGCAAGGATAAGGCTTTTTTAAGGGGCGGACAAGGAAAAACTATCAAAATAGGGGGTAAAAACCGCCAATTATCAGTTTCTACCCCCTATCTTGTCGATTAACAGGTGGTTTTCGGAGCTATTCTCCTTTTAAAGTTGGTAAACAAATACTATATTTAACAGCCAAAATACGAGTGAAAAACACCGTTACTCCTCCTACCACCTGGCATCCGTAAGCCTCCATTCCGGCAAAGTCGCATATCCAGTAAGCCAGTCCGCCCACGACACACGCCATTGCATAAATTTCCTTACGAAAGATTAACGGAATCTCATTAATAAACACATCGCGGATTACACCTCCGGCAGCACCCGTAATACTACCCATGATAATGGCTACCCAATAAGGATACCCCCCAATGCAATGCTCTTGCCCACACCTACAACGGTAAACAAAGCCAGACCGATGCTGTCAAACAAGAAGAATGTATTGTGCATGTGAATCAGATACTTTCCAAAAGCAATCACCCAGAACAATGCAAGCCCCGTACATATCAAATAAATGGGGTCGGTCATCCATCCCGGCGTCACATCCAACAATACATCGCGAATTGTACCTCCGCCGATAGCCGTTGCCATTCCTACTACATAAGCCCCGAACCAGTCAAATTGTTTAGCCGAAGCAAGCCGGATGCCACTAATGGCAAAGGCAAACGTTCCTATAAAATCCAAAACTTGTACAAATGTTATCATAAATAAACTTATTTGGCTGCAAAGTAACGAATAATTTCGATAAGAAAACGTATTTTTTGTCTTTTTGAAAATAGCTAAAATGAAATGAAAATAACAATTATCGCAGGCGCACGCCCCAATTTCATGAAAATTGCTCCCTTAATGCGTGCTATTAACGCTGCCAAAAGCAGCAGGTAAGAACATCAGTGCCCGTCTGGTATATACAGGTTCGGACGAAGACAAGAGCCTGGAGCCCTCTTTGTTCACCGACCTCGACATGCCCCGTCCCGATGCATATTTAAGAGTGGATGATACTGATTTCTTCCAACGAATGGCAGGCATTGTCGTTGCCTTTGCCCGTGAGCTGGAGAAGCATCCTGCACAAATTGTCATTGTGGTAGACGACCTCACTCCCACTATGGCCTGTTCTATCGTAGCTAAAAAGAAAAAGGGCTGAAAGTTGCTCATTTGGTGGCCGGGACACGCTCTTTCGACATGGATATGCCGAAAGAAGTCAACCGTATGATTACCGACGGACTTTCGGATATCCTATTTACTGCCGGAATGGTGGCAAACCGAAACTTAAACCATACGGGAACAGAACAGGCTCATGTTCATTTTGTTGGAAATATCTTAATCGACACTTTGCGATACAACCGCACAAGACTACAACGCCCTGTGGCTTTCTCTATTATGGGAGTGAAGGAAAAAGAATACGTACTGCTTACTTTAAACCGACATACATTAATTAATAACGATGCTGTTCTGAAAACCCTTTTCCATACAATATTGGAAAAGACAGATAAACCGATTGTCGCTCCTTTACATAATTATGTAAAAAACAAGCTGAGTGCCCTGGGCATTCATTCCGAGCGACTGCATATTCTTCCTCCCCCCAACCCTATCTGGCTTTCGGATATATGGTAAATCAGGCGCAGACCATTATCACAGACTCGGGCAATGTGGCTGAAGAAGCTACCTTCCTCGGTATTCCCTGCATCACACTGAACACTTATGCCGAGCATCCTGAAACCGTAAGTATCGGTACGAATTGTTTGGTGGGTGAAGATGCCGGAGCTTTGTCTGCGGCACTTGACAGGCTGAATAAAGGCGAATGGCAGAAAGGACATCTGCCGGAACGCTGGGACGGTCGTGCTGCCGAAAGAATTGTGCAAACCTTACTCGAAGAGAAATTATAAAGAGAAAAGGAATAACTATCACTTTTAATCGGCCCGGCGCAGTGCTATTGGTCATTCCGAAACAAAAAGAAGAATCTGCTGACACAAAGTAATGTGCGCAGATTCTTCACAATATCCAAAATGACAAAAAGATACAATACCGTATTTACCAAGTATAGTTCAAACCGAAACTCAGCAATTCCTGCAACTGGAAATAGCTCTTATTATCCTCCGTCAACTTCACGCCATCATCATAGCGGGCATGAACGAATAATTTCGTCGACAAATAACGGTTCAACACGAAGTTGAATGTGTTTTCCCAACTGGCAATTACTTTATCATAAGTAGTAAAGTATTCCAATTTAGACTCCCATACGATACTCGGGATAATTGTCCAAGTGAGGTTTCCCGTAAATTTAGAACCGATAAGGTTGGCAGTGCTGTGCCCCGGCTCCACATTAAAAGCAGCAGGATCGGTAATTTTATCATTACTGATATACATAAAGGGTATATGCCAGCGGAGATGTCAGCAAAGACAAAGTATAATTCTTCTTGTTTTGCTTAAAGTCCATACCGAGGGTTATATCAAGCTGTGCCGGAGACATGAAATTAGAAATCATGTCGTTCGTATTGGTTTTGTAGTTAGCAAAGAACTGGGTCTTGAACTCGGCAGCCAATGTATAATACCAATTCTTGAATGCTTTCACACCGAGCTTACTGTTCAAACGGAACAAATCGGCGTTTGTCTTATATTTATGAACCGTATCAGAAGGGGCAGTGACGAATCCCAACTTCATCTCCAGCTTATTTTCAAATTCCAGCCGCTGACGGTCATCAAAATTAGCTTCAAGCACTAAGCCCGAAAGCAAAGAGTTAGTACTTTCACCACCTTTATACCAATTGTCCGAAATATAATGCTGTGTAAACTGAGCATATCCGTTTCCTTTATATTTCCAGAAGTTGGGACGAACAATCACCAAATCACTTTCCGTATCCACACTCTCCACCGGATTTTCCGGTTGTAAGAAGCTCTTAATATGCTCTTTACGTGGATTCATTACAATCTGACTGTCTTCCAAAGGCTTCAAGTCTGCCAGATAAAGCTCATTACCCAACACTCTCTCAGGATACTGCATATAATAATTAAGAAGAATTTTATTCACCCAACGGTCTACCTTGGCCGACCGTTCCAAATCAGGCACAGTAAACAACCGAATAGAATCCTGTTTGGCACGATAAACCGAATCTGCCGCCGTGTGTTTAGTATTATATTCTTCGGGCGACCACTTCAATTCGAAAGCCTGCTCTACCGGTGCGGTATAATAAGTAGGCGGAACAAACAATTTATAATAAGCCGGGTCACGGCGGACACGCGGAGCCGGAGCATCCAAGTCATCCCACATTCTAAAATAAGCATAATAAGCTGCTCTCAAATTAGCCAAAGAATCGGCAAATGTCGCTACCGCAGGACTTGCCTTCGCTTTTGTTATCTTCTGCGCCGGTGCTAACAGAGCAAAACAAAGCCAAAATCAAGGGTAAAGCCAGTTTTCTTTTCATATTCTTTATCGTTTTTGCGTAAAAAGGCACTTAAATGGTGCAAAAGTACACTTAATTTTCCTTATATCAAAAGACAAAAAAAAAGTACTTTTAAAAACCATATCAATGACTTTTAAAACCGGATGAAGTTTTTAAAAAGCGCTGCCGGTTACTTTTTAAACGTTCTATTACGTTTTTTGTTGTGCAACCGGGAAATTCAGAAAAAAGATTTTGTAATTTTGCAACTTCGATAATTCAAGAGAATAACATTTAAAAATATTAAGTAGTGGGAGAAACTAAGTATATCTTCGTAACTGGTGGTGTTGCCTCTTCATTGGGCAAAGGTATTATTTCATCATCAATAGGTAAATTGCTGCAAGCAAGAGGCTACAATGTTACCATTCAAAAGTTTGATCCGTATATCAACATCGACCCGGGAACTCTGAATCCATACGAGCACGGTGAATGTTATGTAACCGTAGACGGCCACGAAGCCGATCTTGACCTGGGACACTATGAACGCTTCTTGGGAATCCAGACAACCAAAGCCAACAACGTGACCACCGGACGCATCTACCAGAGCGTCATTGACAAGGAGCGCCGCGGCGACTATCTGGGAAAGACCATCCAGGTTATTCCCCATATTACAGACGAAATCAAGCGCAACGTACAATTATTAGGCACTAAAAATAAATTTGACTTCGTAATCACCGAAATCGGAGGTACGGTAGGTGATATCGAATCCTTGCCTTACCTGGAAAGTATCCGTCAGTTAAAATGGGAAATGGGACGTAACGCTTTATGCGTACACCTCACATACGTACCTTATCTGGCTGCTGCCGGTGAGCTGAAAACAAAACCGACACAGCACTCTGTAAAAGAATTGCAATCCGTAGGTATCCAACCGGATATTTTGGTACTTCGCACAGAACACGAATTGAGCACTAACCTGAAAAAGAAAGTCGCTCTATTCTGCAATGTAGACGAGAATGCAGTGGTGCAATCCATGGATATGCCTACTATTTATGAGGTTCCGGTGCGCATGCAGGAACAAGGACTGGACGTTACCATCCTACAGAAAATGGGCTTACCCGTAGGCGAGACTCCTACCCTCGGCCCGTGGAGGGATTTCCTCGACCGTCGTCACAAAGCTACTGAAAAAGTTAAAATAGGCTTAGTGGGAAAATATGATTTGCAGGATGCTTATAAATCCATCCTTGAAGCATTGTCACAGGCAGCAACATACAACGACCGCAAGGCCGACATCCACTTCATCAACAGTGAGAAGCTGACAAATGAAAATGTGGAAGAGCAAATCAAAGACATGGACGGTATCATTATCTGCCCGGGCTTCGGACAGCGTGGTATCGAAGGTAAGTTTATAGCTATCAAATACGCTCGTACACACAATGTTCCCACATTCGGTATCTGCCTGGGTATGCAGTGCATTGCCATCGAATTTGCCCGCAATGTACTGGGATATGCCGATGCCAACAGCCGCGAGATGGATGAAAAGACTCCGCACAACGTTATCGATATCATGGAAGAGCAGAAGGCTATCACCAACATGGGAGGTACGATGCGTCTGGGAGCTTACGAATGTGTGCTCGACCAGAATTCCAAAACTTTCGAAGCCTATAAGAGCGAACACATTCAGGAGCGTCACCGCCATCGCTATGAATTCAACAATGACTACAAGCAGGAATTTGAGAAAGCGGGCATGAAGTGTGTCGGTATCAATCCCGAATCAGACTTGGTGGAAATCGTTGAGATTCCTACCCTGAAATGGTTTATCGGAGTGCAGTTCCACCCCGAATACAGCAGTACTGTACTGAAACCGCATCCTTTGTTCCTGTCATTTATCAAGGCAGCCATTAATAAAGGATAAAACGAGAATTATAATATAAATAAGGTAAACAAGAAAAAATGGACAAAAACACTTTAGTGGGATTCGCCCTGATTGGTGCAGTTGTGATAGGCTTCCAGCATCTACAACCGTCCCAGCCAGGAAGAAATGGCACGTGCAAAACACTACCAGGATTCCATTCAGGCTATCGCCCAAAAAGAAGCTGCCATGCAAGAACAGGCAGCACAGCAGAGTGCGGCCTATACAATACAGGCAGACTCTACCTCACTGTTCTATGGCGCGAGCCGGGAACGGAGCAGTTGACAACACTGGAAAACGATTTGGTGAAAATCACATTTACCAATAAAGGCGGACGCGTATGCGCCGCCACGCTAAAAAATTATAACGGTCAGGACGGTAAGCCTTTGGAGCTGTTTGACGAAAAAGACTCGGGCATGAACTTCGCTTTCGAAGGAAAGAACGAAAACATTTTGACCGAAGACCTTTACTTCCGACCAACCAATGTGACCGACAATACAGTGACGATGCGGCTGGCCACCAACGGTGCAGGCTATATCGATTTCGACTACAAGCTGCTGCCCAATACCTATGTGGTGAACTTCTCCATCCGCGCCAACGGAATGCAGAATTTCTTCCCAGCAGCAGCCAACACTGTCAACATCAACTGGCATCAGCGTGCACGCCAATTAGAAAAAGGGTTCAGCTTTGAGCAACGTTATACTTCGCTCACCTACAAGCCGGTGGACAAAGGCTCGGACTACCTGAACGAAATGAAAGATGCCAAAGAAGAAGTGACCGACCGCTTGGACTGGATTGCTTTCAAAAACCAGTTCTTCTCAAGCGTACTGATTGCCGATCAGGACTTCGACAAGGCTTCACTGGTCTCTACTCCCCTAAAAGAGGGAAGCGGATATATGAAGAACTATACCGCAGACATGACCACATTCTTTGACCCCACGGGAAAACAGGCTACCAATATGCAGTTCTATTTCGGTCCCAACCATTTCAAGACACTGCTGGCAAGCAATGACTTGAGCCTTTCGCAAAAAAAGACCTGGAACTGGAAGATCTGGTATATTTGGGCTGGCCGATTATCCGATGGATTAACCGCTGGTTTACCATCCCCTTGTTCGACTGGCTGTCCGGTTGGGGACTGAGCATGGGTATAGTGCTACTGTTAATGACCATTATCGTAAAAGCATTGGTGTATCCGGCTACCCATAAGTCATATATGTCATCTGCCAAGATGCGCGTATTAAAAAGCCATATATCAATGAAATCAATGCCAAATATCCCAAAAAGGAAGATGCGCTGAAGAAACAACAGGAAACCATGGCACTTTACAGCAAGTATGGTGTCAGTCCGATGGGTGGCTGTCTGCCGATGCTGATTCAGATGCCGGTATTCATGGCGTTGTTCTTCTTCGTGCCAAACGCCATTGAACTGCGCCAGCAGAGTTTCTTATGGGCTCCCGACATGTCTACCTACGATGACATCATTCATTGGAGCACCACTATTCCTTTGCTGGGCAATCACTTGAGTCTGTTCTGTTTGCTGTTCAGCATTACTAACATCCTAAACACAATGTACACCATGAAGCAACAAGACACCGGCCAGCAGCAAATGCCGGGTATGAAACTGATGATGTATATCATGCCTGTGATGTTTATCTTTATTTTCAACGGCTACTCTTCCGGTCTGAACTATTATTACTTCATCTCCGGTTTGATAGGTATCCTGACTATGGTCTTCCTGCGCAAGACAACTGATGAAAAAGAAACTTCTTGCACAATTGGAAGCCAACAAGGAAAAAGAAGAAACAGAAAAACGGCGGTAAAGCCGGCGGTGGTCTGATGGCCAAGCTCGAAGCATTGCAGAAAGAGCAAGAACGCCTGCAACAGGAAAGAATGAACAAAGGAAAAAAAATAAGACTCCGCAATATTCTATTTTTTTTTAAATAAATAATTATCAAGGGGGGACGACCATTTCTCAAAGAGATTTGATCGTCCCTCTTTTTCTTTTTTGATACGCCAACCCGATGAGGTGCCTATGCACTAGTTGAAATCCCCCACCACACCGTCTCATACTCTTACTCTTTACCTCCCCTTGCAAAGCCTCCCTCATGCCATCACAAACCGCGAAGCTTACTGATAGACAACCGGATTATCGCCACTAATCTATAAATCACAAGCGCTAATCCACAAATCAACGGCATCAACCTGTAAATCAATGATAAAAATTAGGATATACATCAGGCATATAGTAACTTTGTATATGGTATCCAAAGACATTGGATACTATTAATATCAACTTTATACAGACAATTATGGCTGAATACATCAAACAGGAAATGAGTGACCTGGACGGCTCAGGCGAACAGCGGGTATTTTATCGCATGAAAACCTATCACAACATCAATGCCCGGGAATTTGTCAGCAAGTTGGCACGTCCGGGGTCAGGACTGAGCGAAGGAAATGTACTGCATGTACTTACCACTCTTGCCGATGAACTGGCTTACTATATGGCACAGGGATACAGCGTGAGCATAGACGGTGTGGGAACATTCAAACCCACTTTGGGAATAGCCGAAGGCAAAAAGAAACAGACACATTGGACGGTGACGAACAAAAACGAAACGCGCGAAGCATTATGGTGAATGGAGTAAACTTCCGCGCCAGCAAAGATTTGATAAAGGAAACCGCCCGGCATTGTGAATTGAAGCGTGCCGGGGTAAGCCGCATCCACCATTCGCCCTACTCGCCGGAAGAACGTATCACAATCGCCTTGAAATATCTGGACGAAAATCACTTCATGCGCGTGGCGGACTATATGAAGCTGACCGGACTGCGCAAGACAAGCGCCACTCTCGAGCTGAAACGATTGAGAGAAGACCCCGCCAACGGCATCACAACGGAAGGAAAAAGAAACGGAATGATTTATGTGAAGCGAAATAATAAATAGCCATACAAACGCACAAAATACACCAACAGCCTGCTCTAAAGCAAACAAAGAAAACAACAAATATGCAAGAACATTTCACTTCACCGGCTTTTATGTGTATTTTTGCAATCATTTAATCATCAAAAAACAGCTTTTTAAGTATGAATAAATCAAGCGCAACCATCATGGCAGCGGCACTTATGCTGGCTTCTTCCTGCACCGATATAAAACAGGAAGGACAGGGCTACGAGCCCATTATCGGCAAACAAGAAATTACCATCAAAGACGGTCGCCTCACTCCCGAAGCACTATGGGCAATGGGACGTATAGGTAGCCTGAGTGTATCACCCGACGGCAAGAAGATAGCCTATACTGTAGCATATTACAGTGTTCCTGAAAACAAAAGCCACCGTGTGATTTATGTAATGGATGCCGATGGACAAAACAACACCCTGCTTACCCGAACATCTTGGCACGAAGGAGAGCCCCAATGGATAAAAGGGAACCAAGATTGCATTTCTGTGCAATGAAAGTGGCGGCAGCCAAATTTGGGAAATGAATCCTGACGGCTCGGAACGCCGCATCATCTCCGACTTTAAAGGAGACATAGAAGGATTCTCTTTCTCACCGGATGGCAAAAAAATTCTTTTCATCTCGCAAGTGAAATATGGTCAGCGCACCGCAGACCTCTATCCTGACCTGCCCAAAGCCAGCGGTATCATTGTTAACGACCTGATGTACAAGCATTGGGATGAATGGGTGGAAACGATTCCGCATCCCTTTGTAGCCGACTTTGACGGCAACATGATGGGAACGGCCACCGACATTATGGAAGGCGAGCCGTTTGAGGCTCCGATGAAACCATTCGGCGGCATCGAGCAACTGGCATGGAGCAGCGACTCTAAACAAATAGCCTATACCAGCCGTAAGAAACAAGGACTGGCTTATGCCGTCTCTACCGATTCGGATATCTACCTTTATGATTTGGAAAGCAAAAAAACCGAGAATTTATGCAAGGACTATACTGAAAGCAGCATACCTGCTACCATGACCAATGCAATGGACGGTGCTACCCCACAAGCAGTCCAACTGACTGTAAAGGACGAGAACAAAGGTTATGACATCAATCCCAAATTCTCACCCGACGGCAAGTTACATCGCATGGCAAAGCATGGAGCGCGACGGATATGAAAGTGACCGAAACCGCCTTTGTGTGATGGATTTGGGCAGCAAAAAAAGAAGACTTATATTACCGAGAGTTTCGAATCGGGTGTAGACGACTATTGCTGGAACAATAATTCCCAAAGCCTGTACTTTGTCGGTGTATGGCATGGTACCAGCATGATATACAGTACAAACCTGAACGGCGAAGTGAAGAAACTGACCGACGGTATGTACGATTACGGTTCGGTGGCGATGGCAGGCGATAAGGTGATTACCAAACGTCATTCCATCAGTGCAGCCGATGAAATCTATACCCTCACTCCTGCCGACGGACGGTTGGCTCAGATTTCACATGAGAATGACCACATCTTCAATCAGCTGAAATTGGGTAAAGTGGAAGAAAGATGGACCAAGACCACCGATGGCAAGCAAATGCTTTCATGGGTAATCTATCCTACCAACTTTGACCCGAACAAGAAGTACCCCACCCTTGCTATTCTGCGAAGGCGGTCCGCAAAGCCCTGTCAGCCAGTTCTGGAGCTATCGTTGGAACTTCCAGATAATGGCAGCCAACGATTATATCATCATTGCCCCCAACCGTCGCGGTCTGCCCGGATTCGGTATGGAATGGTTGGAACAAATCAGTGGCGATTACGGAGGCCAATGTATGAAAGACTACCTGTCGGCCATCGATGATATCTCGAAAGAACCTTATGTGGACACAGACCGTCTGGGATGTGTGGGCGCCAGCTTCGGAGGATACTCAGTCTATTGGCTGGCAGGTCACCATGACAAGCGCTTTAAAGCGTTCATCGCACACGATGGTATCTTTAATATAGAACAGCAATATCTGGAAACAGAAGAAATGTGGTTCGCCAACTGGGATATGGGTGGCGCATACTGGGACAAGGATAATGCAACAGCACAACGCACGTTCGCCAACTCACCCCACCGTTTTGTTGATAAATGGGATACTCCCATCCTGTGTATCCACGGTGAAAAGGACTACCGCATCTTAGCCTCACAAGGTATGTCTGCCTTTAATGCGGCAGTGCTTCGCGGAGTTCCTGCCGAGCTATTGCTCTACCCGGACGAAAACCACTGGGTATTGAAACCCCAGAACGGAGTGTTGTGGCAACGTACATTCTTTAGCTGGCTGGATAAGTGGTTGAAGAAATAGTTTGCTCCCGGCGTATCCGGGGGCATGTTCAAACGGTTGCTAATGCTATCATTTAGCTCTGCCACCCTGAACGCAGTGAAGAATCTGATAACATTTACTTTGTGTTATCAGATTCTTCACTGCGTTCAGGATGATAAAATAATAGGCATGAAACACTTTCTGCCTTTCGCCTGTATTATATCATATATTATATTTCAGGTTATGACCGGTCTTATCGGGCTGCCTCCGGTGCTTTATTCTCCGGCTTTTCGATACTTTCTCCGGTCGCTCTTTCCTCCATACGCTTGATGCGGGCATCAAGATCAGGATGAGTAGAGAATAACTGATTCAGCTTGCTGCTTTTCTGTGCACCGGCTTCTTCCTGCAACTGTTTCAACTTTTGGAAAGACAAAGCCATCGCCCACGGATTTTTCCCCTGCTTTCTTCAGGAACTCATAACCATAATCATCAGCCTCACGCTCCTGTTTTTGTGAATAAGTGGCATTAACCAATGCTCCGCCCAAATCACCCAACTGAGATTCTGTAAGTGCAGCAGCCTTACCACCTTGCGAAGAAATGCCGTCTTTCAGAGCTGAAGTCAGCAACGCAGTACGGAAACCGTTCTTGGAATCTTTGTGAGCCACGTGCCCTACTTCGTGACCGATTACACCCAACAACTCTTCATCACTCATGATGTCCATCAGAGAAGAAAAAATACGGACACTGCCATCTGCACATGCAAACGCATTCACATCAATCACATAGTATACCTTGAAATTCAAAGGAATGCCTTCCACTTCATTCAAGCCTTCGGTCAGCTTTTTCCAAAACGGACTGTGTATGGATCATCATCGGCACATACCTGATTGTGCTTGTCCATCCAGTCAATATATTCTTTTACATATTCTCTCATCTGCTCATCGGTCAGCGTAACTGCCTTTGCAGCTTTCACAGCGCCACCTACGGCTTTTTTCAAATTGAACTGTGCCATTGCAGGTACAGAGCAGGTCATACACAACAGTACAACTGCCAGTTTCATCAAAGTCTTTTTTCATTTTCATGTGAGTTGTTAATGGTTCTTAATTCTATTTCTAAATATTAGGCAAAAGAACGAAATTATCGTTTATCCGCCAATCTTTTCATTGATATTTTAAACGAAAAGCCACCGCAAACTCAGTCTGCGATGGCTTTTACCCCTTTTTATACACACCTTTAAACAAAATGACAGGCCAACTTACTTTTGACGCACCTGTTATTTATTAGTACGAGCTTCGGCAATGTATCCTAAAGCTTCTTTACATTTTGCAGTCACATAAGCCCAATCTTCCGCTTCCACTTTGTCTTTCGGGAAAAGCTTAGAGCCCATACCTACGCAGAAAACACCTGCCTTAATCCATGAAGTAAGATTTTCCTGAGTAGGTTTCTACCCCACCGGTCACCATCAGTTTAGACCAAGGCATCGGTGCCAACAGACCTTTTACCAACTTCGGACCAAGTACATCACCGGGGAACAGTTTGCAAAGGTCGCAGCCTGCTTCTTGTGCAAACCCCACTTCAGACACGCTTCCACATCCCGGAGTATAAGCCACCAGACGACGGTTGCAAATCTTGGCTATCTCAGGATTAAACAACGGACCGACAACGAAATTTGCCCCTAACTGAAGATACAGTGCTGCCGTAGCAGAATCGACTACCGAGCCGACCCCCATTGCCATTTCGGGACACTCCTTAGCTGCATATTTCACTACCTCGGCAAATACTTCGTGAGCAAAATCACCGCGATTAGTGAATTCAAACGCACGAACACCGCCTTCATAACAGGCTTTTACCACTTTCTTTGCCACTTCTGCATCTTTATGGTAGAACACAGGAACCATGCCGGTAGAACCAATCTTGTTCAATACGGCTATCTTATCAAATCTTGCCATCTCTTACTATCTTACAAATTAAATTATAACTTCTTATCGCTGAACACGTCCGCTGGCATCACCGCCTGCCAATGCTTCTACTTCTTCGGCAGAAACCAGATTGAAGTCCCCATTGATGGTGTGCTTCAAAGCAGAAGCTGCAACAGCAAATTCCAAAGCCGCACCTTGGTTGGGTTTTGTCAGCAATCCATGAATGATGCCTCCCGAGAATGAATCGCCACCACCCACACGGTCAATAATGGGATTGATGTCATAACGTTTTGATTCATAAAATTCCTCACCATTATAAATCATTGCTTTCCAACCGTTGTGAGAAGCAGAAAACGACTCACGCAAGGTTGAAATAACATATTTGAATCAAACTCCTGCGCCATTGCTTTGAAGATACCTTTATACCCTTCGGCATTCGTTTCGCCGGCTTCTACATTTGCTTCCGGTTTGAAACCCAGACAAAGTTCCGCATCTTCTTCATTGCCGATACATACATCTACATACTTCATCAACGGTTTCATGACAGACTGTGCCTTTTCTTTTGTCCACAGTTTTTTGCGGAAGTTGAGGTCTACGGAAACCGTCACACCATGACGTTTGGCGGCTTCGCAAGCCAATCGGGTCAACTCGGCAGCCTTGTCGGAAATGGCGGGAGTAATACCTGACCAATGAAACCAGTCGGCACCTTCCATAATAGCATCGAAATCAAAATCAGTGGGGTCGGCCTCTGAGATAGCCGAATGTGCACGGTCATAAATAACCTTGCTGGGACGCATTGACGCTCCCGTCTCCAAATAATAGATACCCACGCGGTCGCCACCACGAGTAATGAAATCAGTCTTCACACCGTATTTACGCAAAGCATTGACAGCAGACTGACCAATTTCATGCTTCGGCAATTTTGTCACAAAATAAGCTTCATGACCATAGTTGGCGCAGCTCACTGCCACGTTTGCTTCACCACCGCCATAAACTACATCAAATGAATCAGACTGTACAAAGCGTGTGTTTCCCGGAGTTGAGAGCCTCAACATGATTTCACCTAAGGTTACTATTTTTCCCATAATTACATGATTTTAAATTGTTATTTATCTATTCGTTTCATTTTACAAATTACCAAAACACTGTTCTCCTGTCCGATAATTGCCAAGACTTTAATATCTTCGCTCTATCTTCTACCCGGATATTTTATTCGTGTGCGTGCACAAAGGTACTATTTATTTTTTTAAAACCAAAAATTGTTATATATTTGTAGATGAAAAAAGTAATTTATTAGTGTATCCGAATACACTATATATAATAAGGTATATGAATAAACTGCCCGAAAGAATCAGAATTAAAGATATTGCCCGCTTAGCGGACGTATCGGTTGGCACAGTAGACCGTGTGTTGCATGGCCGCACCGGAGTTTCGGAAACCAGCCGGAAGAGAGTGGAAGAAATTTTGAAACAACTGGACTATCAACCCAATATGTATGCCAGTGCATTAGCTTCAAACAAGAAATATCAGTTTGTCTGTCTGTTTCCCCAGCATAAGGAGGGAGAGTATTGGACTGACGTGGAAGCCGGCATAAACGTGCAGTGGAAACCTTTTCCGATTTCCATATCACGCTCTCTATCTCCTATTATGATCAATACGAGTATGCCTCTTTTCACAAATTCCGGCAAAGAAATATTGGCCCGGGAAGTAGACGGAGTTTTGGTGGCGCCCACCATTCCCGAAATTACGTCACAATTTATTGAGCAGCTGCAAAAAGAAAGAAATCCCTTACATCTTCATCGATTCCAATGTACCCAGCCTCCGGCCATTAGCCTTCTTCGGACAGAAATCAGAACAAAGCGGGTATTTTGCCGCACGCATGGCAATGATGCTGGGAGAAAAGCCGAAAGAAATTGTCGTGTTCCGCCAGATTAATGAAGGACGATTAGGTTCTAACCAACAGGAAAATCGAGAGAAAGGGTTCAGAAAATATATGCAGGAGCATTTCCCCGATTGCCGGATTGTTGAATTAAACCTCTACGCCAAACGCCCCGACGAGGACGAGATACTGCTGCAACACTTCTTTAATGAACATCCTCAAATCAATTGCGGCATCACATTCAACTCCAAAGTATACATTGTAGGTGAATATTTATTAAAAGCACAACAAAAAAACTTTAAGTTGATGGGATATGACCTGCTGAGCCGTAATGTATATTGCCTGAAAGAAGGAGCTGTGGATTTTTTAATAGCACAGCAGCCGTCCGTTCAGGGATACAGTGGTGTGGAAAGCCTTTGTAATCATCTCATTTTCAAAAAAGAAGTGAAACAGTGCAACTATATGCCCATTACCTTGCTGACGATAGAAAATATAGATTTCTATTTGGATGCCTATAAAAAATAAATCTGACAATTGACATATAGGGAACAATATATTCAAATTACCGTAAGTGATGTTTCAATCGTTCCGAATGGAGATATAAATGGGGAAAAGTAACCCAAAAAAGGATAAATTAATTCCGCTGACGAGGTATAGAACAGTCTTTTTTGTAACTTTGCACCCCATTTATAAAAATAGAAATTCATGAACGGTGAAAAATTAACCCCTATAACCAATAAACCCAGTCTATGGGCACTTAGTCCGTTACTGGTATTTCTGTGTCTTTATTTGGTAACCTCTATCATTGTAGATGATTTTTATAAAGTTCCCATAACTGTTGCATTCATGATTTCCTCGGTATATGCCATCTGCATCACCAAAGGACTGAGCCTGAACGAGCGAATGTTGCAGTACTCCATTGGTGCAGCCAATAAAAACATCATGTTAATGATATGGATTTTTATTCTGGCAGGCGCTTTCGCCCAAAGTGCAAAAGACATAGGCGCCATCGATGCAACTGTTAATATGACGCTCCATTTATTGCCTGACAACCTCTTATTGGCAGGTGTCTTTTTAGCAGCCTGCTTTATATCCATTTCTATCGGAACCTCAGTAGGGACTATTGTAGCATTAGTTCCCGTAGTGGTAGGCATTGCCGAAAAAACAGACATGAACCTGGCTTTTATGGTAGGTATTGTGGTGGGAGGTGCTTTTTTCGGCGATAATCTTTCTTTTATTTCGGATACTACCATTGCAGCCACACGTACCCAAGGGTGTGCCATGCGTGATAAGTTTCGGGTAAACTTTATGATTGCTTTGCCGGCAGCATTGATTGTATTCAGCTATTATATCTTCAGAGGAATGGATATTATGACTACTCCCCAAATACAGTCGGTGGAATGGGTAAAAGTTACTCCATATCTGGTGGTGCTGGGAACAGCCATTGCCGGTATGAATGTGACCCTAGTGCTCATTTTGGGAATTGCCGCCACAGGAATCATCGGAATACTGACCGGAAGCATCAATTTCTTCGATTGGTTTGGTTCTCTGGGAACAGGTATCACAGGAATGGGTGATTTAATTATCATCACACTCATGGCAGGCGGTATGCTGGAACTGATTCGTTTTAACGGTGGAGTGGATTATATTATCCAAAAACTCACCAAACACGTAAATAGCAAACGAGGTGCAGAATTATGCATTGCAACATTAGTGAGTATTGCCAATTTCTGTACGGCAAACAATACAATAGCTATCATCACTGTAGGACCGTTGGCAAACGACATAGCTACCCGCTACAGAGTGGATAAGCGCAAAAGTGCAAGCATATTGGATACTTTCTCGTGTGTCATCCAGGGAATTATTCCTTATGGAGCACAAATGTTAATAGCTTCCAAACTGGCAGCATTGTCACCATTGAGCGTAATCGAGTATTTATACTATCCGGTTACCATCGGAATATTTGCCCTGCTGAGTATCATACTCCGCTATCCGAAGCGCTACTCTTAAAATGTTACTACACTTTTGACACATTATGATAACAGCGTGCACAATGCCTGCTTCAGACGTTCTATGACTTCCTCCATCGGAACTTCTTTGCCCAATTCCTTCTGCAAAGAAGTCACTCCCTTATTTATAAATCCGCATGGATTGATATACCCAAAATAACGCAAGTCCGTATTGACATTCAATGCCAGTCCATGCATCGTAACGAAATGACTGCTGCGCACCCCCATAGCACAAATCTTCCGTTCCCGGGGAGTTCCGATGGCAAGCCATACGCCTGTCGCTCCTTTTACTCTGCCGGCTTCTATACCATACGAAGCACAAACCTGAATCACCGCTTCCTCCAATACATGAATGTATTCTTTTAAACCCAAATGATAATCTTCCAGATTCAAAATAGGGTAACAAACCAGTTGTCCGGGACCATGATAGGTAATATCTCCCCCCCTGTCGATATGATAAAGCGTTGCACCAATAGCTTGCAGTTGTGCCTCACCCAACAACATATTCGCATCTTTTCCGCTCTTCCCCAACGTATAGACATGTGGATGTTCCACAAAAATGATTCTGTTCTCGTATGGTTTTCCTTCCTGCTTTTTGCTTCCACCAATGCATTGAAAAGCACAGTCTGCCTTTCCCAAGCCTCCTCGGAATAAGGTACTGTTCCCCAATTTTCTATTTTCATGTTTTCCTTTAATTTTAAATGTAATATAGGATACGGTTCACCTGACGCGTCAGTAGCATCTCTGCCTATCACCTTAAATCCTAAGTGACGGTAAAAGCCATAAGCCTGTTCATTCTGTTCATTTACATCAACATAACGCACGCGACAAGAGTTAATGGCATACTTCAGTAATTTCTTCCCCACTCCCTTTCCCATAGCTTGAGGGTGCACAAAAAGCATCTCCAGCATATCACCGTTTATCCCCATGAAGCCTTCTATCCGTTCCGGTCCTCGCACCGTGTAAACAGGCATACTACGAAGATAAACACTCCACACCAACGGTTTGGAAGCTTCAGAATATATTGTTCGGGGATAAAATGATGAGTAGCACGCAGCGACGCTTCCCACAGCTCGGTAAGTTCTTCAAAATCATCAGCAGTAGATAAAGTAACACACATAAGCATTCATTATTTTCTGCAAAGAAAAAGATATTTATCGTATATTTGCAACTCCAAACAAGCTAAAGAATATGGCATTATCCAATAAAGAAATACCAACAGACCTACGTGAATATATCGAAATAAACATTCTTCCCCAATATGCGACTTTTGACAAGGCTCATCGTCTGAATCATGCCGAAAAAGTAATAGAAGAAAGCATGAAGCTGGCACAATATTATGAAGTAGAGCCCGCCATGGTATATACCATTGCAGCCTACCATGATTTGGGCTTATGCGAAGGGCGGGAATTCCATCACCTGATTTCGGGAAAGATTCTGGCAGCCGACGAAAAACTACGGAAATGGTTTAGTGAAGCACAACTACAAACCATGAAAGAAGCCGTCCGGAAGACCATCGTGCGTCAAACAAACAGGCTCCTCGAAGTATGTATGGGAAAATTGTGGCAGAAGCCGACCGGATTATCAATCCCGAGGTGAGTCTGCGCCGTGCCATCCAATATGGTTTATCCAACTATCCCGAACTGGACGAAGAAGCACAATACGAGCGTGCCGTTGCCCACCTGCGAAGCAAATATGCCTACGGAGGATACCTAAAATTATGGATACCCCAATCTTCCAATGCCTACCAGTTGGAAAAGTTGCGTGCTATATTGACAGATGAGAACAAATTAAGAAGCATCTTTGAAAGACTCTACAAAGAGGAAATACAACAAAGAGAATAACACAACTATTTATTCCTAAAAATTACGAAAGTGTCTACAGGATTACAGAAAGAAGAGTTATCTTTGTCACAACAGAATGTTTATGAATTATGAAAAAGTTTATATTATCCGTCTCATTGTATTTACTATCTTTGGCGGCCTCTGCACAGTCGGAAGTACCCGACCGACACCATCCACGGCATATCTATGGATAATTACAAAATATATGATGACGGTTTTTTTTATTCTGGATATGGGGATGAAAATAGCAACCCCCATGCGTCTGATACCTCCACAGCTCACTTATGATGCCCACAGTGTGAAAAGCTCCAAAGATTATTATAAACTGTTTCAGCTTGACCCGAATATCACTTACGGAAAAAGAAAATGCTACAATATTCTCACGTGGATATTCCGGCTTCGGAATGTATGGATTCGGAGCTTATGGTTTCGGCCCTATGCCTCCTACCCTGCAAAGTGCTACTTTCAAACTCAAAAACGGATGGAAAATAACAACCTATGGAGAATATGATGCGGATGGTAATAAAGTTAGAAACCCAAGTGCACTGCCGTGGGAAAAGAATAACTTTAACGGTGCTTTCGAGATGAAATCGGAGAATGGTAATTTCGGTATCCGTATAGAAGTACAAAGAGGACGAACGACACCTTACTGATTGATTTATTTTATTGTTTTATTATGAGGCTGTCTCCAAAGGTATATTGCACTATCTTTCTCTGCTCTGTCATTCTTCACATTGTCCGAAATAACAAAGCAGTCTAGCTTTTTGGACAGCCTCATAATAAAAAAACAGTTTACAGTTTCCGCCAATTTAGGCTTAAACTATTCAACACCACACTAACCGAACTGCAAGCCATGGCAGCACTGGCAATCATCGGATTCAATAAGATGCCATACATCGGAAACAGGATACCTGCTGCAATAGGAATACCAATCAAATTGTATATAAATGCCCAGAAAAGATTCTGATGTATCAGCCTTACTGTTTTACGAGATAATTTAAACGCCTTTGGGAGCAACAGCAAATCTGAGGTCATTAATGTAACCATTGCTACATCCATTGCAATATCCGTACCCTTACCCATCGCAATACTCACGTCGGCACGGGCCAAGGCCTGCGAATCATTGATTCCGTCACCGACCATGGCAACCACCCTGCCCTCACGCTGTAGTTCTTTAATCACATTTTCTTTATCATCAGGTAAAGCTTCGGCTATAAAACGGTTGGCATTAATTTCTCCCGCCACATTTTGTGCTGTCAGATGTCCGTCACCTGTCAGTAACACGACATACTTGCCTTCTGCCTGCATCTGTTTCACTGCCTGAATAGATGTCGGCTTCACCTTATCGCTTATGACAATAACGGCCAACAACGTACTTTCCTCGCCAAAGTAAACCAGACTCTTGCCACTACGCTCGTATTCTTCCACCATACTTTTCAGCAGGTCGGATACTTTTGCGCCGAAATCATTTAACAGACGATGACTGCCTGCCCAATATGTCTTACCTCCGCGAGTCACAACAATACCGCGCCCCGTACGACTTTCGAAAGAATCTATAATGGCAGGCTTATTGCCATCCTTCTTCAATTCCTCTACAATAGCAAGTGCCAACGGATGTTCGGATTTCAATTCCGCTGCATACAAAATGCCTTTATGCTCGTTTACCCAACCGGCATCATGCAACCAACCTGTCACTGTCGGACGACCTTCTGTTACAGTTCCGGTTTTATCAAGTACTACCGTATCCACCTTTCGCATCTGCTCCAACGCCACAGCATCTTTAATCAGAATATGAGCTTCAGCTCCTTTACCTATACCAACCATCAAAGCAGTAGGCGTAGCTAATCCTAAAGCACAGGGACAGGCGATAACCAATACAGAGACAGCCGAGAGCATCGCATAAGAGAAATCATCCACCCCACCCACTATCATCCAAACAATAAAAGTAAGAATAGCTATTGCCAGTACCATCGGTACAAAAACAGCAGTAACCTTATCTACAATGCGTTGTACGGGAGCCTTTGAACCTTGTGCTTCCTGCACCATGCGGATAATCTGTGCCAATACCGTTTCTCTTCCCACCTTCTCTGCACTCATAACAAAAGCACCATTTTGGTTTATCGTACCGGCAAGCACTTTATCATTCAACTTTTTTTCTACCGGAATGGGTTCACCGCTTATCATACTCTCATCTATAAAAGTATCTCCTTCTACAATAAGTCCATCCACCGGAACACGTTCGCCCGGACGTACACTTACCTTATCACCCTTCTTTAATTCAGAAATAAGAATATCCTCTTCTTTACCATCGCGCAGAATACGGGCCGTCTTCGGTTGCAACCCCATTAATTTACGAATCGCCATAGAAGTTTTTCCTTTCGCTTTTTTCTTCCATCAGCTTTCCTACAAGTACAAAAGCAATAATCACTGTTGCAGCTTCATAATATACATGAGGCTCCAATCCTTGTTCATACCAGAACCGAGGATAGAGTGTATTGAACAGACTAAACAAGAAAGCGATAGAAGTGCTCAGTGCCACTAAAGTATCCATATTACTGGTAAAATGTTTAGCTTGCTTCCATGCGTTAACATAAAAAGCATGTCCGGAATAAAACAGCACAGGCAATGACAACACAAGCATCCACCAGTTTATGCCCGGAAAATCCATAAAAAACATTCCCATAAAAGCTACCGGCAAAGCAAATATCCACGCCACTACAGTCTTTCGCTGTAGTTGTTCATAATAGGAATGTTCTGCTTCTTCCTGTTCTTCCATAGAGTTGTCTTCATCGATTATCAAATCGAAACCGATTTTCATCACTGCATCCTTCAACTGTTCCGGTGAAACGACATCAGAATTGAAATCCACAGTCAGGACAGCAGCAGCCAGATTAACCGATGCATCCTCTACTCCTTCTTGTTTCTTTACTATTTTTTCTACATTATTGGCACACGCCGCACAATGCATCCCCATGACGGGATATACTTTCTTTGTAATCTTGCTCATATATCTTTTTCTTTTTTCCTATCTATCATTCAACGGACAAATTTAGGAAAAAGTTCATGCAACTCAGTTGCCAAAAGACAAATATATTTTCGTTTTTAAGAGGACAATTCACGAAGTTATTCTATATTTTGTGGAGAAAGTTTAGACAGTGAATACCCATATTAATTAACAAAAAAGACATGAAAAGACGAAATATAATGATGTCTGTTGCAACAACATGTATTGTCTCCTGCTTTTTATTGTCAGGATGTAACGGACAAAAACAAATTGATAGCAGTACAATAGAATATATAAATCTGAAAGAGGATGTACATTTGGAAGATAATACAACCTCTCCTGCCTGCAAAATGACTATTGATTACGCTTATTTAGCAGAAGAAAATGGCAATGACACCATTGCACATAAAATTAATCACACTGTCCAGTCCACTATTTTAGGAAAGAAGTATGCCGAAATGGAACCGCAGGCTGCTATAGACTCGTTTAAGAATGTGTATGTACGCGAATACCGTAACAGCGTAGCGGATTTATATAAGGAAGATGTCAAGAACGGTACCTCAAAAGACGAACTCCCTTCGTGGTACAATTACGAATACAGCCTAACCACTCAATTCAAAGATGGCAAAGAAGGTGTTCTGAATTATACAGCTGTCACTTTCGAATATTCGGGAGGAGCACATCCCAACCAATGGGAAAACTGGCTAAACTTTGACAAGAATACCGGTAAACGACTGACATTGAAAGATGTATTTATGGCTGGTTCGGAAACTCCAATGAGTAAAATGTTGCTGGAAAAACTGATAAAAAGAAATGGCAACCAAACTGGATAACAGCAATATTCAATCTTTGGAAGACCTGCAAAATGAAGGAATACTGAATTCAACCAATATGTATGTGCCCGACAATTTCCTGTTGGAGAAAAACGAAGCATCGTTCTTATACAACAAATATGATATCGCTCCCTATGCAATGGGAACCATTGTTCTTTCACTGCCTTATGCAGAAATAGAAAAATACATGATACATCAAACCAACAACTAAGAAACAGAATGGAATTAATATTGAAATACTTTCCCCGCCTCACAGAGAAGCAAAAAGAACAATTTGCCGCCCTGTATGATTTATATACCGATTGGAACAGCAAAATCAACGTGATTTCACGTAAAGACATTACCAACCTTTACGAACACCACGTACTCCATTCGTTGGGCATTGCCAAAGTGATAAACTTCACTCCCGGCACACACGTTATGGACCTCGGTACAGGCGGCGGTTTTCCGGGCATTCCTTTGGCTATCCTCTTTCCCGAAACTAACTTTCATTTGGTAGACAGTATCGGAAAGAAAGTAAAAGTAGCGACCGAAGTGGCCGGTGCCATCGGACTGACCAATGTCACTTTCCGCCATTGTCGTGCCGAAGAAGAAAAAGATAAATTCGATTTCGTCGTAAGCCGCGCAGTCATGCCTTTGGGAGATTTGATAAAAATAATCCGCAAGAACATCTCACAAGAGCAACACAATGCGCTTCCCAACGGACTGATTTGCCTGAAAGGAGGAGAATTGGGACAGGAAACAATGCCTGTGAAGCACAAAACTGTGATATATGACTTGAAAGAGGAATTCGACGAAGATTTTTTTGAGACCAAGAAAGTAGTTTACGTTACCATCAACGGTTAAATTATAATAGATTAAAGCGCCATGAGAATAAAGAGATTCGAGTTCAACATGTTTCCGGTAAACTGTTATATACTATCGGACGAGACAAAGGAAGCGGTTATCATCGACGCAGGCTGTTTTTTACGAAGAAGAGAAGCAGGCATTGAAGAAATATATCGATGACAACGGACTGAACGTGAAACATCTGCTGAACACACATCTGCATTTAGACCACATTTTCGGTAATCCTTTTCTGCTGAAAGAATATGGTTTAAAGGCGGAAGCCAACCAAGCAGACGAATTTTGGCTGAACCAAGCAGATGCACAAGCACGGATGTTCGGTTTCCAATTGCCCGAACCACCTGTTCCACTAGGAAAATATGTATGCGACGGAGATGTCATCACCTTCGGAAACACCAAGTTGGAAGCAATCCACGTACCCGGTCATTCCCCCGGCAGCATCGTTTATTACTGCAAAGAAGAGAACTGCCTGTTTAGCGGCGACGTGTTGTTTCAGGGAAGCATCGGCCGTGCAGACCTCACCGGAGGAAACTTCGACGAGTTGCGTGAACATATTTGCAGCCGTTTGTTTGTTCTGCCCGGCGATACTACAGTTTACCCCGGACACGGCGACCCGACCACTATTGGAATCGAGAAGAAAAACAATCCTTTCTTCAGATAAAGAGAAGATAAATCCTGCTGTTCCGGAAATTACTCCGAATACCGGAAAACCGACTCGGAATGACCTGTGGACAGCAAATACGATATTAAAAATATAAACCTATTATTAAACCATGAAAACAGATTTATTAGCCGACCGACATATCGGTATTCAGGAAGCAGACCTTCCCGCTATGTTGGAGAAAATAGGCGTGAAAAGCCTTGATGAACTGATTAACAAGACTATTCCGTCTAAAATTCGTTTGAAAGAACCATTGGCATTGGCAGCCCCGATGACCGAACGCGAATTCGCCGAACACATTGCAGGGTTGGCCTCTCTAAACAAGATTTACACCTCTTATATCGGCATGGGCTGGTATGACACCATCACTCCTGCCGTTATCCAACGCAATGTGTTTGAAAATCCTGCATGGTACACCTCTTATACTCCTTATCAGACAGAAGTTTCGCAAGGACGCCTGGAGGCGTTGCTGAACTTCCAGACCGTGATATCCGACCTCACGGCTATGCCTCTTGCCAACTGCTCCCTGCTGGATGAAGCGACAGCAGCAGCAGAAGCGGCAACCATGATGTACGGACTTCGCAGCCGTGACCAGCAAAAGAAAGGCACCAATGTATTGTTTGTGGACGAAAGCATTTTCCCACAGAATCTGGCAGTCATCCAGACACGCGTCATTCCGCAAGGAATGAAAATACAGGTAGGCAACTACAAAGAACTGGAATTTACTCCCGAAATCTTTGCCTGCATTATCCAATATCCGAATGCCAGCGGCAGCGTGGAAGATTATCGCGAGTTTGTAGAAAAAGCACATGCAGCCAACTGTAAAGTGGCAGTAGATGCAGATATCCTGAGTCTTGCCCTGCTCCTGCCTCCGGGCGAATGGGGAGCAGACATCGTATTCGGAAGCACCCAGCGATTAGGTATTCCTCTATTCTATGGAGGTCCGTCGGCAGCTTACTTTGCCACACGCGACGAATATAAGCGCAATATGCCGGGACGCATCATCGGCCTGTCCAAAGACAAGTATGGCAAAATCTGCTACCGCATGGCGCTGCAAACCCGCGAGCAACATATCAAGCGTGAAAAGGCGACTTCCAACATCTGTACCGCGCAGGCACTGCTGGCTACAATGGCAGGATTCTATGCCGTATATCACGGCCAAGAAGGAATCAAGAACATTGCCAAACGTATCCACAGCATCGCCACTTGGCTGAACAAAGCCTTGGCTCGTCTGGGCTATGTGCAGCACAACGAAATATTCTTCGACACCTTGCGTTTCAGCCTTCCCGACCACGTATCGGCACAAAAGCTCCGCACAATTGCATTGAGTAAGGAAGTAAACTTGTGTTACTACGACAATGGTGACGTAGGCTTCAGCATCGATGAGACAACCGATTTGAAAGATGTCAATCTCCTGCTCTCCATCTTCTCTATTGCCGCCGAAGAAACCATGCAGGAAGTGACCGACATTCCCGAAGCATCTTCGCTGAACCGCGACTTGCGCCGTCGCACTTCATTCCTGACACACGAGGTATTCAACAAATACCACACCGAAACAGAAATGATGCGCTACATCAAACGCCTGGAGCGCAAAGACATCTCTTTGGCGCATTCCATGATTTCGCTCGGTTCATGTACCATGAAACTGAATGCCGCTTCAGAAATGCTTCCTCTGAGCAACTTAGGATGGATGGCCATTCACCCGTTAGTTCCTGAAGACCAAGCAAAAGGATATCAGATGCTCATCAATAACTTGAGCGAACAACTGAAAACCATCACCGGATTTGCAGGAATCACTCTCCAGCCAAACTCGGGTGCAGCAGGCGAATACACCGGTCTGCGTGTCATCCGCGCATATCTGGAAAGCATCGGTCAAGGACACCGCAACAAAATACTGATTCCCGCTTCGGCTCACGGAACCAATCCGGCATCGGCTGTACAATGCGGTTACACTACCGTCACTTGTGCCTGCGATGACAAAGGTAATGTAGACGTAGAAGACCTGCGTGCCAAAGCAGAAGAACACAAAGATGAGTTGGCAGCACTGATGATTACTTATCCGTCCACCCACGGAATCTTTGAACCCGAAATAGCTGAGATATGTAAAATTATTCATAAGTGCGGTGCACAAGTATATATGGATGGCGCCAACATGAATGCACAGGTAGGTTTGACCAATCCGGGCACTATCGGTGCAGATGTCTGCCACCTTAACCTGCATAAGACCTTTGCCAGTCCTCACGGCGGCGGCGGTCCCGGCGTAGGTCCGATCTGCGTGGCCGAGCATCTGGTTCCGTTCCTTCCGGGACACTCCATTTTCGGCAACAGCACCAACGAAGTTTCCTCTGCCCCATACGGCAGTGCAGGTATCCTGCCCATCACATACGGTTACATCTGCATGATGGGTGCCGAAGGACTGACACGTGCCACCAAGACTGCTATCCTGAGCGCCAACTATCTGGCTGCATGTTTCAAAGACACTTACGGCATTGTTTACACAGGAGCGACAGGATTCGTAGGTCACGAAATGATTTTGGACTGCCGTTACCTGCACGAGGAATCAGGCATCAGCGAAAACGACATTGCCAAACGCCTGATGGACTATGGTTATCATGCACCTACCCTGTCGTTCCCCGTACACGGTACTTTGATGATCGAACCGACCGAAAGTGAAAGTCTGTGGGAACTGGATAACTTTGTGAATGTAATGCAGACTATCTGGCAAGAAATTCAAGAAGTGAAAGAAGGCAAAGCAGACAAGGAAGACAATGTATTGCTCAACGCTCCGCATCCCGAATACGAAGTAGTTGCCAATGAATGGAACCACAGCTACAGCCGCGAAAAGGCTGCTTATCCTATAGAAACAGTACGCGAGAACAAGTTCTGGATTAATGTAGCGAGAGTAGATAATACGTTGGGCGACCGCAAACTTTTGCCGACCCGCTACGGAAAGTTTGAGTAAATATCCCCCAATTATAGGCGGCTACAGTTTGCCGCCTACAATAAAATAAAACAGCCCATGTCAAAGTCTGTTTCAGAGTAAGGACATGGACTGTTTTTAATATCAATACAATGCAAGAGTTCATTTGAAAGGCAAAGATTATCTTATTCAGAAGATTTACAAAACATGAATAGATATTCCTCTGAAAATGGATTATATCCATAAATCATACCATCAGGACCTACAGTAAAATCAGTTATCAACTCGTCCAACTCTAAATTATCTATATTTTTACCTTCCTTTAAACTATAGATTTCCACATGCGACCTTGCAGAAGACAAATCCTTGCAAGATATACCTTGTATGCTTTCGGTAATCCTCGTTCCTTATACCACACCGGGAAATGACGTATAAGGTCAGTCATTATTCTTGGAGATTTAACATATCAATCAAATACCTGTCCCCTGATGTTGTCTCCTCCGGTTTTCAACCCCTGCATGCGTTTTTGAGTTTCCTAAGCCGTTTCATTAGCCGGACCAAGCGTTTTCGTCCTTTCGATTATGCCTGTCTGTCCGTCGGATTACTACAGTCTCCGGCAGCGGACTGTATGGTTCGTTGCAGTGGACCGTACAGTCCACTGTAGCAGACTGTACAGTCCATTGCCGGAGACTGTAATAATCTTCCGTTAAAAAGGCCTTACCCGCCCCCGGGAAACGGCTTATTCTTCCCTTTGTTTGTGATATGATATTTAAATCCCCAAGAATAATAAGTGACCCGACGTATATCCTTCAGCTCTAATTTTCCACCATTCAAATTAGTAGCAGTGACAGTAAAAATGAAAATCTCTGTTGAAAGAGAAGATGGAGAAAAGACAGAGGTAGAAAAGACCTTGGTGTTTAAAGCGGGCTGTTCTAAAATCACTTTCCGAACAGCCCTTTCAGCCTTCATCGCTATGAAGATAACAGTAGATTTTTCCTATTCTCTTCCTCCTCCCAACGCCTGATAAAGACTAATCACACTTTGTATCTCGGTGAAACGGTTAGCTGTTTGCGAAAGCTGCGCACTCAGCAAAGTCTGTCGGGCAGTCAAGACTTCGAGATAGTTTGTCGTCCCATGCTCCATCAGCAAGGAAGTACTTTTCAATGCCTTTTGCAGAGATACTATCTGTTTGTCAAATAATACCGTTTTCTCGCGACTTGTCTGACAAGCAGTCAAAGCATCATTTACCTCACTGCCGGCATTCAGAAGAGCCTGTTCGAAAAAGAGACGAGCTTCTTCCTGTTGTGCTTTTGATATGCGGTATTGAGCAATAACCTGACCTCTGTTAAACAATGGTTGAGTGAGTGAACCGACTGCCGAAGCCAGGAATTTGCCTGGATTGACGATCATACTCCCTGCCGAGTTGGTCCATCCGGCACTTCCACTCAGTACGATGGAAGGATAAAACGCAGAACGTGCCTGATTTGTTCCGTAAAAAGCTGCTTCCAGTGAACGTTCTGCCGAACGGACATCGGGACGATTGGCAAGCATCTGCATGGGGATACCTACCGAAAGGTCTTGCGTAAAATGCTGTGCAGACAATGTTCCGCGCTCATAATGACGAGGCGTTTCGGCAAGGAGTAACGCAAGACTGTTTTCTACCTGATTAATTTGTTCCTTCAAGTCGAGGATAGAAGTTTGAACACTATAATAAGTTGCTTCCATCTGTGAAACTCCCGCTTCATTGTATTGTCCCGCTTCCATCAAGGCACGTGCAGAGACAACAGTTTCTTTCCATGCCTGTTCAGTTTGTTGAGTCAGCGAGAGTTGCTCATCCAACATCAACAAGGTATAATAAGTATTGGCTATTCCTGCTATCAATTGAGTACGAACCGCTTGTTGATAGTCCTGGCTCTGAGCATACAAAGCCTTTGCCTGACGCTTGGCATTACGCATACGACCGAAAATATCCAGTTCCCAACTGGCGGTAACGGGCAAAGAATAAGCCTGCACAGCCTTTTGCTTGTCAAAGCTGCTCACAGTACCTTGTGGAGCAAGAGAAAATGAAGGAAGAAAAGCTAATTTAGCAGAAAGCAACGTGGCTTTCGCCTCTTCTACACGAAGCTGTGCAGACAGGTAATCGGTGTTGCTTTGTAATCCTTGCTCAATAAGTTCCTGCAATCGCGGATCGGTGAATAATTCACGCCAATCCACATTGCCCAGATTAGCGGTGTCGACTACTGCCGTTCCTTCACCATAAAGATTATCGGGGGCTGTCGTTTCGGGCTGATATTTGGTGTATATACCGCAACTGCTCAACAAAGCAGTAACGGTAGTCAGTAATAGTATTTTCTTCATATTCTTCTTACATTATTTCTTTTTTTTTGCCAAAAAAGTACTCTGTTCCGCATGACTTCTTTCCTTTTCCAACAAAACTTGCGCATCGGGTTCCTCTTCCATCGGCTTGCGAATCTTCTCTTGCAAGAACTCGAAGATGATATAGAAAACAGGAACAACAAAAAGCAATGCCAGTGTTCCAACAGCCATACCACCCACAACACCGGTGCCCAATGAACTGTTTCCATTAGCACCTGCACCGGTAGAAAACATCAACGGAAGCATACCGAAAATCATAGTCAAGACTGTCATCAGAATAGGGCGTAAACGAACCTGCGCAGCAGAATAAGCAGATTCTACGATACCCATACCTTTGCGGCGGCGTTCGATAGCGTATTCTGTAATCAGGATGGCCGTCTTTGCCAATAATCCAATCAACATAATCACACCGGTTTGCAAATAGATGTTATTCTCCAATCCAAAGAGTTTCGCAAACAGAAAACTTCCCATCAGTCCGAAAGGCACGGACAGAATGACGGCAAATGGAACAAGAAAGCTTTCATAGAGACAGGACAGAATCAGATAAATAAGCAATACGCACACAGCATAAACGAACAGTGTCTTTCCGCCACCGTTATTTGATTCCTCACGCGCCATACCGCCATATTCATAACCATAACCTGTCGGCAGAGTCTGCGCCGCCACCTCTTCAATCACTTTCTGCACTTCACCGGAAGAATAGCCTTCGGCCGGATTCACGTTGGCAGTGATAGAACTATAGAGGTTAAAGCGATTGGCTACTTCAGGTCCTAACACTTTCTTCAGAGTAACAAACTGACTGACAGGTGCCATCTCCGAGCCGTTGCGTACAAACATATTATTTAAGGCATGCTCATCCAGACGATATTCGGGCGAAGCCTGCATCATAACACGATATACCTTTCCAAACTGATTATAATTAGAGATATACGCGCCACCACAATAACTGCCCAATGCATCAAGTACCGTCGAGGGAGAAATACCGGCACGTTTGCATTTGGCTGCATCCACATCCACCGATATCTGCGGGAAGTTCATGGCGTATGACGTATAAGCCATCGCTACTTCGGGATGCTGGTTGAGTGCACCGAGGAACTGCATCACCGAGTTATAGAAGGTAGTCATATCACCGCCTGTTCGGTCTTGAAGATTCAGTTCGATGGAGTTACCCATACCATATCCGGGAATCATACCGGGCTGGAAGCTGAATATCTGCGCATCCTTAATTTGATAGAACTGCGCATTAAGCCGTGCCACCACCGCATCTGATGTATGTTCGTTACCCTTTCGTTCGCTCCAGTCTCTCAGACGAATCACAATCAGACCGTATGAAGTTCCCTGACCGGAAAGGAATCCATATCCTGCCACACGTGAATAGTGCTCTATTTCAGGTGTCTTTTTCAAGATATCTTCCAATTTATTCATTACTTTATTCGTTTCTTCGAGGGTACTGCCCGGCGAAGTAGCAATGTTTACCATGATAACGCCCTGATCTTCCTGAGGCACCAAGCCTGTTTTGGTAGTACCCATGAAATAAACCAGCAGTACTGTCGTGATAGCCAGTGAAGCCCATACCATCCACCGATGGCGGATAAAGAAAAGAACTCCTTTCTTATATTTTCCCAATACGGCATTAAACGAAGCATTATAGGCAGCACGCACTCGTCCGTTGATACTCTTCGCACTTTTAATTCCGTCCGACGGACGCATCATAATGGCACAAAGCGCCGGACACAAAGTCAGAGCCGAAATCATGGAAATACCCACAGAGGTTGCCATCGTGATACCAAACTGGGTATAGAAAATCCCGGAAGTTCCTCCTGTAAATGTAACAGGAATAAATACTGCCATAAAGACACAGGTACATGAAATAATAGCCATCGTCACATCTCCCATGGCATCCTTTGTTGCCAAATAAGAAGACTTATATCCGACATCGAACTTGGACTGGACAGCTTCCACCACCACAATGGCATCGTCCACCACCGTACCGATAGCAAGCACCAATGCGAAAAGCGTCAGGATATTGATACTGAAACCCGCAGCCATCAGGCAAGCAAAGGTTCCAATCAACGATACAATAATGGAAATGGATGGAATAAGTGTACTCTTGAAATCCTGAAGAAAGAAATACACAACCAAAACCACCAAAATAATGGCGATTACCAGTGTTTCCACCACATTATGTATAGAAGCAAAAAGGAAGTCATTGGAACTCATCATGTTGACAAACTCAGTACCCTGAGGCAAATCTTTTTCCATTTCCTTCATCTTCTTTGAAATCGATTCGTTCACGGCGGTAGCATTTGATCCGGCCGTCTGAAATACGATAAACATTACAGCCGGCTTGCCATCCATCTCACTGCTGAAACTGTAGGTCTGTGTGCCCAGTTCCACATCCGCCACATCTTTCAGACGGAGCACAGAACCGTCGGCTTGTGCACGAACTACGGTATTCCGGAATTCATCCACGCTTTTCAGTCGTCCGCGATACTTCATAGTGAACTGAAACACATTCTTTGAATTCTCACCCAACGAACCGGTAGGTGCCTCTATATTTTGTTCGCCCAATACGGCTGTTACATCCGAAGGCACAAGACCATATTGTGCCATACGTTCCGGGTGCAACCAAATGCGCATACTGTACGTATCTCCCAGCATCATCACATCTCCTACTCCTTCCACACGCTTGATTTGAGGAATCACATTGATATCCATATAATTTCCCAGGAATATCTTGTCATAACGTCCGTCGGTGCTTGCCAATGCATTGATCTGCAAGAAACTGGTCTGGCGTTTCTGCGTCGTCACACCGATTTTCGTCACTTCGGCAGGCAGCAACCCCTGCGCTTTGGACACTCGGTTCTGTACATTGACGGCCGCCATATCGGGGTCTGTCCCCTGTTTGAAATACACCTCGATGGTAGCCGTACCTGCATTTGTAGCAGTAGAAGTGATATACATCATATCCTCCACACCATTGATGCTTTCTTCCAATGGCATGATTACACTATTCATCACAGCTTCGGCATCGGCACCTGTATAGGTAGCAGATACCTGCACAGTGGGAGGAGCGATATCGGGATATTGCTCTACGGGCAATGAGAAAAGGGAAATCAATCCAATCACCACTATCAGAATAGAAATGGATATGGCCATTACCGGCCTTTTTATAAATATATTTCCTTTCATGATTCTTATTCTCCTTCTTATTTAACCACCGTTCCTTCGCGTATCAAACCCGCACCTTCGGAAATAATCTCATCACCCGCCTTCAATCCATCGAGCACGACATACTCGCGTCCGTCATTGATACCGGCTACAGATATTAATGTAGAGACAGCCTTGCCATCCACCACTTTATAAGCAATTGTTTTATCCTGCATCTGCACTGTTGCGCCTTGTGGAATAACAATACAATCTTTATAGACACTGGGAATGACCACATTGCCCGATGCGCCACTATGCAACAATCTTGACTCATTCGGAAAAACGGCACGTGCCACTACCGTACCTGTCTGACGGTCAATCACTCCGCTGATAGATTCAATAATTCCATGCTCATCATATATTGAATTATCATTGAGACGGAGTTCCACTTCAGGCATATTTTTTAGCGCTTCGTCCATGCTACCGTACTGACGGGTCAGGGTGAGCAGCTGGTTCTCGGTCATCGAGAAATAAACATACATATCTGAATTATCGGAAACCGTTGTCAACGGCTGTTGTATGCCGGGACTCACCAATGCACCAACACGGAAAGGCAATGCGCCCACCACTCCGTCACTCGGACTCTTTACCTCAGTATACGACAAGTTGTTTCGGGCACTCACTTCTTGTGCCTGTGCCTGCGAGAGTTGTGCCTTGGCAGTGAGATAATTGTTTTCGGCCGTTTTCAGGTTATACTGCGAAACCACCTTTTGGACATACAGTTCCTTTGTGCTGGTATAGGCCAATTCTGCAGTAGCAAGTCCTGCCTTAGCCGCTTCCACATTGGCAAGGGCTGTTGTCAGCGCCGCTTTATAAGGTACTTGATCTATAATGAAAAGCAACTGCCCTTTGCGTACCTTTTCACCTTCAGAAACACAGAGTCGTTCGATAGTGCCCGATACTTGCGGATAAATATCAATATCCTGCCGCCCGCGAATCGTTGCCGAATAGGAAGTAGACAATTCCTTATCGGCAGTAGTTACTTTCATTATTGCATAGTTAGCACTAGTTTGCGCCTCCGGTGCTTGTTTACAGGAGGACATCCACAATGTGCAACCGATTACTCCCATCAGTCGCATCCATTTTTTGTTTACTGTTATCATATTGATTGTCTTTATTAAAAACTGACAACAAAAAGTAGACCAAAGCCGGAAAGACCGAGTGACCTATATTCCTCTGATTATGTTCTATTTTCTCCATTCATCTTTTTAATAATAAATCACTGCATAACAGGGAAATATCGGACAGTATTTACGCATTATGGGACACATTGATTATCCTATTATTCACCAACTTTGTAGCAACTAAAAAGGAATAGTATGGAAAAAGGAATAATAAAAAATGTCAGTATAGAGGACTTTAAAACAAACGAGAACTTTGTAAACTATGTAGACGATGACTTTATGGTGATAAACAGTTTAGAGAATGTCCCTTACAGCAACGGAACGGTGAGGCTGAATTGCTTTCTTCTGATTTCCTGTTTGGAAGGCAGCATTCAGTTGGATATGAATGATAAAACCTATCAGTTGCAAAAAGACGACCTCATCTTCGGGCTACCGTCCGTCATCATCAGCCATACCATGCTGAGTCCTCAACACAAAATAAGCATCATCGGTTTCTCCACTCAATTTCTGCAACGCGTCTTCAAGATGGGGAAAAATGAATGGAACACAGCCACTTATCTGCGCAATAATCCAATCAAGCATGTAGAGGGAAATAAGTATATAATCTTTCGATACTATGAAGATTTGATAATGACTAAGATTAACAGTGAACCTCATCCCTATCACAGAGAGTCCATGAAATATATATTCTCGTCCATCTTATGTGAAATTATCGCAATTGTCACCAAAGAAGTTCCTAAAGATGAAACAGAGAATAAAAACGAAACGAAACAGCATGAATACATATTTCGCCGTTTCATTGAAAAGTTATCGAAAGACAATGGAATGCACCGCTCGGTGAGCTATTATGCCGATGCCCTGTTCTACACTCCCAAGTATCTTTCTAAAGTCATCAAAGATGCTTGCGGTAAAAATCCGTCGACATTGATTAACGAATATACCATGGAGCACATTAAATATCAACTGAGAAATTCAGATAAGTCCATCAAGGAAATAGCAGAGGAGTTTAATTTCCCCAATCAGTCTTTCTTCGGTAAATATGTGAAAGCTCATCTTGGAGTATCTCCCCAGCAATATCGGGACGAAAAAGAAAAGTAGTATAATTTTTCCTGCATAAGAACTGTGGATGAAATTATTTAATGAATAGCACAGATTGCACAAAAAGCATAGAAGCGTTTTTGTATCAATCTGTGCTAAGAGAAGATTAAATTGATAACCAAATAAAAGCCAAAACACAGAAAAGGGATTATGACAAACCCTCTATTTCTCCGTTTATAATATCAATATGAAGTGCTTGCGGCTCTTTCGGCAACCCCGGCATACGCATGATTTCTCCGGCTATAACAACCAACATCTCTGCTCCGGCATTCATCACAATATCCTGCACATGGAATTCAAAGCCCTCCACTGCACCATAAAGTTTAGGATCTGTAGAGAATGAATACTGTGTTTTCGCAATGCAAATAGGGAAATGAGCATATCCCAATTCTTCAATATGCTTCAACTTCTTGCGCGCAGCGGCACTGTAAGTAATAATATCCGCACCATAAAGATGAGACGCCACCTTTGAAATCTTCGTTTCTACACTGTCTTCATTATCATAAGCAAAGTGTAATGATTCCGGAAGGCTGTTCTTCGATAGTCTTTACAACAAGTTCCGCCAGTTCCACTGCACCCTCTCCTCCTTGAGTGAAAGCATTATTGACAGCAAAAGCAACACCTTTCTCTGCACAATGGGTACGAAGAAAATCTATTTCTTCCTGAGTATCGTCACCATAACGGTTGAAGGCAACAAGTACCGTCTGTCCGAAAGACTCCAAATTACGCAAATGCTTGTCCATATTGGCAATACCTTTTTGCAGAGCTTCCAAATTAGGTTCCTTTATCTTGTCTTGAGGAACACCGCCATGCATCTTTAAGGCGCGCGCCGTAACAACGAGTACAGTCAATTTCGGGGTAATTCCGGCTTTGCGGCATTTAATGTCATAGAACTTCTCTGCACCGAGATCAGCTCCAAAGCCGGCTTCCGTAATAGCATAATCACCGAAAGTCATTGCCATCTTGGTTGCAAGGATGGAATTGCATCCATGAGCTATATTGGCAAATGGACCTCCGTGTACAAAAAAGCAGCCGTATGTTCGGTTGTCTGCACCAAATTAGGTGAAAGAGCATCCTTCAAAAGCACCGTGATTGCTCCCGCCACCCCTAAGTCTTTCACCGTAAAAGGTTTGTTATCGTATGTAAAGCCAAGCAGAATATTTTCAATACGACGGCGAAGATCATCTTCATCATTGGCAAGACAAAAGAATCGCCATTATCTCTGAGGCCGGAGTAATATCAAATCCTGACTCCTGTGTGATACCATTTGTTTTCGGTCCCAATCCGGTAACGACATAACGCAAAGAACGGTCGTTTACGTCCAATACTCTTTTCCACAACACTTCCTTCAAACCGAATCCATTGTCCCGGTTTTGATAAAGATAATTATCAAGCAAGGCCGAAATCATGTTGTGAGCAGAGGTAATCGCATGAAAGTCTCCCGTAAAATGAAGGTTGATCTTATCCATTGGCAAGACTTGGGCATATCCTCCTCCGGCTGCTCCGCCTTTCATACCGAAACAAAAGGCCCCAATGAAGCTTAGCGCAAAGCAACGATGGCCTTCTTTCCAATCCTGTTCAATCCCAATGCCAATCCGATAGAAACTGTTGTTTTCCCGATACCGGCTTTAGTCGGAGTGATGGCAGTTACCAGAATCAAATTATTCTTTCGTACCTTTTCTTCATCAATTTGGTTTTCATCTACTTTGGCTATATATCGGCCATAATTACTAATGTGTTCAACAGGAATTCCGGTTTCGCGGGCTATCTGTTTAATCTTTGTCAGCTCAATGCTGCGTGCTATTTCAATATCCGATTTCATTTTCTTTTAATTTTAGGCGGCAAAGGTAATATAAATCTGTTACTTTTCAGCTCTATTTTCGATTAAATCAAAGAATAGAATACTATCAAACAACCAATAATAGCTTTTTGTTTTATCTTGATGCTTGCTTCCACCATTCCACAAACATTAAATAACGGACTGACCCGAATCTGCACATTTAGTCCATTTTCAATATAGATTTATTAAGATAAAAGACTCCTGTATCTGTTATTCATATCGCAACGAGCGCGCCGGCTTACTGTAGATCACTGTAATGGTCTGCCCCGCCACAGTTAAAAACGAAATCAGCACTATCAACACCACCGGAAGCAAGAAAAAAACCAAGCTTTCAGTTCTGTACGGAATGCATAATGGCTTAACCATGCATTCATGCTGAACCACGCCACGGGCAATGCTATCACAATTGCAATCAGGATAGGAATAAAAAAAGTCCTTACCTAACTGATAGAACAAATTCAACCGTGAAGCACCTAATACTTTGCGAATGCCCATCTCCTTTGTGCGCACAGCACAAGAGAACATAACCAAAATCCATAACCCCAAACAAGAAATAAAGATGGCCAGCCCTGTAAATCCTCCCATCAATACTCCGAAAGCTTCATCCTGACGATACTGACGATCATAGAACTGGTCGAGAAAAAAATAATCGAAACTGGAATCAGCAAAATAAGTTGTCCATATTTCCGATATCTGCGATACAAGCTCCAACGAATCACCCGGCTTCATTACAATAGAGATATAACGTTGCGGAATCCAATCTATCTTATCTTTATGGAACAGCATAATAGGTGTATAATTTCTATTCAATGCCTGTTGGTGATAATCTTTCACTACCCCAATCACCTGCATTGGCTCCTCTATTGTCTCAACAGATATTTCTTCACCTATGACACTCTCATAATCTGTATAACCCAATGTCCGTGCTGCCGTTTCATTGATAACTAATTTATTTACATCATCCCCATAATCTTCCGAAAAGCCACGTCCGGCTACAAGTTCCAACCCGTAAGCATCCATATAATCAGGATCACAACTAAGCATCTCGTACAACCGATTCTGTTTCAAGGCATCATGCGTTCGCCGATTGGACAGGAACATGGCAACCTCCTCTCCCGGAACCGAACCCGAACAAGTGACTTTCGACACCAACGGAAGCTTTCTTATCGCTTTACGCATTGCTTCCATCTTTATCTTCATTCCTTCTGTCGGACCGGGAAACTTCACAACCAGAATCCGGTCGGTCCTTACTCCTAACGACTGACGGCGCATATAGTTAAGTTGTGCAAATACAATCAATGTGCCGCATAGCAAAATCATAGATGCCGTATACTGCACAACCACCAACAATTTACGGGTACGTTCTCCCGAACGTCCATTTTGGAACTTACCTTTTAATAACATAATAGGCTTTTTGCGGAGCAATGCACGTGCCGGATAGTAACCCGAAACATAAACACCGCACACAAACAACAAAAATACGGACAAACCCCAATATCCTGTAAGCCAGACAGAGAAACTCACTGTCCGCCCTACCAACAAATTAAAAGCCGGAAGCAGCATTTCGACCAGCCCCACAGCTATCACAAAGGCAATAAGGTTCATCACCAACGCCTCGAACAAGAATTGACCGACCAATTGTTGCGGAAAAGCCCCCACTACCCGTCGTACCCCCACTTCCTTGGCACGTTCCATCGAACGGGCAACAGTCAAGTTGATATAATTAATCCAAGCAATAACCAGTATAGCCACAGCAGCGAACACCAATGCGATGATAGCCGAACGGTTCCCTTTCTGTTCGGCCTCATAACCCAACTGCGGTGTGAGATGAATATCCTCCAATGGAACTAAACGGACACCCCATGTCTTATTCTTCAAAGCCTCTTCCGTTTTATACTTTTCCGCCATCCCGGGAAAAGCGCGTTCAATCTCTTCTTTCCGTTCCTGCGAATCCAGTAAAACGTAGGTATATGTTTCGTGTTTATACCAATACTCTTGTACCCATTTAGGCAATGACTTATACGACAAAAGGAAATTATAATGTATATGTGAATTGGATGGCATTTCCTTCATCACTCCGGTCACCTCACAGGAAACCTTTCCTATGTTGCTGTTAAAAACAAGTATCTTCCCCATAGGCTCTTCATCACGGAAATACTTACGGGCAATGCGTTCGGTTATCACTACTTGCCCGGGCATAGAAAGACAAGAAGCACGGTCACCTTTCAACAGTTCGAAGTCAAACAAACGGAAAAAGCCGGGATCGGCATAGGCTATTTCGTTTTCACGCAGGCACAGTTCTCCATATTTCACCAGTTGTTCCGGCTGGAACAAAGATGCAATCCGGGTATAGTCTTCGATTCCGGCAAGATTCTCCTGCATTGCCGAACCATATCCGAAAGAGCTGCTTGCCCAATAATCGGTCAGCACCTCTCCCTCGTAAAATGTACTTTGTACACGGTAGATACGGTCATGCTTCGCATGCATTTTATCAAAACTGAATTCAAAGGCCACATAAGTAAGAATCAGCAATGCCGATGCCATACCGACAGCCAGCCCGAATATATTAATGAAACTGAACTTTTTCCGTTTCATCAGATTCCGCCAGGCACTATTCCAATAATTTCCTATCATAGGGTTTCATTTTTTAACCGGTGTTATTTTTTCCATCGGACGATTAATATTCTCTGCTACAATTTGCCCATCCAGCAATTGGATGACACGATGTGCATACATTGCATCCCGTTGGGAGTGGGTAACGATAATGACAGTAGTTCCTTGGCGGTTCAAATCACTCAATAACTCCATTACTTCTATTCCATTCACTGAGTCCAGGTTGCCAGTAGGTTCATCGGCAAGAAGCAATTTACAATCCGTCACTACGGCACGGGCAATAGCCACACGTTGCTGCTGCCCACCGGACAGTTGCTGGGGATAGTGGTTGACACGATGCAACAAATTCACTTTTTCGAGTACCTTGTTGACCCTTGCTTTACGTTTTCCGGCTTTGATACCCATATAAATAAGAGGCAACTCCACGTTTTCATACACAGTCAGTTCATCAATCAAGTTAAAACTCTGGAAAATAAAACCGAGGTTGCCTTTCCGAAGGGCAGTAAGCTGGTTCTCGTTCATTTTGTCCACCTGCTTCCCCTCAAAAGAGTAAGATCCGGAAGTAGGAGAATCGAGTGTACCCAAAATATTCAGCAGGGTTGACTTACCGCATCCCGAAGGCCCCATTATAGCAAGAAATTCCCCTTGTTCCACCTGCAAGGTAACTTCATTCAATGCCTTTGTCTGCACTTCTTCGGTTGTGAAGAGTTTTGTCAGTTTTTCAGTTTTAATCATAATCAGTTCAATATTTATTTGTTATTCATATTTCAAAATACGCATCGGCTTCAGGCGAATTATACGCCATACTTGTTGGAAGACAGTAAGAAATGCAATCATCAGCAACAATACGAAAGTAACTGCATATATCCACCAAGACAACGAAATATGAAAAGCATATGTTTCCAACCAGCCTTCCATCAACACTGCCGATACAGGAATGCCAATAATAGATGCCAATACAGTGAGTAGCATCAGCTCCTTAGTTAAGACAAAGAACAGGCTGCTTTTATTTGCGCCAAGTACTTTACGGATACCCACTTCTTTCAAGCGCGACAAGGTTGAAAAACAGCGTTACAATCCACAATCCAAGACATGCCACAAACACAGCAAGCAAAGCAGCACCGGCAAATATCCAACCGAAATTACGGTCTGATTTATATAGGAAAGTATTCAAATCATTTAAAAAGAAATAAGAGAATAAAGAAGTCGGAAAGTATTCATGATACAGTTGCCTAATCTCTGCTAAAACACTATCTTCTCCCTCACCTGTCAGGCGGATTGAAATATAAGGAGTTTCAATAAACGGTACTCGTTCTTTCATAAAAAAGATAATGGGCTTATATGCCACGGAAAGCGACTGTTGGTGATAGTTCCTCACCACCCCAATAATCTCAAGCGGATCAGCCACCACCTCCATTTTAACCTGTTGTCCCAATGCAGCTTCCAGGTGACTCATAGCCTAACAACCTGACAGCTTCCTCGTTGAGCACAATCCGATTGAGATCGCCACCAAAATCTTCAGAAAAGCACCGTCCACAAATCAGATCGGGCAGATAAGCAGGCAAATAGTCATAATCTACAGCAAACATCTGTATCAGTTTCACCTGCGAAGGGTCGCTTCCGTAAGGGCGGTTGGTGAAATAATTGGCCACCTCTACCCCGGGAACAGCTCCCGAAACAGTAACGTGACTTATGTCCGCCCGCTGCTTCCAGGCGCTTGGTGAAACTCTCCATACGCAGTGCCAATCCCTCGGTAAACGAAGGGTACTTAATAACCAACATGCGTGAATGGGAATCGGTGAAAGCCTTACTTTGCATGTAACGAACCTGCCGGACTACTGTAAACGTGCCGACAATCAGAACAAAAGAAATCAAAAATTGAATTACAATCAGTACTTTCCTTATCCGGTTGCCACGTTTGCCATGCAACAGTTTTCCCCTCATAATCTCCGACGGACGTATAGAAACCATCAGCCACGAGGGGTAAAGCCCTACGACAAACGTTCCGATAACAACAACTCCGACTACAATTCCCCAAAAAGCGGGTAATATCAGTATATCCGTCCCAAAGTTTTGCCCTACCCAACGATAAACAAGAGGTAAAAGGAGTTCCAGCCAGCCAAAGGCTATCAGTGTAGCCAACAAATTCATAAAACCAGATTCAAGAAGCCCCTGGATGATAATCTGACAATGCGAAGCACCAAAAACCTTGCGCAACCCAAACTCACGTCCGCGTTCCAAAAAACGCGCCACAGTCAGATTCAAAGCATTTGCCCAACCTATCAGTAGCAAAGCAACGGACATCACCAATAGTATAAAAACCGCAGTCCGGCTCCCTTTTACTTCTTTCTCATAGGCTTTTTGCGGAGTGAGGTGAATATCCTTCAGCGGTATCAACTCCACAGCCCAAGTCTTATGTTTCAATGCATCGGTTTTATACTTATCAGATATCCTGAGAAAAGCATCTTCTATCTCTGCCGGATGCTTCCCGGGCATCAAACGAACATAGGTATAAACTCCATGAATGTACCAAATGTCCTGCCGTTCTTTAGGAATCGTACTGTATGAAAGTAAAAAATCGTATTTCAGATGAGAGCGAACAGGCATATCCGCTATCACACCGGTTACTTCAAAATTTTGTTGCGATGAAGACGTACTGAAAGTCAACACCTTCCCTATCGGATCTTCACCATCGAAATAACGGCTTGCCGCACTTTCAGTCAATACTACCGTATTAGGACGCACCAGTTGTCCGGTCTTGTCCCCCTTGATTATCGGAAAATTGAATATCTCAAAAAAAGCAGGTTCGGTGTAACAATAATGTCCTTCGGCAAACCTTCTATCAAAATAATTCACCACTTGTTCGCGATCTTGTGCCGTCACACGAACATACTTCTCAATGCCGGCAATCTCGCGCACCATTGTGGGCGCATGCCCATAAGCTGTAGTTGCCCAGTTATCTGTAAGCGTTTCGCCTTCATACAACCGACTTTCGACACGATATACACGCCCGGCATTATGGAATGAATCGTAGCTCAACTCCGACCATACATAAAGTATGATGAGTAATGCTGTTGCAATACAGACAGACAATCCTATTATATTTACCAATACCAGGGATTTCTTAACCCGCTGGCTACGTATCACTTGCGAAAAGTAATTGATCATATTGCAGACTTATTTCAATATTAATTTTTCATTATTGCCAAACAATTCATATCCGGAAACAATCACCCGGTCCCCGGGCTTCAACCCTTCGGTCACCTCATAGTACTGCGGATTTTGCCGTCCGATGCGAATGGGGTGACGAACAGCAAATTTACCACTTTCATCGACAACATACACCCATCTACCTCCGGTTGTCTGAAAAAAGCCACCGCGAGGAATCAGAACAGCCTTCACCGGATCGCCCAACTGGAGATTGACATGATAAGTCTGCCCGGCACGGATATTCTCCGGACGTCCCATAGTAAAACGAAAATCGGTACGAAACTGTCCCTCTTTCACTTCAGGATATACTTTAGTCACTTCCAGCTTATAATTTTCACCATCACGTGTGAAATCGGCCGGCAACTCCTGAACCACCCGTTCCACATAATGTTCGTCAATTAATGCTTGTACTTTCAAGTCGGCGGTGATGATTTGCCCTATATGCTCGCCTGCCGCAATGGATTGTCCTATTTGGGCTTCAAGGTTTCCTACCTGTCCGTCTATCGGTGCTTTCACCTTAAGATTCTCCAACCGTTCACGTACCAAAGTAAGACTGCGTTTCATATTTAGAATATTCTCGTCAAGGCTGGCGATCTGCGTCAGACGAAACAGGCTGTCCTGACGGATACGTTCGTCTAAGATAAGCAATTGTTCACGGGCCGCTTCATATTCCTCAGTTGCCAACCGGTAATCTTCACGAGCTATCAGTTGTTCTTCCAATAAACGCCTGTATTGTTCGTAACGCCGTTTCTTTGTAAGAAACTCTTTATGTATACCGATACGTTCCTGTTTCAGGGCCAGCCGTTCCTGTTCCATACTGATACGGGTATTACGGAGCTCATTTTCCTGATAAGCAAGATCAGCTTCACTTTGCATGATGCCAATGTTAAGCAACGGATTGCTTAAACGAAGGATAGCATCTCCTTTCTTTACCATGGCTCCCTCTTCAAAGAGACGTTCCTCTACCCTTCCTCCTTCAATAGCATCCAGATAAATCATACGGCTGGGAAGTACCTGGCCTATGACACGAATATAATCATTAAACTCACCTTCCTTGATGGTAGCAATGGTTATCCGGTTCTTTTCCACTGTCATGGAAGAACTGGTATCGCGAAAGAATAAATAAAGAATTAATACTATTAATAAAACAACGCCCACCCCACCATAAATTTGTTTCGGAGTAAACCTTTTCTTATGTTCAATCTGTGTATCCATATATTATTTTTATTAAAAACTGCCAGTCCGATAATAATCAGCCAAACGCAAAAGCCAACTCATACTGCAACCTTGTCCGCACCTGTTCTGCCTTTGCCGAAAGCAAACGATTGCGTGACTCCATCAACTGGAAGACTGAAACAAGTCCCTCCTCCCATTTACGTTCCGTCTCTTTCAAGACTTGTGTTTCGGCCTGTACTTGCAGCATAGCCTGCCGATGCTCTTCCCATCCTGCGTACAACGATAAAGTGACTTGCTCCGTCTCAATACGCAAGTTGTTGTTTTTTGCTTCAATGCGATTACGCACACGCGCTACATTCAATTTTTTTTCTTTCTTAAAGAAGCATAACGATCCAAACCGGTAAATAGTGGGAACGAAACTCCTACGCCAATATATTTATTCCAATGGTCACGTATCTGGTGTAAAGAGAATAAAGAATTATAAAAGTCAGACCCCCACGAAAAACGGGCATAAATAGTAGGACTAAACTGTCCGGAAGCAATAGCCAACTCCTTACGCGCAATCCGTTCCCACATTTCCATTTTCTTATAATCCGGCAAGACACGTGTAGATTGCCAATAAAGTTCATCGGCATTCGTAACAGGCAATGCCAACACACTATCTTCATCCGCACACACAACAGCCAATTCCGCGGATGATTTCATCCCTATCAATTCTTTTAAATAGAGAAGCGACATCTCCCGGTTCTTTGCATACGAACTATAACGGAACACATCTCCCTGATGACGCGCTTTCACTTCCTGAAGATCAGAAGCAGACCGCAAGCCTAATGTCAAAAACGTCTCGGTCTGCTTTAAATAACGTTTGCCCAAAAGCAACTGCTCTTCGGCCAACTGCAAAAGTTTTTCATCCAATACCACCTTATAATAAGCCTCGACTACTTGGTAAGCCAACTCATTCTGTTTTGCCAGACGGCTCCACTCCTTTTCCTTTTGCACCAAACGAGTAAAGCGCAAACGGTTGATCCGAGTAAATCCTTCAAATAAGGAAAGGGTAACATCCATGCCCACTGTTCCCTGATTGTAAGAGTCAGAAGTATACCCGTTAGTGCCGGGATCAATAGAACGGCCTATATGCCTGCCCACTTCTGCCTGTACAGATACGCTTAGGCATAAACTTTCCCATAGCTGCCACATAATCAGTATGGGCTTCTTGCACTTCTATCTGTGTGTTTTTAAATTCGAGATTATATTTCCAAGCATAATGTATACAATCGTCCAGCGTGGTCTGCCCATCTAGAGGCAAAACCAACCCTAACAATACACACACAATTATCATTTTATTTTTCATACTTTTTTTACTTTGACGGATAAAGTAAAGCAAATGGCATGCCATAAGCATCAAACTATTAATTATCAACAATATATAAATTTAGAATTACCAAATACTGTCCATTTCTTAGACGCTGTTGCGTCCAACTCATGGACACTCCCACTCCTATAAAAAGAATAAAAATCGATCACGAGCAGACTTTTACCATGTATTTTAGGTTATAGACACCGACGCTTCACTATAAAACTGAATTTAGAGGAGAAACTATTAAATTATCTTCCAAAAACGTCCAATTATTAGACACCTCATTTGGAGGAACAAGCAAAAGCAAATATCTTTATCCCCGAAAGCAAATTAATGATGGAAAAAAAGGAACTATTTTAATTGTAGACGATAACAAAGGAGTACTGGCATCACTGGAACTGTTATTGGAAACAGAATTCAGCGAAATTAAAACAGCCGGTAATCCTAACCAAATCATATCCATACTCAATACTTCACCGATAGACGTCATCATTCTCGACATGAACTTTTCTGCCGGCATCAATAATGGCAACGAAGGCTTGTATTGGCTTAAACGCATCCGAGAAATCGCTCCCACCCTTCCCGTCGTGATGCTCACTGCCTACGGGGACGTGGAATTGGCCGTCAAAGCACTGAAAAATGAAGCTACCGACTTTTTACTGAAACCATGGGATAATCAAACCCTTGTGCACAAGATAAAAGAAGCATTCGGCAACGGAAAGAAAAGAAAGTACCTTCCCCTATCCTAGGTCATAAGCCGCAAATGATTGTCGGTCAGTCGCCCGCCATGCAACAACTCATGAAAATGGTCATCAAGGTAGCACGCACCGATGCCAATATTCTTATCACCGGCGAAAACGGAACCGGAAAAGAAATGCTGGCACGCGAAATCCACCACCTTTCTCCTCGCCGGAAACAAGAAATGGTAACAGTCAACATGGGAGCCATCAGTGAGTCGCTGTTTGAAAGTGAACTTTTCGGGCACGAACGAGGGGCTTTTACCGATGCTTACGAAAGCCGCCCCGGAAAATTCGAAGCAGCTTCGGGAAGTACCCTCTTTATGGACGAAATCGGTAACCTGCCTTTGGGAATGCAAGCAAAACTGTTAACGGCATTGCAGAATAGGAATATCACACGGGTAGGTAGCAACAAAGTTATCCCCCGTAGACATACGACTGATTTCGGCTACCAACCTCAATATTCAGGAAAGAATAGAATCCGGTCGTTTCCGTGAAGATTTATTATACAGACTGAATACCATCCATTTAGAACTTCCCCCTTTGCGGGAACGCGGAGATGATATATACTTTTATTCATAGATTACTTTATTCGCCGCTATGCCAACAAATACGGACGGAAAGACATTTTTTGCATGAAAACGCATTAGAAAAGCTCCGTTCCTACCATTGGCCCGGCAATATCCGCGAACTGCAACATTCCATTGAAAAAGCTATTATTCTATGTGAAGGAAACGTAATCCGCCCCAAAGATATTTTTGTGAAACAGACATGGAGCCCTCAACTATCTACAGTAGTCCCCAACTTGGAAGAAGTGGAACGCCAAGCCATTGAAACGGCTATCCGGCAAAATGACGGTAACCTGACCGCAACAGCCGAACAATTGGGCATCAGCCGCCAGACACTCTACAATAAAATTAAACGATTCAAACTCTGATATAGTATGTTCTTCAGCCGTCATCTCTATATCGTCATCCTCTGTTATGTCCTTTTGATTTTGGGTGTAGCCGGAACCGGGCTGGTATTGATCGTCACTCACACCGGGATTATTATAGGATGTTTGATAATAATAATTTCCTTCTTCATAACCGGAGCCCTCGTAAAACGGCTAAACAAATCCAATGCCAAACTCAAGCTCTTCTTCGATGCCATAGAAGACAAAGAAAACATGATACAATTCAATGAATATTCCGGAGATAGGGAAATGAATGCGCTCAGTTGTTCTCTCAACCGGATAAACGAATTGCTTGCCACTGCCAAATCCGACAGCCAAAAACAGGAAAAATTTTATTATTCTTTACTGGAAGAAATACCAAGCGGTATCATTGCATGGAACTCCGAAGGAAAAATCATACTGGCAAACAGCACGGCACTTTCACTTTTAGGATTCGAACAACTGGTTTTTGTCCGACAACTAAAACAACTTTATCCCGAAATAAGAGATTTCCTTCAACAAAATACGGTACAAAAATCGACTGTCATACATTCCATTGGCAAACGGCAGCTTTCACTCTCTCTAAACTATATGAAACTGGAACCGGAAACAATAACCCTGCTTGCCATCAAAAAGACATCAGCAATGAGTTGAGCGAAAAAGAAAGTGAATCATGGAGTAAACTGACGCGTGTGCTCACTCATGAAATCATGAATACCATAGCTCCCATCGTATCACTGGCACAAACACTTTCTGCCCGTCCCCAAACCGATGAAAAAGTAACACGCGGTCTGAATGTAATACGTGAGCAAAGTGAACGGTTGATGGAATTTACAGCATCTTACCGCCATCTTTCTTACCTGCCCGATCCGATAAAAAAAACATTCTCGCTGACAACAGCACTCCACAACCTGGAGATACTCTTACAATCGGACTTCGAGACAGCGCACATCCGGTTCACCCTGCACAGCATCCCAAACGACATAACAGTTGAAGGAGACGAGAAACAACTCTCACAAGTTTTCCTGAACCTTCTTAAAAACAGCATCCAAGCTTTAGAAGGAAAAAATCGGAGGAAAAAATAGAAATCAACCTCACCCGATGCGAAAAATTACGCATTTATATAACGGACAACGGAAAAGGAATCCCTCCCGAACTACAAGAGAAAATCTTTGTACCTTTCTTCACCACAAAAACAGAAGGAATGGGAATCGGCCTCAGTCTGTGTCAACAAATCATAAAAAAACACGGAGGCAATTTCTATTTACAGGAAAGCCAAAAAGGGAAAACGGTTTTTGTCATAGAATGGCCGGAAACTCCCTGAGTACAGATTTCCACAATATCATTGAATACCACTTCCTCCGACAATAATATTCATTTTTGTATGGGCAGGCATTATATACCTGCTCATACAAAAAACTTATTTTTTTACCCTCAGCTCATATAAGTCATGACGGCGATCGCGCAAATTGCGCACACTACCATAAGTATGCAATTCGTTAAGCAAGTCCAAATCCACATCTGAAACAAGGATCATTTCCGTATTCGGAGTAGCTTCTGCACGTTTACCATCTGTGGGGAAAGCGAAGTCACAAGGAGTAAATACCCCCGACTGTGCATACTGAATATCCATATTATGCACACGCGGCAAGTTACCTACACTCCCTGCAATAGCGACAAAACATTCATTCTCAATAGCACGGGCCTGTGCACAAACACGCACACGCGAATATCCGTTTTGTGTATCCGTAAGAAAAGGAACGAATAAAATCTGCATACCCTGGTCTGCCATAATACGCGACAGTTCGGGAAATTCAACATCATAGCAAATCAAAATACCAATCTTGGCACAATCGGTATCAAAAGTCTGCACCATCTTACCTCCCGACAATCCCCAACTCTTTATCTCGTCCGGAGTGACATGTACTTTTTCATACATTTCATAAGTACCGTCACGACGGACAAGGAATCCCACATTATACAGTCCGCCATCTTCCTTTACATAGGGCATACTTCCGGTTATGATATTAATATTATAACTGATTGCCAGGTTGATAAAACGATCACGCACCTCTTCCGTATATTGCGCCAGCCCGCGGATGCTCTGTGCTTCACCTAAATGGTTGAATTTAGCAGCCATTAACGGTGCATTAAAATATTCGGGGAAAAGTACAAAATCACTTTTATAATCAGATACGGCATCAACAAAAAATTCCACTTGCTCGAACACATCATCCAATGTCTTGTAGGGACGCATCTGCCATTGCACCAATCCGACACGAACAGTTGTCTTTTTTATCTACATAATCCTGTGTAGGAGGCTGATAATAAATATTATCCCATTGCAACAACGTGGCGCAATGCTTAGATTCCTCATCATTAGGAAGATAATTCTTCATGACACGTCTGACGTGAAAGTCATTAGACAACTGGAAAGTCAGTACCGGATCATAAATCTCACGCGAACGAACCTTGTCAAGATATTCCTTCGGCCGCATCGTATCGGCATATTTATGGTAATTGGGAATACGTCCGCCGAACATGATCGCCTTCAGGTTCAACTTCTCGCACAGCTCCTTCCGGTACTCGTACATACGGCGTGCCAAACGCAGTCCGCGATAATCCGGATGAATGAACACCTCTATACCATATAATATATTCCCGTTCGGGTTATGCGTGTTGAACGTCTCGTTACCCGTTACCTTGGCGTAGGTATGATCCCCTTTCACCATGTCATAATCGACAATAATGGAAAGAGCGCATCCCACGATTTTCTCATCTACTACCGTTACTACTTGCCCCTCAGGAAAAATCCTGATCAGCGTTTCAATTTGTTCATGTGTCCAGAAAACATCTTTATCGGCATATACTCGTTTAAACGATTGCGATAACTGGGCATAATCTTCGATCTGTAAATTTCGGACCTCTACTTTATTTATTTTGTGCATCGGTTCCATAACATTTCTTTTTATACCTTAAAATTGAGAGCAAAGTTATAAACAAAAAAGACAAAAAAATAGAAAACAAATAGCTTTTATTTAGATTTTTACTTAAATTTGCCAACATCTATAATAATAAATATATGAAGAACAGGGTCATCTTTTATATGGTATGTACATGCATATCATTATCTTTCTTGTTTAGACAAGAATAATCTAAATCTTTCAGACAGAGACAAAGAAGAAGAATTAGATTTATCATTTGATTTCGGAATGATATCGGAAAAGAAATTGGAAATCACAACTCGTTCCAATAGCGGTTCGGCAATACCTGACGTTCCATTTTATGTCTATTTGGAAAATCCTTATACAGAAGAAGGAGACCGCCGAACGGATATCTTTCCTCTTTATTCGGGCAAAACGGCAGAAAGCGGTAGTATAAAAGCGACACTCGCTGTACCTAATACAGCAACCACTCTTTATGTTTATACTCCTGTCTCAAGTTTTGAAATGATTCAGACCTGCGAGATTCAGAATAATATGAATATCACCTTCACCACTACCGGTGTCAATGCCAAATCCGCCAAAGCAAGAGCCGGAGGAGAAGGCGTTTTTACCGGAAGAAGAAATGCTAAAGTGATAGAAGCATCTACTAATCTATACTCTTTTTACAACTTTCAACTCACCGATGGTGCAAGTGGAGGAATTATCAATGATGGCAAATCAAATGATAAAGAAGTGATTGAAGCCGGAAATACTTTGACTTCAAAAGAAATAACGCTGGCTTCCAATTATTTCCCGGAAAGAGTTACCGTAGAAGATGAAAAAATATTTTGGAGAGAATTATTGTACAGATTTAGAGATAACTCCTCCAGCCAATACAGAAGGAACTTTTCAAGGTGCACACGTATGGGTTACACTAATCGGTGACGGAGGATTCAGCATAAACAATAATAATGTGGCAAATGCCCTGTGTTACTATACCTATACCGGCAATCTGACAGCCGATGATGCCCAAACGATACACAAAACCATCATCTATCCAAATACTAATACAAAAAGACTGACAAACTCTGCATCGGCAACTATCGGTTCAAAAATTCAATTATTGTATTGGGATGAAAAAAGCAATCAATATGTCGATACCTTTCCCGAAGGAGTTAAAATAGGCTGGGTCATGATTAGCAATGGAATTATCGGGAATTACAGTAACTATAAAATGATAGGAAATTATCGTTTTTCCACCTCTATCCTCAATAGTAAAATTGGCAACTTTCCCGGGAACTACACAAATGGTATTACCCGTTGGTGTGAAGAAGCACAAATGAACATTGTAGGTATGGAAAATCGTCAGCATAATGATGAGAATGAAAATAATGATAAAGACTACAATGATATTTTGTTCAAAGTCACCTCCGATCCTATTATGAAACCCAAAGATGAAATACCGGTTGCCCCCGAAGAATATGTTTCTTCCATCAGCGGCACATTAGCATTTGAAGACAATTGGCCGCAAAAGGGAGATTATGATTTCAATGATTTCGTTACTGGTTATTCTTATTCTTTAATAAAAGGAAACAATGATAAAGATGTAAAGGCTATTCGTTTAACATTTATACCAAGGGCTTTAGGAGCGTCATATAATAGCGGTTTTGGTATTCAATTGCCTATCGAAACCAATAATATAGAAAATGTTACAGGAGGCAACATAGAAAAAGACGAAACGAAAGCAACGATTATCATTTATGAAGATACCCGCAAGGATGCATTCGGAGGACACGGCGGTTTTATCAATACACAAAAAGGAAATGCAGAAATAGCAGGAACAAAACAAAATGTCTATATTACTTTAAAAAAGCAATATAGGACTCAATTCTTTTAAAGATTTCAATCCCTTCATATATGTTGTCAACAGAAATCACGAAATACATTTGACTGACAAAGCTCCAACAAGCAAAATGGATATATCTTTATTCGGAAGAGAGGAAGACGATGACTGCTCAATGCCCGAAAAAGGATATTACTATCGCATGGATAATGATTACCCATGGGCACTTGATATCCCTTCCTCAAATAATAGTCTCAACAATTTATGGCGATATCCTATAGAAGGAAAAGGAGTAAGTGAAGCCTATCCCGACTATCTCAATTGGACTTCAGCGTCCGGCCATCATATAAATTGGCTCGATAAACAGAATTCAGCTTACATATATTGATAGAGATTTAAAACTTTTCATTACCTTTGGGACATTAACCCTAGAACACACTAAAAAAAGAAACAACATACTATGAATAAAGAATTAGAAATGAATCCCAACCAATTAGTGGCTTTTATAGGTAAACCTTGTGCTGAATTTACCAAAGCAGATATCATACACTATATCCAAGAGAACGGTATCCGTATGGTTAATTTTATGTATCCGGCAGGAGACGGACGTTTAAAAACTCTTAATTTTGTAATTAACAACCTTGGATATCTGGATGCCATTCTTACATGTGGCGAACGAGTAGACGGTTCCAGCCTCTTTCCCTTTATAGAAGCCGGAAGTAGCGACCTTTATGTAATTCCACGTTTCCGCACGGCTTTCCTTGATCCATTTGCCGAAATTCCAACTCTTTCCATGCTTTGCTCTTTCTTTAATAAAGATGGCGAACCATTGGAAAGCTCTCCTGAACATACATTGCAAAAAGCATGCAAAGCTTTTACCAATGTCACCGGTATGGAGTTTCAGGCAATGGGAGAATTGGAATATTATGTAATTGCCCCTGATAGTGGAATGTTTCCGGCAACCGACCAGAAAGGCTACCATGAGTCTGCCCCCTATGCCAAATTTAATGATTTCCGCACACAGTGCATGGCTTATATTGCACAAGCCGGCGGACAAATCAAATACGGACATTCCGAAGTAGGCAATTTCACCCTGAACGGAATGATATACGAACAAAATGAAATTGAATTTCTGCCGGTTCGGGCTGAAGATGCTGCCGACCAACTGATGATTGCCAAATGGATCATTCGCAATCTGGCTTATAAAAATGGTTATGATATTACATTTGCACCGAAAATCACAACCGGAAAAGCCGGTTCGGGATTGCATATCCATATGCGCATCATGAAAGACGGACAAAATCAGATGTTGCAAGACGGGGTATTGTCGGAGACAGCTCGCAAAGCCATTGCCGGAATGATGATTACAGCCCCTTCAATTACCGCTTTTGGCAATACAAATCCAACTTCTTATTTCAGACTGGTTCCACACCAGGAAGCTCCCACAAACATTTGCTGGGGAGACCGCAACCGTTCTGTTCTGGTCCGGGTACCTTTGGGATGGGCTGCCAAAACAGATATGTGCATAACTGCAAATCCGTTGGAAAGCCAAAGCAATTATGATACCACTCAAAAGCAGACAGTAGAAATGCGTTCACCGGATGGCTCGGCCGACCTCTATCAATTAATTGCCGGACTGGCCGTAGCTTGCCGACATGGTTTTGAGCTGGAGAATGCACTGGACATAGCAGAAAAAACTTATGTAAACGTAAATATTCACCAAAAAGAAAACGCAGACAAACTAAAAGCATTGGCACAACTGCCCGACAGTTGTACTGCTTCCGCTGAATGTCTGCAACAACAACGTGAGATATTTGAAAAATATAATGTATTCAGTCCGGCCATGATTGATGGAATTATCAACAAACTACAAAGTTACAATGATAAAATTCTGCGTAGCGAACTGAAAGACAATCCTGAAGCAATGTTGGCCTTAGTAAACAGATATTTTCATTGCGGATAAGGTTTTACTAACGAAGTTTTATAAATAAGGCTCAGAAAAAGAACTTGCTCAAGCAATGAAGATAAACGGTCTTCTGCTTGAGCAAGTTTCATTTTATACAATCAGAATCTTACCGGATTGAATTATCGTGCCTTTTCAATGACAACCTCAGGTAACGGAGCTTTTCCCACAGAAACAGTTCCCCCCAAATTTCGTAAATAGTCAATAAAAACAACAGTCGGTTCAAGATTCAAATCATTAAATTCTTTAATTGGTTTTTGAAATAGTCCTGCATCGTAACCATCTCCACCATCAGTAATAAAAGAATCCAGCACAACAATACATTTATCTGTATCCTTTATCTTTTTTCCCTGTAACCAAATCAGTGACAGAAGTAACAGTCACTCCATCCGATGCCAAACCGATAGCCAAATGAGATGTCTGCAAAAAGCCATTCTTATTAATACGACCATCAGCCAACAATTTCTTCAACTCCTTACCGGAGAAATGGAACGCAAGCAAATGTCCTTGGAAGGGTAACACATTCCCTGCGCGAAGCTTTGTCACCTCCCCTTTCAATATACTTGCACGTAAACCACCGTAATGATTTACCCCGACAACCGACTGCTTACCATATTTCTTCGATATCTGAGAATATTTACGGAAAGTATCTGCATAAGATGCCGTCACATAAGCTCCCACCGTAGTATAATCTTTTTTATTAATATTACGGTCATGGATTAAATCATTCTCAGCCGTCGTGAGTACCTCCTCAAAACCATATTTATCCATTTCTTTGTTCACCAGCGAGTCAATAACCGAATTACCCTTTCCTGCTACACGAATGGTATCCCCGCCAATATACTGAATAGTATACTTGCCTGCATCCTGTTTCACTTCAAAATTCAGTTTCCCCAAATGAGTGCCATTTACACCTGCTTGGATGACAGGAAGATGATTCACCTCAGCCAGCACCACTTTATGCGAATGACCGGAAATAATGGCATCCACACCTTCTATCCAAGGAAGCCGCTTTGCATTTTCTTCTTCAATCACATCGGGATTAGACATGTCCGTGCCAATGTGCATCAGCAACACCACCATATCCACTTTCCCTTCCTTTTTAAGACCGGTCGCAACCTGAACGCGTGCCGCATCCACAGGATTTACGAAATCAATTCCTCTAATATTTTCAGACCGTGTCTTCACAGCCGTGTCCGTAGTTGTCAATCCTACAAAAGCAATCTTTACGCTGCCGCCATTCTTAAGTGGCTGCACCACCATCTTGCAAGGCTCCAGCCATTCCAATGGAGCATGGTCGTCTTTTGCTACAATATTAGCTGCGATATAATCCATGCATACCGCTGCTGTATCAACCAAGTAAGGCAATCCCCAGTCAAATTCATGAGTTGCCTATTGCCGACATCTTGACATCCATTTCCCTAAACATCTCCGGCAACGGGTTCCCGCGCGTGATTCTGGAGAAATAGCTGCCGCTGAAGTTATCTCCCACAGAGACAACGACAGTATTCTTATTCTTTGCTTTCTCGTCCAAAACTGCCTGAACCAATTCTGCGGCTCCGGGAACATTGCGGTCTTTCACAAATGCGCCATGAAAATCATTGAATGACAAAAACGAGATGGTATCGATGGCATTCCAATCAGGACGGTGCCCTCCTTCATGAATTTGCCCGAATGCGATGAATGGCGAAGCAATTAACAGACCGCAACATAGAGCAGCCTTTTTCAAAAGTGTTCTATTCATAATCAATTAATAATAGGTGTTCATCCTCCCTCCTGCTCCCTATCGGAACTCCTTCAAACAGAACAAAAGATAACACTAGTTTCACAATCCCTATCATGTTTCATTGACTATTTTTTAATTCCACTTTCCCGACAGGGAATAAAAAAGGCCAACGTATCCCTTGATTGACCTTCTTGCTTAGAGCGGAAAACGAGACTCGAACTCGCGACCCTAACCTTGGCAAGGTTATGCTCTACCAACTGAGCTATTTCCGCAATTATTCATTCTAACAGTGCCCAGAACAGGACTCGAACCTGCATGCCTCTCGACACACGCACCTGAAACGTGCGCGTCTACCATTCCGCCACCTGGGCTTTTCGTGAGCGGAAAACGAGACTCGAACTCGCGACCCTAACCTTGGCAAGGTTATGCTCTACCAACTGAGCTATTTCCGCAATTATCCATTCCGATGGTGAAGGAAATGAGACTCGAACTCACACGACATAACTGTCACCACCCCCTCAAAGTGGCGCGTCTACCAATTCCGCCATTCCTCCATCAACTTAGAAATTCTTGTGAGCAGTGCCCAGAACAGGACTCGAACCTGCATGCCTCTCGACACACGCACCTGAAACGTGCGCGTCTACCATTCCGCCACCTGGGCTTTTTCTGTGTAACTCGCTTGTTACTACGCACAAGATTTCTTTCGTGAGCGGAAAACGAGACTCGAACTCGCGACCCTAACCTTGGCAAGGTTATGCTCTACCAACTGAGCTATTTCCGCAACTTCCGCTTTCGGCTTCTGATATTCATCAGCTGTTTCCCGATTGCGGATGCAAAGGTAGTGCTTTTTTCTAAACCTCCAAAACTTTTCCGTACTTTTTATAATACATTTATTACATTATTTCACCAAATTCCTCATTATCAATACAAATTGGAATTAAGTTTTTCTTATATATCACGACATACGGTCTCTATAATCTTCATATCTGAAACTCTTATATACCTCTAAGGTATCGTTTGTATGCCAAATGGCAATAGAAGGATGATGAATTCCATTGAACATATTCGTCTTCACCATGGTATAATGAATCATATCTTCCAACACGATTCGTTCGCCTATCTGTAAGGGATGGTCAAAGCGCCAACTACCCATATAATCACCACTCAAACAACTGTTTCCACCTAAACGATAGATATAGTCTTCCGGCCGGGCTGTCTTTACAGCTTCGGCAGGCAGTGTGTCGGCTCCGCGCACTGTCGGCTGATAAGGCATTTCGAGACAATCGGGCATGTGGCAGGTAAAGCTGACGTCAAGGACAGCGGTCTTAATGCCACGGCTTTCAACAATATCAACCACCGAGGCCACAAGAGGACCGGTTTGCCAGGTGAAAGCAGAACCCGGCTCCAAAATAATCTCCAGATGAGGATAGCGCGCTTTCAATTCCTTTAAAAGAGTCACGAGATGATCTGTGTCATAATCCTTACGTGTCATCAGGTGACCTCCACCCAAATTCAACCATTTTATCTGGGAAAACCAGCGAGAAAACTTTGCTTCAATATGCTTCCAGTGTATGCTCCAGCTCATAAGAACCGGATTCGCAATGGCAATGGCAATGAAATCCCTCAATACCGGCAGGCAGTGTATCGGGCAACAAATCGGCAAGTAACTCCGAAGCGGGTACCGGGAGCACAAGGGTTATAAAGTTCCACTTCTACTTCCGAGTATTCGGGATTGATGCGGATACCACAGGAAATCTTTTTCCTCATTTGCTTCAATCTCCGGATAAAAAATGCCGGAACTGATTAAAAAGAATTAAATGTAATATGGCTGCTGCACTTCATGATAACAGGAAAATCGGTTTCGGTATATGCAGGAGAATAAGTATGTGCTTTTGCTCCCAAACTCCTCATAAGCCAAACGCGCTTCATAAACCGAACTGGCAGTTGTATATCTGATATACTCTCTGAAAATGGGAAATGACTTCCACATAGCAAAGGATTTAAAAGCAAGGATAATCTCTACCCCCGCCTTATCAGCAACACTCTTTATCAAACTCAGATTCTTTCTGAGTAATTTTTCATCCATCACATAACATGGAGACGGTACTTTATCTATATCTATCATATGATTAAATCTTTCTATATAAAAACTATTATTCTACCCACCTTAAATCGCGCAAACTTTAACAACAGTTGTTTTTCCCCTGCATTACGGAAACGTACGGTTGCCTTACTGTTTTCTCCGGTCCCTTCTATTTTTATCACATCGCCGATACCAAAACGTTCATGTTCTATCACCTGACCGGCCTGCACATTTATAGGCAATGTGGCAGATGTCGGCGACTTCCCACCCATCGCTGTTCCTATCTTTGTCAAATTACGTGGTACCGTAGGACGAATCATCTCCACTTTCGGTTTTCCGCCCAATTGCGGACGCTCATTTTGTTCGCGGCGGAAACGACCGGCTCCCTCGTCTATCCTTCTTGCCAATTGCTCCTCTTGCGGCAACTGCAAGAAATGCGCATCAATATCTTTCAAGAAACGGCTCGGACTGCTGAACTCCATCTTTCCGTATTTAAAACGGCTTTTGGCAAAAGAAAGATAACAATGTTCTTCGGCGCGGGTTATCGCCACATAGAACAAGCGACGTTCTTCTTCCAGCTCTTTATAAGAATTGAGCGACAATGCACTGGGAAATAAGTTCTCTTCCAGCCCCACAACAAACACATTTTTAAATTCCAATCCTTTGGCAGAATGAATGGTCATCAACGTTATTTTCTCACTATCTCCTTCTTTATCATTATCCTGATCTGTCAGCAAAGATACTTCAGATAAGAAGTCCGTTAAACGGATATTTGCGCTGCCTTCTTCCTCACGTGTGGCACAAAAGTCGTGCATACCATTTATCAATTCCTCTATATTTTCCTGCCGGCTCAAATTCTCAGGATCATTGCTCTGATAAATTTCATTCATAATACCCGACTGACGCACAATCAGCGCACCTACTTCATACGCGCTTTTCTTTGCCGCCTCTTTTATAAAGTTTTCTATCACTTCACGAAAGCCCTGCAACTTGGCATGCGTACCTTTATTGATAGATACTCCATAAGCCAACGGGTCTTCCAATACTTTCCAGAGGCTGACATGATTCAGCGTAGCAGCATCTATAATCTTGTTCAACGTAGTGTCGCCTATCCCCCGCGCCGGATAATTCACCACCCGTTTGAAAGCCTCTTCATCATTCGGATTGACAGCCAGACGAAAATAAGAAATAATATCCTTTATTTCCTTGCGTTGATAAAACGATAATCCTCCATAAATTTTATAGGGCAAGCTACGCTTACGCAAAGCCTCTTCAAAAATACGGCTCTGAGCATTGGTACGATATAGAATAGCAAAATCATTGTATGAATAATGTTCGCGTGAGCGAAGCTTCACTATCTGATTGGCAACAATCTCACCCTCTTCCACATCACTATATGCACTAAACACTCCGATAGGCTCCCCTTTCGCCTTTTCGGAAAACACTTCTTTGCGAATTTGCTCGCTATTCTTTTCTATCAGACTGTTGGCTGCACAAACTATGGTTTGAGTAGAACGGTAATTCTGCTCAAGCTTAAAGAGTCTGGCACCTTTATAGAGTTGCGTAAACTTCAGTATATTGTCAATATTCGCACCCCGGAAAGAGTAAATGCTTTGTGCATCATCACCCACCACGCACACATGCTGATGTTCTTTAGTAAGTTGGAGCACAATGCTATGCTGTGCAAAATTCGTATCCTGATACTCGTCTACCAATACATATCGGAATTGTCCGGCATATTTTTGACGAATCTCAGGATGGTCTCGGAACAACAAATAAGTATAGACCAACAAATCATCAAAATCCATGGCATCACTCTGCCTGCAACGCTCCCAATAACGACGATAGATATCGCGTGTGGCCGGCACTTTGGCATTCACATCATTCTGATAAAGTTCTGCATTTGATGCATACGCATCCGGTAACACCAAATGATTCTTTGCGTTACTGATACGTGACTGAATCATTCCCGGTTTGTATGTCTTATCATCCAAATGCATTTCTTTCACTATAGACTTGATCAGACTCTTTGAGTCCGAAGAATCATAAATAGTGAAACTGGAGGTAAAGCCGATGACTTGTGCCTCCGCCCGCAGAATACGCGAAAAGATGGAATGAAAAGTTCCCATCCATAAGTAGCGGGCCTCCTCACCCACCCGGCGGGCAATACGCTCCTTCATCTCGCGTGCAGCCTTGTTGGTAAATGTCAATGCCAGAATAGACCACGGCTTATATCCTTGTTCTAACAAATAAGCTATTTTATAAGTCAGCACACGCGTTTTCCCCCCGACCCTGCTCCGGCAATTACCAGAGAGGGACCGTCATTATAAAGCACTGCATTGCGCTGGCTCTCATTAAGTTCTTCCAAATAATTAGTCATACGTTTCATCTTTCGTCCGCAAAGATAGAGAAAGTTTGAGTTTATCTGAACATTTCGCATGGCAATAATGTTATTATAATAGAAGTTTAATTCAAAACTCGACTTAAAATGAATATAATATTAACAACTTTAATTTCTCTAGTTATGACTTACGAAATGCCCAAACTCCCGTATGCAAACAACGGGCTCGAACCTGTAATCAGCCAGGCCACTATAGATTACCATTATGGTAAACACCTGCAAACTTATGTAAACAACCTTAACGCACTTGTGCCGGGTACTGAATTCGAAGGCAAGAGCGTGGAAGAAATTGTCGCCACTGCCCCCGATGGAGGTATCTTTAACAATGCCGGACAAGTATTGAATCATACACTATATTTCCTTCAGTTTACTCCGCAGCCCAACAAGCACGAACCGTCAGGCAAACTGGCCGAAGCTATCAAACGTGACTTTGGGAGCTTTGACAACTTCAAGAAAGAAATGAATAACGCTTCCACTACCCTGTTCGGTTCAGGATGGACATGGCTTTCAGTTGATAAAGACGGGAAACTGCATATCACTAAAGAAGCTAATGGCAGCAACCCGTGGCGTCATGGATTGAAACCGCTACTAGGCTTCGATGTCTGGGAACACGCTTATTATCTGGATTACCAGAACCGCCGTGCCGACCACATAAACAAGCTGTGGGAAATCATCGATTGGGACATTGTAGAAAAACGAATGTAATAGTCCGAACGCCACACTAAGCACCTAATCATATTCAGAGGGTGTGCCAAAACGTTGATAATGCTATCATTTTAACAAAGAGATAGACCATTTCAGTTTTGACACATCCTCTTTTTTGTACTTTCGGTTTCCACCCGAAGTTTTGCACACCGGCAAAAACAGGGGGAGGTAAGCGAATCAAATCTTGATGCAGGATATGACGGAGCCTGACACGATACATATATATGTATAGGCCAATGCGTACGTCCGTGTTGCTCAATGCGTACGTACGTGTTGACCAATGCGTACGTACGTGTGACCCAATGCGAATATTCACGTTGCCAATATGAATATTCGCGTTGCCAATGTGAATATACACGCTAGCCATGCAGCCCACACCGGATGTTGCCAAAAGACCTTGAGGTTTTAAAAAAAGCTCGGCATCTTTTTTAAAGACCTCGCCACCTTTTTTTTAAAGCTCGGCATCTTTTTGCTTTCCTTTTGCTCTCCTTTTGTCCTGTCATTCTGAGCTGCGCGAAGAATCTGTAAACGTAAAGTGAATGCATTCGGATTCTTCACTTTGTTCAGAATAACAAAAATGAGAACACTTCACTTTGTTGACAAAAACGATAAGGCTGCACTAGTGAATGACAAGAATGATAATACGAACGGAGTTCTCGGACAGAATCTCCCCCACCAAGTCAGTTATTCCCGTTTCCCATTCATCCTTACATTTTAATCAAAACACACAGACAATCAATCGGTTAAAACTGACAGAGCACCCTTTCATCCTCCTTTCAGCCACGTTCCCCATGTCCTTTCAAATCTGCCTTCAGTATTTGTATCTGCTTACAAAAGTGTTACGAATGAAAGGAGGCTGAGACGATAATGTAGGGAGGTTCATTCACAACCGGCCCCCCCATCAACAGGGCGTTTCAACGGATAATGAAAGGAGAAAAGAAGAAACCGACTTCCGACTGTAGAACGGAAAGACACAGTTGCTTTTTATGGATAAAAACTACGCATTTGTATAATTTAGTGAAAGCCGGGGCGAATACAGCCAAGCCGGATTATATCAATGAGGCTGTGTCAAAACTAAAACGACCAATGACGAAATTGTGTCTTGTCATTCTGAGCTTCGCGAAGAATCTGAATACATCCACTTTATGCTTCCAGATTCTTCATTTCATTCAGAATGACAATAACACCAGACTGCTGAAAAGCTTCCCCGTCATTATCGATTCGGTCCACTGATGTAAGTGGTGCGCACTCAGAATGACAGAGCTAAATGATAGCATTATAAACGTTTAGACACAGCCTCTGTCATTTCATTATAAGTATGCTTCTTCGTGCACTCCCTTCACGGCCCGTCCGCTTGGTTCGTTCATGTTCTTGAAGGCGGCGTCCCACGCAAGGGCTTCGGCGGTAGAACATGCCACACTGGGCACACTTGGCACGCTGCGGGCTGCGCTTTCACTGGGAAAGTGCTCCTGGAAGATGCTGCGATAGTAGTATTCTTCCTTGTTTTGCGGCGTATTGATAGGAAACCGTTCGGCTGCGTGCGCCATTTGCTCGTCACTGACGGCTTCGGCGGTAAGGGCTTTCAGTGTATCAATCCAGCTATAGCCCACGCCGTCGCTGAATTGCTCTTTCTGTCGCCATGCTACACTGTCGGGCAACATGTCTGCAAAGGCTTCTCGGACTATTTTCTTTTCGATGGTGCTTCCGGGGCACATCTTTGCCGGGATTGAGTCGCATGGCTATGTCCAGAAATCTTTGTCCAGGAAAGGCACTCGGCCTTCCACTCCCCATGCTGCGAGGGATTTATTGGCACGGAGGCAGTCATAGAGGTGGAGCTTGCCTAGTTTACGCACGGTCTCTTCGTGAAAGGCTTGGGCCGTAGGAGCTTTGTGGAAATAGAGATAGCCGCCGAACACTTCATCAGCCCCTTCGCCACTCAGCACCATTTTGATTCCCATGCTTTTAATGACGCGTGCCAGCAAATACATCGGGGTAGAGGCGCGAACGGTGGTGACATCGTAAGTCTCGATGTAGTAAATGACGTCGCGGATAGCGTCCAATCCTTCTTGGATGGTATAGTGGATTTCATGATGCACGGTTCCGATAAAGCGGGCTACTTCGCGTGCCTTTATCAGGTCGGGCGCACCTTCCAGACCGATAGCAAAGGAATGGAGCTGAGGCCACCAGGCATCTTTTTTATTGTCGGTTTCTACCCGTTTGCCTGCATATTTCTTGGCAATGGCAGAGATGACGGAACTGTCCAGACCGCCGGAAAGAAGTACGCCGTAGGGCACATCACTCATCAGTTGGCGTTTAACGGCCTCTTCCAGTCCGTCGTGTATGTCCTGGGAATAGGCATTGTTGTTTTTCACGGCTTCGTATTCAAACCAGTCGCGGACGTACCAACGGGTCATCTTGCCTTCTTTTCCCCAATAGTAATGGCCGGGAAGGAAGGGTTCGTATTCATCACAGAACCCTTCGAGGGCTTTCAACTCGCTGGCGCAGTATATTTTGCCGTCCTTATCCTTACCTATATATAAAGGTATGACTCCGATGGGGTCGCGGGCAATGAGGAAATCGTCTTTCTCCTCATCATAGAGGGCGAAGGCGAAGATGCCGTTCAGGTCTTCGAGGAAGTGAATACCTTTGTCACGGTAAAGGGCAAGGATGACTTCGCAGTCGCTTCCGGTCTGGAAATCATACTTTCCGGCGTACTTTGCACGAACATCCCGATGGTTGTAGATTTCTCCGTTCACGGCAAGGATTTGTTTCCGGTCGGGACTGTATAGGGGCTGCCCTCCGCTTTGAGGGTCTACGATGGAGAGGCGTTCATGGGCCAGGATGGCAGAGCCGCCTACGTAGATGCCGCTCCAGTCCGGCCCGCGGTGGCGGAGCTTTTGTGACATTTTCAATGCCTTCTGTCGCAGTCTTGCGTTTGTTGCTTTATCTTGAATATTCCTACGATTCCACACATAATTGTATTTGTTGATTTATTTATTGAGATAACTGTCTATGTCCGTTGCCGCTTTCCGTCCGCTGGCAATGGCTCGTACCACCAGGCTGGCTCCGCTTGCTGCATCGCCGGCTACGAATACGTTCTCGGCGAATTGGGGATGTTCGGGCTTTAGGAATCCCATTGCCAGAAGAACCAGGTCGGCTTCAATCACTTCCACCTTTCCGGTGGGCTTCATGACAGGGCGGCCGCTGTCAGGACCGGGAGTCCATTCCACCTGTTCCACTTCCACACCGCACACTTACCGTTTTTGCCTAAAAACTTACGGGTGGCGAGAGACCATAGGCGGCTGCACCCTTCTTCGTGGGAAGAGGTGGTTTTCAGTACGATGGGGAATTGGGGCCATGGAGTGGCAGGATTCTGTCCTACGGGCGGCTGGGGCATGATTTCTATTTGGGTGACGCTTAGGGCACCTTGCCGGTTGCTGGTTCCTATGCAGTCACTGCCGGTATCCCCTCCGCCGATGACCAGTACCTTCTTCCCTTTGGCAGTAACCAGTTGCTCTTTCGGGAACGTCATGCCGGCAAGGATACGGTTTTGTTGCGCCAGCATGTCCAGTGCCGGGTGGATGCCTTTCAGTTCGCGTCCGGGGACAGGGAGGTCACGGGCGGTCGGAGCTCCGGTGCAGATGCAGTAGGCGTCAAAACCTTCGGGGAGTTGCCGCACATCCACATCGCTGTTCATTTTGAAGTGGATGCCTTCTTCTTCCATCACCCGGATACGGCGGTCGATGATGGGCTTGTGCAGCTTGAAGTTGGGGATGCCGTAACGTAGCAGGCCGCCGGGAGCCTCATTCTTGTCGAAGACGGTCACTGTGTACCCTTTTCCGTTGAGCTGGTTGGCGGCGGCCAGTCCGGCGGGCCCGGCGCCGATAATGGCTACTTTCCGTCCGTTGCGTTCAATGTTCCGGGGCTTGATGTAACCTTCGCGGAAGGCTGTTTCGGCAATGGCCGCTTCGTTCTCGCGGATGGTGACGGGAGAGTCCATGCTCAGTTTCAGCACGCAACTCTTTTCGCAGAGGGCGGGGCAGATGCGGCCGGTGAACTCAGGAAAATCGTTGGTTTCGTTCAATATCTTGTAGGCTTCCTCCCATTTGCCTTTGTAGAGGGCATCTTGAAATTCGGGCTGCTTGTTGCCCAGCGGACAAGCCCAGTGGCAGAAGGGAACGCCGCAGTCCATGCAGCGTGAGGCTTGAAGTTTCCGGTCACGGCTGTTCAGAGTCTGTTCTACCTCGCTATAATCTGATATCCGGTCGTGGATGGGACGGTAGCCCGCTTCCTGACGCGGTATAGTTAAAAATGCTTTTGGATTTCCCATATCTTTGTTGTATTTCTTTTGTCGTTAATAATCTCTTTGTACATCAGCTATTTTTTGCTGTAGCTTGCGCATTTGTTCTTCTTGCAATACTCGTTTATATTCGATAGGTACTATCTGGATAAATTCATCCACATAGTGATTCCAGTCATCTAACATTGTTCGTGCCAGTTTGGAGCCGGTATAGAGGTAATGCTGACGGATCAGTTCATGCAGCTCCTTCCGGTAAGATGCCTCCTCGATAAGTGAGAGCTCCACCATCTCCATGTTGCAGAAATAATCGAAGTTGTGGTTCTTGTTCCACACGTAAGCCACGCCGCCACTCATTCCGGCAGCGAAATTACGTCCAGTCTCCCCCAGTACCACGACCCGTCCTCCGGTCATGTATTCGCAACAGTGGTCGCCTACACCCTCTACCACGGCCGTCACACCGGAATTGCGGACGGCGAAGCGTTCGCCCACCCGTCCGTTGATATACACCTCGCCGTCAGTAGCGCCATACAGCAGGGTGTTTCCGGCGATGGTATTCTTTTCCGCATCGAAATTGCTGCGCACGGGGGGCAGTACCGCAATGCGTCCGCCGCTCAGTCCTTTTCCCAGATAGTCATTCGCTTCGCCTTCCAGCTTGAAACTGATGCCGTGGGTCAGGAACGCACCGAAACTTTGGCCTGCCGAACCTTTGAATTTGATGTGGATGGTCTGTTCCGGAAGTCCTGCCTGCCCGTATTTCTTGGCAACCGCTCCTGCCAGCATGGCGCCTACCGAACGGTCCGTATTGGCGATGGTGTATTCCAGGGAAATCTCTTTTCCGTTTTCTATGGCATCCCTGGCGGCGGCCAGTATGGTTACATCCTTTACATGGGCAATGTCGTGCTTCTGTTCCATGACATGGTGTATGGTAGCTCCGTTGTCCACCCGGTGTAGCAGTCTGCTGAAATCCAATAGTGAGGATTTCTTCTCACTTGGCGCTTGTTGTATTTCAATCAGGTCTGTCCGTCCAATGATATCCTCCAACCGGGTGAATCCCATTTCGGCCAGATATTCGCGTACTTCCTGTGCTAGGAAAGTGAAATAATTCACTACATATTCATAGTGTCCGCGGAAATGTTTGCGGAGTTCGGGGTCTTGGGTGGCCACGCCTACGGGACAGGTGTTGGTGTGGCACTTGCGCATCATGACGCATCCCAGCACAATCAATGCGGTGGTACCGAAACCGAATTCTTCCGCACCCAGCAAGGCCATGTTGATAATATCCCGTCCGGTTTTCAACTGTCCGTCCACTTGCAGTTTCACTTGTCCACGGAGTCCGTTCAACACCAAAGTCTGTTGCGTCTCGCTCAGTCCTATTTCGGGCGAGATACCTGCATACCGCATACTCGATGCAGGCGATGCGCCGGTTCCTCCTTCCGCTCCCGAGATGACAATCAAGTCGGCTTCGCTTTGGCTACTCCGGCGGCAATGGTTCCCACGCCGCTTTCGGCTACCAGTTTCACACTGATTCGTGCCTGTGGGTTTACGTTTTTCAGGTCGAATATCAACTGGGCCAAATCTTCGATGGAATAAATGTCATGGTGGGGTGGAGGGGAAATGAGCGAGATGCCCGGAATGGAGTGGCGGGTTTTGGCAATCACCTCGTCTACCTTGAATCCCGGCAGTTGTCCTCCTTCTCCCGGCTTGGCGCCTTGGGCCACCTTTATCTGGATCTCTTCGGCATGGACCAGGTATTCGGCGGTGACTCCGAAGCGTCCCGATGCTATCTGCTTGGTCTTGCTGCAAAGTGAGATACCCTGGTAGTGCCGGTAATGCGGTCGCTGTCCTCACCTCCTTCACCCGTATTGCTGCGTGCGCCCAGTTTGTTCATGGCCAGTGCCAGCGCCTCATGTGCCTCCTTGCTGATAGCGCCGAAGGACATGGCTCCTGTCACGAAATGTTTCACGATGTTTTCTACCGGCTCCACCTTTTCAATATCGATAGGGTTTCGTTTGTGCCCGAAGAAGTCGCGCAGGAAGAGGGGTGATCTTTTCCATCTACCATGGAGGTGAATTCCTTGAACTTCTTATAGCTACCCAGCCGGGTGGCCAGTTGCAGGGTGGAGATGGTTTCCGGATTCCAAGCGTGCCGTTCTCCGTCTTTGCGGAAAGAGAACAGTCCGTTGTGCGGTAAAATGTCGCTCACTTCTTTTGCAGCGAATCCGGTATCGTGCAGGGCGATGGCGTCTCTGGCGACTTCTTCCAGACGGATGCCTCCGATGCTGGATGTCTGTGTGCCGAAATAGCTTCTCAGCAATTCCTCGCTGACCCCTACGGCTTCAAAAATCTTTGCGCCCCGGTAGGAACGGATAGTCGAAATGCCCATCTTGCTCATAATCTTGAACAAGCCCTTGCGGATGGCCTTGATGTAGTTCTTCGGCCGTTTCGTAATTCATCTGCACATCACCTTTCCTCACCAGTTCATCCAGTACGGCGAAGGCCATGTAGGGATTGATGGCACTGGCGCCATATCCCAGCAACAGGGCGGCGTGCATCACCTCGCGAATCTCGCCGCTTTCTACAATCAATGCGGTTTGCACGCGTTTCTGAACGGAGATGAGGTGATGATGGACAGTGCTAACTGCCAGCAGTGACGGGATGGCGGCATGGGTGTCGTCCACGAAACGGTCGCTCAGAATGATATAGTTCACTCCGTCCGTAACGGATTGCTCGGCTTGTTTGCACAGGTCGTTCAGGGCCTCTTGCAATCCGGCTTTTCCCTTGCTCACCTCGAATACGATAGGGAGTTTCACGGTATTGAATCCTTTATACCGGATGTTGCAGAGGATGTCCAGTTGGGTGTTGTTCAGCACGGGATGGGGCAGGCGTACCATTTTGCAATGGCTTTCGCTGGGCATCAGGATATTCATTCCCACGGCCCCGATGTACTCGGTAAGCGACATGACTAACTCTTCACGGATAGGGTCGATGGCGGGATTGGTCACTTGGGCAAACTGTTGCCGGAAATAGTTGAACAGCAACTGCGGCCTGTCCGAAAGGACGGCCAGCGGCGTGTCGTTACCCATAGAGGCGATGGGCTCGGCCCCTGTGTTGCACATCGGCATGAGGGTGCGTTCTATATCCTCGCGCGAGAAGCCGAAAGTACGCAGCATACGGTCATAGCCGTCTATCCGGTTGTCTATCTTGCGTCCGCTTTTCAAGGTATCGAGCTCGATGCGGTTGGCAGACAGCCATGCGCGATAGGGGCGTGCCGACGCCAGTTGTTCTTTCAGTTTACCGTCATAATATATTTTACCTTGTTCGGTATCAATCATCAGTATTTTTCCCGGTTGCAGACGCCCTTTCTCTTTAATCTCTCCCGGTTCGAAATCCATCACGCCTACTTCACTGGCCACTACCATCATGTCATTATTGGTAATGAGGTAACGGGCAGGGCGCAGGCCGTTGCGGTCCAGCATCCCTCCGGCAAAGCGTCCGTCACTGAACAGCAGCGCGGCAGGCCCGTCCCAGGGTTCCATCAGGATGGAATAGTATTCGTAAAACGCTTTCACCTCTTCACTGATAGGGTTTTTGTCGTTGAACGATTCGGGTACCAGCATCGCCATGGCATGGGGCAGGCTCAGTCCCGACATTACAAAAAATTCCAGCACATTGTCCAGTGAGGCGCTGTCGCTCATGCCCGGCTGGATAATGGGACGGATGTCTTTGACATCCCCCAATGCCGGAGAGGAAAGGACACTTTCGCGCGCCTCCATCCAGCCCCGGTTACCGCGGATAGTATTGATTTCGCCGTTGTGCGCTAACAAACGGAACGGTTGGGCGAGGCTCCATGTAGGAAATGTGTTGGTGCTGAAACGGGAGTGTACCAATGCCAATCCACTGGTAAAGTAGGGTTGCGTCAGGTCCGGGAAGTACTCACGCACTTGCATGGACGAGAGCATACCTTTATATATAATGTTTTTTGCAGAAAGCGAAACGATGTAGAAGTCCGAGTGCCGCACGCGCTTTTCTATCTTCTTGCGGATGATGTAGAGGGTGCGTTCCAGGCTGTCCGCATCTGTCACTCCGGTGATGAATACCTGTTTGATGTCCGGTTCGGTGGCCCGTGCGTCCTTGCCCAGGCAGGCGGGGTTGGTGGGCACATTGCGCAGGTGCATCAAGGTAAGTCCTTCGCGTTCTATTTCTTCAATCATAATGCTCAGGATGCTGGCTTGCTCTTTTTCGTCTTTGGGCAGAAATACGAGTCCGGTTCCGTATTTTCCTTTTTCGGGTACGGGTATGCCTTGCAGGAGGATGAATTCGTGGGGAATCTGTAGCATGATTCCGGCTCCGTCACCGGTTTTGTTATCGGCTCCTTCTGCGCCTCGGTGGCGCATGTTTTCCAATACCTTTAATGCGGAGTCTACCAATTCATGCGATTTGTTGCCATGAATGTTGACTACCATGCCTACGCCGCAAGCGTCATGTTCGTTGGTTGCGTCATAAAGACCTGTTTGCTCTGTTTTTACCATTATTGCTGTCTTTAGTTTATAATAATGTTGGTTTGTATTTCATATTGTTCTGCAAAAGTAGGGAATTTATTTCTTTTTGATGCAGAAGTAATGTTTTCTTTTGATAAAAAGATGTAGTCTTGTGTCTTTGTCTTACACTTTGTCGTGTATATAGCGTGTCTATTTAATATTGAAAGCCAGATTGTGAAAAATACTTTTAAATTGTAAGTTCGAGCATTTCTTTTATTCAGATAGATTGTATTTAGGACGGCATCCCCCCTTTATAGTCAATCAACCGGAGTATAATAATAGGAATATTACATCCCTCAACCATATAACGACCTATTGACTTACAATTCAAAACTATCTTCCCTTGTTCTGATGCAATTTGAAAGATAAAGCAAACATTTCGGTTTCTATCTGTTATTAGAGTGAAAATAAATAAGAAAATAGAAACGATTATATCAGATAGAATATCAAAAAGATATATATTTGCATATAATTAAAAGCAAAAGGAAGCTATAATAAATAAGTATTAATCAAAATGGCAACAACTATCAAGTTCACCAAGATGCAAGGAACCGGCAATGATTATATCTATGTAAATACCTTGTCTTCTCCGCTGCAAGATCCGATAAAAGCCGCCAGAAAATGGAGCGCTTATCATACCGGTATCGGTGCGGACGGTCTGGTACTGATTGGAGCATCCGAGAAAGCGGATTTCAGTATGCGTATATTCAATGCAGACGGCTCCGAAGCCATGATGTGTGGAAACGCCTCGCGCTGCATAGGCAAATATGTATACGAGAAAGGACTGACGGATAAGGAGGTGATCACACTGGAAACCCTTTCGGGAATCAAAATCCTGAAACTTCATACAGGCAACGGGGTGGTGAAGGATGTAACCGTAGATATGGGTACGCCCCTGCTATCAACCCCGGACAGATAGCTACGAAAACCGGTGGAATGCTGGCAGAAACTATCTTGGCCGATGGAAAAGAATACAAAGGCACATTCGTCTGCATGGGAAATCCGCATGTTGTCATTTTCGTAGATGATATAAAAGAGGTGGATTTGCCGGCGGTTGGTCCGAAACTGGAAAATCATCCGCTTTTTCCTGAGCGGACCAATGTGGAATTTGTAGAAATATTGCCGGACCAATCCTTACGGATGAGAGTGTGGGAAAGAGGTTCGGGCATCACAATGGCTTGTGGAACAGGGGCCTGCGCCACCGCCGTGGCGGCCGTACTGAACCATAAAGCCGGACGAAAATCGTGGGTAAGGATGGACGGAGGCGATCTCCACATCCACTGGGACGAGAAAGACGGACATGTATACATGACTGGTCCGGCCGGAAAGGTTTTCGAAGGCGAAATAGAGATGTGATACTGATTTTGAAAAACTTAAAACAACGATAAAAACAATAACAACGATGGCACTAGTAAACGAACATTTTTTAAAACTACCAAACAATTACTTGTTTTCGGACATTGCCAAAAAGGTAAATGCATTCAAAGTCTCTCATCCTAAAACGGACCTTATCCGCCTGGGTATCGGAGATGTAACCCGCCCGCTGCCTCAAGCTTCCATCGAAGCCATGCATAAGGCAGTAGACGAGCTGGCAAACAAAGAGACATTCCACGGTTACGGTCCCGAACAAGGCTATGATTTCCTGATAGATGCCGTCATCAGGAACGATTACGCTCCGCGCGGCGTCTATCTGGAACCCGGCGAAGTCTTTATCAGTGACGGCGCCAAGAGCGATACGGGAAATATCGGAGACATCCTTCGCCACGACAACAGCATCGGCGTGACAGACCCCATCTACCCCGTATACATCGACTCGAACGTAATGTGCGGCCGCGCCGGGATACTGGAAGACGGGCGATGGAGCAACGTGGTATACTTGCCTTGCCTGAGCGAGAATAATTTCGTGCCCGAAATCCCCGACCGCAGGATAGATATCCTATACCTCTGCTATCCCAATAACCCCACGGGGACGGTCATTAGCAAGGCCGAACTGAAAAAATGGGTGAACTATGCATTGGAAAATGATACCCTCATCCTTTACGATGCTGCCTACGAGGCCTACATACAAGACCCGGACATTCCTCACTCCATTTATGAGATAAAAGGAGCGAAGAAAGTAGCGATAGAATTTCGCAGTTTCTCGAAGACGGCCGGATTCACCGGGGTGCGTTGCGGATACACCGTCGTACCGAAAGAACTCACAGCCGCCACGCTGGAAGGAGAGCGCATTCCGCTGAACCGGATGTGGAACCGCCGCCAGTGCACCAAGTTCAACGGCACATCCTATATCACCCAGCGTGGTGCCGAAGCGATCTATACCCCCGAGGCAAAAAGCAAGTGAAAGCCATCATACAGTATTATATGGCTAACGCTCGCATCATGAAAGAAGCGTTGGAAAGTACAGGACTCAAAGTTTTCGGCGGAGAGAACGCCCCCTACCTGTGGGTGAAGACGCCGGGTGAGGTAAGCTCGTGGAAATTCTTTGAACAGATGCTGTATGAAGCCAATGTAGTGGGCACGCCGGGAGTAGGCTTCGGCCCCAGTGGTGAAGGGTATATCCGCTTGACCGCTTTCGGAGAGCGGGCGGATTGCGAAGAAGCCATGAAACGGATCAGAAAATGGTTGCTCTGAGCACAGTACATGGCAACACCTTGAAGCACTTTGTGCTTGCATTGAATTTACTTGATACAAAAGTTTTTTCCATTCACTCTACTAATCAACAACTAAACAAATTTAGGTATTATGTCAAAATTAAGATTCAGAGTAGTCGAAACGGCTTTCAAGAAGAAAGCAGCAACGGTGGAGACACCAGCCGAAAGGCCCAGTGAATATTTCGCCAAATACGTTTTCAACCGCGAGAAAATGTTCAAGTATCTGCCCGGCGCCGTCTATGCCAAACTGACGGACGCCATGGACAACGGCGCCCCCCTGGAGCGTGCCATAGCCGACGAAGTGGCGGCAGGCATGAAACGCTGGGCAACCGAGCTAGGTGTAACCCACTACACCCACTGGTTCCAGCCCCTGACGGAAGGCACAGCCGAAAAGCACGACGCCTTTGTGGAACACGACGGCAAGGGTGGAATGATGGAGGAATTTTCGGGCAAGCTCCTCGTACAGCAGGAGCCCGATGCTTCCAGCTTCCCCAACGGCGGCATCCGAAACACCTTCGAGGCACGCGGCTACAGTGCATGGGACCCCTCATCGCCTGTCTTCGTGGTGGACGACACCCTGTGCATCCCTACCGTCTTCATTGCTTACACCGGCGAGTCGCTGGACTACAAAACGCCACTGCTGAAAGCCTTGAGTGCTGTGGGCAAAGCCGCCGTGGACGTGTGCCGTTACTTCAACCCGGAAGTGAAGAAAGTGGTGGCCTACCTGGGCTGGGAACAGGAATACTTCTTGGTAGACGAAGGACTGTATGCCGCCCGCCCCGACCTGCTGCTGACCGGGCGCACCCTGATGGGACACGAAGCCAGCAAGAACCAGCAATTGGAAGACCATTACTTCGGAGCTATCCCCACCCGTGTGGCTGCCTTTATGAAAGACCTTGAAATACAGGCGCTGGAACTGGGCATACCCGTCAAGACCCGCCATAACGAAGTGGCCCCCAACCAATTTGAGCTGGCTCCCATTTTCGAAGAATGCAACCTGGCGGTAGACCATAACATGCTCATCATGTCGCTCATGCGCAAGGTGGCGCGGAGCCACGGCTTCCGCCTGTTGCTGCACGAAAAGCCCTTCAAAGGCGTCAACGGCTCGGGGAAGCATAACAACTGGTCACTGGGTACAGACACCGGCGTCCTGCTGATGGCTCCGGGCAAGACCGCCGAAGACAATCTGCGCTTCATCACCTTCATAGTCAACACCCTGATGGCGGTATACCACCACAACGGTTTGCTGAAAGCCTCTATCATGAGTGCCACCAACGCCCATCGCCTGGGAGCCAACGAAGCGCCGCCCGCCATCATTTCTTCTTTCCTGGGCAAACAGCTCACGCAAGTGCTGGACCATATAGAAGAAAGCGGCAACGACGACCTTGTCTCACTAGCAGGCAAACAGGGAATGAAGCTGGACATCCCGCAAATTCCCGAACTGCTGATTGACAATACCGACCGCAACCGCACCTCGCCGTTCGCCTTCACCGGCAACCGCTTCGAGTTCCGCGCCGTAGGCTCGGAGGCAAACTGTGCCAGCGCCATGATTGCGCTCAACGCGGCCGTTGCCGAACAGCTTGCCCGGTTCAAGCAGGACGTGGACGCGCTCATCGAAAAGGGTGAACCGAAAATCTCCGCCATCATCGAAATTATCCGCCGCTACATCAAGAGTGCAAGCCTGTCCGCTTTGACGGCAACGGCTACTCGGACGAATGGAAGGCGGAGGCCGCCCGCCGGGGCCTGGACTGCGAAACGAGCTGCCCGCTCATTTTCGACAACTACTTGAAGCCCGCGAGCATCGCCATGTTCGAATCTACCGGCGTGATGACACGCAAGGAGCTGGAGGCGCGCAATGAAGTGAAATGGGAAACTTACACAAAGAAAATCCAGATTGAGGCGCGCGTGCTGGGCGACCTGGCGATGAACCACATCATCCCCGTAGCCACCGAGTACCAGAGCAAGCTGATAGACAATGTGTATAAAATGAAAGAGCTCTTCCCGGCGGAAAAAGCATCCCAACTGTCGGCCGAGAACATGAAACTCATCGAAGAGATTGCCCGGCGAACCATCTTCATCACCGAACATGTAGATGCCATGGTGGAGGCGCGAAAAGTGGCGAACAAAATAGAGAGCGAACGCGAAAAGGCCATTGCCTATCACGATACCATCGCCCCGATGCTGGAAGAGATACGTTATCATATCGACAAGCTGGAGCTTATCGTAGACAACCAGATGTGGACATTACCTAAATATCGTGAATTGCTTTTTATTAGATAATCACTGCATGAAGATTATCTATTTCTTTTGTTGGTTGTTTTAAGTTTGCGAAGAGGAGCGTCGGGATGACGGTCCTCTTTTTTATTTGTTTTATTCCTCCCAAATCTGCCTGAATTTCGCAATTTCTTTCTATCTTTGTCTCACTAAACAATGAGAAACAACTAAAAGATGAAACGACTAATCCGTGCCTATATTATCATAATAATCTGTTTGCTGGCCGGAAGCGCTACTGCATCCGTATCTCCCCAGCATTTTACAAAAGACGAAATACTTTTCATCAGCTCTTATAATTCAGATACAAAATACACTTATTCCAGTATCAGCCAATTTGTAGACGAGTATATAAAGCTAGGAGGAAAATATTCTCCCGTAGTGGAATCCATGAACTGCACGACATTGGAAAACCAAGCAGAATGGATAGACAATATGGACCTCATTCTGGAGAAACATCCCCATGCAAAGCTTATCATCCCTTCTAGGTTCGGAAGCATGGATAAGTTACTTTTCGCAGACAGACGAGAAATACAAGGAATTGCCCGTCTACTGCCTGATGACGCAACGATACGGCGCTACCCTGAACACTCCCCGGATTACTACCGTATACCAAGAAAACACAGACGCCAAAAGCCAAGTGGACATGTTGCAATTCATGAAAGGATTCAATGTCAAGCTATGCTATTATTATGAATACGGCGTAAAAGAAGATATTGAGTTCATCCGCAACTTATTCCCTCAAACGGAGAACATCGCCATCATCAGCGACAATTCCTATGCCGGCCTCAGCCAAATGAAATATGTAGAGAATGAAATAGCCGAACACTTTCCCGACTTGCAAATCATCCATATAGACGGACGAACAATGGATATGGCGCAAGCCAGACAAGCCATGAAGAACCTGCCGGAACGAACGGCGGCCATGCTCTGCGTCTGGCGATATGACAGTAAAAAGGTCACTCACATAAGTAATGCCGAATATGTATTCAAATTGGCGAACAACCTCCCCGTATTCAGTCTGACGGGAAGCGGCATCGGCTATTGGGCCATCGGAGGCAACATTCCCCGATACGATGCCGTCAACTCAAAAATCCATCTGGCTCAGAAAGCCTACGACCTACTGGACAAGAAGATAGACGCCAAACCCGACTTCTTTTGTTATCCCAATGAATTCAAAATAGACATGAACATGATAAAGGCATTCAGGCTGGAAAACAAGCAACTCCCCTCTGATGCCTTATACATCAACGAATCCAATACGTTGGCAACCTTCATTGAGCAATATAAAGGATATATCATATTGGCAGGCGTGCTTCTTGTCGTGTTGGTGGCAGGATTCATCGTTGCCATTTCTTATTCCGTCAGACTGAACCTCTTGAAAAGGAACCTTGAAAAATCGGAGGCGCAACTGCGGGAAGAGAAGAAAGTATTGGAACTGTCCGAACACAACTTACTAATTGCCAAGAACAAGGCAGAAGAAGCCAACCGAATCAAGAGCCAGTTCGTATCCAACATGAGCCACGAAATCCGCACTCCTCTCAATGCCATTGTCGGCTCCTCCAATCTACTGGCGTCACAGGTAGAAAGCAATCTGGAACTAAAAGAATATGTAGATATCATTTATCATAACTCGGATTTGCTGCTAAAGCTGATTAATGACGTATTGGACATATCGAGCATCGAAAGCGACAGCCTGAATTTCCACTTTGAACCTTGTCAGCTCCTGCCCTATTGCCAAACCATTGTGGACAGTTTCAGTACCCAAGTTCCTCAAGGGATAGAACTCCGTGTAGATGTCCCGCAAAAAGACATCAGCATCACGACGGATACTTATCGCTTGCAACAGGCTATCATCAATCTGATAAACAATGCCATCAAGTTTACCAAGAAAGGCTATATAGAATTATCCATCCGGCCCGACCAGGACGACGAAACGGTCGTCTTCTCAATTACCGACACGGGATGCGGCATTCCCCCCGAAGAACACGAAAACGTGTTCAAGCGTTTCGTGAAACTCAATGAATATGTGCAAGGCACAGGATTGGGGCTCTCCATCACCCGGCTGATTATCACGAAGCTGGGAGGCAAGATATGGATAGACGGCAACTATCAGAAGGGAGCACGTTTTGTGTTTACATTGCCGGTCTGCCCGGCCGAACAAAAAAATAATGCCTGATTTATAGCATTATTCATTTCTTTTCCTTTATCTTTGCGACCGTAAAAGCAAAGGGGTGCCCACGGACAGACGGGCTGAGATTATACCCTGTGAACCTGATGCGGTTAGTACCGACGAAGGGATTGTTACTTCTTGCCACACATCTATCCGGTTTAAAAGCAACTCTTTGTATTTACATACAAATTCATAAATCACTAACTTATGAAACTGAAAGTAAACAGCAAAGAAACAGAAGCAAAGGACGGATGTACCATTGCCGAACTCGCCTCACAACTGGCACTCCCCGAAAGAGGCGTTGCCATCGCCGTAAACAACAAGATGATTCCCCGCACAGAGTGGAACGAACGCATATTGCAACCCAATGACAGTTTGGTAGTGATAAAAGCTGCCTGTGGAGGATGAGACCGATGGTACTTCAATTCATTACACATTTCACCGACAGTTATTCCTACTACGATTCAGCATGTATGGCACTCGAAGGCGGTTGCCGCTGGATTCAGCTACGCATGAAAGATGCGCCTGTCAGCGAAGTAGAACAGGAAGCCTTACGCCTGCAACATTTGTGCAGAGATTATGGTGCGACCTTCATCATAGACGACCACGTAGAACTGGTCAAGAAGATACACGCCGACGGCGTGCATCTGGGTAAAAAGGATATGCCCGTAGCAGAAGCACGGAAAATGTTGGGAAAAGATTTCATCATAGGTGGCACAGCCAATACATTTGAAGATGTAAAGATGCACTACGAAGCCGGAGCCGATTACATTGGTTGCGGTCCGTTCCGATTCACTACCACCAAAAAGAACCTCTCACCGATATTGGGACTGGAAGGATATCGCTCTATCGTCTCGCAGATGAAAGAAGCAGGTATACATCTGCCCATCGTTGCCATCGGAGGCATAACTTTCGAAGATATTCCCTCTATCATGGCAACCGGTGTCACAGGGATCGCCCTTAGTGGAACAATCCTGCGTGCAGACAACCCCATAGAAGAAACAAGACGAATCATAAATATAGAAAAGATAAACAATAAATAAACTATACCCACAATGAAGAAACTCATCATTGCCGGACAAGAATTTGATTCCCGTTTATTTCTGGGAACCGGCAAATTCCATTCAAACACCACCATGGAAGAAGCTATCCTGGCATCAGGATGCGAAATGGTGACAGTAGCCATGAAACGTATCGAACTCGATGACAAGGAAGACGACATGCTGAAACATATCATTCATCCGCATATCCGGTTATTACCCAACACTTCGGGAGTGCGCACGGCAGAAGAAGCCGTTTTTGCCGCGCAAATGGCACGTGAGGCATTTGGAACCAACTGGCTGAAACTGGAAATCCACCCCGATCCGCGTTACCTGCTGCCGGATTCCACAGAAACATTGAAAGCTACCGAGGAACTGGTAAAACTGGGTTTTGTCGTATTACCTTACTGTCAGGCAGACCCCACTCTGTGCAAACGTCTGGAAGAAGCCGGTGCCGCAACCGTCATGCCTCTTGCAGCTCCCATCGGTACTAATAAAGGCTTACAGACACGTGATTTCCTGCGCATCATCATCGAGCAATCCTCTGTCCCCGTGGTAGTAGATGCCGGAATCGGTGCTCCGAGCCATGCTGCCGAAGCAATGGAAATGGGTGCGGATGCCTGTCTGGTCAATACTGCCATTGCCGTTGCCGGGAATCCGGTAGAGATGGCAACAGCATTTAAAGAAGCAGTCATCGCCGGCCGCCGTGCTTACGAAGCAGGGTTAGGTATTGTCGGACAGAATTTGATTGCTTCCGCCTCATCACCTCTAACTTCATTTCTTGATTAAAATTTAAATATGATGGACAAAGAACAAGATAAAAAAGCATACGCCCATGCAGAAAAGGCATACATGCACGGAACGATGTTTCCATATATCAAGGTAGGTATGCAAAAGGTAAACCTTACCCCTACCGTGAACATCGTGAACGGTGAGAAAGTGGCAACACCCAATGCTCCCGTCTACATCTATGACACCAGCGGTCCTTTCAGTGACCCTGACATCGAAATCGATTTGAAGAAAGGACTCCCCCGTATGCGCGAAAGTTGGATTACCGGACGCGGAGATGTGGAACAGCTCCCTTCCATTACTTCGGAATACGGAAAAATGCGGCGTGACGACAAAAGCCTGAACCACCTGCGCTTCGAACACATCGCTTTGCCCTATCGCGCCAAAGCAGGAAAAGCCATCACACAGATGGCATACGCCAAAGCAGGAATCGTTACACCTGAAATGGAATATGTAGCCATCCGCGAGAATATGAATTGCAAGGAACTGGGAATTGAGACACATATCACTCCCGAATTTGTCCGCGATGAAATCGCTGCCGGACGTGCTGTCCTCCCTGCCAACATCAATCATCCCGAAAGCGAACCGATGATTATCGGCCGCAACTTTCTGGTAAAAATCAACACTAACATCGGAAACTCGGCCACCACTTCTTCTATAGATGAAGAAGTAGAAAAGGCGGTATGGAGCTGCAAATGGGGAGGAGACACATTGATGGACCTCTCTACCGGAGCCAATATACATGAGACACGCGAATGGATTATCCGCAACTGCCCCGTACCCGTGGGCACTGTACCCATCTATCAGGCCTTGGAAAAAGTAAACGGTAAGGTGGAAGACCTCAGTTGGGAAATTTATAAAGATACATTGATTGAACAATGCGAACAGGGAGTGGATTACTTCACTATCCATGCCGGTATCCGCCGACAGAATGTGCACCTGGCAGACAAACGGCTTTGCGGCATTGTGAGCCGTGGGGGAAGCATTATGAGCAAGTGGTGCCTGATGCACGACAAAGAAAGTTTCTTGTATGAACATTTTAATGACATCTGTGATATTTTGGCACAATATGACGTAGCCATATCTTTGGGTGACGGACTTCGTCCGGGCTGTATTCAGGATGCCAATGATGAGGCTCAATTTGCCGAACTGGACACTATGGGAGAACTGGTGCTTCGCGCATGGGACAAGAATGTGCAGGCTTTCATCGAAGGACCGGGACATGTACCCCTGCATAAGATTAAAGAAAACATGGAACGCCAGATTTCACATTGCCACAATGCACCGTTCTATACCCTCGGTCCGTTGGTAACGGATATCGCTCCGGGATATGACCATATCACTTCGGCTATCGGTGCTGCACAAATCGGTTGGCTGGGCACTGCCATGTTGTGCTATGTCACTCCGAAAGAACACCTCGGACTGCCCAACAAAGAGGATGTTCGCGTGGGCGTAATTACTTACAAGATAGCCGCTCATGCCGCCGATTTGGCAAAAGGTCATCCGGGTGCACAAATTCGTGATAATGCTTTGAGCAAAGCACGTTACGAATTCCGTTGGCGTGACCAGTTCCATTTGAGTCTCGACCCCGACCGTGCATTGGAATACTTCAATGAAGGACGCCATACAGACGGTGAATATTGCACCATGTGCGGACCGAACTTCTGCGCCATGAAGCTGAGCCGCGACCTGAAGAATGTAGAAGGTAAGGAATAAATCATATTCTCATCCACCGTAGGGGCAGACCCATGTGTCTGCCCCTACGGTAAACAATCCTCATAGGAAGACAAATGGAAGAAGATTTCAAGAAAGCACTGGAAAGCACTTTAGGAAGAAAATACATAGACAGCATAGTAGAGCAGGTGATGGATTCGCCTGCCCGCTTCGATGACCTCTATGCCCTCACCGAACATGAAGAAGAAAAGATAGCCTGGCGTGCTACATGGGCTTGTGAAAAACTGAGTATCCTCGCCCCTTCCTTATTGATAAGCAAAAGGGAAGAGCTGATGCAACGAGCCATGCAATGTCCCCATGGGGGCATACGCCGTCTGCTATTGAACACACTTCTTCATCTCCCTGTTCCGAAACCCATCAATGTGGCTTTTCTCGACTTCTGCCTGAACGGAATGTTATCGCCCGCCGAGACTGTAGCCGGACAAGCCGTATGCATGAAACTGGCATATGCTATCTGCCTGAAAGAACCCGAACTGATGGGAGAGCTGGAAGCCTATTTGGAGAATATGGAACCGGAATACTATACCGCAGCCGTACAATGTGCACGCAACAACATTCTAAAGAAAATAAGGAAATGAATAATCAGAAAATCAGAATGTATAATCCCGGAAAGATTGTAAATGGAGAATATGTATTTGAATGAAGCGGGACGGTTGGTAGAAATCAGCATTCATGCGAAGAAATATCGGATTATATCATCACCAACCCATTACGATGGGAAAAAGACCTATTATTCATTGAACAATAACAGAACAATAAAAAATAACAACTATCATGTTTTCAGAAGAACTTGAAAAAATAGACTGGGAGGAAACCACCAAAGCCATCTACTCCAAGACAGAGAGTGACGTGCTTCGCGCCCTCGGCAAAGAACATTGTGATGTAGACGACTTTATGGCACTCATCTCACCGGCGGCAGCCAAATACCTGGAACCGATGGCACAACTGAGCAAAAAATACACCGAAGAACGTTTCGGCAAGACCATCTCCATGTTTATACCTCTATATATAACAAACTCCTGCACCAACTCCTGTGTGTACTGCGGTTTCCATATCAGCAATCCGATGGCACGTACCATCCTCACCCCCGAACAGATGGAAGATGAATACAAAGCCATCAAGAAGCTCGGCCCGTTTGAAAACCTGCTGCTGGTAACAGGAGAGAATCCCGCCAAGGCAGGTGTTCCCTATCTGGCAAAAGCGCTGGACATCGCAAAAAAATACTTCAGCAACCTGAAGATAGAAGTGATGCCCCTCAAAGCCGAGGAATACGCCGAGCTGAAAAAACACGGACTGAACGGCGTCATCTGCTTTCAGGAAACTTACAACAAAGCCCGTTACAACGTATATCATCCGCGTGGAATGAAATCTAAATTCGAATGGCGGGTAAATGGTTTCGACCGCATGGGACAGGCAGGTGTCCATTCCATCGGCATGGGTGTACTTATCGGACTGGAAGAATGGCGCACGGATGTGACCATGATGGCCTACCATCTGCGCTACCTTCAGAAAAAGTATTGGAAAACAAAATACAGTGTCAACTTCCCACGCATGCGCCCGGCAGAGAACGGCGGCTTCCAGCCGAATGTCATCATGAACGACCGTGAACTGGCACAACTTACTTTTGCCATGCGCATCTTCGACCACGATGTGGATATCTCCTACTCTACCCGCGAACCGGCACACATCCGCGACAACATGGCAGGACTTGGGTGACCACCATGAGTGCGGAAAGCAAAACCGAACCGGGAGGATACTACACTTATCCGCAAGCCCTGGAGCAATTCCATGTAAGCGATGAGCGCACGGCCGTAGAAGTGGAACGTGCACTGAAATCATTGGGACGAGAACCGGTTTGGAAAGACTGGGATGCTTCTTTTGACCAATTTGCATCAACACGATAGCATACAGATAGTATTACACTTAGTCATACAGCCTTTCATAATAATCGTTTCACTTTAGTGATGATAGTTTATCACTAAGGACATTCAATTATATCACCGTAGTGAAGAAATTTAATCACCTGAGTGAAACGATAAAATCAACCGTTAGATAATATGGAAAGATACAACCGTCAAATCATTCTCCCCGAACTGGGAGAAGAAGGACAGCAACGCATCCAACGCGCCAAAGTCCTTATAGTCGGTGTAGGCGGACTGGGATCTCCCGTCGCCCTTTACCTGACAGGCGCCGGAGTAGGCATCATCGGACTGATGGACGATGACGTGGTAAGCATCAGCAACCTGCAACGCCAGATACTCTATAGCGAAGCCGAAGTAGGTATGCCCAAAGCCATCCAAGCCAAAAAACGTCTCGAAGCCCTGAACAGCTCCATACAAATCAATGCTTACCCCAATCGTCTCACCACAGAAAATGCCGCCGGGATCATCAGCCAATACGACATTGTGGTAGACGGATGCGATAACTTTTGCCACCCGCTACCTCATTAATGACACCTGCGTGCAGTTGGGAAAAATCTATGTATATGGTGCCATTCGTGCTTTCGACGGGCAAGTATCCGTATTCAATTACCAAGGCGGACCGGACTATCGCCACTTTTTCCCGGACGAAGACGAAATGCTCTCCATGCCCCACCCGCCCAAAGGTGTACTTGGAGTTACTCCCGGCATAGTGGGATGCACCGAAGCAACCGAAGTACTGAAAATAATAGGCGGATACGGTGAAGTGCTAAGCGGGAAATTATGGATTATCGACCTCAAAACAATGGAAACGCATATCCTCTCATTATAAAAACAGAATCTTTTATGATGTGAAGTATTGCTTTATCCATTTTTTATATTACCTTTGTAACTATAATAAACCCTTAATCTTCGTTTGCCTGTGAAGGTCGACGAAGATTTTTTTATTCATGACTCTCCCCCAACCGTTAAATAAATACAGCAAACTGTTAGGAATATTACATATTGATTACTATCTTTGCTTAACAATTAATTGGAAAGTATGAAGTTAATTCTAATCACAACCCCTACATATTTTGTGGAGGAAGACAAAATAATCACGGCCTTGTTTGAAGAAGGACTGGACACCTCCACTTACGCAAACCCGACACGGCGCCCATGTTCGCCGAACGGCTGCTTACCTTGATTCCCGAACAGTATCATAAACGCATCGTGGTGCACGGACATTTCTACCTGAAAGATGAATATAAGTTGAAAGGTATCCACCTGAACGGCCGCAATCCCAACCCACCCGAAAACTATAAAGGGCATATCAGTTGTTCATGCCACTCTTTGGACGAAGTAAAGGAGCGCAAACAGACGTGTGACTATGTTTTTCTGAGTCCTGTATTCAACAGCATTTCCAAGATGAACTATAACTCCGCATATACGGCCGAAGAACTTCGTGCCGCCGACAAAGCCGGCATTATAGACAAGAAGGTGATTGCACTGGGTGGTATCGATGTGGACAATATTTTAGAAGTAAAAGACTTCGGCTTTGGCGGAGCAGCCATCTTAGGTGCTTTGTGGAATAAGTTCGATACACGCTGCGACCGTGACTACCGATTGCTGATAGAACACTTCCGCAAACTGAAAAAGTTGGCAGATTAACTAAAAGCAGAGAAAAACAACACATATTCCTGCCTGAAAAACAGGCGTTTCAAGGAAACGCGAATTAATTTTTAATGTTCGATTTTTAAATTCTAATTATAATACGTACCTTTGTACGCAAATTAATAAATAGGTAATATCTATTACAAAATGAGTAAAACATCTCCTTTTAAAGTATTCTCGGGAACAAACTCGAAATACCTTGCAGAAAAAAATTTGCAACAGCCTCGGTTGCGAACTGGGAAACATGAATATTACACACCTTTGCTGATGGTGAATTTGCTGTTTCCTTCGAAGAGTCAATTAGAGGTGCCCATGTATTCTTAGTTCAATCTACCTTTCCTAATTCTGACAACCTGATGGAATTGCTGCTGATGATTGACGCAGCAAAAAGAGCTTCTGCCAAGAGCATCGTAGCCGTTATCCCTTACTTCGGATGGGCTCGCCAAGACAGAAAAGACAAACCGCGTGTTTCTATCGGTGCCAAACTGGTGGCTGACTTGCTGAGTGTGGCAGGTATCGACCGTTTGATTACCATGGACTTGCATGCCGACCAGATTCAGGGTTTCTTCAACATTCCGGTAGATCACTTGTATGCATCAGGCATCTTCTTGCCTTACATTCAGTCACTGAACCTTGAAAACCTTGTAATCGCTACTCCCGATGTGGGCGGTTCCAAGCGTGCCAGCACATATGCCAAATACCTTGATGTGCCTTTGGTATTGTGCAACAAGACTCGCGAAAGAGCAAACGTAGTGGCTACCATGCAAATTATCGGTGACGTAAAAGACAAGAATGTCATCCTGGTAGACGATATGGTAGATACAGCCGGTACAATTACCAAAGCTGCCGATATCATGAAGGAAGCCGGAGCCATTTCTGTCCGCGCCATCGCTTCTCACTGTGTGATGTCCGGTCCTGCTTCCGAACGTGTTCAAGATTCCGGTTTGGAAGAAATGGTATTTACAGACAGTATTCCTTATTCTAACCGTTGCGCCAAAGTAAAACAGTTGACTATCGCCGACATGTTTGCCGAAACTATCCGCCGCGTAATGAATAACGAGTCTATTTCAGACCAATATATTATCTAATTTCAGTAGATAAAAGATAGAGAAAACAGAGGCTTCCTTGAACAAGGAAGCCTCTACTGTTTTTTATAAAATCCGTAAGTCCGGAGTGTCACCGGCAGCGCAAAGGATTATCTTCTTTTTCTGTGTCTCCTGCGGCGGCGTTGCAATTTCTCGTGCTGATAACGCTGTATCCGCCTATAAACCGTATAAACCAGCATCACTCCGACCGATACAAATATCACAACCACAATTCCCAATCCAAGATTATCCCCTTTCACACGCGACCACATTTCCAATACCGCTTCCGTACGTTCGCCCGAATCACGGATCATGGCGCAACGCTCCACCACACGACGGTCGGGATATTGCACTTTGTCAATCCGGACACTATCTGCCTCGGGACCAAAGAAATAGCTCAAGTCGGCATAATAGTTCAAAGTAGTATCCAGCTTCTCTTCCAATATTTCGGGAGTGGCAACAGAACTCACATAACCGCAAGCATCCATATTGCGCAAAAGCAACTTCGGGACGGCACAGATAATTGATAAAATAGCTGGCAGCCTTCACATTGCGTGCATATTTAGGAATCACCCAACCGTCATACCACACATTGCTCCCCTCCTCGGGCACTTCATAATCCAAGTTCACTCCCACAGCACCGGCTTCTTCAATTGCCCATACAGCATCACCACTCCAAGTCATGTTGAGCCATGCCTTATTTTTGGTCATCATCTCCTTTCCGAAATCCGCTTCCCAACCGGCAATCATAGGTTTCATGGCCTTCAAGTACTTCTCTACCGTATCGACAGATGCCTGTGAATAGTTGTTCATCAACTCTTCTACCGTCACCTTCCCTCTTTCAGGTTTTTCGCTGTTGGCATAGATAAGGGCCGTTCCGTAGGCATCACGGTAGCTCTCTTTCATCAAGATTTTATTCTTGTACTTGAGATTCCACAGGCTTGCCCATGTCTTGGCATCTTCCGCAGGAACATGGTCTGTGTTATACAGAAGTCCGGCCGTCCCCCACATATACCCGATGGCATAATCGGAAGCACGACGCCCCGGCTGACTCAATTTATCCAACTGCTCACGAATATAAGGAGACTCGTTATGCAAATAATTAGGAGTCTTACCAAAAACAGTATCAATAGGCAGCAACAGATTCTTCTTCAACATTCGCTCGATGATATATTCCGAAGGACATACCACATCAAAATCCTCATGACCGCGTTCAATTTTGGTAAGCATGATTTCATTGATATCGAATGTCTGATATACAATACGGATATCCTCACCCGTTTGCTCTTTATACCATTCGGGAAATTCGGCAAGCACATCTTCATCGATATAATCTGCCCAATTATATATCTTCAGCACATTTTCGCGAGGTTCGCCCGTATTGTAGCATCCTGTGAGCGAAAGCAACCCGCAGGCACATGCCATTATCCATTTATTCATCTTTATCTTCATTTTCTTATGCCTCTTTTTTTCTTGCTCGAACGGCGGTTGATTATAATGAGCAGCACCAATACCAGTATAAATATAATGGTTGAAAGGGGACGAAGTTCGGGAGTAAGTCCTCCTTTCCGCGCATCGGCATAAATATAGGTAGACAATGTCTCCAATCCTTCATTGCCGATGGTAAACACGGTCACGGCAAAATCGTCGATAGACAGTGTGACTGCCAGCATGAAACCGGAAATCATTCCCGGAAGTATTTCAGGAATAATCACTTTACGAAGTGCCTGCATGGGAGTTGCCCCCAAATCGAGTGCCGCTTCATAAATATTCGGATTCATTTGTTTGAGACGTGGCAATACACTCAGAATCACGTATGGGGTGCAAAATGTAATGTGAGCCAGTACCACGGTAGTGTATCCTTGAGGGATACCCAGCGAAACAAACAGCAAGAACAACGAGATACCGATGATAATATCGCCATTCAGAATAGGGATATTATTAACAAAACCGATTACCTTGCGCGAACGGGCACGCAGATTGAATATGCCGATGGCAGTGATACTCCCCAATAAAGTGGAAACCGTTGCAGCTATCAGCGCGATGGTCAACGTATTAATCAGCGCATTGGTCAGCGAGTGATGAGTACCCGTGGTGAACAGCGATGAATAAAGTTTTGTGGAGAATCCCGTCCAATTGCCCAGCACCTTTGCTTCTGTAAAGGAGTAAATCATAATAATGAAAATAGGAGCATAGAGCAACAGCAATAAAAGCCACAGGTATCCCTGACATAATATTTTCTTTACCATAAACCACCTCCTTCATCATTGCCCTTGTCATCCGAAGCAAACAAGGTAGTGGCGCCAATCAGGAACAGCATGATAAGTGAAAGCGCCGCACCATAGTTCCACATCCCGTTATTGATATTTTCCTGTACGGTCGTACCGAACAGTTTGATATTGTTCATTGTCAGCAACTCGGCAATGGCGAATGTGGAGATAGTGGGCATGAATACCATAAGAATACCACTCACGATGCCGGGCATGGACAATGGCAACACAGCCTTAAAAAAACACCTGTACCGGATTGGCCCCCAAGTCTTGCGCTGCCTCCACATAACTTTTATCCAACTTCTGCAATGTGTTATAAATAGGATAAATCATAAAAGGCAGGAAATTATATACCATACCGAATATCAATGCTCCTTCTCCCAAGGGCACATCCATAAAGTCGAAAAGCGCCACTGTCGCCAACGTACGAATCAGGATATTGACCCACATGGGAAGGATAAAGAGCACCACGATGGTTTGTGCATATTTCATTCGGGTCTGCGTCAGAATATAAGCGGCAGGATAGCCCAACAGAATACACGCTACTGTCGTGATAATAGCAACGCCAATGGAATAAACAAACGTATTGATTGCCTCAGGGTGGGCAAAGAACTTGGTAAAATTGCCGAAAGTAAAATGTCCGGCATCGTCCATAAATGCATAAACCACTATCAGAAGAAGCGGAAGAATAACAAATATCGCTGAAAATATCACGTAAGGAATCGTCCAACTCTTACGCGAGGACAAGAAGAATCGTATCGTTCTGAGCACCTCTTTTCTTTTTTATATTAGTCTACAACCTTTATTATCTTAATCTTTTCGGGCAAAATACTGATACCTACATGATCACCATTATCCCATACATCATTGGTATCTACATAAATATCCTCTCCCCAATCCGATGAAACGGTGAGGTGGTAATGATCGCCTTTATAAAGGATAAAACGCACATCGCCGGTTAATGTTCCGTCTTCTTCATTGCCATGCAGGATAATATCCTTAAATGCCACCACTACTTTTACTTTCTCGCCCGGTTCGATATCCTTTACAGGCAAACACTCGAAGTGACAACCCAGGAAGTCAACATGACTTTCGTCTATCATCTCTCCCTCGAAAGAATTGCATACACGCTCCTTCTTCATGATATGGATGTCAAACGGTTTGACCAGCAGACCTACTTCCTGCCCCACGTCAAAGTGATGGTAGTCTTGCACGATAAACTCATAACCGTTTGCCACAACAACCATCTCATAATGCACTCCCTTGAAGATAGAAGAAGTGACTGTACCCGTAATCTGTGCAGCATCCGAAAGAGGGAAAATATACCAGTCTTCAGGGCGAACCACCACATCCACAGGCATATTCTCACCAAAACCTTCGTCCACACATTCAAACTCTACACCGGCAAAACGCACTAACTTATCTTTTATCATTATGCCGTTCAAGATATTACTCTCTCCGATAAAATCAGCGACAAATGAGTTGATGGGTTCATTATAGATATCTACAGGAGTACCTATCTGCTGAATACGCCCCTCACTCATTACTACAATTGTATCACTCAACGTGAGCGCTTCTTCCTGATCGTGTGTTACATATACAAATGTGATTCCCAATGTTTTATGCATCTCCTTCAGTTCCATCTGCATATCTTTACGCATCTTCAGGTCGAGAGCTGCCAGCGGTTCGTCAAGAAGCAATACTTCCGGCTCGTTCACAATGGCGCGGGCTATGGCCACACGCTGCTGCTGACCGCCTGAAAGCGAGTTGACATCACGATACTCATAATCAGTCATCCCCCACCATACGGAGGCTGCCTTTACTTTCTTTTCAATGATTTGTTTCGGTAGTTTCTTTAGCTTTAACCCGAACGCTATATTATCATATACATTCAGATGATGAGGAAACAAAGCATACTTCTGAAATACGGTATTTACCGGTCGTTTGTGCGGCGGAGTTTGTGTAATCTCCTGCCCTGCTATTCGGATTTCTCCTTCCGAAGCAGTCTGAAAACCGGCAATAAGGCGCAAGAGTGTAGTCTTTCCACATCCTGAAGGACCTAGAATCGTTACGAATTCTCCTTTTTTTCACGTACAAGTTAATGTTATCCAATGCTATTTTATCGCCAAAAAACTTGGATACATTCTTGACTTCAATTATATAATTAGACTGTTGCATACTACTTTTGGTAACCGGACGAAAAACGCCTCTACATTTTCGGTCGGCAAAGATAAAGAAATAATCATAATTATCAGCTACATTGAAACGGGAATATGCCGGGAATACATATATACGCTCATAAACCGGAAGCGACAACAAAATCAAAAGCTGTGTTTTCGTGATTCCGATTCGTTTCTCACCGGCGGACATTCGGGCAATATAAACCAGAAAGTCGATCCTTCTCCCGGCTTAGAGTTCACACCTATCTTACCTCCCATTGCCCTGACAATGCTGCTGCATATCGGAAGTCCCAGACCAGTACCTTGTTTAAAGCTATCCAACTGGACAAAACGCTCAAATATCTGACTTTGATTTTCTTCCGGAATACCGCAACCGGTATCCTTCACATAGAAATAGATTTCTTCCTTCCGCTTTTCGTACCCCATAATAATGCTGCCCTGTGTGGTAAACTTAATGGCATTGGCCATCAAATTGGACACCACTTGAATCAGCCGCTGGCGGTCTGTACGTATCACGCAGTCGCCCACACTTGCCACACATTTTATCACAACATCAGGATTGGCGGCATTTCGCATTTGAAATATCTTTTTCCAAATCATACATCATGGCATCGATATTTACATTACTCCACACAAAATCCAACGTATCCGACTCTATCTTCGAGAGATCAAGAATATCTCCTATCAATTGCAAAAGCTGGTTACTGTTCTGCTCAATAATCTGCTTGAAGTTTTCAGAATCCCCTTTATTTTCCGAAGAGACCAACAGATTGGCAAAGCCTACAATGGCATTCAGAGGAGTGCGAATCTCATGGCTCATATTTGCTAAAAAAGCAGACTTCAACTTATCTGAGCTTTCGGCTTTTTTCTTTTGCCTTGCGCAGTGCCTCTTCTGTTTTCTTCTGCTCATTGATATCAACATTTACCCCCAACAGAACAATGTTTCCATTATCCGGATCGAATGTCTGCTGAATGAGGTATTGCTTAATCCACCTGGGTTCGCCATTTACTATCAAATATATATTCCTTTCTAAAGCTTCCACCCTTTCATGTTTAGCTTTCTCCACGTAATCCATAAATACCTGCTGCTGTCGGGATGCGTCCTCATCCGCGTATTTCATATGAGAGAAAATGGTGCGCAAATCTATTTCTTCAGATATCCCCAAATTCCTCAGATATTCCGGTGTCACCAGCTGTTCGTTCTTCAATAAGTTGATTGGACGAGAAGCCTATCTTGGAAGCGGATGAAGATGCACCAATCATCTCGTGAAAGTTCTTATTCTGACGCAATGTATTATGAATCAAAGTATTTTCAACCCAAATAATCAGAATATTCTCTACATTACCTGCTGCATCCCTCAGATAGTTGACTATAAAACGAAAATAATGCACATTCCTATGCCGACTCTTTACATATGCCTGATTAATTATTTTATAATCATATTTTACTTCCCCCGATACCGGGATACCTGACCTCATCATTTCTTTAAACTCAGGGTTAATACAAGGATTAGTATAAATATTAAGTTGGCTGACTGCATCTTTCTTTGACTCTAATCCCATATACTCTACATAGGTATCATTCACCTCTATCAACTTACCTTCTTTATCACAGATAGCACAACCTACGGTCACATTATCGAAAAAAACAAAGAAATTTTTCATTACTATGCTTCAATGAAGACTTCAAAAGCTCGCTCCTCACTGATATCATGAAGAACGGTAAGTATCACATAATCATGACCATTGAGCGACAGATAGCGACCCGAAACCATCATGCTGTAAAGACCGGCAAGATGGGAAGATATCTGAATATCCATTGTAGTCTCGAAATTGCTAAAGCTGCCGCGACTCTTAAACGTCTCGCTTATCTTACTCCTTATTATGCAGTCGCGACACTTCTCGTGCTTATTGCAGTTATCTGCCTCACGCGCATAGCGACATTGCAATATCTCCCCGAAACATTTCCGGTCTTCCCGGGGAGGCATCTTGCAAACTGTGTAATAATTGGTCTTGGTGACATGCGAAGTCTTGTCTATCAAGAATATAAACTCATGGGCATTATTCCAGATGGCAGCGTAGAACTGCTTAGCCAACTTTATTTCTTTAGCCATAACTCTTTCTCTGATAGTAGCCCATACTAACAAAAGAAACAGGATAGTAATTAATGCAAGACTCGGTATTAACATTTTGCGAATGGTATTTAGGTACAAAGATAACCATTTGAAACAAACGCAGTCACATTATCCTGCAAAAAAACACATAATATTCTATATATTATTAATGAGCAGATGAAAATAAAAACCTTTTTTTTCTCTTCTGTATTAATTAAGTAACTATCTTTGCGTTCAAATTATAATATCATCACAATGAAAAAATTAGTTTATTTATTGGCTGTAGGAAGCTTAGCTTTCACTGCATGCAACAATTCACCCGCTTACAAAGTATCGGGAACAGTAGAAGGTCTTGCCGATGGCGACACTATTTATTTGCAGGAATATAGGCTCAGTTGTAATTCTTGGGGATTAATATTTGTTAATTTCCCTTTATGCATACACCTTTGCTAATCTATACAGAAAAGAACCTCTTATCTACTACTCCACGAAATGAAGCCCTAAATGCTTTAATTTTTGCATTAAAAGCTTCCGCAGCAGCATTTGTGCTTCTGTTCACAAAGTAGTTTAATATCCGTTCGTAATGATTCTCAATGGAATTGGCAACAGTAGTGAATGTATCATAACCAAACTCCTCAATTTCATTATACCAAAGTGCCAGTTTGGCACGAGCCACATCCTTATCTGTATAGTCTGAAAATATCTTCCCTAATCGTAGTGCGTAATAGTACACGGATTTTATATCCGGGAATTGTTCAAAGAGTAGTTTGGCTCTTACCTTCTGGCTTTGCAGCCACTTGTCCGGAGCCTTAAACAGCAGGTACCGGCTTCTGGCCAACAACTGTCTGAGTGTATCTCCATTGCTAAACACTTTAGGTTCATAACTTTCCCCTTGGCTTTAGCTTCCTTTGATTTTCCTGTTCTCATCCTTCATTACTTGCCAGCGATAAGCGATCCGAAGGTCTTGTACAGCTTCATAAACCAACTTTGAGACATGGAAACGATCCACTACCTGCATAGCCCCGAAAACAACGTTTTGCTATTTTCTGCATACTGCCGGCCATATCAAGTGTAATTTCCTTTACTTGGTTGCGCTTATCGGCATCTATTTTGAGAAGCACATTGATAACATCCTCTGCTTTAGTTCCCTTTACAATAGCTACAATGGTGCCTTTTCGACCATGCTTATCCCGATTGGTAAGGATTGTATATAGTTCGCCTTTTGCTTAAAGCCGTTTCATCAATACATAAATGATAACCTATATTTTTTTAGGATAAAGAATAAAGTCTTCAGCATGTTCCTTCTGATTCCAATTATTGAAATCACTTAAATGTTCTTTTGTATTGAGTCTGGAGTTGCTTGCCATCCATACAGTAATGTTCTGCTACACTTTGGCAACTAACCGCATGATTGTCTAAGTAACACTTTTTAAAAAAGCTCCGAACTCAGCTGTTATGCGAGTACCGGAGGCTACTAAGTTCCAATCACGACTATAAGTTTGTCCTGTTTCCGGGTCTTCCCAACGACGCCGCTTGATGCGTAGATATACAGCCTTGCCGCGAACAGGAAAGTCTTGCACTTCTATTTCCGGGAAGAAACCCCTTTGGAATGTAGATGTAAATGGGAATGCTCTTGAGGAATGGAAGGCTTTTCCTCAAGAAAAAAATGAAGCAAGTCTCTTGAGAGACATGGTTAACCAGGTCAAAATAGTCAAGCAGGCCTGCAGGAAAGAACAAGCTCAACATCTCCAGTGGAGTGGCAGGGGGTTGAAGGTTCTGTTTCATGCCACAAAGATAGTGTTTTTAACTAATTCCCCCAAGTTTTCAAACTGAGCCGGAATATAAGAATGGCGACTGGGTAAAATTGGATTCTACCACTGTAGCAGGAGGTACTTTCACATTCACCGGAAGACAGGACACAGCAACAAACTGCTTTATCATCTATGCAAAAGACGGAAAACGTAACCGTGCCGATTTCTTCCTCGAAAACGGAAATATCACTGTTGCACTGGGCGAAGAAAACAAAATCGGCGGTACTGCAAACAATGATACTTATCAGCAGTTCAAAGATAACTTCATCGCTATGAGCAAAGAAATGAATGACATGTATCGTAGCGCAATGTCTGACTCTACCTTGACTGACGAACAGCGTGAAAACGTAATGAAAGAAATAGAAAAGAAAGACAGCATTGCCATGGATATGGTCTTCAACACTATCGAAGCTAACATTACAAATGCAGTAGGTATACAATTACTTCCTTCTTATGCTGCCGCATTCGAATTGGACAAACAAAAATCTTTAGTTGAAAAGATTCCTGCTCAGTTTGCCAATAATGACCGTATCGTTAAACTGAAGAAGCATATTGAAACTGTAGAAAAGACAGCTGTAGGTCAGAAATACATCGATTTCTCTATGGATACTCCTGAAGGACAAACAGTGAAGTTATCTGATTTCATAAGCAAGAACAAATATACATTGATTGATTTCTGGGCCAGCTGGTGCGGACCTTGTCGCAAAGAAATGCCGAATGTAGTTGCCGCTTACAAAGAATTCAAGAATAAGGGCTTCGGTATCGTGGGCGTTTCTCTGGATAACAATCTAGATAAATGGAAAGAAGCTATCACTGCTCTCGATATCACATGGCCGCAGATGTCTGATTTGCAAGGCTGGAACAATGCAGGTGCAAAACTGTATGGCGTAAATTCTATTCCTGCCACTGTTTTTAGTTGATCAAGAAGGTACCATCGTAGCACGCAACCTGCGCGGTGAAGATATTAAAGCAAAATTAAGCGAGCTCTTAAAATAAGAGAAAAGCAAGATTTATAAACGGAAAGGGGTTGAATTCAAAACGTGGATAATGCTGTCGTTTAGCTCGTAGGGGCGAGGTTCGCTCGCTCGAAAACAGTTGGCTGTGTGTCTGCAGGCAGGCAAACCCTGCCCCTACAGCTGATGATGGGAAGACCATAGTTTTGACACATTCCCTTTCTATATCACAAGGAAGATAGCTTTCACACAGGATTCCCTTGAATAGGACGTTTCAACACCTGTTATGTGTGAAAGGAGAATAATAGAAAAGAGAGCCGGTTCCAAATCTGACCCGGCTCTCTTATTATATTATTATGAAATCGCTTTAAAAACAGAAAAGTGATTTCAATGAATTATACGAACCAACGAACATAGCAGAAATCCTGGCGGTGAGGCAGATCTACGTTCTTCGGGTACATACGGTATGCAACCTTAAAGCTGCCGGAGTTAGAAAGACTGTGTTTACACTGGAATGTGTACAGATTACCTTCTTTCTTGATTACTTCCATCGGCTCTACAGAATAGATATGTTCTTTACCTTCAGCATTGGTGTAAGTAGTAACCAGTTCAATACCTACGGCATCATCCAGTCCTTTTTCATCCACTACATAAGTAATAGTATATTCTTTACCGGTTTCGATGTTACCACTTGCCAATTCTTCATTCTTTTCGCAGGAAACAATTTCAATAGAATCCCACAATTCAGCAACCTTTTCCTTCCATGCGGCAATTTCTTTTGCTTTAGCATAGTCGTTAGCTACCAATTCTTTGAAACGTTTAGCTTCTTTGGTATAGAATTTAGAATAGTAATCATCCAACTGACGCTTCATAGTATAATGAGGAGCTACCTGAGCAATAGAGTTCTTGATAGTCTTCACCCAACCTTCAGAATAGCCCTTGCGGTTACGTGCATAGTACAACGGCAGGATTTCATTTTCCAAAATACTATAGATAGTAGCAGCATCCAACTGGTCTTGATGCTCCTGGTTCTGATAAGTACGTTTTTCTGTCAACGCCCATCCTGCACCTTCACGGTAGCCTTCCAACCACCATCCGTCGAGTACAGAGAAGTTCACAACACCATTCATCAAAGCTTTCTCGCCTGATGTTCCTGATGCTTCCAAAGGACGGGTCGGAGTGTTCATCCAAATATCAACACCTGACACTAAACGACGAGCCAACTGCATATCATAGTTTTCCAAGAAGATGATTTTGCCCAAGAACTCAGGACGACGAGAGATTTCTACAATCTTCTTAATCAATCCCCTGACCGGCACCATCGTGCGGATGAGCTTTACCGGCAAATAAGAATTGTACCGGATAGTCAGGATTATTCACAATCTTAGCCAAACGGTCAATATCAGTAAACAACAGGTGTGCACGCTTGTAAGTAGCAAAACGACGGGCAAAACCTATCATCAACGCATTCGGATTGATCTTTTCCATCAAAGAAACAATGCGTGAAGGATCACCTTGATTCTTCAACCAGCTTTCGCTGAACTGTTTACGGATATGATCTACCAATTTGTTCTTCAAAGCTTGACGGGTTGCCCAGATTTCTTCGTCAGCCACATTATAGATAGCTTCCCAAATTTTTTCATTAGACTGGTCTTCCATAAAGTTGGGAGCAAAATGTTTGGCATACAGTTTCTTCCATTCTGTCGCACTCCAAGTGGGGAAGTGAACACCATTGGTTACATAACCTACATGGCTTTCTTCGGGGAAATAGCCTTTCCAAATACCTGAGAACATCTCCTGAGATACTTTTCCGTGCAACCAGCTCACACCGTTTACTTCCTGACAAGTGTTGCAAGCAAAAGTAGACATACAAAAACGTTCTCCGGCATCTCCCGGATTGATACGTCCCATATCCATCAAATCCTGCCAGCTGATGCCCATACGTTGCGGATAACCACCCATGTACTTACCAAACAAACCTTCATCAAAGTAGTCATGACCGGCAGGCACCGGAGTATGAACAGTATAAAGAGAAGAAGAACGAACTACTTCCAAAGACTGTTCGAATGTCAAACCACCTTCTACATAATCACACAAACGCTGAACGTTGCATAATGCAGCATGTCCCTCATTACAATGATAAATATCTTTCTTGATACCCAGTTTCTTCAGCATCAATACGCCACCGATACCCAATAATATCTCTTGTTTCAAACGGTTTTCCCAGTCACCTCCATAAAGTTGGTAAGTAATAGGACGATCGAACTCGCAGTTCATTTCATTATCTGTATCCAACAGGTACAAAGGAACACGACCTACATTGACTTTCCACACATAAGCATGAACGAAATAGTTCAGATAAGGAACATCGATAACCATCGGTTGTCCGTTTTCATCCAACACACATTCGATAGGTAAGCTACCGAAGTTCTGAGCTTCGTATCCTGCTACCTGCTGTCCGTCCATCGAAAGACTTTGAGTAAAATATCCATAGCGATACAAGAATCCGACACCACACATATCTACGTTGCTGTCTGATGCTTCTTTCAGGTAATCACCTGCCAAGATACCCAAACCACCCGAATAGATTTTCAGAACATGTGTCAAACCATACTCCATACAGAAATAAGCCACAGAAGGACGCTTGGCGTCGGGCTGTACATCCATATAAGCTCTAAACTTTGCATATACATCGTTCATGCGTTTCAGGATATTTTTATCCTTTGCCAGTTTTTCCAGTGTCTCATAGCTCAATCGCTCCAAAAGAACTACAGGATTCTGTCCGGCTTCCTTCCACAACGCCGGGTCTAAATCTCTAAACAACTCAATTGCCTCCTCGTAGTTCCATGCCCACCAGATGTTGCGTGCTAATTCTTCTAACTTTTTTCAATTCCTCAGGAATACGTGATTTTACTGTAACGTCTTTCCAGGTAGGAGTATTTGCATTACTAATCTTGATTTTCATGTCTCTCTAATTATATTAATATTATATTCAATTTTCACCTAATAAAAAGTCTCTTCTGTGCATTGCGCAATGCCACATCATAAGCTTCATAATAATATTTAATGAAATGCTTCCACAAAGCCTTTTCCGCAATATCGGCAGCACGTTTACGTATCACTTTGATTTCAGTATCAGACATACCGGAAAAAACCGATATATTGTCCTTTATAACGTCTGCCACTTCAGAATAGTTGTAGTCCGAACGATGAATCACTTTCACACCGTCTTTCAGTTCACTATACGAGCCTTTCAGTGAATTCACCCAAAGTCCGAAACCTGCCAAATCAGTAGTAATTGTCGGCACATGAAAAGCAACACTTTCCAATGGAGTATATCCCCATGGTTCATAATATGAAGGATAAACACTCAAGTCATGTCCCAACACTAAATCATAGTATTCCATATTTATGATGCCGTCTTTTCCATCAAATAACAGGGAACGAAGATAACTTTCACTTTATCGCTAGCCGAATTTGCCATACCCAGATACTTCATCATATCAAGTACCTGATCGTGACTCATGTTATGCAACCAATGAGTAATAAACGGACATTCCAACGGAGTGGTATAATTTTCATTGCTTTTCAAACGTTCTACCAAATCCTCACGAGGATCTCCTACCCATCCAGGAACATTAATAAACGCCAGTACTTCTTTTTTTTCAGATTCTTGTCACGGGTCAATCGATTCAAAGCTTCCAAATATACATTGATACCTTTATTTTTAAACTCATAACGCCCACTGGTTCCTAATATCAAAGTATCATCGCCCAAATTTACTCCCCAATAACTTATTGGCAAGATTCAACAAAGTGGCGCGCGCTTTTTTACGTTTAGCAGTAAAGGTACGTCCTTGAGGAACAAAATCATCTTCAAAACCATTCATCAAAATCACATCCGCCGGTTTCTCCAACAGTTCCTTACATTCATTATTAGTGATTTCACTAACAGTGGTAAAACAATCTACATGATGCGCCGTTTGTTTCTCTATGGAGTGTTTAGCCTCCATATTAAGCTCACGTGCCATCTGATCACCATTGTAAGCAAATAAATAATCGTAAAGAGGTTTATTGTTGCCGGCAATCGAACGGCCGATAGAAGTAGCATGAGTAGTAAATATTGTTGCTATTTCGGGGACTGCCTTCTGTAGATAAAGTGCTCCCATACCTGTCATCCACTCGTGAGCCTGGTAAATGACCTTATCGTTCTCTGTCAGATTGAATCGATAGAAACTTTCAACAGTTTTTCCTGCTGCGTATGAGAACATGGATGCTTCATCGTAATCTCCATATGCATGAAGTGAATCTACTTGGAAATCTTCCCACATTTTTCCGTATATTTCATTCTTCTTTGAAAAGAACGGATAAAAATCTATTAATATGACTATAGGGTTTCCGGGGATATTCCAACGGCCGACACGAACTTTCAAGCCATCGTTTTTCAAAGCATGTTCACGCCACGCTGCACACAGATTTTCATTCTCTATAAACAAGGGGTTCTCTTTTCCTACCCACACATCCGGGCCTATAAAAAACACTTTATCCTTGTAAATATCTTGCAGTGTTTTTGCCCTTGTTGACAACACTGTATAAATGCCCCCCACCTTATTACACACTTCCCAACTCGCTTCGAAGATATAACCGGGGGTTAATAGTTCTTTTGCCATCTATATACCTTATCTTATTTTCGAGTGCAAAGGTACACAAATTCAATGAGATAATAAAGTTTTTCCCAGACTTTATTAGATTTTTCAGACTCACTTATTAACTTTTACCATTTCATATTTAACATTTATCACAAAGAAAGCCGGTATAAGCAACAATAGTAAGTAGTTTAATAAATTTAGTCTCTTTTAGGACGAAAAAAGGGCCATTTCGTAAAAATACAAAAACAGCCCTTTTTCATTAATAACTAATCTGATTATGCGACTAATGCAGAGCCCATCAAGAAAGTTGCAGCCAAAGCAACGATAGCATACAACTCTGGGAATACAGCTAAAATCAAGGTATTACCAAATACATTATGTCCCTGACCGATAGCAGCAATACCGTTAGCACAAACCTGTCCCTGACGGATAGCTGAGAAAAGTGCAACAAGACCCAAAGCAATGCCTGAGCCCAATACAGCGGCAGCTTGATGCCTGTAATAGCCGGAGTCAGTACACCGAAAATACTTTGGAACATAAAGTAACCAGCAAAACCATACAAACCTTGTGTACCGGGAAGTGCTGTCAACACCAAGAAGTTACCGAATGCACTATCGTTCTTTTTTCAATGCGCCAATAGATGCGTTACCTGCGATAGTCACACCATACGCACTACCGATACCTGACAAACCAACCATAATTGCAATGCCTACATAGGCAATCAATAAATTCATTTCCATAATTCTTCTATTTTTTAATTTTTAAATTCTTAATTTTTAAATGGCTTATATTCTTTACCGCCACCCTCGTAGCCCGAATTCTTGAAGAACTCTACGAAAGTAAGACGCATCGGGTGAACCATCGCACCCAATATATTCATAAACATATTGATAGAATGACCTATCAAAAAGATAAGTACCATCACTATCGGACCGGCAATAGCATTATCCGGACTCATTCCGGCAGCCAAACTATTAAATACACTAGCCAAAATACCTCCCGAAAGTCCCAATGCAAACAAACGTACATACGAAAGAATATCACCTAGCAAACCGGTTGCCATATTGTAGGAATCCCACAAACCCAAACCAATGTTAAGGAATATATTCTTTCCGGGACTGTTAAACAGGAAGATAAGCACTCCGGCAATACCCAGTATTACCAAATGAGCTGTTCCCCCATCGGCATCACATCGCCCAAAAGGAACGCCAATGCCGTACTGACCAATACTATAATCCATCCGACAGTAGAAAGTGCATACTTAAATCCGAACTGAATCGTCTGATTGGCAGCTTTCAGCACCATACCAAAGATAATCTGGACAGCTCCCAAAATCAATGAAAGGTTGAACATCCACTGATTGTCGAGGAAGAACAAATCACGCATCTTGTTAAAGAACGGAATGTCATTACCATACAAATTAAATCCAAAGAAAGTACCTGTCAACATACCGCAGAAGAAAGTAGAAGCACCCAAAATCTGCACCAAAGTTAAAATGGGCTTCATGGAAGCACTGATATTCTTCGCCAACATACGATAAACAGTTACTCCTAATACCATGAACAAACCGTAGCCCGAATCACCCAAACACAGCCCGAAAAAGAGCATAAAGAAGGGTGCGAAGAACGGTGTCAAGTCCAGTTCATTATACTTAGGAAGCATATACAACTTCATAATCGGTTCGAACAGACGGAAGAATCCTTTATTGTTCAACTGAATAGGTACATTATCCTCCGGTGTAGGATCGGCAATTTCAAAGTACACTTCCTGTTGGTTCAGAAAATCGGTAATCTCCGGAATTTGCGTAGCCGGAGCCCAGCCTTGCAATAACATCAGCTTATTATCCGCAGCCTGTTCCGTATTCAGCACCACTTTAGAAAATTCTATCTGCGAGTGGACATTTGCTTGTGCAGCCTGCAAGGAAAGCAACTTCTCCCCCGCTATGGCAGCCAACTTATCATCCACCTCTTTAATCTGTTGTTCCATGCCTTCACACCGAGCCGTCAGCTGACTCAATGACATCACCGGCAGTTTGGCCGATTCCACTTCCAGTTCGGGCAGTGAACCTTTCTTAGTAATGGTAATAAAATAGATGCGTGAACCTATGCGATTAATCTCCGTAGCATGGTAAGCTTCCAGCCATTCTTCATTAAAGTTCTTCTCTGAGCATATATAGAAATCCACTTGATATCCAGCATCTTGCAACCGATAAACTGATGCGGGCTCAAAGTCTCCCCATACCTCCAGTGCAGCACGTTCCTTGTCACAAGCCTGTAACTGATGCTGCAACTGGGTCTTTTCCAGTTGAAGAGCTTCCACTTCTTCCAAAGCCTTCTCTCCACGAGCTGCATCACCTTTCTGTTCTTTCAATTCAACATTCAGTGATTGCAGGAACTTGATAGTTGAAGCATAGCGGTTGGACAGACGGATGCTTTCTTGAAGTTCGGTATTCTCTGCTGTTCCCTGCGCTTTTTCCGCCACATGGACTACGCCTAAATCACGGATACTTTGCAGGAACTGTTCATATTCCTTATGATAGATAAGGAAAGTCAACTTCTTCATTTTTGTAATCATGCCTCTGCCTCCTTTCTTTTCTCTTGAATGGATTTCAGAATCTTCTGCGATGATTTGGACAAGTTCTCCTCGTCCTCCATAAATCGTTTAATTTTTCGCAGAGCATCCTGGTATCCGGGTATCTGTACCTTCTCAAAAAGATTCACTTTCTGAGTGGTCTTTTTTACGCGCATGTTCCAGTAGGTTCAGTTTGGCAAGCATAAATTCCCTTTCAATAGCGGTCTGTGCCAGTCCTTTCAGCAAATGTATCCCGTCGGAATACCATTTCGGACTGTTGAACAGGCTGTAGGGACGAATGTCAAAATCTACGTTTTCCAGCAACGGAACCCGTACACCGGCAATTTTCTTTATGCCCAAATGAACGTCACTCACTTTAATTAATGAAGCATCAAACTCATTCCAAAGTGCGAACATGGCTTCGTATGCCTGAATTTGTTTTTCAAGCCTTTCCTCCAACTCGGCAGCTTCGGTCTTGCATCTCTTTACCTCCATGCGAAGGGCGCTTTCCTTATTCTTAATAATGGGAAGCGTGCGCACACGGACCTTGAGTTGCTTCTCAAGCTGTTGCAGCGAGGTCTTGTTATATTGAAACTTTATTGCCATGTTTCTTCATTAATTTATTGTTTTTGCCAGTGTTCGTCAACCAATTCTTTCTTGATATTGACTTCTTCCGGCTTAAAGTATTTACTGAACAATCCCCATGTAACATCCAGCATTTCAGTAGTATCTAAGTTCACATCAATAGCCAGCAATTGATTTGCGTAATCCTTAGCGAAAGCCAAAGTACGCTCGTCATAGTTAGTCAGGTCGAAACCGTTTTCCATCTTTGTCTTGGCATTGGCAGCATCAGCATACAGACGGACTGCGGCATTCATCACCTGCGGATGGTCCTTACGAGTCTTCTTACCACTCACCAACTGTTTCAAACGAGACAACGAACGGAACGGGTCAACGATAACTTTACCGATATCGCTGTCACGACGCAGGAACAACTGACCTTCGGTGATGTAACCCGTATTATCAGGAACAGCATGTGTAATATCGCCGCCACTCAGGGTAGTCACCGCAATAATGGTAATGGAACCTCCTGCCGGGAACTGCACCGCCTTTTCGTATATCTTTGCCAAATCCGAATAAAGAGAACCCGGCATGGAGTCCTTGGACGGAATTTGGTCCATACGATTGGAAACAATAGCCAACGCATCGGCGTAACTGGTCATATCTGTCAATAACACTAATACTTTCTGATTGTGTTCCACCGCAAAATATTCGGCATCCGTCAGCGCCATATCCGGAATCAGCAGACGTTCTACCGGCGGGTTTTCCGTAGTATTTACGAAACTGATAATACGGTCAAGAGCACCGGCATTAGAGAATACATTCTTAAAATACAGGTAATCATCATTGGTCATACCCATACCGCCCAAGATGATCTTGTCGGTTTCGGCACGCAATGCCACATTTGCCATTACCTGATTGAATGGCTGATCAGGATCGGCAAAAAACGGAATCTTCTGTCCTGATACCAGCGTATTATTCAAGTCGATTCCGGCAATACCTGTTGCAATCAGTTCCGACGGTTGTTTACGGCGAACAGGATTTACAGAAGGACCACCGATAGGCACTTCTTGTCCCTCTATTTCCGGTCCCCCGTCAATCGGGTCACCAAAGGCGTTGAAGAAACGTCCGGCCAACTGCTCGCTTACTTTCAACGTAGGTGATTTACCTAAAAATACGACCTCTGCATTAGTGGGAATACCTTCTGTACCCTCAAACACCTGTAAGGTCACTTCATCGCCCATGATTTTTTTTACCACCTGGGCTAACTTCCCATTTACCATAGCCAATTCGTCATAACCTACTCCTGACGCTTTCAGCGAACAAGTAGCCTTGGTAATCTGGCTAATCTTGGTATATATTTTTTGAAATGCTTTTGTTGCCATCTATTTATTTACAATTTACAATTTACATTTTTCTCTTCTTCCCTTTTACCACCTGCAAATACACGCCAAACGGTCAATGATACATTGCACGTGATAAATGGTACATTAAATCAGACGCTTCTCTCGGCAACCAACTCTTGCAACTGCTTATTGAAATCCTCATACTGCTCAGATTTATATTTAGCATAGTTCATCTGCTTGCAGAGGTTGATCATCTTCTTAAAGTAGTCCATTACTTCCAGGAAAGTATCAAACTTAAATTCTGTATGACAGATGTCGATAACCATGTTCAATATATCCTCCTGACGTTCCATCGGAGTTACAGAATCAATCTCATCGAAGGCATCCTGTTGTAAGATTACAAAGTCAATTAATTCCGATTTCCAGAAGGTTACGTGATATTCCACGGGTACACCGTCATCGCCGAGAATGTTGATTTGCTCCGCAATTTCCTTACCGCGTTGCAGACGGGTCTTGATTTCGTTCACCTTGCCAATCCATTCGCCGTTAATACGTTTGGTTATATATTCCTCAAATTCAGGATATTCCAAATATTTAGAATAAGAATCAATCGGATTTACTGCCGGATAACGTTTTCTATCGGCACGTTCCTGTTCCAAAGCATAAAAACAACGGGCTACCTTCTTTGGTATTTTCAGTTACAGGTTCCTTCAGGTTACCACCTGCCGGAGATACGGTACCGATAAAAGTAATGGAACCGGTTTCACCATTATTCAGATGTACATATCCTGCACGTCCGTAAAAGTTGGAAATGATGGCCGAGATATCCATCGGGAATGCGTCCGGACCAGGTAACTCTTCCATACGGTTGGACATTTCGCGCAAGGCCTGCGCCCAACGGGAAGTGGAGTCTGCCATCAGCAACACCTTCAATCCCATGGCACGATAGTATTCTGCAATCGTCATGGCCGTGTACACGGACGCTTCACGAGCAGCCACCGGCATGTTTGATGTATTCGCGATGATGATAGTACGTTCCATCAACTTACGTCCTGTATGCGGGTCTACCAGTTCAGGGAATTCGGTAAAGATTTCTACTACCTCGTTGGCACGTTCACCGCAAGCAGCGATAATAACAATATCCGCTTCTGCCTGCTTGGAAATAGCATGTTGAAGTACCGTCTTTCCTGTACCGAACGGACCGGGGATAAATCCTGTCCCTCCCTCTACAATGGGGTTTACCGTATCAATAACACGTACACCGGTTTCCAGTAGTTTGTAAGGACGGGGTTTTTCTTTATAGTTAGTCATAGCCTTCTTTACCGGCCACTTCTGAATCATATTCACAGGAATATCTTTTCCGTCTTTATCCGTCAGTACAACTACCGTATCTTCAATGCCATATTCGCCTTCCTTTACAATGGATTTAACCTTATAAGTACCATCCAACTGGAACGGAACCATAATCTTCAACGGCTGGAAATTTTCATCCACCTGACCTAACCAAGCCGAAGATCCTACTTCATCGCCTACTTTTACCAATGGAATGAAATGCCATTTCCTTTCCTTGTCGAGCGGATAAGTATATTGTCCTCGTTTTAAGAAAACACCATCCATTTTGTCAAGGTCATTTTGCAGACCATCGTAGTTTTTAGACAACATGCCCGGTCCCAAGGTCACTTCGAGCATATGTCCTGTAAATTCGGCTTCGGCACCCACCTTAAGTCCACGTGTACTTTCGAACACCTGCACATAAACATTGCTGCCTACTACCTTAATAACCTCAGCCATCAATCGGTCTCCGCCTGTCAGAATGTAACAAATCTCATTCTGCGCTACCGGTCCGTCAACGGTGAGAGTAACCATGTTGGCAATTACGCCACTAACAGTTCCTTTTGTTGCCATATATCTTTAATCTGTTTATTATCTGAATTCTGCGGGAATCTGTACTTCGTCCTTCAGTTTGTCAATGATCTGACGGAACAGTTCGCTTCCCTTTTCCTTATCCATAGAAATCCAGCGGCCAATCATTTCCAGTTTCAATAAGAACACGAAAATCCGTTCCACCGTAAAATAGTTGAAGAAGACAGCGTCTTCCATCCAGTTCCATTTCAACAAATCTATCTTCTTTTCCCTTTCCACCAGTTCTTCAATCTCGCTGATACGAAGTATCGGCTCAAAATTAATTCCAGCATTTCGGTCAATCCGAAGTCGCGGGCATTCGATGTACGGATCATCTCACTCACATCAGTGTTTCCCACTACCACCTGGGACACGTCCATTTTGTATTTACGTGCAGCCAGTGCAGCCAGTATATTATTGATATTCAGATTAAATTCAAACCAAGAGGAAATAAATTGATTACCGCAGTTCATAGCATACGCATAATAATATGCAGAAAGCATATCTTCCGCACGATAAAACTCTTCGGCGGACAGAGCCAGATAAGCAGTAATAAATTCGTAAAGGTAAGATGGATATTTCTTATCCGGCGCATCGCCTTCGCGTACTGCGCTGATAAGGGTCAGCAATTCATCCTGAGAATAATTTCCCTCAGAATCCGTCACAGCCTCCTCATCTTTCAGCAGTTTCAGCAGATTAGCATTATCGAATTTCAAATAGAATAAGTCAATCAGCTTTCTATCTTTTTCCGATAATTCAGGATAAATTTCCGATTTAAAATTTGGCCACCGTATAGTTCAGCTTGCCATCTTCCAATGAAAGATCGGGCAAACCGGCTACCAGGCAATAATAATTTGTCATAGCCATGCTTTAAAACAACATTTCTACTAATTGAGGACGAAGGAAGTCTTTGAAATAGTTTTCAAATTCCTCTTCACCGAAGTTCACTTTGTAAGAACCATCAGCGGGCGAAATTGTGAAGAGGGCTTTAGTACCATTCACTTGTTCTATTCTTACCCCTTTGTCCAACACAGCTTTTGCATTGACTGCAAAATATTTCTTAAGTCCTTCAGCATCTGCGGTAGAAATAACGATAGGTTCATTAGCCGACCATTGGGCCGCTAATGAAACAATAAATTTATTCAGATATTCCTTATCTGCCACAAAGCCTTTCACGGCATCACTCACTACCTCGTTAGTCAGTAAAGTAGTAATTTCGGTTTTCAATGCATTCACAGCTTGTCCGGCAAACAATTTAATTTCTGATTGTGTATTTTCGGCAGTTTCCATTGCCGACTTACGAGCTGCGGCAACAATAGAATCAGCTTCTTTACGAGCATCCTCTACTATTTTTGCTGCTTCCTCGTGAGCACTACTGATAAGTCGCTGTGCTTCTTCGTTTCCTTTTTCCACACCTTCACGATAAATCTTATCGGTAAGCTCCTGAATTTTATTTTCCATATTCTTAGAAGATATTTTTTTTGAGTTTAATACTTTCGTTTTTGAAATAAATTCCAAAAGGCTTGCCCAAAAAATACAAAAATCAATGATAGAAAAAGAATTTAATGATAGAATTTACACTAAAAGTACTGCAAAAAGAGAAAAATATACCATATTCATGTTACAGAACATAATCTTTCTGCTAAACAGATTAATAAATGATTACTAAAAAATATTTCCCCATCTCATTTAGAGAAAAGATTTACCTTATTTAATAGGGTCAGCGGATTTTTTCAGTTGATAATATCCTATCTTGCATTATATTGTTTTACCTTTACTCTGCATAAAATTTATGCGTAAGCAATGAATCCATCAGTTTTTTACGTTAAGCCTAAATCAGGCTTCCTGGCTTTCGGAAGAGTGGTACGTTCCGTGCAGACACATTACCGGGAAATAATCAACTTCTTTGACCGACGCTCCACTAATGCCGCTTCGGAATCATTCAATGCCAAAATTAAGGAGTTCCGCACACAGTTCAGTGAAGGACAGAACTTTCTTTTGTTCAGACTTGCTAAAATTTATGCATAAGCTATGAATCCCTTAGGTTTTTACGTTGACCCTAAATCTCCACTAAAGTATGCAGTTGAGCAGAGTATAACCAAATCAGTATAAACACACAAAAAAAGCCTCCGAATCATTTGACTGACTCGGAGGCTTCCATTAAAAACGGCGGCTACCTACTCTCCCACTGTTACGCAGTACCATCGGCGTGACAAGGCTTAACTTCTCTGTTCGGAATGGGAAGAGGTGGAACCCTTGTGCTATAGCCACCTGAAGAGAAGGTTGACATATTGATAAGCTGTTATCGTAATTTCATTTCATAGCAACCGCTAAACGTATACAACATCCGGCATATAAAGAAAGTGAACGGGCAATTAGTAATGCTCGGCTTTGATGTCTCCATCTTTACACCTGCATCCTATCAACGTTGTAGTCTACAACGACCCTGAGAAATCTAATCTTGTGGCCGGCTTCGTACTTAGATGCTTTCAGCACTTATCCGATCCAGACTTAGATACCCGGCAATGCACCTGGCGGCACAACCGGTAAACCAGAGGTCTGTCCAACACGGTCCTCTCGTACTAGTGTCAGAGCCACGCAAATTTCATGCGCCCACGATAGATAGAGACCGAACTGTCTCACGACGTTCTGAACCCAGCTCGCGTGCCACTTTAATGGGCGAACAGCCCAACCCCTTGGGACCTTCTCCAGCCCCAGGATGTGACGAGCCGACATCGAGGTGCCAAACCACCCGTCGATATGAGCTCTTGGGAGGGGATCAGCCTGTTATCCCCGGAGTACCTTTTATCCTTTGAGCGATGTCCCTTCCATGCGGAAACACCGGATCACTATGCTCTAGTTTCCTACCTGCTCGACTTGTTAGTCTCCCAGTCAAGCGCCCTTATGCCATTACACTCTGAGACCGGTTACCAATCGGTCTGAGGGCACCTTTTAGAAGCCTCCGTTACACTTTTGGAGGCGACCACCCCAGTCAAACTACCCACCAATCAGTGTCCTCGTATCACGAGTTAGAACTCAAACAAATGAAGGGTCGTATTTCAACAGCGGCTCCACAAACACTGGCGTGCCTGCTTCAAAGCCTCCGACCTATCCTACACATCACGTGCCCAAATTCAATGATAAGCTATAGTAAAGGTTCACGGGGTCTTTTCGTCCCATCGCGGGTAATCGGCATCTTCACCGATACTACAATTTCACTGAGCTCACGGTTGAGACAGTGTCCAGATCATTACACCATTCGTGCAGGTCGGAACTTACCCCGACAAGGAATTTCGCTACCTTAGGACCGTTATAGTTACGGCCGCCGTTTACTGGGGCTTCAATTCAATGCTTCTCTTGCGATGACATCTCCTCTTAACCTTCCAGCACCGGGCAGGTGTCAGGCTGTATACAGCGTCTTTCGACTTCGCACAGCCCTGTGTTTTTGTTAAACAGTTGCCTGGACCGATTCTCTGCGCCCTCCCGCTAACGGGTAGGGACCCTTTTTCCCGAAGTTACAGGGTTAATTTGCCTAGTTCCTTAACCGTGAATCACTCAAGCGCCTTAGTATATTCAACCCGACTACGTGTGTCCGTTTGCGGTACGGGTACCCTGAAGGTTATGTTTAGCGGATTTTCTTGGCAGTATGATTACATGCACTGTTGGATTGTCCGGAAGGACGCTCCATACTGTCAGGTTCGAATCTTGTGGTGGATTTGCCTGCCACAATCAACTTCTACACCCTTTAACCAGCTATTCCGTCAGCTGGCGGCATTGTCACGACTGCGTCTCCACGTCACCCCAAAGGGTAGTACCGGAATATTAACCGGTTCTGCCATCGGCCTCGCCGTTCGGCTGAGCCTTAGGACCCGACTGACCCTGATCCGATTAGCGTTGATCAGGAAACCTGAGTCTTGCGGCGAGGGGGTTTCTCACCCCCTTTATCGTTACTTATACCTACATTTGCTTTTCCACACGCTCCAGCAGGGCTCACGCCCCACCTTCGACGCAGAGTGGAATGCTCCCCTACCGATCATTATATGATCCCACTGCTTCGGTAAACAGCTTGATACCCGATTATTATCCACGCCAAACTCCTCGACTAGTGAGCTGTTACGCACTCTTTAAATGAATGGCTGCTTCCAAGCCAACATCCTAGCTGTCTTAGCAATCTGACTTCGTTAGTTTAACTTAGCTGTTATTTCGGGACCTTAGCAGGTGGTCTGGATTCTTCTCCTCTCGGGCACGGACCTTAGCACCCATGCCCTCACTCCTGACCTCAAACTAATGCGCATTCGGGTTTATCAAGACTTGATAGGCGGTGAAGCCCTCGCATCTTATCAGTCGCTCTACCTCACATTAGTAATGGTCAAGGCTGCACCTAAATGCATTTCGGGGGAGTACGAGCTATCTCCAAGTTTGATTAGCCTTTCACCCCTACCCTCAAGTCATCCAGAAGCTTTTCAACGCTTATTGGTTCGGTCCTCCATCCGGTGTTACCCGGACTTCAACCTGCTCAAGGGTAGATCACTTGGTTTCGCGTCTACCACTACCGACTATACGCCCTGTTCAGACTCGCTTTCGCTTCGGCTACAGGCCTCATGACCCTTAACCTTGCCGGCAACGGTAACTCGTAGGTTCATTATGCAAAAGGCACGCCGTCACAGCTTACGCTGCTCCGACCGCTTGTAGGCGCACGGTTTCAGGAACTATTTCACTCTTCTGTTCGAAGTGCTTTTCACCTTTCCCTCACGGTACTGGTTCACTATCGGTCTCTCGGGGAGTATTTAGCCTTACCGGATGGTCCCGGCTGATTCACGCAGAATTCCTCGTGCTCCGCGCTACTCAGGATACTACTATGCTTCGACAACATTCGAATACGCAACTATCATGCTCTATGGTCTTTCTTTCCAGAAAGTTCTTCTCTGCTGTTTTCATGCAATGTCGTAGTCCTACTACCCCGGTCATGCCGTAACATAACCGGTTTGGGCTATTCCCCGTTCGCTCGCCACTACTGGGGGAATCATTATTATTTTCTTTTTCCTGCAGGTACTAAGATGTTTCAGTTCCCTGCGTTAGCCTCCAACCAGGTTGGATAATATCTCTTCAAGATATTGGGTTGTCCCATTCGGAAATCTCCGGATCAAAGGTTATTTGCACCTCCCCCCGAAGCTTATCGCAGCTTATCACGTCCTTCATCGCCTCCGAGAGCCAAGGCATCCGCCATGCGCCCCTGCTTACTTTCTTTATTATCGCACACTATTACTAGTGCGGGATGATGATATATACTTTTTAGCTATTTACTACTAAAATTACTGTTTTGCTTGTACAATATGTCATAGATCGTTTCTCTTTTTTTCAGAGAGAGTGGAGAATAACGGATTCGAACAAGGTTGACCCTCTGCGTGCAAGGCAGATGCTCTAGCCAGCTGAGCTAATCCCCCGAACTTACTGAGTTCGTAGTCCCAGGCAGAGTTGAACTGCCGACCTCTACATTATCAGTGTAGCGCTCTAACCAACTGAGCTATAGGACTGTCAGGTTCAACCTAGTCTACCTCTGTTTAGACTCGGCTTCTTCTTTCTCTTTATAATGAATAAACAAAGCGCGTAGTACAAGGACAAAAACCTCAGATGGTCCTCTCCAGAAAGGAGGTGTTCCAGCCGCACCTTCCGGTACGGCTACCTTGTTACGACTTAGCCCCAGTCACCAGTTTTACCCTAGGGCGCTCCTTGCGGTTACGCACTTCAGGTACCCCCGGCTCCCATGGCTTGACGGGCGGTGTGTACAAGGCCCGGGAACGTATTCACCGCGCCGTGGCTGATGCGCGATTACTAGCGAATCCAGCTTCATGAAGTCGGGTTGCAGACTTCAATCCGAACTGAGAGAGGTTTTTGGGATTGGCATCCACTTGCGTGGTAGCAGCCCTCTGTACCCCCCATTGTAACACGTGTGTAGCCCCGGACGTAAGGGCCGTGCTGATTTGACGTCATCCCCACCTTCCTCACATCTTACGATGGCAGTCCCGACAGAGTCCTCAGCATGACCTGTTAGTAACTATCGGCAAGGGTTGCGCTCGTTATGGCACTTAAGCCGACACCTCACGGCACGAGCTGACGACAACCATGCAGCACCTTCACAACCGATATTGCTAGCTATAGCGTTTCCGCCATATTCGGTTGCAATTTAAGCCCGGGTAAGGTTCCTCGCGTATCATCGAATTAAACCACATGTTCCTCCGCTTGTGCGGGCCCCCCGTCAATTCCTTTGAGTTTCACCGTTGCCGGGCGTACTCCCCAGGTGGAATACTTAATGCTTTCGCTTGGCCGCAGACTGTATATCGCCTACAGCGAGTATTCATCGTTTACCGTGTGGACTACCAGGGTATCTAATCCTGTTTGATACCCACACTTTCGAGCATCAATGTCAGTTACAGGTTAGTAAGCTGCCTTCGCAATCGGAGTTCTTCGTGATATCTAAGCATTTCACCGCTACACCACGAATTCCGCCTACCTCAACTGTACTCAAGACTGCCAGTATCAATTGCAATTTTACGGTTGAGCCGCAAACTTTCACAACTGACTTAACAACCCATCTACGCTCCCTTTAAACCCAATAAATCCGGATAACGCTCGAATCCTCCGTATTACCGCGGCTGCTGGCACGGAGTTAGCCGATCCTTATTCATACGGTACATGCAAAAATCCACACGTGGATTCGTTTATTCCCGTATAAAAAGAAGTTTACAATCCATAGAACCTTCATCCTTCACGCTACTTGGCTGGTTCAGACTCTCGTCCATTGACCAATATTCCTCACTGCTGCCTCCCGTAGGAGTTTGGACCGTGTCTCAGTTCCAATGTGGGGGACCTTCCTCTCAGAACCCCTATCCATCGAAGACTAGGTGGGCCGTTACCCCGCCTACTATCTAATGGAACGCATCCCCATCTTACACCGGTAAACCTTTAATCATGCGAAAATGCTTACTCATGATAACATCTTGTATTAATCTCCCTTTCAGAAGGCTGTCCAAGAGTGTAAGGCAGGTTGGATACGCGTTACTCACCCGTGCGCCGGTCGCCATCGGCCTTAGCAAGCTAAGACCATGCTGCCCCTCGACTTGCATGTGTTAAGCCTGTAGCTAGCGTTCATCCTGAGCCAGGATCAAACTCTTCATTGTAAAAATATCTTTTTTTCAACACTTAAGTTGATAATCTGCTCAAGAACCAAATCTATCAATAATCTATAATTGACGGTTTCTGTTCTCCTACACATTATATATTATATAACATGCAGACTTGTACTACTTGTTTGTTTATCTATAATCGTTTCAAAGAACTCTTCTTCTGTGCTTTCGTTTGAAAAGCGGGTGCAAAGGTAAGAGATTTATTTTTAACCACCAAATGTTTTCGAAAGTTTTTTTGAACTTTTTTTTCAGGCGGTTGGTTGCATGCTCCAAAAGGTCTTATCCCTTCTCGCTCCCTTAGCCCGGCTAAGGTAAGATATTGGGTGCAGAATCCTTTATAAAGGAGAAACTCTCCTACGCTTGTCTCACCAAGTCAGTTACACACTGTTTTAGTGCCGCATCTCTCTCGATTGCGGGTGCAAAGGTAGGCGGTTTCAACCTGACTGCCAAACATATCATCTGATTTTTCTTACACTTTTTTGAAACTTGTTTGTAATACGCTGATTTACAACAACACAGAACAAAAAGACTTTTTGAAAACAACAGAACAGGAAGAAAATGGAACACACATAATTATATTGCGGGCGCGCATGTATGCGCACGTAGAAGATAATGGTTCATCCTCCCCAAAAATATCTCAAGTTGAGACTGTATCAAAATGAAACAACTATTTATGATCTATAAGTAATATATGAATCTTCTATTCTTAGCTATAATTCATTATAATATGCGACAAACAGCTCTCTTTATGAACTATGTTAAAATCAAATGTTTTTCTAAATCTAAAATACAACTTTTTTAAAAGCCGTTTTTACCTCAAAGTACACCAATAAAGTTTTTACCCAAATTCAGCATATAGTATTATAAGATCAACAGAGTACAATTTACATTCTCTGAAAACTACTTAAACAGAACATATGACCAAAAGAAAAACGCAAAAAGCACCTAAGGAATTGTACTTACCCACTGTTGGCATTGTCTAAAATTTCTATTATTTATTTAAGAAAAAGGTATTATTTGCAATAATAATAGATTAAGTTATTACATATCACGCAATTATATTAACTTTGTCAATTCAATTAGCAGCAAACGGATAATTACTGCAATTTATTTTTTTCTTAAATAATAATAATCCATGCAGTATTTTCATTTTTCAAGCATTATATGTAATGAATATATAATACGTAACTAAACTAATTAGAACACATGGGAACTAAAACTATTGGAAAAGTTGTATTTGGGGTCATTTCTGTTACATTAGCGTTTTTCACCCTAAGTTTAGGCATATTTCATTATATGCAACATTCTTCAGCAGAAAGATTCAATAATACAATGATTGTGTATAAAAAGTAAATGAAAAAAGACGAGGCAGATATTCTCTTCATCCTTAAGAAAAAGCAAAAGAAGGGAATATCAGCTTTTCTTTTGATAAAACAAAATCTACCCTTTTTGGTTATATAGAAAAATATATAACCAGGATATGAATACGAACGAATTTGCCCAAACTTTACTAACGTGGATTAAAACTCTTCTTTTGTGGATAGGAATCCCACATCCTATATTAAATAAGCTAGATGAAATTATCTTTCTTGTTTTTATTATTATCATAGCTTTTGCAATCGGAACAGCTATGCATTACATAACTTTATATTTCACTCGTAGAATATTGAAATACAAACAAATAGGAATACTTAGCTCACTTATAGAATATAATGCATTGAGAAAGATATCAGCCATCATTCCACCACTTATCATAGCTTCATTACTACCTTTTGCTTTCGACTATCATTCCACCTGGTTTATTGTGAGTGAAAAGATTACATGGATTTATTTCTTTATCGCTTTACTTTTCTCTGTCAATGCAATTCTGAACTCAGTTGGAGATGTACTAATGAGCAAAGAGCAATTACAAAACAAACCGATGAAGGGGTTCATACAAATCTTTCAAGTCATTTTTTCTTGTATTGCTATTATTATAATTATTTCTATTCTGATAAATAAGTCACCTCTCAATTTGATTACAGGATTAGGAGCCTTTGCGGCTGTACTTATGTTGATTTTCAAAGACACTATTCTAGGATTTGTTGCCGGTGTATTACTCTCTGAAAATGATATGATCCGCATTGGTGACTGGATTGAAATGCCACAAAACAATGTTAACGGTATTGTTACAGACATCACCTTGAATATTGTAAAGATTCAAAACTTCGATAATACCACTGTTACAATCCCCCCCTACTCATTAGTTTCGGGCTCTTTCATTAACTGGCGTGGTATGACTGAATCTGGTGGACGACGTATCATGCGCGAATATACTTTGAAATTAGATTATATAAAACCATGCACATCAGAGTTTTTAGAAAAGATGAAAGGATTTGATATCGAACTATCACAATTCATCACTATCAAACAGAAACAAGCAACTGAAGACAAAATAGCAAACACAGAAAATCCAGACGGTTTAGTAAATGGTACCATAGATACAAATGTAGGGTTACTTCGAGCCTATATGACTATGTATCTTAGACGACATCCTTTCATCAGCAAAGATCTATTGTTCATGGTACGCACACTGGCTCCAACTGAAAACGGGCTACCAATGCAGATCTATTGTTTCTCCATCAATAAGAACTGGCCTAGCTACGAATCCATTCAGGCTGAAATTATGGAACATTTTGTATCTGTATTACCTGAATTTGAATTGTATCCGTTCCAAAATCCTAGTGCTAGAGATTATATCATCAGTAGCCTGATAGAAGCAGAAAAGGATTTGTCGACTATAAACGCTATTCCCTGGCATTCAGTTCAATCTAAAGAAAAATAGCAAAATAAAAATATGAAAAGACTGTCTTCATTTACAAAGACAGTCTTTTCATATTTTTATAGTAGACGCTTCTACTTCAGATGCAACTACTTATCTCAAGCCGATGCAATCTTCAACCTTTAATCTAATACTATGAAAAACACATTATGATAACATATAAAGAAGAAGAAATGTTCACTGCAAATGAAATAAAAGTATATTAAATAGAGAAATTGATAGCGAAAAAGTATTTTTTAAGATAGAATAATTATCACAAATATTTAATAAATGATAATACAATTGAAGCTGTTTAAATTCAAATATTTACAAATCACTCAAAAGAGAATACACTCACAATATACTTAATATCTATAGTATATTATTTCGTGGAAATATATCCAATTTCACTTCCTGCATATAATAACAACATAAAAGTAGATGATTATAGTGGCTTTCTTTATTCAACAATACAGACTTTCAATACCTTCATATTTTTTCTCTAAAAATAAATTTTATTCTTAATATAATTAATTATGTTAAGAATAAAAATGATATAATATTTGTACGAAAAATACCAAATAAATGAAGATAATAAACTATTTCGAATGAAGTAAGAAAGATAATATAAAGGGATATGTTCATAAAAACCAAGAAATGAAGTGTGGTTTTAAAAAATATAGCGTAAAATAAAAATTTAATCGATCATTTTATGAAAAGTCAGAATCTTTTCCTATATTTGCAAATACTTCCCGCAAGCGTGCGGCTCATCATATCAAAAAAAGGATCTCTGGCTTAGGTCAGGGTTCTTTTGATTTTATACCTCAACACTAAAATATTGAAATATGATAGCTCAGTTTAAAAAGTTGGAGGATTAACATTTACTAATTCCAATCTATAAAAGAATTAAAACTATAAAATAGAATATATGAAACTGAATGAATCTGATAATAAAAACATCAATGTCATATGCATAGAACTTAATGAATATTTAATAAATCGTTTTAAATACAAAACTCTTCCAGCATATAGAACATTAAACAGAGATACTAACATTATAACTTGCAGAAGAGTTAAGTTTGACGTAAGCATCCGCTAAAGTACACATTGTAGACCTAAAAACTCTTCTATTACTTTGCGACCAAAAACGTAGTTATGAAACGATCAATGAGTAAAGAAGAGTTTTTAGCGCTATATCAGCGCCAACAGTCCAGCGGACTAACCATAAAGGATTTCTGTGATAATGAATCGTATCCTGCTTCCTGTTTTCATTATTGGAAGAAGAAAATATGGATTGAGTCACCCATATACCAAACACACCGAACCTACAGGTGATTCGTTTATCCCTCTTAATATTAATCATACTCCTGCCATTCCCACTTCATCATGTGGTGACAGGCATGTAACCATAGAACTTCCATCCGGCATAAAGACCCACCTCAACATCCTAAGTAATCTGGAGATTATTTATGGCCTGATCAGTAAATTATGTAGCCATGTTCTGCCTGAATGATACGATGCGCTACTTCCTGTGCCCCGGGAAGACAGATATGCGCAAAGGAATAAATTCTCTTTGTGGGCTTGTTCATGATAAAATGGGATATGACGTTCGACTTGGCGATGTGTTTATCTTTGTCAACCGAAGCAGAACAACCATGAAACTTCTGCATGCCGAAGACGGAGGTATGGTTTTATACATAAAACGCCTTGAGGAAGGTACCTTCCAGACTTCCTTCCTATGATAGTGAAAGCCGTTCCTATCCCATGGAATGGCGTGATTTAGTACTGATGGTGGAAGGCATAACCGATAATCCGAGTGATAGACTCAAACGTCTTAAAGCCGGTCGAAAAGAAGGATTTTATTGATTAAAAAGAGCTTCCTAAACTTGTATAGCTGTACGATTTTCAGTATCTTTACATTATAATAAGATACTAAAAAGAATGATTCATACAGATACGATGGAACTAATAATCAAGAATCAACAGGAGCAAATAAAAGGGCTTCCGGAGACAAATCGTACCCTTGTAGAATCAAATCAGAAACTTATGAAACAGACGGGAGAACTGCAGCAAAAAGTACAGGAACTCCTGTCGCAAGTAGTCTGGTTAAACAGACAGCTTTTCGGCAGAAAGAGTGAAAAGCCGGCATCCTTGGATCCCAACCGGCTTGCCTTGTTTGATACCTTGGTTAATCCCAGGCAAGAGGAAACGGATCTTGTGGAGACTGGCGTAGGCACTGGGACATGTAAACCGGACGGAAAGAAAAAAGAATCCCGCTGTAATCGGGAACTGTTAGAGGGGCTGCCCGTTGTGGAAGTCATTGTCGAACCTGATAATGTGGATCTGAATCGATATCGTCGTATAGGTGAAGAGCGCACACGTACGCTTGAATTTGAACCGGGAAAGCTGTATGTCAAAGAGACAGTACGTCCCAAATACGGACTCAAAAATAATTTAAGTCTTCCCAAAGAGGGTGAAAGCGGTGTCATAATAGCACCGCTTCCACCTTCCCTATATACAAATGTCTGGCAGGACCTTCCTTGCTAGCCGAAATACTTCTGCAGAAATATGAATATCATGTTCCCTTTTACCGTCAGGTAAAGGAATACAGACATTTGGGTGTACGACTGACGGAAAGTACTTTAAGCGGGTGGTTTAAGCCGGTATGTGAGTTATCAAGTCCTCTTTATTCGGAATTAGTAAAGCTCGTAACGGGCAGCGGATATGTTCAGGTCGACGAAACCACAGTACGGGTCATCAACAAAGGAAAGGGAAAAAACGATAAGGAGTATTTATGGATGGTCAGGGCAGTTATGGAAAAACCGGTCATCTTCCATTATGATGACAGTTCCCGATCCGGACAGACAATCAGAAATTTATTAAAGGACTTCAAAGGATATCTTCAAAGTGACGGATACAATGCCTACAATGCGTTTGAGGGTACTAAGGACGTGTGCCTTATTGTCTGTCTGGCCCATATCAGAAGACATATGGAGCTGGCACTGGATGAAAATAGATCACTTGCTGAATATGCCCTTAAACAAATACAGGAATTATATCATATTGAGCAGATAGCAGATGCCGGGAAACTCGATGCTCGGGGACGATGTGAGCTCCGTCAGCGTTTGGCAACACCCATACTTGACTCCTTTGAAAAATGGATGGAACAGACTTATGGAAAAGTACCACCAAGAAGTCGCATGGGACAAGCTATTACCTATACTTATCCTCTTTGGCCAAGAATGAAGAATTACCTGAAAGATGGAAATCTGAAAATCGATAATAATCTGGCGGAGAATGCGATTAGACCACTTACTTTGTCCAGAAAGAACTTCCTCTTTTGTGGTAACCACGAGGCAGCTGAAAATACAGCAATCATATGCTCACTATTAGCTACCTGTAAAGCACAGGAAATTAACCCAAGGGAATGGCTGAATGATGTCATAGCCAAACTTCCATATTATCCGGAAAAGGACTCCGGGAAAAATGGTCGTGAACTTCTTCCGGATGTGATATTCTCTATTGATTACGGCAGCCAATCCAAGCTATTTGTCAGCAGATTGGTTTTTCTCCATTATTTCAGTTCTTCGTAATTGCAAACTCCACCCACGAAAACAACATGATAGATTTCTATGCCGGGAATCTGCACACCGTCCGGCACATCGAATTTTATTTGAAGGATGGTATTCTTGATTTCAGGAGTAAGTTGGTTCGTAATGGCAGCAGTTACTTTTATGAATCATGTCGAACTTCCACGTGTTCCTGTCCTCATCTTCGTAAATGGCGTGCCATTCGATGCACTCTTCTTCTGTCTGAATCAGATTCTTATCAGTATACTTCCTTTAAAGATAGCCGTTCGGCAAGTTCCTGCATCACAGAAAAGCTGGCTGCAATATTTAGTGTATCGGTATATATGTAGGTCTATATCCCTACTCTTTGCCAGCAGACCGGATTTAAGCGAGCCTACCAGATGAACAGTTGCCCCAATACGTTCCCATGTCGGGTCAGCATTCATACCTTTCACAACACTGAAAGCCGAGCAACCATAATTTACGATTGGCGAGCACCTATTTCGAGTATGTTCTACGATCATGAACTGAGCAACCGTACCCGAAACGAGCATGAAGCAGATTTTGCAACAATTACATTGAAGCATTCAACATCGTCCTTGTTTAATACTATTTTGATTACCATATTATTAGTCGCTTATGTTCTGGTTTTGTATTTACATCCTCGTGGCTATATTCATCGGTCTTCCAAAAGTAGTTTTTGCACAGACTCTCGGATGCTTACATTTATAGCATATATAATCACTTAAGTCCTGATTGACTGTATAAGTACTCCATCAGCGTACAATATTGCCGTTTCTTTATTAATGAAAGCAAACTTTCTATTAACCACGGTCGTGGCTAACATTAACCACAGTCGTGACTAACTCTAACCACCCAGGTGGGTAGGCTTAACCACGGCCGTGGTTAAGCAATCGCAGCCTGATTTCCGGTAAGCTATATATTTACTCTATAAACATTATTTGCTTCATCCTTAAATCGTCCACTTTGTTATACCGTCTTTCTATGAATTGTTGTTAATTGTTTTCCTTTAACATGAACTTTAACTTTATATGAACTGTTATTTTGTAGTAATTTTAAGCCACCATTAACTATATGAATCTGATTATAGCCATAGTTCCCGTATTATCACTGATAGTACTAATGGCATTTTTAAAATGTCAGGTGATAAAAGCAGCATTATATCTGTAGTAGTTACCATGCTAATTGCCTTTTTCGGGTTTCATTTCCCTTTGGATGATTTATTATTCTCCTTTCTTTATGGAGCCATGAAAGCAGTTTCACCTATTTTGATTATTATCCTGATGGCCATATTCAGCTACAACGTTTTGCTTAAAACTGAAAAAATGGAAATTATTAAACAACAGTTTTCTTCTATCTCAACTGATAAAAGCATTCAGGTGTTATTGCTTACATGGGGATTCGGAGGATTGCTAGAGGCTATGGCCGGATTTGGAACAGCCGTAGCCATTCCTGCTGCCATTCTGATTAGCTTAGGATTTAAACCAATCTTTTCGGCAACAGTCAGCCTGATTGCCAACAGTGTAGCCACAGCTTTCGGCGCTATTGGCACACCAGTACTTGTACTTGCCAAAGAAACAAGCCTGAATGTACAAACATTAAGCACAAATGTTGTCCTCCAACTTTCAGTCTTGATGTTTTTTAATTCCATTAATATTACTCTTTCTTACAAATCCTAAATTAAAATCACTACCTAAAAACGTATTATTAACACTATTGGTAGGCAGTGTTTCTTTGGGGAGTCAATATATAGCAGCACGTTATATGGGTGCTGAATCTCCTGCTATCATTGGAAGTATATTGTCCATTATTGTTATTATTTTATATGGTAAACTGACTGCAACAAAAGAAGAAAAGAATCAGAGAAACATTTTTAAAAAAGTAAGGATATATTCAAGGCGTGGAGCATCTATCTCTTTATTCTTTTTATTGATAATTGTGACAAGCCCATTATTTCCGGGACTGAGAAACACATTGGAGAATAATTGGGTAACACACATCAGTCTTCCTATAAATATGTCAACAGTGAATTATACGATTTCGTGGCTGACCCATGCAGGCGTTTTGCTTTTTGTGGGTACATTTGCAGGTGGCCTTATCCAGGGAGCAACTGTCAAGGAACTGTTCGTTGTACTTTGGAAAACGGTGAAACAATTGGAAAAGACATTTATAACAGTGATTTGTCTGGTAAGCCTGTCCACTGTCATGGATACTTCCGGTATGATATCCGTAATAGCTACTGCACTTGCGACTATTACCGGAAATCTTTATCCCTTTTTTTGCACCGATAATCGGTTGCTTGGGCACATTTATTACAGGTAGTGATACCTCTTCCAATATCCTATTCGGTAAATTACAAGCTAGTGTTGCCGGACATATTCAGGTAAGTCCCGATTGGTTATCGGCTGCAAATACCGTAGGAGCAACAGGAGGGAAAATAATTTCGCCTCAGAGCATTGCAATCGCTACTTCCGCCGGAAACCAACAAGGGAAAGAAGGAGAAATATTAAAAGCTGCCATTCCTTATGCATTGGTGTATGTGTGTATAACAGGTATCATCGTCTATCTTTTCAGCTAAAAATGTTGAAAAACTGTAAAAAACAAGCATGTTAAAGCGTATTCTAACAAAAAAAGGATTTAATTTGAATCCGATTTAATAATTAATAAATAAATAGTAAGATGAACGAATTAGTTGCAAAAATCAAGGAATTAAGCAATGCATTCTTTATGGATGCTGAATTGCAAACAGAAAAAGGTAATAAAGCTGCAGGTACACGTGCACGCAAAGCTTCTTTAGAGCTGGAAAAATTACTGAAAAGAGTTTAGAAAGGCTTCTTTGGAAGAAGCTAAAAAAAGTAATTTCATGATTATTTGAGCACAAAGAAAAAGCTGTCCATAACCGGATAGCTTTTTTAGTTTTATGATTTGCCATGAAATTCACAGTCCCCTATTTTTTTATCATCTCTATTTCTTGAAAGATTAATCTCTTTTTCATTGATACTTATTCGTTTTTAATTTATGGAATAATCGGAATTTTTGTATTTTTGTTTGCTGCTTATAACCTAGAGAAAAAAAAACTATCCAATGAAGAAAATGCGTTTATTGCTTATTTGTGCAAGTATATTGACAGTCACAGGAAGTTTCTTCTCGTGTGAAAACGAAAAGATGCTTCTTTAAAAAAAAGATGCTTTTCTTTATACCTTCGGGCCGACTCACTTAATCAAGTTGCTTATAAAGTGCGTTACAAAGATTTGAAGGCTTCTTGCAAAGCTGCCCATGAAGCATATCGTTTTTCTTTGAACAATTCTTCCTTGCGTGCCGAAGCACTGAATAATATAGGATTTTGTGCCTTTATTCACAAGGATTTTGAAACGGCTGAAAAGTTCTTTCAACAAGTATACGAAACAACGACAAATGAACTTGAGTGTCTGATAGCTGACATTGGCATGATGAAGATTTGCCAGCGTACCGCCATGAATAAAGAATTTTATGATTACCGTAACAGTGCCTTACGCCGTATGAAGCGTATTAACGATGATCGTTCTGCCATCACCGATCCTACGATATTAGAACGTTTGAACTATGCACATTCCGAGTTCTCGATTGCATCAGCCATCTACTATTATTATTTACAGCAAGAACAGCAGTCTTTGGAGGCCATAAATGAAATTAAAGTAGACGAAGGACTGGAGCGCGACACGGCACAACTGCTCTATTATTATTACATGAAAGGTTCGGGAGGTATGTATGAAGCACCTACACAAGAGGAAGTTGTATTGGGCGAGTTTAATTACTTAGTGGATTGTTTGCGCATCAGTCATGATTTAGGATATGTATACTTTGAAGCTAATGCTTCGCAAGCAATGGCGGAATTACTGAAAGAGAGAAAGAATTATGATTTGTTGATGGCACGCCGTCCCAGTGTGATGAGAGGCATTAATACAGAAGATTTACCATGGGAAGAATTGGTGATGTCTTTTGCCGAAAATGCTCTACAATTATTTAAAACCTATGGAGATTTATATCAGATATCAGGAACTTATCGCACTTTGGCCTCCTGTTGTAATGAGCAAGGAAGGTATGAGGAAGCATTAAGTTATCTATCTGAGGCTTTTAGGATATGTGAACCGCCATCATGAGAAATTTTATCATTGTACAGATACGACAGATCGTCTTCGCCCTTATGTTCCCATGGCATCCACTTCCATCGAACTTCAATGGATTAATGATGATGGTATCAAACCGGTTCCCCCGAATGGATTGCCCGCTTTCGTGAACAACTTAGTGTAACTTATGCTGCCCTGGGAATGAAACCGGAATCTGATTATAACAGAAACATTTATCTTGATATACTTGATTATACACGACAAGACAAAGAACTGGAAAGCCGCTATATTGCATTAGAAAAGGAATCCGAGCAATTAACTGGCTTATTGGCTGTTGTCATTATCGGAATTATAGTACTGATTGTGCTGTTCTGGATACTAAACAGACAATGGAAAGTTCGCAATACGTTATATATTGCCAAGTTGAAACGTACTCTCGATATTTGCAGAAAGATTACAGCTTCCGTACCTTCGGATGCAAATGAAGTGGATGATGTCATAAGTGCCATGTACACTGCAGTAGGTGAAGATATTCTGCAGTTGATAGGAGCATCGCTATTGCAAATTGTCGTTTACGAAAATGAAACGAAACAACCGATACAGTATGATGGCAGTTGTACTCGGTTTATTCTAAGTGTCCCCAACAAAGAACAACCGTTAGGAGAAATAAACTTGTATTCTTCACAGAAAATGAAAAAGGATGATAAAGCTTTGATGAAGGTTATAATTCCTTATATATCATGGACATTGGAAAACGGACTGGCTTTTATTTCATTGGGAGATGAACGCAAACGGCTGGAAAAAAGAACAATATATACACGAACAACATTTGGCAGAAAACAAACGGCAAAATCTGGTAAAGAAAGCATGTCTCTTCATTGTTATGGGTATCATGCCTTATATCGACCGTATTATTAATGAGACGCATAAGCTTACAGTGAATAATTATATTGACAATGAAGATATTAAGAAAAGCAAATATCATTATATAGATGAATTGATAACCCGTATCAACGAGTATAACGACATCCTGGCTTTATGGATAAAGATGAAACAAGGAACACTTAGTTTAAGTATTGAAAATTTTGACAATTAAATGACCTGTTTAAGGTCTTAGTCAAAGGAAGAAAGACCTTCGAAATGAAGCAACAGACATTGACGATATTACCTACCGAAGCCATAGTAAAGGCAGATAAGGCACTAACACTCTTTATGATTAACACTCTAATGGAAAATGCCCGTAAGTATACCCAACAAGGAGGGAAAATTTCTGTGTATGCAGAAGAAAACGAAAATTATGTAGAAATATCTATTCAAGATAATGGTTTGGGGCTTTCTGTAGAAGACAAAGAACGAATATTGAGTGAAAAAGTATATGATTCCGGAAAAATTGGTTTACAAAATACCGAGAATGCAGCAGAACTTCAAAAGAATAAAGGACATGGGTTCGGACTGATGAATTGTAAAGGCATTATCGATAAATATAGAAAAACGAACGACATCTTTCGAATATGCACATTTAATATTGAAAGTGAACCGGGCAGAGGCAGTCGCTTTTATTTTCGCCTCCCCAAAGGAATACGGAAAATACTGATGTTGATTCTTATATCTACTCTATCGCTATTGAGCAGTTGTGGAGAGAATCATTTGGAGCGCCAGGAAACAATGACACCGGAAGACTCCGTCCAATGCTATGACAAATGGTTAACGGCAGCAAATAATTATGCTTATGATGTATACAATTGCAATATCGAAGGACTTTATCAACAAGCCTTATCATATGCTGACAGCGCATTATTTTGCCTGAATGCCCACTATAAACAGTATTCTCATCAAACAGCACCTTTATTGAGATTGGAAGGAGAAGGGACAGCAGCCGAACTGGAGTGGTTCAACAATCATTTTGACACGGATTATTATACCCTGTTGGACGTACGTAATGAATCAGCAGTGGCATTTTTGGCGTTGGGCCATTTAGATGCTTATCGATACAATAACAATGCATATACTGCGCTTTATAAACAGATAAGTGAAGACACCTCTCTTGAGGAATATTGCCGGCAGATGCAACTGTCGGCAAATAATAAGATTTGTCGCTATTATTCTTTGTATTGTCATATTGCTGCTGTTACTGACAGGTTATTATTTGCTTTATTTTCGCCATCGTTTGCTGTACCGGTATAATTTGGAGCAGGTGCTTGAGATTAATCAACAGGTTTTTACAGGATCGTTGCTGAACGAACAGGCCGATAAAGATATTGCGGAAAGTTTGGTTAATGCCATGTTTGAGGGAATAAATGAATTAATTGCCATTGATGTACTTGGCATAGCCGTTTATAGTGAAGACAGTCATAACTTGAAATGCAGTTTTTCTTTATCGGATGAGGGAAATGAGGATATGCGTGAACTTATGACACGTTGTTTTGAGACACAGACTGTATATTGGACGGAAAAAAAAAATCGTATTAAATGCCTTCCTTTGTGGGTAGAAACCGGAGGAGAAAATCGTTGCACCGGTGTACTGGCTTTAAGATGTTCTTTTGATAGCGAGCGCGAAGATGACCGCTTAATGGTAGAGTTAGTAGCCGGATATGTTGCTATAATCGCTTATAATGCGGTGGTGCTGATGGCACAAAAATATCGTGATATAGAGACGGCTCAAGACGATGCTCGCCGGGCTATCCGTGAAGAAAACCAGCTTCATGTACAGAATTTAGTTTTGGACAACTGTTTGTCCACCATTAAGCATGAAACAATTTATTATCCTAATAAAATAAAGCAGATTATCGACAAAACTAAACAATGAACCGGTTCGGAGAACGAAAGAAGACAAATAGAGACTGTAAGTGAGCTGATTAGTTATTACAAAAGATATTTTTTTTACAATATTAAGTTCCTGTGCTGCTCGACAATTAGAAGAAATAACTTTTAAACGCAGTATTGTAAAGGCCCAGGATTTAGCTGATTATGCAGAACGCTACATGAAACGTGTGGGAAAACGTTTTTTTTGTAAAGTAGAACTAAAAATAGAGGTGGAAAATGTTTCAATGCTTGGAGATATGATTCAATTAAAATATATGCTTGAAAATTTAATAGATGAAGCCTTGTCTTATGAGGTTGACGGAAGACTGTATTTACATATATATAAGGACACAGACTTTGCCAGGTTCGACTTTATAGATAAACGTCGCGATAAAACTCAAGAAGAACTGAATCAATTATTCTATCCGCATTTATCACGAATGAAACGTGGTAGCGAAGGAGTTCTGACAGGTACGGAATATCTAATATGCAAGCAGGTAATTCGTGAACATGACGAGTTTGCAGGCAGGCGTGGCTGTCGTATTAATGCCCAGCCGGTAAGCAATGGAGGTTTTATGATATGGTTTACTATTCCTGCAAGATAACAAAATAATGAAATATAATAAATCAAGATAATATGGAAAGCAAGAAATTTAAAGTTATAATTGTTGAAGACGTTAAGTTAGAATTAAAAGGTACTGAAGAGATTTTCAGACATGAAATTCCTAATGCCGAGGTGATTGGTACAGCTATGACTGAGAATGAATTTTTGGGAACTTCTTAAAGTACATACTCCTGACATGGTATTACTCGATTTAGGATTGGGTGGTTCCACTACCATAGGTGTAGATATATGTTCTTCTTTTTACGGAAGAATCACCCTGAAATAAAAGTACTTATATTCACAGGTGAGGTGTTGAATGAAAAGCTTTGGGTAGATGTTTTGAATGCTGGTGCAGATGGTATTATTCTCAAAACAGGCGAGCTTCTGACGGCGACCGATGTGCAAGCCGTAATGGATGGTAAGAAACTTGTGTTTAATTATCCCATACTCGAAAAAATAATAGAACGCTTCAAACAATCTGTTGCGCAAGAACAACGCCGGCAGGAAGCTATCATCAATTATGATATTGATGAATATGACGAACGTCTTCTTCGACATTTGGCACTAGGGTATACCAAAGAAATGATTACTAATCTGAAAGGGATGCCTTTCGGGGTCAAATCCATAGAGAAGCGGCAAAACGATCTTATTAATCGCTTGTTTACTATTAATGAGCGAAGCGGTGTCAATGCATGTCGTCTTGTAACGCGCGCTTTAGAGTTGCGTATTATTGATATTGATAATTTAGAGCCGGATGAAGAATAAATACTATTTTCCCCATGTAGCTACATTCTTCTTTTTATTGACAGTAATAGTGGCATTAGTCTCATGGATAGGCAGTATTTACGGGCTTGGCACTGTGCAAAGTCTGCTTAGTCCGGAAGGTATCCGCTGGGAGCTTAGACATATTACAAGTAATTATGTTAAGACTCCCGCTTTGGGAATTATAATGATTTTACTCTTTGGCCTTGGAATAGCTTCTTATAGCGGCATGGTTAATGCCATTGGCAGGATTTTGAAAAGAGGAAAGCAGTTAACGCGAAAAGAAAAAGCGTGCCCTACTGTTTTCTGCTTGTATTTTATTTATCTATTCGTTGACAATCATCATGACTACTTTTGCTCCTTGGACGATATTGCGAAGTATTACCGGCTCCTTAGGAAATTCACCTTTTCAGCAAGGCATATATTATCTTATTTCATTCGGAATAGGTTTGTCAGGAGTAGTTTTTGGCTATACTTCCGGGCGTTTGCGTAATGACAGAGATATAATTCGAGGAATGACTTTCTTGTTTATTCGCTTTGCCGATTACTTTGTTATTTTGTTTTTTATTGTTCAGTTCTTCTCTTCGCTACTATATACTAATTTGACAGAATGGATTGGAATAGACTCAAGCATAATGGTTTACGTCTTTCATGTTTGTTGTTTTATTCCTTTTATTGGAATGCTAAATAGAAAAAAATAAGTTATGAGCGAAAATAGTTGCTAAGATTTTTGGAACTTTTGATAAAAGACTATTATCTTTGCACTCGCAATTAAGGATGGTTCCGTAGCTCAGCTGGATAGAGCAACGCCCTTCTAAGGCGTGGGTCTTGCGTTCGAATCGCAGCGGAATCACTATTAACATCCGGTAACAGTTAAATGTTATCGGATTTTTCTTTTAAATAGCTGATATTAAACGTTTTACTTTCGCCCCGTTTAACTTTTAATAACCTGCCTGTGTAGGCATATTTGTAGGCATATCCCCTCTACAGGCATAAAATAGGCATATAAAAATGACGGCAATAAGAGTTGTAAGACAAGGCAAAAAAGGCAAAACCGACCGGCTCCCCCTGTATGTGGAATTTTATATCAACCGCGAGAAAATAAGAATCGCGGTAAGGTTAAGTGTCACCTCTAAAGAATGGGATGAGCAAAACGAAGTGATAAAAGGCCGGGACAAAGAAAGTAAGGATAAAAATTTAATCATCTCCAATATCCGTTCACGAGTAAGCGATATATTTGTCCGTGCCCGTCTTAAAAATGAGACGCTGACAAAAGAAAGTTTCTTCCGCCAGTATAACAATCCCTCGGATTTTGGTACCTTCTTTGATTTTGCACGGGTTTACCTCAAACAAATTAGCAAAACTATTTCTTTCGGTACCTGGAAACATCACGTTTCTATCATCAAGAAACTGGAGACATTCGCACCCGGCCTTGTATTTTCAGAGATTACCCACGAATTTCTCCTGTCTTCTTTGCATATCTTCGCAAAATAGGTAACATGGATTCTACGGCATGGCGTAACATGGCTACTATCAAAATATATGTAGGTGCCGCCATACGTGGCGGTTATATGGACCATGACCCGTTCGCGGCCATAAAGATACGTCGCCCCAAAAGTGAAGTTATATACCTGACGGAAGAAGAACTCCTCCGCCTGACCGCTTGTACCGGTCCGGCCGCTTGGAAGAATGTACCCAGAACGTACTCCGTTTTTTTCTGTTTCTCTGTTTTACTTCTTTGCATATAGGCGATGCAAAAGCATTGCAGATAAACCAGTTCATAGGGAATGAACTACACTACACACGAGGCAAGACCAAAATACCGGTAACTGTACCTTTATCGGACCCGGCACGTTATATCTATGAATATTATCGGGCCGGACGTACAAAAGGCAACCTGTTTATGAACCTTCCCACGGATCAGGATATAAACCGGGTACTGAAAACTATAGCCGGTAAAGTAGGAATAACAAAGGATATCAGTTCAAAAACCGGCCGGCATACATTCGCTACCCTGTATTATAAGAAAACACATGATATCGTAACACTATCCCACCTTTTGGGACATAGTTCTATAACTATGACAATGGTTTACGCACATGCTCTGGAGGATGAACGCGAAGTGGGAATACACGCCTTTGATGATATGTTATAACTAAAAAGTGAGGGGGAAACGTGTTTCCCGCTTCCCCCTTTCGCTTCTCTACTCCAACGTATAAACGCTCCAGTCTATCGCCTTTTTAAGTGCCCAGCCTTCCTTTTGTGTCTCCTGTATATGTTTCACGGCACCGGTGTAAAACTCTTGTAGTTGCTGCATACTTGCAAACTCGTAAAACGTCGGGTTGTCTTCTTCCCCGAGCTTGAAAGTAACAGGAAGGTTTTCCCCGCCTGTCTGCAAGGCAAGATCGTACGCCGTCTTATAATTCATCTGGTTCTCCATGGAAAGCCAGACTTTCAGGCCGTTCCATACGTACCCGCTCTCGATCGTGTCGGTTATCTGCCGGTTATACCATTCATTAATAACCGCCTTGATTTCTACCAGTGCGGGCAAGTGATCGAACGTCTCTTCCATGTAACTACGTTGCACTCCTTCGGGTGTCTCTGTTTCCTGGTAATCCCACGTAATACGCCAGATTCCCCGGCGGCGGTTGGTACATCTTACCGGTTCCGCCTTGCTGTCTGCATAAATTCGTATCATTTCAAGTAAAGTGTATAATTATCAATCCTTTTTCGCTTACTTCACCTTCGCAATGTGCTTCAAAAGGCAGTTCCCCGTCCCTTGCCGCTGATTCACAAATAAAAAGGGTTTCCTCCAGACTGGTAAAATACTTTCTCTCCTTGCCGTCGAGTTCCAGCTTTATAACAGTCCGGTCCGTTTTTCGTCGGCACATCCTTTTCATAATCAAGTACGATCACATCCTTGTTCATCAGCTCGGGCGACTTAATCCTTGCTCCGGTAAATCTTTTCCGTCCGTCTTTAGGCTTGTACTTGTAGCCCAAATCCTTTAATTTTTTCATTTTCTTTCCTGTTAGTTTATAAAATAAGTTCTTGCAATCAGCATGTTTCGTAAGCCCGTAAAATGAGGCGGTCAGCTCCTGCCTACGTTTCTGCTTCTAATCTTGTGCATCTTGCGGGCGAACTTTTGTTTGTTACGTTCCTTAACCGTACATGATCCGGGCGGGTTACATATCCCAGAAAGTCGATACCTTCGGTGATCGGGAAAACGGTATCATTACTTTTAATCTCCAGGCGAGCTTGCCGGCCTGTTCATGAATGATATCCCTAACCTTCCAAAGATATTTCTTACTACCGGAAAGCACCAGACCGTCGTCACAATACCGGTAATAGTGTGCTACCGCCTCCTGATCCTTTAACCGGTGATCCAGGTAAATGGATAGAAGCAAATTACAAAGCCCCTGTGATGATCTTAGCCCGATACTCACGCCTTTAGGCATCATGCGGATGCACTCTTCCAGGATTCCGATCAATATTTTATCCTTGAACATCTTTTTCACTGCATCCAGCAAAACGTCCTGGTCTACACTTTCATAGAATTTCGTTATATCGAACTGGTACCCGAACAGGGTTCCTTCGGGATCATCCTTTATATCTTTAACGATATACTGTAAAAGGTCATGCGTTCCCCTGTTTTTAATGGATGCGGAAGTAGTCCGGATAAAACGTACTTTCAAATGCCGGTCCACCACATTCATAACAGCGTTAAGAACGATCCTGTCCTCCAGGGAAACCGCTTGTACGATCCTTACTTTCGGCCCGTCGTCTACGGTCATTTCCCGATATCCTCCGAGCTTGAACCGCCCGCTCCTGATCCGTTTCCTGATCCTCTCTACTGCCTTCGGGACATCCGCCAGTATTCTACGCCCGGCAAAGCTGCGCTTTCGTCTTCTTTTGCGCAATACCGTTTTTATGGCGTCCTATATTGGAGTCCTCGACAATCTCTTCTATAATATTATCTTCTCTCCACATGATAATTAAATCAGCCTTCAATTCCCCGGGCCGGGCTTCTTCGAAAAAACTTCCTACCAAACCCCATTGCCCTGCGCTTTATTTTTCCCCTTTCCAGCCGTAAACGGCTGCTGTTGGCGAGGCTCATTCCTCTTGGCTCCACGCCGGGGACACGTCCCCACTGTTGTACGCCAATTTTCAAGGCTTATGCGCTTTTTCTTTATCCTAATTGTTTGCAAGCCGAACACCGATGTTCGCATTCGTGTTCGATGAATCGTTATTCGCGTTCGCATACGAAACACCGCCTAACGCGTTCGCGTTGTTGTTCGACCGATACACCACACGAGTGTATATGAGGAAATCCGCCTTTGTACTTTCAGGAAGTACCGGCGCCCGTCTTACTTTCCGGACGCCCGCGCTACCCGCACAACGTTTTACGTTGCTGTTTTTTTCTATCTTAATCTGCCTGATTTATGGCTTTAAAGGCCGCGACGCTGCCCGCCCAGCGTATTATGCCCCTGAAGGCAAGCCGAACACCGACGACCGCACTCGTGCCCGATGAATCGCTATTCGCGACCGCACACGAAACACCGCCTAACGCGCTCGCGTAGCTGCCCGACCGATACACCACACGAGAAAGCCCGGTACCCACATAGAACCTATCGAACCAATGTGAGGAAGTGGAACCGCCTTCTTTAGCTGCAATCAAATCCATATACCGGCCCCAAACCATGTGGGTAGGATAAATATCCGCATTATAAACAGTAATTCCCTGTACAATGCGTTCCGTTCCGTCCGGCATGGTAATAAACCACCTTCCGTCCGCTGCCGTCTTGTTTACTGTGACATACTGCAACCATTCCGCCTTGTTTCCCTGGAAATTCTCATATCCCAGCACATTGACGGACTGATAATTTACACCGTCCCGGTAAGCACCTTCCGCCTGTGGATTGGAACCGCCCTTTTCCTTATAATAAGAAACCGTATCACGCATCCCCAGCGCATTGTAAGGCCCGTCACTTTCTGGTAATTACTTGTTCCATATCCGCAAACTCCCTGCGAATCGGTATTACCGTATTTAAAGAAATGCAGATTACCCACATCCTTGTGCATCTCCCAGTCGAACAGCTGGAAACCTTTGCCCCTGTTCTGGGCGTATTTGACGGCCTGGCTCTGTGAAATAGTTCCTACACTTGAAACACCACTGACAGAACGCAGCACATCATCAATCAAGTAAGCTTCATAAGCACCGCCCAGGCATTCCGTATGCTCTACCCAGTCCGGCTCGATCGCTTCCACACTTTCCGATGTCGTGAGTAAAACGAAATCGAAGGCCGCCGAATTAAGGAAAGTAAAGGCCAGTTTCGTAGCCCCTACGGGAACAGCACAAAACAGATACATACCATTAATAAAACCGTTCGCATTTGAAACGCTGACCCGACTTACTATTTTGCCGTATCATCTATAAATACAGCACCGTAAAGAGTAGAAGCAAGACCGGGAAACGAACCTGCTTGTAATCCCGGACGTCCACCAGGGCGAACGATCCGGATTCGTATTCATTCTTCGCCTCTTCAAGGGTCGTGTAATCCGTATTCTTACGAATCCCGATCCCTTCCGTTACGTCCAGCTCCTCGCGGGTAAGTTTTACACTGGTGTACCCTGCCGCTGCCGGCGCATCCTCATTGCTTGAAATAAAACCGTACAGACATTGGTTCAGCACGTCCGTTACTCCCTTGTACCAGTAATGAGGCTCATATACGTAAACTTCGCCTTCCGATCCGGTTAATACTGCATCCGTGGCGTTCTCCACGCTGTCACTGTCGGCGTATTTGTTCCGGCTCTCATCATGAAGCGGATAACAGGTCATTTCACCCTCCGCCGTCTTTTTGGCCAGAACGCAATGTCTTTTCGCCAACACCTCCAGGATATGGGAAGACGGGGTAAATTCCGTATTATAGTCATATCCGGTAGAGTTATCCAGGTTTGTAATCTTTTCCCCGTCCTCTACCGTCTGGTCTATTTTTATGCAGACAAACTGCGGCTGAATGATATTCAGTTCCGGGAAGTGCGCACAGGTGGCGGCGTACTCTTCGTCCGACATGGACTGGGTCAGCCGGTACGTACCCACCAGGCGGCACGTCTGCACGTTTCCCCCGTCTTCATCAACACCGCCCATTGTCATAAGCCCGCGAAGCAAACTTCCGTCCCCGTCCATATCTATACCGGTAATTCGTAGATAGCTGGTCGCGCTGCATTGCTGTAACAACGTGTTCCAGTCGATCAGGCTACAGTTATCAATCACAAGGCGCGTGATATTTGCCGTACCTTCCAGCTGCAGCCCTGCATTGGTTAGTTTGTTCAGGTACCGGAGTTCGAGCGTCTGCAAAGTTCCGGGAAGAACGCAAACGGCCAGAGGCGCACCGCCGGCGAATGTCACACCGGTAAGGGATGTACCACCGGCCAGAAAGGTTTCAAGTTTGGTATTACTTGAAAGGTCCATACCGGTAAAGGAAGAAGATTTAAGCCCGGATATGTCGAGTTTTCGAAGATTACGGCAATTACCCACCAGAAGGGCGTTAAATGTCGTCTGTCCGGCCTCACAACTAACATTCAGATCACGCAAGGCCGTGCAGTTGTTCAGGTTCAACGTGCCGACAATGGCGTGGCTTACATCCGTCAGATCAAGCCCGCGAATACGGCTTGCACCGTAGAAATATTGCGGATCGTTTACTATTAAATCCGTGTCCATTGTCAGTTCCACCACAGCCCCGGCCGTTTCTGCAAGTACCGCGCTTTGGTGCGGTGTTCCGGACGTGTAACCGTACCCGTAATAATACCGTTCGGAGGCCGTAATCCGAATTTTCCGGTTATCGCTGCCGAACTTATACCCGAAATAGCCGCGAAGCTGTCACGGCGGTAAGTACCGGCCACGTACTGACTGTCCAGAAGGGCAAAACGGTTCTGAATGGTATAAGTACGGTGTGCGTAACGGCTGCCCTGCAAGGCATACAGATAATTATAATAACTGGTTCCGCTGCTGGTTGTCACCCCTTCGGTAAGCGGAAGGATATATTTATATTCCGAATCCTTGTTATAAATCCGCTCGCACCAGTTGCCCATTTGCTCCTCGTTAAATACTTGCAGGACATATTCAAGGCTCATATTGCTACGCAAGGTTTCCGCTACTTCACGCAATTTGTCCGGACAACCGCGTACCAGTTCCCATAAAACGGAATCATGTCCGGCAAACGCATAAGAACCTATACTGTCGTCAAAACTTTCGTGGGTAATGGTATATTCGTATTTCAGTACCGAATCATTACGCACACCGAACAGCGTGTCCATATCGTAAGGAAGGAAATACCAGATCAGAGAGTCCCAAGTTGCCAGCATCATATTTTTTGCCCGGTTATCCACGGCCATAAAGTAATCGGTAATCAGATACCATGCAAACGGGCTGTCATTACCGAAATACTGGTTATATTCCGCCAGGAACTTAGCAGAATTACCTTACATGAATCGATCCAGTTCCAAAGCCTTGTAACTGCCGCCTTGTCGTCCTCGTGTGCATCCGCCCAGGTAGTGTCCGCCTTGAAACGAAATTCCAGCGCATCATCAAAAGAAGACATGTCGGTAGTTCCGAACAAGCAAAGGGCCTCGGAGTTATTCAAGAACTCCAGACAGATACATTTGTTACGCTGCCCGTTCAGGGAGGCTTCGTCGTTGAATCCTTCAATTCCTTCAAAACCGTAAATAATCGCACTTTCCGATTTCTCATTATTGAAATTGTATTTTCCCAGATAAGTATTCGCACCGGTGCCGTCGTTGTCATAAAACAGGTCCATAGGGAAACCGTCCACGCCTATACGTACGTCATATTCCCCCTTATATGCAGCCTGCGGCGGTGTCAGCCACCCGCACCTCTTCCAAACGTCGTTCACAATACGCACCGCACCGGTATTATGTGTACCGGAAGAATCGGAAAAGTCCGCTTTCAAACAGAATATACTGATCGGCCGTGCTCCCGGTTTGAAACTGTATTCAAGGGACGGCACATCCACGCCGTTAACTTCCAGCGTGGTACCGTATTTTTCCAGGCGCAAGAAATAAAGACGGTAATTCTTACGCGGATAAGTGGTGGATGATGTACCCTGTATTCTTAGACCGACATTCCTTGCTACAAAATCGTACTCCTTACCCTGCGGGCTATAAAAATAGATATCGACCGGTACCTCGAATTTCTTGTTATTGGTGGCGTTGACAAGGTTCACATCGCCGACAATTCGCATAACCGCCTTTCCCTGGGCGCGTAACTTGTCTATGTCGATATCCGTACCGTTGTCCCCCGTAACATCATTCTTTTCAAATAACAGGACCATTTCGTCCGACGTAGTCCGGTCTACCATGTAATTGTTCAATTCTTCATCATCCGTAAGCGCACGGTTATAAATACGGAAATTCCTGATCTCCACATCCGCCGTATCACTGAACAAACGGATGTTCACCGGTTCCGCCTGCAGTAATCCTTCGGTAGCCCCATACTGCACCGCTCCGCAACGGATTCCGTTTACATAAAGTTCCAGCAACCGCTTACCGGCCTTGGCCCCGACAATAAAGGCCATTTTCAGGTTCATATCACTTGCAAACTTCGTACTTACTTCCGTACCGCCGGAAACACGCATAAGGGCCTGCTCCGTTGTCATCTGGAAACCGATATCGCCGGCCATACAGTCCAGTATCACCCCCTGCCGGTCCGTTACCGACGAACAAAGAATTTCCATTTCATAGGTAGCCCCGGTAGTGGTTGCATCCGTGGAGAACGGCCGGTACCCGATTTCAATCTTCGCGCCTCCCGTAAGTTTCAGGGCGTCACCCGTCCAGCCGTTGCTGCTCCAGTCGAAACCAGAAAATGTCGTATGTATGTCGCCATAATCCCAGGCTCCCGGATCGGATTCGCTGTTGCTCCGCCCGGCTGCCGAAAGTTTCAGTACAAGCCCGGCGGTAGTTTCCTGCAAGTCGATCCCGCTTTCCGTTACGTCGATATAAAACGGGTATTCCGTGGCCCCCGTCTTAAATTTCATAGTGATCTCGCCCTGCTCCGTAAAACGGTTGGTATATGTCTGCGTAGTACGGGCCACACTGACAGACTGCGTTTTCACCCCGTCCCGGTAAACGTCCATTTGAGCCGGCGTTGCGTCAGGATCATAAGCCACAAAGTCAAATTTTACCTGTTCGTACTGCCCCGCTTCCAAGCGCGGAACAAGATGGTCCTCCGTAAAAATACGGCCGTCCGGAAAACTCATCATCGTGCCGATGAACGGTGCCGATCCTCCGGATTTCAGAATATCAATATAGATACTTTCAGACTTTAACACGAGATCGGCGGAAGCCTCCATTTCGGCAACCATTTGAACGGTATTCCGGCCGGTCACAAGCGAAGAGGGGGACAAACTGAAACTGCCGTTTGTCGTTCCCGATCTTGTAATGGTGTGCGCGTTCTGTTGCCGGCCGTTCAGATAAAGCGTGACGACCTTTGTTCCGGAACCGCTCACGGCATAAGGGATATTAATCGTGTCGGCCAGGGTATAACCGCCTGCGGCTATGGCCCCGGCCAGATTGTAAGAGCTGGTAAGGGAAAGGCTGACAACCTTCACGGATGTAAACGCCTGTCGGGTCTGTTTCTTGCCGGTAGTCGGATCGGTTGTGGTTGCCACTACGTAAATATCGGTATTCCCAACAAGCAAGTAACTTGAAAGGTCCAGTTCGTAACTGCCTTTGGAAACATCGCTGACCGTCTGGGAATACATGGTAGTTGTTCCACGCCTGATCGTAACGGTGATATCCGCCTTTTGCCCGGTAGATTCCCCCTTTTCATCCCCCGTGGTGTATTGGTGATCGTATGTATAAGTAAGACGGGCGTTTCCGCCTTCCTTGATTATGGCGTTATCTACAGCCGCATTCAAGACAATTTTAGTAGCCACCGTTTCGCCGGAACCTCCACCGGAACCGGCCGGGATATCCACGGCGGTAATTTCCGCGCCGCTTTTGTTCTGGAAAGACAGACGGACGGATGTTTCATCCTCGCTTACCTCCGCATTTACGTTAAACAGCGTGGAAGCGTCCACCTCGTTAAAACGGGCGGTTACTACCTTGTTTTCTACCGGATTGGTGGAATCGGTGGACAAAGTCTCGTCCACTTCCAGGATATCCACGTTTACATTCACATTACCGGCCGCGTCCGGCGTCTGCTTCTCGCCGTTTACCGTTACGCTCTTTACCGTTCCTTTGCCGCCGAACTCTTCCCAGCTCGCCTCCTGGTCCCAGGCATCCAGGGCGGTTCCGGTAAACTGGTACGTCTCCCATTTGCCGAGCGATGTTTCAAAGGTGATGACACGCCCCCGGCCGCGCCACTTCTCCGGTACCGCGGCAATGGCGGAAGCCAGGGTATAGAAACCTTCCGTAAGCGGCACACTGCCGGTTACATTATAGGTATTCCCGCCGCCTGAACCGCCGCTGCCGAAATCCTCCCACTTTTCGACATTCTCAAAATCCGTGTCCGGATTGCCTTTAAATTGTTTCGTCACCCAGCCGTCGGCAGTGAGGAAAGAAAGGATCACGCCGTTTTTCCGGACATCGTCAATCTTCCCCGCCGTTTTCAATGCTGCAAACACCCCCGACAGATCACTATAAACGCTGCCGGCGTTCAAGAGGTTGTTTACATTGGTAAAGGTGGAAGACAGACGCCCGGCAGTTTCCTGCAACTCCTGTTTCATTTCGTCACGGTCTGCCTGCAACGTGCTTATGTCCTCGGAACAACTGCTAATATCCTGGGACAGACTTTTCAGCTTTCCCCAAAGGGAACCGTCTTCACTCTGTGAACCGTCTTCGCTGCCGATACGGGCGTTGATATCGGCCAGCAATGCGGCCAGCGAATCACTGTCTTTAAGCCCGTCCAGAAAAGCAAGAATTTCGTTAAAGTTGTCGATTGCCTGCGAAGCGTTGTTGCCGACAAGCCGGTCGATACGTAGAGAAACGGCGTCGATAGCCTTCTGCAAGGCTGCATCGGCGGCAATGCGGGCGGCTTCCTCCGCCTCGATTTCCTTACCCTGGGAAACCAGTTTCAGGTGTTCGTTCAAGAAGCCAAGAACCGCCGCCACCATTTGGTTGGTAACGCTTTCCGCGTCCTCCGCGGTTTCAATGACTATAATAAGATCATCGATATACTCCTGTGTTGCCATATAGATACATTAATTAAATTGTTTACTGAACTCTTTGGAATGAACCCGCGGTTTCCGGTAGCCGCTTTCCGTGATTTCTCCCGTCCAGTTGGACTCCTTCTCGGCAAACGTGAGCTTTAACGTCACGTTCTGCGGCGCGTCCGGACGACACGGTAAGAAAACTCTTCCGCCGAAGGAATTACCTTGATCTCTTCCCGGCCGTAACCTGCCAGGTAGACATCATCGGAGGAAAGCAGGTCAAGAAGAAAGCGTATTTCCTGCGGGCGTTTGAATCCCGTCTTAACCGTTACGGCTTCCTGTATCTCCGTACGTATGCGATCCGAATAATAATCATCGGTAATTTCATCGTAACGCCGGAAAACAGCGTCTTCGTCTTCATCCATGCCGGGAGTTACGCTCGCCTCGCCTTCCAGGGAAAACACCTCGTAAACCCCGTAACTGTTCAGGAACCGGAGCCGGTAACGCTCGCGGACCGTCGGGCTTTGCTCGATCCCGATCCGGAGAGCGAACGTTTCACCGCTATACACGTCAAAAAGGTTGGCCAGTACCCCGTAATCGGTAAAGAATTTAAGTCTTACGGCCTCCAGGTTCAAGGCGTAGAAATTCCCTGCCGTGCCTGGTACTGCAAGGCTTTGTCCGGTAAGAAGTTCCGTTATTTTCAGCTCGTGCTCCGGATAGATGAAACAGAGCGGGTAAAGTTCCGTCTCGCGCATCGTTATACGCCAGTCATTGCTCCGGGTGGTAAAGAAGAAATTGCAGGATTCATTCAAGAACTTCAAAGAAAAGATGTTATTACCTTCTTCATGCAATTTCTTAAAAGCCCGTTTGGATATACCGCCACGCCAGGCAGTAACAACCAAAGTGGCCGTTTCTTCCTCCTCATTTTGAAGGGTGATCGTGACGACCGCCTTGTTATACCGTTTATCGGAAAGGCTTATCAACATCTCGGAACTGTCCGTTAACGGGGGAATATCAACAAAAAGCGTTTCCAGGACCTCCGCGATATTCACCTTGAAACTTCCATTACCGTTACCGGTAAATATGGAACGCATAAATTCAAAGTTCACGAAATACATTATATTGTAAGTCGCCATAGAAGTAGTTTCTACCGAAAGATAAACAGGGTTTCCGGTAAAGGCGTTTTCCGTCGGATCAATGTTTGCTGTCAAACTCATAATTCAAAGGTGTTAACGATGAATATTCCGTTAAACTCACTCTTATTTTCAAGTCCGGAAAGGAAACGATCACGCTGATCCGTGGGAGACGTCAGGAACTTGTAAAAGTCCGAGAGCCGCCCCGCATGGTTTTCCCTCCAAAGCTTATAAAGCTCCGTCACCTGTGAAGATGACGGGGCAAGGATGATATTATTCTGCTTTTCCATGCTGCAAAAGTTGGGTTTATCAAAGGAAGAATAAAGGACGGGATCAGCTAAGCACCCTCGATGCGACAAACCTTACCTGGTATTCGACTTCTTCCGTTTCGTAACAAAAATAGTTGGCCGCGCCGGAACGCTCGTTTACCTCGATTTCAACCTCTATCTTACATTTGTAAGTTTTTTCTATGATGTTATCCTGTGCGGTGGGCGGATTTTTTAATATATCCTCATCCGTTGACGGCGTAACATACCCGTCATATATCGTATTCGATACACGGCAACCGTACACAGCATACATCCAGTGATAACGGTAATAATCTTCCCAATATTCCACCCTTCCGGCCTGTACACTCTGCAAATTGGAAGAATATACGACCCACACGTAGGAAGCACCGCCCCACACGGGAATGCCCTGTTCATTATCCAGATTATAGGGACCGATCAGACGCAGGGAACGCAACGTAATGTTTACCGGTACCAGTTTACCCGCAGGAAGCGAATAGGAAAGGCCGTCCAGAAGCATGTACTGCCCCCGCGCAGGGCTACCGGGGTCAAGACATCCATTTTCATAAGCTGGTGAACCGGTAAAAGGGTGTTTGTGTCCACCTGGTTAAAAGAGTGCCTTAATACGGCGTCATACTTCTGCCAGAACTTGGCAAACAGACCGTCTTCAAACTGGAATAAAAGCGATATCGTATGTTTGCTGCCGTCTTTTAACGTAATTTCTCCGCCGTCCGGAGCGTATGGTAAAATAGAACCGAAGGAATAATCCGTACTTTCCGTAACGGCCTTTGTAAAAGCGAAAGCGAAGGAAAGCGGCGTCTCCTCCTTTCCGAATCCTCTTCATCATCGGAAGAGGTTTTCAGGTAGGTATAACGGTGCACATACCCGGCCAGGTAATACGGGGAAAGAAGGCCGTTCGGGGCAAAATCCATAAACACGCATTCATCATCGCTCGCCAGCTCCTCGTCCTCTACGTTTTCCGTCTTCCGGTCCCAGTTAAAGAAACTGGATGATGATAACGTATGCTTCTTGTTGCCCGAATCCCATTTGTACCAGTTGCCGGTGGTCTTCTCGTAGTTCAGCCACACGGAGGCCTGGGAAGGATCGAAACGGCTTACACGGATAACCATTTTTTCGTTCCCCTTGATATAGTCCTCGTACCGTTCCACCGAAGGCGCGGCACCGGTAAAAGACGTTTTGGCCGATAACTTTATCTGACGGGCCGTTTCATAATTGATAAGGGGTTCCGCCGTCAGATTCCGGGACAGATCAACGGCAGGTTCATCTTCCATTATATCCCGGATCAGTCTTAAAGTGGCCGTTTTCGTATCGGAAGAGACATTATAAACCAGTCCGAAACGTACATACAGCGCGTTTAAAAAGTCCTCAATCGTACAATCCGGCATTAAATCGGCATAATTGAGGATACCCGTCACGCAACAGTCGGCGGCATTGTTCAGGATTACCAGGCTGGAAAGTTCCTTGTCCGTCTTAAAAGGATTTTCGGTTATAGTATAACCAAATTCTGAAAATATAAAGTCCAGGACACGGTGCACGTATAAGAAGGGGGCCACGCCGTACCCTTCCGGTAAACTCGTTTCGGTCGGGGTATCATTTATCAGTAGTGTTTCCGTCCTTGCCTGATAGCATAAGGCATATTCACCGTTTGAATCCAAAGTGATACGGTTTATGTATTGCGGGTAATACGTGCCGTCCTTGGAATCATTTTTGACTACTATTTGAAATATGGCAAAATCTTCATGGGAATCCGTGAAGAACCAGTTTATAGAGGACATAAGACCGCTAACGGTACCGCCGCTTATGCTGGGTAATGTGATCGAGTTCAGTTTCTTTGCTTTCCAGGCGCTGTAGGCTTCCGAATTGTCAAAACCGATATTTAAAGTAATTCCTTCCGTCCTGCCGGCGGAAACGATATTTATCTTTCCGGTACGTTTATACACCCCGTCCAATACCGTACATGTCTGATCTTCATTCATCGGTTTTACACCCATGTCGAGCCGGTGGGCAAAACCGGTTATCCCTGCATTGTTGGCAGTGACGGGAACCGTGACCGGTACGGTTTGTGATCCCCGGTCGTTCATGACGGGGGATTTCTCGTCGATCTGTACGGTAAAGTCACCCCCTAAGTCCAGATAACCTTTGTTCGTCTTAATCTTTAGCATAATGATTACTTATTTTCCGCGTGTAAAGGTGTCGCGGGCGTTATCTATAGTTTCTTTGGCCTTCTCCAAATCCTGGTAAACGATATAGGCCTTTATCAATTTGATAGCCTCACAGGAGGCGCGAAGCTCCTTTGCCGCTTCCAGGAACTCCCGGTAGGAAGAATCACCTGCAGGGGAAGTCACGTAACCGCCTTCATAATATTCACCCGGATTCTGTGGTAACGGGTTGGCACTGGTACGCTGCCGCCTGATCGCTTCGATAGTGCTAACGGCGTCGATCACTTTAGGATTATTCATTTCCGGCTGTGGTACCACATATTCTCCCTTATGAACCACGCCGGCCACTTCATAACGTCCGCCGGGACCGGTGTAACCACCTTCATAATACCCACCACCGGAAGAACCGGAAACAACACGTTCAGCCGTGGCGGTCTTGCTGCCGGTGGTGTTTTTCAAGGACATGTTTTTAATCCTGTCCCGTTCTGCCTTGGCCGATGCAAGCTGGGCCACACCGGTAGCCGCAAGCATTACTGCAGCAACGGTTCCGGCAATCGGCCCGAGGTCCGCGTACGCCTTCATAATCGAAACGGCCGTATCTGCTATGATCTGGGAACACTTGATAGCAAAGTTTACATCCGCGTACTTCTTTTGAATCTCCAGTTTCTTATTTTCCTTCTCTTCTTCCAGGGCGGCAGTATCTTCACCGTTGTTCTCGGCTTCCTGTATGAGAACATCGTATTTTGCTTCCACCTGGTCGATTTCGGCTTGTTGAATGGCTTCCACCATGGAAGAGGAAAGACCGGAATAATAGTCAAAGTATTTTTTAGCGTTATTCATCTGCATTTGCAGCTTTTTACGCTGGTATGTCTTTTCATCTATTAATTCCTGATCGTGCAGATTCTTTAACAGGGCCAGTTCATTCTGGTATTCCTGTGCCCATGATACGCCGATCTGGGATTGAATCTGGTATAAACTATTCTGGTACTCAAATTCAAGCTGGCTAATTTCCTGCTGTTTCTGTTTCTCCAAACCAACGGTAGAAATTCCCGCCTGCCTCGCTATCTCAATTATAGCATTATAAGTCGTTTCTACATCCTGAACCTGCTTCCGGTGTGCTTCCTGCATACCGGTTATTCCTACCGGAACGGAAGTTATTTCACGTACTTTTTGAGCAATGGCCGCCCGATCACGCAATAACTTCATTTCAGACTCACGCACGGCGTCGGCCGCTTCCGTCGCTGTTTCTATACGTTTCTGTTTACCGGTAATTTCCAAAGCGGCAATATCATTCTGGTAAGTACGGTTTATCTCCAGAAGTTCTGCGGCGTGCTCCGCTTCAACTTCCAGCATATAGGCGTCGGCGGCTTCCTGCGTGATACTTTGGTTTAATACCGCTTTTTCCATGGTGTCCTTCTGGACGTTGTAATAGGCAGTTTCGATCTTTAACCGTTCATCCCGTTTCTCCTGTGCCAGTTTTATACGGGCGTCCTCCTGCTTGCCGGTTTCCGTAAAAATGGCCGTCTGTGCTTCTGTTTCGAGCTTGTGGATTTCATCGAGTAACTTCTTCTTTTGGGCCGGCGTTTTTGCTTCCAGCTTCTGGAGGGCGTCAATACGTTCCCGGTAATAGCGAAGGTTTTCCGCCGTCCCTTCAAGAATATACTGGGCTTCCGTCTTATTTTCCTTTTCCCGGTTCTCTTTGATTAGAAGCATACGTTTTTCGTGCTCGATCTCCAGAGGCTTTAATGTGGCGGCCGTTTCCGTATTTTTGTACTCCCCTGCTTCCACTTTCTTTTGACCTTCCCCAGTTCGTTTAAACGTTTTATTTCGGCGTCGATACGTTCTATTTCCTTGTTTTTCTTGGCGATATTCGCTTCGCTGTCTTCCGCCCATTGCTCCTGAACCTTTTTCTTTTCGGCCTCCAGTTTCTTTATAAGGGATGTTTCAGTATTTATATTTTCTTTATTGGTCCCGGTTAATGAAGTGGCCGTCGCCTCTGTTTTTAAGATATCATTATTGATCTGGGCGATTGCTGATTCTATACCGGCCAAATCCTTCTGTGTCGTCTGTAGGGCTTTCAACTGGTTAGCCTCTTTTTCCGTACCAAATAAACGGCTTATTTTAGCGGTAAGACTGTTCCGGTTATATCCTGACAATGTATTTTGCTGGCGGGTGTCCCAGTAAGCGTCGCTTTGCTCTGATTCCTGGCTTTCAAGATTCCTTTTTTTCTTGTACAATTCTTCCAGTTCCTCCTGGTAAGCTTTCAACTTGATTTGTTTTTCCAAGGAAACTAAATATTGATCTATAGCCTCCTTGTTGTTGTTTATGAGCCTGCCTTCTTCATTCAATTCCGCATTATAATCCGGTATCAGTTCTTTTAATTCAGCGAGCCTTTGCTTACGGGTGTAGTTGGAAAGGTTCTCGTCATTGATAGCAGCTACAAGAGTTTTTATTCTTGCTTCCTGGCTGGCATATTCTTCATTCACTTTCTTTACGACTTCCTGGTGGGCCTTCATCGCGGCCGAAGCCTGTTCCGTCTTCTTTGCAAGCTGGTAGATAGCAACACCGGCTGCCACGAGTAACGCGAGCAGGGCCGTATATGGATTCTTCAAAAGTTCGATCCTCATTAACCGAAGGGCGGCGGTACATCTGGTAGTATTCAGGTGCAGCAGTGCCTGGGCCGCCGCATAAGCCAGAGTAGCCGCCCGGCTGATATAAAGCTGTACGGCGTGCGCTTTCTCTGCAACGACCGAAGCAAGGGTCGCCGCTTTAAAACGGGCGTGCCACATGGTAGCGATTTTCAGTCCTCCATAGTAGGAAACCAAATAAGCGGTAACGGTATAAGTGACAACACCCCATTTATTAAACATGTCGATCATACCACCCACACCTTCCACCATAAGCGTAACAAGGTCTATTAAATCCCGGAGAATACCCTTTGATTCATAGAAACGTAAAACTACTCCTTCAATAGTTGAACTTAGCCGGTTTAATGCACCCTGAACGTTATCACCCATTTCTTCGGACATAGCATTAAAGGCGTCTTCCGCACCTGTTACCGCATCGCAAAGTGCCAGCACGGTATCGGTACCGTTAAGGAAAGTATTAAACGCTGCAACGGAACGTTTATCGGTCAGTTCAAGGGCCTTGTTCAAGTCTATTCCTTCGCTGTTTAGTTTTTTAAGTCCCTTTACCAGATCATCCAGGTTGTTAACCGGACCGCCAAGAGCAAGCGCGAGTTTGCCGCTACTGTCAGCCAGGTTAAGCAAAATATTACGTGTTGCCGTCGCTGCCGATGAAGCGTCGAAACCGCTGTTTGCCAAAGCTCCCAAAAGGGCGGTCGTTTCCTCGATTGTGAATCCGAAAGAGTTAGCAACCGGGCCGACGGTAGACATTGCACTATTCAGGTATTCAAAATTCAGGGCCGAAGACGTTGTACCTATTGCCATAGTAGAAAGTGCCCGTTCCGTATCTTCCGCATCAAGGTTGAAAATACGCAATGTTGCACCGGCAAGCGTAGCAGCCGAGGCAAGATCAGTGTCCACAGCCTTAGCGAATTTCAGCACGGAAGGCGTCATCGCTTTAATATCCTCCTTGAAAAATCCCAGCTTGGCAAGCTCTATCTGAAGTGCCGTTACTTGTGCGGCCGTATAAGAAGTAGTAGCACCCAGCCGGCGCGCTTCATCTGTTAAATCCTTGATACTCTTTTTCGTGGTTCCCAGAATAGCGGCCAAAGTACTATTTTTCTTCTCGAACTCTATAATAGTACTGATCGCATCCCTTAGCCCGCCGACAATCTGTCCGGTTATCATTGCGCCAATAGTGACAAACACACCAGCCAGAACCGTTTTTATCTTATTCAGGGAAAGAAGGGAACCGCCGAAACCTTCCGCCTTTTTCGTGGCCTGCCCGTATGCTTTCTCAACTTCTTTCAGTTCCTTCTCCAGGGCGGCATACTTTTCCGGTGCAAGGATTTCACCGTATCGCGAAGCTCTTTCCGCAAGGCGTTTGCTTCCTTGCCAGCTGGTTGGCACTCATGGTGGTTTTATCCAGCCGTTTCTCACATTCGGCAATCTTCTTGTTATTCTCGCCGAGCGTCTTATTATTTTCTTTCAGTTGCTCATCAAGCCTTTTCCACTGTTTACCACCAGCTTTCCCTGTGGCGATTAGATCGGTCATAGCCTTTTTTATCTCCTTATTGCTATCCCGGAGCTCCTTGTTCTTTTCTGAAAGATTATGTATTTCCTTCTGCGCATCGGAGGCGTTCAGGGTTAACACCCATTCGATATAGTCAGGTTTTAATTTTGCCATAAGAGTAAATTTTATAAGGCAAAATTATCCTGGTGTAAAGTGGCGGAAAAGGACACAAAAAAAGCCCGTAGAACCATTCTACAGGCTTATTATACTAAGAAGAAAGTACTTTATCTCTTAAAGGTAAAATCCGAAGGATCAAAACATTCTTTATCCTTAATTGTTACCCGATCTATCATCCAGCAAATGTACCAGGTTAGAGGTACCGATATAAGAGGCGTCACGATAAAGGAAAGAAAGGCAAAAGCAAGCCACCCGGATAAAGTAGCCGGTTTATGCTTACATCCTACGAAAAAAGCTATTACCAGGAAAAAGCCGATCAGAAATAAAATATCTTCGTATGTCATACAATCATCATTAGTTCCTTACCGATATCTTTAATAGTATTTACTATTAGGGCCTCCCGTTCTTGTGAGGGCTTTTTTATTCCACTTATGTATTGAGACATAAGGCTTTGACTTATTCCCATACGTCGAGCCACCGCAGAAGCATTTAGTTCCGGGTGAGAAATAAAAATCCGATATAAGAAAGTTTCTTCCTTCTTATCTTGAATAGCTAAACAATCATCATAGGGTCTAAAATTATGCAGCTATACCAATTTCGTATAAAAACTCCGGTGCAAGGTCGGCACCGTTGGCCCATTCAATAGTAGCACGGGTTAAACCATATTGAACAAATTTTTCCTTATCCAATAACTCCCCGAAAACCTCACCTGTAAGATAAGGTTCCAAATTTACGATCTTTTTACTCCCGTCGCTGAAAGTAACAAGAAGCTCGTAATTCCTAATATAATCCACATCTATAACTCGTAACATAAGCGTTTATTTTAATGGTTCTATTTTATCTATTTTTTCCCCTTTTTGGGCCTTCTCCCAGAGAGAAAGTATTTCTGCCTCGTGCAAGTTAATCCACTCATTTACTTTTGCAATAACTTTAGCTGGAGCCTGACCGTCTACAATCCGATCCAATACGCTAATAGAACATTCATAATCACCATAAGTAAAATGAATATGTGGCGGATTATGATCTTTCCAATAGAGGAATATAATAATACCGAAGAATCTACAAATTTCAGGCATAAACTTTGTTTTATTGGTTACTGAAACAAAGATAGGTAATAAAATCATTACCTACAAATATTTAGGTATTAATTTTATTACCTATTTTAGCGAACTGGCAAACATTTCTTTTATCCTTTCCCTTACATAATCCTGATATTCATATTTAATCTTCCCGAGTGTGTCATGATACAGAATCCCGTATATCTGTCGGTTATAAATCTGGTAATTACCGTGTTTCTTCATATCCAGGAAGCGGGTATATAATGGAAGGTTAGAATGTGCAATTACTCCCTCGCCGTCCGGAACGACCGAATAATTCGGGTTCTGTAGTGCGGCCATTAATGCACCGGATCGCCCTTGGATGATCTCTCCGGTTCCCTGTACTTTCTTACGTTCACGGCCTTTCTGGTAAATCCGCTTGGTAGCGATATCCAATTGGGCTTGAAATATGTCCTGTATTCCACGCCCGATCCGGTCGGTAAAGAAATCCGTTTTAAAATTCTCGGCCATTCAGTTATTCATTTTTTGAGAATCCGGAAATAATGTGCCTTTCCCCGGATTCATCCTTAACAGTTTCATTTTTCTTGTTTGAGGTATATTTATATTTCCAATAGGTACATAGCACATCATTTACACCTATTGTAATAATACCTATTATGACAGTTAACCAGAACCACGCAAAAGCATCCATTAGAATCTTGTTTTAAATGAGAAAGCCAGGCTCCACCCTGCAAACGTCCGGTAAAAGCCGGATTCCGGAAGAGTGGAAAGGCTGGTTAAATCCAGTTCCTTAGTGACAGGGCAACCGGTAGCAGAATCTTCTATCAGCATTTGTTTGATACGTTCCATAACCGGCTGTACCTCTTCGATAGTCTCATAAGCCCCTTTCCGTTGGGGATCGTACTTGCTCATAAGGAAAATAACGCATAAATTATTTTCCCTCACATTGTCAGCCGAAAGGCTGGCACCCGTTCCCGACGGGATCAGAATAAAGAGCACCGGACATTCTTCTTTAGATAGTCCCTGTATCGTCTTACTCATTTCCTCGTCAATGGTAACGGGCAGCACCTTCTTTATTTCAGGAATACGTTTTTGCACGCCTTCCCAGTATTCACGGTAAACCTTTATATCTATCATATTGTCAATCCCTGATAACGTTTCGCCTCCCATTCACGGCGGGTAACAAGCCCCGGAAGAATCTTACCGCCCCCGTATATCCACTTTTTAAACTCTGCCGGTATGGATGAATCATACGCATCTGCTCTGATCTTCTTGTAAAGCGTTGATTTCTTGAATTTTCCGATACCTACATTAAAGCAAAAGCTTACTACCGCGTCAAACTGGTACTGTCCCAAATGAAGGGGAAGCGCGTTCACCTGGTTTTCTACCGCCCTGATATCCGATTCAAAGAAAGCATCGGCCTGGGCCTCGGTGATAACATCACCCGGTTTTACGCCGATCGTGTGACCGTAACCGATCGTACATACTCCCGCGGCACATACATACGCTTTCAGGCGTAACCCCTCGAATTTCTTGATCTTGTTTTTTGTTCCTGTTGTCGTTCTCATTTCTTGTTACGTTTTTGGTGTAAATACTCAAACTTACATTTATACAGATAAAGCAATACATCCCAGAAAGGGTGTATCGTCCACCTCCTTCTTATTGCCGAATACACCGGAAGCCGCCACCTCAAAGACTATCCCGGTCCAGCCGGTTTTATCGTCCGCCTTCCGGTCCTCGGATGCCAGCTTCTGGAACAATATCCGAAAGTCGATAGCTTCACCACCGATATAAACCGGTCCGGAAAGAACCATTTCCCAAACGGCGGAAAAGAAGTTTACCGCATGAATGGCAAGCAAGGAAGGAACGGCCGGCGTCTTCTCCGGGTCCTTGTACCGGTAAAGCTTTAACGTGATATCCTGGAAGATTTCATTTATAGCCGGATCGTCCTTTTCTGCTGCCGCCTGTTTGCTTTGCTGCAACAAATCCAGGCAATCACAAAAGTTACCGAAAGTAAGACCGTTCAGCATGTCACCGACGCCATGCCAGCCCCCGAAATCCTGCATCAGGTTACGACCGGTTTTCAGAATAGGCGTAACGATCCGCTCGCCCTCCTTACCGGTTGTATAAGAGAAAAAGCCGTCCAGCTTTTCCAGTTGACCGTCCAGCTCTCGGATGATCTCACGCCGGTACATGGTGTAATCCGCTTTCATGCCCAGAAGGAAAGAAAGCCATTTTACGCGGAACTGTCCGGGGCTGATCGTACCGCGGTTCATCAGTACCGACAATATAAGAAACTGCCGATACTGCTCACTGCTGACTTCATCCAGACAGGAAGGAACCTCCACCGTCTTACTATTATATGTAAACTTCTCCATGTCCGGACATTAAAAGGTTATTCCTTTGGATTGTACGGTAACACCCGGTATATAGTAATCCACCGTTTCCGACTGCGCATCCAGTTCCCTGATGATATCCTGCAATACATCCAGATAAGCCGCCGCGTCCTGCTCCAGACTGTTAGCAACCGATTGCCGGGCCTCTTTTTCCGCCCGCAATTTATCCCGTACGGTTGTGCTCTGCTGTACCTGTACGATTCCACTTGGCAGAACTTCCACCGGTAAACGTTCAACGGCCTTTTTTATGGTGAGAAGTGCAAGCGGGCGGCGTACATACTCCAGCAATTTCTCCGTTAAAACGGTATCGCCTTCAATCAGTTCATTATAACGGTTCCGGGTGATAACAGGTATTATCTGCCCGTCCTGGACTTCCCGGATCATAGGAATAAGCACCAGGAAAAGCCGGTGACTTCCGATATTATAATATTCATCGAACGTTTCCTTATTCTGGATTAGAAGCCGGTTTATAGCCTTTTTCTTAATGCCGTTCATCCAGAAATCAAACTTTTCGCGGTCCATTAACTCCACCAACGCGTCTACGGCTTCATAAGCCAGGTTCCGGATATTCTCTTCATCCTTGAACTCCTGTAAGGCGGTCATACCCGTTTCATTCTCTCCAAGGTGTTTGCCACGTCCGGCCGTTCCGTGTTGTGCGTCTAAAATGGGAATGACCTTTAACCAGGTAAACATTGCCACCGCCTGCTGCATCAGCCGCAAAGTTTCCGCCATGCTGTCCGGTTCCGTAACGTCCGCATGATCTTCACGGTAATACTTATCTACCGCGTCTATGGGTTCCGTTCCGATGATAGCCTGTAAATCCCGAATACCCAGCGGTAAGATAGGTTCCCACTTGGTAAAATCAAGATCATTATCGATCAATCCCAGAACACGGACTATTTCACCGGCACCGTCACCGCCTTTATTAAATAACTTCGTCATTTGCTCGGTCTCTTTTTAATGTATATGGTTTCCAATTATCAAAATCCTTTGTGAAATTGTTTATTTCATCGTAGAACTCCTTATAAAAGCGGGCCAGCCCGGTATCTATCGTTATACAGGTCTGCTCCGTGCGCGGATTGGTGTTCACATTGGCCGAGCTTTCTATTACAAAATCAAAAGCGTTACCAAAACCGGCCATTACTTTAGCATGATTACGGAAGATGCAGACACGTGATCCGAAACGTTCCGCCACCTTCTTTAGGTATAAATAAACATCCGCGTAGGAACCTTGAAAGATTTCACCTACATAAAAATCCGCGTGCCCTATGTCTTTTCTCTCCAGCCATTTCTCTACCTCCTTAACATCGGTAATTGCCATACACCAGGTAGAAATCAGAACATATTCCACCGGTTGTTGCTTCACGATCACACGAAGATAAGTAAGGCTGTCAACGTCCCCATGACTGATACAGTGATAAGACGCCCCTTTCTCAAAATGCCAGGGCAAACACTCTTCCAGGTGCAGCTCCGATTTTATCCGCCGGTCAAAATGAACGTTTTTCGTCCGGCGGGCCTTTATATGCTTATCCGGGGTGTTATCGGCCCGGTTCTCTTCCGGTTGCCGGTCGCTTACCGGTTCTTCCGGCACATCTTCCGGTTTCGGTGTAAAAAACAGACTACGCATTTTCTTTCATACGGTTAGAGGGTGAAACGTTCTGTTCCGCTTCCACTATGGTACGATAAAGCCCTACTTTCGTTGCGGTACCCGGAAAGTTGGCATTAATATACTGCTGTAACGGCTTACAAAGGATCATGTCCGGAATAGCCGTTTCAGAAGCGTTATACACTTTCAGGCTGTATAATTTCTCCGATCCGGAAGAAAGTTTGTTTTCTATAATCAGATTTGAAAGTACCGGATCAAGACCGAAGCCGGAAGTGGCGGCAGCGTCCGCCTTATTGGATATCTTAATCTGGGCGTCCACATAATCCTTTATCTTCTTATCCAGTGGTTCCACCGTCCAGCCCTCAAAGTTATTCGCTTCCGGATTCCAGAATTTGGTCGTGTGCATGTATTTCCGGCGTTCTGCCTTCCGGTAATGTTGGAGGCGAATTTCTCCATAGCTTCGTCCTTGAAATCTTCCAGCATCTGGGCCGTGTATTTCTCGCCCGTACGCTCGCAAACCTGTTTTATACGTGCTTCCGCGCGGTCCCAGTAAGACTGCGGCGATTCGATATGCAGGGAAATGGCCGAAGCGTTTTCGTTATAGGCGATCAGGATAGCGGCCAGACCGCCGGCAAGCTCCAGCCAGTCAAGCGCACCCAGAAAACGCGGTGTACTCATAAATCCTTGCAAAAGGAATAGATATTATAATATTTCACAGAAACCGGATATTTGAACGGGTGGGCCGGATCAAAGACCGGGTAACGGTAAGTATAGGCCGGATCAGGATAAGGAAAGTCGCCCACAAGTACTTCCTGCGGTTCATCCTCGCCGTCGGGAGGATATACCAGGCGGGCCTTCTGGTAGGGAATATGTTCCAGCCGTACCAAACGCCCGGGATTGCCTACACGCGGCGCACGGTTCCGGACAAACTTTATAAAAAAGCCCTGCATGTGTGTTAAGTCTACGAGTGAGCGGTGAAGAACCGTCGTGTAATCCCACGACTCCAGGTCGGCGGTTATTTCCGGATCGAGTTTCCAACGCCGGTAAAAACGGTTATTCTCTTCGTCGATCGCATCCTCATACAGCCGCGGGCCTTCTCCCCACTGTAAACCGGCTATTTTACCCATAATACCTTCACCGGCGTAGAATTTATCCAGTAAGCGCATGACCTCGCCCGGCATGTCGTTATTGTCACCCATGGGAACGATAAAGGTACCGTTTACGCTGATCTTTCGCGAAAAGAAGGCACCCCGCCGGTTCAACTGGATGCTGGAGGGCTCCCAACCTTTACCGCGGCCACCGATAGAAAAGGAGATCAGACCCTTATCACTGCCGGTATCTATAATTCCAAAGTTGCCACTTCGTCTTATTTCCATACTCTTAAATCGTTATTCTTTTCCCGTTGAACTCCATTACCAGACATTCCCAGCAATTCAGCGGCCGGCCCGTTGTGGTGTCCGTCAGGAATAGTTTATAGCTTGAATTTTCGATGCTTTTCATCCGTCGCCTTTTTCCTCAAACGGGCGGCAGTAAGTATCACCATGTCGCCGCCGTCCCGCGTCTGACGGTTCCATTTCCGGAACTTGATAGAAAAGGTACCCCCGGAAATGGTAATCCGCTTCATCTGTTCTACCGCTACATAAAGGTTTATTTTTTCCATAGCCGGCGGATAAAGTTTTTAATACTGGCCCAGTTATCATGTACCAAGCAGAAGGATAGAAAGAAAAACATGAATTTTAGGAACGTCCATAGGCTACACCCGTTTGTAGTCTTTTCTTTTTCCTGGCTTTGTTGCTTAACGTCGGATTTACGGGTAACGGCTGTTTCCGTTTGACTGGTAGTTCCTTATGATCCCGGAGGGAGCTGCTTTGATTCTTTCCAGTTCTTTTTTCAGTTTTTCGGTTACTGAAATCAATTTCTTTAATTCTTCCGAGGCTGTCGTAGTCGATACGGATATGCGTACTATCTTCCCGGTAAACGTGAAGTATGTGCTCATCATGGCTCGAATCTCTCCGCGCAAGTACAATAACTCCGTCAGTAGTTGTTTGTTTTTCTTCTCCAGTTGCTTCTGTAACCGTCTTTCGTGTAACAGAGCGAGGAGAACGACAACCGTAAAAACAAGCTGCAAAACAAATAAGAATAAGTAGGTGTACGATTCCATGTTTCATGTTTATTAAGTCGTTAATTATTAGTAGTATCAAAAGTGATAGATTTACGGTTCAGGCAATTTTTCACCCCGCAAAGAAACGGCTTCATAATATCCATTACACGGGCGTTCTGCCTGATATCCTTTTCCATTTCGTTACATTTCTGCTGGAGTTCCCGGTACTGGCTCTCTACATCGTCGATCCGCTGTTTCAATTCTTACGGTCATTCTTCATATCTTCGATCAGTTCCTGGTAAACCTCCTGTACTGACTTCATGGCGTCAGCTTCCGCCTGTTTACGGGTATATCGGAGAGTGAATAACCAAGTCAGGCCACCCGTACAAAGAGCCGTAATAATCGCTGTAATTATCGTTTCCGTCATATTGATAGAGTTGAAAATTTTACATTATAATCCGGACGATACATACATGCGTCAAATAACCCGCCACGATCCCGGCCAGGTCTGCCAGAATATCCTTCCAGTCCCATTTATTACAGGGTGACATTTCATCCCCGTATTCCTTACCCAGTGAAGCACCCAGGGCAAAGGGAACACCATAATCACCCAACAGGGCACATATAGCGTAATTAATTCCGAAATGCTTCCATTTGTCTGTTCCTATTTTCATAACTTGAATAATTGGTTACTGCAAAGGTGGGAAGAACGGAAACGGACGAAAAGGACATAAAAAAGAGTGCCGGGAACCACCCCGGCACAAACAAACCCTAACCTGGGACTTAAACCCAACGGCTGCCTTTTCAGCCGGTATGCTAAATTTAATATTAAGGATTAGACAACTTTTCGATGTCTTTTTTCATCATACGTAATAATTGGAATCCTTCTTAACACCTCATTTGTTGGTGTACTTTCATCTCCTTTCTCTATTAGGAAATCGATTAGGTCCTCAATAACTTCGATGTAACAAGCGGAAACCGCTTCCGTCTTAGTTGCCACTGCTCAAAATCTCGGCACTTTCATCTGTGATATGTGCGCCGTTTACTTCTATATCTTTCATAACAATTCTTTCATTAGACGTTTTTAATCGGTGTAGTCTCTAAGGTAGTGAAATCAATTATTCCGGCCTGCCGGTATATCCGAGGGCGACTTTCCTAAACCGTTCGTAATTACGTCTGTCAATGGGTGATAACTGCCACCTCTTCATGTCTTTCATCAAATCCGGTATATTATTGGCACTATTATACAGACAGTTGTTTTTACCGTACTCGTGATGAAGTGATACAGACTGAAAATCACCGGAGAAAACAACCAACCGCAAACGTTCAAGTTCAAGGAAAGCAAACTCTTGTTAACCTTCTCCACCTTATAGGCTCTTAATTCAATGGAAGGCGCGCCGTATTCACGTCTAACGAAAAATAGGATATCAGGATTATTTGTATTCATTTGGCACCTCCTTTTAAGTCTTCTAATTTAATATGTGAAATGCTTGTTATACTTTCCAGTACCCCGTCGCATACACTTTTAACCCTTAATCCGCGGGAACCGTCTTTCTTGGGTAAATTCAGGTGATAATACGGGCGATTCCTCCAGAATGTAATCCGGAAATCCAGCCACGAACTTTAAAAGTAGCATTGCTTATTTTATAATCAATCTGTATCAGATCACCCGGTTTAAATTTACTTTCTTGTAGAAACATTTCCTGTATTTCTTCCTTTTCCTTCTTTATTTCCTCAATCCTTTTATCATTGTTTTGTAATTGAGTAAGTAACACTTGCTGATATTCAGTATATATCATTCGGCACCTCCTTTCTGTTCTATCTGGGGACGCTCTGAAAACCTATATATTCTTTTAACCCGATAAATGAAAAAATAGGCTACAGGCTTGTCACAGCCGTTATTATGTGTTTTAGTGTCCTGATCTATATGAATAAACCCGCTACCGGAAGATATTTTCAGCGGCATTGTTTTAGGGTATTTCTCGTTCAGCTCCTTTACCTTTGCTTCCAGTTCAGTTTTAAAAGCATCAAAGGAAATTTTATCAGGGCAAAGCGTGTTACCAAACTGGTTTGCAAACTCTGCCATTTCAGCACATTTTCGATTCTGTGGCTTATACTCGTTAAGCTCTATAAAATAAGATGTCATTTTCGGCCTCCTTTCTGTACCTTCTTTGCCCGGTACACACAAACAACTGCACCGATAACAGCCGGCGGAAAGATAAAGGTTAGACAGAACCAGGCAATAGCAGATAAATAATAAGCATCGGAAGCCGAGTTTACGGAACAATCTTTTTCCAATTCCTGAAAATAACGATGTTGGATTGTGTTTACGTCCGTGCTACCAGTACGGAACGAAGGTACATAGCTTGTACCGGATTGAAATTCATTTTTCATAACGGTGTTAATTTTGACTATTTTACATGGGAAAGGCGGTTACCATTTCCCCTAATTCGTCAAAATTAACACCGCAAACCGTCCGAAGATCGGGTTATAAGTTTAGGGAAAGGCAACCGCCTTGTATTAAACAAGCACTTATCGGGCATAAAAAAAGCCCGTTATTTATTCGAGCCAATAACCGAGACTCACCGGACCGCACCAGCGGTGTTAACTTTGACAGGGGCAAATGTCGGCATTAAATTCTGAACAAAAAAAAAAAAACGTTAATAAAAGTTTATTAGGAAAGAAAGTTTCTCGACTCTACGATTCGTTACTTCGTAACAAAAAACGCCCACCTGATTAAGGGTGAGCGTTACACACTATAATTAATATTCTATTTGTCTTTTAAATTAATTCCCTCTTTTATCTGTTCATCAGAAGTTACCTTTTTACAAAGAATATAGTGATAAACAGGGTCTTTGCTCATTCCTTGTGTAGGTGTAACCGGATAAGCCAGTATTAGTTCCCAACCCAATTTAGCCAAATAGTTAACGGCGTCTATCATTGAATTAAAATTCATCTTTTCACCGTTTTCATCTACTAAAAAACGAGCATTTGGTGTTGCCCATTTTGCCTTCTGGCCGAAATCTACTTCTATTTTTACTTTTGTACCGGTTATATTTCCAGTACCCACGATTTCACAATAAGCCTTATACGGTTCTTGTGCAATGGCTGCCATTGTTAGTATGGCCAATACAATAACTAAAAAAAATCTTTTCATATCAGTAACTTAAAATTAGTGTGTACTTTAGTTTGTACCACCCCGTAAGTCCTGACGGTATATATGCAGTGTAATTTTGACGATTGCAAAAGTACTTAAATATATACATTTATAAAAAATATTACCCCAAAATCAATCAAAAATGAAAGGCAACCGCCCCAAAATACACGGTAATTCACCCAAAAATGGGCAAAAAATGAGTCAAAAACGCATAAAAAACGCGCTTTTTCGCGTAAAATTTTGGTCTAAATGCAGATAAACAACTGAAAAACAGCCAAAAACCAAAGAAAATTTCAAAAACTAAAAAAATGACACCTTCCGAAGACCGAGCCGCTCAGAAGTCGGAAAGCAGTTGCCCTCCCCCTAAAAGGTGAAATATGACCTCTCCCGGAGGGGTACCCGTAACCTGGTAACACAAAAAACGCCGGAAAACCGAATTTCCAGCGTTACAAGGCAATTACCTTTTATGCCTGTTCTCTATCCATTGATCTACAAACGAGTCGGCCTGCAGCGTCCGCTTGCCTCGTACTAAAGCTATCCAGCCGGGGCGCATCAGTAAGTATTTGAAAGCGTCGGAGAAGTTGGTGGATAACATCGGTAGTTTTTTCGGTGCCAGCTTTTCGGACTTCTTCACTTGAACACTACTTTAGAGTTACCCCGGTATTTGATTTCTGCCTTTGCCTTTTCTACGGAACTAACCATTTCTTTACAATTCAACGCATCAACCAGCAGATAGGCAGGTTCTTGTTGGTACCGCCCATAAGTCTCCTGCATAAAGTCGTATTCCGCATCCTGCCGGATAACTGCCTGTTTGCGGCTCTTCAGGTTTACGATCCAGCCGGTACGGTTCCCGCTACCGTCTTTTTCTATGGCGTCTTTGATCTTACCCGCGTAATCTTCCTTCTGCTTCTCAAAGTTATTACCTGCACGGTCATAGTACAAATCCAGTTCTTTATACTCATGGTTCTGGAAGAAAGTAAGGAACTGGTCGGCGATCTCCCGGAACCAGCCCGGCGGTATCTCAAAAAAGTTCTTATGTACCCGGTAATAAGCACCGTCCGGCTGACCGATCACCAAAGAAAGCATATTACCAAAGTCCATACCACCTTCAATCGCTTTATCATGGTGCAAGTACCGGAGCTCCCGCGAGCTGTAAGCGGCTTCTCCGGACATGGTACCGTTATAATACTTATGTCCTTCACCAACAACACATAGAAACGTAAATCCCTGCGAAGACCGGGACGCATACCCACCACCGACTTTTTAAATTCGTGAAGCTCCAGCGTACCATTATACAACCGCTTTAAATACTCTATCGTAAGTATCTCAACATTAGCGAATGAAGAAGCGTTAAGAAAGAACGTCTGCCCTTTTCTCAACTTCAACAAAGCACGATCGTAATATTCAATATCCCGTTTCAAACGTTTCAGTTTCAAGGAGGAAGGCTTATTCTTTTCTTTCTTCTTTTAATAGGGAAATTACCAGGTCATTACGCATACTTGCCGCTTGTACTATCTTAATGATCCGTTCCGGGTCCATTTGCTTGACATACCGGAAAAACCAGTCGTACTCGTTTTCGTCGATATCCGGCATATCGGTAGTAATGGTTATCCCAGGAATAAATGGGAATGTCCGTAAGTGATCGCATCACCGCGAAGAATAGGCATAGCGCGGTTTACTTTCATTTCCTTGTCGTACTTCGCTTCATCATAAAACAGATGTATTACAGACTTTCCGGCAAGCAGCGAAGGGTTATCCAGTGATCCCATGAAAATAACACATCCGTTCCAGAAGCTATAAACATGCTTGTAATCATCTACGATAACCGAACATTTACGCCGCCAGGATTCAGGCGGGCGGGTATCTTTTACATAGTGTACCCCTTCGATCAGGCCCATAAGCTGCCAGCCCTTCTGTACGGCCGGCATTATATTATCTTCCAGGTTACTGTAGGTATTGGCAACAAAAGCGAACGCACCGCCGGGCATTTCTTCCACACACCGGGCGGAACGCCTGGCTTGTATAACGGTAGATTTGGCCGTACCGCGGCCGTCAACAGATACAAGGATAGTAGTATCGATCCAGTCCGTCAGAACCTGGATTATATGACCGTATTTGATTTCTACATCATCGGCGTTACTCACCTTCGTTATCTTCCCCGAACTCTTTGATATCATACAACATACGTTTTTTCAGGTCAAAAGCTTTAATACGCGCGTCCTCTTTTATATTATCACGTACAATAACAGGAATTTCCGGGATCGCATCGATAAACTCTTCCAATTCCTTACGGTCGATTTCAGGAACACCCAGATCCTTACGGCTGGTAGTATAAATAACCGTGCTTTTCTGTGAAAGCAGTTCCTCCGGTATTTCGGTTTGTTGATCCTTATAACATCCGCGAAGTTCCGCCGCCAATTTCAGAAGGTTCTTAGCCTCCTTCACATTACCCATAAGAAAGACGGTATTCGCCCAGTTTTCGGCCTTTTCCGCATACAAGTTAGCGAAAGCCTGCGGGCGTACGTTATCCTGTGTATAAAAGAAATTGAGACTGTCAGCGTACACCTGGCGGGCCATCCAGTCCGAAAGGCCGTAAGGCTCCGACTTCAAAAGGCGGATGATACCGGCCTTTGTCACCAGCTTGCCATTTATACGCATACGGGCACGAAGGCCCCGTACCATTTCCATAAGGCTGTAATATTCCCTTTCATCGGGCGCGAGTGCTTCCAGCGTACCGGTAGAAAGAATCCTTTGAATCTGGTTGATATCCACCTTGTCAAAGTCTATTCGTGAGGGCTTAATTAAATTCGTCGTCATCCATTTGTTCGATTAAACGTTCAAAGTATGTCTTTTCCGTACGGCCTCCAGCTGTTTTATAGCTTCCACGTTTCCGCCTTCCGCCGCTTCATGAAGTTTTATTTCAGGCGCGGCACGTGCTACGAGAATCCCTTCCCGGATCAGGAAGTTAACAGAAGTTCCTACCGTTTCCGCATCCCGGACAAAAAGCCCGGCATCCTCCAAAGAAAGCCCCAGGGAAACGGCTATGTCTTTCGGCGAATACCCTAAAGAAGACAAACGCCGTACATCCTCTTTTGCTGCGCATCCAGGTAAATACTATCCACCACCGTTAAATCGTTCATACGCATCTTTTATTCGTTTCTGTGCCGTGAAATAATAAATTTCGTCCTGTTCCATTAATACAAAGTTCCGGCCGCTTTCAATGGCTGCCACGGCCGTAGTACCGGAACCGCCGAAAGTGTCCAGGATCAGATCGCCCGGCTTTGTACTGTCTTCAATCAGTTTACGGATCAACGCCACCGGTTTCTGTGTGGGATGAACCTTTTCACCTTCTACCAGTTTCGCACCGGAAGCAAAAGACCGGATATTATCTATTATGTTTGTGGCACCGATAGAAACACCCTTTCCGCAATGAAACAAAATAAGCTCATGTATAAAGGCGTAATGATTACCCGGGCCCGACTGTTTGTTCCAGACGATCATGTTTGACGCGCCTAAATACAAGTCAAACAACGGATAATAAAAAGCATACCCGCGCCAGTCCGTAAAAAAGTACACACAAGCACCGGGTTTCTTCACCCGGTTAAACTCCAGGAACAAATCCCGGTAAAAGGGTTTACAGATAGACAAATCTTTAAAACTGCCTTTCTGCCCGTTGTGTGTCATTCCCAGGAAATAAGGCGGATCGGTTATTATACAATCTACGGAATTGTCCGGAACACGTTTCAACGCCTCCAGGCAATCCTCGTTATATATTTGGTTTGTAATCATTGGAAAGTTGTTTAAGCCGGCTTTCTTCTTTTTCTATCCGGAGGGTTAATGTCTTGAGCTGGTGCCCCAGCTCCGAGCGGTCGCAAGGGTGAGAGAAACGGCCCCGGTTCTTTGTGATCCGTTGCCGTTTCCCTGTCAGACTGGCAATAAGTTCAATTACTTTTTTTTTCGCGCCTCAATTTCTTCCTCTATGGCCTTCTGTGTAGTTTCCCACTTTTGGATCAGTGCAAGGGCACTCGCTTTCTTCTTCTCATCATCCCCGGCCTGTTCCAGTTTCGCCTTATTCTTTGAAAGGTTGGCGCGGGCGTTATTCAGTGCCTTTTGTATGTCGATATCCGAAAGGTTCTCGACACCCTTACGGACGGACAAACTTTTTACCTTCTCACATTTACCCAGAATCTTTCCGTTCTCCCGGTAATATTCCAGCTCGTCCCACATCTCGCGGTTAGCGATGAAGTTTTCCACAACCGCCTGCGCTTCCTGTGCTGTAGAAAGTGAACTGACATCATCCGGTGTAGCTTCCAGGCGGGCGAAAGCTTCCTTATACTTCCCGTATGCGGTGAACATGTCGGAAACAAGTATTTTCAGAATGTCGGGACAATCCGGAGAATTCAGGAAGGTAAATTTCTCGCGGAAACGTATCATTTTGGTTACGGTTTCCGGAGCTGCTTGTATCGTTTCTCCGCCTCTTCCAGTTCCTCTTCCAGCTCTTCCACACGGTCGGCATTTTCATCCATGGAAAGAACCTTATCCCGGAAATCGGACGAAACGAGTTCTTCCACGCTGACGCCGAAAGATTCAGGCAAGTTCCAGCAGCAAATCATCGCTGTATTTTACCGGCATTTTTGGATGGTTCCTGTCCCGGGCGGGTTCCATTTTTTTACCGCGGCCGGCTGTTTAGAGTTGCGCCGGATCGTCTTAAATTCACGTTCGGAAAGCCCGGCCAGCTTCCGTAGTTCCTCTAAAAAGAATGGCCTTCATCGTTTCCGTTTCTCCCTGCCGGCGGGCGGAAATGACTTCTTTAGCATACGGTTGATACCCGTATTTCTCGTACAGTTCCACGCCCTGAATAAAGTTACGCGGACCGGCCAGATAGGTAATAATTTCCTGTTTCATACTATATAAAATTTGATGATACAAAGGAAAAAAAAGGCAATTACCCTAAAAAGGACAAAGGGTGGCCGGGCATGTGCTGCCGGTCACCCTTTGAATTACATGAAAGCCGTTTACTTACGCCTCATAACGGCTTTGTTCAATCCATTTCATAGCCTCCGAACCGTCGTTAAACGCCCGCAACGTCAGTTGGGAACCTTCGGAAGCGGTAAACGTCTTACCACCTTTCAGAAGGAAATTACCGCCTTTTCCACTGTAGGCGCAACACCCGAACATCCCATAAGGGTAATTACCGATCCGTGACTTCCACCGGTAACACCGGCTATCTTGGCCGCACCCGCGGAAAGCTGGTACTGCCCGTCTGTCTGGTAATCTATATCTGTGGCTCCGGCTTCCACTACGGCCACCGGTTCTTCCAGAGTGTCGGTACCCCGGTAAATGGCGATATCATCCCCCTTGCTGATCTGGGTGAAAGTAAGTTCGTTCGTATTCGATTCATTGGAACCGGTATAAGAAACGGATAACTTACACGGGTTACAGGGCGTTCCGATCAGATCGGCAGGCTTTCCGCTACAATAACGGAGCACAACGATACATTTCTTAGGACAGCCAGTTTGTCTTAAACTCGCGGATTTCCTGTTCGTTACCGGGATGATTGAACTTAACGGAAGGCGTATAACCTTCGGCGTCGGTTTCCCCGTCACTGTTGGAACTGATTTCAGCGGTACCGGGTGTCAGGTAAATACCGATCGCATAACGTCCCGCCTTCATTACGATGTCATCCTCAATAACCACGCCGGCCTCATTTCTTGGCGGAAGGAAAGAATATCGTCAACGTCGTAAATTACGAGCTGATCCTTGGGCTGAATACCGTTACCGGGATTGCCGGCCGGCCTTCTTACGCTTGCTTTTACGTATGTCATAACTTAATGATTTATAAGGTTATAAAATGGAAGGGATAAAGTACCCCTTCCGCCAAAAATTAGCCTCTTGCCACTTCGTAGAATTTACCGTCAGCGGCTTTCGCCAGCTTGATAAACTTGCCTTCGGAAAGCGTCATAGCTTCGGTTAAGACAAAGTTTCCGCCGGCTGCAATGGTGGAAGCAAATTCAGAACCGCTTCCGTAGATCGTGTAAACGACACCGGCTTCCGCATCGGTAAAGTTAGTGATTGCCGTTGCTTTGTATTCTCACCGGTTACGAATACTTCACCGTCAAGCAAGGAAGGATCGTTTCATCCGGCGCAAACTGCAACGCATCGGAAGAAGCGTTTTCGCGGCCGATCTCGATAAATTTACCGTCGGCACGTTTCATCAGTTTGATAACATCCCCCTTACCCGGCTGCCAGGTAGCGGAAATAAGGTCAAATTTTCCGCTTTTCTCAATCTTAACGCCCTTATCCACGCTTCCGCATTTCAGGGAAATAACCGTACCTACCGGAGCGTCTTCAATATCGGTAATCGCAAATTCGGCTGTATTGGCTACGGTAACAATGGAGGTATGAAGCTTGGCCGACGGGTTCTTGTCCTTGTCAGCGTCCACAAGTAAGACGCCGGGCGGTCATACTCATTACAGAAGATCATCTGGCGCGTATAGTCCATATCTTCTTTCTTGGTGTACTTGAAGCCCACGGCAATAGCCCAGATACTTTCACGCCAGTTACTCCATACTTTCAGGCTCCAGTCTTCCTGCTCCAGGTTGAAAGCCGTCATTTCGCCTGGCTTGTCCTCGTAGGTTTTAATGTTGCCTTCAAACGTCCAGAAGATACGGTGGTGGTTGTCAGCATTGGGAACCGGGATAATCTTTACCGCCGGATATTCCTTCACATACATGATATTAGCCTTGTAATCCTGGTTCTGCCCGTAATGCAGTTCATTGTATTTATGATACAATACAATAAAGTGCGAAGGCATATAAAGTGCCAGGTTACCGCTGTCACGAAGAACCGCCGGGATCATGGAAGTACCCTTGTACACCTTTTCACCGATGTTTGCTTCGGTAAGTTTCCCCCAGCTCGAACGGCTTGATCTGGTAAACGAGTTTCCGTTATTGATATCGGTATGTCCGTTCACTTTCTTGTTCAGGAACTCATACAGGCCGTCAGCTGCAGCAAGTGCTTTGCCGGGTTCGTTCAGATTCGGGTCCTTACGGATTCCGTTAATACGGCGTTGTTCACGCTCGTTATGCAACTTCTTGGCGGTTTCGGCCAGGATGTACTCGATAAAAGACCACTTGATAGGGTTTGAACCTTCCTTGTTCAAAGTGCCGATCCAGGTTTTCTCCAGGGCCTTTAAATTTTTGAAACGGTGTGCAAACATCACGTTGAACATGCGCAGGGTTTCATCGTCGAACTCGTAGGAACCTTTAGTCACCTTATCGAAGTCGGATTCCTCATTGCCGGCCTGTGAGAACTCACCCAGCCAGATATTAACCAGCGTAGCCAAATCCTGATAACCGGATTCAAGCGGGAAAATACTTTCAATGGAAGGAAGTTCCATTAAAAACGACTGCAAACGCTGTTGCCAGGGAATACGATAAAAGCCCCGAGGTCTTCCTTCAAACGGCTGTAGTCAAGGGAACTGGCTTTCGGAAGAGCGATCATTTCAAAACCGGCAGCCTCCATTAACGCAGCTTTAGCGCGAAGGTTATACGGGCGGTCCAGTGAGAACATTTCACCCTGCAAGCCTCCCAGCTGCTTTTCGTCCCGGAGATTGAAAGCCCCTTTACCGTCCGCCTGGGCGTTGTGCTGCTTCCCTTTGCCCGGATCATCTTCCGCAGCGGCTGAAAGTTGGGCGATAATACCGGAAAGCTTCGTTATCTCGGCATCCTTCTTGGCAATCAGCGCGGTGTTGTTCCGGTTCTCGTCACGCTGTTGCGTCTGCAAGGCTTCAAGCTGTTCCTGCGCCTGTACAGACGTGCGGCAGTATCACCCAACAAACCGCGAAGGAAAGCGGTAGTGGTAGGTTCTTCGGTTCCCTCTCCCTGGTTCCCGTCTTCGGCTTCGTCCTGGAAATCGTTTTCGAGGGACGCTTTAAAGTCCGTGAGGAATTTTTCAGGAAAACCGTAGTTTTTCAGTTTTGCCATTTCCTCGGCCGTGATAGAGTTCTTATCCTCTACCTTGCTCCATTCCGACAGGCCCAACAGCCCAGCATGTGAGCGGATAAGCTCTTAAAATCCAATTTCATATATACAAAATTTTAAAGTTAATACTATATGTTATACATCTCGTTTACTTTTCTGACGGTGGCCTGTGCCAGTACCCACTTTACCGCGTCTTCCAGCGTACCGAACTGGTCGATATAGCCGTTTGCCACGGCTACGTCACCGGTGAATATCTGTCCCCGGAAAAGGGGAAGTTCCGGATCATAGGCAATACCCAGATTCCGACTGATCGCATCGCAGAAAATACGGTGCATGACGGCCAGACGCTGCTTTATAGGCTCTTCGTTGTTCTCCTTTTCAATCGCGCGGGTTTCATAGTTTTTCAGATCGGCACTATCCGGATAGATTTCCCGGTAATCAATGCCCTGTTTCCTGAAATATTCCTTAAAGGATTGGTAAGTAAGCATGATACCGACGGAACCGACTTCACACATAGGGGAAGCGATAAAGGTTCTACCGGCGGCGGTGCCCAGCCAGAAATGCGCACTACCCATGGTACCGGCCACGTAGGTGGCTATAGGCTTGGAAGATTCGGCAATCATTTTAGCCGCCAGGTCCACATGTGCGACCATACCGCCTGGACCGTTGATCCACAGGACCGCGCCGCAAATCTTAGGATTATCGGAAATATCACGGAGCTGCTTTTCCAGGCGGTAAGTCTCCCAGGAATACAAGGTGCCTTCCAGGATAATGACGGCCACACTGTCAGCCGGCAGGGTGTCATCATCCAGTTCCCACCGGTTGGCAAGGTAAGGCGTAGTAGCGTAGGCGGTTATTTTATTATTGTCGAGCCGTTTTTCGATCGCATCCAGGTTGCCGGCTGCAACACACGGCACAAGTAAGGAAAGCAACCGGTAATAATCATTATCAGCGATTGCCCAAGGTGCTGTAAAAATCTCCTGTATTTTGTCCACGTTCTCTTTTTTACGGCAAAGAAAACGCCTATATAATAGGTAGAGAAGGACTGAAAGGAACCTACAGGAACGCATCAACGCCCGGACCCGTACCGGACAGGGTACAGTTATACAGGCCCCCGCCGATCTCAAAAGAAAAGGTAAGCGGGTAATCGGGAGAACCGGAAACACGGGTATTACCCGTTTCGTCAGTATAGAGAGCGACAAAGGGCGTCGCTTTCAGATTTTCCAGGTAAAGCGTCTTATTTTGCGACACGTCGGCAAGCTTGAAGGTATGTTTTTTAGTATAGACGTCTTCATTTTTGCTGTCACCCGGTTTTAAGGTTCCCGGTACGATCATAAGAATATCAGGTTTTCCGATAGAGCGGATAACGACTTTCGAGAGCACGACGCCAAAATGGATAATGTTGTAAACGGGAACCAGTTGCAGGCTATGGGCGGCGGATATTAACTTTCTTGACATAATTACAGATATAAAGTATTGATAATCAAACATTCAGCATTTTTCGGACGTTTTTCAGCCAAAAACCGGACAAAAAAGGACAAACAGATACAGTTGGTAGGTAAAAAATAACTTGCTTTTTTACACTTTTTTTCGGTTATACGCCCTTTTCTTCTTACGCCTGAAACTGTCCCGCCACCGCTGGTAGTTTTTCAGCAGCCCGTCTTCCTGAATGGAAGAGATATCATACTTTTTCAGGAAGGTAAAAACGGTTTTCTTAAACTCGATTCCGTGCAGGTGCTTGTTTTCGTCCATGAGTTCGTGCAGCTCGGCCCACATCAGGGCACGCAGAACGCTTTTCAAGAATGACGGTACCGCGTACGGAAATGTAATTGAACTGTTCCGGAGACTTGCCGCCGGCAAAATTGGCCTCCCGGCGGTCAGGCAGCATAAACTCCAGGTTGCCGCGGTCAGCCGGACAATTTACCGGCCGTTTCTCCATGAGATCGTAAATAGTCACATAGATATCGGACGAGGAAGGAAAACGGACGGTACCGACCGTTTCGTCGTAATATTTGCCCCGGACATACTCGGCCAGGTAGGATTCGATCTGTATTCGGGTGGTAATCATAGCAATAACATTCCTTTTTAAAGGCAAAGATATTCCTTTATACGCTGTTGGTCTGCCATTTACGGGAAAATGTAGGCTTTCGGCCGTCATTTTGATAAATATACTCCGGGAGAATAATTATAATGTGCCTTTCCTTGCCGCCACACACCCGACATTTTCTCTGCCAGGCTGTGCTAATATAATCCGGTACTAAATTTTTGTAATTTCGTAACCGGGCAACCGACAAAGATAAGATCCTGTATCTTAGCAACTTAGCAACGTTACTAATTTCCGTTACAAAAAAATGGCCGGAAAACAGTTTGTAACCGGGCTTACCGGTAGAAGATAAAAAGGCCGGTGTTACAAACCGGAAAAGTTCGTAACCGTTTTGTAACTGCAACTTCGTAACCTTTATTTCCTATTTATTTATTTGATTTTCAGACTTTTTTCTTTCAAGCAAACAAAGGTTACAAGGTTACTAAAATTTTGTATGAAATAGAGGTGGGGTATGGGGAGGGAAGCCGGGCGGCACCTTTGTTTCCATACGAAAAGAGGGACCGACACATTCGTATCTGGTCCCTCTTTTCGTATTTTATACCGGCTCCGGTTCGTCTTATACGCGATGTTTGCACCTGCTTAAAATCCATTTCTTTACGTCCGGGTACATAGCGGTGCACGACGGCCGTATAGTCCTCGTTAAATTCATACTCCAGGTAGTTGTCGCCTTCCAGGATAAAAACACAGGCCGTTTTGATGATCCATTCGAGCTGCTCGCCCGAATAGCGTTCCAGTGCCAGGACGGTACCGGGTTTCATACGCTCCAGATAGCGGTAGACCTGTTCGGCGAATTTCCGGAACCTCTCGCCGCTGTTCCAGAGCGCGGTAAACTCGGACATGCTGTTTAATTTCAAATGCGCGTTATTCATTCCTCCGGTCGTTCATCAGGTACAAACATGAGTGTCGGATCGGCCGGTTCCGTTCCACCACCGGCAGCCGTTTCCGCCGTGCTACATGAACGCAGATAGATCATGTCGGCGGCCTTGCCGTCGTTATCCTTGCGTACGATACGCCCCTGGGAGTTGCAAAGGTCCTTCGGGTTGAGTTCGTCAATGTAGGGGCAAAGGGCCACAAAACCTTTGAGGGCCTTTGTAAAACGCTGCATCGTGATTTTATTCACACCGGAAAAGCTTTTGTAATCGGCGAAGGCCTTTTCACGGACGATAAAACAGTCCAGGTGCTCGCTGTCCGGAGAGAAATAAGAGTTCGCCCAGTCCTCAAAGTTATTGCCCATATCGGCCTTGTATTTACGCCTGATAATGTTTTCCATGGGCGGAAGCAATTTTATAGATTCCTCGCAAAGGGAAAGGTAAAAACGGCAGCACTGCAAGAAGAAATTTATATCGGCGTTCCACTCGTTCTCGCTGTAAGTCTTGGAAAACAAATCCTTACCGAAATCGTCCCGGATAGAACGCGTTTCCCGGTAGTCGTTATCTTCCGTACGCTGGTGGTAGTAGTCGGAGAATACCAGGTACAGCAAACGGGCTTCCGTAGACGGATCAAAATCAATAGGAACGTAATTAGTTGTAAATCCCAGCTTGGCCGATTCCTCGAAAGGTATAGTAAACGACTGGTTGTTCTTCGGGTTCACGGTCATATCTGACGTGATGATGTCGTAAAACAGGCCCGTATTAAGATACCGGTCGCAATCATCCACCAGAATAAAGTCGGTATGCTGGTTCACCTGGTCGAACACATGCGGATTATCCATTAACTTGGATTACGGCCGGAAAGCTTGACGCTCTTCATAAAGTAGGAAAGGGCCTTGAACATGAATGATTTGCCCGAACGTCCGTTACATTCACCGTCTTCACCGATCTTGTTATCCATGGCCTGTGGTGCCCAGGCACGCGGAAGGGGATTTGTACCGATGCAGCATATAACCGATAGTAAATATCTTATTGATAAGGTTCTTTCTGTTCGGCAACTTCTTCCGCCGTGAGGCCTTCCCCCTCGATATCGAATTTATGTTTTTCCCGGTAGGATTCCGCTTCCCCCACGCTCTTGTCGTCGAAATTGTATTCCAGTTCCTTACGCCAGTAAACGCGGCTCGAATTGATTACATAGCCGAAAAAGTTAGACGGTACGGCATTTATCCGGATATCAAACACATCGTTGCCCTCTATGTCTTTTTTACGGGAAATGGTAAACATGTCTTCCATAAGACGGACTTTGTGTTTCAGTACGTTCTTCCCAAACGTAGTGGGACAATGTGCTGCCGTTGGCCGGATGTTCCTTTATACCGGTACCGCTTACCTCCATGCTGCAACCGGGAAAGAAGAACATCTGCGTATTATGGGTATAATTGGTAAAGTCCAGTTCTATTTCCTGCAAATTGTCCAGGGCCGTATCTGACAGTTTGGGGCTGTTCAGAATAAGATTCCTTATATCGCGGGATAAAAAGTTCTCTTGGGCCCACTCACGGATAAACTTCCGGATATCCTTTGCCTTTATCAGTTTTACAATATTGCCGGTAATACGGATGTATTTCGTTGAACTGGAATTTTCATCATGAAGCGAATAGAAACCGTTAAGACGTAAAAAGTAGTGAAGGCAGTCCGCGTCTATATTGTGATCCCATTGCCGGGATTTCTCGTTAAACTTGGAATACCAGAATTTGGCGGGCATGGCAAGCGTCATAAGGTTACGGAAATCCTCGTTCTTGCTTCGTAATTCCATAAAGTCCCGGAAGTCCTTACGGGGTTTGCCCCGCTGATCCCGGTAAGTGGTAAGCCAGGCCGGTAGCCAGATCGTGTGGATATCGATAAAACGTAGTGCAAGTTCCGTACCCTTTACCCTGCCCGTCGTGTCGATATCGGGTATGTTATACAGGACTTCAACGTATTTCATGATCTCCTTGTAGTCCTGTTCGGAAAGTTTATATGTTTCCGAATTAAACCAGATCGGGGAAAAGCCCAGCGATTTAACGCACAGGGCGTCGCGCTCTCCGGAACATATAAACGCCTCCTGCAGCTTCTGTTCCTTATAAGGCTTTTCTGCATTGGCCGGATTCTTTTTAAAGGCGGCTTCTTCCCTGGAATTAAACTCCCGGTATAAGGCTTTCAGTTCGGAAAGACCGTTTATATAGTCCTTCGGCTTGACACCTTCCGGGGTGTAGGAAAAACGCCACTGCTTGTCCGGATTCAGAGGCTCGTATATTTTATAGAACTTCACTTCGGGCGTGTCGCCTTCGGCCGGTTTTACCAGACATTCGCGCATAAAGATAGGGTATGTCGCAGTCGCGTATTTATAGGTTACCTCGCGATTTTTTACATACCCTATATACTTGGCCGAATACCAGTGCAGAGCCTCGGCGTTCTCCTGGGTGACACGGGGGCCGAGTATGCGTAACTGATCCGGGGTGAGATGATCGGCAAGCTCGAAAATTTTAGTACCGTCTTTCTGATCCTGGGAGGCCGGAACCTTACGGATATCCGGCTTGTTTACGTTACGGTTGAGTTCATCGGTTACGTTGTACATGGATGCAAGTTTAAGGATCGCCTCGTTAAACCGGAGGCCTTCCTCATACATGCAGATATCGACAGGGCTTTGAGCCGTTCCGGTATCGCCGAAATCCGTTACCTTATAAACCTGCTGGGAACCTTCCTTTCCGAATAGCTTGATACAGGCCGACGCGTCGTCTTCTGACGGCCGGCGTTTGAAATGGCGGTTGGTTCCGACACAATCCCGGGCTTGCGGATAATAATGTAGAATAATATCCAGCCCGTTGTTGGTTACTTTGTAGATGTCTTCTGCCTTTATCATCGTTATAAAGTTACATAGTTACTTATTTTTCGTTGTTTTCCTCCTGCTTTGTTTTCAAGTCTCCCCAAGGTTGATACAGGAAAACGAATAATAACAGCCAAAGAAAAGCGGTTTTACCCGTATAATAAATGACAAAGGCAATCAGTCCCATAAAGGCAACCACGATAATAGCGTGGGCGATGTATTTTAAATTTTTATCTTTCATTGTTCAAACATGTTATACTGAATTGAAAAACCGAATTTGCTTAATCTCCTTTCCTGGAGAAGAGAACGTTTGTCATGTGAAGGCATAATGACCACCAGGTTCTTCGTATCGAACTGGTAACCTTTCTTCCGCATCTGATAACGTAGGTTTCTTAGGCGTCTGTCTTCTTTCATGGCATTTCGTTAAGATCGTCTTAGTTTATAGAAGGCATGGCACACTATCACAAAGGATAGCGTTTAAATCCTCCTGTATGGTTTCCTGTTGCTTCTCGGTTCAGGTGTACCAGGAAATAACCTTTTCCGTCGGAAAGATTCTTTATTTCCGCCAGATTATACTTCCTGTCTACCGCATCCACGAATGCAGGGGATTCCATGGGGCGGAAGCTACTGAATATTTTATAGGTTCCACTACTGCCTTCTATTCGTAACGTGGTTAATTCATCGGGGGTGGTAATTGTTGATTTCATTGCTGTATTATTTTTAGAAAAGTCCACATAAAGTGTAAAAAACTGATTTATATTTATCGCTCTTTCTTCTTTTGTATTAGAAAGATACACCCTTTTATTTTTCTTATCCATTTTTATTTAATCTCTTGCATCAGCCATTTTTCGGCCTTTAGCCGTTGCCGAATAGATATTCGGTTTATCACCTTTGAAACATTTAGTCTTTATCCATTCATATCTTTCAGCTTCCCGGAGATAAAATAAAATATTCCGTATTCAGATGTATTTTTCAACCAATCTAATTTCTTGATTTGCTCAAATGTCATAGGACCGCCATATACAAGCGATGATGTTAACATCTGAACTCTTTCTTTCAATGAATATTCACTCATATTTAATTTGTTTTACTCTAATTGATTCTTACATACTTGCCACTTATGTTACAAGTTTTTAGTATCTCTGCGTTTTCTTCTCCAAAAGCGATCAAAACAGCACCACAACCAGGCGAATCCCCCCGTATTCCGTCCGGCCTGAAAAAACGAATCCTTCCGCGTAGAAATTTAATTGCCGTTGCCTTCTCAAATATAATATCCTGGAACATCTTACTATCACAGCGGTTGAACAACAGCGCAATGCCATTGCCGTGTTGTGCCAGTTTACGAACAAATTGTTCAATAAGCGGACGGGAATAAGGTGGATTTAACCAGACACGACCTACCCAATCTTTAGTTAATCCGTCATGGTTTTTTTGTTGTACATGGTTTCTGCCGTTTGCCAAAGCGGTTTAACCGGAGCACATGGATCTAAATCAAACTTTCCTAATGCGTCTATAATTTCTTTGGGTGTATACCACTCATCAGTGGTATTAGCCGATTTTTCAAAGGTTGTATTCATATCTATCATGTTATGAGGGGTTATACAATTCATATCCATTATCCCAAAGACTATCACTGCGAAAATTGAAGAAATCTTCCAAAGAGATACGTACACCATCTTCTAAAAGAAGAAATCCGTTTTCAATAGTCATCCATTCGTCAGAGGAAAAGAAACGGTGCGTAACCTTCTTACCCTCTTTCATTGCTTGTATAGCTTCTTCTTTGCTCATTATCTTTTCTTGATTTGAATTATTTTTCACCACTTATTTTTAATTTTACAAATTCACCAATAGGATAGGTCGTATGTTTCGGTCTGTTTATTTTCACTTTATGAGAAGAAAGAAACAACGAAACAGATTCTATTCGATAGAAAGTGTAGTAAGCTTCTTTAGGAGCTGTTTTTTCATATTCCTTTAAATATTCTTCTGCTTTATTTCTCGTATCAAAAGCGGCAAGGATAGAAAACCAAACGCCGTCTTCTTCGTATTTTCCGGATTCCCTTTTAGTTACTATGTAAATTTTGCTCATTGTTGTTTATAGCTGTGCCGGAGGATAGCATCGAACTACCAATAACACCCGCTTTCGCCCTTCGGGGTTATCTCCACACTCCGGCGGTTATTATATGGAGCGGCAAAAGCCGCCCCGGTTTTTATTCACTTTTCTTTTCCGGAAGAAAAACAAAGTCTGCCCAAATATCAAGGAATTGTCGACCGCAATATGCTGCCAGTTCCGACGTTTTGAAGGCAAGCCGAACGCCGATGTACGCATACGTGAACGATGAATCGTAATACGCGTACGCATACGAAACACCGCCTAACGCGTACGCGTTGTGGTTCGACCGATACACCACACGAGACTTTTCTTCCTCGTCCAACTTATTGTATTCTTCCCCTGTATAAAGAATAAACCAAGGATAATAACGGCATTCATCCTCTGTAAATCGAGGTTCCCAGCCTTCATTTAAAGCTTTGACAATGATACGGAGTTTCAGAAAAGCCAAAACGTCAGGTTCAAGACCGAGGGATATTTTATCTCGGTTCCATGCTTCTGCATCGATGCCAATTTCATGGCAGGCGTCCTCAAACGTCTTAATACGTTTTCTTACGTCTTTTTCTGGTTCATCAATAAGGGTTAAGATTCCATTTCTCCAGACAGCTGTTTTACCTTCCGGAATTTCGATTTCTAATTTCTTTGATTTCATTCTTCTTTTATTTATTGGTTTTCACTATGGAAGATTTTTACGCCTGTTACTTCCTCGATCTTATCTTTTGCAAGTTCGGGAATACGACAACGACTACCTCGCCAATTACGAAAGGTATGTAATGGCACTTTACATGCTTCTGCCAATTTAAGGGACATTTCAGAAGATTCTTTTACCGGCAAACTCAAAAGGTACATTCTTAGTTTCTCGCCGTCATCATTTCTTTTTAATTTTTTTTTCGTCATACTTTTATGATAAATATACTCTTTATTATTAACTTTACATAGCAAAGATATGATTATTTTTACCACAGGTGAATAAAATTCACGTTAATAAAAGTTATAACAAAGGTGTAATATGGCTAATTTCTTGTTAATAAGAGAGTTATGTGAATTAAAGAAAATCACTATACGAGAACTTGCTTCACGCATAGGAAAAGAAGATAGTAGCATACAGGCTATTGTTAGGAATGGATCAACGAACACAAAAACCATTGAGGCAATAGCAAAGGTTTTAGAGGTTCCTGTAGGTGTATTCTTTGATGATATTCCCATAACTGGAATAAAATCAAATGAACTTGATAAAGATGCAAAAATAGCTGATTTAGAAAGGATAATTGAGGAGAAGAACGTCTAATACAAGTCTTATTAAGTAAGAAATAACCTGTAATAGATAAGAAATGTAGGCATATTGTAGGCCATACGTTATACAAATGATTAATAATCAGGCGATTAAAGAACGTTACTTGAATCACAAATAAAATCCGATAACTTGAAAAGAGTTATCGGATTTATTTTTTAATTACTTTCGCTTTTATAGACAACTTCCTTTTGCAGCGCAGAAGATAAACGATTGAACATGTAGGTCAGAATAAGAGAAGTTCTTTAAAACTTCTCTTTACGCTCAAACTTCCCTTCCTCGGTATAATATTTCCAAGTACCCTTACGGTTGGTTATGCGAATATTTACCACGAAGTCTTAATTTTCCATTTTCGTAATATTCACGATAACGTCCGTGACGTTTTCCCTCTTTACTTCCGCTTCACTCTTTAGTGCTCCTTCCGGATAAAATTCACGTAGAACATTTCCTTCAAACTTTTCGACATAGAAACGTTTCAATTCACTTAACTGTTCTTTCTCGGTCACAACATCTTCATTCATTTCTTCATCTTCCTCATCGGTAGCAACCTCAACAAGTTCTTCCGGTTCGTATGGACTATAATCCATAACATATTGTAAAGAAGCAGCCTGGCTATCTCCTATCACTTGCATAGTCCAATAAGGGAAAGAATACAAAACATCCTTATTTGACTGTATCTCATTCCATGTGGCAGGATTCATCATTAGCTTCAACTGGGAATAGAACTTACGTACATCCGTATATAAGAAAATCGTAGAACTGGATTTCAGATATGAAAAAGCATCTTTAAATCCCGGATTGTCTTTCAACAAGTTCTTTTGTTCATAATCCTCTACGAATGAGAGTAAAGATGCAGCTTTATTACTAAAAACAACATAATCATCCACATAAGTATAATAGGGTTTCTCGAACTTATCAAATAGTTTTCCGAAAAACAGTCGGAAGAACCCTTTCATCTCGACATAATTAATTTCAAAGTCCTTATAATTAACAGTTTTAATTTTAACCGGAGTACGACGTTTGACCTTCTTTTCTATAAGTTCCATGTTCTCACGTGCATCCTTTATACTTTTTTTGCTCTGATAGCCAAAACCAGTTCGGGTTCACGCCCAAGTAACCCCTGGTTCAGATTGGGTAATAGCAAACTCTCCTGACATCCAACTCAAGAAGTTTTCTTCCAAAGATATACCGAATAGCCCTTCTATCTTTTTCTTTCGGGAACTTTGATAAGAATCATACAACTGTTTATCATGAACAGAGAGGGCATTTTCTAATTCCTTCACAAAAAGTCATCGGATTATTAAAACCTATATTCGTATAAAGAGCTGTCCGCCCGGACAGAATCTCATGCGCTTTCATTTTATGTTTTCCCGAATTCAACAAAGCAGTGACATAAGGATCGGCAGAATCTTTTTTCAACGTATAACCTTTCACCTCCATTTTATCCTTGCCCATATTCAAGTAAAGACCGGCAAAATTCATAGAATTACTGAACATATCAATATATTCATTCCTTGTTCCCAGGTAGATAGACATAAACTGTGGGATACGCTCATAGTTGATAAAAACCCTGACGAGTCCCTTACCGGAAACTAGTTTCTCGGTTTCAATAAAAGCTTGATCAAGTCCGATTTTAGGTTTGTTACGTGAATCAATAGCCGATTCGATAAGTCCGGAAGTATAAGAACCTACCAGATGATTATCCACAAAAGCAATATAAAAGATATCACGCGTATCCGGATCACGCATCTCAAGAATGTTAATGCCACTATGCATCCGGTTAGTAACAGTGAAGCCGCTCATTACAAGAACCGTCTCAAGCTGATCTTTCACCAAGTCCATTTTAGAAGCTTTCTGCATATCCAGAATGAGCAGAAAATCCCAATCAGTCGCGCGGGTTTTATGAAGTGAAATAAGCATATCCCGTTTGCCGACAAGTGACAACAGCACCTTGTTACTTTTCACAACTGAATCAAGTTTTTCCACACTCTTTTCGTAACTTCCTCAAAAGATTTCGCTTTCTTTCAGGCATTGCCACGTCTCGCTTCCACTAAACTTCTCCCAATCTTCAATCGGAGCCGATGATTGAATAATAAATGCCGCATTTTCCGGAACCAGATAAATCTGCTGAATATTACGATCGGGTGAGATAAACAGATAAACCACGGAGTATACTACATATACCGCCAAAGCCAACCCTATCACCACCAAGGTACGTTTTACGATTTGCTTACTACTCTTTTTTTGTCGTGGGCTCGGCATATTGCTCTTGTTCCCTGTTGTTTAATTCATTCATGGTTGATTTATTAATATAAATTATAGTCCCATTGGTATCCTCAGTAAATACCAAATAATAAAGAATAGCGTCCATGCAGCTAAAATACCTACAGAGTAGCGCCAAGTGTATTTGAGTAATGTCCCATAAGTAACTTGTTTATCATATTGCCTCATATATGTCAATACCAGAGGCATATAAAACATAAAAGGCGTAATAGCATTTGTCGAGCTGTCACCAATACGGAAAGCGCACTGTTGCGATATCCGGAGAGATTCCCATTTGTGCAAACATCGGGATAAAGATAAAAGACATAAATGCCCACTTGGAAGTAGCAGATACCATAATCAGATTGATAAACGCTGTAAACAGGATAAAGAGAACAAGTGCAGACAACGGAGCCGGCTCGAAAGAAGAAAGCAGATCAGCTCCCATAATAGCAAGACACTTATCCAAATGAGAATACTCGAAGCAGGCGAACATTTGAGCGGCAAAAAAAGCAATAACAAAGTAAACACCCAAAAGTTTCATCGGTTGGGTAAGCCCTTCAATCACATCATTGTCGGAACGATAACGACCGGAACTGAACCCGTAAGCCATTCCCGTGATGCCCGCCCCTAAGGAAAGAAGAAAAAGAATTCCGGCAATAAAAGGCGAATGCATCAAACCACCATTCACGCCACGTAATATTCCATAAGAAGAAAAACGTAAGCCACAAGATAAGAGCCACATAAATTACTGCTACAATAATCGAAATCATTATCGCCCGCCGTTCTTTACGGGACAAGGGCCGATAAGCTTTCCACTTTCACGCTTCCTTCATATTTTCCTAAAGCGGGAAGAAGCCATTTCTGAGTCAACCAGTAAACAATAGCAGTAATTACTACGGTAGAAGCACTCATGAAAAAATAATTGCAAAGTGGTTCGGTATTTCCCTGATATCCTGTCTGAGCTAGTGCAGCTTCCTGAGTGGTATGAGCCAGCAACGGATCCATTGTGCTTAATACAATATTTGCACTATATCCGCATGCCACTGAAACATAAGCCGTAATAATTCCTGCAAGCGGATGAAGTCCTACCCATTGGAACAGCATGGCGGCAATAGGCAATAAGATAATATATCCGCCATCGCCAATAACGTTGGACAACAAGCCAAGAACGATTACCCACAAGATAACCCTCCTTTTCTCCTTCCGGTTCCCCACTCCCAAACGGATGCATGCACCAATAAATCCTGAATGCTGGGCAACCCCCCAGTCCGAACATAGCAATAATCACCATACCCAACGGTGCAAAATCCGGTAAAAGTTCTTGATAGCATTCCGCAACCACCAGCGAATTCCTTCCGGACTCAATAAGCTCTGTACGCGAATCTCCTCACCGGTTTGTGGCAGCGTCACCTTCAATCCATAAATATCACATATCCATGAAAGAAAGACCACTGCTATTGTCAGCAGAAGAAACATCGTAGCGGGGTGAGGCATACGCCATTTATTCTTCATCTGTCTCAAGATTTATTCTTCGTCAGCCTCCAGATTATCCAAGTCGATAATACGTAATTCTAATGCACGCACTGCTAGACGGGTAGCATTCACTCCCACCCGTTCACCATTCGGGAAAAAGACGTCCGATAAGATCATTCTGCCGTTTCTCCAATGATTTCACACCGAAAAGGCATTCCTTTCAGACTGGCAATCATTTCTTTCGTATATCCCAAAGCCAGATGACGTAAGAAAACGCTCATCATACTCATCAAATATCATAACTAATCACCGCCTCCTGACGCTTGGCATCGTTAGGACCGATTTCTTGAAACGGTCTACAATCTTTTCCAAAATAGGATAATTAAAACCAGCTTCTTTCCATCCATCACTGCCTGTACGTCCGTTTTCGTAAGCAGCTCACCTGTTTTCAAAATTATACCGTCGGCACCGGCTTCAAGTACGTCCACCCACAACTTCTCGTTCAATATCTCTCCCGTGAAGATCAATACCCGAACTCCTTTGTAACGTTTGAATATATTCTTGCAAATATCAACACCAATGGTCGTAGAACCTCCCAATCCTAAATCCAGCAATACCAGATCGGGAAGCTGGGCCTCCATTAACGGCCAGAACTCATTTTCGGTCATAGCTGTACCAATAACCTCTGCATTGGGAATTTCATGGCGGAAAATCTCTTCCGTCCCTTTCAGCTCCAATTTTACATCCTCTACAATAATAACTTTAAATTTCTGTTCTTCCATTTCCTTATCTATTATAACTTTATATGTGTTCTTTTTTTATCGCGGAATAGTGAAATAAACCGTAAACCCTCCGCCTTCGGCCGGCTCGGCATTGATACGGCATCCCCGGCGTCCGGCAAACTCGTCGTGATCGCGGATAATCTGCTTGCATACGAGATATTCCGTTCCCCTCAACTCCCCTTTTTCACCGGCAGTCATACGTGCCAGATTCGGATAAAATAGTTGATTCAACTCTTCCACGGGTCTTTTCCTGCGTCTTGTATCCGTAAAAAGAAAGCGAATATATTCATCATCCTTACGAGCCTGCAAACGCAATACTCCGTCTTCGTGAACCGTCAATGCTTCATCAATCAGGTTCTCCAATAAGAAACGCAACTGGTTTCATCTCCTATTACTCTTCGCATCTATCGGAGCCATCTCCCACTCTATCTTATCCATACGGTTCTTTACAGACTTTTTGAAATATTTTCCGGCAGCATCGAAAAGCTCTTGCACCGGAATCATAGTCCCGCCGGAAAGTCACCTCTTCCAACTGGCGGGAAGCACATGAACTCAAAATCGTAAAAATTCCCTTATAATATTCGATCAATTCCGTCATAGTCTCCACTGCTTCCTTACGCTCCTTCCGTTTCTCCGAAAGCTTCTGCGTATTCAACCGCCCTACAATCTGTTTGATTTTGTTCGGATAATAAATCGTTTCATGCTTGATGGTCGAAAGACAATTATCCAGCACCATGTTCTGTACATGCAGCAAACTGTCCTCCCAAGACGCCCGTTGCGTGTTTCCTCATGCGCCGACTCAATATCACGATATTTCGTAGCCAGTTTCACCACAGCGTTAAATACGACAATAGCCACATAACGTGCCACCAGTTCAAAAAGCAGTCGATCAGTTTCCTGTTCCGTCCCTTCTCTTCGCTCCAGATAAAGCACACCGACACATTGGTGCTCACCCCCTGCTTCTACCATGAGAGGTATTGCCTGACGATGTTGCTCAGAAAGATATTCTCTTGCATCTAAACACTGCTCTACCATTTCCGGCATTTCCTGTCCGGGACGAGAAGCATATTCCAGCCGATGTGTCGTTTCATTATAAACGGCAATTCCCATCCGGTCAATCGTCAGTAATTCATTTACCGAACCGAATGCTTCATCCACAATCCGCTGCGGAATTTCTTTAAGCGTACTCTCTTCTCGTTGAGTGCCTCTGCATTTTCCTGCTCCTGCGGTCGAATCAGGAGATGCAGCAAATACTTTCTGATTAATTTCAAGTACCTGTTCCAAACTCAAACGATTTTGTATCCGCTTCCTCAAATACAGAAGATAATATCCTACCAAAGAAACAATCAATAAAACGAAGCAAAGGATAATTCCTACTGTCTTATTAATATTCGAACGTTCCAGTTGCCGACAATATGCTTCGAGTGTCTGATCTTCTCCCCTGCAACTTATACAAATCTGTAAACGCCGAATTATTATAACTATACGCATCCAATTGTTTCAATGCCAGAAAAGCAACCGCCGCCTCATTTCTTATATCCAATATCACATGGTAATCCGAATCAAAAAGTTCGTTCCACCACAGAATCTCAGCAGGTATACCTTCACCGACGAGCTTCATATACCGATGCGGCATCCGGGCGCGCATATTTCTGATAATGCTCATTCAGCAAAATATGGCAGAATCAGCATATATTGCAAAAGCAATCTCATACTGCTCATCCACATTAGCGAAATAAGCAGCATTGGCATAATCTGATGCAGCATCCAACAAATCTTCATAAGCAGAATCCGTAACTAACCACAATCGAATCGGTATCCTGTAACATCGGAGGAATCGGATCATACAGACAAGACCCCATACCAAACGGAAGTAAGAGGCAAAGTAGCACTACCCCAATTACTTTACGCACTCCTGAAGGCAAACGGAAATAGAAACGACTCCCCTTATTTCCCCAATTCACTTTCCACATTGAAAGACACACACACGGAACAAATTCATTCGTCTTCTTATATTTCTCGATGATTCCCTTACAGTTCATTAATCCGAAGCCACTACCCTTATTTTCTTTCAACACTTCCGCATCGGTGGCATTCTTCATTCCAATCACACGGGAATCATACACCTTCTCACCAATGATATGCGCCACATCCTCTTCGGAAATACCTCTTCCATTATCCTCCACAGAGATCTCGACACATAAGAATCCGTAGTACGTGCATACACCTTAATTGTTCCTCCCTCAGGAGTATATTTGCGGGCATTCTCGGCCAACGTATTTATCATAAATAGGGTCAGTGCACGGTCGGCCTTCACCATAGCATGGGTCGGTTCAATTTCTAACGTCTGTTCTTTCATCTCAAAGGCACGACGTCCCTTTCCCAATAAATCGAACAACTCATTAAGACCGAATGTTTCAATATTCAGGCTAAGAGTTCCCTGCTTCATCTTGATCCAAAGAGCCAAGAATGTCATTATACTCATTGATAGTAGTCACCAGTTCGTCAATATACTGATACTTCTCTTTTTCTTAATCTTCATCGTCAATATAACCTTTCTCTGTCAACTTATGTACCTCGTTCAAAATCCGGTCAATATATGGATTGATGCCATTTACAATCGCCAGACAAGCCTTCTTTATCAGATTCTGGCGTTTATTTCCCGCAATATGTTGTTCGTACACATACCGTTGCTTTTCCAACTGAATCCGCTCGTCACTCAACGCTTCTACCATCTGCTCATTGTCCGCAGCCCAAACAATATACGGTTCAAGCACATGCACCAGCGCTTTTTCGTCTTTGTTAATCGGTGCACAGGAACAAGTGCCGCTTTCCCTCTTCGGGTATTTCCAATGTCATCCGTCCTTTGCCGAATAATTGGTCAATTCCTTTGCTGAATTAAAGGAACATTCATCGGAATAGACGAAGTTATATCCCTACATAACGATAAAAATCTGTTGTAGTCGTTCCACATCCACCTGATTTCGCGTTTTGGAACTCTTATTGAAGAACCACCAGAGAATAACTACCAGCACCAACCCAACAATGACCACAGATAGTACGAGAGTCATTTGCCGCGAACCTGCTTCCAATGAAATATAGCGGCTCTCCAATTCCTTATCCTGCCGTGTAAAAGTTCAGAATATCCAGATAAATATTCCGGTTATAGTCCGATGCGTGCTTCATTCCCAATCCTGCATACGAAACGCTCAACTGCTCGCGAATCCTTGAAATCCATTCGGGAACAGTTTTAACCTTCTCTTCCGTAATCCACGGTACTCCGGTGTAGGTCGTATCCCCTTCGGCATAAGGACCACAATTTGTCCAGTGTATCTGCCTTATAATGATAATAAAGCAGATGATGTTGATTCACACAATCCAGTGCTTTTTGTCAATGTATTGAGTGCTTCCGAATAACGACCATGCGCATTCAGATACTTGCCAATAGAAACATAGGCACCGGCAATCTGATATAAATCATCATATTCCTGAAATTTCTCAAGTGCCAACTGTGCCATTCGCAAAGGCAAAAGCGAATCTACGGGAAACCCAAACTGATCCAGCGCATGCGTCCTCCTTCCCGAAAAACTCGAAATTATCAGGAGAAACCATCAGATTAGCCAACCCTTGCAGACCATTTCCTTCGAAATAAGGATGATTAGTCTGAACAGCATGTCCGCCAGGTATATAAAGTTGGTCGAACTCACGCATTTTCCTCTTCCGGCTTGGTTGTTCTTCCACCAACGAGGCCGAACCCTTTAATATAATGATAATAAAGCAACTGATTAGTATCTGTCAAAGCTTCATCTTCCGGAATCCGGTTAAGGGATGTCAATCGCTTCCTGCCGTTGCTGCAGATAGTAATAATAAATAGAAGAAACGATGAAAAATTCGGTGAATGCATAATCCAGCCGAAGTGCCTCGTGACGGTCGGCAAAGAAATCACTCTCTTCGCGGATACGTTTCATGCGGCGGAGGGCACTGTTCCGGTAGTCATAATATTCTTTGTTCATGGCTGTCCGTTGGTAGATTTTCATCAACCCGATATCAGCAATCAGGAGTTCGAGTTCATTCTTTGTCAGCTTATAGACTTCCTTATGTAAATGCTTCGGCACGCTCAAAGTCCATGCGCATATACGCACAAAAGCCCAGATTATTAGAAGCTTCCGCTTTTCCCGATTTGTAAAAATTTACCTGTCGATAGGCCGCATGGCAGCATGACAAGAAGAGTCCAGGTTTTATAACGAAAAGCATAAGCCACTTGGTTGAGCGAATCGATAAGATGTACTTCCTTGGTGGGGGCATATCCCACACACGAAAAAATTAGGCAAACAACAAACACATATAAGGAAAGCGTGAACTCATTTTAGTATTTTAAAACTGTTTTCAGAAAGCAAATCTACAAATATTTCCGATAAGATGAAAAATATTTTTTATACAATAAGTCCTTCTAAATAATAAGAGAAATTCCTACCTTTGCATGCAAATTAACAAATAGGTAACATCTATTACACAAATGAGCGAAAAAGCACCCGTAATGGTATTCTCCGGAACTAACTCGAGATACCTTGCAGAGAAAATCTGCGCTAGCCTTGATTGCCCTCTGGGAAAGATGAACATTACCCATTTTGCCGATGGTGAGTTTGCAGTCTCTTATGAGGAATCAATCCGTGGCTCGCATGTATTCCTGGTTCAATCAACATTCCCTAATTCTGACAACTTGATGGAACTTCTGCTGATGGTTGATGCTGCTAAAAGAGCATCGGCAAAAAGCGTTGTAGCCGTTATCCCTTACTTCGGATGGGCACGTCAGGACAGAAAAGACAAACCCCGTGTTTCCATCGGCGCCAAGCTGGTGGCCGACCTGCTCTCTGTTGCAGGTATCGACCGACTAATCACAATGGATCTTCACGCAGACCAGATTCAGGGTTTCTTCAATATTCCGGTGGATCACTTGTACGCATCAGCCGTATTCCTTCCTTACATTGAATCCTTGCAACTGGAAAATTTGGTGATCGCCACCCCGGATGTCGGCGGTTCAAAACGCGCTAGCACATTCTCCAAATACCTCGGTGTGCCATTGGTACTCTGTAACAAATCACGTGAAAAAGCCAATGAAGTAGCTTCTATGCAAATCATTGGTGACGTAGAAGGTAAAAACGTCGTACTGATCGACGATATAGTTGACACAGCAGGAACCATTACCAAGGCTGCCAACATCATGCTGGATGCAGGAGCCAAATCAGTCCGTGCCATCGCCAGCCACTGCGTAATGTCTGATCCGGCTTCTTTCCGTGTACAGGAATCCGGTCTAACAGAAATGGTATTTACCGACAGCATTCCTTACGCTAAGAAGTGCCCGAAAGTAAAACAGTTGAGTATTGCCGATATGTTCGCCGAAACAATCAAGCGGGTGATGAACAATGAATCAATCAGTTCACAATACATTATCTAATAAAAAAATGAGTCGACTGAAAAATAAATTAGTAAAATGGATAATGACTGTCATGGTCATTATCCATTTTTATTTTACCCAGGGATAATATACACTTAAAAAAATAGGCCACGCAATGCGCAGCCTAATCATTTATCCACAATTCTCTATTGTAATCTTCCGAACTTATATGTTCCTTTTTTAATAACTTTTCCGTTCTTGTCAGTTTCTACAAACGGACCATGCTTTCTTTCCCTGTTTGAAGAAGCCTTCATAGCGGTTTCCGTTCTTGTCCTCCTGGATACCGCTACCTTCTTCCATACCATTCACAAAACCGCCTTTATATTTAGTTCCGTCAACAGTTGTCAAATCAGGGTTCCCCTGACCATTGAACTGGTTGTTTTTCCATTCGCCTTCGTAAGAATCGCCGACATTCCATTTATAAACTCCGCGACCGTCACGCTGGTTGTCTTTCCAGTCACCGTCATAGACCGCACCACTTGCCCAAGTAAACACACCTTTACCGTGTTGCATACCGTCCTTGAAGTTTCCTACATATTTGTTACCATTGGCGTAATAATAAATACCGGCTCCGGTACGTTCACCCTGCACATACGAACCTTCATAGCGGTCGCCGGTGTGGAAGAAGTAAATGCCTTTGCCATGTTGCATATCATCTTTCCAATCGCCTACATATTTATCTCCGTTGGCGTATTCGAAAGTTCCTTTTCCATCACGCACATCGTTCTTCCAGTCACCTTCATATTTACAGCCGTCATTCCATACAAAAGTACCTTCACCCTCTTTCTTATCATTCTTCCAGGAACCTTCATATTTGGAACCGTTTTTCCAGGTATACGTTCCTTGGCCTTCGCGTTTATCATTCACCCAGTCGCCCTCATAAATATCACCATTGTAATAGTACATGGTACCTTTACCGTGCTGGTAATCTGAAACCACATGCCGTCATAACGGTTGTTATTCATAAAATAGTAGATACCCCTACCATGCTGCTGGTCTTGAAACCATTGTCCTTCGTACTTTTCACCGTCAGGGAATGTATAAGTACCATATCCTTCACGTTTTCCTTTCACATACTCACCCTCGTAGACGTTGCCATTCTTGAAAACGGTCTTCCCCTTTCCGTTGGGCTTGCGGCCTTTTATTTCACCCCTGTATATACGGAGCCGTCTTTGAAGAGTATGAGTTCCTATCTTTATTTCAGTGGAGAATGTATCTTTATATTTTTCCGAAAAATCCGCCTTTTTTTCCTTCATTTTCTTGCCGTCGCCCCGCCTTGGGACATGAATACCAGAATGAGTGCAGTATATAGATATTTCCTCATTGGTTTTAGTCGTTACTCATTTTTAGAATTACAATTTGGACAAAGATACAATTTCTATCCCAAACAGCCCACTTTCGGAAAGCAAATTATGACAACTTTTTATGCCTGCAATGACCTCTTTTAATTTCTCTTTGCACAAATAACGCTGCGCCAAATCTTGTAATTCGGCAGGCGTAACCTCCTGTACAGCTTGCAAAGAACGTGAAAAATAGTCGTCTCCCAAGCCGGAAGTAGCTATAAAAATCCATGCATCCGACAGTGAAAAAGCCGATTCGTAGCTCCTGCACATTTCGCCAAGCATATAATTGCGCACCATAGACAGTTCCTCTACGGGCACAACCTCCTGATGTAAACGATCGATCTCATGATACACTTCCTGAATCAACGGTTCTACGTATTCATTATCCGTTTCCGTCGAAACAATCAGTAAACCACTATCCGGATAAAACATGATTCCTGCCGAAATACCATAAGTATATCCCTTCTCTTCACGGATATTAGACATCAGCCGACTGCCGAAGTAACCTCCGAATACAGTCATCAATACCCGTAACTTCAGATAATCCGGATGCTCACGGGTGATAGTAGTATATCCCATTTTTACGGCACTTTGCATCGCATCTTCCCGTTCCGTAAAAATCCGTTTCTCTGGCACGGCAATATAAAGGGGAAATTTAATTTCGATGTCTGCAACTGATATTGCCCGAATGGAGAGCCGAACGTATCCTTCACCCGTCGAATAATATCTTCCGTCACCTTGCCGGAAAAGAAAATGGAGCAATTGCCGGAATGGTAATACCGCTCATAAAACTCACGAAGCACTTCTGGGAGTGATGGCATGATAATCCTCCTCCACGACAATCTTCCCACATGGATGTTGTTCTCCGTAAAGAGACTGTAACAAACTACGATGTGCCAGAAAATCCACCTTGGAGGTATTGACCAGATATTGTTGGATATTAGTATCCAAAATCGTATGCAACTCCTTTTCCGGAAACAACGGCTCTTTAATCATCGACTCCACCACTTCCAACGTTTCCGCCACATATTTATTCAATGAATAAACAGTGATGTAAGCATACTCCGAAGAACTGGAGAGTTCTAGCCACGAACCATAATAGTCCAGTTTTCCGGCAATTGTCGGCAGCCGTATATTTCTTTTGTGCCTTCACGCAGCATCCGGTTAGTAAACAATGCGCCTGCAATTTCTGCGACTGTTGCCAGCGTCCCCCACCGAAAAGTATATCCATGCGTACCACATCCTGCTCACCGGCATTGATTACAGTCAACGGAATACCATTTTCAACGTCAGTCCGGACAGGAGGAAGAATACGAAAATCTTTCAGGGTTTGTATTTCGGGTTGTATCTTACGATTCATATTATGACTCTACTCTTCAAAAATTCTTCTGCACGTTCTAAATCCTGCGGTGTATCAATACCAATAGTTTCCACTTCGCTAATACCTACTTTAATTTTATATCCGTTTTCCAACCAACGAAGTTGTTCCAGCGACTCTGCCAGTTCCAGTGAAGATTGCGGCAAGGCAGTTATTCTCCTTCAATACGTCCGTGCGGTAAGCGTACAACCAATATGCTTATAGTAAGTATGCCCTTTCAGCCAGTCCTGCTTTTCAGTATTACGCTGATAAGGAATGATAGAACGGCTAAGATAAAGTGCATTCCAGTTCTTGTTGACTACCACTTTCGGTGAATTCACATTTTCCAGTACGGCAAACGGTTCATCAGCAGTAAAAGGCTTCACCAATGTGGCAATCTGTGTAGTCGGGTCTTCAAAACAAGCCTTTACCGCATTAAGTTGTGAAGGCTGAATAAAAGGTTCATCTCCTTGTATATTCACTACGACGTCAAAATCACCTCCAATCTTGGTACAGGCTTCATAACAACGATCCGTACCACTTTTATGATCAACAGACGTCATTACCACTTTCCCCTCCAAATGCTTTCACTGCAGCTTCGATCCGTTCATCATCCGTAGCTACATAAGCGTCATCCAGTACGCCTGCTACTTGTTCGTATACGCGTTGTATGACTGTTTTTCCGCCCAACATAGCCAACGGTTTCGCAGGGAAAACGAGTGGATGCATAACGGGCAGGTATAATTCCCAAGAAATTTCATATCTGATTTTATTTTTAATTCTTCTAATCCTTTCACGATGTACTCCCTTTTCAGATCCTCCGGCGCTTCAACACCCGGTCGTCAAAAGAAGTAAATCAATATCCAGACAAACTTTTTCCTTCTTTCTTATCCTCCGGACGACGACCGGCACATTTCTCGATAGCTTTCAATTCCTTCTTCACTTTTTCTTCTTCCGCTTCGGAAAAAACAGTGCCACTTGATTGGAGAACAACGCCGGACTCCGGAAAAACAAAGGTTGTGTTTCCCGTTCGGTCGTGAAACGAATGGAAGGAAACAAATCCGCTAGTCTCTTTCGCCTGCTAAAAGCAGATTCTCCTTCCGGTTGTAGTTACTTCCAATGCAAATAATACACTTGTGCATAAGAAGCTGATTCTTAATTAAACAGATCGTCCAATCCGGTTTCTTCAAAGACTTCACCGTCCGACGCTTCCGAACCGGCACACGGGATCAAATCCCTTCAGGAAGTTTGAATTCTCCCTGCTGGTCATATCCTAAAGTCGGGTCATCATATACTTTCTTCATATACATCGCCCAGATAGGCAAATGCAGCAGCAGCGCCCTGTCCATAAGTCATCGAACCGAAGTGGATATCACGTTCATCACCTCCTACCCAACAGCCGGACACCAATGAAGGCGTGAAGCCCATAAACCAGCTATCCGAGTTATTGTTTGTCGTACCTGTCTTACCACCCATATCAGCCGTGATACCATAGCGGCGCACCCGTGCTCCCGTTCCTTCGTTGATAACCGCACGAAGCATCACGAGCATTTTATATACACTGGAAACACTGATCACCTCCTCCATTTGTGGAGCAAATGTAGAAATCACATTACCCTCATTATCTTCGATGCGGGTAACGAATAAAGGAGCCACCCTGATACCTTTGTTGGGGAAAGCGGTGTAGGCACTTACCATCTCGCCGACAGAAATTTCACAAGGTCCCAGACAAAGTGAAACCACCGGATCAATTGCCTTATTGCGTACTCCGAAACTATGGATCAGGCGTACCAAATCATACGGATTCAACTTACCCATCAAATAAGCCGAAATCCAATTGTCCGAATTGGCCAATCCCCATTTCAAAGTTACCATTTCACCATAACGTTTTTTTAGCGTTACGCGGCGACCACGGTTCCATCCTGTTTCCGTAATCAATGTCTGCTCTACATGACGTACCTGATCACAAGGAGAAAAATTATTTTCCATGGCAAGCGTATACAAATATGGTTTGATAGTAGAACCGACCTGACGACGTCCTACCATCGCCATATCATACTGGAAATATACATAATTCGGTCCGCCCACATAAGCCTTCACGTGTCCGTTTGCCGGATCCATTGACATAAATCCCGTCCGCAAGAAAGACTTATAATAACGGATTGAATCCATGGGTGTCATAATCGTATCCTTAGCTCCCGTCCAAGAAAACACAGTCATTTCTTGCGGTGTATCAAAAGCCTTTCTGATTTCCTGCTCGGACGCTCCCGCTTCATTCATCAAACGATAACGGTCAGTTTGCTTCATTGCTTTTGTCAGCAATTCCTCTACAAGTTTTGCCGATATAGACCTCGCATACGGAGCATTCTTACTTCCCACTTTTTCTTTAAAGAATAATGGTTGCAAGAAGCTCAGATGTTCTTCTACCGCTTCTTCTGCATATTGTTGCATGTGCGAGTTAAGAGTTGTGTAGATTTTCAGTCCGTCAGTGTAGACATTATAATTTGTCCCGTCCTTCTTTTTTTTTCTTTGCACACCAGCCATATAACGGGTTAGTTTCCCAAGCGATAGAATCCTCATAGAATTTCTGCATTTGCCAGCCCCGATAGGTACTTTTGACAGGTTTCGGTGCTGTCATGACGCCGCGGAGATATTCACGGAAATAAGTAGCCAGTCCCTCTTTATGGTCAACACGATTGTAAGTCAGTTTCAACGGAAGAGCCTGCAAAGAATCACATTCTGCCTCAGTGATATAACCAGCCTTGACGCATTTGCTCAAGCACCACATTCCGGCGACCACGAGAACGCTCATTAAAGCGAAACAGGGTTATAGAGTGACGGATTCTTACACATACCCACCAATGTAGCTGCTTCTTCAATCTTCAAGTCCTTCGGTTCACAGCCAAAATAGGTATATGCAGCAGTTTTGATACCAACAGCATTATTCAGGAAGTCGAACTTATTGAGATACATACTTAGGATTTCCTCTTTAGTATAATAACGTTCCAGTTTCACGGCAATCACCCATTCAATCGGCTTTTGAAAAGGCGTTGAAGAGTATTTCTAGCCACATTTTCCGTAAACAACTGTTTAGCTAGCTGTTGTGACAAGGTACTACCCCCACCTGCATTTTTCTGAAACATCAAACCACGTTTCACAAACGCACGGAACAACGCTTTGGCATCAATACCGGAATGCTCTACAAAGCGAACATCTTCCGTAGCGATTAAAGCATTGATAATATTAGGGGCGACAAATCCTTGTAGGCCGTATATACACGATTTTCTTTGCTGTACGACCAGGTTCCGAGCACCTTTCCGTCTTCAGAGAAAAATTTCCGTTGCAAATTTATAACTCGGGTTCTCGAGTTCCTCTACAGGAGGGCATATAGCCTATCCAACCTTTTGAAATAGAAACAAAGATAACAACGATAGCCAATACTATGACTGCCAAGAATATCCAAAGAGCTTTTATTATTTTTCGAATCATGTTTTTTCTCGCTTAAAATGACGCATTTAATTAAGATGCAAAGGTAGATAAAATCCGCAATGCAACCAACGAGTTTGATTATTATTTCAGTTTTGTTAAAATATGGGGTGACACTCTTTCAGTAGCCTGGAACAAAAAAAGAAAGAACATTTGTTTGGGAAATATAGAGTAAAGAGCGTATCTTTGTCTATACTTTCAAAGTGTACTCATAAAAAGGCATAAATTATGGAATATGTATCATCAGACAGGAAGTTGTTACCTTATGGTATGATGAACTTCGAGGACATCCGCCTGACAATTATTATTATGTAGATAAAACCTCTTTCATCCCCTTGATAGAACAATCAGACCGTTTTTTTTCTTTTTATCCGCCCACGTCGATTTGGAAAAAGCCTGACTTTGAATATGCTGCAACATTATTATGATGTACGTACCAAGGACAAGTTTGACAGCCTGTTTGGTGATCTCTATATCGGGAAACATCCTACTAAAGATCGTAATAGCTACTTAGTAATAAAACTAAATTTCTCGGGAATTACCGGAGAATTACATAACTATCGTAAGAGCTTGGACGAACATTGCAGAATTGTATTCGACTATTTTTGCGATGTCTATGCCGACTATCTACCTGAGGGAATCAAGGAAAAAATGGCCGAAAAAGATGGAGTAGTCAGCCAGTTTGAATATCTGTTTACAGAATGTGCACGCGTCAATCAGAAGATTTATCTTTTTCATCGATGAATACGATCACTTCACCAATACAATACTTTCTGATGTTGACAGTTTAAACCGCTACACTGACGAGACACACAAAGAAGGTTATCTGCGTGCCTTCTTCAACAAAAATAAAATCCGGAACAGATTCCAGCATCAAACGCTGTTTTATCACTGGTGTCAGCCCCGTAACAATGGATGACTTGACCAGTGGCTTCAATATTGGCACCAACTACTCCCTCTCGCCAAGATTCAACGAAATGATGGGGTTCACCGAAGACGAAGTTCGCAAAATGTTGACTTATTATTCTACCACAAGTCATTTTAGCCACACCGTTGATGAATTAATAGAGCTTATGAAACCATGGTATGACAACTACTGTTTTGCACAGGAATCCTATGGTCGAACCACCATGTACAATTCCAATATGGTACTTTATTTCGTCAAAAATTATATCGAATATAACGGTGAGACACCAAAAGACATGATAGAAGATAACATACGCATTGACTACGAAAAATTGCGTATGCTCATTCGCAAGGACAAAGAGTTCGCCCATGATGCTTCCATTATACAAACCTTAGTTAGTCAGGGATATATCACAGGAGAACTGAAAGAAAGGTTTTCCGGCGGCCAGTATTATTGACCCCGACAATTTCGTGAGCCTGCTTTTATTATTTCGGTATGCTCACTATCAGTGGCACGCATGAAGGAAAGTGCAAACTCACCATCCCCAATCAGGTAGTCCGCGAACAACTGTACACCTATCTGTTGAACACCTACAATGATGCTAACCTAAGTTTCAGTAGCTATGAGAAGAACGAATTATCCAGTGCCCTCGCTTATCGAGGCACATGGAAGACTTATTTTGATTACATAGCCGATTGTCTGAAACGCTATGCCTCCCAACGTGACAAACAGAAAGGCGAATCTTTTGTGCACGGTTTTACATTGGCTATGACAGCCCAAAACCGGTTCTACCGTCCCATTTCAGAAGCCGATACACAGGAAGGATATGCAGACATCTTCTTATCTCCGTTGCTGGACATTTATCCCGACATGAAGCATAGTTATGTCATTGAGTTGAAGTATGCCAAATACAAAGATCCCGAAAAACCGTGTGGAAGAATTGCGACTGGAAGGCATTGCGCAAACAAACCGCTATGCTGATACCGATACGGTAAAGAATGCCATTGGTACTACGCAATTACATAAAATTGTAGTAGTATATAAAGGAATGGAAATGAGGGTATGCGAAGAAGTGTAATCGTACATATCTAAAACGCAAAACAGGCGGGATTTTTCCTGCCTGTCATTCATACCTAATTATATCTTCTAAGATACCAATTACATTGTTGCCGCCTGTACACCGATCACTCCGGCAATTGCACCGGCAACAGCAATAATCACTTTCAAAATCATGCTCCAAGTTTTTTCATAGATTTTCTACTTTCCAAATTAAACATTTATAAAATACTATCAACTGTCAATTAGCAGACATCAATTAAACAGACGGATCAGGTGTTACTCCACCTCCTCCTTCTCCACCACCTTCACCCGGATTTTCCGGGTCTTCGGGAGATACGACCACGCTGTTCTTCTTCAGATATTCACGATCCAGACTGATCAGGTCCAGCTTTTCATCTTCACGGGTCGCAGATTTTGTGATGCGCAACTCTTTATTTGCCTGAAAGAAAATACGGACACTCTCCACACTCTTGGCTGTAATATCCTTTGCCAGATCTGCACCTTTTCGAACGGGCAGCCAACATAAATACACCCAAGCCTTCGATATTCACAGACTTACCTTCCAGAAGTTGCTCTTTCATTTTCTCCACAAAATTCTGAATCACACTCTTGATATCACCGACAGAAAGCGAAGAACGATCCCTCATTTTCTCTGCAAGATATTTCAAACTGACAGACTGACCTAAAGTGATCAGATGCGGATAATATTTCTTGGGAGAATTGGGAACACGCGGGTCAGATGGTCGCGTAACAACCTTGTAAATTACACTCATAATACGTTTTTTTAAAGATTCAAATTCAAGTTATTTTATTCACGTTTTGTTGATCAACAATGCAAAGGTGCAGTTTTTATTTCGTATAGAAAAAGGAAAAAAAAAGCCCCTGCCGGAGTTCTTTTTTTTTTATTTAGGATAGATTATAAACCGCTATTAATCAATAAAATATATCAACGATCTTCCCAGACAGTTGATATACAAAGGAAATTCATACTGGCATTTACGCCAACATGAGGGCATCGGTTAAGTATGTACCGCTGTACTTTCCCCAGCCGATAAGATGTAGGGATTCATGTATATAGCATGAATTAGGGGCCTACATATTTCATAAAATCTAATAGGATATATTCACGATTGCCTCTTTAATGCTTTCCACAATATAACGAACGTCATCATTAGTTACGTACGAACTGCCTCCCTGAGCATGCTCGTAAATCCCGCACCATGGAAGATGTTATCGCCCAATACTAAGCACACGCTATCATTACCTATAAAATCGGCACCAATCGTGAATGCTTGTGCAAGTCCATAAGGCGAAGGCTGCTCAGCATAAGTGAAGTTCACCCCATAGTCGTTACCAGCCCCCAGCAGATCGTATGGGGTCGAGATAATCAGAATGTCACGGATTCCTGCCAACATAAGTACTGATATTGGATAATAAACCATCGGTTTTATCATATATCGGCATCAATTGCTTACTGATACCCTTGGTGATTGGGTACAATCTAGTACTACTTCCTCCTGCTAAAACAATACCCTTCATATGCTCTTACTTGTTTATATTCGTGTAGAGAGAGATGTGCTCGAAAAGCTATCAGTCTTTGTACTGTGATTCATAGTACTTTTCGTACTCTCCACTTGTGATGTTGTCCATCCAAGCTTCGTTTTCCAAATACCACTTAACTGTCTTTTCTATACCTTCCTCGAACTGCAGACTTGGTTCCCATCCTAGCTCTTTCTGAAGCTTAGAAGAGTCGATAGCATATCTCAAATCATGCCCCGCACGATCAGTAACGTAAGTGATCAGGTCTATATCCTCACCTTCCTTGCGACCAAGCAAGCGATCCACAGTCCTAATCACCACCTTGATGATATCGATATTCTTCCACTCATTGAAACCACCGATATTATAAGTATCCGCAATCTTACCCTCATGGAAAATCACATCAATCGCACGCGCATGATCCTCTACATACAACCAGTCGCGCACATTCTCACCCTTACCATACACAGGCAATGGCTTGCGATGACGGATATTATTGATGAACAACGGAATCAACTTCTCAGGGAATTGATAAGGACCATAATTATTCGAGCAGTTGGTCACAATAGTAGGCAAGCCATAAGTATCGTGGAAAGCACGCACAAAGTGATCACTGCTTGCCTTAGAAGCAGAATATGGCGAGTGAGGCATATATTTCAAATCCTCAGTAAAGAACTTCTCACCATAAGCTAAGTGATGCTCACCACTCGAAGCCTTGGTTGTAAATGAAGGCTCAATACCCTCTGGATGCGTCATCTCCAGCGCACCATACACCTCATCGGTAGAAATGTGATAGAATCTTTTGCCCTCATACTTCTCAGGCAAGGCTTTCCCAATAAAGTTTGGCAGCTTGCAACAGAGACAGAGTTCCCCATCACATTGGTCTTTGCAAATGTGAATGGATCCTTAATACTTCTATCCACATGACTCTCTGCTGCCAAGTGAATGATACCATCCACATGCTCTTCTTGCATCAACTTGTAGAATGCATCGAAATCGCAAATATCCATCTTCACAAACTTGTAATTTGGCTTATCCTCTATGTCCTTTAGATTAGCCAGATTACCAGCATAAGTCAACTTATCCAAATTAATTATATTATACTCGGGATACTTATTTACGAACAAACGAACTACATGGCTTCCAATAAAGCCTGCACCACCTGTAATTACTATATTCTTCATATCGTTTTCTTTACTTTTTTTAAATTGAAATACATTTTTCAAGGCTATCTATCCAATAAGGAAATTTTACATAAAAGGTTTCCTTAATAGTACACTTATCCAATACAGAATAAGCTGGACGGGTAACAGGTGAAGGGTATTCCCAGAGCTATAGCAAGACTGAATATCGCAATCATTATTGCCAACAATCTTGGCAATCATCTGAGTGAAGTCATACCAAGAGCAAACACCTTCATTCGAAAAATGGAAAACACCAACCTGGGGTTTCTCAATTATAGTGATAATAACATGGGCTAAATCCAATGCGTATGTAGGAGTTCCACACTGATCAAAAACGACCTTCAAAGCAGGCTTAGTTGCAGTGAGGTTGATCATTGTTTTGCAGAAGTTCTTCCCAAACTCAGAATATAACCAAGCTGTGCGGATGATAATATATATGCAACCTGTTGCAATGATTTTTTGCTCGCTATGTAGCTTAGTCTTACCATATACACCTGTAGGAGTACCTTTTTGATCAGGTCCGCATGGAATATTGTACGGCTCCTTACCGAATACATAGTCGGTTGATATTTGAATCAACCATCCATCAACTTCCTTCATTACCTTAGCTAGGTTTTTCTGGAGCATCAACATTCAGTTCTCAGCAAGAGCAGCTAGCTTCTCATCGGTTTCGCAAGCATCTACGTTTGTCCATGCTGCACAATTGACAATAGCATTTACGTTATTGTCCTTTACCATCTTTCGAATGGCATCAATATCAGTAATATCAAGATAGGTAGTTTCAAGACCTTCTACCTGATTCACGTCTGTGAAAATATAATTGTCGCTTGTATTCTTAGACACAATGCGCATTTCGTTGCCCAATTGACCGTTGGCACCTGTTACAAGTATATTCATACTATTTAAACTCTGGATATAAATCTATATTAATATCAAAAGGACTATCAAAATCCTTCAGGAAGGCGTGTTTTGTATCTTTCTCTGATAACAATACCTTATCGGCATTAATCTTCCAATCAATGCCAAGACTACCATCTACAATTGAAATGCCACCATCAGCTTCTGGAGCATAGAAGTTATCACACTTATACTGGAAAACTGCAGTTTCAGAAAAGTACAGCGAAACCATGAGCAAAACCTCTTGGCACAAAGAATTGACGATGATTCTCTTCTGATAATTCCACAGCTACATGCTGTCCGTATGTAGGGAGAACCCTTGCGAATATCAACAGCAACATCAAGTACAGCACCCTTCACACAGCGCACAAGTTTACTCTGAGTGAATGGAGGACGTTGGAAATGCAATCCGCGCATCACACCATAGGAGCTCATGCTCTCATTATCTTGTACAAAATTAATCTTGTGCACCTTTTCCTCAAATTCACGTTGAGAGAAAAGACTCGAAGAAATAGCCACGAGCATCTTTAAATACTCTAGGCTCTATGATTACAACGCCATCAATGGCAGTTTTAATTACGTCCATTATTATTGATAAATAGTTCTATTTGTACCGTCAGGCAGTATCGAACTGCAAGCTGATGCTCCACCTATGCTGACGGATATCCTCATTTTTTAATTAAACCCTAAGACATAAAGGTAACAGATATTAATCCTCGTGAAATATATCTCGAGTATAAACTTTTTTTCTTTTACATCATCAAGCACCTCATCATAGCGATTGGCTATAATGGCATCACTCTGAGCCTTAAACTTATCTAAGTCATTTACTACAAGGCTTCCAAAGAAAGACGTTTCGTTCTCCAAAGTTGGCTCATAGATAATAATATTAGCCCCCTTAGCCTTAACACGCTTCATGATTCCCTGATGGCACTTTGGCGGAAGTTATCGCTATTGCTCTTCATTGTCAAACGATAAACACCAATGATGACTTCCTTTTCATCAGCCTCATTCCAGTCACTATTTGCAGTATAGTAACCAGCCTTACGCAAAACCTCATCAGCAATGAAGTCTTTACGGGTGCGATTACTCTCAACGATAGCACTCATCATATTTTGAGGTACGTCAGCATAAGTAGCCAATAACTGTTTGGTATCCTTTGGTAAGCAATAACCACCATAACCAAATGAAGGATTATTATAATGTGTACCAATACGTGGATCGAGACCTACACCAGAGATGATTGCCCTGACTGTCCAAACC